>JAESFL010000012.1_pt1 | contig 391145 bp, 379 predicted proteins | sample 9269401 | NCBI WGS metagenome assembly JAESFL01 (sample SAMN14506025, study PRJNA617098) | algae metagenome | isolation source: Gloeocapsa sp. UFS-A4-WI-NPMV-4B04 and co-occurring heterotrophs from desert... | place: USA: Utah | collected 2006-10-01 | reverse complement strand
ACGTGATCAACGAGCGCGGCGAGGACATCGGCGAGGTCGAGGGCATTGTCCAGAGTGCGGCCGACGGCAAGCGCTATGTCGTCATCGAGAACGGCGGCTTCCTCGGCATCGGCGAAAACCGCGTCGCGCTGTCGCTCGAAGGCCTGATGGTCCGCGGCGAACAGCTCGTGGTCCCCGGCCTGACCGACGACGAACTCCGCGCTCTGCCGAAGTTCGAGGCAAGCGACCAGTATCCGGAGGTCCAAGACGCCGAGGTCGAGGTCAGGTCGATGGCCGCGCAGTAGCCCTGTCGAACACCAGTGCGGCCGGCGGATTTCTCCGCCGGCCTTTCTTATACGCCCGCTGGCACCCGCAAGGTCCGGTAATAGGCCCAGAAAAGCCGCGCCGCGACGGCCCGCCACGGCGACCATTCCGCCGCGATAGCCCGCAGCGCCTTGTCGCTCGGTCTACGTTCAAGCCCCAGCCCATGCTGCACGGCGACCTGCAAGGCCAGGTCGCCGGCCGGGAAGACATCGGGATGACCGAGGCAGAACAGCAGGTAACATTCGGCCGTCCAGGGGCCGATGCCGTCCAGCGTGGCCAAAGCGGCGACAGCGTCCTGGGCGGGAACCTGCCCTAACCGGTCGAGGTCGAGGCCGCCGCTGACCGCGACGGCTAGGCCGGTCAGCGTCCGGATCTTGGCGCGCGAAAGGCCGGCCACTTTCAGGGTCGGTTCCGAGGCGCCGAGCAGCGCTTCCGGGGTGAAGGGAAGCACGGCCTGGGTGAGCCTGCCCCAGATCGCCGCTGCCGCCGTACTGGAAATTTGCTGCCCTGTGACGATCGCCGCGAGACCCTCAAAGCCGCCAGCACGGCGGCGCAGCGGAACAGGCCCGGCTCTTGCCTGAATCCCGGCGAGGCGCGGATCCGCGGCCACCAGGGCTGCCAGTCCCGCCGCGATGTCCGCTTCGCTGTCGATCGTCCGCAATTTAGGCGGCGTGGGTGGCCGCCGCCTCGCTGCCGAAACGGCGCGCCACGTAGGTTTCGACGATGGCCTTGAAGTCGGCGACCAGCGTCGGGCCCCGCAGAGTCATGGCTTTCGCCCCGTCAATGAAGACTGGCGCCGTGGGCGCTTCGCCGGTGCCGGGCAGTGAGATACCGATGTCCGCGTGCTTGGACTCGCCCGGGCCGTTGACGATGCAGCCCATCACAGCGACCTTCAGATCCACCACGCCCGGATAGCTCTCGCGCCAAACCGGCATGCGCTCCTCGATGTGGGTCTGGATCTCCTTTGCGAGCTCCTGGAACGTCGTGGACGTGGTGCGGCCGCAGCCCGGACATGCCGTGACGATCGGCAGGAAGGCGCGGAAGCCCATGGTCTGCAGCAGTTCCTGGGCGACCTTCACTTCCAACGTCCGGTCGCCGCCCGGCTCCGGCGTGAGCGACACCCGCACCGTGTCGCCGATGCCCTCCTGCAGCAGAATCCCCATCGCGGCGGACGAAGCGACGATGCCCTTGGAGCCCATGCCGGCCTCCGTGAGTCCGAGATGCAGGGCGTGGTCGCAGCGGGCGGCGAGCATGCGGTAAACGGCTATAAGATCCTGGACCTGGCTGACCTTGGCCGAGAGGATGATCCGGTCGCGCGGCAGGCCGATTTCCTCGGCGCGCTCGGCGGAGAGCAGCGCCGACTGAACCACCGCCTCGCGCATTACCGCGGCGGCGGGAAGCGGGGCGGCTGAGACCGCGTTGGCGTCCATCAACGCGGTCAGCAGCGCCTGGTCGAGAGAACCCCAGTTGACGCCGATGCGCACCGGCTTGCCGTGGCGGATGGCGGTTTCGACAATCGCCGAGAACTGGCGGTCCTTCTTTTCCCGGAAGCCCACGTTCCCGGGATTGATGCGGTACTTGGACAGCGCTTCGGCGCAGGCCGGGTGATCGGCCAGGAGTTTGTGGCCGATGTAGTGGAAATCGCCCACCAGCGGCGTGGTGACGCCGATCCGCGCGAGCCGGTCGCGGATGTGAGGCACTGCCGCCGCCGCCTCGTCGCGGTCCACAGTGATGCGCACGATCTCGGATCCGGCGTGCGCCAGCGCCGCGACCTGGCGGACAGTGGAGTCGATGTCCGCGGTGTCAGTGTTGGTCATCGACTGCACGACGATAGGTGCCTGGCCGCCGACAAGGACACCGCCGACGTCCACGGCAACGGAATTGCGCCGGGGCAGCGGAGATGCGGCGATCGCTCTCAGGCCGCAGTCAGGTTGCAGGGTCATCGTCGTCTCGCAGGGTTGCCCTCAGGTGGCGAACCGTGTGACCGAAGTCAACGCGGGACGGGAAGCAGCGCCTCGGCATACGCCGGGGAACGGCTGGCACCACCGTCAGGAGGTCCTAAACCACCAGACTATTACCGGTGAAACGAAATCTTAGGGCGCCTCGTAGAGGAGTGATACCGGCGAGAACCTCAGTGATGCAGTCCAGTCACGCAATCACGATACCCGTCCTTGGACGATTCAGCCTGCGGGCGAATCTTCTTCTATTGCTCGCATTAGCTGCGGTACTCCTTTCGGCCGACAGGCTCCGGGAGATCATTCATCAACGTAATACGGAAATCGCCAGGGCACGCGATGAACTGAGGGGGTTGGCTCAGGAAGGGGCGCTGCGGCAGGGCGAGCTCATTTCAGCCACGCGCGCCATCCTCACCCTGGCGACCAGCCTCAAAGAGAGCGACGGGACATCGCTCACGGGCTGCCAAGTGCCGTTCCGCCGTACTATCGCCGACCGGCCGTGGATTTCCAACATGATGGTCATTCACGCGACCGGCCGCGCAGTATGCTCAAGCAACATCCAGCTGAGCGCCAGCAATTTTGCCGATCGAGGCTATTTCCAGAAGGCGGTGGCAAGCCGGGGTTTTGTGCTCAGCGACTTCCTCGTCAGCCGGATCACCAACAAGCCGACCATCGTCGCCGCCATGCCGCGGGTCCGCAATGGCCGGGTCGAATCCGTGGTCGCCGCAAGCATCGACCTCAACTGGCTGAACCGGCTGACCGCGGACATATCTACAAGCAACGGGGCGGAGGTTCTGCTGCTCGACGGCGAGGGCACAGTGCTGGCCGCCTACCCGGACGAGAAGGGCTGGGTCGGCAAGAACCTGGCCTGGCAGCCCAGTTTCTGGGGCAAAGTGCAGGGTGCCGGCGGTGTGTTCGAGGGGCGCTTGCAGCAGGAAATGCAGCGCATCATCAGCTACGCGAGGCTGCCTAACTCGGATGCCATCCTCACGGTCATGCGCAAGCGCGAGGATGTTCTCGCGATGCCGAACCGCCAGGCACTTTATCACCTGGCCAAGATAGCCATTTTGCTCGTCATTTGCGTGCTGGCGGTCTGGTGGGGCGGCGAGCGGCTTGTTCTGAAGCCCGTTCAAGCTCTGACCCGGGGAGCCGCGCGGATCGGCTCGGGCGATCTGACGGCCCGCGTAGAGAATGACGGATTTTCCCCGGAGCTGCGAAGCCTGGCTGAAAGTTTCAACCTCATGGCGGCGCAGCTTGCGAAGCATGAAACGGAACTACAGCGCGCCAACAACCTCCTGTCGGAACTCGCAGCGACGGACGGCATGACGGGGCTCGCCAATCGGCGCCGGTTCGACGAGCAGATCGACACGGAGTGGCGGCGCGCCACCCGCACCGCGGAAGGTGTAGCGCTGCTCATCATCGACGTCGATAATTTCAAGAAGTACAACGACCGCTACGGCCACCTCGAGGGAGATCAGTGTCTGCGGCTGGTGGCCGGTGTGCTCAAGGGCGCGGGACGGCGGCCGGGCGACCTTTCGGCGAGAACCGGCGGCGAAGAGTTCGCCGTACTGCTTCCGGGGGCGCACATTGACGACGCAGCGGCGATCGCGGAGAAAATGCGCCGAGAGGTGGCGGCGCTCGAGATAGAGCACCTGGACAATCCGGGCGAGGTTGTCACCGTGAGCATCGGGGTCGCAGCGATGCGGCCGCGCGCCGGGCTCTCTCCCGATGTTCTGCTGGAGGCGGCCGACCGTGCTCTCTACCGCGCCAAGCGCGAGGGCCGGAACCGCGTGAGCCTCGACAAACCGGCTGTCGCGCTGGTTTCCTGATCAACGTAGCGGCGCGGGCGAATTCCGCAGCCGATGGCGATTCTGTTCCGGCCAGCTTCACAATCCCGTCACGAGCGCTGTAGAGTGTTGGGAACGAAGGAGGGAATCCAATCCCGGCTTCCCGAAGCTGACGCGTGATATGACGGTACACGTATCGCCCGACGCGCATCCGGCCCTTGTGCTGAACGCCGACTATCGGCCGCTCAGCTACTACCCGCTTTCGCTGTGGTCCTGGCAGGACGCAATCAAAGCGGTGTTCCTGGACCGGGTGAACATCGTCTCGGAATACGACCTCAAAGTCCGAAGTCCGAGCTTCGAGATCCGCTTGCCCAGCGTGGTCTCGCTGAAGACCTACATCAAGCCGTCCCGCCACCCCGCCTTCACCCGCTTCAATGTCTTCCTGCGCGACCGTTTCCAGTGCCAGTATTGCGGCTCACCTGAGGACCTGACCTTTGATCACCTCGTGCCGCGCTCACGCGGCGGCCACACCACCTGGGCCAACGTGATCACCGCCTGCGCCCCGTGCAATCTCAAGAAGGGCAACAAGTCCTGCCGCGAGATCGGCATGTGGCCCAAGCACCAGCCCTTCGCGCCGACGGTCAACGACCTGCACAACAACGGCCGGCTGTTCCCGCCGAACTACCTGCACCAGAGCTGGCTCGATTACCTGTACTGGGACGCGGTCCTGGAGCCCTGAGGATTGCGCCGACGCAGGCTCAACACAGCGGCATAGCCGGCAAGGCCGGCCAGCAGTGCCGATACCAGCACGTTCCAGCCCGCAAAGGACAGGCCCAGAAAGCGCCAGACCGCGTCCGTGCAACTGGGCGCGGTGGTGGTCTCGAGCTGGTTGAGCATGTCGGCCGCACTGCCGATGCTGATCGACGGCGCGCAAGAGGCCGGGCCTTCCCAGAAGCGCCACTCGACGCCGGCATGGTAGACGGCCAAGCCCAGGCTGTAGAGCATCAAGAGGCCAAGCAGGCCGAAAAGCACCGCGAGCACATTACGCGATCCGCCCAGCCAAGCCGCAACCGCCGCTGCGGCTGCAAGCGGTACGCCGACATAGTAGGGCGTACGCTGCATCAGGCAGAGCGCGCAGGGCTGATAGCCGCCGATGTGCTCGAAACCGAGCGCGCCGAGGATCGTTGCCGCGACAATGACCAGAATGGTCAGGGCAAGCCACAGCGGCTCGCTGAAGATGTCGTCGCCCAGCTGAGCCCGTTGCATCGTCTTCCTCAATGGGTCCTTGCGGAATTTGCGGCCGTTCTTGAACATCGCTCCGGGGTGAAAGCAAGGCGGAGGGGCTCCGCCACATACGAGCCCCGACCCGGTCCGGGAGGGACTTGCGAATGGACGAACAAGCAACGGTGGGCGGCGGACACCCGGAACCGGCCCTGTTCGATGCGGTACTGCACTGGAGTTCGCTGGGCCTGGAAGCCGCCGGCGTGGTGGTGGTGGTGGTCGGCGCTCTGGTTGCGTTCGCCGTTGCCGCCAAGGGTCTGGGGCGCGGGGCGGACCGATCGGACCTTTATCACGACTTCAGGCGCCGGCTGGCGCGCTCGATCCTGCTTGGGCTGGAGTTCCTGGTCGCCGCCGATATCATCGGAACGGTGGCGGTAGAGCCCACGGTCGACAACCTTCTCGTACTCGGGCTTATCGTTGTCATCCGAACCTTCCTCAGTTTCTCGCTGGAGGTCGAAATCGAGGGCCGCTGGCCGTGGCGCCGTGGCCCGCGCGAAACCGACAAGCCCAACGGACAAGCGGCATAGCCGGGCGGATTGCAGCCGCTCCGATCAGCGTGTAAAGGCGACCCGTCACGACCGGCCGCGCGAGGCCGGATGCCCCTGTGGCGGAATGGTAGACGCGGCAGACTCAAAATCTGTTGCCTGCAAGGGCGTGCTGGTTCGAGTCCGGCCAGGGGCACCAGACTTCGCCGTCAAGGACTAGACCTGGGCCGTGCCGGGCGGCCCTGCACGGAAAGGCCCGGCGACCCGGTCCATCTGAATTTTCCCGATGATGCGAGAGAAGAGCCATGCCGAAGCGGATCATGTTCACCGGCGGCAGCGGCAAGGCCGGGCGGCACGTCGTCCAGTATCTGGTTGAGCACGGCTACGAGGTGCTGAACCTAGACACCAAGCCCCTCGACAACCCCAAGGTTCGCACCCTCATCACCGACATCACGGACAGCGGCCAGGTTTTCAACGCCCTGTCGAGCACGATGGCAACCCACGAATTCGATCCGGTGCTGCGGCCGCAGCCGGTGGACGCAGTGGTCCATTTCGCCGCCATCCCGCGGATCATGATCACTCCGGACAACGAGCTTTTCCGGATTAACGCGATGGGTACCTACAATGTGGTCGAGGCGGCGGTGAAGCTCGGCATCCGCAAGATCATCGTGGCCTCTAGCGAGACAACGTATGGAATGATTTTCGCCGAGGAGCCGCGCGAGCCGGACTACTTCCCGCTCGACGAGGACTACGACGTGAACCCGATGGACTCCTATGCCTTGTCCAAGGTGGTCAACGAGAAAACGGTGCGCGCTTTCGCGTTAAGGAGCGGGGCCGACATCTACGCGCTCAGGATCGGCAACGTCATCGAGCCGCACGAATACGCGGCGATGGTGCCAAAGTGGAAGGCGGACCCGGAATTCCGCAAGAAGATCGCCTGGAGCTACATCGACGCGCGCGACCTCGGCCAGATCACCCGGCTGTGCATCGAGAAGAACGGGCTCGGGTTCCAGATCTTCAACGCCGCAAACGATGACACGTCGGCGGACCTGCCAACGGCGGAACTCTTGAGCCGCTTCTATCCGAAGGTGCCGGTCCGGGGTGAACTGGGCCAATTCGAGACGTTGCTTTCGAACCGCAGAATTCGGGAGGTGCTCGGCTTTCGGCAGGAACATCCGTGGCGGGAAAATGTCCGCGCCGAGTGATACGGATAAGGCACCGCCCGTTGGACAAGCCCTACCTGAAGTCCGTTAATCGCGCTGAACGATCCCATATCGGAAAGGCCCCAGACTGACTGTCACGCGCAACTGATGTGGTTCGAGCCCGCACGCCACCTGCCGACCGGACACTCGCCAACTGCGAACTGAAAAAGCACCCCCTAGTTTGACTTCGCTTGCCGCCTCGCTTATCTGGGCGGCATATCTGCAGGTCTGTAATCGACCCGCCGACCGGGCCGAAAATCCCGGAGGTCAACATCCGCCAGCGATCTTCGCCCGCGGGTGCCCTAACGCATTGAGGTTCGCTTGTTCGACTCACTCTCCGATCGCCTGAGCGGCATATTCGACCGGATCACCGGGCGCGGCGCGCTTTCCGCGGCCGATGTCGACGAGGCGCTGCGCGAGGTCCGCCGCGCGCTCTTGGAAGCCGATGTCGCGCTCGATGTCGTGAAGAGCTTCGTCGAGAAGGTGCGGACGCGGGCAGTCGGCGCGGAGGTCATCCGCTCGGTGAAGCCGGGCCAGATGGTCGTCAAGATCGTCCACGACCAGCTCGTCGAGATGCTCGGCGCGGAAGCCGTGCCGATCGACCTCAACGCCCCTGCCCCGGTGCCGATCATGATGGTCGGCCTGCAGGGTTCCGGCAAGACGACCACCACGGCCAAGCTGGCCAAGAGGCTCACCGACAAGCAGCGCAAGAAAGTGCTGATGGCGTCGCTCGACACGCGGCGGCCGGCGGCGCAGGAGCAACTCAAGGTGCTGGGCGAGCAGGTCGGCGTCGCCACGCTGCCCATCGTTTCCGGCCAGACGCCGGTAGAGATCGCAAGGCGCGCCATGAATGCCGGCCGGCTGGGCGGCTACGACGTAGTGATGCTCGACACGGCCGGCCGCACGCATGTGGACGAACCGCTCATGATTGAGATGAGCGACATCAAGGCGGCCACCGACCCGCACGAGATCCTGCTGGTCGCCGATGCACTGACCGGCCAGGACGCCGTCAACGTCGCGCGCTCGTTCAACGACCGCGTCGGCGTCACCGGCATCGCACTGACCCGTGTCGATGGCGACGGTCGCGGCGGCGCGGCGCTTTCCATGCGCGCCGTCACCGGGCGGCCGATCAAGCTGATCGGCACCGGCGAGAAGACCGATGCACTGGAGGATTTTCATCCCGGGCGCATCGCCGACCGTATCCTCGGCATGGGCGACATCGTCTCGCTGGTCGAGCGGGCCGCCGAGAACATCGACCAGGAAAAGGCCAAGGCCGCCGCCCTGAAGCTCAAGAAGGGCGAGTTCGACCTTGAGGATTTGGCCGAGCAGCTGAAGCAGATGCAGAAGATCGGCGGAATGTCCGGCATTTTGGGGATGATGCCCGGCGTCGGAAAAATGAAGAACCAGCTCGCCGCGGCGGGGCTGGACGACAAGATCGTGCCGCGCCAGCTGGCGATCATTTCTTCGATGACCCGCACGGAGCGCCAAAAACCGGCGCTGATGAATGCCAGCCGCAAGAAGCGCGTCGCCGCCGGCGCAGGCCTGGACGTGCAGGACGTCAACAAGCTGCTGAAGATGCACCGACAGATGTCGGACATGATGAAGAAGCTTGGCCGGCAGAAGGGCGGGCTTGGCGGCCTCTTCGGGGGCATGGGCGGAGGCGGCATGCCACAACCCGACCCGGCCATGCTGGAGCAACTGCAGAAGGGCGGGCTGGGCGGTCTTCCGGGCGGGCTTGGCGGCCTGGGCAGCGGCATTCCGGGCGGCCTGCCTGGGCTAAGCAAGAGCGTGACCGGGCTGGGCGGCGGCGGTTTTCCCGGCCTGCCTGGGTTGGGGAAGAAGAAATAGGACCCGGACCCCGGCGGCTGCCATCCCGGTTTGGCCAACGGCCATGACCGGGATCCACAGCGCCACGAGGATAGATCCCGGACTGTCGCGTCGCGCCATCCGGGATGACAGATTGCAAGTTTTGGATCGAGACTGAAGGAATATTGAGATGGCAGTAAAAATCAGACTGGCCCGCGCGGGCGCAAAGAAGCGGCCCTATTACCGCATCGTGGTGGCCGACGAGCGGGCGCCGCGCGACGGGCGCTTCATCGAAAAGGTCGGCAGCTACAATCCGCTGCTGCCGAGCGACTCCGAGCAGCGCGTCCAGCTCGACATCGAGCGCGTCCAGCATTGGCTTTCGCACGGCGCCCAGCCGACGGACCGCGTGCTGCGTTTCCTCGACAAGGCCGGCGTGCGTTCGCGCGATGCCCGCAACAACCCGAACAAGGCCGAGCCGGGCACCAAGGCCAAGGAACGCGCCACCGCGCGCGCCGAGAAGGCCGCGGCGGCTCATGCTCCGGCCGGCGACGCCGCGTAGCGTATCCGGGTGGTTTGGCGGCGGCTAGAGCTCTTACCGGGCGTCTAAATCTGCCGCCGAAACCTGCTCCTGGAGGCTGAGTGCGTTTCCGGTTGCCGCGCCGGACGTGGTGTTGTCGAAAATGCACCACGTCTCCGCCGCGGCGCTGCCGCTCAGGCGCGTTGCCAGGTCGGCGATGAAGGCCGGTTCGTATTCGGAGTAATAGACTCGCGGCGAGCCGTGCAGGCGGTAATAGGTCGGCCCCGGCCAGCCGCCGGGCAGCGCCGCCTCTGGCACCCGCGCCGGATCGGCGGCGACACGCGCCACCCGCATTTCGTAAAGTAATTGGTTGGCCGGCGGCTCGAACCAGCTTGCGTGGCGCGGTTCGCAGGCCACGGGTCCCTGAGTGACTGCGCGGAGGTCCTGCAGGAAACGCGCCGCAACCGCTTCGTCAAAGGCCAGGCTGGGGGGCAACTGGATGAGCAGCGGGCCAAGCTTGGCCCCGAGCACGCCGACTTCCTCCACGAACGCCGCAAGCGGCGCCGCGCAGTCGACGAGCCGCCGCTCGTGCGTGATGACTTTCTCCAATTTCACGGAAAACCGGAACGCCTCCGGGACCGCCTGCACCCAGCGCTCGAATGTTTCGGGCTTGTGCATCCGGTAGAAGGTCGAATTGATCTCGGCCGCCCGAAACCGCGCTGCGTAACGCTCCAGCCCGCTTCCAGCTTCCGGGAAAGACTCACGGTATGCGCGCGGGATCGTCCAGCCCGCCGTGCCGATGTGGATCATGCGGGATATGCTGCCGCGAGCGGGAGGAGCCTTGCCCCCGGCCCGCTGCTTGGGCGATAGCGGGTCGCCGGCGCTGGTGCGCCATCCCTTGCTCCGATGCCCGACACCCGCTCGACCCACCCTTCACAGACGCGCGACGGCGCTGCAGCCGAACCTAACACCATGGCGCAAGAGGAAAAGGTGCTGCTCGCCCGGATTGGCGCGCCGCATGGCGTGCGTGGCGAGGTTCGCATCAAGGCATTTACCGCCGATCCTTTGTCGCTTGCCGACTTTGGAGCGCTGACTACCGAGGACGGCCGCAGCTTCCGAATCGAGCGGCTGCGGCCGGCTAAGGAGGTCGTGGTGGCCAAGCTGCGCGGCATCAACGATCGCGATGCGGCGCAAGCGCTGAACGGTCTCGATCTCTATGTGTCTCGCGACCAGCTTCCCGAGCCGGACGACGAGGACGATTTTTACCATGCCGACCTGATCGGGCTGGAGGCGTTCGATCCTGACGGCGCGCCGCTCGGCACCGTCGTCGCCGTCCACAATTTCGGGGCGGGCGACATCCTGGATGTGGCACCGCGGCGTGGCCTGTCTCTGCTCATCCCTTTCACCAAAGATGCAGTCCCGGAGATAGATCTTCCGGCAGGACGGCTAGTCGCAGTCCCCCCGCCGGACGCGCCCGACGAAGACCCCGCTGAAACAGGCCCCGAGCAGAAAGCATGATCATCGTCGCTGGCACGGTCCGCATCCCGCCGGAAAACATGGAGGCCTTGCGCCCGCATGCCTTGCGGATGATCGAGGCGACGCGCGCCGAAGCGGGCTGCACCGTTTATTCCTTCGCCGAAGACCTCGCCGAGCCGGGGCTGATCCGGATTTTTGAGATCTGGGAAAGCCGTGAGCATCTCGCGGTGCATGGCCGCGAGCCGCACATGGCCGAATGGCGAGCGGCCGTGGCGGCGAATAGCGGCTACGACCGTGATGTGAAGGCATTTCCCGCCGGTCCCGGCGAGCAGCTCTGAACCAAATGCCCTGGCGAGCCACCGTGCTGACGCTCTACCCCGAGATGTTTCCCGGGCCGCTCGGGGTCAGCCTGGCGGGCAAGGCGCTCGCCGCCGGCACGTGGTCGCTGGAAACGCGCAACATCCGTGAGCACGGGATCGGGCCGCATCGCGCGGTCGACGATACGCCGGCCGGGGGCGGGGCAGGCATGGTGATGCGCGCCGACGTGCTGGCGGCGTCGATCGATGCCGCTACCGAGCCGGGCGACGGCCGCCCTCGCCTGCTGATGAGCCCGCGCGGGGCACCGCTCACCCAGACGCGTGTACGCGAGCTCGTCGCCGGACCGGGCGCCGTGGTCGTCTGCGGCCGGTTCGAAGGAGTGGATGAGCGGGTGATCGCCGGCCGCGATCTGGAGGAGATTTCAGTCGGCGACTACGTGCTGTCCGGCGGCGAGATCGCGTCGATGGCGCTGCTCGACGCCTGTGTGCGCCTGCTGCCGGGCGTGATGGGCGCGGCGGAATCGGGCGCGGAGGAAAGCTTCGAGGGCGGCCTGCTCGAATATCCGCATTTCACCCGCCCGCCCGATTGGGAGGGTCGAAGCATCCCCGACGTCCTCATGTCTGGTCATCATGGGAAGATCGCGGAGTGGCGAGGCGCGGAATCGGAGCGCCTGACCAAAGAACGCCGGCCGGACCTATGGACACAATCCCGGTCCGATCAAAGCCTCAAGAAATAGTAGACCGCGAGCGCCGTTCCGGTGGCGATCACGAAGCCGCGCACGGCGGCAAGCGGGAACCGCCGCGCCACGCTCACCCCGAACCAGCCGCCGACCGCCACGGCCGCGATGAGCACCAGCGCCTCGGGCCAGGAGATCACGCCGCCCTGAACAAAGATGACGATCGAGGCGGTCTGGATAACAGTGGAGAGGATGTGCTTCAGCGCGTTGATGCGATGGAATTCTGCCCCTCGGTGATGCCCAGTGAGGCCAGCATCATGATGCCCATTCCGGCGCCGAAGAAGCCGCCGTAAATCGACATGACGAACTGGACCAGGGCTGCAACCAGCCAATGGCCGGGACTGTCATGCGCCCGCTCTGGCAGCATCTTGGATACGCGCGGGCCGACGGCAAAGACCAACGTCGCGGCGAGCAGCAGCCAGGGCACGAAACGGGCAAAGGTCTGGTTGTCCAGCCTAATAAGGATCACGGCGCCGATCAGCGACCCGAGCGCGCTGGCGATGCCGAGCACGAATGGCGACCCGCCACACGGCGCCGAGTTCGTTCCGGTAGGCGATCGCGCTCGCCACATAGCCCGGCACCATCGCCACCGCGCTGGTCGCATTGGCGGTGATCGGCGGCAGCCCTAAGGCAAGAAGCGCACCGAACGAAAAGAACGTTCCGCCACCAGCCACGGCATTGATTGTGCCGGAAACGAGCCCGGCGACGACGAGGAGGATAATGTCGGCTGGAGACATGAACTGGCCGGAACGGATTGCGCCTCCTACCCGCTCGGGTGCGCGGGCGCAAAACTTGCCGCCGGGCTGATCACGGGCGGGCGATTTTCAGGCCCGCCGCCATCGACATCGGCACCTCGAATGTGTATATGCGCCGCAACTCCGAAGATTTCAGAGATGGGCGCACCTGGCGCGATCAGCCGGGCAACGCCGACGTTACAAGGTGTATATCGATGAACCTGATCCAGCAGATCGAGCAGGCCGAGATGGCCGGCATCGCCGCCAAGCGCCAGATGCCCGAGTTCGAGGCCGGCGACACTGTCCGCGTCCATGTTCGCGTGACGGAAGGCAACCGCACCCGGCTGCAGGCCTATGAGGGTGTCGTGATCGGCCGCAAGGGCGGCGGTCTCCAGGAGAGCTTCACCGTCCGCAAGATGTCCTACGGCGAGGGCGTCGAGCGCGTCTTCCCGGTCTATTCGCCGATGCTGGAGAAGGTCGAGGTGGTGCGCCGCGGCCAGGTCCGCCGCGCCAAGCTCTATTACCTGCGCGGCCGCACCGGCAAGTCGGCCCGTATCGCCGAGAACACCAGCGCCCGCGCCAAGCGCCTCAACGAGGCAACCCGCGCCGTGCTGGCCGGCGAGAAAGCCGATGCACAGGCCGCCAAGGCGGCGGCTGCCGAGGCGGCAAGCCAGGCTGCCGAGTAAGACCCCGGTATCGGAATCCCAAGCGGCGCTTCGGCGCCGCTTTTTTTATTGCTCCGGATTAATCCACCGCGCCGACGATCGGGCCGTAGCCGCCATGCCCGGGCGGATCGTCACGGCCGAGTTCCGGCGCGAACAGGCCGGAGGCGGTGCCGCCGTCCAGGAACAGCGCGTCGTCACAGCCGAGGCGGTCGCGGAAGAAGCGGGCGAACTCCTCGAAGTTGACCCAGTCTTCCGAGATGGCGAAGTTCACCTCGGTCGGGCTGGCGACGCCGACGCCATTCCTCGGCTTGCGGTCGCTTGAGCCGGGGATGAACATCGGATGGATCTGGCCGTCGATCACCAGCATCGGCCCGGATTGGGTAGCGAACTGCGCCTCCGGCTTGGCGGCCAGGAACGCTTCGGTCGTCGCGACCGCGGCCGTGTCGCCGGCGAGGTAGAAGACGCCGTTCGGCTTCTTGTAGAAGTTCGGGATCTGCCCGGGCGTGCCCTGCACGGTGCGGGTGTTGGCGGGATGCAGTTCGCGCCCATCCTCGATGTAGAGGCCGACAGGACCGAGGTCGTCGCCATACATGCCGCCGTTCATGGCGAAGGTGAGCGTCTTACCGGAGGCGCTCAGTTCCTGCTGTAGCCCGGAAAAGGTCCGGTACGGCTCCCCTGCGCCGTTCTGCCAGAACAGCCGGAGATCGTCGCGGGTCAGATCGAAGCTGCAGACGGTATAAAGTGAGTCTTCGAACGTCTCGCTCCGGCACGGCGCGGCATCAGCCGCGTTGGCCGAAAAGGCGAGGCACAGGATGGCGAACGGGCGAATCGGAACCAGGGCGTTGAGCATGGCCCGGAATACCGTCTCTCCTCACGCCGGGCGAGCCTCTGCGATGCCGGTATGCGCGACCGTTGAGGACACCCCCGCTTCTTGCTATATGGAAGCGATGTCCCCCGGCCGGATTCCACCGGCCCGTTCGTCCAACGGAACGAGCGGGCTCAACGCGCATTCGACGATGGCTTTCGCCGCCATCGACGACCATGCACGGCTGCCGGCCCGCTTTTTTGCCCGGCTGCTGGCTTCGGACGGACCGCTCGCGCCCCTCTGATGGCCTTCCACTTCCGTCCAATCCTCTTTGCGCGAGATCCAAGCCGATGAATCCGAGAACCCTCTACGACAAGATCTGGGACGACCACCTGGTCGACGAGCAGCCCGACGGCACCGCCCTCCTTTATATCGACCGCCACCTCGTCCATGAGGTGACCAGCCCGCAGGCGTTCGAGGGGCTGCGCATCGCCGGCCGCCGCGTGCGCGCCCCGGAAAAGACGCTGGCCGTGGTCGACCACAACGTGCCGACGACCGACCGCCGCTTCGGCATCGACGATCCGGAATCGCGGCTGCAGGTCGAGACGCTGGCCCAGAACGCCGCCGATTTCGGCGTCGAATATTATTCCGAGCTCGACCGCCGCCAGGGCATTGTCCACATCGTCGGCCCCGAGCAGGGCTTTACGCTGCCCGGCATGACGATCGTTTGCGGCGACAGCCACACCTCGACTCACGGAGCCTTCGGTGCGCTGGCGCACGGCATCGGCACGTCCGAGGTGGAACACGTGCTGGCCACCCAGACCCTGATCCAGCGCAAGGCCAGGAACATGCGTGTCGTCGTGAACGGCCAGTTGCCGCCCGGCGTGACGGCAAAGGACGTCATCCTCGCCATCATCGGCGAGATCGGCACGGCCGGCGGTACCGGCCATGTGATTGAGTTCGCCGGGGACGTGATCCGCTCGCTTTCCATGGAAGGCCGCATGACGGTCTGCAACATGACGATCGAGGGCGGCGCCCGCGCCGGCATGATCGCCCCCGACGAAACCACCTACGCCTATATCGAAGGCCGCCCGCGCGCGCCGAAGGGCGTTGCCTGGGACATGGCGCGGCGCTATTGGGAAACCCTGCCCACCGACGAAGGCGCGCATTTCGACCGCGAGGTGCGGCTCGACGGCGGCAACCTGCCGCCGATCGTCACCTGGGGCTCTTCGCCGGAGGACGTGGTTGCAGTGACGGGCGCGGTGCCCGATCCCGACCTCATTCCCGACGAGAACAAGCGCGCCTCGAAGTGGCGGGCGCTGCAGTATATGGGCCTGACCCCCGGCACCAAGATGACCGACGTCAAGCTCGACCGCATCTTCATCGGCTCCTGCACCAATGGGCGCATGGAAGATTTGCGCGCCGCCGCCAAGGTGGTCGAAGGCAGGCATGTCAACGAGAACCTTTCGGCGATGGTCGTTCCCGGCTCCGGCCTGGTGAAGGAGCAGGCCGAGGCCGAGGGCCTCGACAAGATCTTCAAGGCGGCCGGGTTCGAATGGCGCGAGCCGGGCTGCTCCATGTGCCTGGCGATGAACGCCGACAAGCTGCGGCCGGAGGAGCGCTGCGCCTCCACGTCCAACCGCAACTTTGAGGGCCGGCAGGGCTACAAGGGCCGGACCCATCTGGTGTCGCCGGCCATGGCAGCCGCGGCGGCGATCGCCGGCCACTTCGTCGACATCCGCGACTGGCGTTGATCCCAGGCTGCCTCCGAGCCTGACGGGGCTCGGAGGCAGGACCGGCCCATCAGGCTGGCACCAGCCCGTGCCGCAGCATCACGTCCTTGACGCGCGAAAGATCGGGCTTTCCCGCTACGTTAACTTCCATGGCGATCTCCTCGAATAACGGCGCCCGATCGAACCGGGCGTCAGCACCGCCAGACTGCGAACCGGTTCGGAATGCAGGTTCTCGAATCCTTGCACCCGCCCGCGCGCGACGAACAGGCTGTCGCCACGCCGCAGTTCCCGCTTCTCACCCTCGAGGCTGAAGGTCATCGTGCCCTCCAGCACTAAACGACCTCATCGACCTCCCGGTGGTAGTGCGGCGCCGGCACGCGCGCGTTTGGCGGTACAAGCATCTCGGACATGACAAGATTGCCGGTGCCTTGCGTCTCGTCGACCAGGAACCGGAGTTCCAGGCTGCCGATCCTCACGATGTTGCCTTGCGCTTCCAATGCACCCTCCCCGGTTTATCCGGACTGTCTAGTCGGCCCGCGACTGCGGCTTCAACTTCCCGGACCGGCGTCCTATCTGTGCGGCATGCAGCGCGCCACTTTTTGGACCACCCGCCAGGCGCCCAGCCTAGACGATTTCGAGGAACTCGCCCGCCAGGCTTTCGGCGAACTGCCGGAGGATTTCCGCCGGATGGTTGGGGACGTGACCTTCGCTGTGGCCGATTTCCCGGAGGATGCCGTCGTCGACCATTTCGGGATGGATTCGCCCTATGACCTGCTCGGCCTGTTCCACGGCATAGGCATGGCGCACGGCCCGGCCGTTCCGCAGACCGGCATGATGCCGAACCGCATCTGGCTCTATCGCCGTCCGATCCTCGAATACTGGGCCGAGCACGACGACACGCTCTACGATGTGGTCAGGCACGTGCTCGTCCACGAGATCGGCCATCATTTCGGCCTGTCCGACGACGACATGGACGCCCTCGAGAAAGCGGAAGCGTGACGATGCTTGACCTCAGGCCCAATTGCGAATGCTGCGATCGCGATCTCCCGCCGGACTCGGCGGAGGCGCGCATCTGCACGTTCGAGTGCACCTTCTGCGCCGATTGCGTGGACCGCGTGTTCAGCGGGGTCTGCCCCAATTGCGGCGGCGGCTTCGTGCCGCGCCCGATCCGGCCCGTCGCCATGCTGGCCAAGTATCCGGCTTCAACCCGCCGCGTTCTCAAAGAGCATGGCGGATGCCGCTCGGAAGCGGCATGATGGCCGGGTTCGAGACGGCGGAGCTTTGACTGATGGGCGGGTTCTTTTCGCGGCTGTTCGGCGGAAGCAAGGGTGAGGCTGCGGCATCCGAAGCCCCGGGCGAGGCTGTGGATTACAAAGGTTTTCGCATCCGTCCTGCCCCGTTCCGCGCCGAAGGCCAGTTCCAGACCGCCGGGCTGATCGAGAAGGACTTCGCTGAAGGCCGCAAGGAATACCGCTTCATCCGTGCCGAGAGGCACACCAGCGCCGACGAAGCGTCGGAATTCGCCGTCTCCAAGGGGCGCCAGATTATCGACGAGCAGGGCGACCGGGTTTTCGACAAGAGCTGAGGTCGTCCCAGTGCCGCTTTCCAATCTGGGCCCGCTTCGTTAATCAGCGGCCAAGGAGTTTTCGATGGACAAGTTCACCACGCTGACCGCGGTCGCCGCGCCGATGCCGATCATCAACATCGACACGGACATGATCATCCCCAAGCAGTACCTGAAGACCATCAAGCGGACCGGCCTTGGAACGGGGCTGTTTTCGGAGATGCGCTACCGCGACGATGGTTCGGAGAACCCGGATTTCGTCCTGAACAAGCCGGCCTACCGCAATGCCAAGATCATCGTGGCCGGCGACAACTTCGGCTGTGGCTCGTCGCGCGAGCACGCGCCCTGGGCGCTGAAGGATTTCGGCATCAGCTGCGTCATCTCCACCAGCTTCGCCGACATTTTTTACAACAACTGCTTCCAGAACGGCATCCTGCCGATCGTGGTCTCGCCCGACGACCTGGATAAGCTGATGGACGACGCCTCGCGCGGCGCCAATGCGACGTTGTCGATCGACCTTGCGGCGCAGGAGATCCGCGGTCCTGACGGCGGTGTTGTCCGGTTCGAGATCGACGCCTTCAAGAAGCACTGCCTGCTGAACGGTCTGGACGGCATCGGCCTCACCATGGAGAAGGCCCCCGCCATCGCCTCCTTCGAGAGCCGCAACCAGGCCGCCCGGCCGTGGGCCTGATCCGATGAGCGGGGTCATCGACTTCCTGCTGGTAGGCCGCACGCCGCTCGGCTCCGCCGTCCGCGGTGTGCTGATCGCCCTGCTCTTCTGGTTGTTCTGGACGCTATTCTTCACAAGGCGATGGCCGCTGTTCATCGTCAGCGTGATTACGGCGTTGGCGGTGGTCGTCGCCGCGCACCTGTTTTCCCGCCGCGACAACCCGCTTTCCACCTCGTCCGACCCCACCGAGCTTTGAGCCTTCCAAGCTGACGGGCGAAGCAGACCGCTAGCCCGGAACGCCCCACCGCCCGGCCCGCGGGTCGGCCCGGCCGGCCGCCTCCAGCGCTGCTTCGTCGAGCCTTGAGCCGTCCCGCCGTGCGGCGGCCTCGCGGCCCTTGATCACCCGCACGATCGCCTCGTTGGCCGGCGTCGCGATACCATGCGCCCTCGCCCGCCGCACCAGCGCGCCGTTCAGCGCGTCGATCTCCGTCGGCCGGCCGCTTTCGATGTGCTGCAGCATGGACGGCTTGTTGTAACGCTCCCAGCAATGGTCGTGGATGTGTCCGCGCGGATCGGCTTCCGGCAGCTTGACGCCTTCCGCCGCTACCACCGCCAGCACTTCATCGAGGATGCTGTCCAGCAGCGCAGCCGCGTCCGGATCGCGGGCGATCTCGCCGGAGCGCAGGCCGGTGGCCGCGGCGACGGGATTGATCGCGCAATTGTGGACGAACTTGCTCCACACGACGGCGACGGCGTTCGGGACGACCTCAAAGGGCAAGCCGCCCGCCTCGAACATCGCGGCGATGGCTTTGGCGCGCTCCGAAATCGTCGCGTCCAATTCGCCGATCCAGGTCGGCCCGAGATTGGTGTGGAGGCTCCGTCCCAGCCCAATGCCGGCGCCGCTGTTGAAGGTCGATCCGGCCAGCACGCGCTCGGCCCCAAGCCGGGCGGCCAGCGCTTCCCAGTTGCCGATGCCGTTCTGCAGGGTCAGGGCAAAGCCGTCCGGCTTCAGGCAGCGTTCCGCTACCAGCGCCGCAGCTGGCGCAGCACCCGCATTCACAAGAACCAGCGCGACGTCGACTTCGCCGAGGGCCGCTGGATCCGCGGTGGCGGCGCAAGGTAGTGCGAATTCGCCCAGGACTCCGGAGAGCTGGAGGCCATCGCGGTTGATCGCCTCTACCACCTCGGCGCGGTCAAAGAACACCACCTCGGCGCCGGCGCGCGACAGCGCCGCGCCGAAGATTGCGCCCATTGCGCCTGCCCCGAGAACCGCGACGCGCATTCCTCCCTCCTGTCCCCCCACCGACGCCTTTGCGTTTTCACGGTAGTTCCGCCATATAGCGGGCCTTGGCTTCCGACCTCAAATGCCCATGATCCCGTTCCGCAAGATGAACGGCCTCGGCAACGATTTCCTGGTGATCGATGCCCGGGCAGGCCGCGTCCGTCCGCGCCCTGAGGTGATCGCCCGGCTGGCCGACCGGACAAGCGGCGTCGGCTTCGACCAGATGATCACCATCGAGCGCACGTCGTCCGGCGCGGACGCCTTCATGCGCATCGACAATGCCGATGGCGGCGAGGTGGAGGCGTGTGGCAACGCCACGCGCTGCGTTGGCTGGCTGCTGATGCAGGAGAGCGGCCGGCCTGCCGCGGCGATCGAGACGCGAGCCGGGATCCTCAATGCCCGTCCCGCGGAGGAGGCCCTGTCAATCTCCGTCGACATGGGAATCCCAAAATTCGGCTGGAAGGACATCCCGCTATCGGAAGAATTCCGCGACACACGCGCTATCGAACTGCAGATCGGTCCGATCGACGCGCCGATCCTTTATTCGCCGTCGGTGGCAAATATCGGTAATCCGCACGCGGTGTTCTGGGTGGACGATGTCTGGGCGTTCGAGCTGGAGCGCTTCGGGCCGCTGCTTGAGAACCACCCCATGTTCCCGGAGCGCGCCAACATCTCGCTCGCCCATGTCTCAGCGACCGACGCCATCACGCTGCGAACCTGGGAGCGCGGCGTCGGACTGACGCGCGCCTGCGGCACGGCCGCCTGTGCCGCCCTGGCCTGCGCTGTCCGGACGCGCCGCACCGGGCGCAGCGCAACCGTCTCCCTGCCCGGCGGTCCCCTCCAGATCGAGTGGGATGACCGCGACCATATCTGGATGACCGGTCCCATCGAAGCGGAGTTCTCCGGCATGTTCGATCCGGAAACGGGAGAGTTTTCGCGTAACCCGGATGGCGCGGAACGCAACGTGGGCGCGCCGGCCGCCGCGGTCCCCGGATTTCGCTAGCGCTCCATCCGGGCTACGAACGTTCGATGACCCTCGAAGTGATCACCTTCGGCTGCCGCCTGAACACGGTCGAGTCGGAGCTCATGCGCCAGCGTGCCGGTGAGGCCGGGCTTCGCGACGCCGTTCTCGTCAACAGCTGCGCGGTGACAGCCGAGGCTGTGCGCCAGGCGCGGCAGGCGATCCGCAAGGCGCGGCGCGATCACCCGGAAAAGCGCATCATCGTCACCGGCTGCGCCGCCCAGACCGAGCCGGAAACCTTTGCCGGGATGGACGAGGTGAATCTCGTCATCGGCAATGCGGAAAAGCTGACCCCCGACGCATACCGCGCCCTTCCCGATTTCGGGCTGGGCGGCGAGGAGAAGGTCCGCGTCAACGACATCATGGGCGTGCGCGAGACAGCCTCGCACATGCTCGAGGGGCTGGAAGGCCGAGCGCGCGCCTTCGTGCAGGTGCAGAACGGCTGCGACCATCGCTGCACATTCTGCATCATCCCGTTCGGCCGTGGCCCGTCGCGCTCCGTGCCGATGGGAGCGGTGGTGGATCAGGTGCGCCGGCTGGCCGAGAACGGCTACCGCGAGGTGGTCGTGACTGGCGTCGACATCACCTCCTACGGGACCGACCTGCCGGGTTCGCCCCAGCTCGGAACGCTGGTGCGCAGCATCCTGAAGCACGTGCCTGAGCTGGAGCGTCTGCGGCTCTCCTCCATCGACTCGATCGAGGCGGACCCGGAGCTGATGCGCGCCTTCGCCGAGGAGGAGCGCCTCATGCCGCACCTGCACCTCTCCATGCAGTCCGGCGACAACATGGTGCTGAAGCGCATGAAGCGGCGGCACCTGTCGGCCGATACGGTGCGCTTCTGCGACGAGGTCCGGCGCTTGCGGCCGGACGTGCTGTTCGGCGCCGACCTGATCGCGGGCTTCCCTACGGAAACGGACGTGATGGCCGAAAACACGGCGAGGACCGTGGAGGCCTGCGGGCTGACCTTCCTGCACGTCTTCCCGTTCTCGGCGCGTCACGGCACGCCCGCCGCGCGCATGCCGCAAGTACCTCGCCCGATAGTCAAGGACCGCGCCGCGCGGTTGCGCGAACTCGGCCAGACACTGGTCCAAAGGAGACTCGCGGCTGAACTGGGCGCCACGCGCGCGGTGCTGGTGGAGCGGCCCGGCTTCGGCCGGACGGAACATTTCGTGCCGGTTTCCCTTGACGGTGGCGAGGCGGGCGAGATCGTCACGACGCGTATTCGCGGCGCCGGTTCGCGCGCCCTCCTCGGCGAAGCCATCAAGGAGGCCGCATAATGCCCGATCCGTTCAAAGACAGTGCCAGCAACGTCCAGAGCGACCGCTACGAGAAAAGCCCCGCGAAAGTGCCGGGCGACCGAGACGAGGCGAAGGACCTGCCCGACGACATCGTGCAGAATGTAAGCGGCGGACCCGACGCCGACCTCCATCATCCGGCGGCCGCGAACGCGCAGGTCGACACGGAAGCGGGCGGCGACGGCTCCGCGGGGCGTATCGAACCGCTGCAAGGCAAGAAGCACCCGTCGTTCCGGAACGGCGGCTGAGGGCTTCAATGGCGGAGGAGCGCAGGCGCGGTTTCTTCAGCCGGATCTTCGGCACTGACGAGTCGGAGCCGGTTCGCCCTGTCGAGCAGGTTCCGCCCGAAAGCGCCGATCCCGTTCCCGCGCCGCTTCCCGCTGATCCGGACCAAGCGCCACCTGCCGCGGAGGAGCCGAACCTGCGTCAGGATGTCATTCCTGGCGACGCCCTGATCCTGCACGAAGAACCGGGTGCGACGGAAGCGTTCGAGCCGGTCGTCCGGGTCACGCACATGGCGGACGGCACGCCGGTTCCGGAGATCGCCCCCGCACAGGATGACGAGCTGCTGCGCGAGGCTCTCGCCACCTCGCTGCCGGAACTCCTGGACCAGCTGCGCACCGAAGCGGCCGTGGTGCCGCCGCCGGCCATGCCGGCACCCACCGCCCAGCCGGCGCGCGGGACGTGGTTCGACCGGCTTCGCTCGGGGCTGTCGCGCTCCTCGCAGCAGCTCACCACCGGCATCACCGGGGTCTTCACCAAGCGACGCCTCGACCGCGAAACGCTGGACAACCTTGAGGATTTGCTGCTGCAGGCCGACCTCGGCGTGCCGACGGCGGCGCGGATCGCCGATGCCTTGTCCGGCGAGCGCCTCGACCGCGACATCAGTCCGGAAGAGGTCCGCTCGGTGCTGGCGTCGGAGGTGGAAAAGGTTCTTTCTCCGGTCGCCAAGCCCCTGACCGTCGAGCCGGCCGCCGCACCTTTCGTCATCCTCATGGTCGGGGTGAACGGCACCGGCAAGACCACCACCATCGGCAAGCTTGCCGCGCGCTTCCGCGCCGACGGGCACAACGTGATGCTCGCCGCCGGCGATACGTTCCGCGCCGCGGCCATCGAGCAGCTGAAGATCTGGGGCGAACGGGCGAGCGTCCCGGTAATCGCCCGCCCGCCCGGCTCGGATGCTGCCGGGCTAGCCTTTGACGCCATGGTTGAAGCCAGGAAGGCCGGTGCCGGCATCCTGCTGATCGACACCGCCGGTCGCCTGCAGAACAAGGCCGAGCTGATGGCGGAACTCGCCAAGGTGATCCGCGTCATCCGCAAGCATGACCCCAGCGCCCCCCATGCGGTTTTGCTGATCCTGGATGCCACCACCGGGCAGAACGCGCTCAACCAGGTCGAGGTCTTCCGCGATCAGGCGGGCGTCACCGGGCTGGTCATGACCAAGCTCGACGGCACGGCCCGCGGCGGCATCCTGGTCGCCATTGCCGAAAAAACCGGACTGCCGGTCCATTTCATTGGCGTCGGAGAAGCGATAGAAGATCTGTCACCCTTCTCCGCTCGCGACTTCGCGCGCGCCATTGCGGGACTGGATTGATGTCCGTCTTCGAGCGTTCCCCCAACGACCCGGCCCGGGCGGAGCTGAATCCGTTTCTCAAGCTGGCACTGGAGCTTGGACCGCTTGGCGTCTTCTTCTTCGCCAATGCCCGCTTCGGTCTGTTCACCGCCACCGCGGTGTTCATGGTCGCCACCCTCGTCGCGCTGGCCGTCTCCTGGGCATTGACGCGCAAGCTCGCCATCATGCCGCTGATCACCGGGGTTGTTGTCCTGGTCTTCGGCGGACTGACGCTCGCACTTCAAGACGAGACCTTCATCAAGATGAAGCCGACCATCGTCAATGTGCTGTTCGGGACCGTGCTGCTCGGCGGGCTGCTCTTCGGCCGGCCGCTGCTCGGCTATGTCTTCGATTCCGTCTTCCGGCTGGACGACGAAGGCTGGCGCAAGCTGACCTTCCGCTGGGGCCTGTTCTTCTTCGTGCTGGCGGCACTGAACGAGGTTATCTGGCGCAGCTTCTCCACCGACACCTGGGTGAGCTTCAAGGTGTTCGGCATCATGCCGCTGACCATTGCATTCACATTGAGCCAGATGCGGATGATCCAGCGCCACTCCCTGCCCGACAAGCCACAAGCCGCCGGCTAAAAGCCCTCAGGGGCGGCCGCAAGGTGCCGTTCTCCGTCGCTGCAGTGTCCGCGAGCGGCTATCGCTCGCTGCGGCGCATCCATTTTCCGGTCAGCCGCCTCAGCGTTTTCATCGGTGCCAACGGGGTCGGCAAGACCAACCTTTACCGGGCGTTGCAGCTGCTGCAGGGGGCGGCGGCCGGGACGTTTGCGCGGGAGTTGGCCGGCGAAGGCGGCATGGGCTCCGCCCTTTGGGCCGGGAAGCGCAAGCTGCACGAGCCGGCGCGCATCTCGCTCAGGGTAGCATTGAGCGCCGACGAGGACAGCAGGGGCGACCCGCAAGATGCCGTCGATGTGCGCCTCGTGCCGCAATACGAGATCGAAGCGGGTATTCGGGCGCCGACCGCGGCCGCTTTCCTGCTGGAGCCGCAGATCAAGACCGAGACGCTGACTCTGACGGGCGGGCGCAAGCCGCTGGTGATCCTGTCGCGCAAGGGCCCCGGCGGGTTTGCCCGCGCGATCGGTGGTCAAAAGGAGGAACTCCGCAGCAGCCTGCTCGCGTCGGAGACGGCGCTGGGCACGCTCGCGGACCCGGGTCGCTTCCCCGAACTGGACCTGGTGCGGCGCACAATGCTGGACTGGCGCTTCTACCATTCATTTCGGACGGATCGGGATTCGCCGCTGCGCCAGCCGTCGCTGGCAGTAACGACGCCTACCTTGTCGTCAGATGGCGCCGATCTGGCCGCCGTCTTCGCGACACTTGCCCATATTCGCCAGGACATGGCGGACGTGGACGAGGCCGTCGATAATGCCTTTCCGGGCGCTCGCCTCGTCGTGCCCGAGCCGGAGCGGTCGGCAAGCTTCGGCGTCGTTTTCCCGGATTACCCGCAGCGCGTCTTCGACGCTGCCGAGCTGTCCGACGGCACCCTGCGCTACCTGGCGCTTGCCGGGGCGCTGCTCTCCTACCGCTTGCCGGCGTTTATTGCCTTGAACGAACCCGAGACGAGCCTGCATCCGGACCTCCTGGAGCCGTTGGCGCGGATGATCGTGCGGGCGGCCGAGCGCGCCCAGATCTGGCTGGTTACGCATTCACAGCCGCTCGCCGATGCGCTCGCCGAGCATGGCGGCATCGAGCCCCGCCGGGTGATCAAGCGCGATGCGGCGACCTGGATCGAAGGCCTGCGAAGCGTTGGAGATTTCGCCGTCGAGGAGGAAGACGAGCTTTGAAGAGGCCGGGTCAGCCCGGCTGTGCCAGGGCCCGTTCGAGGGCCGGCATGAGGTCAGCTGCCAGGCCCTCCTCGCTCAGCGGGCCGACGAACTTGTGCATGATGATCCCGTCCTTGACGACAAAGGTTTCGGGCACGCCGTAGACGCCCCAATCGAGGGAGGCCCTGCCGTCCGGGTCCGCGCCGATCCGGTCGAATGGATTTCCGAACGCGCCGAGGAAGCGGGTTGCGTTCTCCGGCAGGTCCTTCTGGTTGATGCCCGCCATTCCGAACCGCCCATCGGCTGCAAGCCGCATCAGCAGCGGATGTTCCAGCCGGCACGGACCGCACCAGGATCCCCAGACGTTGACGACATGGACGCCGGTCGCGAGGTCCTCATCCGTCAGCCCTCCCCCTCCGGCAACGGCCGCCAGGGCGAAGTCCGGCGCCGGCTTGTTGATCAGCGCCGAAGGGAGTCGCCCGGGGTCGCCGGCTCCGAGCCGAAAGAAGAACAGCACGGCCAGCGCCAGAAACCCGAGCAGCGGCAGGAACAGCCAGATTCGGCCGGTTCTCTTTTCAGCCGCTGCCGGATGCGGTGCGGCGGCCGCGGCAGTCTCTGCTGGGCCACTCATGGCAGCGGCCTGCCCCGGCGGCCCAGACCCTGATCCTCAAGCCGACGCAGCCTGGCCTTTTGTGCCCGCAGGTCGCCCGCCACCCAGCCGACCAGCGCGAGCAACACGACCGCGGTGATCAGGTACGCCGCAAGGATATAGCCGGCGTGGGTCATTGCACCTGCGGGGTGAGCGTTGCGGGCCCAAGGGACGCCGGGGGCGCCGCCAGCAGTTCCGCCGTCCGTGCCCGCCGCCGAAAAATCTCGGCCCGCATCGCGGCCAGATGCAGCGTCAGGAAAAATGCCCCGTAGGCTGCCAGCATGACCAGCAACGGCCACAGCATGGTCGGGTAGATGGCCGGCCCGCCGATCCGCAGCAGGCTGGCCGGCTGGTGCAGCGTGTTCCACCACTCGACCGAGAACTTGATGATCGGGATGTTGATGAAGCCGACGAGGATCAGGACGGCGGCAAGCCGGCCGGCGCGCGCCGGGTCCTCGAATGCCCGCCAAAGCGCGATCAGCCCTAGATACATGATGAAGAGGATGAGGAAAGAAGTGAGCCGCGCGTCCCACACCCACCAGGCGCCCCACATCGGCCGGCCCCAGATCGAGCCGGTCACAAGGCCGAGGAAGGTGAACGCCGCCCCGATCGGCGCGGCGGCGCGCGCCGAAACATCGGCCAGCGGATGGCGCCAGACCAGCGTGCCGAGAGCCGAGATGGCCATCAGCGTATAGCAGGCCATGGCGAGGATAGCGGCCGGCACATGCACATACATGATCCGCACGCTGTCGCCCTGCTGGTAATCCGCCGGGGCGACGAAGAAGGCGAGGTAGAGCCCGAGCGCGAACAGGAACGTGGTCGCGGCGGCGGCCCAGGGCAGGATGCGCCCCGATAGGGCGAGAAAGCGCGCAGGGTTGGCCAGTTGCGTCAGGCTAGGCATTGACGAGAAGGTATTGCGCATGGCTCGCAGCCGCAATGGCGGGAGCGGAGCGGTCGCACGGGCCGTGTTTGGCGCTCACCTGTTCTCGGCAAACCATTTCACGATCGCCGGCATCATTGGCTCGAACCCGCCGGGAATGAAGACGTTCAGCAAACCGCAGCGCTCGCCAGTCCGATTCTCGAAGTCATGCAGCGTGCGAGGCGGGATGAGGATGAAGGAGCCGGCCGGAGCATCCACCCAATCCTCGCCGATCAGCACGGAAGGCGAGCCTGCGAGGGCGTAGAAGATCTCGTCGTTCGCCTCGTGCCGGTGCGCTCCGGGGCCTTTGCTGTGCGGCTCGAGCCACCACTCCGAGACTGAATAGCGATCCTGCGTCTCAACGCCATCGGCTTTGAAGACGGCACGCATGGCACCCATTGCGTAGCTTCTGCCACCATCCGGCGGCAGCAAGATCGCGCCGGCGGGCAGGTTCGTCGGTTCCGGCATCGGACGGTCTCTCGGTTGGGGTGCTAGTCGGCAGCTTGCCGCAACGCGGCAGCCGCCGCAAATGGCGCCAGCGCCAGCGCGGCCAGCGTGATGGCGCACAGCAGCAGGAAGGGCGAGAACAACGGCTCCGGGTCCGAAACAGCGCCCGCGGTTGCCGCGACGCCAAAAATCAGCACCGGGGTGGTGAGCGGCAGGACGAGAACGGCGGTGAGCAATCCGCCGCGCGGCAGGCTGGCGGTGATCGCCGCCCCGACGGCGCCGATAAATGTGAGCGCCGGCGAGCCAACAAGTAGAGTGAGCGTCACGGCGGCCAACCCCAGCGGCTCGATGTTGAGCAGAAGTCCGAGCACCGGCGCGGCAAGGACAAGCGGTAGCCCCGTCGCGAGCCAGTGGCCGAGCGCGCGGGCAAAGACGAACACGACCAGCGCCTCGCCGGAAACGATGACCAGGTCCAGCGTGCCGTCCTCGGCATCGGCGCTGAACAGGCGGTCGAGTCCGAGCAGGGACGCGAGCAGCGCGGCGATCCACAGGATTGCCGGACCGATGCGCGCCAGGAGTTTCTGGTCCGGCCCCACGCCGAAGGGAACGACGGCAATCACGGCAAGGAAGAATATAAGCCCAACCAACGCGCCGCCGCCCGCCCGCAGCTGAAGCCGAAGCGTCTGCCGCAGGACGGCAAGAAATGCGGTCACGGCGAGGCCGCCATGTCCAGCAGGAGATCCGGCGCGGCGGGGAGGTCGGCGTGGGTGGCGGCGACGATCATCCCGCCCGCGCCGAGGTGCTCCCGCATCAGCGCGCCAAGCAGCCCCACGCCCTCGTGGTCGAGCGCCGCATCCGGTTCGTCAAGCAGCCAGAGAAGTCGCGGCGCCAGCAGGAGCCGGGCCAGCCCGGCGCGGCGGCGCTGCCCGGCCGACAGGACGCGCACCGGCAGGTCGAGCACGTGGCCAAGCCCCACCCGCTCCGCCGCCTCGGCCGAAGGGTTCCCATCCCGGTCGGCAGCTCCATACAGCGCGGCCCAGAAATCCAGAGTCTCGCGCAGCGTCAGAGCAGGCTTCAGCGCATCCGCATGGCCGAAATAGTGGAGAGTCGGCTCCGCCCCTGCCCCTTCCAGGGCGAAGCGTCCCGACTCGGCCCGAAGCAACCCGGCCAGGATGCGGAGCAGGCTCGATTTCCCCGAGCCGTTGCGGCCTGTGACCGCCAGCAATTGCCCCGTCGCGAGGGTGAACGACAGGCCGGAAAAGACCAGCCGGCCGCCGCGGGCACAGGCGAGATCGCGCACCCGAAGCGCCAGGTCGGCCCGAAGCGCTCCGGCGCCATCCGATCGGGTTGCGAGGGTCAGTTTAGAACGGCTCCAAGGGCTGGTCTGAGCAACGGACTTCCCCTATATCCAATGAGCCGGCGCACGAGGCGCTCCTCCTCGCCGGAACGATCACGAGACGCCGTAACCGAGCGAGCCGTATCACCGGCCGGCCGTCAGGTCACGGTCCGCGAAGGAGCCCCAATGACCCCCGTTTCCCTCGACACCTTCAACTGCCGCCGCACCCTCGATGTGGGCGGCACGACTTACACCTACTTCTCGCTGCCCGACGCGGAGAAGAACGGGTTGCCGGGAGCCTCCCGCCTGCCCTTCTCGCTCAAGGTGCTCCTGGAGAACCTGCTCCGTTTCGAGGACGGCAGAACCGTTACCGCTGACGATATCCGCGCCCTGGTGGGCTGGCTGGAGAAGCAGTGCTCCGACCACGAGATCGCCTACCGCCCGGCGCGCGTGCTTATGCAGGACTTCACCGGCGTTCCGGCCGTGGTGGATCTGGCGGCCATGCGCGACGCGACGGGCAAGCTCGGCGCCGATCCGCGCAAGATCAATCCGCTGGTGCCTGTCGACCTGGTCATCGACCATTCGGTGATGGTCGACTTCTTCGGCACGCCGAATGCCTTTGAGAAGAACGTCGAGGTCGAATACGAGCGCAATGGCGAGCGCTACACCTTTCTGCGCTGGGGCCAGGAGGCGTTCGAAAATTTCAGGGTGGTGCCGCCGGGAACCGGCATCTGCCATCAGGTCAACCTCGAATACCTGGCGCAGACTGTCTGGACCCGGGAAACGCGTGAAGGCGGCAAGACCGTCACCTACGCCTTTCCCGACACGCTGGTCGGCACCGACTCGCACACCACGATGGTCAATGGGCTATCGGTGCTCGGGTGGGGGGTCGGCGGCATCGAGGCCGAGGCTGCGATGCTGGGCCAGCCCACCTCCATGCTGATCCCCGAGGTGATCGGGTTCCGCATGACGGGACGCCTGCCTGAGGGCACGACCGCTACCGACCTGGTGCTCACCGTCACGCAGATGCTGCGCAAGAAGGGCGTGGTCGGCAAGTTCGTCGAGTTCTACGGCCCCGGCCTTTCCAACCTTTCGGTCGAGGATCGCGCGACCATTGGCAACATGGCGCCGGAATATGGCGCAACCTGCGGCCTGTTCCCCATCGAGGACGACACGATCTCCTATCTGACTGCGACTGGCCGCGACCCTGACCGCGTCGCGCTGGTGGAGGCTTACGCCAAGGCGCAGGGGATGTGGCGGTCGGACGCCAGCCCGGACCCGGTCTTCACCGATACGCTGGAGCTCGACCTGGGCACCGTGGTTCCCTCGCTGGCTGGGCCAAAGCGGCCGCAGGACCGCGTGGCGCTCGCCGATGCGGCGCGCTCGTTCGGCGCGGCTATCGCGGAGATCCGCGGACTGGCGCCTGGCAGCCCGGAAGCGGCGATGGTCAGCGAGGGCGGTGGATCATTACAGAAACGCATCCGCTGTGACGTGGGCGGAAAGAGCTTCGACCTGGAGGACGGGCATGTGGTGATCGCCGCGATCACCTCATGCACGAACACCTCCAACCCGAGCGTGCTGATCGGCGCCGGGCTGCTGGCCAAGAAGGCACATGAGCGGGGCCTCGCCCCGAAGCCGTGGGTCAAGACCTCGCTCGCGCCGGGCTCGCAGGTCGTCACCGAATATCTGGAGAAGGCCGGGCTGCAGGAGCATCTCGACGCCCTCGGCTTCAACCTTGTCGGCTATGGCTGCACCACCTGCATCGGCAATTCCGGGCCGCTGGCGGAGGAGATTTCGGAAGCGATCAACGCCAACGACCTGATCGCCTGCTCGGTGCTGTCGGGCAATCGCAACTTTGAAGGCCGGGTCAACCCGGACGTCCGCGCCAACTACCTGGCCTCGCCGCCGCTGGTCGTCGCCTATGCGCTGGCCGGGTCCATGCATGTCGACGTCACCCGCGAACCGCTCGGCACCGACCGGGACGGCCAGCCGGTTTACCTCAAGGATATCTGGCCGAGTTCGGCCGAGATCGCCGCGGTCATCCGCCAGGTTATCAGCCGCGAAATGTTCCGCTCCCGCTACGGCGACGTGTTCACCGGGGACGAACGCTGGCGCAACATCCAGGTCGGCGGCGGGCTGACCTATCAGTGGTCGGACTCCTCCACCTACGTTCAGAACCCGCCCTATTTCGAGGACATGAGCCCGACGCCGGCGCCGCTGACCGATATCCAGGACGCCCGCATCCTCGGCCTTTTCCTGGATTCCATTACCACCGACCACATCTCGCCGGCGGGCTCGATCAAGCGCGACGGACCGGCCGGGCAGTACCTGATGGCGCATCAGGTCAGGCCGACCGAATTCAATTCCTACGGAGCGCGTCGCGGCAACCACGAAGTTATGATGCGGGGCACCTTCGCCAACATCCGCATCAAGAACCAGATGGTGCCCGGCGTGGAGGGCGGGGTGACGATTCACTACCCATCGCGCCTGCAGACGTCGATGTACGACGCCGCCATGCGTTATGCAGAGGAGCAGGTGCCGCTGGTGATCTTTGCCGGCAAGGAATACGGCACCGGCTCGTCACGCGACTGGGCGGCCAAGGGGACTAGGCTCCTCGGGGTGCGCGCGGTGATCGCCGAAAGCTTCGAGCGCATCCACCGCTCCAACCTCGTCGGCATGGGCGTCGTGCCGCTCGTGATGGAGCCGGGCACCACGTGGCAGAGCCTCGGATTGCGTGGGGACGAGCAGGTCTCCATCCGCGGCATCGCCGACCTGAAGCCGCGGCAGATCGCCACCCTGGAAATCCGCTACGGTGATGGGCGGCGCGCCGATGTTCCAGCGCTCGTCCGCATCGATACCCTGGATGAGCTGGAATATTTCCGCCACGGCGGTATCCTCCAGTACGTGCTGAGGAGCCTGGTCAAGCAGGCCGCCTGAGCGCAGGTTGCAGCGGACCGGGTCAGCCCGGCCGCTTCCTTTTCGCCTGGCTGCCTTCGCGCGCGAGGTGCCGGCAATCAAAGCGCGCCCCGTGCGCAGATTTGATAGCCGGTTTCCTCCGGAACGTGCTATGGGCAGCGTTTCCGCCTGGAAAGAGCCGTCGTGGCTCGATTTCCCGTCCTCGCTGGCCGATGCGCCGTGAGGACGAAACACGATAGGACTTACGCTTGCAGGTTATCGTTCGCGACAACAACGTGGATCAGGCGCTGAAGGCGCTCAAGAAGAAACTTCAGCGTGAGGGCGTCTTCCGCGAGATGAAGCGCCGGAGCGCTTATGAGAAGCCGTCGGAAAAGCGGGTCCGCGAAAAGGCGGAGGGCATCCGCCGCGCCCGCAAGCAGGCGCGCAAGCAGGCGCAGCGCGAAGGGCTGATCCCCGGCCCCAAGAAGCGCGTCCTGCCCGGCCGTCCGGCCCGCTGAACCCCGCCAGGGCGGGAGCCCGTCAGGGCGCCAGCCGCGGCATGGCAAGCGTCCGCGCAGCGGCAACCCCTTCATCGGTAGCAAGAAGTTCGTTCTGGCGGACGCTGGCCAAGCCGGCTTCCACCAGTTCCGTCGCAATCACGTCGTTGTAGTTGCGCAGTGTTCCGTGCGCGACCAGGCGGCGCAGCATCTGGAACGCGTCGCGCGACCCGGGGAACATCGGGGCCTTGTCCTCGGAACGGCTCGGTCGTGACATGCGGCCCTGCTTAGCCGGCCAAAGGCTTGTGTCAAGCGCTACGATCGCGGCCTGTTGCGGTCGGCCTTCGCGGCGTGTCAATTCGATGTGACTGGCCGTCTGCCGCCCGGGCCATTACTTGGATATCATGCCGCGCACCAGCTTCCTCGCCGGCCTTCTTCTCATCAGCTCCTACACAATGGCGGCGGGAGCCGAGCCCAAGGCGGTCGTCGAACTTTTCACCAGCCAGGGCTGCTCCTCCTGCCGGAGCGCCGACGCGTTCCTTGCCGAGCTTGCCGATCGTGAAGACGTCATAGCGCTCTCGCTTCACGTCGATTACTGGAATTATCTCGGCTGGGAGGACACGTTCTCCATGCCCGGCCATACGGAGCGCCAGCGCGCCTATGCGGAGGCGCACGGAAGCAACCGGGTCTTCACCCCCAACATCGTCGTCAACGGTGCCACCGACCTCGTCGGCAGCCACACGGCGGCGGTGGAGAAGGCGATCGCAGAAGCCTCGCTGCAGGTCCCCGTCAGCCTGCGCCGGGAGGACGGATTGCTGAAGATCGAAGTCGGCGCACGGCCCCGCCCCGGCGCATGGCGCACTACCGTCCGCGTCGTTCTTTTCTCGTCAAAAGCCTCGGTGGAGATCACCCGCGGCGAGAACGCCGGCTCCAGCATGATCTACCGCAATGTGGTGAAAGAGATGCGGCCCATCGGCATGTGGGACGGCGCGCCCGTCAAGATCACCTTGCCGGAAGACGAGCTGATGGGCGACGGCATCGACGGCTGCGCGGTCATCGTCCAGGAAGACCTCGACAACGGCCCGGGCGCGATCGTCGGGGCCGCGCAGCTGGACAGGTGGTGATCAGCCCCCTTCCGCCGCGGCGGCGCTGACCAGCTTCTCCACATGCGGCAGGATCGCCTGGACGATGCGGCCGATCCCCTCGGCCGTCGGATGGATTCCGTCCGGCAGGTTGAGAGCCCGCTGCGCCGCCACCCCCTCCAGGAAGAACGGATAGAGTGGCACCCCGAACTGGGCCGCCAGTTCCGGGTAGATCGAGTTGAAGGCGCCGGCATAGTCGCGGCCGTAGTTCGGCGGCGCCAGCATGCCCGCCAGGAGGACGGTCTGGCCACGCTCCGTCAGCTTGCCCAAGATTTCAGTCAGCGCCGAGCGGGTGACCGTCGGGTCGATGCCGCGCAGGGCGTCGTTTGCGCCGAGTTCGACGATCACAATGTCGGCATCGGCCGGCACGGACCATTCGAGCCGCGCCAGGCCGTCGGACGCCGTATCCCCGGACACCCCGGCATTGACCACCGCCACATCGTGGCCGCGCTCGCGCAATGCCTTTTCCAGCTGTTCCGGGAAGGCCTGCCCGGGATCGAGGCCGTATCCGGCGGTGAGGCTGTCGCCGAGCGCAACGATGCTGACCGGCGCCGCGTGCGCGGTTGAAACCGGCAATGCCGCGAGAAGCAGCGCGGCAGCAAGCCTGCGCGCGGTATGGAAGTTCATCGTCGCCAACCCATATCGGACCGGCGTCTATATAGGTCCGCTCCCGTTGACTGAAACCGCTATTCGCCTCGACAACGTCGACCTCGCCCTGGGCACGGGTCCTTCCCGCGTCCATGTGCTCCGCGGCGTCGACTTCGCCGTGGCGCGCGGCGAAAGCGTCGGTCTGGTCGGGCCATCCGGGTCGGGAAAATCGACCCTGCTGATGGTGATTGCCGGCCTGGAACGGATCGACACGGGCCGGATCGTCGTGGCCGGCCAGGATTATGCCGGCCTGAGCGAGGACGCTCTGGCCGCCTTCCGCGGCGCGCAGATCGGATTTGTCTTCCAGGCCTTCCACCTGATGCAGACCATGAACGCGCTGGAGAACGTCGCCGTGCCGCTGGAGCTTGCCGGCCGGCCGGACGCCTTCGACCGCGCCCGCGACATGCTGGTCCGGCTCGGCCTCGGCCAGCGGCTCTCACACTACCCGGCGCAGCTGTCCGGCGGCGAACAGCAGCGCGTCGCCATCGCCCGCGCGCTGGCCATCGACCCTGCCATCCTGATCGCCGACGAGCCGACCGGCAACCTCGACAGCGAGACCGGCCGCGAGGTGATCGAGGTCCTGTTCTCCAGCGTGGCCGAGCGCGGCACGACCCTTGTTTTGGTAACTCACGATGCGCAGCTCGCCGCCCAGTGCGACCGCACCGTCCGCATCGCCGCCGGGCAGATCCAGCAACCGGCCCCGCCGGTGCTGCGCAGCGCCGTCGCCTCATGATCGCGAGCCCGGCGTGATTTCCACTACCGTGCCCGTATCGCTGCGGTTCGCCATGCGCGAACTGCGCGGCGGCTTGTCCGGCTTCTATGTCCTGATCGCCTGCATCGCGCTGGGCGTCGCGGCCATCGCCGGCGTCAACTCGGTTTCGCGCGCACTGACCGAGGGGGTTCGCGCCGAGGGTCGGGTCATCCTCGGTGGCGACCTCGCCTTTTCCCTCATCTCGCGTGAGGCAAGCCCTGACGAGCTTGCCTATCTGCGCTCGAAGGGCCGCGTGGGACAGGTCGCGACGATGCGCGCCATGGTCCGTCGGCCTGGCGTTGACGCCCAGGCGTTGGTTGAGCTCAAGGCCGTTGACGACGCCTATCCCCATCGCGGGCGGATGCGGCTGGACCAGACAACCGTAGCGGACGCCGGCCCGGCGGAGGTCAACGCGCTCCTGGCAGCTCGCGGTGGAACCCCCGGCGCCCTTGCCGCTCCGGAGCTTCTGGATCGGATCGGCGCGGCCGTCGGCGACCGCATCCTGCTGGGGTCGGGGGAGCTCGAGATTCGCGGGCTTATCGCCACGGAGCCCGACCGGCTGTCGAGCGGCGTCGGATTCGGTCCGAGGCTAATCGTCTCGATCGACGCGCTGCGCGGGACCGGTCTGGTGCAGCCCGGAAGCCTGATCACCTGGGCTTATCGGCTTCTCCTGCCAAGGGGGGCCAACAGCCCCGGGCCGATGGGCGATGTGCGTGCGGAAGCGCTCGAGCGCTTCCCCGAGGCCGGCTGGAGCATCCGCGCCCGAACCAATGCGTCGCCGGGCCTCACGCGAAACCTCGAACGGTTCTCCCAATTCCTGACGCTGGTCGGCCTGACCGCGCTTGTGGTGGGAGGGGTCGGCGTCGCCAACGCAGTTGCGAGCTTCGTTGACCTGAAGCGGCCCGCCATTGCGACGCTGAAGTGCCTGGGCGCCCGCGGCTCGACGGTCTTCCAAGTCTATCTGCTGCAGATACTTGCGCTTGCCGGGCTCGGCATCCTCGTGGGCTTGGCAGTGGGCGCGCTCTTACCTTTTGCCGCGAAGGCGGCGCTCGCCGACTTGGTCCCGGTTTCCGGCATAGGCCTTTATCCCCGCGAACTGGCTCTGGCAGCGCTCTATGGCGTTCTGGTCACGCTCTGCTTCGCGCTGGGTCCGCTCGGCCGGGCCCGCGAGATGCCGGCAACCAGCCTGTTCGCCGACCGGGCGCTCGGCTCGCCGCTGCGGCCGCCGCTGGTCTACAGGGCGGCTCAGTTGGCCGCTTTTGTTGCCCTGGGTGCCCTGGCGGTGCTGTTGTCCGGCGACGGCGAACTGGCGCTGACCTATATCGCATCGGTGGTCGCAGTGTTCGTGGTCCTGCGTCTCGTCGCGCTCGGAATCATGTGGATCGCGCGTCGCGCCGGCACCATCCGCGGCACCACACTGCGCCTGGCCGTCCGCAACATCCACCGGCCCGGCGCCCTCACGCCCAGCGTTGTGTTGTCGTTGGGCCTCGGGCTGACCCTGCTCGTCAGCTTGGCGCTGATCGACACCAACCTGCGCAGTCAGCTGTCGGGCGCCGTCGCCGAGCGCGCCCCCGATTTCTTCTTCGTCGACATCCAGAACAGGGAACGCGACACCTTCGTTGACCTTCTGCAGCGCACGTCCCCCGGGGGCGATGTGCAAACGGTGCCGATGCTGCGCGGCCGCTTCGTCGCCGTCAAGGGCGTGGCCGCTTCGGACATCCGCGCCGGCGAGGATTCCCGCTGGGCCCTGCGCGGCGACCGCGGCATTACCTACTCGGACACCGTACCGGAAAACTCGACCGTGGTGACAGGCGAGTGGTGGCCGGCGAACTACACCGGCGAGCCCCTCGTCTCCCTCGCCGACGACATTGCGCAAGGCCTTGGGGTGATGGTCGGCGACGAGATCACCGTAAACGTCCTCGGCCGCAACGTGACGGCGCGGGTCGCCAATCTGCGCCGCCTCGACTGGGAATCGCTGTCGATCAATTTCGTCCTGGTGTTTTCGCCCAACACCTTTGCCGGGGCGCCGCATTCGCATCTGGCAACCCTGAAGCTGCCTGAGGGCAGCGCACGGGAGGCGGAGCGCGCCGTCCTGTCGGCGGTGACCCCGGCATTTCCCGGGGTGACCAGCGTCAGCGTTCGTGACGCGATCGGTTCGGTGAACGCGATCATCTCCGACCTGGCACTCGGCATCCGGGCCGCCGCCTCCCTGGCGTTGTTCGTGTCCATGCTGGTGCTGGGCGGAGCTTTGGCGGCCGGCCACCGGCAGCGGCGCCAGGACGCGGTGATCCTGAAGACGCTCGGCGCGACCCGCGGCCGGCTCCTGTCCGCGTTCTCGCTGGAATACGGACTGCTCGGTCTGGCGACGGCACTCTTCGCGGTGGCGGCCGGCTCCGGCGCCGCCTGGTATGTGATCACCCGGGTGATGGAGTTGAACTTCAGCCTGCAGCCGGAAATCGCCATCGCCGCCGCGGCGATCGCGCTGGCTGTCACGCTCGGCCTCGGGCTCGCCGGGACCTGGCGGATCTTGTCCGTCAAGCCGGCGCCGTACCTGCGCAACCTTTAATCCTGTCGGACGGAATCCAGAGTAGCTTCTGGATTCCAAACGTCTTTCGCTTGTTTCGTCGGGGCAGTATCGCCATATTCGCTTCGACGCTTCCGGTTGGGGGAGCCGTCTGATGGAGGAATTCAATGGCTGAATACGATCGGCGGTATGCGACTGCCGTTCGCACTGGGGCCGGAACGCGGGTCGAAGGCATCGACCAGGGTCTTCGCGCCTTCATGCTCGGCGTCTACAACAACATGGCGATCGGCCTGGCCGTCACCGGCCTCGTCGCCTACGGAACCTATGTCTGGGCGGCCAGCAACCCGGCCGTCGCGCAGACGCTTTACGGCAGCCCGCTGCGCTGGGTGATCATGCTGGCCCCGCTGGCCTTTGTGTTCGGGCTCTCGGCAGCCGTTCACCGCATGCAGCCGGCCACGGCTCGCCTGGTGTTCTTCGCCTTCGCGGCGGTGATGGGCCTGTCGCTCTCGTCCATCTTCCTCGTCTTCACCGGCGAGAGCATCGCCCGCACCTTCTTCATCACAGCCGCCTCGTTCGGCGCGCTCAGCCTCTTCGGCTACACGACGAAGAAGGACCTCTCGGGCTTCGGGTCGTTCCTGATCATGGGCGTCTTCGGCCTGATCATCGCGATGCTGGTGAACATCTTCCTGCAGTCGAGCGCACTGCAGTTCGCCATCTCCGCGCTTGGCGTGCTGATCTTCGCCGGCTTGACCGCCTACGATACGCAGCGGCTGAAGCACACCTATGACATCGTGGCTGGTGATGCCGCGGCGGCGGGACGGGCTTCCATCCTCGGCGCCCTGACGCTCTACCTCGACTTCATCAACCTGTTCACCTTCCTGCTCCAGTTCATGGGCAACCGCGAATAAGCGTAGGAACGACGGACATCTAAACGCGGCGCTTCGGCGCCGCGTTTTTTTTGACCAGAACCTTTGTGACGATGCCTGAAGAACTGGTGCTGCGGCCGACTACCGAGGCCGACATCCCCGAGATCACGGCCATCTATGCGGACGAGGTCGTCAGCGGCACGGCATCGTTCGAGATTGAGCCGCCGGACGAAGCGCAGATGGCCCGGCGGTGGCGCGAACGGGCGGCGGCTTTCCCCATATTGTCGCCACCCGAGCCGGGGCGGTCTGCGGATACGCCTATGCCGGCCCGTACCGGCCACGCCGCGCCTACCGGTTTTCCGTCGAGAACAGCATCTATATCGCAGCGGCCGCAAGGCGCTCCGGCCTCGGCCGGCTGCTTCTCCGCGAACTCATCTCATGCTGCGAGGCAAAGGGCTTTCGTCAGATGATCGCGGTGATCGGCGGAGCCGACGAGAACGCCGCCTCCATCCGCCTGCACGAGGCGCTCGGTTTCCGGCTGATCGGCAGGATTGAGGGGTCCGGGTTCAAGCATGGCCGCTGGCTCGACACCGTGCTGATGCAGCGGCCGCTTGGGCCCGGCAATGAGAGCCTGCCTGTCGGTCGCTAGCTTTTGACCAGCGACAGCTTCGGCTTGTCGAGCGTACGCAGCACCGTTGCCAGGTCGTGGCCACGCTTCAGGATCGCACCGGCTGCGGCGACGATTCGGTAGGCGCCCTGCTTTCGGGCCAAGGCCGGTATCTTCTCGACCCGGTAGAGAGGCATCTCGCTGGTGCGGCGGAAGATGGAGAACACGGCCCGGTCTTCCAGGTGGTCGATGGCGTAGTCGCGCCATTCGCCTTCGGCGACCTTGCGTCCGTAAACCTGGAGGATCGTTTCGAGTTCGCGCCTTTGGAATGACACCTGGCGCGGCGCGTTCAGCACGGGCGAATCAGGGGTGCTGAGCCGCCCCTGCAAAGACCAGTCCTCACCCTCGCTCAAACGCGCCTCCTCCGATCCGGGACACCGAGACTATCGCCAATCTGATGGCTGGCGAGAACAATTCAACCCTGCTTTTGTGTGCCCGCCGCATCCGTGGCGCCCGCATGAGATTCGGTCCGTTGATGGCCCGGTCTGGAGCTAAGCATGCCACGCCTGTTCACCGCGGTTGAAATCCCTTCGCGCGTGGCGCTCTCCCTCTCCCTGCTGCGCGGCGGCTTGCCCGGCGCCCGCTGGATCGACCAGGACAATTACCACCTCACGCTGCTGTTCATTGGAGATGTCGACGAGCGCACGGCCGGCGAGTTCGCCACCTTGCTGGCGCGCACCGACCGGCCGTCGTTCGACCTGGAACTGGAGGGCCTCGGGGCCTTCGGCTCGCGACGCCCGCACGCCCTCTATGCCGCCGTGAAGCCCGCGCCGATGCTCATCGAACTGCAGGCCGAGCAGGAGCGCCTCGCCGAGCGCCTCGGATTGGAGCCGGAGCGGCGGAAATACACGCCGCATGTCACGGTGGCGCGGCTGAGGAACACGAGCCAGACGGACGTGGCCGCCTTTCTGGCCTCCCGGGGAAACTTCCGGACGGCGCCATTCCACGTCGATCGCTTCGTCCTGATGTCGTCTCGCGCCTCGAAAGGGGGCGGGCCATATCTTGTCGAGGAGGCATATCCGCTGGCCGGCTGAGCCCGTCCTTGGTCACCTTACCGCTCGTCGCGACGGATCCATTTGTCGACTGCCGGTGCCTGATACGTCGCGAAACGGTCAAGCAGCTCCGCCGGATCGGTGCCGGCGAGCAGCATGCCCCGGTGCTCGGCGCGCATGAAGCGCTCCTCCGACTGGTGGTCGAGGAAACGCAGCAGCCCATCGAAGAACCCGGCCACATTCAGCACCCCGACCGGCTTCCTGTGATGGCCGAGTTGCGCCCAGGTCCAGATCTCGAACAGCTCCTCCAGCGTCCCCGCCCCGCCCGGCAGCGCGACAAAGCCGTCCGACAGATCGGCCATCAGCTTCTTGCGCTCGTGCATGGAGCCGACCTCGTGCAGCTCCGTCAGCCCAGCATGCGCGACCTCACGCTGGACCAGGGCGGTGGGCATGACGCCCGTCACCGTGCCGCCGGCAGCCAGCGCCGCGTCCGCCACGATGCCCATGAGCCCGACCTTCGCCCCGCCATAAACGAGCCGGAGCCCGCGTCGGGCGATCGTCCTGCCCAGCGCCACCGCGGCTTGGCTGTACGCTTCGCGCGCCCCGAAATTGGAGCCGCAGAACACGCAGACGCTCTGCATCGAAGAAATCCGGCGCTAGCTGGCGATCGCGGCCAGCACCCGCGCCCAGGAGCGCGTCCCGCCATGGAAGCTGGACAGGTTGTATTTCTCATTGGGCGAGTGGATGCGGTCGTCCTCCAGGCCGAAGCCGATCAGGACCGAGTCCATGCCGAGGATTCGCTTGAACTGGGTGACGATCGGGATCGAGCCGCCCATCGCGATCAGCACCGCCTCACGACCCCATTCCTCCGTCAACGCGCGCTGCGCCTGCTTCACCCAGCGGCTGTCCGACGGCTGGCTCACAGCCCGGTCGCCCCCGTGCGATTGGAACGTCGCCGTGCAGTCGGCCGGCAGGCGCTCCTGGACAAAGGTGCGGAAGCTCTGCCGGATCCTTTCGGGGTCCTGCTCGCCGACCAGGCGAAACGACAGCTTCGCCGATGCCTCGGCCGGAATCACGGTCTTGGCGCCCTCGCCGATATAGCCGCCGACAATGCCGTTAACCTCCGCCGTCGGCCGCGCCCAGATCTGCTCCAGCACCGAGCGGCCCTTCTCGCCCGCCGGCAGCGACAGGCCGATCTCGCCAAGGAACGCCGCCTCATCGAAGCCGAGCGTATCCCATTGGGCCTTCTGCTCCGGCGAAACCTCCGGCACGCCGTCATAGAAGCCGGGGATGAGGATGCGGCCATCATCGTCGCGCAGGTCGGCCAGGATCCTGGCTAGGACGTGGATCGGGTTGCGCGCCGCGCTGCCGAAAGAGCCGGAATGGAGGTCGCGGTCCGCCGCGTAGATGATCACCTCGTCATACATCAGGCCGCGCAGCATGGTGGTCACCGCCGGCGTCTGGCGGTCCCACATGCCGGTGTCGCAAACGAGCGCGACCTCCGCCTTCAGCTCCGCGGCATTTTCATTGAGGAACGGCACCATGCTCGGGCTGGAGGATTCCTCCTCCCCTTCCAGCAGCACCGTCAGGTTCACCGGAAGACGCCCGGTCTCCGCGATCCAGGCGCGCGCCGCTTCAACAAAGGTCATCAGCTGGCCCTTGTCGTCCTCCGCGCCACGCCCCTTGATTTGCATCTCGCCGTTCACCTCGACCACCGCCGGGTCGAACGGGTCGCGGTCCCACAGCGAAACCGGGTCGACCGGCTGCACGTCGTAATGGCCGTAGAACAGCACATGGGGGGCGCCCTCCCCGGCACCGCGGTAATGGCCGACCACCATGGGATGGCCGAGGGTTTCCCGCACGCTCGACTCGATGCCGATCCCGCTCAGCTCGCGGGCGCACCATTCGGCGGCCTCGCGGCAATCCTGCTTGTATTGCGGATCGGCGGAGATCGACTTGATGCGCAAGAGCGAAAACAGCCGCTCCAGGCTGTGGCTCAGCCCCCCGTCGATCCGCGCCAGCACGCGTTGCGTCTCGTTCATCATGCCTACCATCGATCGCCGGCCTACGTCCCGTCGGGCCCCTGCGCATACAGAAACGGGGGGTGGGCCACAATCGCCGCCGACAAGTGCGCTCTTGCCTTTTCCGCCATCTCCGCTCTCTTACGGCCGAAACCTTCGGGAGCCGTCGATGGAAGAACTTGTCCAGCGCATCGTGTCCAACGTCGGGGTCGATGACGCCACGGCCCGCGGGGCTGTGCGGGTCATCCTCTCGTTCCTCTACCAGGAAGGCGACCGCGAAAAGGTCGTGGCGCTGTCGGAGCGGATTCCCGGCTCAGATGCCTTCATCAACACCAGCGAGGACGATTCGATGGGGACGCTCGGCGGGCTGGGCGGAATGATGGGCGGCGGCGCAATGGCAGTGCTGGGCAAGCTGCAGGGGCTTGGGCTAGGCATGGGGCAGATCCAGGGCGTCACCCAGGAGACCGTGAATTTCGCCCGCGAGCAGGCCGGCCGTGACATCGTCGACGACATCGTGGCATCGATCCCCGGGCTGGGGCAGTTCGTCTAGGAGCGCAAGGTCAGGTTCATCGGACCGTCCAGCCGCGCGGGGACGTCCGTTTTCGGAGGCAATGATGGCGTCCTATTCGATCGCCGAAATCCGGGCGATCGGGCCATTCTATGCAGGCAAGCTGAAGGCGGCGGGGATTCGGTCGACTGCTAAACTGCTCGACCGCGCCAAGACCGCCAAAGGGCGGAAACAGCTGGCTGAAACAGCCGGCATCCCGCCGGAAAACATTCTGAAGTGGGCCAACATGGCCGACCTCATGCGCGTCCGCGGCGTCGCGGCGGACTACGCCGAACTTCTGGTGGCCGCCGGCGCCGACACCGTGAAGGAGCTCAAACGACGCAACGCGGCCAACCTCGCCAGGCGCATGGAGGAGGTCAACGAGCGCAAGAAGCTTGTCGAACTCTTGCCGAGCGAGAAGCGCGTCACGGGCTGGATAGAAGCGGCAAAACTGCTCGAACCCATGATAAGCTACTAGCCGCGCCGGCACGCGAGCCGGCGCGCAAGCAGTCGAGAAGCCAGAATGGCGGATCTGCTACACGCGCCGGGCGACGAAACAGGCTCGCCTTTGCGGGAATGGCGGCATTTGGCGGAGGGGGCCCTGAAGGGCCGTTCCTTCTCCGTGCTGCAGTCGTGGACCCGGGACGATATCCTGATAGAACCGCTCTACCCGCCCCGCGCGGATGCGGTGCCGCTCGCCGGTCGCGGCTCTCAGCCGTGGACCCTGGTGCAGGTCATCGACGACCCCGACCCCGAGCGCGGCAACGAGCTGGCCCTGGCAGACATCAGCAGCGGTGCGACCGGCCTTTCTCTCCGCATGGCGAGGTCCCCTTTAGCTGGGGCTCGTGGCCTGCCGGCAAGTCCCGATAGCCTCGCGGTCGTGCTGGACGGCGTGGACCTCGCGGCCACCCACCTCAGGGTTGATCCGGCCCCTGCTGGTCCGGAGCTGGCGCAATGGTTGGCAGACCTCGTGGCGCGGCGCGGCATCGCGCCGGAAGTGGCGCGGATTTCCTTCGGGCTCGATCCGGTCTGCATGGTCCTGCGGCCGCCGGGCCCAGCGGATTGGGACCAGCGGGTGGCTTCCGCTTTCGCCGAGCTGATGCGGGCCGGGTTCCGGACGCCCACTGCCGAGCTCGACGCCCGGCCGGTCCACGACGCCGGCGGAACGGAAGCCCAGGAACTGGCCGCGATCCTTGCCTCTGCCGCGTGGTGGCTGCGGGCGGCCGAGCGCGCGGGTGTGTCGATGGAGGCAACCTTTTCCGCTCTCGGGGCCAGCCTGTCGGTCGACCATGACCAGTTTGCTGGGATTGCCAAGATCCGCGCGCTGCGCCTGCTCTGGGTGCGCTTGCAGGAGATCTGCGGCGTTCCGAATGCTCCGTTGCGGATCCACGCCGAAACGAGCCTCCGCATGCTGGCGCGCGCCGGGGCGCAGACGAACCTGGTGCGCGCTACCATTGCGGCCTTTGCAGCCGGCATCGGAGGCGCGGACAGCGTCGCCGTGCTCCCCTACTCGGCCCCGCTCGGCAATGTCTCGGCCGCGGATCGGACCCTCGCCCGCAACACGCAGCACCTTCTGATCGAGGAGGCGCGAGCCTATCACTTCGCTGACGCGGCAGCGGGATCGGGCCTGCTGGAAGCGCTGACCGATGCGATGGCCGAACGCGCCTGGGCAGACTTCCAGCAAATTGAAAGCGAAGGCGGCATCGTCCAGAGTTTTTCATCCGGCGCGTTCACCAACCGTGTCGTCACAGCGCGCGATGTCCTGCGCCAGAGCGTGGCGATCGGTGCCACTCCGCTTGTCGGGGCTACGATTTACCGGGACGCCGCCGCGGAACCGGAGCCGGCGAGCCACGCAGCCGGCCTGCTCGCCCTGGTCCGCATCGAAGAGATGGCGGCCGTCTGATGCCTGTCCCCGATTTCGCCCACGAGCCTTGGCAGCGGCCGAGCCGGCTCGCCGAGCCGCCGCGCAGCCCTGACTGGCGCACGCCCGAGGGCATCGACTTGGCGGCAGCCTACGGTCCGAACGACGTAGCGGACCTTTCTGCCATCGCCTCCGTGCCGGGCCTGCCGCCTTACCTGCGCGGACCCTACCCGACGATGCACGTCGAGCGGCCCTGGACCATCCGCCAATATGCGGGCTTCTCGACCGCGCGCGATTCCAATGCCTTTTACCGCCGCAACCTCGCCGCCGGTCAGAAAGGCCTGTCGGTCGCTTTCGACCTGCCGACCCATCGCGGCTATGATTCCGACCACCCGCGCGTGGCCGGCGACGTCGGCATGGCAGGCGTGGCCATCGATTCCATTCTCGACATGGAGGAGCTGTTCGCCGGTATTCCGCTCGGCGAGATGAGCGTCTCGATGACGATGAACGGCGCCGTCCTGCCGATCATGGCGCTTTACATCGTGGCCGCCGAACGCCAGGGCGTCGCGCCGGAAAAGCTCGCCGGCACGATCCAGAACGACATCCTCAAGGAGTTCCTGGTCCGCAATACGTATATCTACCCGCCGCACCACTCGATGCGGATCGTCGCCGACATCCTGGCCTATGCGACGAAAAACATGCCGAAGTTCAACCCGATCTCGATCTCGGGCTATCACATGCAGGAGGCCGGGGCGACGGCCGACCTGGAACTCGCCTACACTCTGGCCGACGGGCTCGAATATGTCCGCGCCGGCGTTGCGGCCGGTCTGGAGGTGGACAGCTTCGCGCCGCGCCTGTCCTTCTTCTTCGGCATCGGCATGAACTTCTTCATGGAGGTCGCAAAGCTGCGCGCTGCCCGCCTCCTCTGGTCCGAACTCATGGCCGAGAACTTCGCGCCGCGGGATCCCCGCTCAGGGATGCTGCGCACCCATTGCCAGACGTCCGGCTGGTCGCTCGCCGCGCACGACGTGTTCAACAACGTGATCCGCACCACGATCGAGGCGATGGCCGCCACGCAGGGCGGGACGCAATCGCTGCACACCAATTCGCTCGACGAGGCGCTTGCCTTGCCGACCGACTTTTCCGCCCGGATCGCGCGCAACACGCAACTCGTTCTGGCCCTGGAATCCGGCACCAGGCGCACGGCCGACCCCTGGGGCGGATCCTTCGCGGTCGAGCGGCTCACTACCGATCTGGCCGGGCGCGCCCGCGGGCACATCGCCAAGGTGGAGAAACTGGGCGGCATGGCCCGCGCATTGGAGAGCGGGCTGCCGCAGCGGCGGATCGAGGAATCCGCCGCGCGCATCCAGGCGCGCATCGATTCGGGCCGGCAGGTTGTCGTCGGAGTGAACCGCTACCGAAGCGAAGAGCTCGCGGAAATCGAGGTCCTGAAGGTCGACAATGCGGCCGTCCGGGCCGAGCAGTTGGAGAAGCTCAGGACGCTGCGGGCCGGGCGCGACGAAAGCGCCGCCCGTGCCGCCCTGGACAGGCTAAGCGCCGCGGCGCTGGGGACCGGCAACCTCCTGGCTCATGCTCTGCCGGCCGCTCGCGCCGGAGCGACGGTCGGGGAAATGAGCGCTGCACTGGAGCGCGCCTTCGGGCGTTACGGCACCGAGCCGAAGCCGGTGTCGGGCATCTACCGCCGCGAGGTGGAAGGCGAGGCGGGAGCCGCTGCCCGCATCGCCGCCATGGCCGCCGAATTCGCGCAGAACGAGGGACGTCCGCCGAGGATCCTGGTCGCCAAAGTCGGCCAGGATGGACATGACCGCGGCCAGAAAGTGATCGCCTCCAGCTTCGCCGACCTGGGCTTCACGGTCGATGTCGGCGCCCTTTTCGCCACGCCGGAGGAAGCAGCCGCGAAAGCGGTCGGCAGCGATGCTCATGTGGTCGGCATCTCGACCTTGGCGGCCGGGCACCTGACGCTCGTGCCGGCGCTGATCTCAGCCCTGAAGGCGCAAGGTCGCGGCGACATCCTCGTGGTGGTTGGCGGCGTCATCCCGCCGGGCGATCACCAGGCGCTCTTGGACGCCGGGGTCGCCGCGATCTTCCCGCCAGGAACAATTGTCCTCGACGCGGCCGAGCAGATTCTCGACGCCCTCAACCGCAAGCTCGGCTACGCCCAGCGCGCCGCGGCGGAGTAGGGTCACTCCAGGTCTGCCATCCGGATCGCTGTTGGTTTGCCGGCGCGCATCGTTGGTCTAATTTCAATGCAGAGAAGGAAGCAGCAATGCTGATCACCACGACCACCAACGTCGAAGGCCGGCGGGTGCGCGAATATCGCGGGCTTGTCATGGGCGAGGCCATCCTCGGCGCCAACGTGTTCCGCGATTTCTTCGCCGGCATCCGCGACATCGTCGGCGGCCGTTCCGGCGGCTATGAGAAGTCGCTGCGGCAAGCGCGCGAGATCGCCATCGCCGACATGCAGGAGGAAGCCGAGCGGCTCGGCGCCAATGCGATCATCGGCGTCGACATCGACTACGAGACCGTCGGCGACAAGGGCTCCATGCTGATGGTGTCCGCGTCCGGCACGGCCGTGGTCATCGAGTAGCCGAGCCGCCGATCGGCATCCGGCAGGCCCGGGGCGGCCCGGCCGAAATTACCCGTCGTCTATTCCGCAGCGGCAAGCGGCTCTGCCGGCATGGGCCTCTTGTTCTCCCTGGCCGCCTTGATGATCGCGTTCTGCCGGGTGCGCTTCTCGATCGCCGCGGCCGTGCCGCGCGTTTCCGCGTAGATGCCCAATTCCAGTTCGTCGAGCCCCGGCGGCGTAATCGCGATGTCGCGATAGCTGCGCTTCGCCGGATCCGCCAGAACCCGCTTCAGGCTCCGGCGCAGACGCGCATAGGTCAGGAACATGGAGGACGCGTTCCGAACCTCGGAGGCGGCATACTTCGCGTAGAACGCCAGCGGGTTCTCCAGAGGCATTCCGGAGCGCCGGTCGCGGCGGAATTTCAGCCGGCCGAAGCCGCCCTCCAGCGGATGGCAGCGGTAGAGCCGATGGAAGTCGCGGTACCAGAGCAGCCGGTGCAGCGTCGTAAAGCGCTTGTTGGAGCCGAGCGCCGCCATGCGCTTCAAGATCGTCTCCATGTGCTCGAACGAATAGAACCGGTGCCACACATCGGCATAGGCCTGGTCCCATTCCTCATCCGACATGCGCTGGTGGTGCGTCACCCGGTGGTTTAGGTCGTATTTGTTGGGGTCGGGGTCCATCCACTCGCCGTTGCGGTGCATGCGCTGGTGGTCCTCGCAACCCGGCAGCGGCGTCAGATTGGTGAAATAGATCAGATCGATCGGCAGTTCGCGCTTGATCAGGTCGACGTCATGGAGGATCGATTCGCGCGTGTCGTTGGGGAAGCCGATGATGTAGCCGGCGGTGATCACCACCGGGTGCTTTTTCCAGGCCAGCAGCATCTCGCGGTACTCAAGCAGCCGGTTCTGGTTCTTCTTCACATAGGCCAGGTTGTCCGGGTTGATGTTTTCCATGCCGACGAAGACCTGGTCGACCCCCGCCTTCGCCGCCTTGTCGATGAAGTTGGGGATCCGGTGGCATAGCGTGTCGACCTGCACCTGAAGGAAGACGTTGAGCCCCTCCTTCTCCCGCAGCTCGATCAGCCGGTCGAAGCAGGCTTCCCAGTTGCGGTTGCGGGCCAGATTGTCGTCGGTGAGGAAGAAGCGGCTGACGCCGATGGCGGCGTTGGCCCGCACGATGCGCTCCAGATCGTCGGCGGAGCGGAACCGGCTCACCCGGCCCTGGACGTTGATGATGGTGCAGAACGAGCACTGATACGGGCAGCCGCGGCCGAGATCGAAGCTGCTGTACGACCCGTAGGTCCGGTCCACCTGGTCGCGCCGCAGGAACGGGATAGGCGAGCCCTGCAGGTTCGGGTTCTTGTCCTGGTAGTCGTATTTCGGCTTCAGCCGACCGGCATGAGCGTCGCGCAGCACCTCGTCGAACCGCCCGTCCTCCGCCTCGCCGATGAAGAAGCTGATCCCCATCTCCGCCGCGCCGGCGATTTCCGGCGGGGTCTCGTCGAGCATGGCCAGCGACCCCGCGACGTGGAAACCGCCCATGCACACCGGAATGCCGGCCTTGAGGAAGGGCCGGGCAAGGTCGACGGCACGCGGAAACTGATTCGACTGCACGCCCACCAGGCCGATCATGCCGCGCCCGCCGTCGCGCCGGATGTCGTCGATCAGCTTCTGCGGCCGAATGCGGCTATTGGTTTCGTCGATGGCGGTCGCGCGGATCTCCACGTCGTCGCCGAGGATCCTGCGGTCGCGGCAGTCCTCCACCAGACCGTAGACGCATGCCAGGGCATTCGACGGTATCGTCGAGCGCATCCACTGCAGCGGGTAGCCGTCATCGTCGTAGTGCGTCGGCTTGATCAGCACGACGTGAAAAACTTCACCTGCCCGAACCGGGCCCGGAATCGGGTCAGACATGTCCGCCCCTCTCCTGAGATGCGACATCTAGCCGCCTCTTAACCAAACAGAGTCGATCTGGCCAGTAGCAAGTCGTCTTCCGGTTGAGCCGCGGCGACACTGCGTCGCCGCGGACACAGCCCAGCGGCAGGAGAGGTCGCCGATGGACGTCACACGCCGGCAGGCGCTCGCCGGTCTCTCGCTGGCCGCCGTTTCAAGCACGGCCGCGTGGGGCCAATCGCTGCTGGATGGCATGCGCGGCTCGCTCGACGCGGCGCAGGAGGGCCTGGTCCCGGGCGCCGAGGAGGATCAAAGCCGGAGGCTGGCGGCGGCGTTGAGCAAGGCGGAAGCTGAAAACCAGGCGCTGTTCCTGCCGCCGGGCCGCTACCTCGTCGCCGAACTCGACCTGCCGCCGCACACTCACCTCATCGGCGTCCCGGGGCGCACCCACCTTGCCTTCAGCGGCGGCGGCTTCATGCTGCGCGCCCGCGGCGCGCCCTTCCTCAGGATGGAGGGCATTCTGCTCGACGGCGGCGCGGTGCCGATCTCCGGCGATTCCGCAGCGCTGCTCGCCGCCGAGGACGTGGATGAACTGGTGATCGACGACTGCGCCTTTGCCGGCAGCGTCGCCTCCGCCCTTTACCTGCGCAACTGCGCCGGCCGGGTCGAGCGCTCAAAGGTCCGCGACGCCCGCTATGTCGGCATCGCGCTTTCGCAGTCACGCGGCATGGCGCTGCTCGACAACGTCGTATCGGCCTGCGGCGACACCGGCATCCTGGTCGGCCGTGACGAGGAGGGCAGCGACGACACAATCGTGCGCGGTAATCGCGTCACCCGCATCCGCGCCGATTCCGGCGGCACCGGCCAATACGGCAACGGGATCAACATCGCCCAGGCAAACGGCGTGGTCATCGCCGACAATCGAGTGGACGACTGCCTGTTCTCGGCCATCCGCTGCTTTTCGTCCGACAACGTCCAGGTCAGCGGCAATGTCGCGACCCGCTCCGGCGAGGTGGCCATCTACCTCGAGTTCGCCTTCGAGGGCGCGGCGGTCTCCGCCAATCTGGTCGACGGCGCCGGCTACGGCATCTCCTTTGCCAACTTCCTCGAACATGGCGGCCGCCTTGCCACCTGTTCCGGCAACATTGTCCGCAACGTTACCGGCCGCCCCGCTTATTCCGGCAGCCCGCCGGACAGCGGCGCCGGCATCAGCGCCGAGGCAGACGTGGCGATCACCGGTAACGTGGTGGAGAACGCGCTCAAAGGCATCTCGCTCGGCTGGGGCCCCCACCTGCGCGACGTGAGCGCCACGGCGAACGTCATCCGCCGCTGCCCGGTCGGCATTGCGGTCAGCGTGGTCGAGGAGGCTGGCGCGGCCCTCATCGCCAACAACCTGATCTCCGGCGCGGAGCGCGGCGCCATCCTCGGCATGCGCTGGAACGAGGTCGCGACGGGCGATCTGGTGGAAGGCAGCGACGAGTTTGCTCACCTCACCATTGCAGGCAACCGCGCCGGCTAGGCAGAGGCCAGGGAAAGCGCGTTCACAGCGCCCACGACCGCCCCGCGCCGCGACAGGACCGGCGCTGCCGTCCAGCGCCGCAGCGCCTCCCCGTGCTCGGGCAGGAGCCGCGCCAGCACGGCGGCCATCATGGCCTCCGCGGCGCGCGTCCCCCCGTCATCGCACTTCAGCGCTATGCCCAGCCCGAGCGAAGGGATAGCACCGCAATACACCCCCTCTGCCCCGGTCTTCAGCAGTGCAACGCCGTTCGCAAGCGCCATGGCGTCCGTATCGAACCGGTCCGTCCCGGCGACGAAGTACGGCTCCGACACCGCTGCTTCGAACAGTCGCTGCGCCGCCACCGCTCGCTCGCGAGAAAGACCCGTGCCCGTCGCAAAACGGGCAAAGCCGCGCGCAAGGGCGGAGAGCGGCACGGCGTAGGTCGGGATGGAGCAGCCGTCGGTGCCGCATTCGTCCGCGCCATGCGCCGCGCCAGTCACGGCCTGGAGTGCCTCGAGCACGGCCTCCTGCACCGGGTGCCCGGCCGCAATATACCCCCGGTGCTCCACCCCGAGGTGCCGGGCCACTGCCAGGAAATTGGCATGTTTTCCCGAGCAGTTGTTGTGCAGCTGGCTAGGGGCGAGGCCCTGCCGGATCAGCTCCCGGGCCGAGGCTGCGTGACTGGGAAAATGCGTCCCGCATTCAAGCGCGGCTTCGTCCAGACCGCTTGCGGCCAGCATGGCGGCCGCAAGCTGCACATGCGCCGGTTCGCCGCCATGCGAGGCTTGCGCCAGCGCCAGTTCGCGCCGGCCGAACCCGAAGGCGTCGGCCGCCCCGCTTTCAACCAGCGGCAGGGCCTGGATGGCTTTCACGGCCGAGCGCGGAAAGACAGGAGCGTCCACGTCGCCGACCGACAGCACGGTGCGGCCGTCCGGGTCGGCGACGCAGATCGCCCCCCGGTGCCGGCTTTCAGCGCGCCCGCCCCGCGTCACTTCGACCAGAACGGGATTGGCCATGATCTTTCCCTGGGCCCATGCAAAATCGGGGCAGGCCACCTATGTCCCGCTTTCGCCCTCCCGCAAGCCCCATGCGCAACGTGCTGAAATACACCCTCCTCGCGATCCTGGTTGTCTTCCTCGTGCCGGCGCTGGCCCACGCCGCGATCTGGATGGCGCAGGACCGCCCGCGCAATTGGCACAGCGCCGACTGGTCGAGCGCCGGCACGCTGCCGTCGGCCCATCAGGAGCGCGAGGCGAGCATCCGCGTCATGGCTGCCCGGACCGGCGGCCTGAAGGGCGCCGTGTCGGTCCACACCTGGCTCGTGCTGAAGGGCAAGAACGCATCCGGCTACGATCGCTATGACGTGGTCGGCTGGGGCAATCCGGTCCGCCGCAACGCTTTTCCGCCGGACGGGCGCTGGTATTCCAATGTCCCCGTCGCGATCTTCGAGCTGAAGGGCGTTGAGGCGGAGCGGCTCTTGCCCAAGCTCGAGGCGTCCATCAGCGACTATCAATGGTCCGAGCAGGGAACCTACCGGATCTTTCCGGGCCCCAACTCGAACACCTTCGTAGCAACGGTTTTGGCGTCCGTGCCGGAGCTCAAGGTCGACATGCCGCCGACCGCCATCGGTCGCGACTTCCCCAACGGCTCCTGGATCAGCCGCGCGCCGGGGGGCGGCATCCGGGCCACGCTTGGCGGCATCGCCGGAATGACGATCGGACTTCGCGAGGGAATCCAGGTCAATCTCGTTGGCTTGGTCGCCGGCATACGCTTTCATAACCCGGCGATTCTGATCCCCGGCTTCGGCGCCCTGGGGGAGCAGTTCTGAGCTGCCGTAGCCCGGAGGATTTCACGTGGCCTGGATCATTCTTTTCGTCGCCGGCCTGCTGGAAACAGGCTGGGCCATCGGGCTGAAGTATACCGAGGGCTTCACCCGCCTCGTCCCCTCCATCTGGACGGTGGCCAGCATGGTGGTCAGCCTGGGGCTGCTCGGGCTGGCGCTGAAGACGCTGCCGGTCGGCACCGCTTATGCGGTGTGGACCGGCATCGGAACGGTCGGCACCGCCCTCCTTGGTATCATCCTGTTCGGCGAGCCGGCGACCGCCATGCGGCTCGCCTGCATCGGCCTGATCGTGTCGGGGATTATCGGGCTGAAGCTCGTCGCCTGAGCCGCTCCGGTTCGATCACCGTGGCCGCCTCTTGGACGACCGCCAGCACCCGGCGCGGCACGATGTGGTGGATCATGTGGCCGACATCCGGGACCACCCGCAGCGTGCTGGCCGGCAGATCGCGGTGGAGCCGCGCCGATTGCCGGCCGGTGGTCACCATGCGATCGCCCTCGCCCGCCATGATGGAGGCCGGCACCCGCAGGTCCCCATACCGGCGGCTGAGCCGCGCCGCGGCCGGGATCATCATCGCCGCTTCCTGCGCCGCGGCCCGGATCTGGCCCGGCCGCAAGGCCATCCAGACCGGAAAATTCTCAAACCGGTCGGGCACCGAATTGGGACCGAACAATTTGCGGAGGATGCCGCGCCACATCAGCCGCGCCGTCAGCGGCGACACGGTATAACGCATCGCGTCGCCGATCACCGGGATGGCCGGTTGCGCCGCGATCGGCACGTCGGCCCGCAGGGTCGGATAATAATAGCCCGACAGCAGCACCAGGCTCTTCACCGCGAGCGGGTGATCGAGCCCAAGCGCGACCGCCACCAGTGTGCCCCAGGAATGACCCAGCACAACCGGCCGCTGGATGTCGAGCAGGTCGAAGGCATGCCGGAACAGGCGCGCCTGCGCTTCCGGCGTCCAGCTGCGCCACCTTGGCCGCTCACTATAGCCGTAGCCGGGCCGGTCGAACACGATGACGCGGTAATGGCGTGCCGCCAGGTCCACCAGCCCGCTCAGCGCCATTTCCTGGAACAGCGCCCCGTTGCCATGCAGCAGGACGAGCGGCTGCCCCGTCCCCCGCTCGATGTAGTGCAGCCGAACGCCGTCCACCTCGACGAAACCGCCCAGCGGAGGGTTTTCCGCTTCTGCCCGACGCGCTCTCAGCTGGACGTAGAGGGCGGCCGCGCCGAGCGCAGTCGCGGCAGCGGCCGCCGCGCCCATCCATGGCTTCGCTGCGAGGTTGCCGGCCCGACCCTGCGGAAAGGTGATGTTCCGGTCGTCACGCGGCCGGCGGATGTCGTCCGTGAAAGTTGGATGGGTCAATCAGCTCTCCCGGCTCTCGGCAAACGCCTTTATTGCAATGCAGCAACCGCCCTGCCGCCCATGGGTTCCGATCACCGCTGCCCGGTCGGGACACGCCGCTCCAAGCCATGGGACAAACTAGGCGGCGGGATTGTACGGCCGTCCGAATCCTCTACCCTGTGCTCGCGCAGCCGCTGAGGTCAGCCATGCAATGGCAGGACAGGATCGACAACTATGTCCGGGAGACGGGCTTCCCCAAGAGCCTGTTCATCGCCGAAGACAGCCGGGTCGTCGGCACCTGGATCATGGGCAACGACTACCGCGTGAAGTCCACATATTACGGCGGTTACCCGGCCGGCTACCTGAAGCGCATCCGCGCGTTGTTTCCGGAAAAGCGCCGCACGTTGCACCTGTTCAGCGGCAAGGTGGATCTGGCTGCGTTTCCCGGCGACACGGTGGACATCAACCCTGCCCTCAGCCCCACCTATGTCGACGACGCCCAGACGCTGGAGAACGTCCCGCTGCGCGACTACGACCTGGTGCTGGCCGACCCGCCCTACAGCATCGAGGATTGCGAGCGCTACGGGACCAGCATGGTGAAGCGCAACAAGGTGATGAGCGCACTGCGGCGGCTCCCGCCGGGCGCGCACGTCGTCTGGCTCGACCAGGTCCTGCCCATGTATCGCAAGGACGCCTTCGCCCAGGAAGCGTTGATCGGCATGTGGAAGTCCACCAACCACCGCTTCCGCGGCATCACGATCTTCCGCCGCCTTTGACGTTCCGCTGAACAGGGCGCTGAAGCAGCTACGCCTGGAACCGGTAAGCGGAGCCAGGACACCTTTATGCACAGGCTCGCCGGCTGCACGTGGCGGTTGCCGTTCGCACACTTCCCTCCCGGGAGGAGTTCAGCGGGATGCAAGTCTTGCGCTGGCGCATAGGCTGGGGCCAAGTGGGGGATGCCCGAGGCTTCGTTGCGATCCAGCCCCGCCCGCGTCGTCATCGTTGGCGCAGGCTTTGGCGGCATCGAGGCTGCCCGAGCCCTCGCCCGGGCGCCGGCCGAGATCACGCTTGTCGATCGGCACAATTACCATTGCTTCCAGCCGCTGCTCTACCAGGTCGCGACCGCTGCGCTGTCACCTGCGGACATCGCCTGGCCAATACGGAGCATTCTGCGGCGCCAGAAGAACCTCACCGTGCTGATGGCTGAAGTCACGGCCGTCGACACTGCGGCAAGGCTTGTGCACACCGGCCGCCTGAGCCTTCCGTACGACTACCTCATCCTCGCGACCGGAGCGACGCACTCCTACTTCGGTCACGACGATTGGGCGAAGGTCGCCCGCGGCCTCAAGCAAATCGAGGACGCGACCACCATACGGCGCGAATTGCTGGTCGCTTTCGAGCAGGCGGAACTGACCGATGACGAAGCTGAGCGGCGCCGGCTCCTCACATTCGTGATCGTCGGCGCCGGCCCGACAGGCGTGGAGATCGCCGGGGCGGTGGCCGAGCTGGCCCGCCACACCTTGCCGGCCGACTTCCGCCGTATCGACCCCCGCTCGGCGCGGATCGTGCTGATCGAAGCCGGGCCGCGCATCCTTCCGAGCTTGCCTGAAAACCTGTCTGCCTATGCCCACCGGACGCTCGAGCGCATGCACGTCGAGGTTCTGACCGGAACGCGGGTTTCCGGATGCGACGGAGCGGGTGTCGACACCCATGAGCGTGGTCGGATCGAGGCCAGCACTCTCGTCTGGGCCGCCGGGGTGACTGCCTCGCCCGCCGGTGGGTGGATTGACGCCGAGCGCGACCAATCCGGCCGTATCAAGGTTGCGCCCGACCTCTCCGTTCGGGGAAAGCCCGGCACCTTTGCGGTTGGCGACATCGCCGCCGCGTCGGATGCGACCGGCCGGCCGGTTCCCGGAATCGCACCCGCCGCCAAGCAGATGGGCCGATATGTGGGTCGCCTGCTCGCCGCACGGATAGTGGGAAAGCCGGAGCCTCAGCCGTTCCGTTACCACCATGCCGGCGACCTTGCGACGATTGGCCGGAAAGCAGCGGTCGTGCGGTTCAACCGCCTGCACCTGACGGGGTTCATCGGCTGGCTCTTCTGGAGCATCGTCCACGTTTACTTTCTGATCGGGGTCAGAAACCGCTTCGTCGTCGCTTTCAGCTGGTTGTGGAGTTACCTCACTTACCAGCGGGGAGCCCGCCTGATCACCTCTGAGGGCGCCAGCACGGCCGAATCCGGAGCGCGCCGGTCTGGTTGAACTGCTAACGGCCGCCTCAGGCGGCGTGAAACCACCGGAACCTCCAGGCCGCACAAGCTGGCCAGCCGGCTATCCGGCTTGCCGCCCAAGGTAACGATCGACGTCCGGCGACACACCGGGCCGCAGCAGGTCGTCTGGCCGGCCGGCGGCGAGGACCCGGCCTTCGGCCACAAAAGCCATCAGGTCGGCGATCCCGCCCAGGTCCTCCGGCGTGTGGATGGAGAGCAACACGGTCAGGCCCTGTTCGCGCCGGATCGCGTCCACCAGCGCCACCATCTCGGTCCGCAGCCCCGGGTCGAGCCCCCCGAACGGTTCGTCGAGCAGCATCAGAGGCCGGCGGCGCACCACGGCGCGGGCGAGCGCCACCCGCTGGCGTTGACCGCCCGACATTTCGGCCGGCAAGCGCGCCCCGTAGCCGGGCAGCCCAACCCGGGTCAGGGCCTCCTCGATTGCAGCCCGCCCCGCCGCATCGAGGCGCAGCCTGGAGTCGATTCCAAGGCCGACATTCTGACCCGCCGTGAGGTGCGGAAAAAGGTTGTGCTCCTGGAACAGGATGGACAGCGGCCTGTCCGCCGGCTTCAGCCCGATCAGGTCGCGGCCGTCGAAGCGCAGCGTCCCGGCGCTCGGCCGCTCGAACCCGGCAATCGCATGCAGCAGCGTCGTCTTCCCACCGCCGGACGGGCCGATCAGCCCGCACAACGCGCCGCGCGGCACCTGCAGCGTGTAGGATGCCCGGAACCCCGGATAGTCGAGACGCAGGTCAGCGGCTTCGAGCAACGGGCTCTCCGGACCATCTTTGCGCCGCGAGGAAAAGGCCGAGAACGAGCCCGGCCAGGAGGAGCGCAACGGACGCCGCCTCGTCCATCCGATAGGCGCCCATGCGCTGGTGCAGCATCAACGGCAAAGTGACGAGGTTGCCCGTGCCGAAGAACGCCGCCACCCCAAGGTCGCCGAGCGACAGGGCGGTGGCGACCGCCAGCGCCGCGAGCAGCGGCCGCCGCAGCAGCGGCCACTCGACCCACCGCAGCCGCGCCGTTCCGCCGATGCCGAGGCTGTCCGCCAGCCGGCCATAGCGCTCGGCGGACAGCTTCAACGGCGGCTCGACCTGCCGCAGGGCAAAAGGCAAGGCCGTCAGCGCATTCACAAGCACAATCATGGGCAGCGCTATGGCAAACGGGTTAACCAATGGGCGAAGCACGACGAAAAGCCCGGCGGACAGAGCCACCGGCGGCACCGCCAGAACCAGAAGCGCCACGGCCGACCCCGCACGTCCCGCCGGATATCTCCCGTGCGGCGGGGCCGAGCTCCCCGCTGCGATCGCCAACGCCAGCCCAACAGCCCCCAGCGCCGCCGGTATCGCGATGGCAAAGCTAGTGGCGGCACCGACCCAGATGTCCGCAACGAGGACGCTTCGCCAACCGCCTGCCCCGGCCAAAGCCACGGCGGCCAAAGGCGGAAGCACCAGGCCCGCCCCGCCCAGCAGCACTGCGGTGTCCACTGACCGCATAACGGCGTTCCCCGTATCGGGCCGGTCCAACACAGCCCCGACCGCCGCGCTCTCGCCTGGCCGTTGGCCGCGCAGCACGACGGGAGCGGTCACCAGCAGGCATATCCCCACTTGGATGAGCGCCAGGATTCCCGCCCGGGCAAAGTCTACATCGAAGCGCACCGCCTCGTAGATGCCGACCTCCAGGGTCGCCGCATTCGGCCCCCCGCCGAGCGCAAGCACAACGGCGAAGCTGCTGAAGCACAACAGGAATATCAGCGGCGCAAGGCCCGCGGCTTCCCGCTTCAGCAGCGGCAGGTCGATCAGTCGGAACACCGAAAGCGGACTCATGCCCAGCTGTGCCGCCAACCGCCAATGTTCCCCCGGGACAGCGTGCAAGCCGCCCAAGAAAACCCGCGCCGCCAACGGCGCATTGAAGAAGACGTGGGCGATCAGGATGCCGGACAGGCCGTAGATCCAGCTGCCGGGATCGAAGCCGAGCGCCCGCCCCGCTTGCCCCGTCCATCCTGAACGGCCAAGCACCGCCACGATGCCGAACACCGCCACGATGGCCGGCAGAACGCTGGCCAGGTTGAGCGCCGCCACGAACAATCCGCGGCCCGGGAAGCGGCGCCGCCGCGCCAGCGCGAGCGCCAGCCCGGCGCCGAAGACCAGCGAAATGCCGGTCGAAAGCGCGGCTTGCAGCAGAGTGAAGCGGACGACGCCTCCCACATAGCCCCACGGTAGGCGCGGCAGCTCCGATCCGGCTGCCAGGAACAGCCCGGCGAAGGCCGAGCCGATCACGGCGAGGATCAGGAGGAGCGCCGACGCCCGCGGCACGGGGCGCATCCTCCGGTTCAGCGCGCCATTGCCGCCAGCCACTCATCGACCCAGGCCCGGCGGCTGAGCGCGATCTGTTCGGCCGGGGTCATCAGCGACTTTTCAGGCTTGCCGAGCCCTGCGAAGGAGGCCGGCAGCCCGCCGGGCAGCGCAACAGCAGGATACATCCAGTTGCCCTCCGGGATGGCCGACTGGAACCGTTCGGATAGCATGAACTGGAGGAACGAGCGGGCCAGTTCGGGCTCATCCGTGGCTTTCGTAATGCCCGCGACCTCGATCTGCAGGTAGTGCCCTTCAGGGAAGATGGCGGCCTTGAATTTCGGGTCCTGCTCCGCCCCGATATGGTAAGCCGGCGAGGTCGTGTAGCTCAGCACCATGTCGGCTTCGCCCTTTAGGAAAAGCCCGTAAGCCTCTGACCAGCCTTGCGTCACGGTGACGATCTTGGGGGCCAGCTTGCGCCATTGCTCGGCCGCCTCGTCGCCGTAGACCTCCCGCATCCACAGCAGCAAGCCAAGGCCGGGCGTCGACGTGCGGGGATCCTGGATGAGGATCTTCGGTCCATCCGGCGCCTCAATCAACTCCTGGAGGCTCGCCGGCGGGTTGGCCAGCCGCGTCGTGTCATAGACGAAGGCGAACCATCCCCAGTCGAACGGCGCGAATGTCGGATCGGTCCACGGAACCGGAAGCGCCATTGGTCCCGGGTCGAGCCCATGGGGGGCGAACAGTCCGGTTGCCTCTGCTTCCGCCATCAGGTTGCTGTCCAGCCCGAGCACGACGTCCGCCTTTGTGCCCGCCCCCTCCAGCTTGAGCCGCGCCAGGAGAGTCCCGGCATCGTCGGTCTCAACCCATTCGAGGGTACACGCGCATTCCTCCTCGAAGCGGGTCTCGACGGTGCTGCCCGGCCCATACTCGCCGGCGAAAGAGCTGTAGGTATAGATAGTTATAACCGGCTTCTCAGGTTGAGCTTGAGCAACTTGCCCAGCCATTCCCAAAATCGAAGCCGCAGCAAGTAGGCGGAGAAAGTGGCGCATTGGAAAGTCCTTTCCGGAGCTGGGAGCGAACCGGAACGCGCGGCTGAGCGGAAACAAGTCGAGAAAAGATCGTCGCATGATCTCAATCCCTCCGCCGGCATGATCCGGATCAGGTTCGACGGGTCGGCGGAGAATTCCACCTCTCAGCCCCTAGGGCACCCCGTGAGACGTTCTGAAGCTACGGCGGCCGCGACCGAAAAGCAATGCAGCGATGGGCAGTCCGCGTCGGGACGGCGCCACGCCGCGCCACGCTGAAGAATCCCGCCTGCGAACAGCCTCTTTTAGTGTATAACCCGCATACAAGCGTCGCAGACACGCGGGAGGTTGGCATGTTGGGACTGAGCATCTGGAAGATCGCCATGATCGGCGGAGTCGTCATGGTGCTGTTCGGCCGAGGCAAGGTTTCCGAACTGATGGGCGATGTCGCCAAGGGCATAAAGAGCTTCAAGAAGGGCATGGCCGAGGACGACGATGCCGCTCCAACGGTGATCGATCAGAAGCCGGGCCAGACCGCGGCCATACCGATGCAGGACAGCTCGCGGGTGTAGTTCAAGACTGCGGATCGAGGGCGGGCCCGGACAGCTTGTCGCCCGCCTCGATCCCGAGTTCGTCGCTCAAGCCGCCGTTGATCTCCAGCACATAGCGGACAGGTCCCTGTGACCTGATGCTGCGCTCCGACATCGGCGTCGTCCGTTCGGCAATCGACTCGATTGTGCCGTCCGCTTTGACGAAAATCATGTCGAGCGGAATATACGTGTTCGACATCCAGAAGCTGGCCGGTTGCTCCTCGCCGTAGTCAAACAGCATCCCGTGCTCCGGGGCCATTTCCCTGCGGAACATCAAACCCTTGCTGCGTTCCTGCGGCTCGTCGGCGATCTCGACCTGGAAGACCCGCTGGCCCTCGTCGCTCGCAATTAGCAATTCCTGTCGTACGGGCTCGGACGCCTGAGCGTGAGCCGCCGTGGCCCAGCAAACAAGCGCGGCGAGCGAAGCTCGACGGATGAACATTGGAAAGGACCTAGTTGGCCGCTCAGTGGGAACTGGGACTTTGTCCGCCTGAATGGGGCCGGATTTCGGCCGCCGTAAGGCCTTTCGAGCCCTCCCCGTATCGCACCAGCACGGTCTGGCCAGGCCTCAGTTCGGTCAGCCCGAACCGGCGCAGCGTTTCCATGTGGACGAATATGTCCGGGGAGCCCTCGCCTTCACTCACAAAACCGTAGCCGCGGGTCCTGTTGAACCACTTCACGGTTACCGCAACGAGCGGAGAAGTTGGCGCAACGGCGGATTTCTGCCTGGTCGGCGGCAATTGCGACGGATGCGTCGCGGTGCTTTCGTCCATTGACAGCACCCGGAACGCCTGCAGTCCCTTGGGCCGGTCGAGCACCTCGCAAACGATGCGCGCGCCTTCGTAGGCAGTCTGAAAGCCGTCGCGCCGAAGACAGGTCACATGCAGGAGGATGTCGGGCATGCCGTTATCGGGAACGACAAACCCGAATCCTTTTGCAACGTCGAACCACTTGATCGTCCCGGAGACTTCGATCAGTTCGCCCGGGACTTCGTCCGTCAAGCTGCCTTCTGATGCCGCCTCGGTGGTCGGTTTGGCCCCCATCAAATCAGACTCCGTCCGGCCCACTTGCCTCTCCGGACTGCCCTACATTCCGCACGCGAAAGGCAGCTTTCCACGATTCGCGATCACGTTAACATTGCATTTGAGCCACACGGCTCACAATTTTGCCACAGTGGGGCGGTGCTCGACTGTTAATTAACAGATTGTGGAAAGATCGCCGCAAACACGGCCCCGATCTGAGCCCGCACAATCAGGTCGGCGATGTCGTCCAGCGCCGTCGCATCCCGATTGACGATCGCGATCCGCGCTCCCGAGCGCTTCGCCTGCAGCGGCAATCCGGCCGCCGGCTGCACTTTGAGGGATGAGCCGATCACCAGCAAGAGGTCGGCGTTCGACACAAGCTTCCAGGCGCTCCGTATGGCCTCCTCCGGCAGGCGCTCGCCGAAGGAGATCATCGCAGCCTTGATCACCCCGCCGCAAGAACAGCGCGGCGACGCTTCGGTGGATTCGATGGTCACCCGAGCTTCCTCGAAGCTCATCGGCGCAGCGCATGTCAGGCAGCGGGCGCTGCGGACATTGCCATGCAACTCGATCAACCGGTCGGGCGGCAGGCCGGCGCGCTGGTGCAGGCCGTCAATGTTCTGCGTGACAACCGCCTGGAGCCGGCCCTGCGTGACCATATAAGTCAAGGCGAGGTGCCCGGCATTGGGCTGTGCCAGCCGGAAGTCCCGGTTCATTGCGAACCGCCGGCGCCAGTCTTCGAGCCTCGCCTCTTCCGAAGCGACGAATTCCTGATAGGTGATAGGCTTCATTCGGGACCAGATCCCGCCGGGACTGCGGAAATCGGGGATGCCCGATTCCGTGGAGATGCCGGCCCCGGTCAGGGCGACGATCCGGTCTGCCGCGTCTATCATGCGCCGGAGTGCGGTTACGTCGTCGTTCGAGGAGTCAGTCGTCATGCCGTTTCCGCCGCCAATCATCACAACCCATCGGGGAGCCTAAGGAATGAGATATCTGCACACGATGGTCCGCGTCACGGACATCGACCAGTCGCTTGACTTCTATTGCCGCAAGCTGGGCATGACGGAGGTCCGCCGGATCGAAAACGAGCAGGGCCGCTTCACGCTGGTCTTTCTCGCCGCCCCTGATGACGAATATTCCGGCATCGAGACCAAGGCGCCGCTCCTGGAGCTCACATACAATTGGGATGCGGAGGATTACGGCGAGGGCCGCAACTTCGGCCACCTCGCCTACGAAGTCGAGAACATCTACGAGACATGCCGCCGCCTGCAGGAAGCCGGCGTGACCATCAACCGCCCGCCGCGGGACGGAAACATGGCGTTCATCCGTTCGCCCGACAACATCTCGATCGAGCTGCTGCAGCGCGGTCCCGCCCTGCACCGGGAGGAGCCCTGGGCTTCCATGCCCAATACAGGGAAATGGTGAGCCGGCTGCTCCCCGGGAGGCTTTCGGGCTTGTCCGGGGCGGAAGCTGTCCCTATAAGGCCCCGGCGGTTGCCCCTTCCTGTTGGGTCCATCATTTAGGTCCGGCGGCGGCAACGGCAGAGTTGAGATTTCCCCTGTGGCACGCCATCTAGGCTGCGACTCCGGGGCGTTCGTCTATCGGTTAGGACACCAGCCTTTCACGTTGGTAAGAGGGGTTCGATTCCCCTACGCCCTACCATCTCACACCTGCCTCACTAGCTCGCGTCCCGGCCGGTGCCATTTGCTGCCGGCCTGCCAATTCCCGCCTGGGCCGAAAAGCCGGTTGACGTTGTCCAGCGGGACCGTAGCTTTGCTCTACGTCGAAGGCTGGGAGGCGAGCATGGCAGACGGACAGGCGCTACACGTCTTTCAGTGCGGCGGTGGATCGCCCTACGGGTTCACGGCGGACCGGACGGGAAAAAACCTGCCGGCATCCGAATGCCCGGATGGTTGGGCATTTTTCAGGACGCTCAATAGCGAACCCTTTGACCTGCCGCGCGTCGCGGTCGATGTGGAAAAGGTCCATCAGGACATCGCCGAAAAAGGCTTCTCGATCGTGCACTGGGCGGCGGCCCCCGGCTAGCCATGCTGCCGAGCAGGGCGCGACGACGCAGCGCCCCGCTCGGGAGGGTTCATTGTGCGTTGGGCAGCATCATCTGCAGCATCGGTCTAACCGCGTCGACGCATTCCTGTGTCGTGTCACGATCAGCGCATCTGATCACGATGCTGGGGCCACCGTTGCCGCGGCTGAAGCGGAACACGGCCCCTTGGGACCCCGTGCGGGGCCGCATTCCCATCCCATCCATCTGATCGCGCCACTCGTACTGCTCATCGCCGCCCATAGGGCCGGAATGGCGGTCGCGCGGCCGGCGACCGTCCCGACCCAACCGGTCGCGGCGATACTCACGCATGCCCCGGCGACGGTCGCCCCGATCCCCCCGCTCGCGCATTCGGTCAACCTGGTCGAGGGCTTCCGCGGCGGTCGGCGCAGATTCGGCCTCGGCTTCGGGCGCTGTCCCGGGGTTCGCGCCAGGCGCAGGCGCAGCGGGGGCCAGTTCGGCCGGCGGCGGCAGAAGTTCACCGGTGCCGGGAGCGGGAGGGTCCTGGGCGAGCGCACTGCTGGTCATCAGAAGCGCCAGCGTTGCGCCAAGCAAAGCAGGTTTGTTCATCGGCTCTGTCCTTGTCCGCCCCTCTCCTCAATAATGATCAGGCGGGGCAAAGGGTCGCGCGCCGACCATTACAAATCGGCAAGGCGGGCGTGTTCAGAGCCGGCCGGCTGGGGCCGCTGCGTCCAGGATGCGCAATTGCGGCCGGGCCGATCCGCCCCACTGGTCGATGCAAAGCGTCCCGGCGACATGCAGCGGCTTGCCGCGCCCGTTCAGCAGCGCCTCCCCCAAAGCCGTGTCGGCGGCGCGGAACGCCATTCCCTTCAGGCTGTCGGCGCCGGAGCCGAGCGTGATCCTGACATGGCCGTTTGCAAGCCGGTCGGCGAACTGGACGCGGTGCGCGGGAAACGCGAATACCGGCGCGGGATTGCCGTTGCCGAATGGACCGGCCTTTTCGATCTCCTCGACCAGCGGCAGCGTCGCTCCGCTGCTGGACAGGGCCGCATCGATGTCGAGGACTCGACCGGCCTGGGCGGCCGCGATCGACGGCTCCAGAGCCTGGCCCAGGAACTCGCGCAGGGCGCCGAGCTGGTCGCGACCGACCGTGATGCCTGCAGCCATGGCGTGACCGCCGCCCTTGACCAGAATGCCTGCCTCCACCGCGGCGCGAACGGCCGCACCGATATCCACCCCTGGAACGGATCGCCCGGAGCCGGTTCCAACCGAACCGTTCCAGGAGATCGCAAAGGCAGGCCGGCAGAACCTCTCCTTCAGGCGGGCCGCAACCAGGCCGACAATCCCGGGGTGCCATCCGTCGCGGCTGGCAAGCAGAACCGAGGGGCCAGCACCGGAACCGACCTCCGCCTCAGCCTCCGCGATCGCCTCGCCGACGGCCTCGCTCTCGATGCGCTGCCGCTCCTCGTTCAAGCGGTCGAGGATAGCCGCGATGCGCTCCGCTTCCGCGCCATCCTGTGTGCCGAGCAGGCGCGCGCCGAGCGTCGCCTCGCCGATCCGCCCGCCCGCATTGATCCGGGGGCCGAGCAGAAAACCCAGATGGCCGCAATCGGGCGCGCTCTTCAGCCGGGAGGCGGCGATCAGCGCCTTGAGGCCGATCCGCTCGGTGTGGCGCAGCGCGATGAGGCCTTTTGCCACCAGTGCACGATTGAGCCCCGTCATGGGGACCATATCGCAAACGGTTCCGAGGGCAACCAGGTCCAGGAAGGTCAGGAGATCCGGAAAGGGACCCGGGTGTCCGCACCGCCGCACTTCGCGCAGCAATGCCACTGCGGCCAGGAAGGTCACGCCGACGGCTGCGAGATGCCCCTGCCCCGACACGTCGTCGTGCCGGTTGGGATTCACGATGGCATGCGCAGGCGGCAAGTCGGCGCCGACCTGGTGGTGGTCCAGCACCACGACATCCGTGCCGCGCGCCGCTGCTCGCTGCAGGGCGGAAAAGCTGGTCGATCCGCAATCCACACAAACGATCAGGCCAGCGCCGCCGTCGATCAGCAGATCGATCGCCTCGGGGTTGGGACCGTAGCCCTCGAAAATGCGGTCCGGGATATACACCCGCGTCGGGCAGCCGAGCGCCTCCAGGACGCCACTCAGCAGCGCCGCGGACGTGGCGCCGTCCACGTCGTAGTCGCCGAAGATCGCAATGGTTCGTCGGAACGCCACCGCATCGGCCAGGCGGGCGGCGGCCCGATCCATGTCGGCAAGTGTGGAAGGGTCCGGCAGGTCCTGCTTCAGGGAAGGGTTCAGGAACGACTGAGCGGTGTCTGCCCCCACGCCCCGGCCGGCCAGCACCCGCGCCAGGCATTCCGACGCAAGGCCGCGCTGAACCATGGCCGTAGCGGCCGCCTCGGAACGGATGTCGAGGCGGGACCGCCAGGCGCGTCCGGTGACCGACTGGGCCACATCGAGGAACTGGCGCGCCTCGCGAATCGGTTCTGCGTGTCCCCACATGATGGAGGAACTATGGGCCCCGGTCGGTCCCGCGTCGATTGGGCGATGTGACTCAGCCCGGCGCTGCCCGGCACACCAATTACAAGCTCTCGATCCGGATCATTTGCGGACGCCCGAAGATTTTCCCCTCCGCCTCGATCTTTCGCAGGGCCCCACGGACCGCCTGCTCCGTCGTCGAATGGGTCACGATGGTGACCGGCTGGAGCATGTCGGTTTCGTGCCGGGGCGCACTGCCAGGCGGCCGGTTCCGCTGCACGATGGAATCGAGAGAGATGTTCGCGTCAGCCATATGTTTGGCGATGGCGGCAAAGGCGCCGGGCCGGTCCTCGACTTTCAGCCGCAGATAATAGCCTCCCTCGTGCGCCTCGATCAGCGCCTGCCGGTAGGGCTCAAGAGTTGCTGCGGGCCTCCCTAGTGGCGGGACGCGGGCGCCGCGCGCCAGGTCGACGATGTCACCGACCACGGCCGACGCGGTGGCGTCGCCGCCGGCCCCGGGTCCGGACAGCATGACCGACCCGATAAAGTCTCCCTCCACCGCGACGGCATTGGTGACGCCGGAAAGCCGCGCAATGTTGCTGTCGCGCGGCACCATAGTGGGATGGACGCGCTGCTCGATGCCGCTTTCCTTGCGCTGCGCCACGCCCAGGAGCTTGATACGGTAGCCGAGTTCCTCGGCGGCAACGAGGTCCTCCGGCTCGATGCCCGAAATTCCCTCCACGAAGATGGAGGCGCGGTCGATCTCGGTGCCGAATGCCACGGAGGTCAGGATCGCCAGCTTGTGCGCGGTGTCGTGGCCGTCGACGTCGAAGCTGGGGTCGGCTTCCGCATATCCGAGGGCCTGCGCCTCGGCGAGAGCGCCGGCGTAGGTCGCCCCCTCCTCCATCCGGGTCAGGATGAAGTTGCAGGTACCGTTGAGGATTCCGTAAAGGCGCGAAAGGCGGTTTCCGGCCAGCGCCTCGCGCAGCGTCTTGATCACCGGGATGCCGCCGGCAACGGCGGCCTCGAAGGCAAGCGCGGCGCCATTGGCCTCCGCCAGTTTGGCAAGCTCGACGCCGTGCGCGGCCAGGAGGGCCTTGTTGGCGGTGACCACGGCCTTCCCGCCCTGCAACGCCGCGCGGACGCTGTCATGCGCATGGCCGCTCTCGCCGCCCATCAATTCGACGAAGACATCGATCGATCCGGATTTGGCCAGCGCGACCGGATCGGCGTACCACTCGACGCCATCCATCGAGAAACCACGTTCGAGATCGCGCCGGCGAGCACTTACTGCGACGAGCCGGACCGAGCGGCCGATCTGGGCCCCTAGCGTATCGGCATGCCGATCAAGCAGCCGGACGACCGACCTGCCCACTGTGCCTAGTCCGGCGATACCGAGTCTCAACGGTTGCATTCTGTCCTTCCAAGCCGGGCCAGCGAAAGTCGGCTGCTTTCCGATCCAAGCTCTAGATACGGGCTTCGCCGGCGTAAACTCGGCTGTTTCTCCACCAGGGCTAACGGCCCAGAACAGGCGCGGCGGGATTGCGCCGGGCCGCGGCCCCGGCCGCCTGCGTCCGCGCCGCAAGCCGTCGCAGTTCAGCCTCGCGAGCCCGCAGTGCCGCCAGTTCCGCCGGACTGACTGCGCTGCTCTGCCGTCGCACTACATCCGCCAGTTCGGCCTCGATCGCCTCGACTTGCGCCACAGTCAACGGCTCCGGCCGTGCCGCGAGCCGGGTTGTTTGTGCCCCCTGGGCCGCATCGGGATAAGGCAGCGCATCCCCGCGCTCCGCCTGCTGCCGCATTTCGGCAATTGCGGCGGCCTGCTCCGGCGACCGCTGCTCTTCCAGCGACCTGCGTCCGGTCTCGGTGATCACCACCGGTTCGCCGGAATCGACGTCGGGCATGCCGAGGCAGCCGCTCAGCCCGACCATAAGCAACGCGGCGCTCGCCTTAGCGCGGGCCGGAACCGGCCGCCTTTGTCCAGGGTTCATGGTTATCCGCGAATGATGATGCCGGCGGGAACTTCGGATTCCGCTCACTATATCATGTTACCGGGTCGCGCCTATGCTTCGGGGGCGCACTCGCCGGGAGGATCAAGCGCCATGAGCGCCAATCAGTTGCCCAAGGAGGGCCTGCCCACCTCGCCGTATCTGGCGAGTGATCCGGAAGCGTTTGCGCGCAACGTCGCCAAAGCCGTCGAACAGGGCGGCCGCGCGCTCGCCGCCTACCTGAAGCCGCGCGAAAAGGGCGAGGTGGCGGATTCCATCGCGGACTCGACCACCGATCTGGTGAAGACGCTCAGCAAGGTCGGCGAATACTGGGCGGCTGACCCTGCGCGGATGCTTGAAGCCCAGAGCCGGCTGTTCAGCAGCTATCTGGCCGTTTCCCAGGCCGCAATGGCGCGCGCCGCTGGAGAGAAGGCGTCGGCGGTCGAGCCCAAGCCCGGCGACAAGCGCTTCAAGGACCCGGACTGGGAAGCGAACCCGATCTTCAACGGCCTCAAGCAATTCTATCTGGCGACTGCCCGCTGGGCCGAAGACCTGGTCAAGGATGCAGAGCTCGACCCGCGAACCCGCACAAAGGCCCGCTTCTATCTCGAGCAGATCAACAACGCGCTGGCGCCCACCAATTTTCCCCTGACCAACCCCGAAGTCCTGAAGGAGACGGCAACCACGAACGGGGAGAACCTCGTCAGGGGGTTGAAGATGCTGGCCGAGGACATCGAGGCCGGCAAAGGGCAGCTGAAACTGCGCCAGACCGATCCGACACAGTTCAAGATCGGGGAGAACATCGCCACAACGCCGGGCAAGGTCGTCTTCCAGAACGACGTCTGCCAGGTCGTCCAGTACGCGCAGACCACGGACACCGTTCTGAAGCGGCCGCTGCTGGTCGTTCCGCCCTGGATCAACAAGTTCTATATCCTCGACCTTGGGCCGGAAAAGTCACTGATCAAGTGGCTGGTGGACAAGGGCCACACCGTGTTCGTCGTCTCCTGGGTCAATCCCGACGAGCGCCACTCGGAGAAAAGCTTCGAGCACTACATGAACGAGGGCATCCTGGAAGCGCTTGACGTCGTCCAGAAGGCCACGGGCGAGCGCCAGGTGAACGCCGTCGGCTACTGCGTGGGCGGCACCCTGCTTTCCATGACGCTCGGCCACATGGCCAACACCGGCGACGACCGGATCGCCAGCGCCACCCTGCTGACGACGCAAGTCGATTTCGAGTTCGCCGGCGACCTGAAGGTGCTGTTCGATGCCGACCGGATCGGAGGCATTGAGGCTGAGATGGAGAAGCTCGGCTACCTTGACGGCTCGAAGATGGCCAACGCCTTCAACATGATCCGCTCCAACGACCTGATCTGGCCCTACGTCGTCAACAACTACATGAAGGGTAAGGAGCCGTTCCCGTTCGATCTTCTCTACTGGAACGCCGACGCCACGCGGATGCCCAAGGCAAACCATTCCTTCTACCTGCGCAGCTGCTACCTCGACAACCAGCTCTCCAAGGGAACGCTGACGCTCGCAGGCGAAAAGATCGACCTAAAGCGGGTTACTGTGCCGATCTACAGCCTGGCCACCAGGGAAGACCATATCGCCCCCGCAAAATCGGTATTCCACGGCACCGCATGTTTCGGCGGGCCGGTGCGTTTCGTGGTGAGCGGCTCGGGCCATATCGCCGGGGTGGTGAACCCGCCGGCCCGCAACAAGTACCAGTATTGGGTCGGGCCCGAGCCGAAAGGGACGCTGGAGGACTGGCTCGCCAGGGCCGACGAGCGGCCGGGCTCATGGTGGGACGATTGGCACGCCTGGATCGAGAGCCATGACGACACGCGGGTGAAGAAGCGGCGCCGGCCAGGCGGAGGCAAGCTGAAGCCGCTCGAAGATGCGCCCGGCTCGTATGTGATGGTCCGGGTCTAGCAGCAACGCGTCGGGATGACTGGGCCGGCTTGCGGACCAACTGCCTGCGTTCGCAATGTCTTGACGCGAGGGGCGCTTGCATTGCCGCAAGCGCCGGGCCTAAATCTCCGGACTCTCATCTGAGGAACGCTCTTCATGTCATCGCGTCTTTTGGCCGTGCTCTTATCCGGCGCAGCTTTGGTCGGCACCTCCATTCCGGCTTCTGCCATCGAAGCGGAGGCGGTAGGTCAGGCGCTCGTCGCCGCGCTCTCCACATCAGGCAAGAACAAGGTCAGCTACGACGCAGCCCGCCAGGATGGAGCCAACGTCGTGCTTGACGGCTTCAAGCTCGACAGCGGCGATGGCGACGTGGTCCGCTTTGCCCAGGCGGTCGTGGAAAGCCCGGCTGAGGGCGGCCAGGGCGTCTTCGACAGCCCGCGCATCACCTTCAACGAAGGCGCGATCACCGGGGAATCGACAGGCGCGATTGGCAACGCGTCGATTACGAACGCGACGATCTTCGATCCGAAAGCTGTCCCCGCCAACTCGCCGACCGGCGCCGTGCTGTTCGCCAACCTTGAGGCCAACGACCTCAGATTCACCGCCAAGGACCAACCCGGCGAGATGACGGTGGCCCGCATCTCCGTGGAGACCGGAAACGTGGTGGAGAACGTGCCCCAGGACAATAAAGGGACCGTCGAAGACCTGACGATCCCGCCGGAGTTCTTCGCCACCAGCCAGGTCAAGCCGTCCACCTTGGGTTACGACACGCTGGTCTTCGACGTGACCTGGGACGGCTCGCGCGATCCGGCGGCGAACACGGTCAGCGTCCGGGATGCCACGATCAGCATGCAGGACGGCGGCACCTTCTCCTTGACCGGCAAAGTCGGCAACCTTCCCGAACCACGGGAGATGAACGATGCCGACGCGACCGCGAAGGCGACCGAAATGGAGGTTCATACCCTCACACTGCGCTATGACGACCAATCCCTCGCCGGCCGTGTGCTTGACCTGATGGCCCAGCAGCAGGGTGTCGACCGGGCGCAATACGTGCAGCAGATCTCCGGGGCTCTTCCCTTCCTGCTCGCTGCGCTGAACAATCCGGAGTTCCAGAACCAGGTTGCCGGCGCGCTGGGCGCATTCTTGCAGGATCCCAAGTCGCTCAGCATCACGATTGCGCCGCAAGAGCCGATCTCGGCCGCCGAGATCATCGGCATTGCTTCGACGGCGCCGCAGTCCCTGCCGGAGCGCCTGAAAGCCAGCGTCACGGCCAACGCGGCCCAGTAAGGAGCGATCCCATGTTCGGCCGTGCGGCAGCCCTCGCGATACTCCTTGCGGCCGCACAGCCGGCCAAGGCTGACCTGCGCGGCGAGGAAATGCTGCGGAGCTTCGTCGCGACCATCGATTCCGCGGAGGAATGGTCGGCCCGGGCGGACGCGATCCGCTCGGAGGGCGCCGACACGATCGCCGAGGGCATTGCGGTCACCCGCGGCGACCCCGCTCTGACGTTCCGTATCCAGCGGCTTCGGTTGCGCGACCTGGCTGACAGCCCCGTCGGCGGGTTCAGCGCCGCCGAGATCGAGGTGAACGGGGCCCATGCGGAGCACGATGACGGCCGGTTCGACATTCCGGTCGCCACGGTGCGCGACGTTTCAATGCCATCCTTTGCCAGCCTGGCGGTGGATGTCCACCGCCTGATGACCTCCATGTCGCAGTTCTACACGATCGCCGCGCAGGGTGAGATCGGCGAGATCAGCATTCCCGAGGCGACCGGCTCGGGCCGCGATACGCCGGAGGGCGCCACGGGCCCGATCGAAACCACCATCACCTACCGCAATCTCCGCGCCACGAATTTCCGCGACGGAGTGGTAGAGCGGCAAGAACTCGGGCCGTTGACCATCAGGAGCACCGGCCCGGACGGCCCGACCGAAGCCGGCATCGAGCGCATCTACGCCGATGCGATAAACCTGGCCGCGGTGGCCCGCATCTTTGACGAATCCCAGTATGCGGATGGACGCGGCGACGGTGAATATACCGAGGTGGTCGCCGCCATCGGCTATTCCGGCCTGTCCGGCACCGGTCCCGGCGGAGCCACGTTCCGACTGGATGAGTTCAGCTTCGAGGACATCGAGGGACGGCAGCCGGAAAAGCCGTTCACGCGCGACTGGGATCGCCTGCTCGATCCCGCACTCTCCGACGATCAGAAGGGCGATCTGGCTCTGGAAGCCATCCGCAACATGTATTCGGCCTGGCGGCTCGGAAACATGCGCGTCACCGGATTGAGCGTCGATGCACCGGCCGAGGGGTCGAAGCTTTCGCTCGGTGCGATCACGCTTTCCGGGCTTTCGACCGCGGGCCTTGATTCCTTCCGGATCGAGGCTGTGCGCGGCGAAGGGCCGGGCGGCTTCGGCTCGCTCGGTCTGTTCGAGATGACGGGCCTGGTATTCACCGAATTCAAGGCACTCATGAAGTTCGCTGCCCTCGAGGCGGATGCCAGTCCACGAGAGCACGCCGACACGGTGCGCGCGGCGTTCTCCGCCCTGCCCAAGCTCGCCCATTTGGGTTTCCGCGACATCGCCGGCGGTCAGACCGGCGCGCCGCCGGTGTCGCTCGGCAGCTTCACCATCGACCTCGCGGACTGGAACGAGTTCTTCGCGCAGTCGACAGATCTCCGCATGCAGGGCATGGAGATCCCGCGTGCGCTTCTTGAACTCGATCCCCGCGCTACGGAAGTCCTCAACGGGCTGGGCCTTGCCGAGCTTGTCCTCAGCGCCTCGTTCTCGGACCGCTGGTCGCCGGAATCGGGCCTCGACGTCGGCACCTGGACCTTCTCCATGCACGACGCCGCCAATCTGGATTTCACCTATACGCTGAGCGGCGTCACCCCTGAGTGGATCCTGGCAGCGACCGCCGAGGCGGCGCGCACCGATGACTCCACCGCCGCCTCGTTGAAGATGCTGGAAGGTGTCGGCCTGCAGAAGGCAACGCTGACAATCACCAACCGCTCGCTGCTCGACCGCGGCTTTGCGCTTGCAGCCAAGATGCAGGGACTTGCCGTGGACGGTCCAGCCTACCGCCAGCAGATGCGCGGCGCCCTGCCCTTCCTGCTGTCGGCCGTGCTGCCGCCGGAGATCACCAAGCTGTTGAGCGAGCCGCTGCAAACGTTCCTGGGCGGCGGGCAGACGCTGGTCGCTGAAATCGCGCCGCCGCAGCCCATCCCGCTGAACGAGCTTATGGGCACGGCGAACCTCGATCCCATGACGATCCCCGGCGTGATCGGCCTCACCCTGCGCGCCGAAGCCGCCGCTCCCTGAGCGGGGCTAGCGGACTCAGCCGGCCGGGTTGACCCGGATGTGCAGCTCGCGCAGCTGCTTGGGCGTAACCTCCGAGGGCGCCCCCATCAGCAGGTCTTCCGCCTGCTGGTTCATCGGAAACATGGTGATCTCGCGCAGGTTCTTGGCGCCGCAGACCAGCATGACGATGCGGTCGAGCCCGGCGGCCATGCCGCCGTGCGGCGGCGCCCCATACTGAAGCGCGCGCAGCATGCCGCCGAACTTCTGCTCCAGCACGTCCTCGCCGTAACCGGCGATCGCGAAGGCTTTGCGCATGATGTCGGCTCGGTGATTGCGAATGGCGCCCGAGGCGATCTCGTAGCCGTTGCAGACGATGTCGTACTGATGCGCGGGTATCGTCAGCGGGTCCTGGTTCTCCAGCGCCTCAAGCCCGCCCTGCGGCATGGAGAATGGGTTGTGCGAGAAGTCGACCCGCTTCTCCTCGTCGTTCCACTCGTACATGGGGAAATCGACGATCCAGGCCAGTTCGAACCGGTGCTCGTCGATAAGGCCCAATTCCTGGCCGATCCGCGTCCGCGCCGATCCTGCGAACGCAGCGAAAGCGTCGGGCTTGCCGGCGACGAAGAACACGGCATCTCCGTCGTTGAGGCCGCACTGGCCGCGGATGGCGGCCGTGCGCTCCGGGCCGATGTTCTTGGCGACCGGACCGGCGCCTTCGCTCTCGCCCTCACGGAAGAAAATATAGCCCAGCCCCGGCTGGCCCTGGCTTTGGGCCCAGGCATTCATGCGGTCGCAGAAGGCGCGGTTGCCGCCACCTGGAGCGGGGATGGCCCAGACCTCAACCTTCGGATCGCGCTCGATCATCCCGGCGAAGACCTTGAACCCGGAGCCCGCAAAATGCTCGGCGACCGCCGCCATGCGGATCGGGTTGCGCAGGTCGGGCTTGTCCGACCCGTAGAGCTGCATTGCTTCCCGGTATGGAATGCGCGGGAAGCTCTGCGTAACGGCCTTGCCGTCCGCAAAACGCTCGAACAGGCCGCGGATGACCGGCTCCATCGTCTCGAACACATCGTCCTGCGTCACGAAGCTCATCTCGACGTCGAGCTGGTAGAACTCGCCGGGCAGCCGGTCGGCGCGCGGGTCCTCGTCGCGGAAGCATGGCGCGATCTGAAAATACCGATCGAAGCCCGCCATCATGATGAGCTGCTTGAACTGCTGCGGCGCCTGCGGCAGCGCGTAGAATTTTCCCGCATGCAGCCGCGAGGGGACAAGAAAGTCGCGCGCGCCCTCTGGCGATGAAGCTGTCAGGATCGGGGTCGAAAACTCGTTGAAGCCGGCGTCGCGCATCAGTTCGCGCATTGCGGTGACCACGGCGACCCGGCGCATGATGTTGCGATGCAGCGACTCGCGGCGGAGGTCGAGGAACCGGTATTTGAGGCGGGTATCCTCCGGGTAGTCCGGCTCCCCGAACACCGGCATCGGCAGTTCCGGCGCTTCCGACAGGATTTCTATCTCCCGGGCGAAAATCTCGATCGCGCCGGTCGGCAGGTTGCCGTTCACCGTTTCCGGCGGACGGGCCCGCACCTCGCCGTCGATGCGTACGCACCACTCGGCGCGAAGCTTTTCCGCCGTGCGGAATGCCGGCGAGTCAGGATCGGCGACGATCTGGGTGATGCCATAATGGTCGCGCAGGTCGATGAACAGCAGTCCCCCGTGGTCGCGCACGCGGTGCACCCAGCCGGACAGCCGCACATCAGCCCCGACATCCTCGGCGCGAAGCGCGGCGCAGGTGTGAGAGCGGTAACGATGCATGTCGGAGGCCTGTGTTGTGGGGCAAAGCGCGGCGGCGCGCCGGGCGCACTCACACGAAAGGACGATGGGCTGTCAAGGCAAGCCCAATGGGGCGCGGCCGGCCCGCGCCAGCAAAGGGCTTAGCCTCGACAGGATTCCAGCGTCGGGCTGCCATGCCGGAACAACATTGTGAGCGACATGCCCGGTGCGTTTCGCTATAGGGCGAGGATGGAATCTCCCGCATCCGAGCCCGTCGTGATCAGCGACACTCGGGACCTCGCCGCGTTCTGCGAAAGACTGTCCCGAGCCGAATTCATCACAGTCGATACCGAGTTCCTCCGCGAGAGCACGTTCTGGGCTCAGCTGTGCCTGGTCCAGATCGCCGGCCCCGACGAGGCGGCGATCGTCGATCCCCTTGCTCCCGGCCTGGACCTCGCGCCGTTCTACGCGCTGATGGGCGACGAGCGGGTGCTGAAGGTGTTCCACGCAGCGCGCCAGGACATCGAGATATTCGTCAAGCAGGCCGGGGCGGTGCCTCACCCGATCTTCGACACCCAGATCGCCGCGATGGTCTGCGGATACGGCGACCAGGTGAGCTACGACCAGCTGGTTTTCCGCATCACTGGCCACCAGATCGACAAGACGTCGCGCTTCACCGACTGGTCGCACCGTCCGCTTTCGGCGAAGCAGCTGACCTACGCTCTTGCGGACGTCACCTACCTGCGTGACGTCTACCTCTCCCTGCGCGACCGGCTGGCCGAACGGGGCCGCTCGACCTGGGTGGCCGAGGAGATGGCGGTCCTCTCGGACATCGAGACCTATCGCACGCATCCCGAGGACGCCTGGGAGCGGCTCAAGATGCGGGTCAAGAAGCCGCGCCAGCTGGCCATCCTGCAGGCGCTGGCAGCCTGGCGCGAGCGTGAGGCGCAGGAGCGCGACGTACCTCGCGGCCGTGTGCTGAAGGACGACGCCATCCACGAGATCGCCTTGCAGCAGCCGCGCGATGCCGACGGCCTGGCGCGGCTACGGACCATCCCGCGCGGCTTCGAGCGATCCAGCACCGCGCGCGCCATTCTGGCCACCGTGGAGGAGGCGCTGGCGATCCCTGAAAGCGCCCTGCCCCGCATTCCCCGGCAGCGGGCGGCCCCGGAACATGCCAGCGCCGCCGCGGAACTCCTCAAGGTGCTGCTCAAGATGGTAGCCGAGAACTACGGCGTTGCCCCGCGCATCATCGCCAATGGCGAAGACCTGGAGCAGATCGCCGCGAGCGAGGAAGCCGACGTGCCGGCGCTCAAGGGCTGGCGCCGTCAGCTCTTCGGCGAGCAGGCTCTGGCCCTGAAGCGCGGCGAGTTGGCGCTCGGTATGGGGCCGCGCGGGCTGGTCGGGCTGAGATTGGACTCGCCGGACGACGCAGCCAAGCAGGCGGCGGAATAGAGCTTGGCCTATGCCCCTCGGTGTGGGGCGGTACAAACGCCGACAGAAGGATACAGCTGACGCTGGTCTGTGGCTACGTTCCGTTGTGGCTTGTGCCCGCAGCCGCAGAGCGCGCGGAGCTTAGTAAGTCTGACCCGTCCTGAGACACGGCCGCGAGTTCACGCAAGCAATCGCTCAAGCGTCGCGGCAAAACGGCGCTCGATGGCGGGCCTGCAGCGGTGTCCGCCGTCGGCGACCTGCTTCGCCCCTCGGGACCAGACGCAATCGATGGCTCCGTCCCCGCCCCCAAAGATCCAGCTGTCCAACAGGGCATTGCCGCTGCGGCCGACAAGGGCGGCATGATCCGATCGCAGCGATACGATGTCGGCCCACTCACCGACACGCAATCCGCCCTCCCCGGCGTCGAGCGCCTGAGAGCCGCCCTTTGCGGCAGCATCGAGCAGGCTGCGTCCGGTGGAGCCCCTCTGGGCCATGACATTGCGGGCCCGGACGGCCAGGCGCTGCGCATATTCCAGTTGCCGTAGCTCGTCCGCCACGCCGATGCGGATATTGGAATCCGTGCCGATCCCGTAACGACCGCCGTTCTCGACAAAGACCGGCCCATTGAAGATGCCGTCCCCGAGATTTGCCTCTGTCACCGGGCAAAGCCCGGCCACCGCGCCGCTTCTGGCCAATCCCGCCGTTTCCTCGGTCGTCATGTGGGTGGCGTGGATGACGCACCAGCGCGCGTCGAGGGGGGCATTGTCCAGCAGCCACTCGACAGGGCGAGCACCGAGCGCCGCGACCGAAAGCTCAACCTCCCTGATCTGCTCGGCCGCATGGATGTGCACGGGCCCGCGCGGCGCCGCCTCCAACAGGATTGCCAGTTCGCCCGGAGTCACGGCGCGAAGGCTGTGTGGGGCGACCCCCAAGTTGGCCCCGTCCAGCGACCGGACTATCCTCCTGGATTCGTCCAACAAGCGGCCGAACAGCTCCGGGTCGCTGATGAAGCGCCGCTGTTCGGGAAGCGGCGCGGACCCTCCAAAGGTTGCGTGCGCGTAGAACACCGGCAGCAGCGTCAGACCGATCCCCGTCTCAGCCGCGGCGGCGGCGACCCGGGCGGCCATCTCAGCCGGGTCCGAATAGGGTGAGCCGTCCAGGTCGTGATGCAGGTAGTGGAACTCGCCCACGCGGGTGTAGCCGGCCTCCAGCATCTCTACGTAAAGCTGCGCCGCCACAGCCTCCACGTCGTCGGGGCTCATCGACAACGCAAATCGGTACATGGTCTCGCGCCATGTCCAGAACGTATCGGCCGCCGGTCCCCGGACCTCCGCCAAGCCCGCCATGCCACGCTGGAAGGCGTGGCTATGCAGGTTCGGCATCCCCGGAAGCGCGATCGCATGACGCTCGTCGTTCGGGCCGGCAGCCACGCCCGTCTCGATCGATGTGATCCGCCCGCCGGCAGCGACGATGCGCACGGCTGAGCGCCACCCTTCCGGCAGCAGCGCCTGGTCGAAAAGAAGTGCCGCCATGGATATCCCGCCCGCCCGTCACCGCGGCTTGCGCCCGCAACCGTTCCGTCTAAGCATGGAAACGGGGGGACTGATCAACATTGTCTCGCGAGCGCCTCTTCCGAAACGCCCGGCTCGTCACCATGGACATCGCCGGCCGGGAGCTCGACGTCATCCCCGACGGCGTGGTTTTGGCTCGCCAAGGCTGCATCGAATTCGCCGGACCCGAGTCCGACTTGCCATCTGGCTTGGGCGCGTCGGCCGAGGACATAGATTGTGGCGGCCGGCTGGTCACGCCGGGGCTGGTCGACTGCCACACCCATCTCGTCCATGCCGGCCACCGGGCGCACGAGTTCCAGCTGCGGCTTGCTGGCGCCACCTATGAGGAGGTTGCCCGGGCCGGCGGCGGCATCGCCTCTTCGGTGAAGGCGACACGGGCGGCAAGTGTGGAGGATCTTGTCCGGCAGTCCTTGCCGAGGCTCGATGCCCTGCTGGCCGAAGGTGTAACGACGGTCGAGATCAAGTCCGGCTACGGCCTGGAACTCGAAGCGGAAGCCAGGCAGCTGCGCGCCGCCCGCCGCCTTGGAGAATTGCGCCCCGTTACGATCAGGACAACGTTTCTCGGGGCCCATGCCCTGCCGCCTGAGGCGGGTGGCGATGCCGATGGCTACATCCGGCTGGTCGCGGAGGAGATGCTGCCGAGGCTTGCCGCGGAGGGCCTGGTCGATGCGGTGGACGGGTTCTGCGAGCGCATCGCCTTCTCGCCCGAGCAGATCGCCCGCGTCTTCGACGCCGCCAAGGCGTTCGGGCTGCCGGTCAAGCTGCACGCCGAGCAGCTATCAAATCTCGGCGGCGCCGCCTTGGCGGCCCGTTACGGCGCATTGTCGGCCGACCACCTCGAGTATCTCGACGAGCCAGGCGTGGCGGCCCTGGCGCGCAGCGGCACCGTCGCGGTTCTCCTTCCCGGCGCCTTCTACTACCTCCGTGAAGTCCAGGCGCCGCCCGTCGACGTGCTGCGCCGCCACGCCGTGCCAATGGCGCTTGCGACGGACATGAACCCCGGCACATCGCCGCTCTCTTCCCTGCTGCTTGCCGCCAACATGGCGGCGACCCTGTTCCGTATGACCGTCGGGGAATGCCTGGCCGGCATCACGCGCGAGGCCGCCCGGGCGCTGGGTCTGCTTGACCAGGTCGGCACGTTGAGTGCCGGTAAGCGCTGTGATCTGGCGATCTGGGATGTGGAGGAACCGGCCGAGCTCGTCTACCGCATCGGTTTCAACCCGCTCTATGCTCGCGTTTGGGGACGGCAATGGCAGAAGTCGTCCTGACGCCGGGCGAGGTCTCCCTCGCCGATTGGCGAGCGATCTATCGGGGCGCGCCGGTCCGGCTCGACCCGGCCTGCCACGCTCGCGTTCGCGCCAGCGCCACCCTGGTGGATGAGATCGTCGCCAGAGGCGAGCCGGTCTATGGAATCAACACCGGCTTCGGGAAGCTCGCCTCCGTCCGCATCGAGCAGGGCGACCTCGCTCAGCTGCAGCGCAACATCGTCCTGTCGCACGCCGCGGGCGTCGGCGAGCCGACCCCGGTGCCTATTGTCAGGCTGATGATGGCGCTGAAGCTGGCGAGCCTCGGCCAGGGCGCCTCGGGCATCCGGCCACAAACGCTGACCATGCTGGAAGCCATGCTGGCCCGCGACATCATCCCCGTCATCCCGGCGCAAGGCTCGGTCGGCGCGTCCGGCGACCTGGCTCCGCTGGCCCACATGGCCGCCGCCATGATCGGGATCGGAGACGTGTTCACGCCGGCAAGCCGCATTCCCGCCGCACAAGCCTGTGCGGCGGCGGGGCTGGAGCCCCTGGCGCTCGGCCCCAAGGAGGGTCTCGGCCTCCTCAACGGAACGCAGTTCTCGACCGCCAGCGCGCTGGCCGCCCTGTTTGAGACCGACGTCCTGTTCTCCTCTGCCCTGGTCACCGGGGCCCTTTCCACCGATGCCGCGCGCGGCTCCGACACCCCGTTCGATCCCCGCATCCATGCGCTGCGCCGCCATCGCGGCCAGATCGAGGTTGCCGCCGCCCTCGCCGCACTGATGGCCGGCAGTCAGATCCGCGCCTCGCACTGGCAAGGCGACGAACGCGTCCAGGACCCCTATTGCCTGCGCTGCCAGCCGCAGGTCATGGGCGCCGCCCTGGACGTGCTGCGGCAGGCCGCCCACACCCTGGCCGTCGAGGCGAACGGCGTTTCCGACAATCCCCTCATCTTTCCCGAGGACGAAGAGGCCCTGTCGGGCGGAAACTTCCACGCCGAGCCAGTGGCCTTCGCCGCCGACATCATCGCCTTGGCAGTCTGCGAAATCGGCTCGCTGGCTGAACGGCGCATCGCGCTGCTGATCGACCCGACCCTATCCACGCTGCCGGCATTCCTCACACCGCGGCCCGGCCTGAACTCGGGTTTTATGATCCCGCAGGTCACCGCAGCCGCCCTCGTCTCGGAGAACAAACAGCGCGCAACGCCGGCCAGCGTCGATTCCATTCCGACCTCCGCCAACCAGGAGGACCACGTGTCCATGGCCGCGCACGGGGCGCGACGGCTCATGCCAATGGTGGAGAACGCCTTGGCCGTCGTTGCTATCGAACTTCTCGCCGGCGCGCAGGGCTGCGACTTTCACCAGCCGCTGCGCTCCAGCCTGCCGCTCGAAGCCGTCCGGACTTCCCTGCGATCCAGAGTGCCGACGCTTCAGGAAGACCGCTACTTCTACCCGGACATCCAGAACGCGACGGCTCTCATCCGCTCGGCGGAGATCATGGCCAGCGCCGGCGACGTGCCGCTTCCGAGCGTCCTCGTGGCATGAGCTCGGTCATTGAGGTGGTCCGTGGCGATGCGCCGTTGCTCCTCAGCATTCCCCATACCGGCACTGAAATCCCCGACCACATCGCCTCGGGACTTGTGGCGCCCTGGCTCGCTCGAAAGGACACGGACTGGCACGTCGAGCGCCTTTACAGTTTCGCCAGCGGCTTCGGCGCGACAGTTGTTCGGACCAGCATTTCGCGCACTGTGGTCGACGTGAACCGCGATCCCTCCGGAGCGTCGCTGTATCCGGGCCAGGCGACAACCGAGCTGTGCCCCACGTCCACCTTCGACGGCGAGCCGCTGTACAGGACCGGCTCCGAACCCGATGCGGCGGAAACTGACCGGCGGCGGGCGCTGTATTTTGACCCCTACCACGCCGCCCTTTCGGTTGAACTGGCCCGCTTACGAGAGCGGCATCAGTGCGTTCTTGTTTACGATTGCCATTCCATCCGCTCGGGCATCCCGCGCCTGTTCGAGGGCGAGCTGCCGGAGATGAATATCGGCACCAATTCCGGCGCAAGCTGCGACCCGGCGCTGCAGCGGGCCATCGAGGCGATCTGCGCCGCCTCCCCATTCTCCTGGGTCAGCAACGGCCGTTTCAAGGGTGGCTGGATCACCCGCCATTACGGCCGCCCCGAGCAGGGCGTGCATGCAGTCCAGATGGAACTTGCCTGCCGAAGCTACATCCAAGAGCCACTTGGGCCGGTGGACGAGACCAACTGGCCGACAGAATATGAGGCCGGGCTGGCAGGTAGGATGACCGACACCCTTCATGCCCTGTTCGGCCGCATCTTGTCCTGGACCAGAGACCCCGCATGACCCGCCTCGACAACGCCCGCAGCATCCGCGCTCCGCGAGGTCCGGAACTTTCGGCCAAAAGCTGGCTGACCGAAGCGCCGCTCAGGATGCTGATGAACAACCTCGATCCGGAAGTGGCGGAAAAGCCGGGCGAGCTGGTCGTCTATGGCGGCATCGGCCGCGCCGCGCGCGATTGGGAAAGCTTTGACCGGATCGTCGCTGCCCTGCGCCGCCTGGAAGGCGACCAGAGCCTGCTCGTCCAGTCCGGCAAGCCCGTCGGCGTGTTCCGCACCCACGCGGACGCGCCGCGCGTGCTGATCGCCAACTCCAACCTCGTGCCGCGCTGGGCGACCTGGGAGCATTTTCATGAGCTCGATCGCAAGGGGCTGATGATGTACGGCCAGATGACGGCCGGCTCGTGGATCTACATCGGCAGCCAGGGCATCGTTCAGGGCACCTACGAGACGTTTGTGGAGGTCGGCCGCCAGCATCACGGCGGCGATCTTTCAGGCAGGTGGATCCTGACCGCGGGGCTGGGCGGGATGGGCGGCGCCCAGCCGCTCGCCGCCACGATGGCAGGTGCGTCGATGCTCGCCGTCGAATGCCAGCCGAGCCGCATCGAGATGAGGTTGAAGACCGGCTACCTCGACCAAGCCGCCGAGAACCTTGATCAGGCCCTCGAGATGATCGAGCGCTCCTGCCGCGAGCGCAAGCCGCTCTCCGTCGGCGTGCTCGGCAACGCCGCCGACATCTTTCCGGAGCTGGTACGGCGCGGTGTGAAGCCGGATGTGGTCACCGACCAGACCTCGGCGCATGACCCGGTCAACGGTTACCTGCCGAAGGGCTGGAGTCTCGGTCAGTGGGAGGCCCGCCGCGAGAGCGATCCCAAGTCCGTGGCCGATGCTGCCCGCCGCTCGATGCGCGAGCACGTCGAGGCGATGCTGGACTTCCACCGCATGGGCGTTCCTACCCTCGATTACGGCAACAACATCCGCCAGATGGCCAAGGACGAGGGGCTGGCCGACGCCTTCGACTTCCCCGGCTTCGTGCCGGCCTATATCCGCCCGCTGTTCTGCCGCGGCATCGGCCCGTTCCGCTGGGCCGCGCTGTCCGGCGATCCGGACGACATTTTTCGGACCGATGCGAAGGTCAGAGAACTCCTCCCGGACAACAAGCCGCTTCACAACTGGCTCGACATGGCCGCCCAAAAGATCCGCTTCCAGGGCCTGCCGGCGCGCATTTGCTGGGTCGGGCTTGGCGATCGCCACCGGCTCGGCCTGGCCTTCAACGACATGGTCGCGAGCGGCGAGCTGAAGGCGCCGGTGGTGATCGGCCGCGACCATCTCGATTCCGGCTCCGTCGCCAGCCCCAACCGCGAGACGGAGGCGATGCTGGACGGCTCGGACGCGGTTTCCGACTGGCCGCTGCTCAACGCGCTGCTAAACTGCTCCAGCGGCGCCACCTGGGTTTCGCTGCATCACGGCGGCGGCGTCGGCATGGGCTATTCGCAGCATTCCGGCATGGTGATCGTGGCGGACGGAACGCCGGAAGCGGCGCGGCGCATCGAGCGTGTCCTGTGGAACGACCCGGCGAGCGGCGTCATGCGCCACGCCGATGCGGGCTACGACCTTGCCGTGACCTGCGCGCGCCAGCAGGGCCTCGACCTCCCGTCGCTGACCGTGAGCTAGGCTCTCGACTTTCTTTTCAGCGCGTCCGATTGTTTCCGAAGTTACCAAAGCGGCGCTGGCGCGTTTATGCGGAGAAAGACCGTCAACTCTGGGAGGAATTCGATGAGAAGGCTGTTCTACGCGGCGCTGGCCGCCGGGGCGCTCGCCCTGCCCACTTCTGCCCTCGCTCAGACCGAGAGCTACACGATCATGGCGCCCGCCGCTCCCGGCGGCGGCTGGGACCAGACGGCGCGCGCCATGCAGACGGCGCTGCAGGAAGAGGGCATCGCCAAGGACGTGCAGGTGGTCAACGTCCCGGGCGCCGGTGGAACGATCGGGCTCGCCCAGTTCGCCAACCAGAACAAAGGCGACCCGAGCGCACTGATCGTCGGCGGCTACGTCATGGTCGGCGCCATCCTGACCAACAACTCGCCCGTGTCGCTTGAAAATGTGACGCCGATCGCCCGCCTAACGGGCGAGTATGAAGCCGTCGTCGTCCCGGCGGCGTCGCCCTACCAGACGCTTGCCGACCTCATCGCCGACCTGAAGAAGGATCCCGGCGCGGTCTCCTGGGCCGGCGGATCGGCGGGCGGCACCGACCACATCGCCGTCGGACTGATCGCCGAGGCGGCCGGGGTCGACCCGAAGGCCATCAACTACGTCGCCTTCTCCGGTGGCGGCGAAGCGCTTGCCGCAATCCTCGGCGGGCAGGTCTCGGCCGGAATCTCCGGTTACGGCGAGTTCGCCGACCAGGTCGCGGCGGGCCAGCTCCGTTTGCTCGGCATCAGCAGCGCGGAGAAGCAGGAAGGCATCGACGCCCCGACGCTCAAGGAAGGTGGGGTCGACGTGGTCCTGCAGAACTGGCGCATGGTCGCCGCGGCGCCGGACATCACGGATGAGCAAAAGGCGGCCATCACTGCCGACATCGAAAAGATGGTGAACTCCGCCAACTGGCAGGAGACGCTGAAGCAGAAGAACTGGGCAAACACCTTCCTGGCGGGTGACGCATTCGCCACGGAGTTGCAGCAGAACATCGCGCAGACCAAGGAGATCCTGACTCAGATCGGCCTCGTCCAATGACCGACGCGCCATCAGGCGCAACCGAAAGGCGCCGCCCCGACCGGGCGGCGCTGGTCATCGGGATAGGTCTGGCGGCTCTCGCCGGGATCGTTGCGTGGAATACGCGCAGTCTCGGTGGCGGTGGTGGCTACGCCCAGATCGGGCCCAAGGCGTTCCCCTACGCTATAGCAGCGATGCTGGCCGTTCTCGGCGTCTTCACCCTTCTGTCGGCGTGGCGCGGCGAGTTCCCGGCTCGCCAGCGTGACGATATCCCGCCCATCCTGTGGGTCGCCGGCGGGCTCGCCGCCCAGCTTTTGTTGCTGCCCTACCTTGGTTTTTCCATCGCGACCGGCCTGCTCTTCGCCGCGACGGCGCGCGGCTTCGGCCGCGGCCCGCTCTGGCTGACGGTGCCGCTCGGCATCGCCCTGTCCTTCGCCGTCTTCCTCGTCTTCACTCTGCTTCTGAAGCTCGCCCTGCCGGCCGGGCCGCTGGAAAACCTGATCGTCTGACCCGGGGGTCCTCACATGGAGTCGTTCGGCCTGTTAGCCGATGGGCTGCTGACCGCCCTGCAGCCGACCTATCTCCTCTATGCGCTGATCGGCGTGACGCTCGGCACCGCCGTCGGCGTGCTGCCCGGCATCGGCCCGGCGCTGACCGTCGCCCTGCTGCTGCCGGTCACCTACAAGCTCGACCCTGCCGGCTCGCTGATCATGTTCGCCGGCATCTATTACGGCGGCATGTATGGCGGCTCGACCACCTCGATCCTGCTCAACACGCCGGGTGAAAGCGCCTCCATCGTCACGGCGCTGGAGGGCAACAAGATGGCCCGCGCCGGCCGCGGGGGCCCTGCCCTCGCCACCGCCGCGATCGGGTCCTTCGTGGCCGGCCTAATCGCCACGCTCGGCCTGGCCTTCCTCGCGCCCTGGATCGTGCGCTTCGCGCTCTCCTTCGGCCCGGCCGAATACTTTGCGCTGATGGTGCTGGCCTTCGTCACAGTCTCCGCCGCGTTCGGGGACTCCGCCCTGCGCGGGTTGACTGCCCTGGCGATTGGTCTGACGCTCGGCCTAGTCGGCATCGACTTGCAGACCGGCCAGGCGCGGCTTGCCTTCGGGGTCCCTGATCTCCTCGACGGCATCGAGGTGACGACGCTAGCGGTCGCGCTGTTCGCCATCGGCGAAACCTTATCCGTGGCCGCCGCCGGCCCGCGCGGCGCCGAGACTGTGCAGGCCGTCAAGGGCTCGATCTGGATGAGCCGGGAGGACTGGAGCCGCTCCTGGAAGCCATGGCTGCGCGGCACGGCAATCGGCTTCCCGATCGGCGCCATGCCCGCCGGCGGCGCCGAGATCGGCACCTTCCTATCCTACGCGACCGAAAAGAACTTGGCGAAACGCCCCGAAGAGTTCGGCCATGGCGCCATCGAAGGGGTAGCCGGCCCGGAAGCCGCCAACAACGCCTCCGCGGCCGGAACGCTTGTTCCACTGCTCACGCTGGGCCTGCCCACAACGGCCACGGCGGCCATCATCCTCGCCGGTTTCCAGCAGTTCGGGCTTCAGCCCGGCCCGCTGCTGTTCGTCAATTCGCCCGAACTCGTGTGGGGCCTGATCGCCAGCCTGCTGGTGGCCAATTTCATGCTGGTCGTCTTGAACCTGCCGTTGATCGGCCTGTGGGTGCGGCTGCTGACCATCCCGCGTGCCTGGCTCTATGCCGGCATTCTGGTGTTCGCCACGCTCGGGACGATCGGCGTCAACCCGTCGCGCGTCGAACTGGGCATGCTGCTGGTCTTCGGCCTGCTCGGCTACGGCTTGCGCCGCTTCGGATATCCGATCGCGCCGGTGGTCATCGGCCTGATCCTCGGCCCGCTCGCTGAGCAGCAGCTGCGCCGCGCCCTGGCCATCAGCCAGGGCGACCCGACGGTGCTGGTCGGCTCGCCGCTGGCGATCATCCTGCTGCTACTCGCGCTGGCGGCGTTCGTAATCCCGCTTTACCTGCGCTACCGAGGCCGCGGCGCCGTTCTGGCCGGTCTGGCGGCCGACGAGGATTAACGTTTAGGCCCGCCGCCGTCGCGACTTGGCAAAAGTGTCGAACGCCACCGCGAGCACGATGATCACGCCGATGATGATCTGCTGGATGTACGACGACACGTTCATCAGCACGAGGCCGTTGAGCAGCACCCCGATCAGGATCGAGCCGATCACCGTCCCGAAGATCGAGCCCACCCCGCCGAACAGGCTGGTTCCGCCGATCACCACCGATGCGATCACCGTCAGCTCGTAGCCCGTGCCGGCCACCGCTTCAGCCGAATTCAGCCGCGCCGAGAGCACAAAGGCGCCAAGCCCCGCAAAGAAACCCATGATCACGTAGACGCTGCAGGTGATCCACTGGACGTTCAGGCCGGACAGCCTCGCGGCCTCCGGGTTGCCGCCGATGGCATAGACCTGCCGGCCGTAGCGCGTGTAGCGCAGCACGATGTGGGCCAGGATGGCGAAGACCAGGAAGATGATCACCGGCACCGGGACCGGCCCGATCCGCCCTTGGCCCCACCACGTATAGTCGGGCTGGAAGCCGCTGATCGGCCCGCCGGCGGCGAACAGCAGCGCCGCGCCGCGGAATGCCGACATGCCGCCAAGCGTCACGACGAAGGGCGGCACCTTGAGCTTGGTGATCGCCAGCCCCTGCAGGTAGCCGCAGACCAGCCCGACCGCCAGCGCGGCAAGGAGCGCCAGCTCCCAGCCGTAGCCAGCCGCCTGCGCCCCCGCCCCGACCGAAAAGCGGCTCTCGAACCCGCCCTTCGCCACCGCCGCCGCCACCAGCCCGCAGAGCGCGAGCAGGGAGCCGACGGAGAGGTCGATCCCCGCCGTCAGGATGATAAACGTCATGCCCACAGCCAGCAGCCCGGTGATCGACACCTGGCGCAGTACGTTGAACAAGTTGACCGAGCTGAAGAAGCGCGGCTCGAGGATGGCAAAAGCCGCCATCAGCACGATGAGGAAGATCAGCGGCGCAAACCGCGCCAGAATTCCGAATAGGTCCGGACCAGCACTGGCCGGCGCACCGGCGGCATTTACCTCAGCCATCTACCCTGCCCTCTGTTGACCGCATCAAGCCGCCCGCGCCGTGGCGAGCGTCATCATGCTCATCAGGAGTTCCTGGTTTGCCTCGTCGCGGCGCACCTCGCCGGTTACCCGGCCTTCGCGCATCGTGACGATCCGGTCGCTGATCGCCAGAATCTCCGGCAGCTCGGAAGAGATCGCGATCACCGCGATCCCCGACTTCGCCAGCTCGAACAGCAGGTTATGGACCTCGACTTTGGCCCCGATGTCGATGCCGCGCGTCGGCTCGTCAACGATCAGCACCTTGGGGCGCAGGGCCAGCCAGCGCGCCAGCACGACCTTCTGCTGGTTGCCGCCGGAAAGATTCCCGACCAGCTGGTCGGGGCTCGCCATGCGGATGTTCAGCGCGCGCCGATACTCCTCGACCAGCTTGCGCTCTGCCCGCTCGTTGACGAACACGCCCCAGGAGCTGATCCGGTCGAGCGAGGCCATGCTGACGTTGGTGCGGATCGCCAGCGACAGGAACAGTGCCTGCTGCTTGCGGTCCTCGGGGACCAGCCCGATGCCGTGCCGGATCGCATCCTGCGGCGAGCGGATGTTGACCACCTGTCCTGCGACGGTCACGCGGCCCGAGTCGAACGGATCGGCCCCAAAGATCGCCCGCGCCGTTTCGGTGCGCCCGGCCCCCACCAGCCCCGCGAGCCCGAGGATCTCGCCCTGCCGGACCTCGAAAGACACGTCGGAAATCACCGTCGCATTGGGGTCCAGCGCGTTACGTTCGCGCGTCAGCCCCTGCACGCTCAGCGCCACCTCGCCCGGCTTGGCGGACTCCCGATGCGCGAACAGCGCATTCACCTCGCGACCGACCATCATGCGGATGATCCCGTCGATGCTGGTCTCCGCGACGTTGCCGGAACCGACCTGCCGGCTGTCGCGGAGCACGGTGTAGCGGTCGCATATCTCCATCACCTCTTCCAAGCGGTGGGTGACGAAGATGACGCTGATGCCTTCCCGCTTGATATCGCGGATGATGCCGAACAGCTTATCGACTTCGGTGGACGACAGCGCCGAGGTCGGCTCGTCCATGACGATCAGCCGCGAGCGCATCGACAGCGCACGGGCGATCTCCACCATCTGCTGCTCGGCGACGCTCAGGTCGCGCACCAGCCGCATCGGGCTGACGTCAAGGCCGATCCGCTGGATGATGGTCCGCGTTTCGGCCGCCATTTTGCGCCAGCTGATGAACGGCTTTCGCCCCGGCTCGCGGCCGATGAACACGTTCTCCGCGACCGTCATGTCCGGCGCGAGCGTGAACTCCTGATAGATCGTGACGATGCCGAGCTGCTGCGCATGATGCGGGCTGGTCAGGCTGATCGTCTGGCCGGCGAACTCGATCGTGCCCGTATCGGGGCTCTGAGCCCCTGACAGGATTTTCAGCAGCGTCGATTTTCCGGCGCCGTTTTCGCCGAGCAGCGCGTGGACTTCGCCGGGCTGAACCTCAAGCCCGACATTGTCGAGCGCGCGCACGCCGGGGAAGGTCTTGCTGATCCCGCTCATGCGCAGCAGAGGCGCCGCGCCGCTCGGGGCGCCTTCAACCGACAGGCTCATCCAGCCGCCCTCGCCCTAGTTAAAAAGAACGGGCGGCGACCGGAGCCGCCGCCCGAGCTTTGCTTCTTATTGGGCCTCGCTGAGCCGCTCGGCGGTGTCGAGGTTATCCTTGGTGATGGCCACCGGGGTCAGGAGCTTCACCTTGGCTTCCGGCGCCTTGCCCTCGCGCAGGTGGGAGACCAGGATCTGCACCGCGGTGCGGCTCTGCTCGCCGGGGAACTGCTCGATGGTCGCGGTCAGCCCGCCGTCGCGCACCTGGGCCAGTGCCTCCGGCAGCGCGTCGAAGCCGATGATGGCGATGTTCTCCAGATTGCGGGCGCGCACCGCTTCCATGGCGCCCAGCGCCATGTCGTCGTTGGCGGCCACAATCACGTTCGGCGCCGCGTCCATGCCGGCCAGCGCCGCTTCCGTCACGGAAAGACCGCGGGCGCGGTCGAAGCCGGCCGTCTGCTCGAAGACGATCTTGTACTTGTCGCCGGCCTTGTCGAGCACGTTATGCAGGCCCTGGTTGCGGTCGATCGCCGGGCTGGCGCCGGACTGGCCCTGCAGGTTGATGATGGTCGCGCCGTCCGGGAACAGCTTCATGATCAGCTCGCCCTGGGCCTCGCCGCCCTTGACGTTGTCGGCGCCAACATGAGCGAGGATGCCTTCGACCTGGTCGACGCGGCGGTCGATCGTGACTACCGGGATCTGCGCCTCGACGGCCTGCTGCAGCGCCGGCGCCATGGCGTCCACCTCGTTCGGCGAGATCACGATGCCGTTGACGCCGCGGGCGATCGCCGCTTCCACGTCGGCGGTCTGCTTGGGCGAGGACACCTGCCCGTCGGACTCGACCACCTCGATGTTGCCGAGCTCTTCGGCGGCGGCCTTCATCTGGTTCATCATGTGGACGAAGAAGGGGAAGGTCAGGCCGGGCACCGAGGCCAGGATAGTCAGCTGCTTGTCCGCTTGCGCCGATGCGCTACCGGAGAAAGCAAGTCCAAGCGCGCCGGCCAGCAGCGCGGCTTTCGCAAAACGTCTCATAGAATTCCTCCCAAGCCTCTTAAAGGGCGGGCGGAAAGTGAATGGCCGTCGAATATGTGTCAATCGCGGAGCGCGTCCGGCGCACCCCGCTCACCAGAATTCCGGGATCGAGCCTTCCTCGTCTTCCTTGTAGACCAGCCCGGCATAACGGCCGGCATGATAAGCGAGCGGCGGCCTGCTGCCATCCGCCTCCATGTGGAGGATGTGGCCGATGAACAGGGTATGGTCGCCGCAATCGTGTCGCGCCACGATCTCCGCCACCATGCGGGCGCAGCCGTCGGGCAGCAGCGGAACGCGGTCCAGATAGTCGAATTCGGGGCTGAGGCCCGGCACGCGCCGGCCGGCGAAGTGGATGCTGAGCAACTCCTGGTCCTCTGCCAGGACATTGACCCCGAACCGGTCGGACTGGGTCAGCACCGTGTGCATGTGGGCGCGTTTGGCGACAGCCACCACGCAAAGAGGCGGCTCCAACGATCCCGACATGAAAGCGCTGGCGGTCATGCCGCGCACCTCGTCGCCGTTCTGGGCGGTGATGACCGTCACGCCGCTGGCGAACCGGCCCATCACGTGGCGGAACAGGCGCGGCTCGATCTCGCTTCGGTGGCGTTCGTTCATCGTGTCTCACGGTCGCACGGGCGGACGCCCATGGCGAGTGCGCGCGGGGATGCGCGCCGGAGCTACATATAGTGACGGATTCCGGCTTCGCCCGTCACACGGCCTTCAAATGGCGGATCGGCCGCCCGGGCGCCAGCGTCGCGGCGGCGCGGATGATCCCCTGCGCGTCGATCCCGTAGTGGCGGTAGAGATCGGCAATGGTCCCGCTCTGGCCGAAATGCTCGACACCGAGCGAACGCGTGCGGTGACCATGCACGGAGCCAAGCCAGGCCAGCGTCGCCGGGTGACCGTCGAGCACCGTGATCAGCCCGCAATGCGGCGGCACATCGGCCAGCAGGCGCTCGACATGGCTGTGCGCATGGACCAGGCCGCGTTCGCGCGCCCGCTGCGCCGCCGTCCAGCCCGCATTCAGCCGATCGGCAGAGGTCACCGCCAGCAGGCCGACATCACGCCGGTCCTCCCCGAGCAGTCCGACCGCTTCGATCGCCTCGGGCGCGACCGCGCCCTGGTAGGCGATCACGACCTGCGCGTTCGGCCCAGGCGGCCGCACCCAGTAAGCGCCGTTGATGACGTCCTGCGCCAGCGTGGCCGACATCTCGCGGACGGGCTGGTCGACCGTGCGCGTGGATAGCCGCAGATAGACGGAGCCGCCCGTCTCGTCCCGGAGCCACGTCTTCTCGTCAGGCTCGCCGGAATCGCCTTCCCGCTGCAGGTATTCGAACGACCAGCGCAGAATGGCCGCGAGTTCGTCGACATAGGCGGGCTCGAAGGCGGCCAATCCGTCCTGCGCCATGCCGATCAGCGGCGTGCCGATGGATTGATGCGCCCCGCCCTCCGGCGCCAGCGTCACCCCCGACGGCGTAGCCACCACAATGAAGCGTGCCTGCTGGTAGCAGGCATAATTCAGCGCATCGAGCCCGCGCTGGATGAACGGGTCGTAGAGCGTGCCGATCGGCAATAGTCGCTCGCCGTTGATCCTGTGCGACAGACCGAGCGCGGACAGCAGGATGAAGAGGTTCATCTCGGCAATGCCGAGCTCCACATGCTGACCCTTCGGCGAAAAGTCCCAGGCAAAGGTCGACGGAATCTTTTCGCGTTTGAAAATGTCGGCCATCTCCTCGCGGGAGAAGAGCTTTCGCCGGTTCACCCAGCCGCCGAGGTTGGTGGAGACGGTCACGTCCGGCGCGGTGGTGACGACGCGGTCGGCGAGCGGCGCCTCCGACCGGGCCAACTCGTTCAGGATCAGCCCAAAGCCCTGCTGGGTCGACATGCCGGGCGCCGCCGGGAAGGTCAGGGTGTCGGGCACTGGTACTGCCGGCGCGGAAAGCCGTCGATTTCCGCCCTGCGCGAACGGGATCGCGTGGAGGAACGCCTGCATCTCGTCCGGGCCGACATCGAGCCCCTCGAAGCGGTCCCATTCATGGCCGGGGCGTACGCCCATCGTCTCGCGCCAGCGCTCCAGCTGCGCCGGCGTCAGCAGGCCCGCGTGATTGTCCTTGTGCCCCTGCAGCGGCAGCCCAAAACCCTTGATCGTGTAGCAAAGGAAGCAGACCGGCCGCTCATGCGTTCGTGCCGCGTCGAACCCTTCCAGCAGCGACGGCAAATCGTGCCCGCCGAGATTGGTCATCAGCCGCGCCAGTTCGTCGTCGGACCGGCTCTCGATCAGACGGCTGACTGGCCCTTGATCGCCAATTTCGTCCAGCAGCCGCTTGCGCCAGGCCGGCCCGCCCTGGAACGACAGCGCCGAATAAAGCTGGTTGGGGCAGCGGTCGATCCAGTCGCGCAGCTTGTCGCCGCCCGGCTCGGCGAACGCCGCCTGCTGCAGCGCACCGTGCTTGAGGATCACCACGTCCCAGCCAAAAGCGCGGAAGATCGCTTCGAAGCGCTCCCAAAGTCCCTCGCGCGTCACCGCGTCGAGGCTCTGCCGGTTGTAGTCGACCACCCACCAGGTGTTGCGCAGGCCGTATTTCCAGCCTTCGAGCAACGCCTCAAAAATGTTGCCCTCGTCCATCTCGGCGTCGCCTACGAGCGCCACCATCTTGCCCAGCGCTCGCTCTGACGCCCAGCCCTTGGCGTGGACGTAGTCCTGAGCCAGCGAGGCGAACAGTGTCTGCGCCACGCCCAGGCCGACCGAACCGGTGGAAAAGTCCACGTCGTCTGAATCCTTGGTCCGCGACGGATAGGACTGTGCCCCGCCGAAGGCGCGAAAGCTCTCCAGTTGCTCGCGGGTCTGCTTGCCGACCATGTATTGCAGGGCGTGGAACATCGGGCTGGCATGCGGCTTCACGGCCACCCGGTCCTCCGGCCTGAGCGCCGCGCCATAAAGCGCCGTCATGATCGTGGCGAGCGAGGCGGACGAGGCTTGGTGCCCGCCAACCTTCAGCCCGTCGTCGTTGGGCCGCAGATGATTAGCGTTGTGAACCGTCCAGGTGGAAAGCCAGAGCGCCTTGCGCTCCAGCGCGCCCAGATAGCCCGTGCGCCTGTCGTCCTGTCGTGGCATCCCGCGCTTCCCCGCCTGATCGGCGCCCGTCTTCCGCCGGGCACACTTCTGCCAAATCAAGCTACGGCCCGCCAATGTCCGGGGGAAGAGCCTTGTGCCTCCTCGATCGCCTCGTCCCGGCAGCGAGAATCCGCCGCTTGACAGGCTGACGGACCGCCAGCCACACCGTCCGCAATTTGTTTCAGCTTGGGAACATCATGACGGACCGGGTGGCGATCGGCCTAATCGGCTGCGGTTTCTTCTCCCGCAACCACCTCAATTCCTGGAAGGACCTGCAGCCGCAGGGCGCCGATGTCGTCGCGGTCTGCGACATTGATCCGGCCAAGGCCAGGTCGACCGCCGAACAGTTCGGGATTCCGCATTGGTACACCGATGCGGAAACCATGTTCCGCGAGCGCAATCTCGGCCTGGTCGACATCGTCACCCGGATGGACACCCACCTGCCGCTTGCCCGGCTGGCGGCGAAGTATCGGGTCCCGATGATCGTCCAGAAGCCGTTCGCGCCGAACTGGGAGGAGTGCGTCGCCATCGTCGAGACAGCGGAACAGGCCGGTCTGTTCCTTGCCGTACATGAGAACTTCCGGTTCCAGACACCGCTGCAGAAGGTCAAGCAAGTCCTGGGTTCCGGAGCGATCGGCGAGCCGTCCTGGGCGCGGATCAGCTTCCGTACCGGTTACGATATCTATGCCGGCCAGCCCTATTTCTACGGCGAGGAGCGTTTCGTCATCCTCGATCTCGGCGTCCATGTGGTCGACGTCGCGCGCTACCTGCTGGGCGAGGTCGAGCGGGTGTCCTGCGAAACGCAGCGGCGCAATCCCAAGGTAAGGGCCGAGGACACAGCCACGATGCTGCTCCGGCATACCTCTGGAGCGGTCTCGGTCGTGGAATGCACCTACGAGTCCCGCAAGGAACCGGACCCTTTCCCGGAAACGCTCGTCGAGATCGAGGGCCCGCGCGGCGCTCTTGTCACCAAGCCGGGATACCGGATGGAGCTGACCGTCGATGGGAAGATGACGGCAAGCGAGTTCGACATCCCGCTCCTGCACTGGGCCAACAAGCCGTGGCACATGGTCGAGGAGAGCGTCTACAAGACCTGCGCGCATTTCCTGGAGCGTCTGAAGGCCGGCCAGGATGCGGATACCTCGGGCCGCGACAACCTGAAAACCTACGCGGTCTGCGAGGCGGCCTACGAGAGCCAGGCGACGGGACGGGCTGTTAGCCCGATCTCGTGAGATGCTTGCCGACGGATTGAGGGGCTGCCGATTTGACGGCACGGTGAGGCGTTCTTTTAAACCCCCAGAGTATCTCGGGGCTCCTTGCACCGAACTCAGTGTTGCCGGGCGAGCAGCAACCGCACTGCAAAAGCACCAAAGACGCAGGCGAACAGCCAGTCCACCGCCCGCATCACCCGTGGCGAACGCTTGAGGAATGCAGCGAGCCGCGAGGCGGAAGCAATCATGGCGCCGCAGATCGGCACCGAAATGATAACGAAGGTCACGCCCAGGAAGATTAGCTTTCCCGTCGCGTTGGGGTCGCCGACGGCCACGAACTGCGGCAGGAACGTCACGAAAAACATGATGATCTTCGGGTTCAGCAGATTGACGGCCAGCCCCTGAAGCCAGGTGCGCATTAGCGGCTCGCGGGGGCCCGCCGGCTTCACGCCGTCCAGGTTGAACGCCGAGCCGTGACGGATCGCCTGCACCGCCAGCCACAACAAGTAGATGGCGCCGACGACCTTGAGGACCAGGAAAGCGGTCGCGTTCGCGGCCAGCAACGCCGACAGCCCGACCGCCACCAGCGTCGTGTGGATCAGCACGCCGGCGGAGGCGCCCAGCATTGCCGCCATCCCGGACGCCATCCCCTGCCGCACCGCCTTGCCGAGGAAGAGCGTCATGTCCGGCCCGGGCGTGAAGGTGATGACCAGCACGGCGGCCAGATAGGCGAGAAAGACGGGCAATGTCGGAACGAAATCCATCACCACTCCGAGGCCAGCTTGCCTTGAGGCGACCGGGCGGCGCCACCCGAAAGCTCGCATCCGACGGCTGTGGCGGCGACAAGCGGGCGAGCGTTCGATAGTGATACGCCAGCCGCTCTGCAACCGGACGACTGGACCCCATGACAAACTTCATGTTCGCGACCGGGATCGAGAACAGCTACCCGACTATCAACAATGGCCGGCACCGCGTCGACCAGATGGAGGTCTGCGGGCACTACAGGCACTGGCGCACCGACTTCGACCTGGTCGAGGACCTCGGCATCCGCTTCCTCCGCTACGGACCCCCCATTCACCTGACGTGGCTCGCCGAGGCCCGATACGACTGGTCGTTCAGCGACGAGACGTTTGGTGACCTGAAGCGACGAGACATCAACGTCATCGTCGATCTCTGCCATTTCGGCGTGCCCGATTGGGTCGGCAATTTCCAGAACCCGGACTTTGCGCAGCTCTTCGCCGGCTATGCCCGTGCCTTTGCCCAGCGTTTCCCGTGGGTGCAGCTCTACACCCCCATCAACGAGATGTTCGTCTGCGCCAACTTTTCCGCGCAGCTCGGCTGGTGGAACGAGCAGCTCAAGAGCGACCGGGCCTTCGTCACCGCCCTGAAGCACATGGCCAAGGGCAACGTGCTGGCCATGCAAGCCATTCTCGAGGTTCGCCCCGACGCCATCTTCATCCAGAGCGAGTCGACGGAATACTTCCACGCCGAGAACCCATCCGCCATCAAGCCCGCTGAGATCCTGAACTCCCGGCGCTTCCTGTCGCTCGACCTGAACTATGGCAAGCGCGTCGACTCGGAAATGTACGAATACCTGATGGAAAACGGCATGACGCGCGAGGAGTACCACTTCTTCCTCGGCACCAGGCTCAAGCAGTTCTGCATCCTCGGCAACGACTATTACATCACCAACGAGCACCGCGTATCGGCCGACGGGCGGGCCCGGCCCGCCGGCGAGGTGTTCGGCTACGACGAGATCACCCGGCAGTACCACGACCGCTACATGCTTCCCGTGATGCACACGGAAACCAACATCCCGGAAGGGCCGCGCGGGCAGGAGGCCGTGGACTGGCTGTGGAAGGAGTGGGCCAACGTGCTGCGGGTGCGCAACGACGGCGTGCCGATCGTCGGTTTCACCTGGTATTCGCTGACCGACCAGATGGACTGGGACGTCGCGCTGCGCGAGGCCAACAACCGCGTCTATCCGGTCGGCCTCTATGACCTCGACCGCAACCCCCGCCCCGTTGGGCATGCCTACAAGCAGCTGATCGCCGACTGGCGGACGGTGCTGCCCACGCAGAGCCTTTGCCTTCAGGTTCCCGTCGTCCTGCCGAGCGAATACGAGGACGAAATCGCCCGCCGCCAACGCCGGCGCGGCAAGGCGGCGCGACGGGCCCCGCCCACCCAGGCCGCGGATCCGGCATCCTCGTAGCCCAGCCTCGCTTGCGCCGACCCCGCCCCCCACTATAGTGCGCGCGCTTCTCCCCAGGACACATCATGGCGCGTGACATCAAGAAGGTGGTGCTTGCCTATTCGGGCGGCCTCGACACCTCCATCATCCTGAAATGGCTGCAGACCACCTACCAGTGCGAGGTGGTCACCTTTACCGCCGATCTCGGCCAGGGCGAGGAGCTGGAGCCGGCGCGGCGCAAGGCCGAGATGCTCGGTATCCGCGAGATCTACATCGAGGACCTGCGCGAGGAGTTCGTCCGCGACTTCGTGTTTCCGATGTTCCGCATGAACGCCGTCTACGAGGGCGTCTACCTGCTCGGCACCTCCATCGCCCGGCCGCTGATCGCCAAGCGGCTGGTGGAGATCGCCGCGGAAACCGGCGCCGACGCAGTCGCCCATGGCGCTACCGGCAAGGGCAACGACCAGGTTCGCTTCGAGTTGACGGCTTACGCGCTGAATCCCGACATTAAGGTGATCGCCCCGTGGCGCGAATGGGAGTTCAAATCGCGCACCGACCTGATCGACTTTGCCGAAAAGAACCAGATCCTGGTCACGAAGGACAAGCGTGGCGAAGCCCCGTTCTCGGTGGATGCCAACCTCCTGCACTCCTCCTCGGAAGGGAAGGTGCTGGAGGACCCCAATGAGGAGCCGCCTCCCTACGTCTTCCAGCGCACGGTTGCCCCGGAAGACGCGCCCGACAAGGCTACCACGATCGAGATCGGTTTTGCCAAGGGCGACGCAGTTTCCCTCGACGGCAAGCCGATGAGCCCCGCCGCCCTGCTGACCGCGCTCAACGACCTCGGCCGCGACAACGGCATCGGCCGCCTTGACCTCGTGGAAAACCGTTTTGTCGGCATGAAGAGCCGCGGCATCTACGAGACGCCCGGCGGCACTATCCTGCATGTCGCGCACCGCGCGGTGGAGTCAATCACGCTCGACCGCGAGGCGATGCACCTGAAGGACTCGCTGATGCCGCGCTATGCGGAGCTGGTCTATTATGGCTTCTGGTTCTCGCCGGAGCGCGAGATGATCCAGGCGCTGGCTGACCTCAGCCAGAAGCATGTGGAGGGCACCGTCCGGCTGAAGCTCTACAAGGGCAACGTCACGGTGATCGGCCGCGAGAGCCCCAAATCGCTCTATTCCGACGCGCTGGTCACCTTCGAGGACGACCGCGGCGCCTATGACCAGCGCGATGCCGCCGGCTTCATCCGCCTTAACGCCCTCAGGCTCCGGACGCTGGCCATGCGGGACCGGCTGACCGACCAGTAAAGCCCGGAATGCGCCGGCCCGGATCGGTCAAGGCGCTGGAAGAGCTTGGTCGGGTCCGCTTGTCCGACAACTTCTTTCTGCGCGATTTCCTCCATTCGGAGATCGCTAACCTGCCGAACTTTCCGAATGACCCGGACCTGGCCATCGCCACCGGAAGCCGGCTTTGCCAGGACCTGCTGGAGCCGTTGCGCGAGCAATTCGGCCGCGTGTCGATCCGCTCAGCCTACCGCACGCCAGACGTCAACCGGCTCGGCAACCAGCGCGACCACAACTGCGCCCGCAACGAGTCGGCCTTCGCCAACCACATCTGGGACCGGCGCGACGCGAAGGGCCGGATGGGCGCGATGGCCACCATTGTTGTCCACGCCGTCATCCCACTCTACCAGAGCACCGGCAGGTGGGAGCCGCTCGCCTGGTGGGTGCATGACCGCCTGCCCTACTCCGCTGTGCAGTTCTTTCCCCGCTTTGCGGCTTTCAACATCGGATGGCGCGAAGAGCCGGAGCGCACCATTTACAGCTACATCCCGCCGCGCCGCGGCTGGCTGACGAAGCCCGGCATGGACAATCACGCCGGCTCCCATGAAACTGAGTATCGCCATCTCTTGAGCGCTGGCCCGGCCGCATAGCCAACTGAGGCGTCCATGCCACAAAACTGGCCCACAACCGCCCTCCTCGATCTGCTGGAGATCGACGTGCCCATCGTGCAAGCGCCCATGGCCGGCGCTCAGGGCTGGGAATTGGCCGCGGCCGTGGCGATGGCCGGCGGCCTTGGCTCGCTCCCATGCGCGATGCTGACGCCGGACGGCGCCCGCGAGGAAGTCGCCCGCTTCCGCGCCGCGACCAACCGCGGCTTCGCGATGAACTTCTTCTGCCATCGCCCGCCGGAGCCCGACCCGGAACGGCAGGCGAGGTGGCTGGAGCGGCTGAAGCCGTTCTACGAGGACCTCGGGGTCGAGCCGCCGGCCGGTGGCAGTGCCGCCCGCAACCCCTTCGACGAGGCGTTCTGCGCCCTGGTCGAGGAGGTACGGCCCAAGGTGATCAGTTTCCATTTCGGCCTGCCGCCCGACGGCCTCTTCGAGCGCGCGAAGCGCACCGGCGCGAAAATCCTGAGTTCCGCCACGACCGTCGCCGAAGCCGAGTTCCTCGCCGGCAAGGGCGTCGACGCGATCATCGCGCAAGGCTTCGAGGCGGGCGGCCATCGGGGCATGTTCCTGACCGAGGACGTCGCCGCCCAGGTCGGCACCGTCGCGCTGGTGCCGCAGGTTGTCGACGCGGTCAGCGTGCCGGTGATCGCGGCGGGCGGCATCGGCGACGGTCGCGGCATTGCCGCCGCCTTCGCGCTCGGCGCCGCTGGCGTGCAGATCGGTACCGCCTACCTGCATACCCCGGAATCGCGAATCTCGGCGCTGCACCGGGACGCCCTGCGCACCGCCCGCGACGAGGACAGCGTGCTGACCAACGTCTTCACCGGGCGGCCCGCCCGCGGCATCAAGAACCGCTTCGTGCGCGAGACCGGCCCGATGAACGCCGAGGCGCCCGCCTTCCCGCTCGCCGTCAACGCGATCGCCCCGCTGCGCGCCAAGGCGGAATCGCAGGGCTCCGGCGAATTCACTCCGCTGTGGACGGGCCAGGCCGGCCCGCTCGGGCGCGCCATCCCGGCACGCGATCTGACGACACAACTCGCCGAAGAGGCCCTGGCGCGGCTGCCCTGAGCAGCAAGCATAGGCCCGCCGGCTAGCGTCCCCATATAGACGCGAGACCTTCTTGCCGTGTGAGCCCGATGTCCTGGTCGTTCCCTATCGCCCGGCTGTTCGGCAGCGAAATCCGCATCCACGTGACCTTTTTCCTGCTGCTCGCCTGGATCGGCTATTCGCACTACCAGCAGGGCGGCTCGGCCGCGGCCGTCGAGGGCATCGCATTTATCCTGGCCCTCTTCGCCTGCGTGGTCGCCCATGAATTCGGCCACGCACTTGCGGCCCGCCGCTACGGGATCAGGACCCCGGACATTACACTGCTGCCCATCGGCGGCCTCGCCCGGCTTGAACGGATGCCCGAGAAATCCGGGCAGGAGATTGTCGTCGCACTAGCGGGCCCGGCGGTGAACGTGGTGATCTTCCTTGTCCTGCTGCTGGTCGTGAACGCCGGCTTCAACATGGACGCGCTGCAGCGGCTCGACAACCCGGCGCTCGACTTCATGGTGCGCCTCGCCTCGGTGAACCTGTTCCTGGTGCTGTTCAACCTGATCCCCGCCTTCCCGATGGATGGCGGCCGCGTTCTGCGCGCCGTTCTGGCGCTGTGGACCACGCGGCGGCAGGCCACCAACATCGCCGCCCGCGTTGGCCAGGCGCTGGCCTTCGTGTTCGGGTTCTTCGGCCTGATGGGCAACCCGATGCTCTTGTTCATCGCCATCTTCGTCTATCTCGCCGCCACTGCCGAGGCCCAGTCGGTCGGCATGCAGGACGTGTCGCGCAGCCTTGGCGCCGGTGACGCGATGATCACCCGCTTCGAACGGCTCGGCGTGCAGGCAACCATCGCCGACGCGGTCGACCTGCTGCTGCGCACCACCCAGCACGAATTCCCCGTGGTGGACGGCGGTGGACGCCTGCGCGGCTTCCTGACCCGCAATGCCATGATCCAGGCGCTGTCCAAGACGGGCCCAACCACCCCCGTGCTCGATGTCATGACCGGCGAGATCCCGACCGTCCCTGCTCATTCGCGCCTGGAGGCGGCGCTCCGTCTCATGCAGGGCCGCAGCGTGCCGGCGGTCGGAATTGTCGACTGGAACGGCGCCCTTGTCGGCTATCTCACGCCGGAAAACATCGGCGAACTGATGATGATCGAAAGCGCGGGCCATGGCCTGCGCCCCCGCCGCGCAACGGGGCCGCTCCTGCCACAGTAGCAGAGATGTTGTCCCTTCCTCCACTTGCCAGCACACGGCCAACGTCCAAACCTGATGACAACCCGAGCAGTTCGGCTTAGTTTTGCTTCGGCTGGGACGAGCCATGGAGGGGCAGATGACAGCGTCGGCGCTTAGTTTCAGATTAGCGGTGCTTTTTGTTCTGATCGGCATGGCGGCGGGGATCTGGATGGCAGCGTCGGGCGATCACTCGATCGCGCCGGCCCATGCTCATCTAAACCTGCTTGGTTGGGCTTCGCTGTTTCTATTTGGCCTGTTCTACGAAAGGCGGCCAAATCTGAACGAAAGTCGGATCGCTCTCATACAGGTTGCGATCTGGTCTGTCGGCACCGCTATTCTCGCGGTTGCCGTTGCCGGGCTTTATCTTGGTTATCCGTCGGCTGAACCTGTCACGGCCGTGTCCTCTATTATCGTGCTGACGGGTATGGCGCTGTTCGCCTACTTCGTCTTCAGTCCGAGCATCGCAGCCCCGTCGGGGAGTAGCATGACGTTGGCTGAGTAAGTCAGACGCCGGCGACGCAATCTCGCCGGCGCCGCTGCCGCATTTTCAACCCGCAGGCGCGCAACCGCCTCACCCGTCCAGCGGAAACCAGTCGGCCTGGTAAGTCGAGCCTTTTACCCGCTCCTGAGGGTTATCGTAGAGCATGAGCAGGCCCTGCTGGCTGTCCCGCTCCAGGTAGCAGACGCCTTCCGGGTTCTCGGCTTTCAGCTTCCATTGATGCAGCAATTCGGGGTCTTTCTCCGGCCGCCTCGGGCGCCAGCGGTAGAGCCGGAACGGCCCGCTGGTGGAAGTCACCGGCCCGGCGAGGATGAGAAGTTCGTCGCCACGGTGCGACAGGTCGCGAATTCCCAGGCCGCCGAGGTCGAGGAAGTGCTTGCGCATCCCCTTCCGCGGATCCTTCAGCGCGGTCTTGAGTGGCAGGTCGAGCAGCACGGCGCGGGTTGCGATCACTGGTCCGCGCAGGCCCAGGAAGAGGCGATCGCCGGCGACCACCAGGCCCTCCACGTCCAGCCCGTTCTCCTTTGTCGGAATGGTCAGGAACGAGGCGATCAGCGGGTCGCGGGCAAGCGCGCCGCGCAAGCTGCGCTTGCCGGTGAACGCCAGCGCCCGCGCCGTCTTGCGGCGCGGCCTGCCGTTCTTGTCGAGCTTTACGCTACCCAGCAGATGCCGGCTCGGCTGTTCCGCGCAGGCTTCTCCGGACGGCGTTCCATCTTTGCCCTTCGGCCGCACGATGCAGTGCGAGCCGGTGAGCCAAAGCCGCCCGTCGACGATATCCAGCGCCTCAAGATCCGCCTCGCCCTTCCCGGGCATCTTGCGGAACAGCTTGTGGAGCTTCAGCCGGCGATTCAGCACCAGCTTGTTCTTCTTGCGCCGAAAGCACTCCGCGCCTCTGCCCTCGTCCGAACCGGTCCACACGAACCGCCCTTCGGCCGCCACGGCGGACAGCTGGTTGCGCAAGTCGTGCTCGGGATCGCGGTCGCCGAAATCCAGCGTCACCCCTTCCCGCCTCTCGACCACCAGACGCATCGAACACCCGCGAGCTTGCGGCGGGATAACGCGCGACGACCGAAAAGGTCAGTTCGTGTAGCGGTAAGTGCCCACCTCGCAGACATTGACGCGCGGCCGCAGCAGTTCCACCCCGTCGTCGAACACCGCCCGGAATGCGAAGCTGCAATAGCCGGAGCCGTCGTCGAAATCGACGATCGCCGAACCGCCGGGTGCAAGCGGCGCCTCGGCCAGCTTGTTCTCATCCGTCGGCCCGCCGGCCCGCGAGCCATAGAGCGCCACCATCGCCCGGCTCGACTCATTGGCGATCAGCACCCGCCGGTCGGCCGCCTCCGCCGCCCCGCACAAAGCTGCCATTACCGCCACCGCGCCTGCCGCGCGGAAAAAATCCGCCCGCCTCATCCGCGCCTCCGTTTCGCCCAATCGTAACGTTTTCGCGGCGAAACCGGAAGATTTCCGCACCGGACCGATGAAATCCGCCCGCCGCGCACCTATCTTGCAGTGCAGCAATCGGCTATAGCCGGCGCCACCTCCACACGGCAGTTCTTTTTTATGACCGCGACCACCCCGTCGGCGAATTTGCGCAACGTCGCCATTATCGCCCACGTCGACCATGGCAAGACTACCCTCATCGACGTTCTCCTGCGCGCCTCCGGTTCCTTCCGCACCGGCCAGCAGGTGGCCGAGCGCGCCATGGATTCCAACGCGCTGGAAAAGGAGCGCGGCATCACCATCCTCGCCAAGGTGACCTCGCTGCTCTGGAAGGACGCGCGCATCAACATCGTCGACACGCCCGGCCACGCCGATTTCGGCGGCGAGGTGGAGCGCATCCTCAACATGGTGGACGGCGCCATCATCCTGGTCGATGCCGCCGAAGGCCCGATGCCGCAGACCAAGTTCGTGCTGTCCAAGGCGCTCGCCATCGGCCTGAAGCCCATCGTCGTCATCAACAAGGTCGACAAGCCGGACGCCCGCCCCGATTTCGTGCTCGACGCCATCTTCGACCTGTTCGCGGCGCTCGACGCCACCTCCGAGCAGCTCGACTTCCCCATCCTCTACGGCTCCGCCAAGCAGGGCTGGATGGCCGCTTCCCCGGACGGCCCCAAGGACCAGAGCATCGGCCCGCTGCTCGACCTCGTGGTCGAGCATGTCGCGCCGCCGCAGGTCGAGGACGGCCCGTTCCGCATGCTGGCCACCACGCTGGAGGCCAACGCGTTCCTCGGCCGCCTGCTCACCGGGCGCATCCGCTCCGGCGCGGTCAAGGCCGGCCAGCACGTCAAAGCCCTGTCGCGCGACGGCGAGCTTGTCGAAAACTTCCGCGTCTCAAAGGTCCTCGCCTTCCGCGGCCTGGAGCGCGAGCCGGTGGACGTGGCCGAGGCCGGCGACATCATCTCGCTGGCCGGCCTGTCGGAAGCCACCGTCGCCAACACCATCGCCGACCTCAGCGTCAGCGAGCCGATCCCGGCCCAGCCGATCGACCCGCCGACCCTGTCCATGACGTTTCGCATCAATGACGGCCCGCTGGCCGGCACCGAGGGCGACAAGGTGCAGAGCCGCGTCATCCGCGACCGCCTGCTCCGCGAGGCCGAGGGCAACGTGGCCCTCAAAATCACCGAGGGCGACGACCGCGATTCCTTCGAGGTCGCCGGCCGCGGCGAGCTGCAGCTCGGCATCCTCATCGAGACCATGCGCCGCGAGGGCTTTGAGCTCACCATCGGCAAGCCGCGCGTCGTTTTCCGCGATGGCCCGAACGGCGAAAAGCTGGAGCCGATCGAGGAAGCCATCATCGACGTCGACGACGAGCACACCGGCGCCGTCATCGAAAAACTCGCGGCCCGCAAGGGCGAGCTCGTCGAAATGCGCCCCTCCGGTGCCGGCCGCACGCGCCTCAAATTCCACATCCCGACGCGCGGCCTGATCGGCTACCAGCCGGAACTGCTGTCCGACACGCGCGGCACGGCGATCATGAACCGCATCTTTCATGAATACGCGCCCTATCGCGGCGACATCCCCGGCCGCCGCAACGGCGTGCTCCTGTCCAACGGCCAGGGCGAGGCGGTCGCCTATGCGCTGTTCAACCTGCAGGACCGCGGCCCCATGATGATCGACCCCGGCGTCAAGGTTTACGCCGGCATGATCGTCGGCGAGCACACGCGCGGCAACGACCTGGAGATCAACGTCCTGAAGGGCAAGCAGCTCACCAACATCCGCGCCTCCGGCAAGGACGAGGCGCTGATCCTCACCCCGCCGATGCGCCTTAGCCTGGAGCGCGCCCTCTCCTATATCGAGGAGGACGAGCTGGTCGAGGTGACGCCTAAATCGATCCGCCTGCGCAAGACAATCCTGGACCCGCACGAACGCAAACGCGCCGATCGGGCAAAGACGGCGGCGGCCTAACAGGATTGCTGTGGAGGCCTAGCTAAACGCGGCGGCGGCTTCTCCCAGCGACCGCACCGGATTCAGGAGCGCCTCCCAGTCTTCCTGCCGCACGAAAAGCGGACGATACTGGCGCGGCGAATCCTGCTCCGAGGCGTCAGAGCACCAAAGCTTCAGCCGCTCCCACTTACGTGCGTCCTCGATGTCCTCCCGGCCCTTGGTCTCAACGATCCAGATCACGCCCTCTGTATCGCGCACCACGAAGTCCGGAAGGTAGTTGCGGATGATCCCTCCGCCGGCCGCCTGATACTCCAGCGTAAAACCCGTCGCCTCGGTGTTCTTGAAGAACGCCTGCACGTCATTCGCGTCCTCAAGAAAGCGCGCGAAGGCGAGTTCAAAATCGTTGTCACCAGCAACGGTGTTCATCAGCGACTTGCGCGCGTCCAACGTCTCACGCCGCTTCACCACCTGCGGCCGCGTGGTCGAAAGCTTTATGCGCTCCAAGACATGCGTCGCGCCGCTGTCATACACGGTCAGCTTGTTGATCGCCGATTTCATCGTTTCGAACAGGGCGCGCGTTACATCGATCTCAGAGAGGTTGCGCAGGACATTGGGGTCCTCGAGATCGACGGCGCGGTCGAACAGCCCGTCTTCGATGAAGGCTTTGAGCTTTCCGAACAGCACGTCGTAGCCGCCCACGAGGCGCAGATCGTCCTTGATTGTCTTAGCGAACCAGCCGACGACGTGCCGCCAATCGCTCACACCGCCGTCGCTGAGCCGCGTGGTGTGGCTGATCTCCTCGGTGTTGATGTTGCGGAAGATGATGTCGCGCTGCTCCTCGGCGCTGAACGTCCGTAGAGGCTTGCGAGGCTTCGGCAGCTCTGCCGTGTCGATTTCCTCGAAGCGGTAAAACTGCCGTTCGATCCGCGCCTTCAGCTTGGGCAGCTCAATGTCGAGAGCCTCAGCATCCTTCTCCGGGTCGCTGCTGTCGACCTCGATCACCATGGGCCCGGCTGGTCCCGCGCCCTTGCCCATCGGTCTTCTTCGAGCTCGACCCCCTCGTTCTTGATCGACTCCACAAATTCGAGGAACTTCGACGTGCCGGTTACGCTGACCTGCTCCGACACCTCCGAGCCAAAGAACATCCGCCGCAAGCCGCGCCCAAGCGTCTGCTCCGGCAGGATGTTGGATTCGGCCGCATAGGCGCGCAGGCCGACGATCGTCGTGACGTTGCGCACATCCCAGCCCTCGCGCAGCACCATCACCGACACGACAACCTTGAAGGGGCTATCCCAACTATCGATCTCGCGGCTCTGCTCGCGGAGCAGCTTCAGTTCCTTCTCGTTGGCTTTGCCTTCGCTGATTTCGCCCCTAGCATTAGTATGGATGGCCAGCACAGCTCCAGCCAGGTCGGGGTAGCGGTGCTCCAGCCAGACCGCGACCTTGTCGCAGTTCTTAGTGTCGTCCGTCACGACGAACAGCACCGATTTTTTGCCCGCCTTGGCCAGTTCGTCGTAGGTGCGCCGCCATTCCAGCACGCCAAGCTCCAGGTGGTCCCGGTAGCGCTCGACGAAGTCGTCGCTCTGGTGCTCGGTAAGCCGAGCGCGGCTCGCGGGGTCCGGCAGGACCGGCGTTTTTACCACACCCTGAGCAATCGCTTCGACGAGCGGGTAGTCCGAAACAGTCTGGACAAAGATGCCGCCTCGGTTGTGTCGTGGCGTCGCGGTCAGGTCGAATTGCGCGCACAGCCGGGAGGGGGGTTGCGCCGGCGGAAGCCGGCATCCAATTCCTTGATTTCCGCGAACCACTGTGTGTCGGCGCGGACGTGATGGGCCTCGTCGTTGATGACGACCAGGTCATCGACCGTGCGCAGCAGGATGCCGAGATCGGTCTTGGTGTCGGTCGTCTTGCCGACCGGTTTGGGGCCTAAAAAGAAATCGGACAGGTCCCATTCAGGCGTGGCGCGGTCGTTCTCGCCCACCCGGTGAATGTTGGTCAGGAACAGATTGCCGCGCGCCGGCAGGTTAGCAGGCACCTCGTCCTGCACATGGACGGTCAGCTGAAAATCACCTGTCCAGTCGCGGCCGTCGAAACCGTTCGCCGGCACCAGCGGGTCGCTTCGGAAGATGCGCGCGCCCTCAAAATCGACCTTCAACCGATCGAGCACGATGATGTTGGGCGCGATCAGCAGGACGTTGGTGCTGAGGCCCGACTCTGGCTCGTAGAGCTTGTGGAAATAGCACCAGGTGATCAGCAGGCTAGCGACCTTGGTCTTGCCCGCCCCGGTAGCCAGCTTCAGCAGGTAACGTGTCCATGTCTCGTCAAACATGCCCTGGCTGATCGCGCCGGAACTATCGTAGCGTAGCAGACTGAGCGGGTCGTGAGCTTTCGCCACCTCGAAAAGCCAGATGGCACTCTCAAGGGCTTCCCGCTGAGCGAAATACCAGCGGAACAGCGTAGCTTCGGGCGTGTAGATGATGTGGTCGCGTTCGAACCACCACGCGAGCAGGCTGCGAGTCGTTGCGCTCACCCCCGGATAGCCATTCTGCCGCCACTCGAAGACGTAACGGCGCACCTCCGTGACCAGCGGTGGCACCAGCATCCCCCGCCCGATTCCGCCCACTAAGGTGTTGCCGGGGTACCAGCGGATGTCCGGGTGCAGGATAACGTACGGGTCAGCGGGAAAGTTGGGGTCGAGCGCCATTGCTACACCTCGACTCCAATAAGCTTCGTCGTATCGTTACCGAAGATGTCGATGACCTTCACTGCGATGGTGTAGCGGCCGGCGCTGGCGTAGCTATGAGGGGCGCTGGTCAGTTCGAGCGAGCGGTCACGGCGAGTGCGGAACGCCTGCCACTCGTTCTCGAAGATGTAGTTGCCGGTCCATTGCGGCCGGTGCTCACCTTGCCGTCCGGCAGGGTCACCGTTTCATAGATGATTTCGCGACGGTTCGTGTAGTCGAAGTCCACGGCCCAGTAATCGATCCAGTCGGTCCAGTATTTGGTCAGCACCTCGCGGGTGACCTCGCCGGCCTTGGTCTTGGTCACCTTGACCACCTGGCCGGCATCGACGATTACCTTTGAGCCGGGCCGCATGCCGGCGGTGAGCGCCTCGATATCCTCCTGCCGGTAGTAGACACCGAAATCCGTCAGCGTAATCGTTATCGTGCGGTCGCGCTTGCTCGTCACCTTCGGCTTGGCCTCGACGTATGCAAGGTCGTGGAAGGTGACTTGCCCCTTGTCCACGGCGCGGCGATCAAAAACGTCCTTGGGTATGTAGCGCGGCGACAAGGCCACGCCTTTTGCGCGCGCGATGTCGAGCAGCCGCGGGAAGAGCCCCATCTCGAACTCGAAGCCGAGCACGTCGACGGCGACCTGACCTTCCGTGACCGGCGCGTCCACCGGTCCCACAAGGACAAAGGCATCGCCCTTGCGGCCGTGGAAGGGTGGGGTCTGCTCGACCCGCTGGCGGCATAAGCGCGCAGGATCAGCTCGACATAGGCGGCCTCCTTGGCCGCGCCGACGGCTCCACCGGCGGCAGCGTCGGGTCGATGCCGACGAACCACTGCCGCTCATATTTGCCTAGATTAAGGATCTCGAAGGAGCGGTAAGGTTTGCCCTCAGCTTTGAGCTTGCGCTGAACGCCGATCAGGCGCTTGCGGCTGGTGTGGATGGCGAACCGACCGAGGTCGCAGCCGATCCACTTGCGCCCGAGCTTTTCGGCGACCGCGAGGGTGGTGCCGGAGCCGCAGAAAAAATCCGCGATAAGGTCTCCCGGACGGGAACATGCAGCCGTTATGCGATCAAGGAGAGCTTCGGGCTTCTGAGTAGCGTAGCCAGTATCCTCTTTTGCCTGAGAATTTACAGGGAAGACGTCAAGCCACATATCATCAACTTGGCGACCAGAGCTTTCGTCAAGATACTGCTTTTTCCGAGGTGTCCCGTTAGAAGTGAACTCAATTAAGTTCGCTTCAAAAGCGAGATCGATGCGATCTTGTGACCATATCCAGTGCCGCCCAGCACCAGGTTCCAGAATGCGATCTCTAAATCGGCGAGCAGGGCCTTGGCCTGCCTGCACAAGGCTGACAAGCTGATAACGACGCTGAGTTTCTGCCTCTACCCTATCAAACTTCTTTTCATAATCGTCGTCCTGAGCCATATACGCAGGGGTAAACGTTGCCGTTGCAGAGTTAACGTAGTAATATATGACGTCATGGACGTTCCCGAATGAAGCACTCTGTGCCTTGACAACACGTATCTTCTGCCATATTATTTGGTTTCTAAACCCGTCTTTAGTGAATATTTCATCAAGAATTGCCTTGACCCCTGCGCTTATCCGCCAGTCGCTATGCACTACTAACGCTCCATGGGAGCAAGCAGTTGCTTTATTAGAACTACCCGTTCGGAAAACATAGCATAGTAACTTGCCGATCCCCTCCCCCAGGTATCACGGTAGGCAACATCTTCGATCACACTCGGCACCTTACGAAGCTGCTCGGGGCCGATCTCAATTTCAAACGAGAAATCCGCCCCCACATCAAAAGGAGGATCGATGTAGACCAGCTTCAACCCGCCGGCATCTTCGATCTGCTTGCGCAGCGGACCGCCCTTTAGTGACGAGAGCACCAGCTTGTTGTCGCCCCAGATCAGCTTGTTGGCCCAGCCGCCCGACTGGCGCAGGCCGCCATGGCCGGCGCTGAACAGGTCGCCGGTACCGGTCTCGCCAAAACCCTCGGTGCGCGGCTCGTCGATCTGCTCGATCGACTGAAAGGGCAGGATCGCCTGCGTGACCTCGTGCGTCTTGCCGGGCCAGATCAGCTCCGCCTCACGCGGCTCGCGAAACAGGGTAAAGCGGTATTTGTCGGGCAGCGGCTCGCCGGCGTCGATCAGCGCCTTGATCTCGTCCCTCTCCGCCTCGCTAAGCTGCATCCGACGCTTCCGATTCTGGACACCATACAATCACGAGTCGCAGGCAATCAAACCAAAGGCGCCCTGCCCTACCGCCCTCCCCCTCTCCCACCCCGCGCGCGCTTGAACGCCAGCGCCTTTCGGCGCGCGTCCTCGCGGTCCCGCCTGGCGTCGCCGGCCGCCTTCGCCTCCGGGCCGGCAGAAATCTCGGCCGCCCGCTCCTGCAGCAGGCGGTAGATCACCGCCTTCACATCCTCCGTATGCTCCGGCGGGATCGGGTCGGCCTTCAGCGCCGGGCAGGCCATGACGCCCAGCGTGCAGCGCCGCCGCCGTCGGCAGGCGGGATTCGGGCAGGCCAGGATTCCGCGGGCCCAGTTGTCCTGGTGCCGCTGGTGCAGCTCGTCGTCGCTCAGTCGGGTCCAGTTCTCCATGATCTCACCCTACACCGTTCCGGAATAAATTCCTAGACAGGCGCGAAAAGATTTGCTAGGGTCCAAAAACGCTCTTCGCGAGGGGACCGGCTGCGCACCGGAGCTTTCGGGGAAGGGCGGGCGGCGCCGCCAAGAGCTCCCGGGGAGATTTCTGGCGGAGCGCCTCCGGAAGGGCCGACCGGGCGCATATCCCCAGGGTGCGCTCTGCCGCTGTGGTGCGGCTATGTCCATTGCCTGGCGTTTGAGCCGGGGATGGGAGGAAGAGCGGCGAGTCGGGGGCGAAAAATCCCGCGCGGGGCGCTTTGGCGAGCGCCACACACCATAGGCTTAAGGCGTTCAAAAAAGCGCCCCGCCCCCTCACCTCTTTCAAACCTCGGGCCCCTTGGGCCGCGGGAACGGACAAGTGCGCGCGCCGCAGGGTCGGCTCCCCGACCGACGGCAAAATCCCCTTCCCTCGCCCCCGCCGAAGCGGTTAGGCTTCCTTCATGACATCGCTGGTCATCGACGTGCGACCCGCCCGCGCCGCCGACGCTTCCGAGCTCGCCGACGTTTATGCCGGCGCCTGGCGCGAGGCGTATTCGGGCATCATCCCGGCGCTGACGCTGGAAAAGATGATCGTCCGGCGCAGCGCACCGTGGTGGCGCGAGGCGGTCCGCAAGCGGGCGATCCTGGTGATCGAGGTGGGCGGCGCGGTGGTCGGCTACGCCAGCTTTTCCATCCTCTCCGGCGGCGGCGCCCCCGGCCGCCCCGCCCAGAGCGCCGCGGAGATCCAGGAGCTTTACCTGGCGCCCGAGTACCAGGGCATCGGCCTCGGTGGCCGGCTGTTCGCGGCGGCGCTGAAGCGGATTGGCGGCCGCGGCTATTCCCGCGTCCTGGTGCGGGCGCTCGCCGACAACGAGCGCGCCCAGAACTTCTACCGGCGACGCGGCGGCAAAGTCGTCGCCCGCACGGAGGAGATGATGGGCGGCCGCGCCCTGCCCTGCGCCTGGTTCGAGTTCCGGGCCTAGGGCGTGCGCATCGACGCGATCCCCATCGGCAAGAACCCGCCGGACGACATCAACGTCATCATCGAGGTGCCGGTCGGCGGCGAGCCGATCAAATACGAGATGGACAAGGAAGCCGGCACGCTGGTCGTCGACCGCTTCCTTTACACGCCGATGCGCTACCCCGGGAACTACGGGTTTGTGCCGCATACATTGTGCGGCGACGGCGACCCGCTGGACGTTCTGATCGCCTCCACCCGCGCCCTGGTCCCCGGCTGCGTTATCAATTGCCGGCCCATCGGCGTGCTGGTCATGGAGGACGAGGCGGGCACGGACGAGAAGGTCATCGCGGTGCCCAGCATCAAGCTCACCCGCCGCTACGAGCGCGTCGTTAGCTACCGCGACCTGCCGACCATCACCATCGAGCAGATCGAGCATTTCTTCACCCACTACAAGGATCTTGAGGGCGGCAAGTGGGTCAAGATCGTCGAATGGGGCGACGAGCAGGTGGCCCGCCGCATGATCGTGGAATCGATCGAGCGCGCGCAGCGCTCGCCCGAACAGGCCAACGCCACCCAGCTTGAAATCGAGCGGGCCTGAGCCGATGGACCTTGGAATAGCCGGCCGCAAGGCGATCGTCTGCGCCTCCAGCCGCGGCCTGGGCAAGGGCTGTGCCATGGCCTTGGCCCGCGAAGGGGTCAGCGTGGTCATCAACGGCACCACGCCGGAAACCTTGGAGGCGACCGCGCGCGAAATCCGGGAAGCGACCGGCGTGGACGTCATCCCGGTGGTCGCCAATGTCGCGACCGAGGACGGGCGCGCCGCGCTGCTGGCCGCCTGCCCCGACCCCGACATCCTGGTCAACAATGCCGGCGGGCCGCCGCCCGGCGATTTCCGCGACTGGTCTCGGGACGATTGGATCAAGGCGCTTGACGCCAACATGATCTCCGCGATCGAGCTGATCAAGGCGACGGTCGACCCTATGATCGAGCGCCGCTTCGGCCGCATCGTGAACATCACGTCGGGCGCGGTGAAGGCGCCGATCTCCTATCTCGGGCTCTCCAACGGCGCCCGCAGCGGCCTCACCGGCTTCATCACGGGGCTGGCGCGCGACGTTGCCCGGCACAATGTGACGATCAATAACCTCCTGCCGGGCTCGTTCGATACCGACCGGCTGAAAAGCAACGCCCGCCGTAACGCCGAGCGGCAGGGCGTCAGCTTCGAGGAGCACTATGCCAAGCGCATGGCAGAGGAGAGCTCCGGGCGCTTCGGCGCGCCCGAAGAGTTCGGCGCCGCCTGCGCGTTTCTGTGCGGGGCGAACTCAGGCTACCTTACCCGGCAGAACATCCTGCTCGACGGCGGGACGTTTCCCGGCGTGCTCTGAGGCTCCTTGACCCTTTCAGCTGACGCCCCGGCTTCCCGTTCGGACAGTTAGGCCCGCACCGCCTCCGACGTGCCGCTCGTCCCGGCAGCGTCGACCTGGAAGCTGCCGACAAGCCGTCCGGAATTGACGAGCTTCCAGTTGATAGTTCCGAAGATTGTCCGATCGGGCCGGGCCGGCGGGTGTTCCACCAGGGAAAGCTGCACGTCCGCGCCGTTGAGATGGCCGCTCAACTCGAGCTTGGAGGCCTCGTCCCGCCCGGCAAGCTGCCAGCCAACAGCGAACTTCTCGCCCTCGCCGGTCAGAGTATGCCCAGCCTGTTGGAAGGTAACGTAGAACTCGATCTCCAAGCCTATGAAGCGCGTGTAACCTGATTCCCTCACGCGATGCCTGACCCACCAACGCCCGGAAAGATTGGGGATGACGTCCCTGGAAACGTGGTCCTGCATATTCGCGAGCCCTCCCAGGTGCAGCTTGCCAGTCGAGCCGGTCAGTCTGCGAAAGGCGTCCTAGCCTAGGCCGGGAGCAACAAAGCACCTCGGAGCGCAAGGCTCAAGAGCGCCGGGCCGCGTACGGGAACGACACCGATCATCGAACGTTTTGCGTGGATGTCGAACCCTGTTCACAAGCAGCCGATCGATCGACTCTCCGCCGCCGACAGCGTTCTGGCTCTGCTTTCGCATCTCCGACCCGAAATATTCCCCGAGGCGAGAGACTTGCCGTCGCGAATACGCAGATCGAGGCAACCGAGCAGTGGCTTTCGGCCTACATGGAGTTTGAAGCCGCGCAACCGGCACTTGCGTTCGCTAAACATCGATCGATCAGCGTCACCTGATCACTGGACGCGGATTCTTCCGTCATAATCCCTAGAGGAGTCTTTCGATCTGGCTGCGCTGCTTCACTTTGAACGCGGCCCCCGAAGCGCATCCCGGCAAAGAAATCTGGTGATATCGCAGCGGTTTGCGCTATATTGTTGTGATGGTGATTTCAAATCGGAAGCAGTATGCCGCCCTGCCTTATCGACAGCTCGACGATCAGGGCCTGCAAGTCATGCTGATTACCTCGCGCGGAACGGGGCGCTGGATCGTTCCCAAGGGTTGGCCCATGGCCGGCTTGAAGCCGTGGCGAGCTGCCGCGCGGGAGGCGTACGAAGAGGCCGGCATTGTAGGAGAAATCGATAAGCGGGCAGCGGGTCGATACGATTATGAGAAGCTCCTGGAAGACGGCACCGTGACGAGGTGCCACGTTGACGTGTTCCCGCTGCGAGTGGAGGAAGAACTGGCGCGATGGCCTGAGCAGGACCAGAGGACCCGCCGCTGGTTTTCACCTGAACAAGCCGCCGCTCTTGTGCAAGAGGAAGGGCTTCAGTCGCTCTTGGCCGAATTGACCAAGGCCAGCGCGATCCGTCGCGCCGACCAGGCTCGCCATAAGCATGCCGAACCGGAAGCGGAGGGGGATCAGGTGCAGTCGGACCGCCCCGGTGCTGGCAGGCGTTTGCAGAATCTGGGCGGCTCCATTCTGCGTGGCGTCTCCCATTACCGCTCGAAGAGCCGGCACTGAACGGGGAGAGCAGCCGGACTTTTCTCGGCCGTCGCTCGTCTTGATTGTGACAGTCGAATTCCCTCCTCTGGGCGCGCGGAGCGCCCAGACCACCTATGCCGCATAACGGAAACTGCCGCGAGCCACGGGAACTTGAACTGAAGCTGGAAGTCGATCCCGGCGACATCGAGCGGTTCAGGACCCACCCCTTCTTCCGGTCAAGCAAGCCTGCCAAACAGCTGCGAGCCGTGTATTTCGATACGGGCAAGCTCGCATTACGCGACAACGGCATCTCCTTCCGCGTCCGCGCGGGCGGCGGCAAACACGTCCAGACGATCAAGGCGGAGCGGCCCGGTTCAGGCGTGGCGCTCGACCGGGGCGAGTGGGAGCATGAAATCGCCTCGGCGGAGCCGGACTTCAGCAGGGTCGCCGACACTCCGCTTGAGCCGTTCGTCCGGAATGGCGGGGCTCGCAAGATCAGGCCGGTGTTCACGGTCCACACGGAGCGCCTGGTGGGGCACTTATCCGCAGTTGGCGCCGAGATCGAGCTGGCGCTGGATGCTGCGCAGATCGAAGCCGGAGGCAAGCAGGCAACCTTCGCCGAGATCGAACTGGAGCTGAAGTCCGGCGACCCGAAACGGCTGTATGCCGCTGCTTCGGAGCTGGCGGAAATGGCGCCGGCGCGATTGAGCCTGCGGACCAAGTCGGCGCGCGGCTACGCCCTGCTGGCGGAAAAGCCGGCTGCCTCGGTGAAAGCGGAGAAGATCATCGTCCGCGCAGGCCAGAACGCCGCCCTGGCCTTCCAGACCATCGCTCATTCCTGCCTGCGTCACCTGCTGGAGAACGAAACGATCCTGCGCTCCAATCCTAACGGCGACGCGGTGCACCAGGCCCGCGTCGCCATACGACGCCTCCGTGCCGCAATATCGCTGTTCAAGGACGTGGTTGCCGACGATCAGATTGCGGGCATCAAGGCTGGATTGAAGCTGATGGCGCAGCCGCTCGGCCAAGCCCGCGACCTTGACCTGTTCATCGACAAAGTCCTCAAGCCTGCGCGCAGGAGCGGCCATGGCGTTGAGGCAATCCTTGCGGATTACCGGGCGCGGCGCGAGGAGGCTTATGCGACGGCTTTGGCCGAGGTTCGGTCTGCCCAGTTTGGACGGTCGCTGCTGCGGATTGCCACTTGGGTGGAAACGGGTCCGTGGCTGACCGAGGGGAGCCCAGCCGCGGAGCTTCCGGGTGCGCCGACCGAGCTGGTTGCAGTTCGAAAGCTTGGCCGCCTTTGGACTAGGCTCCGCAAACGGCTCAAGCACATCGATGAAATCGATGAGGAGAGCCGCCATCGCGTCCGTATCGAGATCAAGAAGCTGCGCTATGCGATGGAATTTTTCGTCGGGGCTTTCCCGCCGGGGCGCCAGAAACAGATGCGCGCCGCCCAGAACGTCGTGGAAGCGCTGCAATCGACGTTAGGCGATCTGAACGACATCGCTGTCGCACGCGAAACCGCAGCAACGAGCGGCTCGCAGGCGCTCTTTGCGGGACAAGAAACCCAAATTCCCATGCTTCTGGCCCGAGCCAAGGAGCAGGCGAATGAGTTCCGCTCGCTTCAGCCTTTTTGGGCGGACGCCACGTTGCCCTGAGTTCCGCCTCCGCCTTGGTCAGTGCTTGCTGATCGGGTCCGCGGGCGAGCCGGTGCGCTGCTTCTTGGCCGCATCGGGCTTTGCTCCGGTAACAGGCGATGCCACCGTTTGGTCGCTTTCGGCATTCGGGGCAATGCCGGCCGGCAGAATTGATTCCGCGGCCTGCTTCAGCACCGCTCCGGCGACTTGCCCAACGCTCTCCAGCCCTCCCGCGATAGCCGGCCCGGCGCTGGCCGCCGCTGCTCCGGTGTCGACCACAGCCCGGCGACCTTGCGCACTGCTCAGCAGCGCCGTCGCGGCTGCCGAAAGTGCGGCTGCCATAGCCTCTTTCCCTTGTGGTGTTCTGAGAAGCGCAACCAGTGAGGGAGCGGATTTGCGGAGCGTCTTGGGAATCTTGATCCCGGCAATCCGCTTGGGCAGCTTGTTTTTCTTCTTGGCCATGGCGCACCTCCTATTCGCCTTCAACGGAGAGGACGGGGTTGCCGTTCCTGGTCAGAATTCGCCGGCCAGCGATTCAGCCGCCAAGAGCCGCGCCGCAGCCCACTCGCTCATCGCCTCGTCCTGCCCACCGGGGTCCCGGAGCTTGCTCCACAGCACGCCCATGCAGGCCGCAACCAGCTGATAGGATCGCACGCGACCACCATCTAACGCACCCAAGTCATAGGCCTCCAACAGTGTTTCCAAACCGGGCCGGTCGAGTCCGCTTTCCAGAGCGAAATAGGCGAGGTCCCAGGCAGGATCGTTCATCCCGGCGTACTCCCAGTCGACCAGAACGATCCGCTCCCCGGTATCGAGGAAGTTGTGCGGAACCGGGTCGCAATGACTTGGGACCTCCTCATACCGGGCGTCCGACAATGATCTGCGAACTTTGTCGAGCGCGTCCGTGACAGGCGCTGGCCAAGGGCATGCCGCCTGCCCGGACGCGGAGACCGATCGCTGATAGCGGTTCACGATCGCAAACGCATGGAAATGTCGTGGGAAGGACAGGCCCGAGCGATGCAACATCGCAAGCGCCCCCGCAACCCGCTCCACGACCCGGCTGTCTTGGCGGACAGTGGAGGCAGTCAGGGGTGAGCCGTCGACCCACTCGGATACCATGGTCCCCGTTTCGGGATCGGCATAGATCAGAACCGGCCCGATCCCGGCCTGGCCCGCAAGCCGAGCTGTCTCGGTCTCCCAGGCGCGGTTGACGAAACCGGCCCCGTCGAACGACGGGAGGCGCAAGGCAAACCGCCCCAGGGGCGTGTCAATGCGGAAGTTGCGATTGGTTGTGCCGTGCAACTCCACGATAGAAATCCGATCGGCGCCAACCCGGTGAAACGGGGGGATGGCGACCAGGATGCGGAGTAGCTCGTCCCGCTCCGCGGCAAATCCTGTCACGGGTCCAAGCGGACGTCCGCCGGCTTGCCAGATTGAACGGCGACGTGCAGCGCCCGAGCGAGTTGATCCAGCGCATATGGCTTGCGCAGGAGCGGAATCCCCTCGCGGATGTCGGCGCCAGGGGCAGCATTGTAACCGGTCGTGAGGACAACCGGAAGTTCGGGTCTGCGCCGCCGGATCTCACGGGCAAGATCCAGTCCGTTCATGTGTCCGGGCATCATGATGTCGGAGAACACCACATCGATGGATCGTCCATCGGCCAAAGCACCGAGCGCGGCCGCCGCCGTGGCCACCCTGGTCACTTGATATCCGAGCTGCTCCACCATGTCGGCCGCCAGGGCGGCGACGTTCTCGTCATCCTCAACCAGCAGCACGGAGCGATTGCGCGCGTTGGTGTTCGTTGGAAAATCGACCGAGCCTGAAGGCGCCTGGGCGGGGGATCGCCTGGACCGGGGCAGCAGCAGCATCACCTTTGTCCCGCGTCCGGGCTTGCTTTCAACTTCCACCGTGCCGCCGGATTGCCGTGCGAAGCCGTACACCTGAGCGAGGCCGAGCCCTGTTCCCTGCCCCACCTCCTTGGTCGTGAAGAACGGTTCAAAAATCCGGGCCAGCACATCGGTATCCATCCCCGTGCCGGTGTCGGTAACCGAGAGGCGCACGAAATCGCCGCTAAGATCAGCCCCGTCCCTGAACCCAGGAACGTTTTCCGCCACAACAGCGAGCGTTCCGCCATTCGGCATGGCGTCACGCGCATTGACGGCCAGGTTGAGAACCACCAGTTCCAGCTGCGCCGGATCGGCTTCGACTGGCCACAAGTCCGTGGGGAATTCCATGCGGACCTCGATGTCCTCACGCAGCGAGCGTTCCAGCAGCTCGCTCATCCCGCTCACTTGCGCGGCAACGTCCACCGCCTCGGGCCGCAGGGTTTGGCGGCGCGAAAAGGCGAGCAGCTGGCCGGTGAGGCCGGCCCCTCGGGCAACGGCTTGGCGCATTCCGTCCATCAGCCGCTGCCGCCGTTTCTCGTCGGGGTCCCTTTCGAGCAGCGCCAACCCGCCCGAGATCACGGTCAGCAGATTGTTGAAATCGTGGGCCACGCCTCCCGTGAGCTGCCCCACGGCTTCCATCCGCTGTGCCTGGAGGAGCGCCTCCTCGGCACGCCTGCGCTCGGCCATCTCGGCGCTGAGGCGTTCATTTGCGTCCATCAGCGCAAGACGGCTTTCCCGGTCCGCGGTCACGTCTCGCCCTACGGCGTAAAAGACCTGATCGCCGGGAACTGCGGTCCACGATACCCAGATTACCGATCCATCAGAGCGGATCAGCCGGTCCTCGAAACGCTGGAGCGTTTCCCCCGATTGCAGGGCAGCGATGATACGGCCGGCGGCAACGTGATCGTCCGGGTGAACGATATTGCTGAACGGCCGCGAAAGGAGCTCCTCGCGACTGCGCCCGAGAACCGTTTCCCAGGCGGGATTCACGACCTTGAGGAAACCGTCGTAGCCGGCAACGGCAAACAGATCCTGTGAAAGTTCAAAGATGCGGTCGCGCTCGCGCGTGCGCGCTTCCACCAGCTGTTCGAGTTCCGCTCTGCTCCTGGCGAGGGTCTCGCGTGCTTCCACAATGTCCTGGATGTCGGTTGAGGTACCGAACCAGTGGGCGATGCGGTTGTCTTCATCCCGGACGGGGGTGCCCCGCGTCTTGAACCAGCGGAACACGCCGTCGTGGCGGCGGATCCGATACTCGATGTCGTAGTCGTTGAGCCCGGCAACCGCCCCATGCCAGTGCTCGTACGTCCTCGCACGATCGTCCGGATGGATCACCTTGTCGAGCCAGCGGAGGTCCAGCTGCTCGCCCTCCGGTGTACCTGTGTATTCGAGCCATTGCCGGCTCAGGTAATCGCAGCGTCCGTCGGGAAGGCAGGTCCAGACCAGCTGCGGCAGAGCTTCGGCCAGATTGCGGTAGCGTGCCTCGCTCTGGCGGAGCGCCCGCTCCGCTGCTTCGCGTTGCTCCAGGACACGGGCCGCGGCACGCTGGCGCTCTCGCGCGCGGATCGCCGCCCTGACCGCACTTGTCAATGTCACCGGGTGGAGCGGCCGCTCCAGAAGTGTGATGTTGCCGAGGGTTTCCGCATCAGCCCGGCTGCGGTCCTGCGCTGCCACGGTGCCGGCCCGGGCCGTAAGGACAATGAAAGGGAAGTCGGACCAAGGCGGCTGGTCCTTAATCCAGCTGTCGATCTGGGTTCGGCCCACCGGGTCGCGCAGCGCTTCTTCCGCAAGGACGGCGACACAGGCCTGATTGAGCCGACCGGTCAGCTCGCCGAAGTCAGCGCAAGGCTCCGCTGGAAAGCCTGCATCCGTCAGCAGGCGTGTGATGATGGCCGCGTCGCGCCCGGTGGGCGCGAGCACAAGCACACAATCGCGCCACTCCAGGTCAGCTCCGGCCATCATCCCGGGACCCAATCAGGCTGGCTTGGTCCCCCTTGAAGGTTGGCACGCCGGTGAGAATACCGTGGAACTGGTCCAGCGGATCGCCGATTCGCACGCCGCTCCGGTCGATGTGATACTCCCGGATCGTCTTCTCGTGCGGGCCGGTCCGCTTCTTGATTACCGAGATCGCATGCCGAATTGTGCCTTGGGCTTCGAAGAAGCGGAGCAAGAGCACTGTATCGCTCAGATAGGTGAGGTCGACGGGCGACTGCATCTGCCCCACCATTCCATGCTGGGCCAGGATCATCAGCGTTATCACGCCTTGCTGGTTCAGGTAGGTCAGCAGTTCATGCAGCTGCAGCAGCATGAAGTGCTCTTCCGGCATCGCGTTCATGAACCCGCTGAGGGAGTCCAGGACCACTATCTGGACATCCCCTTCAACGGCGTCGCGCACCATTCCCACCAGTTCGCCGGGCGAGAGCTCGGCGGGATCTACCTGCTCCAGGCGCAACATCCCGCTTTCGACGTAAGGGGCAATGTCGATGCCCATCCCGGCGGTCCGCTTTAGCAAGATTTTCCGGGTCTCGTCGAAGCTGAACACCACCACCCGTTCACCGCGCTGCAAGGCGGCGTAGATGAACTGAAAGGCCAGAGAGGATTTCCCCGACCCGGCGGGGCCGATCAAGAGGGTGCTGGTGCCTCGGTCCAGCCCGCCGCCGGTCAGCTGGTCGAGTTCTGGAACGCCGCTGCGCGCCGGACCGTCGTCAACCCAGTCGCGGTGATGCTCGGAGGCCACCAGCCGCGGAAAGACCCGTACTCCGCCCTTGCGAATGATGAAATCGTGAAAGCCGCCCCGAAATTGCGTCCCGCGCATCTTGAAGACGCGGACCCGGCGGCGCTCCGCCCCGTACTGCACCGCCAGCTGCTCGAGCCGGATCACGCCGTGGCTGATCGAATGGAGATTCAGGTCGTCGCCCTCCGATGTGAGGTCGTCCAGCATCAGCACCGTGCAGGCCTGGCCGGCGAAATGGTGCTTAAGCGCCAGCACCTGCCGGCGATAACGCAGCGAGGACTGCGCGAGCAGGCGGATCTCCGAAAGGCTGTCGAACACGACCCGGTGAGGCTTGAGCCGCTCGATCTGGTCGAGGACGTTCTTGATCGTTTCCCCGAGCTCGAAATCGGAGGCATAGACCACCGTCTGCTGCATGTTGGGATCGAGGCTGAGTTCCGCCGGGACCAGCTCGTAGATCTCGATCCCGTCCAGCGACCAACCATGCGTCTTGGCGACCGCAACGAGTTCGTTGCGGGTTTCCGAAAGGGTGATGTAGAGGCCCCTCTCCCCGCGAGCGATGCCGTCGAGCAGGAACTGGAGGCCGAGCGTCGTCTTTCCTGAACCGGGCGCGCCCTCGACCAGATGAACGCGATAGCGCGCGTAGCCGCCGGCCAGTATCGAATCCAAGCCCTGCACCCCGGTAGGCACAAGGACATTCTCGTCGAGCGCTGGGAAACGGGGATCTTCTACGTGATCAGAATAGGCAGCCATTCGCTCCTCCGTCGGGGCGAATGAACCCTAGCTTACCCACCCGTCCGGTGCACCCAACCATACAAAGGCAGCCCACAAGAAGGCTGTGAAACGGCTGCAAGCCGAATGGGTTGCCCTAGCATATGTTAATTTCAAAGCACCGGCCTCGCGATCCTCCTGGTCGTTTCAGGATCGAAGAGCTGGATCTGCCTTGCGTCGTAGTGGAGCTCGATGGCATCGCCGGCGGTGTAGCTCCCCGCGATGTTCACCCGCGCTGCGATTTCCTCGCCGGAACCCGGAAGAGAAAGTTTGACGACCGTTTCCGGTCCAAGCGCCTCGACCGTCTCGATCCGGCCGGCCACTGGCGCATGGTTCGGGCCGGCGAGAACGGCGGTGGCGTGAAGGTCCTCCGGCCGTACTCCGATGATGATATCCCGATCGACGTAGGATGCGTAACCTACCCTGTAGGCCGGCGGCACGACGCAACGAAAGCCGGGGGCGGACGCCGTGAGCTGGCCCCCCTCTTCCGTGAGCCGTCCGCGCAACAGGTTCATCGGCGGCGTGGCCAGGAAGCTGGCGACGAAGGTGTCCGCCGGATCGCGGTATACCTCTAGCGGCTTTCCGATCTGCACCACTTCGCCGTCACGCATGATGCAGATGCGCTCGCCCATCGTCATCGCCTCGACCTGGTCGTGCGTGACGTGGATCATCGTCGTGCCGAGGCGCCGATGCAGCTTGATCAGCTCGGTGCGCATCGTGGCGCGCAGCTTGGCGTCCAAGTTCGACAGTGGCTCGTCAAGCAGGAAGGCTTTTGGCTCCCGCACCAGGGCGCGCCCGACGGCGACGCGCTGACGTTGGCCGCCGGACAATTGGGCCGGACGTCGCTTGAGCAGCTCCCCGACGCCGAGCATTTCGCTCACCGCGGCAATGCGTCGGTCGATCTCGGGGGCTGCCACGTGCCGCAGCTTCAGCCCGAATGCGAGATTGTCGCGCACCGTCATGTGCGGATAGAGCGCATAGTTCTGGAATACGATCGCCAGGTTCCGTTCGGCGGGATCCACATCGTTCATGCGGGCACCGTCGATCAGCAGGTCGCCCGAGGTGATGGTCTCCAGGCCGGCAATCATCCGCAACGTGGTGGACTTGCCGCAGCCGGAGGGCCCGAGAAAGATCACGAACTCGCCGTCCTCGATGAACAGGTCCACGTTGCGCACCGCCGGCACGCCATTGGCATAGGTTTTCGAGACCGCTCGCAACTCGATCGAGGCCATTCAGGTCAGTCTTTCTAGAGGGCCCGCATGGAGCGGTGCAGGTACATGGTCATGGCGATGACCACGAGGAGGAGGATACCAGACATCGCGCAGGCCTCACCGATCTCGAGGCTGACGAAGGCGCGCCGGTAGATGTAGTAGCTGATCAGGTCGGTCGCGGTGCCCGGACCGCCGCGCGTCATGATGTAAATCAGGTCGTAGGTCTTCACGGCGAAGATGACGCGGATCAGCAGGGTGACGATGATCACCGGGCGCATCAGCGGAAGGGTGATGTGCCAAAACGTCTGCAGCCGGTAGGCGCCGTCAACCCGGGCCGCCTCGTAGGGCTCGCGCGGCAGCGCGCTCAGGCCGGCGAGCAGCAGCACGATCATGAACGAGACCTGGTGCCAGATATCGACCATCACCACGGTCCAGAACGCCATGTCGGAACCGCCGAGCCAGTTCACCGGCGAGATGCCGATCGTGCCCAGCAGGTAGTTCACGATCCCCAGGGAGGGATGCAGGAACATCCGCCAGATCAGCCCGACGACGACCGGGTTCATCAGCAGCGGGCAGAGCAGGATGAGGTAATAGACGTTCTTTCCGCGCTCCGTGTCGTTCAGCATCAGCGCGATCAGGAACCCAAGCAGGAATTCCAGGATCACCACCGCCGTCACGAACAACAGGGTCACCCACGCCGCGTGGCGGAACTCGCTGTCGGTAAACGCCCGCGTGTAGTTCTCCGCGCCCACGAAGTTGTCGAATCCCGGGGCGAGGAGCGTGTAGCCGAACAGGCTCGTGAAGAGTGCCCAGGCGACCGGAAAAGCAATGACCACGCCGAGCAGGAGGAGACCCGGCGTGGTCAGCAACCAGCCGAACCGCCGGTCCCCCTGCTCGATATTCGTGAGCGCGGCTGTGGACACTTCGCCCTACTGAAGCTTGCCGTCCTTGCGGGCGAGATCGTTGAACTCGGTCTCGACCTGTGCCAGCGCCTCCTCCGCCGTCTTCTCGCCGGCCACGGCAAGCGACAATTCGCGGCCGAGCACCTCCACGAACTGCGGCGTGTAGGTGAAGGTCGGGAAGTTGTTGCTCTGTAGGAGCAATTCCTTGAGCTGGGCGAAGTGCGGGTATTTCTTGAGGACTTCCGGGTCGTCGAAGATGTCGGTCCGGGTTGGTGAACCGCCTTGCAGAGCGCGCTTCTTGGCCGTGTCGTGCGACTCCACCCACTTCAGGAACTCCCAGGCCGCGTCCGGGTTGGGGCTCGATTTCGGAATGGCCCAGCCCCAGGCGCCGTTCAGGCTGCCGCTCTTGCCCGGTTCGACGCTGGGAACAGGCATTATCTCGACCTTGCCGACAACCTGCGACTTGCTCGGATCATCCACGGCGGCGCGGAAGAAGTTGTAGTTGACGAAGCTGTAGACCTGGCCCTGCGCCATGACGTTGAAGGATTCGTCGAAGCTGAAGCTTTCGGCGCCAACCGGTCCGAATTTCTTGATGTTGGTCGTGAACTGCTCGAGCGCCTTGCGGCCGGCTTCGCTGTTCACCGTGCTCTTCCAGTTTTCGTCGTGATACTGGCCGCCATTGGCGAACAGGTAGTTGGACCATTCCATAGAGATCGGGTCCGGCCGCAGGCCCTGGTTTACCACGCCATACATGCCGTCTTTGGTGAAGAACTCGATCTGCTTCAGGTATTCGTCCCAGGATTCCGGCTTGCGCAGTTCCATGCCGTATTTGGCCTGGAAGTCCGCCTTGTTCTTTTCGTCGTTCAGGAGGTCGGTGCGGTAGAGCAGCCCCATCGCGTAGTTGTAGAAGGGCAGCATGTACGTGGTGCCCTCGACCTTGCCGACGAGGTCCATCATGGCCGGGACGTAGACGGAAGTGTCCATTTTGTCCGCCGCGATCCGCTCGTCGAGTGGCTGCAGCCATCCGGCCTTGGTGAACTCGCCGACCCAGTAGAAGTCGACTACGATCGCCGAGTAGCTGCCCTGGCGGGCGACGAGCTGCGGAACCAGCTTCGTGTGCATTTCGGCGTAGTTCACGACCTCCAGGTTCACCGTGTGCCCGCTTTCCTTTTCGAATTCCGGGATAAGCGCCTTCACGTATTCGGTGTCGGGCACGCCTTCCATTAGGATGGAGATGGTGTCGGCGTGCGCCGCCCCGGACAGGATGGTCGTCACCGAAAGCGCGAGCAGAATTCTCTTCATCGTCGTACTCCTTTGCGAGGCGATCATTTCAAGGCGCCAAGGGAGAGCCCCTTGATCAGGTACTTTTGCAAGAACGGAAGCAGGATCAGGACCGGCGCCAGGGCGAGCAGCGTGGCGGCGGCGAGCGGGGCGATGTTGACGCCCGCATGGGTTTCCAGGCTGGCCAGGCCGACGGGCAGTGTCTGGCTGGAATGGTCGCTGAGGATCAGGGCATAGAGGAACTCGTTCCAGCTCAGCACGAAGCCGAGCAGCCCGGCCGCGAGGATGCCGGGGCCGGCGATCGGCACGGTGATGCGAAGGAAAGCCTGCCAGCGGCTCGCGCCGTCCATCCGGGCCGCCTCCTCCAACGATTTGCTCTCGCCTTCAAAAAAACTGACCATCATCCAGGCCATGAACGGCAGGTTCACCGCGACATGCGCGAAGGCGATCGCGATGTGACCACCAACTGGCATGGCGCTGGTGAACAGCATGAACAGCGGCAGGACGAGCACGATCGGCGGAAGCATCTGGCTGGCTAAGACCGAGATGAGCAGCGGCGAGCCGCCCGTTCGGTAGCGCGCCGCGGCGTAGGCCATCATCGTCGCCGCCGGCAGCGAGAGCGCAGTCGCGGCGAGCGCCACGATAAGGCTGTTGGCGAACCAGGAGGGGAACTCGTAGTTCGTAAACACCTCGACATAGTTGTCCAGGCTGAGCCGCCCGATCTCCGGCGGTATCTTGTACGCGGTCAGTTTGTCCGTCAGGCTGACGCGGAAAATCCAGAGCAGCGGCAACAGGATGATCGCCGAGAACACGACCAGGATGGTGTGCTTGACCATCACGGCGAACCGCGCGCTCACCATGCCAGGCCTTGCCAATGGCGGTCGCGCCGAGGTCGCCGGACCGAGCCGCGAAAACAGCGATGCCCCACCCCAGAGATCAAGTGCCGTCCGAGCATCCGCCCCCCATCTTCCCCGGGCGGAATGCTTCCACGGCAAGGACCTTTTCGCAACATGAAATCACAAGCCGAGTTGCGAAAATGTTCGGATTCGTGCGAAACACGATCAGAGTTCCGCCTCACGCCCCGGTAGACGAGCCCGTCCTGACCGGGGTAGTCCGGAAGATCCGCTGGACAGGGCGCAGCCCGGGCAAACCGTCCCAGCGGAAAGGAGTTTGCTGATGAACGTGCACCTGGAGCAGCCGCTCCGTTCGGACACACTGACACCCGCCAGTCATCCGCTTGACCCGCTCAGCGAGGCCGAGATCAGCGCGGCCGCTGCGATCATCCGCGACCACTTCAACTGGGGGGAGGATCTGCGGGTCGAGACGATCGACGTGGCCGAGCCCGCGAAAGATGTCGTCCGGGGCCATGTGCCGGGGAACTCCTTCGATCGGATCGCACGGTTCAACGTCTACCAGCGCGGCGTGATGGGCGTCTGGCAGGGCCGCGTCGACCTGCGCGCCGGCAAGGTCGTCTCGCAGACGTTCAGGCCGGAGGCGCGAGCGATGGTCGCGGTCCAGGAGATCTTCGAGATCGAAAAGATCGTGAAGCAGGACCCCCGCATCCAGGAAGGACTACGCCGGCGGGGAGTGCTGGACGAACTGGAATTCGTCTGCGTCGATCCCTGGACGGTCGGCAATTTCGGGCACGATATCGAGAACGGCCGCCGTATCCTGAATTGCTTTCTGTGGATGCGGATGTTCCCGCTCGACAACTACTACGCACACCCGATCGAAGGGCTGCATGCGCTCATCGACCTGAGCAACCTGGAGATCCTGCGCGTCGACGATCATTTCGAGGAAAATGGCGACTACATCCCCGTCCCGCGCACGCCGCTGAATTACGATGCCGCCCTGCTGAGCGAGTTCCGCAAGCCGTCGGCACCGCTGGACGTCGTGCAGCCGGAAGGCGCCGGCTTCGTCGTGGAAGGCCGAAGAGTCACTTGGGAAAACTGGGATTTCCGCATCGGCTTCAACAGCCGCGAGGGGCTCGTCCTCCACACGATCGGCTATACCCATAACGGCTCGCGCCGGCCGGTCGTCTACCGCGCCTCCATTGCCGAGATGGTCGTGCCCTACGGAACGCCGGAGCGCAGCCATCACCGGAAGAACGTGTTCGACAACGGCGAGCTCGGCTTCGGCCGCATGGCCAATTCCCTGACGCTCGGCTGCGACTGCCTTGGCGTGATCAAGTATTTCGACGCTGTTGTGCCCGATCTGTTCGGCAACCCACGCACGATAGAAAACTGCATCTGCCTGCATGAGGAGGATGCCGGCCTGTCTTGGAAGCATTACGACATGCGCAGCGAGCGCACCGAAGTGCGCCGCGCCCGACGGCTGGTGATCTCCTCCATCTCGACCATCGGCAACTACGAATATGCCTCGTACTGGTACCTTCACCAGGATGGCCGGATCGAATACGAGATGAAGGCCACTGGCATCATCAACACTGCTGCCTGCCACCCCGGCCAGCCCGGGAGATACGGGGCCGAGGTGGCTCCCGGCATCGTCGGCCATATCCACCAGCACGTCTTCAGTGCACGGCTGGATATGGAAGTCGACGGGCCCAATAACACGGTTGTCGAATGCGACACCCTGACGGCCCCGATGGGCCTGGAAAACCAGTACGGCAATGCCTTCTACATGAAGGAGCGGCCGCTTGAGACCGAGCTCCAGGCCCAGCGCGACTTTGATTTCTCCAAGATGCGCTACTGGAAGGTCATCAATCCGGAGAAGCTGAACTGGGTCGGCAAGCCGACCGGCTACAAGCTCGAGCCGAGTTCGCCGGTGCGCCCGTTCACCGACCCGGACAGCCCGTCCGGCAAGCGCGGCCGGTTCATCCAGCACCAGCTCTGGGTAACCCCATTCGACCCCGACGAACGCTACCCCGCCGGTGAGTTCGTCAACCAGTCCACAGGCGATGACGGCCTGCCCGCCTGGACCGCCAAGGACCGCCCGATCGTCAACACAAACGTCGTGCTCTGGCACAGCTTCGGCCTGCACCACCTGCCGCGCCCGGAAGACCATCCGGTGCAGCCCTGCATCTCCTGCGGCTTCAAGCTGATGCCGTCGGGCTTTTTCGACCAGAACCCGGTTATCGACCTCCCGCCCCAGCAGAACAAGGCAAGCTGCTGCGCATCGTAGACGTCTCCTGAGCGGCGACGGCATCCTGCATGCAAGGACTTGCGATCGACTTGTCTGGAAAGGTCTGCCTTGTCACCGGGGCGACCGCCGGGATCGGGCGTGCAATCGCCGTTGCGATGGCGCAATGCGGCGCCGCAGTGGTGGCGTCCGGCCGTGACGGCGAGCGCGGGCGGCAGCTCGTCGACGAGCTGGGCGGGCGAGGTCTGACCTGCCGTTTTGCGCCCGCCGACCTGCGGGACCCCACGAATTCCGACATGCTGGTCCGCCAGGCCGAGCAATGGTGCGGCGGGGTAGACATCCTGGTCAACAATGCAGGGATCGTGCGGCGTGGTGCGGTCGACAAGTGCACCGACGAAGACTTCCGCGAGACGATGGAGGTGAACGTCTTTTCGGTGTTCCGAACCAGTCGCGCCGCGGTACGGTCCATGAAGGCGACGGGTGGCGGCGTGATCCTCAACATCGCGTCCGATTGGGGCCTCGTCGGGGGTCGCGACGCCCTCGCCTACTGCGCCAGCAAGGGCGCCGTGGTGCAGATGACGCGCGCCATGGCCATCGACCATGCCCGCGACGCAATCCGGGTCAACGCCCTCTGCCCCGGCGACACGGACACTGCCATGCTCGACAATTCGATCCCGCCGGGATTGGACCGCGTTTCGGGACTGGCGCAACTCGGCGCAGCCATTCCGCTCGGCCGCGTCGCCCAACCGAACGACATCGCGTCAGCCGCCGTGTTCCTCGCCTCCGATCACGCGCGCCACGTCACCGGGATCATGTTCCCGATCGACGGCGGCGTCACCGCTGGATAAGGCTCGAGCGCCGCGCCAGTTCGGCCGCCACGTCTCAGATCGCAGCCCAGCCCCCGTCCACGGGCATGATCACGCCGTTGACGAACGACGCGTCGTCGGACGCCAGGAAGGCCACGACGCGCGCCACCTCGTCCGCCTCCGCCACCCGGCCGATCGGGGCGAGGCCGATGACCGACTTGCGCCCCTCCTCCGTTTCCAGCAGCGGCGCCGTCATGCCGGTGGCAATCGGGCCCGGGCACACGCAGTTGACCCGCACGCCATGCTTGATCCAGTCGACGGCCAGCACACGCGTCAGCGCGACAATGCCGCCCTTCGCCGCGGAATAGGCGTCCGCGCCGGACACGGCGGCGATGCCCATGATGGACGAGTTGTTGATGATCGATCCGCCGCCGCCGCGCACCATCAACGGGATGGCGTGCTTGCAGCCCATCGCGCAGCCTTTCAGGTTGATCGCGAGGATCTGGTCCCAGGCATCCTCCGGCGTATCGACGATGCTGGCCATCTTGAAGCGGCCGGATTCGCTGTAGCCGACACCGGCATTGTTGAAGAGGATATCCAGCCGGCCGAACCGCTCTTCGGCCAATGCGACCATGGCGCGAACATCCGCTTCCTTTGAGACATCTGTGCGGATGGCCACCCCGCCGATTTCGGCGGCAAGCGCCTCCGCCCCTTCCCCGTTCCAATCTGCAATAATGACGTGCGCACCTTCGGCGGCGAAGATCCGGCACGCCGCGGCGCCCTGGCCTGAGGCGCCCCCGGTCACAATCGCAATGCGCCCTGCAAACCGATCCACAGTCCAGCCCGTCCAAATTCTGCTGTTGTTCGAATCTGTTTCTTTGTATTGCTAAAGCGGTTCGCTCGGAAGACCGCTTGTGAATCAAACGTCCATGCAGCCCAACGGCGACGGAAAGCGCTTGCTCGGACGGGTCCGCAAAGCGCGGATCGCCGACCTCATCCGGTCCCGCGGTTTCATGTCCAGCAGCGCCCTGGCCGAGGCGTTCGGCGTATCGGAGATGACGGTGCGGCGCGATCTTGCGGAGCTCGACCTCCAGGGCGAACTCATCCGAACGCATGGTGGGGCGGTTGCCCCCGACGGGGCTGCGGCCAGCGTGGAGCCTGCCTTCGACGACCGCAGCCAGGCAAACCGTTCGGCCAAGCTGCGCATCGCCGCGACGGCGGAACGCTTCATCCAAAGGGGCCAGGCCGTGGCCTTGGACGTTGGCACCACCACCTACGAGCTCGCGCGATGCCTGGCGTCCCGCAACGACGTGAAGGTGTTCACCAACAACCTTCGCATTGCCGCTCTTCTGGGAACGCATGCCGTGGAGATCTATGTCCTCGGCGGGCGGGTCCGCTTCAACGAGATGTCCCTGTGCGGGCCGGTTGCCGTACAGCAAGCCCGAAAACTGTGGTTCGAGACGGCATTCATCGGCGTATCGGCGATCGCGCCAGCCGGCTTCTTTGACTACTCGATCGAGGAAGTCGAGGTGAAGCAGATGTTCTTGGAGCGCGCGGCACACCGCATTGTGCTGTGCGACTCCAGCAAGTTCGACCGCATCTCGCTGGTGCAGGTTGGGAGGCTCGACGAGTTCCACACCCTGATCACCGATGCACCGCCGCCCAAGCAGCTCGCGGCTGCGCTGGAGACGGCCGGCGTGTCCGTGGTCGTTGCGGCGGAATAGCGGCGGCGATCAGGCTTCCGTTCGGACCGGTTTCTCACTTTCCCGGTCGAACAGTCGGCCCATGGCAGGGTCGAAGGTCACATGCAGCACTTCGCCGATCGCGGCTCTGAACCCGGGCGGCACCACGGCGCGGATACGTGTCTTGTCCGGCGCATCGGCGATCACGACCGACTCGTTGCCGAGGTGCTCCAAAGCATAGACCGTGACGGGAGCCGCTTCAGGGCCGGGCGCGCCCTGGATGCGCAGATGCTGCGGCCGGATCGCCAGCATCAAGCTGCGGCTTGCCTCTACCCGGGCATATGCGCCGGATAGAGGCACCCGCAGGTACTCGTTTGCGAACACCGGCCTGCCATTGGACGCTTGCACATTGCCCGACAGAAAGTTCATCGGCGGCGAGCCGACGAACCCGGCAACGAACAGCGTCTCCGGCCGATTGTAGATTTCGTCGGGAGTGCCGATCTGCTCGACCCTCCCGGCGCGCATGACGCCGATGCGATCGCCCATCGTCATCGCCTCGACCTGGTCGTGCGTGACGAAGATCATGGTCGTACGCAGGCGCTTCTGCAGGTTGACCAGTTCGGAGCGAAGCGCCAGCCGCAGGGCGGCATCGAGGGCACCGAGCGGCTCGTCGAGCAGGAAGCAGGCGGGGTGGCGGACAATCGCCTTCGCCGTTGCCACGCGCTGACGTTCGCCACCGCTGAGCTCGCTGGGCAGCTTGTCAAGAAGCCTGGTCACATCGACCGTGGCCGCCGCTTCCTGGATCCTTCGTTCGATCTCGTCCCTCGGCAGCCCGCTCCGCTTCAGGCTCATGAAAATGTTCTGCTTGGCCGTTAGGTGCGGGTAGAGCAGTGAGGACTGGAACACCATCGCGATGTTGCGCTGGTGCGGTGAAAGGTCCGTCACGTCCTCGTTGTCGAAGAGGATCTTGCCTGAAGACGGCGCTGTCAGCCCGGCGATCATGTTCATGGTCGTCGTCTTGCCGCAGCCCGAGGGGCCAAGCAGCACAAGGAGTTCACCGTCGGCGATCTCGACGTTGAGTTCCTTCACCGCCGCATATTTGGCGAAGCTCTTGCTGACGTTCTGCAGGACAATCCGTGCCATGAAATTACCTTGAGCCGATCACCGGACCGGGTCCGAAATGTTCATCTCCGCAATGTGCCTCTGCAGGAAGAAGGCGATGATGAAAGGCGGAATGAGGCTGAATGTCAGGCTTGCCGCCAGATGCGCCGGCTGTGGCGCCTGGAACAGGAAGCCGGACATCGCAGCGGGCAGCGTCACGGCGCGGGAGCCGGTGACCAGGATCTGCGCGTAGACGAATTCGTTCCAGGCAAAGAGGAACGCTATCACTGCGCCAACCAGGATGCCGCCCTTGGCCATGGGCACAATGATCCGGGCAAAGATGAACAGGCGCGAGAACCCGTCGATGCGGCCGAGGTTCTCGACCGGGGGAAGGTTCTTGAAGAACCCGATCAGCATCCAGGTGACGATCGGAATGGTGATCGTCAGCGTGATGATGACCAGGCCCGTGATCGTCCCGGTCAGGTTCAGCTGCACGTAAAGGGAATAGAACGGAATCAGGGTCGATACGGGCGGCAGGGAGACGGCCAGCAACACGGCGCTCAAGAGAAACGACCGGAACGAGAACTCGAGCCGGGCAAACACATAGGCCAGCGGAACGACTACGAGTGTCGTGATCGCCGTCACAATGAGGGAGACGATCAGGCTATTTCGCAGCCCCAGAACAATCTGGCCGGCCTGCCCGGAAGCCCTGCTCACGGTACCGTCGGCGAGAGTGTAGTCATATCCGAGCACGTTGTAGAAGGACGCCAGCTGCGGGTTGGGCGGCACGAACAGCGGCGGGAAATGCGCGATCTCGCTGGTCGTCTCGAAGGCGAATTTCACCACCCAATAGATGGGCAGCAGCGTCCAGAGGATCGCGACCAGGATGGCCAGGCTGAGCCAGCCGGTGCTGCCGCGGCGTTCCATCAGTGTTGCCTCTCGCGGCCCCAGATGAGGTAGAGCACGAAAGTCGAAAGCAGGATGAAAGCCAGGAGGTAGAAGGACATCGCCGCGCCATAGCCGAGGTCCAGGTTGACGAAGCTGACCTTGTAGAGCTGGTAGGTCAGCACCGAGGAGGCGTTGCCAGGGCCGCCCTGCGTCATCGTGTAGATGTAATCGAACGCCTTCAGCGACAGAACCGTGGTGATGCAGGTGAACACGAAAAGCGTGAAGCGCAGCGGCGGCAGCGTCACGTAGCGGAAGGTCTCGAACCGCGTCATCTGATCGATCGCCGCTAAGTCGTAGAGTCGCTTCGGCGTTGTGGTCATGCTGGCGAGCAGGAAGAAGGCCAGCAGCGGCGCCATGTTCCAGGCGGCGCCGAGGGCGAGAAATTCGATCACGCCGTTGGCGGCGATGAGATTGACGGTTCCCTCGGAGCCGAAAAGCGCGGCGATCGAGGTCCCCACCCCCGTCTGCCCGCGGCCCAGATAGGAGAACAGGATTCCTGCCCCGTATGGCGAAACGGCCCAGGGCACGATGATGATGGCCCGCAACCAGCGGAAAGCGGGCGGCAGGTCGCGAAGGATAATCGCCAGGGCGAGGCCGATCAGGAGTGTGAGGATCACCGATTCGGCCGTGAACCGGACGGAGACCCAGAGCGAGCGCCAGAAATCGGCATCGCCGAGGACGGCGGCATAATTTCTCCCCCCGACAAACTCAGCGGTATAGCCGCCGAAGAAGCCGATCTCCTGGAAGCTGATCCAGAAGGCGTAGATGAGCGGATAGGCGACGACGATGACAAGGAAGAGGAGCACGGGAATGGCAACCAGCAGTGCGAACTGCAGGTTGGACATTTCCGTATTGCGGCGCCTCGTTGGCGCCGTGGCAATCGCCGTATCGGTCAAGGGCATCCCTACCAGCTGGTCACCCGTTCATCGTCCGTAACCCAGGCATGAAAGCAACCTGGGTTGCGCGGTCCCGCGCCGGCAGCCTGAAGGGCATACCCATCAGGCCGCCGGCACACACTCAGCCGATCTTGTACTTCTTGTTGAGCTGCGTGATCTTGTCGTTCGCCTCGTTGATCACATCGGCGGTGGCGAGATCCTGCTGGAGGAAGGCGAACAGCTTCTCCTTCAGCCAGGCGTTGAACTCCTCGGCCCAGACCACATTCCAAAGGCCCCTTGGATAAGGGGTAGCGGCGTAGAGTTCGAGGAGCTTCTCGTAATCCTCCGGGCGGGCCAGCGAGGCGCGGATGACTTCCGCCGCTTCCGGGCCCTCCATCACCTGCTTGTAGCCGGAGAACAGCATGTTCTCCTTCATCCAGCGGTTACCGACGGCGATCTGCCCTTCCTCGTTCTTGTAGCCGTACCAGCTGGCAAACCGCTTCACGTCCTCGGTCACTTCCGGCGGTCGCTCGCGCGATGTCATCAGGTACATGGCGCTGTCGATCAGGCCCCAGCTCTGGCCCTGCACCGGCAGGAACGAGACCTTGCCAGCCACTGCGGCGGATTGAGCGGGGTCGTTGAAGGTCTTCAGGTCGTAGAGCTGCTGCGGGCTGAAGACGTAGCGGCCGGACCGGAATGCATCGATGAAGGCGGCCTCGTTGTAGCTGAACACTTCCTCGGAAACGAAGCCGTCCTTCCAAATCTTCTTCCAGGCTTCCAGGGTCTGACCTTCCGGGCCATCTGCCGACATCATGGGCGCATGGGTTTCTGGGTCGGCCAGCGTCCCGCCGCGATTCAGGCTTTCGAAGACAAAGGACCAGCTGATGCCGAACCACTCGCCGAACCACGCCGGCAGATAGGGCTGCTGCTCGCCCTTCTCGCGCAGCTTGTAGAGGGTGTCGTAGAAGGCGTTCCAATCCTTGGGGAAGTCCGCGTCGGTGAAGCCCGCCGCATTGAACTTCTCAAGGTTGACGTGCATGAGGCCGCGGGTGGATACGAAGTAGCTGAACCCGAGCAGCTTGCCCTTGTGCGTCCAGGCCTCGCGAATGTTCGGATAGAGGCTGTCGATCACCTCCTTGCCGTTCGGCAGATCATCGACCGGCATGACCCAGCCGCCCTCGAAATAGCGCACCGCGTTTGACGGGTTGGCATAGAAGACGTCGAGCTCGGCGTTGGCGATCAGGTTCTTTTCCATGATCGACGGGTAGTCGCCGGTGACCGTGGCGTAATCCACCTTGCCGTTGAACTTGCTGTTGTAGGCGTCGACGTTGCCCTGGACGATGTCGGTCCGGAACTGCCAGCCGCGGAAGAAGATCGGCTGGCCGCTGGTCGCCTGGAAATCCATTCCCTGGGCGCGTGCGCCGCCCATCGGCAGCATTCCGCCGGCGGCGGCGGCGAGGCCCACGGCTGCCGAACTCTGCAGCAGTTCGCGGCGTGTCAGGCCCTTTCGGAAATCCGTCATGGTGCATCCTCTCCCGGGTTGACGATCAGTTATGTTCGTTAAGTGTGTCCCTGTGTTCGATCTAAGTGCCTCTCGGGCGAACGGTCAATGCAATCCTGCGAGTTTCCCCCTTTAGGGTGCTCCGATCAAGCCCGCGAGTTTTCTTCCTAGGGCAGTCGTTCCAGAAGAAACTTGCCGCGCCGCTTCGAAGCCGAGGCGCGCGAGTGCCGCTTCCTGCTTGGGTCCGCACCCGGTGGCAAGCCTGCGGCTCCGTCGTGCCGGGGTTTCTCCCTCCCGGATGTGTGGCAATGTGCGATTCCGGTCCGTGGATCGCGAACTCCGTGGTTCAGCCACCTTCACCGAAAACACATGGCCTCAGCTCAGGCGAGCGGGCCACCGAACGTTCAGAAAGGAAAGCGCATGAGACAGATCAGACTCGGCATTGTCGGTGCAGGGTTCATGGGGCAGTTCCACGCACAGTCCGCGGTCGGGCTGGAGACCGCGTTGCTGACGGCTATCGTCGACGTCAATGCCGAGCTCGGCCGATCGTCCGCCGAGCGCTACGGCGCACAGCACTATTCGGACGTGGATGCAGCTCTGGCCGCCGATGCGGCTGATGCGTACATCGTGGTCCTGCCTGACACCATGCACCGCGACACGACCGTGCGGCTCCTTGGAGCCGGCAAAGCCGTGCTGGTCGAGAAGCCAATGGCGCACACGCTCGATGCGGCTCGCGCCATGGCCGAGGCATCACGCGGCGGCGGCCGGTTGATGGTCGGGCAGATCCTGCGTTTCGACCCCCGTTACGTGCAGGCCGCCAAGGCGGTGCGCGACGGCCAGATCGGCGAGCCAATCCACGCCAGCTCGGGCCGCTTCACCAACAGTGCGCTCGGCGTTCGCATGGCCGGCAAATCCAGCGTCTGCTTCTATCTCGGCGTGCACGATGTGGATGCGCTTCAGTGGATCAGCGGATGCAACATTACAAGGGTCTTCTCACGCGCCGTATCCAAGCTGATGCCCGGCCAGGGTGTTCAGTCGGAAGACGCCTATTTCACCACTTGCGAAATGAGCAACGGCATGGTCGGGCAGCTCTATTTTGGCTGGACCCTGCCGGAGGGGATTCCGACCGGCATCTGGGCGCGCACCGAAGTGATCGGCAGCAAGGGCATCATCGACCTCGACGTTCGCGACCACGGGCTACGTATCCTGTCCGCGGGCGCCTGGAGCCTGCCCGACGGGCTGCACTGGCCGATGGTGAACGACCGCATCATGGGCGACCTGTTCGAAGAGCAGCGGCATTTCGTCGAGGCCGTGCGGGAGGACAAGCCGTTTGTCATCTCAACCCAGGAGGCGTTGCGCGCCGTCGCGGTCAACGACGCGATCCTGCGCAGCGTCAAGAGCGGGCAGCAGGAGACCGTCGGAGACTGGAGCTTCTGAGAAGCCTGATCTGGGCAGTCCCAGGAGGCGCTCCGGTCAAGCCTCGTGCTTACTGGTGCGCAGATCCCATAGGCGGGAGAACAGAGCCCATTCGGCTGCTGCCAAACTGGTGAAAATTGCGTCGCGCTCGATAGTGATCCTGCCCGAACGATCTTCGGGCAGGCGGGCAATCGCCCATTGCTGGAAGGGCACGAGCGTGACGATGGCAAATTGGCGCGCAGCGGGGCTGCTGCGCAGCACATTAGGAGCCGCTGCAGGCCGGGACCGTGCGGACCGAGCGGATTGCTGCGGAACTCGGCGATGTAGTTCTCGTCCGTCTCGACCGGATAGAGCGTTTCGTCCTGCGTCACCCGCGCGCCTACCCGACCGGCATCAGACCCGGCCTGAACCCGCGCGCGCCGCGGCGACCAGCATGCGCGCTGCCTTTGCGACTTCGGCAACATCGACGAACTCATCGCGGGAATGCGCCTGGTCGATGCTGCCCGGCCCGAAGATGAGCGTCGGGATCCCGCCATTCGTCATTTTCGTCGCGTCCGAACCGTAGGGAACGCCGAACGGCACCGGATCGACCCCGTTGTCCCGGCACACGGCTCCCAGAACTTCGATGACCTCGGCCCCTGCAAGCACATCCATGGCGGAGGAATCAATGAAGGGATCGTGGACAAGGAAGCGCGCCTGCGAAGCCGTCGCGCCGAACTGCTCAGCGACCTGCTTGAAATGGCGCCACACAGCCATCCCGTCTTCGCTCGGCAGGTAACGGTAGTCGAACCGCAGCATCGCGCGCGAGGCGACGGTGTTGGGGCCCTCCCCGGCTTCGAAGCCGGTGCAGACCAGCGTCGGTGGGCCAAGCAGCGGATGGCCATCGGTGCGCAGCCTCATCTCCTCCTTGAAGCGAAGCAGGAGGCGGGCTCCCGCCGCAATCGCGTCAATGCCTTCATGCGGCTTGGAGCTGTGGGCCGGCTTTCCGATGACCTCGACAAACCAGCGGACGCAGCCCTTGCAGGCGCGAACGATGCCGAGATTGGTTGGTTCGCCGGCAATGCCAAGATCGTGCGCCTCGCCGCGCCGGAGGTAATGGGTGATCCCGGCAAAACGGTATTCTTCATCCATCGCAGCGACGAAGGTCACGTCGCCGGGCGGCGGATCGGCGGCCAGCTCGCGCATGGCCAACATGAAGGCGGTCACGCAACCCTTGTCGTCCACCGCACCGCGCCCATGGAGCCGCCCTGCCTCGACCCTCGCCTCGAAGGGGTTTTCCACGCCAGTCACCTGGACGGTATCGAGATGCCCTTCCCACAGCCAGCGCCGGCCGCCGCCGGTGCCTTTCAGACGCGCGATCACATTCGGGCGCCCGGGCTCCACCTCATCGACCTCGACGTCGAGCCCCACATCCCGGAGCCAGTCTGCGACGAACCCGGCCGCCCTGGCTTCTCCGAACCATTCGTCCGGATCGCCGGGCTGGCGAAAGGCCGGGTTGACGCTCGGGATTGCCACCAGGCTGGCGAGCACGTCGACCACATCGGCTTCGGAGACTGAGGTTTCGGTGCTCATGGCCGGCCAACAAGCCTCGTCATGTCGTGTAAACGCCGCCGGTCACGTTGACCCCCTGCCCGGTCATGAAACCCGCCGCGTCCGAGGCAAGGAAAACCACGACCTTCGCCACATCCTCGGGCAGTTCGAGCCGGCCAAGCGGCGTCTGTGCCACGTAGTCCTGGATAACACGCTCCGGCGTCATGCCACGCAGTTCCGCCTCCCAGACGACCTCGCGCGACTGCATGCCCGTTTTGACAAACCCAGGGCAGACAGCGTTGACGCGAATGCCTGCCGGCGCCAGTTCGCGAGCCAGCGCCTGCGTCCAGCCCAGCACGGCAAACTTGCTGGCCGAGTAGTGGGCGAGCAGCGGCGCTCCGACCTTGGCGGCAAGCGATGCCGTGTTGACGATCACGCCGCGCCCCTTGGCCAGGAAATGCCGCGCGGCAATCTGGTTGGTCAGGAAGACGCCGCGGGCATTCACATCGAAGTTGAAGTCCCACTCCTCATCCGTGAGGTCGACGGCCTTGTTCATCGTCGACACGCCGGCGTTGGCGCACAGGATGTCGTAGTCGCCCCAGTGCTCTAGGACCTCGGAAAACGCCCGCTCGACCGATGAGCGCTGGCGGACGTCAATGGCGACGGCGATATGATCCGGCCCAAGGGAGGCGGCGGTCTCGCGGGCCTTATCCGGGTCGAGATCGGCGACGGCGACGGTCACGCCATGGCGCGCCAAGGCCTCAACGATTGCCCGGCCGATGCCGACCGCGCCGCCTGTGACGATGGCGCGTCGCCCTTTCAGATCAGAGCCAATGCGGTCTGGCGCTTCGCTCATCCCGGTCACCAGCAGGTGTAGCCGCCGTCGACGACCAGGATGGTGCCGGTGCAGTAGCTTGCCGCATCGCTCGCCAGGAACAGCATGGCGGCGGCAATCTCGGCGGGCTCGGCGAAACGGCGCATCGGCGTCATCTCCTCCCAGATCGCCACCCACTCGCGGTTGGACAGGCCGCGCTTGGTCATCTCGGTCAAGACGTAGCCGGGCGCCACGGCGTTGACCCGGATCTTATGCGGCGCGAGTTCCACGGCCATCGACTTGACCATCTGGTGCACCGCCGCCTTGCTGGCGTTGTAGTGGGCCTGCGGCTGCGGCTTGTCGACGATCAGGCCGGAATTCGATCCGATCGATACGATGCTGCCGCCGCCCTGCTTCGCCATCTGCCGGGCAAAGGCCTGGGCGATGAAGAACTGCGCGTTGACGTTGACGTCCATCACGTCGCGCCATTCCTCGGGAGGAATGTCCAGCAAAGGCGTGTTCGGGCCGATGCCGATGCAGTTCAGCAAGGTGTGGACGCGGCCGAAATCCGCCTCGATCCGGGCGGCCACCTCGCCCGCCTTCGCTGGATCGCGGAGATCCGCCGGGTAGAACTCCACCCGCCGGCCGAAAGAATTTTGCAGCTGCGCCGCGGCTTGCCGTCCGGTGTCCTCGATTATGTCGAGGATGGCGACATCCGCGCCGGCCTCAGCGCAGAGCTCTGCAATGGCGAAGCCGATACCGCGCGCGCCGCCGGTTACGACAGCGGTCTTCCCGTCCAGACGGAACTTGTCCATTGCACTCATTCGCGCTTCCCTTGTCTGCTCGCAGCGGCGTTTTCCCGCCCATCGATCATTCGGCCGCCGTGGCGAACGGCTCAGGGTCCATGAACCGCTTCAGGACGTTGAGTGTGATCTTCGAGACGTTGTTGTCATAGTTGTTGTGCGAGAGCGCGCCGCACCAGGCGATGGACGATGTGGTGAACAGCGCGCCGCCCGCCGGCGTTTCGCCGAACGCCATGTCGGCCCGCACGCGCGGGTTCTGGTCGCCGCCGAGATTCGGCGGCACCGGGCCGAACTCCTCGTTAACGAGCAGCATCATCGCCGAATGGCCTTCGGAGGTCGCGAGGCGCAGCATGTTTGGCGGCGAGCCCAGGTCCGTAGTGATGCAATCGAGCTCGATGCCCGCCGCGCCGCCGCCGACCAGCCCGAAATCGCCGATGATCTCGTCCGGCACCCCTTCGAAGATGAAAGCAGCCCGCGGGTTGTCGGCGTCCGGCGCGCGACGATAATACGAGCTGATATCAAAGCCCTGAGCAACAAAGCCGACGCCGCACATGACGTTGGGCGCGCGGCCGATGCGCCTCCACAGCCCGCCGTATTCCCCATCGAACGACTGAAAGTACTCGCCCGGTTCGGCGATCCACGGTCGGATGCCGTCCTCGGCGCGGCGTAGCTCGATGACGCCAGGCAGCTCCTGGTGGAAGCCGACGCGCCAATACCAGCCGTTGCCGCCCATGTACATGAGCCGCCCGCCGCGATCGATCCACGCCTTCATGGCGTCCCACATGCGGGTCGAGTGGTATTCCGGGTGCGTCCCGGTCATCACCACGCGGTAGTCCTTGAGGAGGTCCAGCCCTTCCTCGTGCAGATCCTCGTCCGTGATGACGTCGTACTCGATCCCCTGCTCCTGGAGCCAGTCGAACAGATGCGTGTCGGCGTTGTACTGGTAGACGGCCGAGCCGTGGCCGCCGAGCCACGAATGGTATTGGGCTGTGAAATTGAGGATCGGCCGCAGGCGACTGGAATAGCAGACGCCGGAGCCGTCGGCGTGGCTGTCGTAGAGCGATCCGCCGAGTTCCGGGTGCTCGTACATGTAGAGGTCCGAGTGGCCGAAATTGAGCATCCGGTTCATCAGCACTTCCGCACCGCGCGTGGTGATGTGCTCGGCGTGGTTGGCGTAGGCGATGTAGGAGCAGGTCGGCGCCAGGAAGGCGACCTTGGGGCCGTTCTTGCGTTTGGCGGGGTCGCGCGGCGGACGGACGAAAAACGCCAGGTAGTCTTCGCGTGTGGCGAAGCTATCGCTCTCGCCACATGACACGTGCAGCGCGTACGGGCCGCTCTGGAGGTCCTCCGGAATTGTGAAGGTGACAGAATCCTCCCAGCCCGCGTCGTAGAGGTCGTCGCTGTGGAAGTGCACTGCGCCGTAATGCTCGGGTTTTCGCGACCAGCTGTGCTCCTCGCCGGTCCAGTTCCAGCCCTTCATGCCGCGAGACGGCAGGTTCACCAGTTGCCCATGCCGCCGGAAGGGGCCCACGTCGATCGCGCGGGTGAAGGGGATTTCCTGGGAGAAATCCCATTGAGCGATGACCTGGGTTGCAAGCCGGGGATCGAGCTTTGGACGCAGAAGCGCATCATGGGCTTCCGGACCGTGCACGCCCTCGAGCAGCGCCGGTCCTTCGATCTTGCCGTCGAAGTGCCGGCCGACGGTGCCGGAAGGCTCAGGACAGCCAGCCATGTAGACCGGGCCTTCGACCGCGGCCGGCGCAAAGGGCAGCTCGTGCTCGCCGTGGTAGGCGTCGCTCACCTGGGCATAGGGCTGAACGGGGCGCTGATCGATGATCACCCGCCTGTCGGCCGGGTCTACCGAGATCACCACGGAATACCATTGACGCGTGAGCATCGGGCCGTCGGCCTTGACCGTCGCCAGCTTTCCGTTGTCCCCTAAAGTGACGACGAGCCGGCCTCCCTCCGTCATGCCGAGATGGACACCGCTTCCGGTCGCCGGATCCCATTGACAGAGCAGGGTCTGGTCGTCGCGCCTGGTGAGCGTCGGCCACAGCATGGCCAGGAATGTGAACGGTTGCGCCGACAAGGCCGGGAACCCTTCACAGACCATGAATGACCCGGCATCGATGGTCTGCACGCTTCCCGGATGGCGGCCATCCGCCGATGTGGGGACGTGGACGAATTTGAGACCCGGCCCCTGCGGATTGACGTCGCCGTGCACCACCCGGACCAGGCGCGCATCGAAATAATCGCCTTCTTCCACCGAGACCTTGAAGGAGATCCTCTCGCCGGCGGCGACGCTGAACCGGTCTGGGTATCCGACGATCTTGAGCATGTCTGTTCTCGTTCCCGCAGCGGCAGAGGGTCAGTCGTGGAAACCGATATTGATGTCTTCGCCGGTGTGCAGGCGCCAGCGGCGCCGGAACATCTCCCATTCCGCCTCTTCACGGGTGGCGAAGACCGGCCCGTCCTCGATGTCGATGGGATCGTTCCGGTTCGGCGGCATCAGCCCGATCACGTATTCGGCGAAGGGCTTGCGGCAGACGAGCACGTGCTGTGAGCCGTCACGGGCCGGAAGCCGCATGATGGTGAGAAGCCGCTGCAGGCCCGGGCTGTGATCGCCGATCGGCAGCTTGCGGAACTCCTCGATGTACTTTCGGTCATCGTCCGCGCTGATTTTGTAGACCATACCGCCCGCTCCAGTTCAGTTCGGGGCTGATGAAAGGCGGCGGTACAGATCGCGATAGGTCGCGTAGCCCGCCGCGTAGGTTTGCGCATTTTCCGGGTTCGGCTGGACGGTCGCGCCGAAATCGACAAAGCGGGACGTGCCGGACCAATCGTCCGTCAGTCCGATCCCGACTGCCGCCGTCCAGGCCGCTCCGAGGCACGAGCCGGGGTGCCCGCGTAGCAGCTGGACCGGCTCCTGCAGGATGTCGGCAACGATCTGCATCCAGACTTCGCTGTTGGAACCGCCGTCGGACGCGAAGAATTGCTCCATCGGGTGGCCCATGTCCTTCAGCACCTCGACGTGGTGCGCCAGGGCATAGCCGTAGGCTTCCAGCAGGGCTCGCCAAAGGTGGCCGATCCCGTGCGACAGGCTCAGGCCGGCAAACAGGCCGCGAGCCGCCGGGTCATGGATCGGCGTCTTCTCCCCCAGGAAATACGGGAGGACCGCCACCCCGTCCGCGCCGGGCGGCACTGCCGCGGCAAGGCGGTCCAGCCTTTGGTGAACCGTAACCCCTTCCGCCGCTGCAGCCGCTGCCTCGCCCCCGGCGAAGGTTCGCGCAAACCAGTTCAGGCCCGAGCCTCCGGTCGACATGCAGCCGTTCGGCATGAACAGCCCGGGCACGAGGTGATAATCGAGATACATACGCGCGTCGGGGCGGACCTGATCGGTGGCGATCAGCACGTCGACCGAGCCGCCGAACTTCAGCAGCACGTCGCCCTTCCGGGTCACGCCGGCGCCCAAGGCAGAGGCGATGAGATCGGCGGCGCCACCGATCACCGGAGTGCCCTCTGCCAGCCCGGTTTGGGCCGCCGCCTCCCCCGTCACACGGCCCAGGATTTCATGAGAAGCGACCTTGCGCGGCATCGCAGAGCGAGGGATGTGCGCCAACCCAACCAGGTCGTCGGCGATCTCCTGGGTGGACAGATCGACGAAGCCGCCCTCCAACGCCCAGTTCTGCTCGACGGCGCGCTCGCCCGTCAGCTTCCAGTTGATATAGTCGTAGGATCCGAAGACGGTCCCAATCCGGGAAAACACCTCCGGCTCGTGCTTCTCGATCCAGCGAAGCTTGCACGCGACAAGCTGCTGGTTGACGCCGTTGCCGACACGCTTGACGAAGCGGTCAGGATCGACCTCCGCCCGCAATTCCTCAACCTCCGCGCCGCAACGGCCGTCGCTCTGCTGGATGCTGGGCCGCAGGACCGCACCGGATTGATCCAGGAGGACGATGGCCGGCAGCATGCCGGTCACGCCCACCGCCTGGATTTCGTCCGCAGATATTCCGCGCGCCAGGAACTCGCCGACGATCTCGCGCACATTGGACCACCATTGCGCGGGGTCCTCCTCCGCCCAGCCGGCCTTCGGCGAGTGGAGCGTGACCGGCCGAGACACGATGCCCACGACCTCGTCAGGGAGGCGGATCAGGATGCCGATGGTGGACGTGGTTCCGATGTCGAGGCCGAGAACACAGCCCATCCCCGCCTCCCTCACTTGAGCCATGCCAGTCGGCGACGCCGCGCGCAGAACGCGTCAGCGCAGGGTGGCGACCTTGTCCATGAAGCGCTGCACACGAGACGGTTCGACGGCATTCCAGGTGTTGCCGCCTTGTTTGAAATGCGTGCCGATCACGCATCCGTCGGCCACGGAGAAGACGTCGGTGATGTTGTCGATGTTGACGCCCGTATTGGCGAAGATGGGCACGTCCTGAACCGTCTCGCGGACCGCGCGAAGATCCGAGCTCTGTGCAGGCTGGCCGGTAAGCGGACCGGAGACCAGGATCGCATCGGCCAAGGAAGAGAACACCGCGCTCTTGGCGCGCAAGCCGATCGGCCGCGCGTCGAGGGAGTGTGCGAACTCGGCGTTGATGTTGAACAGGAGCTTCATGTCAGGCCGGCCGAGATCACGGCGCAATTTCACAGCCCCGGCGCAGTCGGGTTCCCATAGGCCCATGTCGGATGCGAACAGCCCGGTGAAGATTTCCCGCACGAAACTGGCTCCGGTCACCGCGCCGATGCTGACGCTTGCCTTGGGATCCCAGAGGTAATTGACCCCGAACGGCACCTTGAGGGCCGGCTTGACCGCCTGCACGACCGCGGTCATCGCCGCGATCCCTTCGCGTGGCGCTTCGAAGACATAGGGGCGGTCGTTCTCGTTGCCGAACATGATGGCGTCGACCCCGCCACCCTGCAGGGCCTCGATGTCAGCCAGCACGCCGTCGATCAGCTTGGCCATCCCGCCGGCGCTGTCGTAGAGCGGGGTCCCTGGCAGCGCGCCGATATGCGCCATCGCGATGACCACCTTCTTGCGGCTGCCGAAGAAGTCGAACACCATAGATGCCTCCTGCAAAGCTGCGCCGTGCGGCTTGTCGGCGGCCCGTCTCTGAGCGGCACGTCGCGCCTAATTACCCCAGCCGTGATCGGTTTCAAACAAAATCGCACGCTCGCGAAAGACTGCCATGGAGAACGGCCAGTCCCGGTCATCTCAGGTCAGCGAGGGTTGCGAGGCAGCGTTCGACGTCATCAATCTCGTTGTAGAGGTGGACGGAAAATCGTAGGCGGCCCTCGCCAGCCCAGACCAGAACGCCTCGCTCCCGTAGCCGCCGTTCCAGCTCGGCGGGCGCATCGTGGAGAATCGAAACATTGCCCGCCCGGCGTTCGCCCTCGAGCGGCGTCACGGGGGACAGGCCAAGTGCATCGAGGCCTGCGCAGAGCTGCGACGCCAGGGCCTCGACATGGGCAGCGATCGGCCCCTGGCCGACCTCGATGAGATGATCCAGGCCATTTTCAAGAAGGTAAAGGCTGAGGAAGCTCGGATTGCCGGCTTCGAACCGGGCTATATCGCTGCGCACCCGATAATCCGCCCGCGCCCGCCAGTCGTCGCCGTCCTGGACGGCGTTCCAGCCGAGCACACGCGGCTGCAGTTCCGGCCAGCGCTCCTCGTTGACGCCGAACACGGCGCAGCCATGCACGCCCAGGAGCCACTTGTAGCAGCAGGATACGACCACATCGCACAGTCGGCCTTCGACCGGAACCACGCCAAGCGAATGGGAGGCGTCCACCAGCAGTCTGGCGCCGCACGAATCCGCAAGGAACCGCAGGGCCGCGAGGTCCAGGCGCGTGCCGGTCAGGTGGCTGACGTGGCTGACCACGATTGCCTGCGTGCGGTCGTCGACGGCCGCCGCATAGTCCTTGTGCTGCGGCACGATCCCCGTACCGACCAGGCGAACCTCGACCCCGCGTTCCGCCAGGACCTGGACGGACAGGAGTACCGACGGGAACTCGCTCAGCGCAACGACGACGTTGTCGCCGGCACCGAGTTCGAGGCGGGAGGCGGCGAGCGACATGCCCTCCGACGCATTGGCGGTGAAGGCGATCTCGCCAGCCGAAAGGCCGGCCAGCCGAGCGGCTTTCTCACGCACCCGCGCGAGCGTTTCGCCAAAGCGATGGCGGCCAGGCATGCCGCCGGCCTTGTCCGCCAGGAACCGCTCCGCGGCGTCTAGGTGGCTCAGAAGCGGCGGCGTTTCCCCGCCCGCGGCCAGGTGAACGATCCCAGGAAGGCCGCGAAACAGGTGTTTGGGGAGGAGCGGCGCCGATCCGGGCGGGAGATTGGGCTTGTCTAACGGAGCTCTCATCGCGGCCGCTCAGATGATGGAGGGCGGGCACTGCAGGCGGTTGACGTAGGCGAGCGCCGCCTGGGCGTGGCGCGCGGCGTCACGCAGGCTGAAATTCAGGTGACCGGGCAGAAGGGCGTCGAATTGGAGCGCGGCGAGCTTGCGGACCGTGTCGCATGTGGCCGCCACGTCGCAGTCGGCAATGTCCTGGATGGCCACTTTGCCGCCAAAAAACAGCGCATCGCCGGCCAGCAGGAGACGCCGGCCAGCCCTCTCGACGAGATATGAGACGTGGTCGTGCGAATGGCCGGGTGTCGAGATCAGCTGGACCGAAACGTCGCCCACCTCAACCGTTTCACCATCGGAGAGCACTGTGTCGATCTGGCAAGGGCGATAGCAATACTCGTCGGGATAAACTCCCGCCCGGCGAGCCCGGTCGAGACTGATGCCGGACTCGTCGCCACTTTCCACCAGCGCCGCGGTGGCGGAACCTGCGTACACCGATAGGCCAACCGCCTCGCGCAAGCCCGCCGCGCCCCCCGAATGATCGGCGTGGCCGTGGGTCAGGAACAGGTGTCGGATACTGGCGTGGTCGATCTCGTCATCGGCGAGCACAGCCTCGAATGCGCGCGGATCGCGGCCCGCGCCTGCATCAAACATCAGCCAGCCATCGCCCGCAGCCACCAGAAACACATTGCAATCATACGGGTCGGTCAGGTCGAAACCGGCCCCGCCACTCATCACAAGGTGCAATCCCCGCTCAATACGCATGAGTTCGCAACTCCTCCCTTCGATCTGGAAGTTGGCCGTGGTTGCCGCGTCAGCGTACCGTTGTCCGCGAGCCCGGCTGCATGGTCAATCACGGATCCGCCCACACATGCACAGCAACGGAACAGGGGCGTGGCGAGCCAAGTGGGCGAAAGGTGTTCCCGACCCTAGCGGAGGCAACGGCACCCGCATAACATCGTTCGGCGGATGCTTGCGCCCGTTGCTGGAGGAGATACCCGTGGCCACGCTCGTGGATAGTATCCCGCTTTGACTCCAATCCTCGGCACCGATCCGGGATGTTCTGCGGCAGGCCCCAAGCCTTCGATTGCAGGCGCTGCTCAATGAGACTGGTCAGCCGAAGCCGGGCATTCCGATCCGACTCGGTGTGGCGGTCCGCAGCCCTGCTAGCCATCCTCCTGACCGGCTGCGGCGGACCTGCAACTGACCAGGAGCCTCGGGTCGGAGATGTGGCTGCCGGCCGCACGGTTGTGGCGACGTTGGATTGCGGCGTCTGCCACGATATTCCCGGGATTGCCGGCGCGGATGGGATCGTCGGGCCTCCGCTTGCAGGTTTCGGCCGACGCACCCTTATTGCCGGTCTCCTGCCGAACGAGCCCGATCTGCTCGCCCAATGGGTCCGCGACGCCCCCTCCCTGGTGCCCAACACCGGAATGCCCGACTTGCCGATCAGCGATGCCGAAGCGGCAAACGTCGCGGCGTTTCTGTATACGCTGCGCTGATGTTGCGCATAACCCGCGGGCTTCTTGCGCCCGCCTTCCTGAGCATAGCCCTGGCGGGGTGCAACTGGAGCCAGTCCACCCTCGCGCCGAACGGATCAGAGGCGGACGCAATCGCGACGCTGAGTTGGGTAATGTTCATCGGCGGAGGCCTGATTTTTCTGGCAACCATGGCCACTGCCGCCTTGGCGATCTTCGCCGGTGAGCGGTGGCGGAAGCTTCTCGGGCGGCGCAGCTTCATCGTTGCGAGCGGAATAGCTTTCCCGATTGTAGTACTGACGGCACTCCTGATCTATGGGCTGCTGACCCAGGGGTTGCGGGCCGGCCCGGCGGCCGACCTCAGGGTAGAGGTGACCGGCGAGCGTTGGTGGTGGCGGGTCAACTACCTAGATCGGGCCGGAAAGGTTCAGTTCACGACAGCCAACGAGATCCGTGTACCGGTCGGGGCGGAGGTGGAGTTCGTGCTGAAGACGGCCGATGTGATCCACTCCTTCTGGGTGCCTTCGCTTGCCGGAAAGCTCGACATGATACCCGGCCGGGTCAATGCCTACAGCTTCAGAGCCGACCGCGCCGGCGTATATAGAGGGCAGTGCGCCGAATATTGCGGCGAGCAGCACGCTCTGATGGCCTTCTATGTCGTTGCCGAGCCAACGGTCGATTTCGAGCGCTGGCGCAATCGTGAGGCCGGCCCCGCTGTGGCTTCCGCCGAACCCCAGGTGCTTAGGGGCCGAGACCTGTTCCTCGCCAATGGCTGTGGCGCCTGCCACGCGGTTCGCGGCACGGAGGCAAGCGGCGTGGTGGGGCCAGACCTGACGCATGTCGGCAGCCGTCTGTCGCTCGCGGCCGGAACTTTCCCCAACAATGTCGGCACTCTGGCCGGCTGGGTCGCCTCGGCCCAGCATCTGAAGCCGGAGAACGGGATGCCCTCGTTCGCGCATCTGAGCGGCGAGGAGATTCGGGCGGTTGCAGCCTATCTGGAAAGCCTGAAGTGACCGACTCGACCAGAGCCGTGACTGAGCGTGGGACCGGCGGCCGGCAAGGTGACCGCGCTTACCCCAACGCGATTCCCCGCCCGGAGGGCGAACTGGAAGAGCTTGAGCGGATCTGGGACCCGCCCAGAGGGTTCAAGATCGTCTCCGCCGTGAACAACACGATCATCGGCGTTTTCTACGTCGGTACCGCGTTCCTGTTCTTCGTCCTGGCCGGCATCCTGGCGCTCGTCATGCGTACCCAGCTCGCCCAGCCGGAAAGCGACCTGATCGGCCACGACCTCTACAACCAGCTCTTCACGATGCACGGGACCATCATGATGTTCCTGTTCGCCGTGCCGGCCGTGGAAGCCGCGGCGGTGCTGCTGCTGCCCAACATGCAGGCCGCGCGCGACCTGCCGTTCCCGCGCCTCTCGGCCTACGCGTTCTGGGCCTATCTGTTCGGCGGGCTCGCCTTCTTCACCAGCATCTTCTTCGGCGTGGCTCCCGACGGCGGCTGGTTCATGTATCCGCCGCTCACCAGCTATACGTTTTCGCCCGGCATCAATTCCGATTTCTGGCTGCTCGGCATCGGCTTCATCGAGATCTCGGCAATCGCCGGGGCCATCGAGATCGTCGTTGGCGTGTTCAAGACGCGGGCTGTCGGGCAAAGCCTGGACAAGCTGCCGATCTTCTCCTGGGCGATGCTGGTCTTTGCCGGGCTGATCGTCTTCGCCTTCCCTGCCATCATCCTGGCGACTCTACTGCTTGAGCTGGAGCGCGCGTTTCACTGGCCGTTCTTCATCGCCGAGAAGGGCGGCGACCCGCTCCTTTGGCAGCACCTGTTCTGGTTCTTCGGCCACCCGGAAGTCTACATCATCTTCCTGCCGGCCGCCGGCATGGTCTCGATGATCGTGCCGGCGATGGCACAGACGCCGCTAGTCGGCTATCGGCTCATCGTCCTGGCCATCATCGGCATCGGCTTCCTGTCCTTCGGCCTGTGGGTCCACCACATGTTCACCACGGGCATCCCGCAGCTGTCGTTGGGCTTCTTCTCGGCCGCCAGCATGGCCGTTGCGATCCCGAGCGGCATCCAGGTGTTTTCCTGGATCGCCACCTTCGCCAACGGCAGGCTGCAGTGGAAAACGCCGACCTATTTCGTGCTCGGCTTCCTGTTCATCTTCGTCATCGGCGGGCTGACCGGAGTGATGGTCGCCATGGTGCCGTTCGACTGGCAGGCGCACGACACCTACTTCATCGTCGCCCACCTTCACTACGTGCTGATCGGCGGGATGGTTTTCCCATTGTTCGCCGCCTTCTATTACTGGACGCCCACGGTCTCGAGCAGACCCTTGTCCGAACGGCTCGGAAAGTGGGCGTTCTGGTTGATGTTCATCGGCGTGAACGTCACGTTTTTCACGATGCACATCACCGGGCTGATGGGCATGCCGCGGCGGACCTACACCTACCTCGCCGAACTCGGCTGGGGTCCGCTCAACATGATCTCGACGATCGGGGCATTCATGATCGCCGCGGGCGTCCTGGTCTTCATCATCGATCTGATCCTGAATTTCCGGCCCTTCGAGGGTGTCGAGGGAAATCCCTGGAATGCCGGCACGCTGGAATGGCTGCCGAACGGCTTCTACCAGACCCGCTCCATCCCCATCGTGACGAGCCGCGAGCCGCTGTGGGACGACCCGCAGCTTTCAGACGACGTTGAGGCCGGGCGTTATTACCTCCCCTACTCCGCAACCGGCCGGCGCGAGACGATCGTCACCAGCCCGATCGGCGCCGAACCGCAATATGTCCTACAGATGCCCGGCCCGAGCTGGCCGAGCTTTCTTGCGGCGTTCTTCACCGCGGCCTTTTTTATCGGGCTGACGGTGAAGCTCTACGTTGCATCCGTTATCTGCGGCGTGATCGCGGTCGGGATGGTCATCTGGTGGATGTGGGACACCGACCCGGGCCCGGCCGCGGACGAAGTGGTCGACATCGGCGGCGGGCAAAAGCTCCCGACCTATGTCACCGGCCCGATCAGTCATTCGTGGTGGGCGATGATCGTCCTGCTGCTGGTCGGCGGCACATTGTTCGTTACGCTGATCTTCTCGTACCTGTTCCTTTGGACCGTCAATCCCGGCGCGTGGCCGCCTGAAGGCGTCACACTGCGCGGCCATCTCTGGAGCGCCGGGGCCGCAGGCCTGTACCTTGCCAGCAGTCTTCTCATCCTCGCCGCTGGACGCTTCCTAGCCGGCAACGCTCATTGGCCGCTGCGGATCGCCGTCCTGCTTGCGACTGCCCTCATGCTGGGTGGTGTGGCGCTCGACGCCTACGGTTACATCCAGACCGGGCTGCGGCCCGACGCCCATAGCTACGGCGCGACCGTCTACACGATCGCCTCCATCCAGGTTTTCTATGTGGCGGTGCTCGTCCTGATGGGTCTATACGTCGTGGCGCGCTCGCTGGCCGGAAAGCTTGGCGCCGTGCGCCGCGCCACTTTCGACAACACCGCCATCCTTTGGCACTACGCCACCGGCCAGGCCCTGGTTGGGATCGGGCTGGTACACGTTTTCCCGAGGCTCATCGGATGACCGATCGGGCAGTGCGGGAGGAGCGGCACTTCTTCCGCCGCGTGCTGCTGATGTCCGCGGGATTGATCGTCTGGGCGGCGCACTTCACGGTCATCTACGGCCTCAACACGCTGGCCTGCACGCGGGCGTTCGCAGGGGTCCATGTGCTCGGGTTCGGGCTTGTCCCGGTTGTTGTGATCGTGCTCACGATTGCGGCGTTGGCTGCCTGCATCGCAATCCTTTATGTTTCCGCCGCAGGTCGGGGCACCGGAGACGGAGGCAGTGAGGAAGCCCGGTTCCTCCGCTACATCACTGTGACGGTCGCGGCGCTGTCGTTGATTGCCATCGCCTGGAACGGGCTTCCGGCACTGCTCCTTTCGCCGTGCGCTTGAGCTACGGCGTGGACGGCGGCCCCACCCGTTGTGACGCGTAGTAGGCCGACACGGCCCGGATCTGCTCGTCGGTGAGGCCACCGACCGCAGCGGCCATGATCTTTGCCGTGGGGGTCAGGTCGCGCACCCCGTCACGGAAGAGCCGGAGCTGGACGTCCAGGTAGTCAGCCCACTGTCCATCGAGCGACGGGAACAGGGCGTTGTTTGCGTCGGCTCCTCCGTCGCGACCATGGCATGCCGCGCAGGCCGGGATCTTTGCGGCGGGCAGGCCCTCCTCGACAATGGTCCGGCCGAGGCTCATCATCTGAGGAGAAGCCGGTGCAGGCTGGGGTGGCGCCGGCGCATTCATCATTGCGTAGTAGTCCGCCAGCTTCCGCATGTCTTCCTCGCCCATGGCGGAAGCCACCGCCTGCATTACGCCGCTCGGCCGAAGGCCAGACGCATAGCTCCGCAGCGATTCGAAGAGGTATTCCGGTTTTTGCCCGGCGAGCCTCGGAAAGCCGCCCTCCCCGCCGCCGAGGCCGCGCATGCCGTGGCAACGCGCGCAGGCCAGGAGCGATTCGGCAACCGGCCCGGCCGAGGCGATCATCTGGGCGGTTTCCGGAACAGGGACGGGATCAACCAAGGTCGCACTGCGCGACAGCCGCACATATTCGTCCGCCGTGAGCTCCGGCAGTCGCATGAGGAAGGCCACCATGGCCCAGACCTCGTCGTCGCGGCTCTGCGCCGGCCAGGCCGGCATGCCGGTGTATTTGAAGCCGTGCTTGACGATCCAGAAGAGCTCCTCCGGGCTCCATTCCCGCACGCTCTCCGCGAGAAACGGCGGCTGCGGCTGCATCCGCAGCGCCACGGCGTTGCGCCGCTCGTCCGGCGCGCCGTGGCAGGGCGAACATGCACCCTCATAATGACCGAGACCGCGATGGACGAGCGACGGGTTGTCCAGGGCCGGCGCGCTGACCGGCATAGCGTGCGTCTCGACGGAGTTCCTCAAGGTCGTATGCAGGATCCATGTGGTCCATGGCAGGTGCGGCACGGAGGCGGCGACGTTGTAGAGGCCGGACCAGACCACGAAGACGCCAATCCCAGCTTGAACGGCGAGCACGGCGAGCACCGCCGCAAAGAGCCGCTTCATCGCCCCGCTCCTTGTCCCCGAAATTTCAACGCCGCTCGCCCTGCGCGCGGAACCAGCGGAATCCGTATGGGCCGAGGCTAATGGGTTCTGCCGCGGGCTGCATCGCACGGTCGCCATCATCGCAAAGGAGCGGCCGCAGCGTGTCGACGCCGTCGAGCGTCAAACGCACTTCTGTCTGGCGGTCGCCGAGATTGTGCATGGTCACGACCGTATTGCCTTGCCAATCGCAACGCAGCGCCAGCACGCTGGTTTCTTCCATTTCCGGGACCTGGCAAGCGCCCCATCCCACCTCCGGGCAGGAGCGGCGGACGCGGACAAGCCGCTGGACATGCTCCATCAGCGAGCCGGTCACGTCGCGCTGCGCGGCGACATTCACCGCAGGGAAGCCGAAATCTCCATTGGCTACGACCGGGCGGATCAGCTGGTCCGCGTGCGCCGTCGAAAAGCCGGCATTCGGCTCGTCAGACCATTGCATGGGGGTGCGCACCGAATTGCGCTCGGGTTGCGACAGGTCTTCGCCCATGCCGATCTCGTCGCCGTACCACAGCACAGGCGTCCCGGGCAGTGCGAACATCAGGCTGAACGCAAGCTTCGCCTGCCGGACGTCGCCGCGGAGCATCGGGGCGAGACGGCGCCGGATGCCGCGACCGTAGATCCGCATGTCCTCCTGTGGCGCAAAGGCGGCGAAGGCTTCCTCGCGCTCTCCGTCGGAGAGTCGGCCGAGATCGAGCTCGTCATGGTTGCGCAGAAAGCTGGCCCATTGCGCTTTCGGCGGCAGCGGCGGAGTTTGCGCCATGGTCCGCCGGATGGGTTCGGCGTCATGCCGGGCCAGGGCCAGAAAGAGGTGCTGGTTCAGGGTGAAATTAAAGATCAGGTGCATCCGGTCGCCTTCGGCCCCGAAATACTCGTCCACCTGGTCCATGGTGATGTTGGCTTCGGCCAGCAGAACCGCCTCAGCGCGCCGCCAGGAGAGGAAGTCCCGAAGCTCGGTCAGGAACTTGTGCGGATCCTCTTTCGGCTGCTGGCTCTCGGGGATCCCGCGGTATTCGATAAGGAACGGCACGGCGTCCAGCCGGAACCCCGAGACGCCGAGCTGAAGCCAGAAGCCCATGACCTTCTGGATCTCCTCCTTCACCTCCGGATTGGCGATGTTGAGGTCCGCCTGGTGCTTGTAGAAGCGGTGCATGTACCAGGCTTGCGCCACCTCATCGTAGGTCCAGGTGGACTCCTGCACGCCGGGAAAGATCACGCCTTCCTCGATGTTCTCCGGCTTGTCTTTCGACCAGACATACCAGTCGCGGTAGCGCGAGTTCGCGTCGCGGCGGGCTTCCTGGAACCAAGGATGGTCAATGGAGGTGTGGTTGGCGACAAGGTCGACGATGACCCGCAGGCCGCGATCCTTCGCCGCCTGGGCGAACACCACGAAATCGCCCAGCGTTCCCAGCCGCGGGTCGACGGCATAGAAATCCGTGACGTCGTAGCCGTTGTCCCGGTTGGGAGTCGGATAGAACGGCAGCAGCCAGACGCATGTAGCCCCGAGCGCCTCGATGTGATCGAGCCGGTCGGCGAGGCCGAGGAAATCGCCCACTCCGTCGCCGTTCGAGTCCATAAAGGTCTCGACATCCAGGCAGTAGATGACGGCGTTCTTGTACCAGAGATCGATCATCGTGACCGTCTCGCTCCGATGCGCGGCGCGCGCGATGGCCGGCGATCCTGCCCATAGCTGCCGCGCCGCGCGCCCAGGGCGAAGCCGGCAGCGGCTAACCCCGCCGCGGCCGCGAGTGCCGCCGTGGCGATTCCGGCGCGCACGGCCGTCCCGGAAACGGAAAAGACCTCTGGCCGCGAGCGATCGCCGAACCGGCCGCGGGCGCCTGGGTCGCCGGGCGGCGCTTCGAACAGATTGTCCGGCCGGGGCGCGGCCGGCTCGCCGGTCATCTGGCCCGGCCAGGCTTGGCGGGCCATCATCCAGTCAAGCAGGCCCGGCGCAACCATCGTGCCGACAATGGCCTGGAGGGCGGGGCCGCCGACCCAAAGCTCGCGCGGTGTTTCCATCGCCGCCCGAACGATCTCCTCCGCAACGGCCTCCGGCGCATGGATCGGCGGCACGGGTTGCAGTTTTGACGAAAGATGGCTGCGGGCCCAGTCGAATTGGGGTGTATCCACGGCCGGCAACTGCACCATGGTCAGCCGAATCCGGCTCCCGTCGTGCAGAAGCTCGCTCCGCAACGAGTCGGTGAAGCCGCGGACAGCGGCCTTGGCCGCGCAATATGCGGATTGCAGCGGGATCGAACGGTAGGCGAGAGCGGAGCCGATCTGCACGATCGTACCTTCGCCCCGCGGGCGCATGTGGCGCAGCGCAGCCATGGTTCCGTGCACTTGGCCGAGATAGGTCACTTCGGTGACCCGCTTCACCTCGTCGGCCGAGATCTGCGCCACCGGGGCGTAGACTGTCGCCATGGCGTTGTTGATCCAAACGTCGATCCCACCGAACGAAGCCGCGACCTGGTCGGCGGCGCGTTCCACCGCCGCCGCGTCAGCAACGTCAGCCGCCAGCGCGAGCGCGCGGCCGCCGGCGTGCTCAACCTCACGCGCGGCGCTTTGCAGCCGCTCCGGGCCGCGCGCAAGGAGAGCCACCGCCCAGCCGCGTCGAGCAAATGCCAGCGCGGTGGCCCGTCCCACGCCGGCGGAACTCCCCGTGACAACCACCACCGGCGCCTTGTGACGGTTTTCCTGCATCGAAGCTGGGTCCTCATAAATGCGGATGCGTATACCGGATACTGCAGTAACCTGCTGCCGTCCTAACCGATCCGGCACGCACCGAGAATGGAATGCAGTGCCAGCGCAAAGGCGCTGCCGGCTCTGCCCCGGCGACAGCCCGTCCTGCCTCGCCGATCCGCGTTGATGACATGGTAAGCACGAGTGGACATGATCCGGCCCGCCCAGTGGGACCCCATGGCTTACCTTTCGCAAGCCCGGCACGTACCGCCGGAACGGTCACCGATTCGCGGATCTGGGTCATAAGCAGGGAGCTGAGATCATGAGCCTGCCACCGCAGCCGGGCGGCTCCGTCCAAGGTAGCCAAAGGCGCGTCCAGGACGGTTCCGAAATCCCCCGCGCCAACTGGTCCCATCGGTTCCGCAGCGGCGCACTTGCGCGCGAAGATGGTCCTTTCATCCGACGCGTGCTTATTGCAATCGGGCTGTTCGGCTTGGCCTATTTCTTTTGGTCGATCGGCCGGGTGTTGCTGCTCGCCTTCGCGGCCATCCTGATTGCCGTCCTGCTCGATGGTCTCGCCGGCCTGATCGCCCGCTGGACACCCGTCGCTAAGCGCTGGGCATTGCCCGCGGCGGTGTTGATCGTCGCGGCGGTGGTTCTCGGCTCCGTCCTGTTGTTCGGGGCGCAGATTGCCGGACAGATCCGCCAGGTCCTGGACCAGTTGCCCGCTGCGGCCGACGCCGTCGGCGAGCGGGTCGGGATCCCAAACGCCACTGCGCGCGTCGAGGACGCAGTCGCCGCGGGGGCAAAGAACAACATCATGTCCCGAGTGGCAGGGATCGGCTTCACCATCATCGGAGTGGCAAGCGATTTGTTGCTGGTCATCGTTGCGGGGATCTACCTCGCCGCCAGCCCCGCAGTTTATCGCAGCGGGGTGGCCAAGCTCTTTCCGCCTTCCAAGCACGACAACATCTTCGGCGCGTTCGATGCCGTCGCGATAGCGCTGCGCTTGTGGTCGGGCGGACAGCTCGTGGCGATGCTGCTGGTCGGGGTGGCCACCGGCGTTGCCTTCTGGCTTATCGGCCTGCCCCTGCCGTTGGCACTCGGCGCGATCGCCGGACTGACCAACTTCATTCCCTTTATCGGTCCGATCCTCGGCTCCATACCGGCGCTCATATTCGCCTCCACGATCGGCTCTGCCGCCTTGATCTGGACGGTGGTGGCCGTGCTGGCGATCCAGCAGGTGGAAGGAAACGTGATCACGCCGATGATCCAGCGACGAGCGGTCGAGCTACCGCCGGCCGTGGCACTGTTCGCGATCGTGGTCTTCGGATTGCTGTTCGGTGTCCTAGGCGTCCTGCTCGCGGTTCCGCTCGCCGTGGCACTCATGGTTCTTGTGAAGAAGCTCTGGGTGCGCGAAGCCCTTGGCGAGCACACGAACCTGCCGGGCGAACAGGACGCGGCGGCGCGAGTTTCGGCGGACAGAACGGCTCCCGGATAGGCCTGAACATGCCTGCCGGGGCCGCTGGCCTATAATGCTGCGTTGCGATAAGGGTTTGCTGAACTTACGATGAACGCGTCGGCGCCCGTATAAGCGACCGCCCTGCCCCAAGTTCCGGCCGGGCGTGTTTGCGTGGCTGCCGGCTCCGAACTGGTAGCTCCATGATCAAGCGCTTCATTATCGCAGTTATCCTCCTGGTGCTTATCGGCGGCGGGTTGGTCGGATTCAACATGTTCCGATCAAACGCGATCGCCACGTTCTTTGCGAACCGGCCGATCCCCGCGGTGACCGTCTCCGCCGTCGAGGTGCAGCCGACGACGTGGACACCTGAGATCAAAGCCATCGGCACCCTTATCGCCGCGCAGGGGGTCGACGTGGCGGTCGAGACAGCCGGTGTGGTGAGCTCGATCGCCTTCCAGGCCAATGACGAGGTGGCGCAGGGCCAGATGCTGGTCCAGATCGAGGACGCAGTAGAGCGCGCCGATCTCCAATCGGCGCAAGCGGCCGTCGAGCGCGACCGCGCTCAGCTGGATCGCGTTCAGACCCTGAGCAAGCGCGGCGTCAATTCCGAAGCCACCTTGGAAACCGCACAAACCGCGCTCGCCACGTCACAATCGGCTCTGGCCCGCATTCAGGCCACCATCGACCTGAAGGCGGTCGAGGCGCCTTTCGCCGGCACCATGGGCATCCCGCGCATTGACGTGGGCCAGTATGTCCAGCCGGGCACGGTGATCGCCACGCTCCAGCAGCTGACGACCATGAAGGTCGATTTCACCGTGCCGGAGCAGCAGATCAGCGAGATCAGGATCGGTCAGGATGCCAATTTCGGATTGACAGAGGAAGACTTCCCCTATGCGGGGCGGATCACCGGCATCGACCCGAAGGTCGATCCGCAGACCCGACTCGTATCCGTCCGTGCCGAGGTGGAGAACCCTGGAGGCGAATTGCGGCCTGGCCAGTTCGTGCGTGTGCGGGTGCAGCTGCCCAGCGTCGAAAACGTCATCGCTGCCCCACAGACCGCCGTGGTCGCCAGCCTTTATGGCGATCACGTTTATGTCGTTGGACCCAAGCAGGCCGAGGCCCCACAGCCGAGCCCGGAGCAGGCGCAAGAAGCCGATGCGCCCGAGGTTGTCGCAGCGGCTCCGGCACCCGCCGAACCGGGCGCCCCGCCGGCCGGGGGGGACGGCGCGCCGGCGCTCGAGGCGCGTCAGGTATTCGTCAGTACGGGGCGGCGTTCTGGGATCCTGGTAGAGATCGTGGAAGGGCTCGAGCCGGGCCAGATGATCGTGACGGCAGGGCAAAACAGGCTGACGAGCGGCACTCCCGTGACCGTCGACAACTCGGTTGACCCGGCCCGGACGGCCGATGCTCGGGACGTCGCGCTGTGAACTTCTCGGCTGTTTTCATCCGCCGTCCTGTCCTCTCGACGGTTCTCGGCCTCTTGATCCTCCTGCTCGGATTCCAGGGCATCTTCAACCTGCCGGTCCGCCAGTACCCGGAGGTGGAGGAAACGGTGATCACGATCACCACCGCGTATCCGGGCGCCAGTGCCGACCTGATCCAGGGCTTTATCACCGACCCGATCGCGCAGGCGGTCGCGACCACGGAGAACATCGACTACGTCACGTCGCAGAGCCGGCCATCGGTGAGCACCGTGACTGTCCAGATGCAGCTCGGCGCCGATCCGGACAGCGCGCTGACGGAGGTCATTTCCAAGGTCAACCAGGTACGCGGGCAGCTGCCGTCCGAGTCGGAGGACCCGATCATCGTGAAGGGCACCGGGATGACCTTCGCCACGATGTACCTGGCCGCTCAGAACCCGCGCATGTCGAGCGAGCAGATCACCGAATATCTGGAGCGGGTAATCCAGCCTCGCATGTCGACGATCGAAGGCGTTGCCGAGGCGCAGATCCTCGGGGGCCAGACCTATGCGATGCGGCTATGGATCGATCCCGTGCGGCTCGCCAGCCGCAACATCACGGCATCGGAAGTACTTGCCGCCGTGCGGGCATCCAATTTCCTGTCCGCCCCCGGCAGCACCAAGAACGAGTATGTGACCAACTCGATCGCGTTGCGGTCAACTCTGCAAACGCCCGAGGCCTTCGGAGACCTGCCGATCCGCTCGGAAGGCAACGAGGTTATCCGGCTGCGCGATGTCGCAAAGGTGGAGCTGGCGGCGGAGAGCACCGATACCGTCGTTAGCTTTAACGGCGAGCCCGGCACGTTCATCGGCGTATTTCCGACCCCCAGCGCCAATCCCATCGATGCCGCAGCGGCAGTTCGCGCCGAACTGCCGTCGATCCAGGATTCGCTGCCGGACGGCATGACGATCACGCTGGTCTACGACGCTACCGAGACGATCAGCGCCTCGATCGAGGAAGTGTTCACGACGATCGCCGAAGCGGTTGTCATCGTCGTGCTGATCATCCTTCTGTTCCTCGGCTCGTTCCGATCGGTCGTAATTCCGGTCGTCACAATCCCCGTCTCGCTGATCGGCGTCTGCTTCTTCCTGTACGCGTTCGGCTATTCCCTGAACCTGCTGACGCTGCTTGCGATGGTGCTTGCCATCGGGCTGGTCGTCGACGACGCCATTGTGGTGGTCGAGAACATCCACCGCCACATCGAGGAAGGCCTCAGCCCGAGGGAGGCCGCCTTCCAGGGAATGCGGGAGATTACCGGCCCGGTCGTGGCGATGACCATCACGCTTGCGGCGGTATTCGCGCCGCTCGGTTTCACCAGCGGTCTTACCGGGTCGCTGTTCCGGGAATTTGCGTTCACGCTGGCCGGGGCCGTCCTCATCTCAGGGCTGATCGCGCTGACGATCTCCCCGATGATGTCGGCCCGCCTGCTGCGGCACGGACAAAGCCGGTTCCAGCAGAAAGTCGATCGCAGCTTCGACCGGGTGGCTGGCTGGTATCGCAGGAGGGTCGACAACTCGCTCAACTACCGGCCCGTCACGCTGCTGGTAGCGGTTTCCCTGCTGGCTCTAACGGGGTTCCTGTTCACCCAGACGACGAGCGAACTGGCGCCGGAAGAGGACATCGGCGCGCTGTTCTCGCTGGTCCAGGCTCCGCGCTATGCGACCACCGAGTACACGGAGCTCTATACCAGGCAGATGGATGCACTGACCCGGGATCTGCCCGAATTGCGTGCCCGGTTCCAGATCGTCGGCTTTGGCGGCGCGACAAATTCCGGCATCGCCCTTTGGGCGCTGAAGGATTGGGATGAGCGGGAGCGATCGCAGGCGGAAATACAGCAGGACCTGACAACGCGGATCGCGCCGGTCGCGGGCGTTCAGGCGTTCATCTTTGCGCCGCCGACGTTGCCCGGCACCGGCGGCGGCCTGCCTATTTCACTGGTGCTGCAATCTACCGGACCTGCCGATCAGGTGTTTGAACTCGCAGAGCAGGTCAGGCAGGAAGCGCAGGCGTCCGGCCAGTTCATCATCGTGCAGAATTCGCTGTCCTTCGATGCACCGCAGATCACGGTGACGATCGACCGCGACCGCGCCGCCGCGCTCGGCGTCGCCGTCAGTGATGTGGGAGCGACGCTTTCATTGCTGGTCGGCGGCGCTGCCGTCGCTCAGTTCGATCGCGAGTCGAACAGCTACGACGTCATCCCGCAAGTCCCGCAGGAATATCGAGCCAATCCCGAGCGCCTGGGCGAATATTTCGTGCGCAGCGCGTCAGGCTCAATGGTGCCGCTCTCCGCTTTGATCACCGTTTCCCAGAACGCGTCTCCCGCCGCCATCGAGCAGTTCAACCAGCTGAACTCAGCGACGATCTCGGCGCTGCCCCTGCCGGGGGTCACAACCGGACAAGGCCTGCAGAGCATCCTCGACATCGCTCAGCCGTTGCTTCCGGAGGGCTTTTTCATCGACTATTCCGGCCAGTCCCGTCTGGAAGTCGAGCAGGGCAACACCATCCTGGTCGCCTTCTCCCTGGCCATCATCGTGATCTATCTGGTGCTGGCGGCTCAGTTCGAGAGCTTCCGCGACCCGCTGATCATCATGATGACTGTGCCGCTGTCGATCTTCGGAGCCATCGTGCCGCTGAACCTGGGCCTTGGCACCCTTAACATCTATACTCAGGTTGGCCTGATCACCCTCATCGGGCTTATCACCAAGCACGGCATCCTGATGGTGGAGTTCGCCAACCAGCAGCGCGAGCACGGAATGTCGAAACGCGAGGCGATCGTAGAAGCGGCTCAGGTCCGGCTGCGGCCGATCCTCATGACCACTGCCGCCATGGTACTCGCCGTGGTGCCGCTGATCATCGCCACGGGAGCGGGCGCGGCCGCCCGCTACTCCATGGGCCTGGTGATCGCATCCGGAATGTCGATCGGAACCCTGTTCACGCTCTTCGTGCTGCCGATGTTCTACACCTTCATCGCGCGGCCGGACGAGGCTCGCGAACCGTCGGGCGCCGCCCATGGCGCTGCCGTCCCAGCCGAATAGAACGTCGCCGACCGGCGCCGCAATCTGACTGTTGTCGAGTGTGTGATGGGGGACAGACAAAATGGTGGGCGCGACAGGGACCCGAACCTGTAACCCCAATGATGTCAACGTAACCACCTGGGGCAAAGATCGCGGTGTCCTCCTAGGGGGGAATGCCGGGATTACGCGGGAGAACGGAGCAGGATCAGCGAGAACATCGGGGCACTGTCCGCCAAATGTCCGTCAAATCCTGTTCACGGGCGGGAAGATCGCGTGATCGGCGAGTGTGGTAGGCTCGGGTCATGTACCGGGAGAGACATGCGGCCGCAGTATTCGGGCTTCACTGATCACCCATTATTCCCAATCAGGCGGAGAGATTCGCCCCTGCTGATTGAGCAAGCCGTCGGGCAATTGCCTGTACGCCTATCCGGTTCATGGCGGCTCAGCATCGAAGCAACCCTGCAACGAGGAGACACGTCCCATGCCGACCTATATCGGAACCGAGAATGCCGACTATCCTGCCGTCGATTTCACGAACGACGTGCTCTATGGGCTCGGTGGAGACGACCTCATTCTTTCCGCTTTCGACGGTTTGTCGGTCATTTATGGGGGACACGGCGATGATGGCTTGTGGAGATGGGGTGACGGGCCTGCGCATTTATACGGTGATGACGGCAATGATGAACTGCTTGGGGGAGATTACGCAGACGAGATTTATGGAGGGGAGGACAACGACGATGCGCGGGCCGACGCGGGTGACGACAACGTCGATGGCGGTCGGGGTGACGACCTCCTGGACGGCGAATCCGGCTCCGATACCATCCACGGCGGGTCGGGCGTAGATCGGCTGGACGGCGGTTCCGAAAACGATTTCCTTTATGGCGGCGAAGGAAACGACAGCAGTTCCCTGGTCATCACCGCGGGTCGCCTGCAGCTTCAGGACGTGGGTGGGCTTTATGGCGGGGCCGGCGACGATTATCTCGACGGCGGCCGCGGCGATGACACTCTTGACGGCGGGACCGAGAACGACGTCCTGCTCGGCGGAGACGGCATCGACAAGCTTGTCGGGGGTGACGGCATAGATCGGGTGGAGGGCGGCGAAGGCGGCGACTGGCTCGACGGCGGTCTTGGCGGCGACACTATGATCGGCGGCATCGGCAATGACGCCTACTTCGTGGATAATTCAGGGGACAAGGTGCTGGCGGACGCGGATGGAACCGACACCGTCGACAGTTCCGTGAGCTTCTCGCTTCTGGGCACCAATGTGGAGCGCTTGGTGCTCACCGGTTCGGGCAACATCGACGGTACGGGCGACACCTTCGACGAGACGATCACCGGCAATTCGGGGAACAACACGCTCGACGGCGGCGCCGGAGCCGACAACATGAACGGTGGCCTTGAGAGCGACACACTTCGCGGCGGCACGGGCGATGATACGCTGATGGGCGGGGCCGGGAAGGACCAACTGTGGGGAGAGGACGGCAGCGACACCTTTTACTTCAGCTCAATCGCCCAGAGCCGGGTAGGCGCCTTGAGCGATGCGATCATGGACTGGGAGGTATCCGACACGCTCGACATCGCCGGAATAGATGCAGACAAAGCCCAGAGCGGGAACCAGGACTTTACCTTCATCGGGGAAGGGCCGGCGAGCACCACGATCGGGCAAGGCCAGGTCAAGTTCTACCATTCCGGAGGTGACACCTTCGTGGTCTTGAACCAAACCGGCGACACCACAGCGGGCTTTCAGATCCGCATCGTCGATCTCCATGACCTGACCGCGGATAACTTTCTAGGTCTCGAGTAGGAGCTCTGTGCCATTGATCTCTGCATCGGACTGCTGATCAGCCGCTCTTCCAACGCTGGTCGGAGCGACTCACCGTCCCCTTGCCGCCCATGTGAGCCCTAGATTCAGATTGCGCCGTTTCCCGGAAACGGATGTCCGTTTCGCATACGGCCGGCTCGCGCCGGATCGCGGTCGGTCCACGCAACAGCATGAAAGGTTCTCATCTGCCGTGAGGCGGACACGCTCTAGGCGCTACCAGCCGCTATTCACGCGAAGCGCCGGCGAGAGCTGCCAAGCGGAGCGGGGCCGGTTTTGCCGGCCCGATTTGGATAGCCGGGTATCCTTTCCTGATTGACAGGTTCTGTTCACCTGCGTGAAAGTCTTTCCTTAGACCGATGGCAGCCGTGATCTGAGCATCGGCTTTACGGAGGCAGGGGTAATGCGGATGCGAATCTCGCTCTTAAGTTGTTGTGCGATAATGGCTTCGTTCGCCACTAATCCCGTTTTTGCCGCAGCTCCGGAATCGGACGAGCCGATCAAGATCATCCTGAATAATTGGAGTAGCCAGCTCGTGACTGCCAACGTTGTTGGCCAGTTGCTTGAAAAAAGGGGATATACTGTCGAATACGTGCCATCCGACACGCAGCTTCAGTATCAAGCGCTGGCCGACGGCGATGCCCATTTCCAGATCGAGGTGTGGGAGGGCTCGCAAGCTACTGCCTTTGAAGCAGCACTTGCCGCTGGCGCGGAGGATTACGGGAGTCATCAAGCTGTTACACGCGAGGAATGGTGGTATCCCCTGTATGTCAAGGACGTCTGCCCAGGGTTGCCAGACTACAAGGCTCTGGATGCCTGCGCCGACAAGTTCGCCACGGCTGAAACTGCTCCAAAGGGCCGCTTCGTCGGCCCACCCGCCGATTGGGGCAAGCATTACAGCGAGCGCATCGAGGCACTTAAGATGAACTTCCAGGAAGCGCCGGCCGGGCAAGCCGCGACGCTTTGGGCGGAGTTGCAGGCCGCCTATGACCGGAAAGAGCCGATCGTCCTCTTCAATTGGACTCCCAACTTCGTGGAAGCCAAGTTCGAAGGCGAGTTCGTGGAATTCCCGAAATACGAGCCTGCCTGCCTGACCGATCCCGCCTGGGGTCAGAACCCCGACGCGGTCTACGACTGCGGCGCGCCGGCCAGCGGCTATCTTAAGAAGGCCGCTTGGTCCGGCCTTGATGAAAAATGGCCGGAGGCCGCTGCGATGCTGAAGAAGGTCGACTTCACTAATGCGCAGCTCGCCGCCGCCGCCGCCATGGTCGATGTCGATGGCCTCACGGCCGAGGAGGCTGCCGAAAAGTGGATCGCCGAGAACGAGGCGGTGTGGGGTCCCTGGGCCGAATAAGCCTGAGCGCGGGCCTCCCGTAAAACGGAAGCCCGCCGTATTTGCCCCACAGGGATTGGGGATCACTCTGCGCAAAATTCATGCAAACTCCCGTTAAGATCTCCTGCCAGGGGGTCTGGAAGATCTATGGACCCGATCCCGCCGGGTTCCTCGATCGGCATGATCGTCGGCCCGAACCGGCGGCCTTCCGAGCCGAGAATCATGTCGGGGCGGTGCGCGATGTCTCGTTCGAGGTCGCGACCGGTGAGATCCTGGTCGTCATGGGCTTGTCCGGCTCGGGCAAGTCGACGTTGGTGCGCTGCCTTTCCCGTCTCGTCGATCCGACGGCAGGGAGCATCTTCTTCGACGGCGAGGACATCACCCGCGCTGGCATGCGCAAGCTGACCGAGCTGCGCCGCCGCAAGATCGGCATGGTTTTTCAGAACTTTGGGCTCCTGCCGCACCGCAGCGCTGCGGAAAACGTGAGCTTTCCGCTTGAACTCCAGGGAATGCCCAAAACCGAGCGCAACGCCAAAGCAACCGAACTGCTGCGGTTGGTCGGACTGGAAGGTCGGGAATCCTATTTCCCCAATGAGCTGTCAGGCGGCCAGCAGCAGCGCGTGGGCATTGCGCGTTCGCTCGCGGTCGAGCCGGACCTCTGGCTGCTCGACGAGCCGTTCTCGGCGCTCGACCCGCTGATCCGGCGCGAAATGCAGGACGAGTTCCTGCGCCTGCAGCGCATGCTCAAGAAGACCATCATCTTCATCACCCATGACTTCGATGAGGCGATACGGCTCGCCGACCGGATCGGCATTATGAAAGACGGGGCGATGGTGCAGATGGGTACGCCGGAGCAGTTGGTCGTGGAGCCGGCCGGCGATTACGTCGCCGAGTTCACCAAGGGAGCCCCAAAGGGAAAGCTGATCTCGGCTGCTCGCGCCATGCTTCCCGTCCGGTCGGGACCGGTGCATCCCGACCCGATCCACCATTCGGCGAAGATCGACGAGGTGGCGGCCCGCGTGCTGGAATCCGAGGACGGCATCACCGTGGTGGATGACGATCATCGCCCCGTTGGGCACCTGACCCGGTCCCGGATCATTGAGGTTCTGTTCGCTTCGGCGCGTCCGGCATGAGCGCGACCGCCACCTTTCCGGTCCAGGTCGGCGGGAACGCCGCTCGGCAGCCCTGGGGCACGCCGGCCCTCCTTCTGGGAGTGGCGCTCGTCGCGATCCTGCTTTCGCAGCTCTTTCCGTGGGCTGCACGGTGGCCCGAGGGCTGGACGCTTCCAGTGCGCGAATGGGTGACTGAAGCCCTTCGTTGGCTCGCCCGCGACCTTTCGTTCGGCTGGTTCAGCTTCCGCGATCTTACCCGCGGCATCGCCTCGGTGCTTGCTTGGCCGCTGGATGTCGCCGAGGGTGTGCTCTTCGCCGGTTTCAAGCGGAGCAGCGTCCCCCCGGTGCCCTGGGTGGCGGTCGCCTCAGGTGTCGTGCTCCTCGGGCATTTCCTCGGAGGGAGGCGCCTTGCCGTCCTGTGCGGCGTGGCCGTGCTGTACATTGCCGTCTTCGGCTTGTGGGCCGACGCAATGCGAACCCTGTCGCTCGTTGTGGTAACCGTGCCGTTTGCGGCGGTGACGGGCCTGCTGCTCGGGATAGCAGCCTTCAAGAGCGCCACCGCGGACCGGGTCCTGCGCGTCCTGTTCGACCTTCTGCAGGCGATCCCGCACATGGCGTATCTGGGACCGGTGGCCGTCTTCTTCGGCTTCGGGCCGGTAGCGGCGATGCTCGCCAGCGCACTGTTCGCCTTGGCGCCGATGGCCCGCAGCGTCCTGCTCGGGCTACGCACCATCCCGGCCAATGTCGTCGAGGCTGGCCTTATGTGCGGCTGCAGCCCACGTCAGTTGCTCTGGCGGACGCAGATTCCGGCTGCCTTGCCGGTTGTGCTGGTCGGCCTAAACCAGGTCGTGATGCAAGTTCTGGCGATGGCGGTCATCGCCTCGCTGATCGGCGCGACCGGGCTCGGGCACCGCCTGCTTGTGTCGCTGCAGCAGCTGCAGGTCGGGCGAGCCGTGGAATACGGCGTCGCCATCGTGCTCATCGCCATCGTGCTCGACAGGTTGACGCAGGCTTGGGCGAAGCGCACCGCTGTGCACCAGCCCCGAATGTCCTGGCTGACCCGCCACAGGCACGTCACGGCGTTTTTCCTCGTCTTGGCCGCCGCCTATGCGCTGACGCCGTGGATCCCGGCAGTCAACCAGCTTTCCAAGGCGATGACGGTCACTACGGCTCCATTGTGGGACCAGGGGATCCGCTGGATTTCCATGACCCTTGCCGGTCCCCTCGCCGCGTTCCGTGACGGCGCGACGCTCTACATCCTCCTGCCGGTGCGAAACTTCTTTCTGTGGCTACCCTGGCCGCTGCTCGTCGGCGTGCTCTGCGCGGTCGCCTGGCGGCTCGGCGGCGTACGCCTGACGATCCTCACGGGAGCGTTGATCGGCTTCATCCTGCTCGTCGGGCTTTGGGTCCCGGCCATGATGACGCTTTACCTGACGACGCTGGCCGTGATCGTATGCATCGTGGTCGGCGTGCCGCTCGGCGTGGCAGCAGCGCAACGGCCGCGCATGGGCCGCGCGATCCTGACCTTATGTGACACGCTGCAGACCTTCCCGTCGTTCATTTACCTGATCCCGGTGATCATGCTGTTTCGCGTCGGCGACCTCGCTTCGCTGATCGCCATCGTCGGATACGCCATGGTCCCGATCATCCGGTTCACACATCTCGGCATAACGCGCATTCCAGCCAACGTTGTGGAGGCGGCCACGGCCGCCGGCGCCACGCCGCGGCAGTTGCTGTGGAAGGTCCAGCTGCCGCTTTCAATCCCCGAGATCATGCTGGGCGTGAACCAGACGATCCTGATGGCGCTCGCGATGACTGCCATCACCGCGCTGATCGGCTCGCGCGACCTCGGGCAGGAAATCCTGAAAGCCTTGCCTGAGATCGATACCGGCCGGGGGCTGCTCGCCGGACTGTCCATCGCGTTCATCGGCATCATCGCCGACCGGCTGATCAGCGCCTGGATCCGTCGGCGCGGGCTGCGCTACGGCTTCCGGGCGATTTAGTCCGAATGCCTCGGCTCCAAAGGAGTCGCGGATAGCAGTTGACAGTCGCGCCTCTCACTCGCGACCATCCGTGTCGGCGCTGGTTCCGGTCAGCACCATCCAGATTGCAGGGGAGAGTCTCATGTCCGCGCGCAGTTTCCTTAGGTCCGGTATCGCTCTTGTCGCCACGCTTGCCGCCCTCCCCGTCTGGGCCCAGGAATCGAACGATTCGATCAAGCTCACCTTGCATGACTGGACCGGCCAGCTGATCAGCACCCGCATCATGGGCGAAGTGCTAAAGCAGGCCGGCTACACCGTCGATTATGTGCAGGCGGATTACCTGGCGCAGTTCGCCGGCATGACGACGGGCGACCTGCATGTCGCAATGGAGGTATGGGCGACAACTGGACAGGAGGCGCTGAACGAGGCGGTTTCCACCGGCAACGTCGAGAATCTCGGCGAAACCGGCATGCTGGCCATCGAGGAATGGTGGTACCCGCTTTACATGAAGGAGCAGTGCCCGGGCCTGCCGAACTGGGAGGCGCTCCGCGACTGCGCCGAGGCTTTTTCTATTCCCGAGACGGCGCCGGATGGCCGCTATCTAGGTGGACCGGTGACCTGGGGCGGCTTCGACGAGGAGCGTGTGGAAGCCCTGGAGCTGCCGTTCGAAGTGGTCCATGCTGGGACCGATGCGGCCCTCTTCGCCGAGCTTGAATCGGCCTATCAGCGCAAGGCTCCGATCGTGATGTGGGTTTACGCCCCGCATTGGGCGCCGATCAAATACGAAGGCGAATGGGTCGAGTTCCCGCCCTACGAGCCGGCCTGCTACACCGACGCGAGCTGGGGCACGAACCCGGACGCCACGCATGATTGCGCCAAGCCGCGCGGACCGATCTGGAAGGCTGCCTGGTCCGGCGTGAAGGAGAAATGGCCGGGCGCCCACAAGGCCATCCAGGCCTTCAAGCTCGACAATGACGAGATGGGCGCAATGGTCGGAAAAGTGGACGTCGAAGGCCAGCAGCTGGAGGCGGTTGTCGACGAGTGGATCAAGGGCAACGAGTCCCGCTGGCGCGGGTGGATTGCCAAATAGCTGGTGAGCGGCGAGGCGTAATCCCCTTGCTCATCTCCGGTCGCAGCGGAGCCGCGGCGCTGGGGCGGTCATGAACGCCTCTCCGATAAAGCTGTCCTGCCGGCGAGTATGGAAGCTGTTCGGCCCGGATTCCGGCCGCTTCCTGGCTGAGCACCCGGCGCCAACGTCTCAGGAGCTATCGGCCGCGGGGCTGATCACCGCGGTCGCGGATGTCAGCTTGGAAATCCGCGCCGGCGAAATCTTCGTGATCATGGGTCTTTCCGGCTCCGGCAAGTCGACCCTGATCCGCTGCTTGTCGCGGCTGGTCGAGCCCACCTCCGGGGAAATCCTGTTCGACGGGCGCGATCTCTTGGCGATGCCGGAACGGGAACTGATCGAACTCCGCCGCCATCGGATGGGAATGGTGTTCCAGCACTTTGCACTGCTGCCGCACCTCTCGGTGTTGAATAACGTCGCCTTCCCGCTCTCCGTTCAAGGGGTGTCCCGCCGCGGACGTGAGGCGCGGGCGCGGGAAATGATCGATCTCGTCGGGCTTGGCGGTCGCGAGAACTACCTTCCCAGCCAGCTGTCCGGCGGGCAGCAGCAGCGGGTCGGCATCGCCCGCTCCCTGGCGGTGGGGCCGGAGCTTTGGTTCCTCGACGAACCCTTCTCGGCGCTCGATCCGCTGATCCGCCGTGAGATGCAGAACGAATTCCTGCGCCTGCAGCACCTTCTGCAGAAAACCATCGTGTTCATCACCCACGACTTCGACGAGGCGATCCGGCTTGCCGACCGGATCGCCATTATGCGGGACGGCAGGGTGATCCAAGTCGGCACCGCCGAGGAGCTGATCCTGAGCCCGGCGGATGCCTACGTGGCCGAGTTCACGCGGGAGGCCCCGCGCGCCAAGATTCTTTCCGTCGGGGCCGTAATGCGGCCACTGAACGGCGCGCGCGACTTCGCCGGAACGGTTCGAGCGGCAAGCCGAGTCATCGAAGCCGCCCGGGCTTTGCAGGGCATCGACCAGCCGCACGCCGTTGTCGACGATTCCGGCCAGCATGTCGGCATCATTGATCGTGCCCTGATCATGCAGGTATTGCTCGAGACGAGCGGACCGGCGGCGGCGAGAGCCTGAAGTGACGGTCGCCGCCGAACCTTTCCCCGCGGAGCGGCGCTTTCCGGCCCTGCCGGCGCGCGTCGGTTGGCTTGGCGCTTTCGCCGTCTCGCTCGTGTTCCTTTACCTCCCCCGCGGCACTCTTCCGCGCTGGGCCGCCGACGTTCCCCGCGGTTGGAGGCTCCCGGTCCAGAGCTGGATTTCCGCCGCGATGGACTGGCTCGTAAACGATGCCAGTTTCGGCTTGTTCACGTTTCGCGAGCTGACGAGGTTTCTCGCCGAGGCGCTTCAGCTTCCGTTGACCGCTGCAACGAGCCTGCTCGCGACCGGGCTGCTGTCGGGCGAAGGCTCTGCCGCCGTTCAAATCCTTCCGCCCCTGCCGTGGATTGCGGTCCTGTTGGCAGCCGTGATCCTGGCATTTCACGCCGGCGGCGCCAGCTTGGCCGCATTGGCCGCGGCGGCGTTCCTCTACCTTGCCGCGTTCGGCCAATGGCAGAGCGCGATGATCACGCTGTCCTCCATCGTAATCGCGGTCCCGTTCGGGGTCGTCGGCGGCATGCTCCTGGGTATCGCGGCGTTCCGCGCCCCTCGATTGCGCAGGTTGCTGGTGCCGATCCTCGACGGCATGCAGACGATCCCCGTCTTCGCTTATCTTCTGCCGATCCTCTTCCTGTTCGGCTTCGGTCCCGTCGCCGCCCTGATCTCGACAATCATCTACGCGATGCCGCCGATGGTCCGGGTGACGATGCTCGCGCTCGACAACGTCCCGGCCGATCTCGTCGAATTCGGCAAGATGGCGGGCTGCACCCCGCGCCAACTGATCCGGCGCGTCATGATCCCGGTCGCCCGCGCGCCGCTGATGGTCGGCGTGAACCAGGTGATCATGCTGTCGCTCAACATGGTCATCATCGCCTCCATGATCGGGGCCGGTGGCCTCGGCTACGATGTCCTGACCTCGCTGCGGCGGCTCGACATCGGACGCGGCCTCGAGGCGGGCGTGGCCATCGTGGTGCTCGCCGTGGCCCTCGACAGGATAAGCCAGGCTTACGCAACCCGGGCCGGGCGTCTCGCCAGCCTCGGTACAGCGCCGGGCAGGAGCCCGCGGCTGCCGATCGTGGCGCTGGCGGTGGCAGCGCTGACCTGGGCGCTCGGATTTCTTTTTCCCGGGCTGCAGGCCTATCCGGCCGTGCTGCAAGTCTCCACGGCGGCTTATTGGGATGCCCTCGTCGAATACCTGAACGTCAACTTCTTTGACGTCTTCGAGGCGGTGAAGACCGCCGTGCTCCTCAACGTCCTGGTGCCGGTCAAACGCTTCCTGCTCGCCCAACCGTGGCCGTGGGGCGCGGCGGTGATCTGCGCCGCCGCCTGGGCCGTTGCCGGGCCGCGTCGAGGCATCATCGCCGGCCTTTTCTGCCTTTTCATCGCCTTTACCGGCTTCTGGGAGCCGGCGATGGTGACCGTCTATCTCGTCGGCGTGTCGGTGCTCATCGCCGCCCTGATTGGCATCCCGATCGGGGTGGCAGCGGGCCTCAATGCCCGGCTCTGGCGGGTCGTGCAGGCGATCATCGACACGCTGCAAACGCTGCCGAGCTTCGTCTATCTCATTCCCGTGGTAATGCTCTTCCGCGTCGGCGACTTCACCGCGATGATCGCCGTGGTGCTCTATGCGCTTGCTCCTGCGGTCCGCTACACTGCGCTTGGCATTCGAGAGATTGACCCCCGGCTGATCGAGGCCTCCCGGGCGATGGGCACCACCGCCAGCCAGCGGCTCACCAAGGTGCGCCTGCCGCTTGCGATCCCGGAGATCATGCTCGGCCTCAACCAGACAATCATGCTCGCGATCTCAATGCTGGTGATTACCGCATTGGTCGGGACGCGCGATCTCGGCCAGGAGGTGTATATCGCGCTCACCAAAGCCGACGTCGGTCGCGGCATCGTGGCTGGGCTTGGCATTGCCATGCTTGCGATGATCGCAGACCGTATCATGACGGCCTTGGCGGCGAGGATGCGGTGGAGGCTTGGCCTTGCTTGACCGTGCCGAGAGGGCCGCCGGTCATGCCGCGCGCCTGCCAATCTGGACGGGAATGGTCGAACCGCGGCCGCTTGCCGGCGGGATTACCAACATGAACTTCGTCGTGGACGACGGAGGGCGACGCTATGTAGTGCGCATCGGCGGCGACATCGACGTGCACGGAATTTCCCGGCGAAACGAACTTGCGGCCAGCCGTGCCGCCCATGCAGCTGGGATTGCTCCGGAGGTGGTCTACGCAGAGCCGGGGGCGCTCGTCCTCCAATTTGTCGAAGGCCGGACCCTTGGTCCTGATGACGTCAGGGATCCCCGCAATCTGACCCGCATCGCCGAGGTGGTCCGCCGTTGCCATCGCGAGATTCCGAAGCACCTGCGCGGACCGGGCTTCATGTTCTGGCCGTTCCATGTGATGCGGGACTATGGACACACTCTGCGCGAGCAGCCGCGCGAGGGTCTGCCGGGAAGGTTGGAGGGGTTGCTGAGCCGCGCGGAGAAGCTCGAAGAAGCAGTGGGGCCGATCGAGGTTATCTTCGCTCACAACGACCTGCTCGCGGCGAACTTCATCGACGATGGGCAGAAGCTCTGGCTGATCGACTGGGATTACGCCGGGTTCAACTCGCCGCTATTCGACCTCGGCGGGGTTGCTTCCAATAATGGCCTGTCGCCGGCCGCGAGCGAGCATTTGATGGAAGCGTATATGCAGTCGCCGGTCACCGACGAACTGCGGTTCCGCTTCGCGGCGATGAAAGCCGCTTCGCTGCTGCGCGAAACAATGTGGAGCATGGTCTCGGAGCTCCATTCGGCAATTAACTTCGACTACCGCGCTTATACCGCGGAAAACCTGTCGCGCTTCGAGGCCGCGTTCGCGGCCTTCGAGGCCATGGAGCGCTCATGAAGGATCTGCCGTCCTCGGCCAAGGTGGTCATCGTCGGCGGCGGGATCGTCGGCTGTTCCGTAGCCTATCATTTGGGCAAGATGGGCTGGACCGATATCCTACTCTTGGAGCGCGGCAAGCTGTCGTCCGGCTCCACCTGGCATGCGGCCGGCCTTGTCGGGCAGCTCCGGACTAACGCCAATGTCACTCAACTGCTCGGCTACTCCGTCGCGCTCTACGACCGGCTTGAGGCAGAGACGGGGCTTGCCACGGGATGGAAGCGCAATGGCGGCTTGCGCCTCGCCTGTAATGCAGAGCGCTGGACCGAGGTCAAGCGCCAGGCCACCACTGCAAAATCCTTCGGCCTCGACATGCAATTGCTTACGCCGAAGGAGGCCCAAGCTCTCTGGCCGCTGATGAATGTTGACGACGTGGTCGGCGCGGCGTTCCTGCCTACCGATGGCCAGGCCAGTCCCAGCGACATCGTCCAGGCACTTGCCCGCGGCGCCCGGCAATGCGGCGTCTCGATCCATGAGGACGTGGCGATCACCGGCGTCCGCATCAAGAACGGGCGCGTTCGGGGCGTCGCTACCTCGGCCGGTTACGTCGACTGCGAGAAGCTGGTCATCTGCGCCGGGCAATGGTCGCGTGAGATCGGCCGAATGGCAGGGGTCAACGTGCCGCTCGTGTCCGTGCAGCACCAATACGTGATTACAGAGCCAATCCCCGGCGTTACCCCGAGTCTTCCAACGCTTCGCGACCCGGACCGCCTTACATACTACAAGGAGGAGGTCGGCGGGCTCGTCATGGGAGGGTACGAGCCCGACCCGATCCCCTGGGCGGAGAACGGAATCCCGGACGGATTTCAGTTTCAGCTGCTGCAGTCTGATTGGGATCATTTCACGCCAATTCTGGAATTGGCGCTGCCCCGCGTCCCCGCGCTCGATCAGGTCGGGATCAAGCAGCTCATCAACGGTCCGGAGAGTTTTACGCCCGACGGCAATTTCATTTTGGGTGAAGCGCCCGAGGTTCGAGGAGTGTTTGTCGGCGCCGGGTTCAACGCCTTCGGGATAGCGTCCGGGGGCGGCGCGGGGATGGCGCTGGCCGAGTGGGTGGCAAAGGGTGAGCCGCCCTATGACCTCTGGCCGGTCGATATCCGACGCTTCGGCCGCAACCATTTCGACGTGGATTGGGTACGCACCCGCACGCTAGAGGCGTACGGAAAACATTACGCAATGGCGTGGCCTTTCGAGGAATACTCGTCCGGCCGCCCGTTGCGCCGCTCACCCCTTTACGGTCGCCTCAAGTCGCAGGGCGCCGTGTTCGGCGAAAAGCTCGGCTGGGAGCGTCCCAACTGGTTCGCCGATCCGGCCCACGGCGACGAGCCGCGCGATGAGTATTCGTACGGCCGCCAAAACTGGTTTGAGGCTGTCGGCCGCGAACACAACGCGGCCAGAGAACGGGTGGTTGTCATAGATCAGTCGTCCTTCGCCAAGTTTCTGATGATTGGTCGGGACGCCGAGGCGGCGCTTTCCTGGATCTGTGCCAATGACGTCAGCAGAGCACCGGGCGCGCTCACCTATACGCAGATGCTGAATTCACGCGGCGGCATTGAATGCGACCTCACCGTCGCCCGCCTCACCGAGCAAAGCTACTACATCGTCACGGGTACCGGCTTCGCGACCCACGATTTCAACTGGATATCGCGCAATATCCCGGACGGCCTGGATGCGCATCTAGTCGACGTCACATCGCAAAGTGCGGTGCTGTCCTTGATGGGGCCACGTGCCCGGGACGCGCTGTCGGCGCTCACCCGCGAGGACATCTCCAATGACGGCTTTCCGTTCGGCACGTGTCGGACGATAGCCGTTGCGGGCGGCCCCGTCCTGGCGCTGCGGGTCACCTATGTCGGCGAGCTCGGCTGGGAGCTGCACGTACCCGTGGAGTTCGCAGCGACCGTCTACGACCGGCTGATGGAAGCCGGCCAGGCTTTCGGAATTTCCAATGCGGGATATCGCGCAATCGAATCGCTGCGGCTCGAGAAGGGCTACCGCGCATGGGGCGCGGATATCGGCCCGGACCACACCCCGCTCATGGCTGGGCTGGGCTGGGCGCTTAAACTGAAAAAGAACGTGCCCTTTATCGGCCGCGGAGCGATGGAAGCGGCGCGCGGCGCGAAGCTCCCCCGGCTCCTTGCCGGCTTCACTGTCGACGATCCCGGAATCGTTTTGCTTGGCCGCGAGACTATCTACCGCGAGGGGGTCCGCGTCGGCTGGCTCTCGAGCGGCGGCTGGGGCTACACGGTCGGCAAGAGCATCGGCTTTGGGTACGTGCGCAACCCCGAACGCGGCGTCGACCCGGATTACGTGATGTCCGGGACCTATGAACTGGAGGTGGCAACCGAGCGGGTGCCCGCCGCGCCCTTCTTCAAGCCCCTTTACGACCCTGACATGGTCCGTGTGAAGGCCTGAATAGAAGGCCCAAGCCGGTGTCTGCCCTCCTTGCGAAGGACGGTTCTCTAGGTGACAAACTTCCGACGCTAACAAGAACAACGACGCCGCGAGATCGGAATAGCAAATAGCAAAGTCGCCTGAACGGCACATTAACCTGTTGGGCGCAGTCAGCGATGCCCCTCCACGTGTTCTGCATGCGGGATTTTATTAGGTCAGGGTCGTGAAAATCTCCCCGGCGCCCGAGATGAACCGGTGCAGCTTAAAAGCCAGAAACGCGCTTGAGCCGGGACCGCCACGCTCCGTCTCGGGCAGGCTCACTCGGGTCAAGAACTGCTCGAAACCGCTACGACATATTTCCGCGTCGACGCCGCTGTCTTCCGAAAGACGCTCGACCGCGGTGTCGAAAGGGACGGGCTTCTTACGCTTCAGTTCCTGGCCATCATCAAGGCCGATCGCAAGCTCCGCCCAGACCGCAAGAGGATGCCGCCGCAGCACCTCATCCGTCAGACCTTCGGGAAGGGCGTTCGTGAGAGCATGCGCCAGCTTCGGCCGCACATCGTCGGGGTAATCGGCTCCTCGTCGGCCAATGCGCTCGCCGCCGCGGCGTCAACCCAAACTGCAGTTTCGCTCATTTCCCCCTGCGAGGCAGTCCTCTTCTAGGGACACCCTACATGGCTGAATTTTCGAGCGGAAAATTCATATCGTGATATCTCGCTATTGATTTTTGCACGTTCAACGTTTGCTTCTCCGCTTGCCGGGGCGTCCCCTGCCCGTGATTCAGCCCCGGAACCAACTATCAGGCCGACAGGAGAGCCGACTTGGTTCCCCGCCGCAACTGCTAGATTGCAGAGGAGCGAGCCGGTGCGTCACGCTCTCTCAGGTGCCAACTTCTGGCATCGAAAGTCGGTTCGTCAGACACCCGGGTGCCGCTCGCTGGGGTCAACTGCTGTCGCGGACTGAGACCGTGGACATTGGGTGCGGTCTTCGCCAGGTCCGGTTTGCGCCCAAATCAGTCACAGGAAGCAAACTTCGCCACCCCCGAAAGCGGACATCATCTAGCCAAGCGGATAAGCCTATCGCCTCGGCATAGATGGATGCCTGGAGGAGCGCGCCTGAGCCGCTAGACGAATCGGAGCATTGGAGGCCCCATAGCCGCGGTAACCGCCATTCCGCTGAACGATTTCAAAGAAAAAACGCTCGGCGAAGGTGTCGGTATAGAGTTGGAAGAATTCACCGGATCCGTCGCGGTCATAGAGCACGCCGCTCGCGCGCAAGCGCGCCAGTTGCTTGGGCTCGAGATCGAACTTGGACTCCAGGTCGTCGTAGTAGTTGTCCGGCACATCGAGCAGGTGCACGCCGCGCGCCTGCAGCCACTCCGCGGAACGAAATATGTCCTGGCTGGCGAAAGCGATGTGCTGCACGCCCGAGCCGAAGAACTCGGCTAGGAAGCGCCCGGACAGGGTTCGGTTGCTCTGCGACCCGTTCAGCGCGATGCGGACGGTCTGGCCCGTGCTTTCGACCACCTGGCTGCGGACCAGGCCCGCAGGATCGGCGATATCGAGCTGCGGCGTGCGCTCCATCGCGAAAATTGAGGTGTAGAAGAGGAGCCAGGAGAGCATCTCGTCATAGTTCATCGATTGGGAAATGTGGTCGATCAACTGCAGGCCTGCGCTTTCCGCGACCACCGAGTCCGGAGCGCCCTCGCGGCGGAACTCTATGTCCCAAACCCGCCCGAGCTCGCTTCCCGGATCGGTGAAGTAGAGCAGGCTGCCCCCGACACCCCTGATCGCGGGATGCTCGATTTCTCCGGGGCCGACGGCCTGCCGGAAGGGCTGAGCCAGGAGGGCCCGGGCGCGGGCCATGGCCTTTTGGGAATCTTCGACGCGGAGGCCGATGGCGCAAACGCTCGGACCATGCGTGATATAGGAGGCATGGGCGAACCCTTCGCGTTCGGAATTGATCACGAGATTGATCCCGCCCTGGGCCCACCATTCAACATCCTTGGAGATGTGACGGCCGCGCCGGCGAAAGCCCAGCGCCGAAAACAGCTGGGCGAGGTCCGCAGCGCTCTCCTCGTCCACTGCGAATTCGATGAACTCGGTCCCGAGAAGGTTGGCGCGCGCCGCGAGCGGCTCCGGAGCTGGCTTCCTTTTGATGTCCGGATCATGACGGGCGACCTCATCCAAGACAGCGATCAGCGAGCGGTGGCCGTCTACGGCGACCTGGCGCGCCGAGCCGGCCCGGAACTGGTCATTGAAGATCTCCAGGGAGAGGTAGCCGCCGTATCCGGTCGCGCCGACTGCGGAGAGGAACCGGGCAATGTCCATGTCGCCCTGTCCAGGCATGTTCCGGAAGTGCCTGCTCCAGGAAAGGAGGTCCATTTCTAACATGGGTGCATCGGCGATCTGGACCAGGAAGATGCGGTCGCCGGGGATGCTGCGGATGGAATCCGGGCCGATCCTGCGCGCGAGCGTATGGAAGGAATCGAGGATAAGGCCGATGGCCGGGTGATCCGCGCGGCGAACCACCTCCCAGGCGTCGCGATGGTCGGAAATATGGCGGCCCCAGGCGAGCGCTTCGAAGCCGACGCGCAGTCCCCGCCGGCTCGCCCGCTCGCCGAGTTCGTGGAAATCATCGGCTGCACGGTCGATCCCGCCAAGGGCCGCGGGCGAGACGTTGGAGCAGACAAGCATGAGGTCGGTCCCGAGCGCCTGCATCACGTCGAACTTCCGCTCGGCACGGTCGAAGGTCCGCCCGCGCTGCGGCTCGGGCAGCCCCTCGAAATCGCGGAAGGGCTGGAAAACGGTCACCTGCAGGCCGGCGTCGCGCACCATTTTGCCCACTTCGGAGGGGCCCGCCGGAGAGGCGAGGAAATCATTCTCGAAGATCTCGACCCCGTCGAATCGGGCGGCGCTGATTGCGGCGAGCTTCTCGTTCAAGTCTCCGGACAGAGACACGGTTGCGATACTGGTGCGAAACATGATCGACCCCCGCCTGGCGTCATCGAGGGGAGCCCTCCGGTTCACGCCGTCGTTTTGAACGAACCAGTCCGTTACTTTCAGTAGATAGCGACGCGCGTCAATCACGCAGTTTCGGGCCCTGCCGAGACCTCACGGAGCCCGGACGAAGCGCAGCACCATTTCAATCGCGTCCTCTCGCAGCCGCGAAAGGGCCGGCTTCGCCCCTAGGTCCCTGCCGAAGATCTTGGAAAAGGTGGCGCGGTTGGACACGTTGAAAAAGCACAGCGCGCTGATCTGCCAGTGGAGGTCCAAGGGATCGATTCCGGGTCGAAACAGCCCTTGGTTTCTTCCGCGCTCATATAGCCGGGCTATCGTATCGATCGCCGTGACGTTCAGGTCCTGAATGACCCGAGAACGTCCTAGGTAGTCGCCGTGATGGATGTTCTCGATCATCACCAGGCGGATGAAATCCTCATTGGAATTATGGTGGTCGAACGTGAACTCGACCAATCTCCGAATGGCAGCCTCTGGCTCCAAGTCGTCCAGGTGCAGCGTCGCCTCGAATGCCCGGACCTTGCTGTAGGCTGCCTCTAACACGCGCACGTAGAGACCTTCCTTCCCGCCGAAATAGTAGTAGATCATGCGCTTGCTCGATCGCGTTTTCGCCGCGATCTCGTCGATCCGCGCCCCGGAAAGGCCATTCTCGGCAAATTCCCGAGTGGCCACCTCGATGATGTCGGCCTTGGTGCCCTCCGGGTCCTGCGGCCGGGGCCGCTGGTCCAAAGCGTCTTCCTTTTCAAAGCTAAGTCTCATCCTTCGAGATCTCCAACCCGTCGGCGCGTTGACTACACGAACCAGTTCGTACATTTTAACATGCATCAATCCGGGCAAATTGGACAGCGGCGGCTGCAAAGGCAACAACCGCTATCTGTCTGGCAGACAAGGGTGCAGCGGGCGGCGTGCCTGAGTCCCAGGCGCGTTGCTGCGGGCGGGAGGGCGATGGAAAGCGCGGCCGAGCAACCGACGGATCACCTTCGTGGCAATGGGCTGAATCCCCATGCGGTGTTGGAAAAGGTCTTTGTAAACGCGCCGGAAGCTGCCTTTCGTGCAGCCCTGATCGGGCGCGGGATTCTCCGGTCGCGGACACCGCAAATGCACATGTCGGAAGGTCGCCGTATCGGCCTGTCTTACGACTACCAACTTATTGATTTCGACGCGATGTATCTGCCGGACAGCGCCGTCATGCCGCTCGTTCGGCAAGGGGCCGCCCTCGGCCTCTCCGGGTTCAACGTCACTCACCCTTTCAAGCAAGCCGTGCTCGGCTGCCTTGACGGGCTGTCGCCGAACGCCGAGGCGATCGGGGCTGTGAATACAGTCGTCCTGCGCGACGGCAAGGCTGTCGGGCACAATACGGACTGTTGGGGCTTTGCCGAGAGCTTTCGTCGCGATATGGCCGGAGTCTGCCTCGATCATGTCCTGCTGGTCGGCGCTGGCGGCGCGGGAATGGCCGTCGGCCGGGCGCTGCTCGAGCTGGGCGCATCGAGGATCGGGATCTTCGATGTGGACGGCGGGCGATCAGCCGCACTCGCCGGCAGCCTGCAGGCGCATTTCGGCGACAGCCGCAGCGCAGTTGTGGAGCGCGTCGCCGACGCGATCAGGATCGCGGACGGACTTGTCAACACAACTCCAATCGGCATGGCCAACCACCCGGGCATGCCGGTGCCGGCGGAACTCCTCCGCCGCGAGATGTGGATTGCCGACGTCATCTACTTTCCCGCCGAAACCGAACTGCTGCAAGCTGCCGCGACCCTTGGTTGCCGCAGCATGTCGGGCCGCGGCATGGCGATTTTCCAGGCTGTGCGCGCCTTCGAGCTGATCACGGGGGTGAAGCCCGATCCCAAGGAGATGGCACGGCATTTCGCCACCCAGAACAGCTGATCTGAACCACGGGCGCGATTGACATGTACGAACTGTTACGTCCACACTTCGGCAAAAATCCGGTCCCTTGGGAGGAAAGCATGATGTTCAGAATTGATCGCCGCGAGATGTTGCTGGGCAGCGCTGCCGCACTCGCGGCCTTGGCTACTCCCGCCCTTGCGCAGGACAAGGCCACGCTTCGCTTCTCGGCTGTTTTTTCCGAGCAGGATATCCGGGCCAAGACGCTCCAGATGTTCGCGGACGGAGTCGCGGACCATTTCACCGTCGAGCCATACTACGGAGGGACTCTGTTCAAGCAGGGCACGGAGCTCGTCGCCCTCCAGCGTGGCAACCTGGAAATGGGGAACATCGCGCCCCAGGACATCTCGAACCAGATTCCGGCATGGTCGATCTTCACCGCCGGATACGTGTTCCGCGATGCTGATCATCTCAAGAAGGTTTTCCAGAGCGACATCGGCAAGGACATGGTCGAGATGGCGGACAGCCAACTCGGCATACACATCCTCGGACCCACGTATTTCGGCCTGAGGCAGGTTGGACTGAAGTCCGAGAAGAAGATCAACACGCCCGCCGACATGGCTGGGATCAAGCTACGGATGCCGGGCGGCGAGGCGTGGCAGTTCCTGGGCACGGCGCTCGGCGCGAATCCCACGCCGATGGCATACGCGGAAGTCTATACCGGGCTGCAGACGGGCGCGATCGACGGCCAGGACAATCCGCTGCCCAATGTCGAGAATATGAAGTTCTTCGAGGTGATGTCGCAGATTGCGCTCACCTCGCATCTCGTCGGCTTCGACGTTCTCACTGTGTCCGGTAAGGTCTGGAACGAGATGAGCGCCGACCAGAAAACGGCTTTCCAGGCTTCCGCGGACAAGGCTCTCGACTGGAATACGCAGCAGCACCTTGCCCGCGAGGCGGAACTGGTCGACGTCTTCAAGAAGCACGGTCTTGATATCTACACGCCGGACGTTGAAGCGTTCCGCCAGCATGTCCAGCAAGCCTACCTCGCGTCCGACCTGGCCAAGAGCTGGCCCGCCGGAATGGTCGACAAGATTAACGCCCTCTAGACCCCACATCAATGCGGCCGGCCCCTGCGGGGCCTGCCGCATAGAGGGAACTCATGCTCCACGTGGGCACCTGGTTGAGGCGGCGGGCGGAAAACGTTTCCGTCGCCCTGCTCGCCACCATGTTCCTGGCGCTGCTTCTCCAGGTGGTATTCCGCTATTTCATCAATCTCCCCATGGGCTGGACGGACGAGATCAGCCTCATCGCCTGGCTCTGGATCGTCCTGTGGGGAGCAGCATTCGTCGTGCGTGAGAATGAGGAGATCCGCTTCGAACTCCTGCACGCCAGTGTTCGACCGGGTATTCGGCGGATTATGACCCTGGTGGCTGCCGGCGCGCTCGTCATCCTGTTTGCCGTCTCACTTCCCGCCGTCATCGATTACGTAGCCTTTATGCGAGTGCAGCGGACAGCCTATCTCCACATCCGCTTCGATTGGCTGTTCTCGATCTACGTCCTGTTCGCGGTTGCAGCTATCGTCCGGTATTTCTGGCTCGGCTGGCGCGCCATCGTGGGTCGGGAGGAACACGCGCCCGACCCAACGAAGGCAACGTCAGGCCTATGAACTTCGCCAGTCCCTTCTCCCTGGCGATCGTTGCAATCACGGGACTGGCCTTGTTCGGGCTGCCGATCGGATATGCGATGATCGCGGGGTCCATATTTTATCTGCTACTCGCGGGCCAGGATCTCGGAACTGCCGCCGAGCAGCTCCTTAACGGCATGTATCAGAGCTGGGTGCTTCTCGCCGTTCCTCTCTTCATCCTCTCCGCGGAGATCATGAACAGCGGCTCCATGACGGATCGGCTGGTGCGCTTCTGCGAGGCTCTTGTTGGCCGGTTCCGCGGCGGTCTTGCCCAGGTGAATGTCGTCCAGAGTATCCTCTTCGCGGGGATGTCCGGCTCCGCAATCGCGGATGCTGCGGGTTCCGGCAAGCTGATGCAGAACATGATGACCCGCGAGGGCAAGTATTCGCCGAGCTTTGCCGCCGCCCTGACTGCCGCTACCTCGGTCATCGCGCCACTCGTTCCGCCCTCCATTCCTCTCGTCCTTTACGCCCTCGTTTCCGACGCCTCGATCGGCTTCCTCTTCATCGCCGGCGTTGTGCCAGGGCTCCTCCTGGGCATTTCGCAGATGATCACCGTCGCGGTGATCGCCCGACGCCGAAATTTTCCGGTTGAGCAACGTGTCAGCGTCCGCGAGCTTCCACGCATCACCTTCCACGCCTTTCCGGCGCTCATGATGCCCGTCGTCCTGCTTGTCGGGATGCGAGGGGGCGTCATGACGCCGACCGAGGCATCCGCGGTCGCTGCTGGTTATGCGTTCCTCATCTCCGCTCTGTTCTACCGCAGCCTAACCGTGCGCCAGACCTACGAAGCATTCCTGACAAGCGCCCGGTCCACAGCCTCCATCGGCATGCTGATAGCCGGCGGTCTGGTGTTCAACTACGTCGTGACAATCGAGAACATCCCCGATTCGGTGCGGGTGCTCCTGGCCGGATTCGACCTGACCCCGGTCAACTTCCTGATCATCGTCAACGTGATCCTTCTATTGCTAGGCTGTATCCTTGAGGGCACCACTATTCTTCTGGTTGTCGTCCCAGTCTTCATCCCGACCGCCCAGGCATTGGGGCTGGACATGGTGCATTTCGGGGTCGTCGTGGTGCTGAACATCATGATCGGCCTGGTCACACCGCCCTACGGCCTGCTGCTTTTCATCATGACCAATATCGCGGAAGTGCCGCTCAGCGGCATTGTGCGGGAAGTGATGCCCTTTCTCCTGGCGATGGTGGCCGTGCTTGCCCTCATCACTTTCATGCCGGACCTGACGCTCTGGCTTCCCCGCCGCTTCGGATACGAAGGCTGATCGCCGTGGGAGGGGGTGACATGAAACCGATCTACATCCTGAACGGGCCGAACCTGAACCGGCTCGGCCAGCGAGAGCCGGAAATTTACGGCACGACAACGTTGGCCGAGATTGAGGCAATGTGCCGGGCCGTTCAACCGGGCCCACCAATCGAATTTCGTCAGACGAACAGCGAGACGCAGCTCATCGAATGGGTACACGAAGCGATCGACGCAGGGGCCGGAATAATCATAAACCCGGCAGCCTTTTCGTTCACCTCGCTAGCCCTACTCGATGCATTGAAGATGGTCCCGGGCCCGATTATTGAGCTGCACATCTCAAATATCCACCGGCGAGAAGACCTGTATCACAAGTCGCTGATGTCCCGGGCGGCAACCGCTGTAATCATCGGGCTCGGGGCGCGCGGCTACCGAGCTGCCGTCCGGGCGATGCAGGAAATTCTCGATCAAGATAAGGAGCCGGCCTGATGCGGTTTCTGCTGGCCGGCAACAAGGATCGCCCAGAAAAGATTCCGGACTATGGGGTCTGAAGTGCTTTCCCCCCGCGATTGGAGCTCGCACCCGCCCTACCTCGTCCCGGCTTACGGGTCGACCGTTCTTCGCGGCCCGAAGCGGCCTCTTGTGCCGCTGAGGCATACGATCTCGGAGCTGACAGGTCCGGTGTATGGGCATGAAAGCGTCGGGCCGCTGGACAACGACCTGACGCGCAACGGCGCGCGCAACGGCGAGCCACTCGGCGAGCGCATCGTCGTGTCAGGACGGGTGCTCGACGAGAGCGGCCGCCCTGTGCCCGGCACCTTGATCGAGATCTGGCAGGCAAATGCGGCCGGTCGCTACATCCACAAGGTTGACCAGCACCCAGCGCCGCTCGACCCGAATTTCTTCGGCGGAGGCCGTTCAATCACTGACGATGCAGGGCGCTACCGTTTCATGACGATCAAGCCGGGCGCCTATCCCTGGGGCAATCACCACAATGCCTGGCGCCCCAACCATATCCACCTGTCGCTGTTCGGCCCCTCGCTTGCCACGCGCCTCGTGACGCAGATGTATTTCCCGGGCGATCCGCTGCTGGATCTCGATCCGATCTTCCAGTCGTCGCCGCCTGACGCCCGGCAGCGGCTGATCGCCCGCTTTTCGCTCGACGTCACGGAGCCGGGCTTTGCGCTGGGCTACATCTTTGACGTCGTGCTCCGCGGGCCGTTGGAGACGCCGTTGGAGGCTGGCCGGTGAGCCTCAAGCAGACCCCGTCGCAAACGGTCGGGCCCTTCTTCGCCTATGCGCTCTCCGCGCCCCAATATAACTATCCGCATACGGGATTGGCGGCCGGGGAAATGGCCGACGACCTTGTGCCCGGCGAGCGGATTCGCATTGTCGGCCACGTGGTCGATGGCGCTGGCCAGCCTGTCAATGATGCCCTGATCGAGCTTTGGCAGGCTGACGCGGAGGGCCGCTACGCGCATCCGTCAGACCCGCGCCTATCGAACAGCACGTTTCGAGGGTTTGGCCGATTCGGCACCGGCACCGATCCGGAGAACCGATTTATCTTTCACACCATTAAGCCCGGCCGCGTGAATGCGGACCAGGCACCGCACATCAATGTGATCGTCTTCATGCGCGGGCTCCTGTCGCACGCTTATACCCGCATCTACTTTTCCGACGAGGCGGAGGCGAATGCGCGCGACCCGGTGCTGGCGAATGTCCCGGATGAGCGGCGGCGCACGCTGATCGCGCGCCGCGAGGAGACCCCTGCGGCGACCTTGTACCATTTCGACATGGTCATGCAGGGCCCTGACGAAACGGTCTTCTTTGATGTTTAGGGGATCGCGCTGGTGACCTTCTCACCGCTCGACTCTCAAATTCTCGGACCGCTTTTCGCGACCGACCGCATGCGGGCAGCTTTCTCCGATGCTGCCTTCGTCGCTGCCATGCTGCGCACGGAAGCGGCGCTGGCGGGCGCGCAGGCTAAAGTCGGTCTTGTGCCGAAGGGGCTCGCGGAAGCGATCGAGGCGATCCGGCCGGAGGACCTGTATACGGGGGAGCTTGGGGCAGGAACGACCCTGGCCGGAGTGCCCGTTATTCCCTTCGTGAAGGCCGTGCAAAAGCGGCTGCCGCAGGATCTCGAAAACTACTTCCATCGCGGCGCCACAACGCAGGACATCGTCGACACGGCGCTTGCCTTGCAGATGCAGCAGGCATTCGCGGCCCTTGTGCCCGATATGGAGAGGACGATGACCGGCCTCACTGGCCTCGCGCAAAAGTATCGGCAGGTCGCCTGCATCGGGCGCACATACGGTCAGCATGCCGCCCCGATTACCTTCGGTTGGAAAGTCGCAAGTTGGTGCCTCGGCATAGCCGAGGTTGCCGATGATCTCCCGCGGGTCCGAGGCCGGGCGCTCACCGCATCGCTGGGAGGTCCGGTCGGCACGTTGGCCGCCTTGGGCGAAAATGGGCCAAACATGGTCGAGCAATTTGCCCGGCACCTCGGCCTCGCTGCTTCGCCCGCCTCATGGCATACGCGGCGAGCCCGCATCGCCGAAACAGGCATGTGGCTGGCGTGCCTTGTCGGTGCTCTTGCCAAACTGGCCACGGATGTGGCGCATCTCACCTCGACCGAGGTTGGCGAAGTAGCCGAGGCTTACCTGCCGGGCCGCGGCGGGTCCTCGGCCATGCCGCACAAGCGGAACCCCGTTTCTGCGACCGTGATCTTGGCCGCGCACACGGCAACGGCCGGCCATGTTGCCACGCTCACCTCGGCTATGGCTGCGGCGCACGAACGCCCTGCCGGTGCGTGGCACGCGGAATGGTTGGCTCTGCCACAGCTTTTCGGCCTGGCGTCGGGAGCGCTGCGCGAAGCGGCGTCTCTCGCTGGAGGCATGGTCGTGAATGCCGAGCGCATGAAAGAGAACCTCCATCTGACCCGCGGCCTAATTTTCGCCGATGCCGCTGCTGCCAGTCTTGCCCCGCATCTCGGCCGGGCAGCGGCACACGGCGCGGTGGAAAGGGCCGCCGGCCTCGTGCGCAGCGGGGTTGCCACATTGCGAGAGGCGCTCGACGAAGACTCCTCAATTCCGGGAACCGCCCGCGGCGGACTGGATGCCGCCTTCGACCCGGAGCCCGCCATTTCAGCGTCGGCGCTTTGGACGGACCGCGCGCTCCAAGAAATTGGCGCGATACAAAATCGACAGAGGGCGGGTCGCTGATGCCGCAGCTTCGGGCCAACGGGGTGGACCTGCACTACGATCTGAGCGGGCCGGAATCCGCTCCGGTCGTGGCTTTCTCGAACTCGCTGGGCGCAACCCTGGAGATGTGGGATGCGCAGGTCGCGGCGTTGCGCGGCCGCTTCCGCTGCCTGCGCTATGACACCCGCGGCCACGGCCGCTCGTCCACGCTCGACTTGCCGGCCAGGATCAATGATCTCGCCGACGACCTTGCCGCGTTGCTCGAGGGCCTGGGCATTAAGCGGGTCCACCTTGTCGGCCTGTCCCTCGGAGGCATGACAGGTCAGGCCTTCGCCGTGCGTCACCCGGAGCGCCTAAAGTCCCTGAGCCTCATGGCGACCACGGCCTTCATGCCGCCGCGCCAGGCTTGGCTCGATCGCGCCGAGCTCGTGCACCAGGAGGGGATGCAAGCCATCGCGAATGTCACGATGGAACGATGGTTCACGCCGGCCTTTGCAGCGGATGCACGACTTGCCTCCCTGCGGGAAAGGTTCCTCGCCGTTGACCCGGCAGGCTACGCCGTCTGCTGCAGTGCCATCGCCGAAATGGACCTGCGTCCCGGATTAGCTTCGATCCAGAGCCCGACCCTGGTCATTGCGGGAGCCGACGACCCAGCCACCCCGCCGGCCATGGCCGAGGAGCTGTGCCGGAGCATCGCCGGTGCGGAGCTAGTCGTCCTGCCCCGCGCGCGACACATGCTCGCGGTCGAATGCCATGCAGTTGTGAATGCCTATCTGACCGCATTCCTCGACCGTTACCGGGAGAGACCGGAACTGGCGATCCCTGCGAGTTTCGGCGTCGGCCTCGCAAACCGCAAGGTGGTGCTCGGTGCCGACCACGTGGAACGCTCTCTGGCGGGGGCCGGCCCGTTCGCGATGCCCTGGCAGGATTTCATCACGCGGATCGCCTGGGGCGAGATCTGGGGCGACCCGGCGCTGCCCTGGAAGACCCGCTCCCTTGTGACCCTTTCCCTTATGGTTGCGCTCGGCCGCGAGGAGGAGTTCCGGCTCCACCTCCGCCCGGCGCTCCGCAACGGTGTCACGATTGACGAACTGCGCTCCCTCCTGACGCAGTGCGCAGTCTACGCGGGGGTTCCTGCCGCCAACGCGGCATTCCGATGGACGCGGGAAGAACTTGGTGCAGAGCTCGCGAACGCTTCTCAGGAACCATGACCATATCGGAACCCTGCATTATCACGGTGGCCATCACCGGTTCGCTGCCGCGGAAGGAGAACAATCCGGCCGTGCCGATCACGGTCGCCGAGCAGATCGAATCGACACATCAGGCCTTCGAGGCCGGTGCGGCCCTGGTCCACGTCCATGTGCGCAACGATGACCAGTCTTCCTCGTCGGACCCGGGACGCTTTGCCGCCTTCCAAGAGGGCGTGCGGCGCCACTGCCCCGGTATCATCGTACAGTTCTCCACGGGCGGCCGCGGCCGCGAACCCGCCCAGCGCGGCGCCATGCTCCACCTCAGGCCGGATATGGCCTCGCTCGCCACCGGCTCGGTTAATTTTCCCGCCATCGTGTACGAGAACAGCCCACTCTTCGTACGCGACCTGGCCGCCCGGATGAAGGAATTCGGGGTGAAGCCGGAGATCGAGATTTTCGACCTTGCCATGCTCTATTCGGCCGCTGAACTCGTGCAAGAGGGCCTGATCGAACGACCGCTCCACGTTCAGTTCGTCTTCGGGGTGAAGAACGCCCTCCCGGCGCTGAGGCAGATCCTTGTTTTCCAACTCTCCGAGTTGCGCCGCCTGATGCCCGACGCAACCTGGACGGCCGCCGGCATCGGCTCCGCCCAACTAGTGGTCAACCGCTGGTGCCTCGAACTGGGGGGTCACTGCCGCACCGGACTGGAGGACAATATCCGCTGGGACAAGACCCGCCTTGCGGCCAGCAATGCGGAACTTGTTAGTCGTGTGGCAGCCATGTGTGGCGAATACGGGCGGCGGCCAGCAACTGCCGGTGAGGCACGACAACTCCTCGGGCTGAAACCGGCTTGAATTCGAAGCAGCAGTTGGACCCGATTTTCGGCCAGCCAATGTTCGATCCGAATGTCTGCCGCCGCTAAGTACACTCGCAAAGCAGACAGACTGCTTCCGGGCCAGCTCCGGTCACCATAGCGGCCCCTTTGATCGATCGCGATCAACCCACAGACTATGTAAGAGCTAGCGGTATCCAGCAGCCTGAAGCTCGAACAGCTCGGCATAGCGGCCTCGCGCTGCAACAAGGTCCGCGTGCGCACCGGCTTCAACGACCCGGCCGCCCTCGATCACGAGAATCCTGTCGGCCATGCGGACCGTCGAAAACCGGTGAGAGATGAGGATCGCGGTCTTGCCTTGGCTCAGGTCGCGGAAGCGACGAAACACTTCATACTCTGCCCGGGCATCGAGTGCGGCGGTCGGCTCGTCGAGTACCAGGACATCCGCGTCGCGCATATAGGCCCTGGCAATTGCGATCTTCTGCCATTCACCCCCGGAGTGGTCGACGCCCTCGCTGAACCGTTTTCCGAGAGCCTGGTCGTAACCCCGCGGCAGCCGGGCGATCACCTGGTCTGCCAGGCTTCGCTCGGCAGCGGCCTGCACCCGACCCTGATCGTTACCCTCGCCCACCCTGCCCATCGCGATGTTCTCGCCCGCAGTCAGGTGGAAGCGCACGAAGTCCTGGAAGATCACGCCTACATGGCTGCGGATCTCCGCGAGGTCGTAGTCCCGCAGATCGCGGCCGTCGACGAGGATGCGACCCTCCGTCGGATCATAAAGCCGGGTGAGAAGCTTCACGATCGTCGTCTTGCCGGCACCATTCTCTCCGACGAGGGCAAGCACCTCTCCGGCATGCAGGGTGAAGTTCAAGCCCCGCACCGCCCAGCGTTCCGCCTCCGGATAGCGGAAGCCTACATTCTCAAAGGTCACCCCAGCGCGCAGCGGGTCGGGGAACGGAAGCGGGTCGGGTGGGGACGTAATGCTGGGCCGAATGCCGAAGAACGTGAACAGATCCTCCAGGTACATGGCCTGACCGGCGATCTGAGACAGGCCAAGCAGAAGCCCTTCAAGCAGTCCCCTCAGCCGAAGAAAGGACCCTGCGAGAAACCCGAGATCACCGACCGTGAACTGGCCTTGCACCGTGCGCCAGACAATCACCGCATAAGCGGTGTATCCCTGACCAACATTGCTTTCTTGCGATCGTCCCGGTCGGTGGCGGGGTCTCGGCCCTCGATGACCTGGCCCAACAAGGCCCGGGCTTTTGCACGCGCCAGTTCGACCGTCCAGGGTGCTCCGTACTTCCCAATGGTGATGAAGCGCTGTCGTCCCTCTATCCGTAGCTTCAGGACAAAGACGGCGTCCTTCGCTTGTCTGCGGACCCCAAAACCTCGCACGTAATGGTCCCAGACAGTGCCGCCGGACTCCAGATTGTCGACGACTCGTTTGGTGATCCGTTCGACCGACATTTGGTGCCCCGCCCTCTGGTAGCTACCAAATAGCAACCGAGAGCAACCAAATGCAAGCGTACACGGCGAAACAGCCGAGCCTGTTAAATGCCTGACAGTTTAGGAGATTCACAATGCCACGAAACCCCGCACAACGGCATTTCTCTGAATGGGGTTCAGGGGGTCGGAGGTTCAAATCCTCTCGCTCCGACCAAATTCCTCAGTGGGTTACAGCTTATCTGGCCAGCCTTTGCTGGAGAGAACGTAGGCCGGTTTCGCTACCAACTAGCAACCAGGGTCTCACACCGTTGCTGCCTAACGGCTTTAACCGTCAGGGTCTCGTGGACGGCTGAACATGTGAGCGTAGCTTGGAATGACGCTCTGCAAGATCGGTAGCAGGAAAATCAACTGCGAGTCAGGTCTTGGCAAGCAACCTGTCCGGCTTCATCCAAAACACCGGCAGGCAAAGCGGCACGGCCGATAATAAGAGCACGTTGTCCCGCACGGGAATGCCGAGCTCGTCGCGGACGAATGTGCGGCGGGCCTGGCATCTTTCGAAAACGGACGGGTGTTTTTCACGGAGCTGGCTCCGGAGCGCCTCGTCGGCGATGGTGACGGGATCTTCGCAGTTCAGCGCCCAGCCGTCGCACATCGGCACCGGGATGATGTCGACCTGAAACGCCATGCCGGAGGCGATGCGCTCCGTCGAGCCGGGCCGGATCGGTGAATGCAGCCACTCGTCATGGCCGGTCAGATGCCCAGGATTGAGTGCGGGCTTCAGCCCACCGCTCGCGAGTTTTGAGACAACCGCGTCGTGTACCGCGCCGCCCTCGACGCCGATATTGGCCGTCTCGTACCAGGCGATATGGCCTTCGAAGTAGCCCTTGGCGACGGCAAGAAATGCATCGTCCTGTTCTGCGAGAAGGCCGCCCCGGGCGGTGAGGCCTCCCCAGTACCCGATCGCCGTGACCGCCCCGTCCCCGACAGCCGGCACACGCGCCGTCGGGCTCCTCAGCCCAATGATCGCCTCAAGGGGGCCGCCCGACGCCAGCATGGGATGGCAGGTCATCGGCTCGCCCGCATAGCCCATGCGCGACGCCGCCAATAGCTCGCTGTCGCCGGGAACGAAGCCCGTGATGATGCGCCACACCGCCAGCGATGCGCGGGCGGCGCCCCATTCGGATTCGGCAATCGCGTCGGCATCGACGATCGCGCGAAGGCCCGTTGTCGGGTGCAGCAGGATCCTTGCGGCATCCACGACGGAGCCCGACGAGCCGACCGCGGCCCTTATGGAATCGACCACATAGGCCGGAGCGAAGAAGGTCGCCGCCGGCAGGCGCCACTCCCCTTCCTCAAGATACTTCCAGCCGGCGAGACCGACGCTGTCCCCCAGTTTGACCCCGCACTCCAGAAGAACGTCCATCAGGTCCGGCTTCAAAATCCGGTCCTGCCCCATGAGGCTGAGCGATTGGCAGAGGACGGTGGTCAGACCCGGCAAGCCCGCGATCGGCGTATAGCCCTGGTTTTCGTTGCCGCTGACGACAATGCGTTGTCCGGCCGGGCCAAGAAGCAACAGGGCTTCTTCGAAGCGCGGGTCGAACCCGGTCAGGAAGGCGAGGTTGGCGAAATGCTCGCGGTCGCCATAGACGACCAGCCAGTCCGTCCCGGATGCGGCGAAAGCCGCGGCGCAGCGGTTCTCGTAGGTTTGCGCCGGGATCGCCGGCCGGTGAAAGGGAGTGCCGAAGTCAGGCACGGCGACAGAGGGAAGCGTCAGCGACATTGTTCCTCACTAGTTTGGCCAGGCAGGTGGCCAACGGTCGGAAATCGCGAAAACGGGGGCGGAGAACTGATGAACCAGACCGTAGCAGGAAAAGTGGCGGTGGTGACGGGGGCCAGTTCCGGGATCGGCCTCGCCACCGCGCGACTGCTTTCGGCAGAGGGCGCCAAGGTCGCGTTGGTGGCGCGCTCAGCCGACCAGCTTGATGCCCTTGCCCGCGAGCTCGGCGCCGATGCGCAGGCTATCCCCGCCGACCTGCGGCGGGCCGCCGATGTGGAGCGGACGATCAGCGAGGCCATCGGCCGTTTCGGGCGAATCGACATCCTGATCGCCAATGCCGGGGCTTACATTCCCGGCGATATCGTCGACGGCGACCCCGACCGATGGGACGACATGATCAGCCTCAACGTCAACAGCGTGTTTCGTGCCGAAGGGCGGCGCTGCGCCACGTGAGCGAGCGGCGCAGCGGCGACATCGTCGTCACGAGCTCCGTTTCCGGACACCAGGCGATCCAGTGGGAGCCGGTCTACAGCGCCACCAAGCATGCTGTTCAGTCGTTCGTGCACGGCGTCCGCCGCCAGGCCGGCCCGCACAATGTGCGCGTCGGCGCCGTCGCACCGGGCATCGTGCTCAACAGCCTGTGGGGCATGACCGATCCCGCCGAGATCGAGCGGCAGGTCGCCGCCCACGCCGGCCTGCGCAACGAAGACGTGGCGGAAGCGATCCTGTTCATGCTGACCCGGCCGCCGCACGTCACGATCCGCGACCTGGTCATGCTGCCGCAGAACCAGGACATCTGAGTTCAGCTGCGCGGCTCGAAAAGCCGGGCCGGCTTATCCCGCTCCAGGACATAGAAGCGGTTGCTGTCCAGGCCGGTCCACTGGCTGCCTTTGCCGTCCGGCCAGATCAGCCGAACGCTGGCCTGTTCCTCGCCGCCCAGGCCGAAGTGCCACCAGCCGCTTTGCCCGCCCGCATGACCGCCACCGACAGTGAGCTCGCGGCGCATCACGGCATCGCCGCGCTTCACCTCGATCCAGCTGCCGACGGCATCGGGATTGGGGCCTGGCTGCTTGGGGCGGAACCGAATCCAGTTACCGGCGGCCGGGCCCTCGTTGCGCCACAGCTGGGCCGGTTTCCAGCGGTTCACGACGACGAGGTCGAGCAGCCCGTCGAGGTTCAGGTCGACGAGAGCGCCGCCGCGCGAAACGCCGTTGGTGGCGATGCCGGCTCGATCGCCCGTTTCGACGAACTTGCCCTCGCCGGTCTGCAGCAGCAGGTTGTTCGGGTCGACCGCCGCGAAATCCGGCATGTCGGCGACGTTGCCCTTGGCGACAAAGAGATCCACGAGGCCGTCGTTGTTCACGTCGTCAAACTGGGCGTGCCAGGCCGTGCTAGGCTTGGAATTGTCGCCGGTATAAGGGCGGTGCGCCGTCACGCCCTTTGCAAAAGCGATGTCTTTGTAGGCCGGACTTGAATCCGTTGCCGGCGTTGCCAACGTCTGCAGCTTGTTGTCCGCCATGCTGGTGAGAAAATATTCGGGGTAAAGGTCGCCATCGAGGTCGTAGCTGGCGATGCCCATCCCCCAGATGCGGAGGTATCTCCAGCCGTCCGCCTCGCCATAGAGCGACGGCGGCCGGCCCGGCTCCATGCGCCACATCTGCTCCTGGCCGCCTTCGTAATATTCGCGGTCGTTTGAGACGCGCAGGCTGGGGTATCCCGACCTGTTCCAATCCGTGAACAGCATGGACAGCGCGCAGAAGCTGGGCTTCAGCGGCAGCGGCTGCGCGAAGCGGGCGCCCGTGCCGTCGGGCCGATGCAGCCAGTTGTCGGTGCACGACCCCCAGGGCGAAATCTCTTCTTTGCGGTCGATGTAGTTGCCGATCGCGACCGTCGGCCAGCTCGCGCCGCGCTCCCAGGTCGCGGCCAGCGCCGTCGACCATGCGTCGCCGCCTTCAAAACCCCAGGCCTCGTTGGCGCGCTCGAAACGGCAATTTCCGAGCCCGCGCATCGTGACGTTCTCGCCGACCCGCAGCAGGATGAGGTCGATGCGGCCGTCGCTGTCGACGTCCAGCGGATAAGATCCGGCCACCGCATCCAGTTCGAGGCCGCTCGCCTGCTTTTCGAAACGGAGTGGGCCGCCCCGTGCGCTGGTATTACGATAGAACCCGGCGGGATCGGCGCCGCGCGGCAGCAGCATGTCTGGAAAACCATCGTCGTCGCAGTCGAACGTCGCGACGCCACCGCCGACCATGTATTCCCAATCGCCGGCAAAGACGCTGTCGACGCCCGAGCCTGCTGTCTCGTCGACCAAATTCGGAACGACGACATCGCCCTGCGCCGAGGCCCGGGCGGCAATGGCCAGAGCCGCCATGAGCGCCAGAGCGCGGACAGTGCGCGTCATCGCTACCGCCGGGTCCGCAGCGCCGCCACGTGGGCGCCCACGCACCGGCCCTGCACCAATCCGGCCTCGATCGCGGCGCGGAAATGAATGCCGCCATACAGCCTCGACATGCCGGCTTCTTCGGCGGCCATCCAGAAGCTTGTGAAGGAACGAGGCGCCAGTCCGTCCCGCTCGCCGGTCCGATCCTCAAAGCCGAAGTCATTGCCGAAGAATGCGGTGAGCACCGTGGCGGCCGCGGCCGACTGGGTGCTGTGGCCGCTCGGATATTCCGGGAAGGGCGGGGTGATCAGCAGCGGCTCCCACTTGGTGTCGATGAGCCGCCTGACATAGGTAACCGGGCGGACCAGATCGTAGCGGTATTTTTCGTGCCAGCAGCTGATGAAGGCGTCGGCCACGGCGATGCCGACCCGGGCGAGCACATCGACCGTGTCGTCCAGCGGCAAATCCTGCTGCTCAGCAACCTGCAGGACAAGGGAGATCCAGTGGCCCGGCGGCGTGGGCGAGAGCATCGGGTCGTCAGACCAGAACCGGGCGATCGCCCGCTGATCCGGGGTGAGGTTCCGGGTAGCGTCGTAGACCTCCAAGGCCTCGCGATAGAAACGGGAGCTATCATCCTCGCTGAACTCGACCGGCGCAGGCACCGGACAGGCGTCGCCGCCCGGCATGGCAAACGGCCGGTTGCTCCCCCAGCGGGGCAGCAGGGGAAGCTGCTGTTGCGCGACGGAGCTGGTCGGGACCCAATTGGCCGGCCCGGCGGTGAGCTGGTGATCGAGCGGAAAGCCCATATTGGCGATCCGGGCGCCGCCATCCTCCCGCGACCAGTGGAGCACGTGGCTCGCCACTGCCTGCCCGTAACCCTCGCTCCGTTCCACTACGTCAGAAGGCAGGCCGGCGGAGGCGGCCGCCCGCCATTTCCTTTCAGCCGCGCGCAAAGCCCGTTGGCCAGTCGGACCGGTATTGGCGAACAAGGCTCCGACTGCCTCAGCCAGGGCAGCGTCGAGCACCACCGCGTCGTCATAGGTCTGGCCGGCAGTTCGGGCCGGCACGGTGCCAAGCCCGTGCAGCTGGCCCGCCAATGAGACCATCTCGGCGGAACCGCCCGCGACGGCTTCGAACGCCGTTACACCCAGATATGCGAAGGTCCGGCTGGCAACGGGCGGCGAATAGGTCGGCGTGTGCCGCACCAGTTCCAGCACCAGGCCATACCACTTGCGCAGCACCTCGTCCGGCTCCGGCCGGCGGTTCTCGGCCCAAGCTGCCCCGAACGCTGCCGACCAAGCCAGCACCAGCATCGCCACAGCAGCAATCGAGCCACGACCAGCGCGCATCACCCCTCCTCTCCGTCGGCCCCAAACCAGCGGCCGTTCTGCATGACTTTGGCGATCGCAAAGGTCGCGCCTGCCATGCTTTCCTGCTTTCTCGCCCAGACCCGGCGGACTGGTCAATGGAACGTCGCCGCCAGCGCCCCCGCCGCTAACGTGATTGACAGGATAGGGAAGTTGCAGCAGCGTTCTGCAGGGGCACCTGCTACGACGTTCAAAGACCAAAGCAGCGGGACGATCAGCACGGTCAGTTCTGATCCGGTGCTCGGCAGTTTGTGCAAATGGGAGGGACAAGGAATGAAGCTGAAACTACTGGGTCTGGCAGCCGGCGCTCTGTTGATGAGCGCCGCCCCCAACGCGGTTCTGGCCGCCGGAAAGACCATCGCGGTCTCCTGGAAAACTTTCCAGGAAGAGCGCTGGAAGACCGACGAAGCAGCGATCCGCGCCATCGTGGAGGCTAACGGGGACACCTATGTGTCGACCGACGCCCAGCTTTCAGCCGCCAAGCAGCTGACCGACATCGAGGGCCTAGTGAGCCAGGGCGTCGACGTCATCTTGGTGGTAGCTTTCGACTCCGACGCTATCCTGCCCGCCTTCGAGGCGGCGGCTGATGCCGGCATCCCGATGATCTCCTACGACGTGCTCGTCGAGCATCCGGACGCCCTTTACGTCACCTTCGACAATGTCGGCGTCGGCCGCGCGATGGCCAAGGTGATGCTCGAGAAGGGCAAGTCGGAAGGCAACTTCGCCTTCATCAAGGGCGACAAGGGCGATCCGAACGCCACCTTCCTGTTTGAAGGCATCATGGAGGTGCTGAAGCCCAACATCGACGCGGGCAAGATCAAGAACGTCTGCGAGACGTTCACCGACGGCTGGAAGCCGGACGCCGCACAGAAGAACATGGAGCAGTGCCTGACCGCCAACAACAACGAGATCGACGCGGTGGTCTCGGAGAACGACGGCATGGCCGGCGGCGTCGTCGCCGCGCTGGAAGCCCAGGGCCTTGCCGGCGAGGTGCCGGTCACCGGACAGGACGGCGATATCGCCGCGCTGAACCGGGTGGCGCTCGGCACCCAGCTCGTGTCCGTCTGGAAGGACGCGCGTCAGCTGGGCAAGGTTGCCGGCGAGGCGGCGATCAAGATCGCCGAAGGCACGACGGCTGACCAGATCCCCGACGTCAGCAAATTCTCCGGCGGCGCCAAGGGCGTCGAGGTGAATGCGATCCTGCTGGAGCCGAACCCGATCACCACGGACAAGCTGAACGAAGTGATCGACGCCGGGTGGGCGCCGAAGGAGAAGGTCTGTGCCGGCGTTCCGGCCGGCTCTGTCCCCGCCTGCGGCTGATCGGCGAGCGGTAAAAAACACAAAGCTTGAGGGCCGCGCACCCCAAAAGGGTCGCGGCCCTTGAGCCCAGGAGCAGCCGCGACAACGCGGCGCGATCAGGGGAGGGATGAATGGCTGTGTCGGAGGCGCATCTCGCGGGACCTGCGGTCAGCAGCGAACCGACTTTGCGCCGGCTGATCCGCGCCACGGAACTCGACACCCGGATGCTCGGCATGATCGCCGCGCTCGCCCTGATCTGGGTGGGGTTCCACGCGATCGGCGGCCTGCGCACCACCGGCGACCCGCTGGATGGCGTGTTCCTGACGCCGCGCAACCTCTGGAACCTCCTGGTCCAAACCTCGTCCATCGCGGTGATGACCACCGGGATGGTGCTGGTCATCGTCATGCGGCAGATCGACCTTTCGGTCGGTTCCGTCCTCGGTTTCGTCGCGGTGATGATCGGAACGGCGCAGGTCTTCTGGCTTCCGCAATATCTGGGCGTGGGACACCCCGCCATCTGGATCATCTCGCTCGCCTTCGGAGTCGCCCTAGGCGCTGCCATCGGCGCGTTCCACGGCTGGCTGATCGCCTATGCCGGTATCCCCTCCTTCATCGTGACGCTCGGCGGGCTGATCGTGTGGCGCGGAGCCGCCTGGCTGGTCATCCGCGGCGAGACCGTCGCCCCGCTCGACAAGAATTTCAAGCTGATCGGCGGCGGTCCCTTCGGCTCGGTGGGATATACCTGGAGCTGGATCATCGGCATCGTCATCTGCCTGGCGATCATCGGCAGCCTTCTCCTGGGCCGGCGCAAGCGCGCCCGCTTCAAGTTCGCGCTCCGCCCCGTCTGGGCCGAGGTCCTGATTGGCGCGGTGGGCTGCGCCGCAACCATCGGCGCCGTGCTGGTCGTCAATGCCTATCCCTGGGCGCCCCGGGTGGCGGCGCGCTGGGCGGCGGAAAACAACATCCCGGTGCCGGAAGGCGGGCTCATCGTCCCTACCGGCTTTGCAATCCCGGTCCTCATCGCGCTCGGCATCGGCGTGGGCATGACGTTCCTGGCCCGACGCACGAGATTCGGCCGTTATGTCTATGCCATCGGCGGCAACCCGGAAGCCGCCGAACTCGCCGGCATCAACACGAAGCGCATCACGCTGCTGGTCTTTTCGCTGATGGGCGCCCTGGCGGCCGTCTCCGCCTCCATCTCGGCCGCGCGCCTGGATTCGGCAACCAACGCGCTCGGCCAGTTCGACGAGCTCTACGTCATCGCGGCGGCGGTGATCGGCGGCACGTCACTCGCCGGCGGGATCGGCACCATCTTCGGGGCGATGCTCGGCGCGCTGGTCATGCAGTCCCTGCAATCGGGCATGACCTTGCTCAATCTCGAATCCGCCCTGAAGGACATGGTGGTCGGGTCGGTGCTGGTCTTCGCCGTCCTGATCGACCAGATTTACCAGCGGCGGTCCAAGTAGGACGGATCGGATGGACAAGTTGCCCCCTTCTGCCGGCCACGCCGCAGCGCATCCGCAATCCGAGGCGGCAGTCGCGGCCGCAGTCGTTTCCTCTATGGCCGAGGCGCGCGCCGAGCGCGGGCCGCCGCTCGTCGAGATGCGCGACATCTCGATAGCGTTCGGCGGCATCAAGGCCGTCGATAACGCCAGCATCGACCTCTACCCCGGCGAAGTCGTCGGGCTGCTCGGCCACAACGGCGCCGGCAAGTCGACGCTGATCAAGGCGCTGTCCGGCGCCTATTCGCGCGATTCAGGCGAGATCTATGTGAACGGCGAGCTGGCGGACATCAGCAATCCAAGGCACGCCAAGCGTTACGGCATCGAGACGATCTACCAGACGCTGGCGCTGGCCGATAATGTTGACGCCGCCGCCAATCTCTACCTCGGGCGGGAACTGCGCACGCCCTGGGGCACCCTGGACGACATCGCCATGGAATCGGAATGCCGCAAGGTGATGGGCAGGCTGAACCCGAACTTCCGGCGCTTCAAGGATCCGGTGAAATCGCTTTCGGGCGGCCAGCGGCAGTCGGTCGCTATCGCCCGAGCGATCCATTTCAACGCCCGCATCCTCATCATGGACGAGCCGACCGCGGCGCTGGGGCCGCAGGAAACCGCCCAGGTCGGCGAACTTATCAAGCAGCTGAAGGGCGAAGGCATCGGCATCTTCCTGATCAGCCATGACATCCACGACGTTTTCGATCTCGCCGACCGGGTCAGTGTCATGAAGAACGGCCGCGTTGTCGGTACGGCCGATGTGGGCGACGTGACAAAGGACGAGGTCCTTGGGATGATCATTCTGGGCAAGTGCCCGGCGGGGGCAATCCCCGGCCCGGGCGCCATTGCCAATCAACTGCAACAACGTAGGCCACCAGCGACACTTTCGTAAGTCGACGAGGGAACTCCCGACGTCTATAGACTTGCGTCAGAGCATCGAGGGCCGACCGAACGGCTCGCCAAAGCGGTGCACGGCCGTAAACGGGCCACCAGGATCAGGCGGCCCGCGCTGCAGTCGGCCGGCCCGCGGCCAAGCGGCTGGCGAGTCGAATGGCGTTCTCGATCGCCCCCGTGTCGGCGATACCCTTGCCGACGATGTCGAAGGCGGTGCCGTGTGCCGGCGTCGTGAAGACCGTTTCCAGGCCGGCGGTGACCGTGACGCCACGGTTGAAGCCCTTCAGCTTCGTCGCGATCTGGCCCTGGTCGTGATACATCGCAAGTACGCCGTCGTAGTGTCCGGCGAAGGCCTTCAGGTAGACCGTGTCGGAGGGGAACGGCCCCTCGCAGAGCACCCCCTCCCCCGCCGCTTGCTCCACGGCCGGACGGATGATGTCGATCTCCTCGGTCCCGAAAAGCCCGTTCTCGCCGGCATGCGGGTTTAGCGCCGCCACCGCGATCCGGGGCCGTTCGATGCCCGCCTTGCGCATCATGGTGTCCGAGAGCCGGATCGCATCCTTGATTGCGGGGCCGGTAACCTGGTCGACCGCCTGCCGGAGAGAAACGTGCGAGGTGACGCGCGACATCCACTGGTTCTCCAGCACGTTCATCTCGCTGAAGTAGGAGCGGTGGCCAAGCAGGTTGGCGAACATCTTGTGCTCGTCGGGAAAGCGCCAGCCGCCGTCGAACATGGCCCGCTTGTTGAGCGGCGCGAAGGTGATGGCGTCCACCTCCCGCGCCTTGGCGAAGTCGATGGCGCGCGCCAGCGTCTCGCCCGTGACGCGGCCGGACTCGGCGCTGACAACACCGGGCGGATAGAGTGCCGGGTCAGTGTTCCGCAGGTCGACGAGCGGGACAGCGGCACCCGACCAGCCAGCCTCGGCCGGGCTCGCCACGTGCTGGAAATCGAAGCTGACGCCAGCCTGCCGCATGCCCAGTTCCAGGACGCGGGCGTCGCCGACGACCACGATCCTGGCCGCGTCGGCGAGGCGGCCGTCGTGGAGGATGCGCGCGGTCTGCTCCGGGCCGATGCCGGTGCAATCGCCGGGGGTGAGCGCGATGATCGGGCGCGGGTCAGCGTTCATGTCGTTCTCCTGAAACCGGCCGGCTCACGCCAGCGCGTCAGCGACCGCGCGGCCGCATTGTTCCGTCCCGGCCTTGCCGCCGAGATCGCCGGTCCGCAGCCCGGGCTCGGCCAGCACGGTCTCGATCGCGGCGACGATCGCCTGGGCCGCTTCGATCTCGCCCAGGTGCTCCAGCATCATGGCGGCCGACCAGATCTGCCCGATCGGGTTAGCGATCCCCCTCCCCGCAATGTCCGGCGCCGAGCCGTGCACCGGCTCGAACAGGGACGGCGATGTGCGGTCCGGATTGATGTTACCGGACGGCGCAATGCCGATCGTGCCGGTGCAGGCCGGACCGAGATCGGAAAGGATGTCGCCGAACAAATTGGAGGCTACAACGACGTCGAACCAGTCGGGGTTACGTACGAAGTGCGCAGTCAGAATGTCGATGTGGTACTTGTCCCAGCGCACATCCGGATAGGACGGCGCCATCGCCTCCACCCGCTCGTCCCAATAGGGCATAGTGATCGAAATGCCATTCGATTTAGTCGCCGAGGTCAGGTACTTCTTCGGACGCGACTGGGCAAGGTCGAACGCAAAGCGCAGGATGCGGTCGACGCCGATGCGGGTCATCACCGTTTCCTGAAGGACGATCTCGCGATCCGTGTCCGGGAACATTTTTCCGCCGATGGAGGAATACTCCCCTTCCGTGTTTTCGCGGACCACATAAAAATCAATGTCGCCCGGCTTCCGCCCGGCGAGCGGACAAGGTACGCCGGGCATCAGACGCACCGGGCGCAGGTTCACATATTGGTTGAACTCGCGGCGGAACTGGATCAGCGAGCCCCAGAGGGAAATGTGGTCGGGCACGGCGTCCGGCCAGCCAACGGCGCCGAAGAAGAGCGCGTCATGCGAGCCGACCTGGGCCTTCCAGTCCTCCGGCATCATGCGGCTGTGCCGAAGGTAGTAATCGCAGGAGGCGAAATCCTTCTCGTCCAGTTGAACCTCGAAGCCGAATTTCTTGGCCGCAGCCTCCAGGACGCGGACGCCTTCCGGCACCACTTCCTTGCCGATCCCGTCGCCGGGGATGACCGCGATCCGGTATGAGCGCGCGTCCGCCATCAAAGCCGCCTTCTATTCGTTGTCGGCCGCAATGGCCCGACAGACCGCCTCGGTCACCGAGGCGGTGTTGCCGCGTCCCCCGAGATCGGGCGTAAGGTCCTCACCGGCCGTGACCCGCTCGACGGCGCGCATAAGCCGCCGCGACGCGTTCTCCTCGCCCAGGTGGTCCAGCATCATTGCCGCCGTCCAGAACGTGGCGATCGGGTTGGCGACACCCTTCCCGGTGATATCAAAGGCCGTGCCGTGTATCGGTTCGAACATGGACGGAAACCGGCGCTCCGGATTGATGTTGGCGGTCGGCGCGATGCCGAGGCTGCCGGCCAGCGCCGCGCCGAGGTCACTCAGAATGTCGGCGTGAAGATTGGTCGCCACGACCACGTCGAGGCTCGCGGGCTTTAGCACCATGCGGGTGGTCATGGCATCCACCAGCACTTTGTCGACCTGCACGTCCGGGTAATCGCGACCCACTTCGGCGGCGATCTCGTCCCATAGGACCATGCCGAAACGCTGGGCGTTGGATTTCGTCACCACGGTGAGATGGCGGCGGCGGCGCATCGCCAGCTCGTAGGCGTAGCGCATGATACGCGCGACGCCGACGCGGGTGAATATGGAGGTTTCGGTGGCGACCTCCTCCGGAAGCCCGCGATGGGTGCGGCCGCCGTTGCCGGAATACTCGCCCTCGCTGTTTTCCCGCACGATGATAAAGTCGACGTCTTCAATACGTGCGTCCCGCAGAGGGCCGCGGATGCCGGGCAGGAGCCGGATCGGACGAACATTGGCGTATTGGTCGAAGCCCTGGCAGATGGCCAGGCGCAGGCCCCAGAGGGTGAGATCGTCGGGCAAATCCGGATCGCCAACTGCGCCGAAGAATATAGCGTCAACGTCGCGCAAGCGTTGCAGGCCGTCCTCGGCCATCATGCGGCCGGTCTGCCGATAGTAGTCGGAGCCCCAGGGATAGGAAGTGACCTCCAGCCGGAAATCGCCCGAGCGCTGCTGGAGGGCGTCCAGCACGGTCAGGCCGGCGGAGATGACCTCCTTGCCGATGCCGTCGGCCGGGATCGCCGCGATGGAATAAGCCCGCACGCCGGCTGAGTTGCTGACCTGCGTTCCGGCACTTTGTCCGCTGGCAGTCACTGCCGCGCCCTCCGATTTGCGTGACGCACAGTAGAGCCGAGCGGACGCGCGGCGGACATAGGCCGACCGGCTGTGCACTTGTCAAGTGTCGACAATTCGTCGAAAACGCGCGTGTGGTTCGTTCCCCATGGCGCTCCCGGAGTGTGAGCAGGCCTTAACGAAGCGGCCTGCGGCTAGTTCTTGGCCGGTAGGTGTTGACAATCGTGGTCAGGCCGCCAGATTGCCGGCCGGAGGTGAAGCATGGATTCCGCGAGCGCCCAGGGTGCGGCACAGGCAGAGCTGCCGCTCGTGCAAAGCGAGCGGCTGATGGATGGGTTCCGCTTCCAGCGGGTGCGTACGTCCGGGGCGGAGATCAACGTCGCCGTTGCCGGCAGCGGAGCGCCGCTCCTGCTCATCCACGGCAATCCATTGACCCTGGTCAGCTGGCACAAAGTGGGCCCCTCGCTGGCGCGTCACTTCACCGTCGTGGCCACCGACCTCCGCGGCTACGGCGACAGCTCAAAGCCGGACGGCGGCGAGGATCATTCCGCCTACACCTTTCGCGCGATGGGCGACGACAATGTCGAAGTCATGCGCCATCTCGGGTTCGAGCGCTTCGGCGTCGCCGGCCACAATCGTGGCGCCCGGGTGGCCTTCCGCATGGCGCTCGATCACCCGGACGCGGTGCAGCGGTTGGTCGCCCTCGACATCGTCCCCACCCACCACGTGCTCACCAATGTGACGCTCGGCTGGGGGCTGGAGTCGTACCACTGGTTCTTCATGGCGCAGAAAGCGCCGTTTCCCGAAAAGCTGATCTGCGCCGACCTCGACTATTACATGCGCTACAAACTGAACAAGAAGGGCGTCGGCCTGGAGATTTTCACGCCTGAGGCGATCGCCGAATACATCCGCTGCGCCACGCCGGAGCAGATCCATGCCGTCTGCGAGGATTACCGCGCGACGGTGACGCTCGATCTGGAGATGGACAAGGCGGACTACGGAAGGAAGACGATCGCCTGCCCGGTCCTGGTGCTTTGGGGTTCCAACAGCCATGTCGGCCGGCACTTCGAGCCGATCGAGAACTGGGCGCCTTGGGCGCCGGACCTGCGTGGCTTCGCCGTGCCCACCGGACACTATCCCGCCGAGCATCGGCCTGACCTGATCTACCCGGCGTTCCGGGACTTCTTCGCCGGCCGTGAGCCACGACCCTACGCGGAATGACTGACCGGGTATCACCGGCCGAGGCGAAGAAGCGCCTTCACGCCGGCCACGAGATCGCGTTTCTTGACGTGCGGGAAGCCGGGCAATTCGGCGAGGGTCACCCCCTTTTCGCCGTGCCCTGTCCCTATAGCCGCCTGGAGCTCGACGTTGAATCGCTGGTTCCGAACCGGCGGGTGCCGATGCTGCTCATCGATGCCGGCAACGGCGTGGCGGAGAGGGCGGCGTGGCGGCTAGCGGTCCTCGGATATGACGACGTTTCGGTCGTGGTCGGCGGCGCCCGGGGTTGGGCGGCAGCCGGCCTGACCCTCTACAAGGGGGTCAATGTGCCATCCAAGACGCTGGGGGAACTGGCCGAGGCCGTCTGGCATCCGCGTTTGATAGACGCGGCGGCCTTAAATGGCTGGCGCAACGAAGGCCGCCCGTTCCGGGTTTTTGATGCCCGCCCGCCAGCGGAATATTACCAAATGCGCATTCCCGGCGCGTCTTGCCTCCCGAATGGCGAACTGGCCCACCGCTTCAGCGCGGCGATCGATGATCCTGAAGTGCCGGTGGTAATCAACTGCGCCGGCCGCACGCGCAGCATCACCGGGGCGATCGGGCTCGGTCTCCTGGGGGTCACGAATCGGGTATTCGCCCTGGAGAATGGAACACAGGGCTGGACGCTGGCTGGCCTTCAGCTCGAGCGCGGAGCCACGGCCGAGCCGTACCCTGAACTGGGCGAGGAAGCGCGGCACGACAGCCGAAATCGGGCACTTCGGCTGGCGGAAGAGCGGCAGATCGCCTGGATCGATGCCGACGAACTCGCGGGCCTGCGGGCGGATGCGGGCCGGACCCTCTACATCTTCGACGTGCGCTCGCGCGAAGAATACGAGGCCGCGCATTTCCCGGGCGCGGTGCACGCTCCGGGCGGCCAACTCGTCCAGGCCAGCGATCAGTGGATCGGGGTGCGCCATGCACGGGTGGTGCTGGCCGATGACACCGGGATGCGGGCCACCATCGCCGCATTTTGGCTGCGGCAGCTCGGGTTTGAGGTTTACGTTCTACCGGGCGCCGCGTCCCCTCCCTCCTTGCGGGGCAGGTTTAGGGAGGAGGGAAGGTCCGAACCGCAAAACTCCCGCACGGCCGCGGACTTGCCGCTCATAGCCGCAAACGAAGCCGCAGCCGGCTCGGGAGGTGGCGAGGTCGCCATCCTCGATATCCGCTCGTCACAAGCGCACCGAACTGGGCACCCGGTCGGCGCACGATGGACGACCCGTGCCCTGCTTGGCCACCCCCCCTCCCTGCCCGCCCCTGCAAGGGGTAAGGGAGACCGCGCACCGACGATTGCTCTCCTTGCCGAAGATCGAGCGGTGGCCGCTCTCGCGGCGAACGACATGCGCGAGCTGGGCTTTTCCGACATTCGCCTGCTCGACGGCGGCCTGCAGGGTTGGATAGAGGCGGGTTTGCCGGTCGAGAGCACCGCCGATCGCCCCACAGACGAGGGAGCGATCGATTTTCTCCGCTTCGTCCACGACCGCCATGATGGCAACCTAGAATCGGCGCGCCGCTATCTGGAATGGGAGCAGGGCCTGGTCGCCCAGCTCGATTCTCCGGAGCGGGCCGAGTTCAGGCTGGAGCAGCCGCTCCAGCGCTAGCCGGGCTATTCGGCCGGCGTTTGGCGTGGTGCCGGCGGGACCGCGTCGCGGCCGGGCGCGCGGTGCGGGTTGTCGTCCGTCAGCTCGCGCATCAGCGCCGCTTCCTCGGCTTCCACCTTGGCCTGGCGGCGCTTGCCCCAGGCGGTCATCCCCATGGAGAACAGCATGATGCCGACGATCGCCATCGCGCCGGGTCGTTCGAACAGATAGAGCGGGTCGCCGCCGGAGAGCTGGTAGGAGCGCAGGAACTCCGTTTCCAGCATGCGCCCGAGCAGCAGCCCAACGACCACGGCCGCCACTGGATAATCGAACTTCACCAGCGCGAAGCCGATCAGCGAGAAGATGAAGAGCGTGATCGGGCCGCTCACAGAGCCTTCGACCGCGTAGGTGCCCATCATCGCAATGACCAGGATGGCTGGCAGAATGTAGCGCGTCCGCACCCGCACGATGTTGCTGGCGACGTAGATGAAGCCGATGCCGACGGCGAGAAGCACGATGGCCTGGACGATGTTGTTGAGGATGATGGCGTAGACCATGTCCTTCTGGTTCTCGATGAAGCTCGGCCCCGGCACGATGTTGTGCATCATGAAGGCGGCGAGCAGGATCGCGGTGGCGCCGCCCCCCGGAATGCCGAGCGCCAGCATGGTCGCCATCGAGCCGCCCTCGGCGCTGGCCACCGCGGATTCCGCGGCGATGACGCCTTTCGGGTTGCCGTGGCCGAAGGTGGCGGAGTCCTTTGCAGTGCGCTTGGTCTCGGCATAGGCGATCAGGTTGCCGAGCGAGGAGCCGACCCCCGGCACGGCACCGATGACGATGCCGATCACCGAGCCGCGCAGCAGCACGCCGGGATAGCGGAACGTATACCAGCAGCCCTGCAGGATTTTGCGCAGGCTCACCGAACGGGAGCTTTCGGCCTCGATGATGTAATCCTTGCTTGCCAGCGTGAGCAGCTGGCCCGAGGCGAGTAGGCCGATCATCGCCGGGATCGGCGAGATGCCGTCCAGCAGCGTCGGCATACCCATCGTGCCGCGGATGAAGCCGGCGGTGTTCATGCCGAGGCCGCCGAGCAGAACGCCGAAGGCGGCCGCCATGAGGCCGCGTGTGATGTATTTGGAGCCGAGCGAGCCGATCAGCAGCATGCCCCAGATCGCCACGGCAAACATCTCGACCGGGCCGATCCGGAGCACGATGTCGGCAAGCGGTTCGACCACCACCAGCAGCAACAGATAGCCAAGGATTCCGCAGATAGTGGAAGCAAAAAGAGCGTAGCCCAGCGCTTCATTGTGCTCGCCCTTTTTCGACATGGCATAGCCGTCGAAGGTCGTCGCGTAGGATGACGGCGAGCCGGGGATGTTCATCAGGATCGCGGGCACCGAGCCGCCGAAGCCTGCCCCCGTGTAAACGGAGGTGAGGAACACCACCGCCGGAAAAAACTCCATGTAGAGCGACATGGGGAGCACGATCGCCATGGCCATCGTGATGGACACGCCGGGAATTGCGCTGAAGACCAGTCCGACGATCAGTCCCGGCACGATCCAGCCCCAAGATCCGGCCGAGGTGGCCATGATCCCGAATGCGCCTGCCATGGCGTCCATATCGATCATGCGGATATCCTCAGCAGGAGGTCTTCAAAGGATCGTCGTCGCCATCGGATAGGGCATGAGTGCCCGAAATCCGTAGACGGTCACCAACGTGACCGCGAGGGGGTAGACGGCCAGCGGAACCGGCCGGCGCTCGCCGCAGATCGCCATGGTGGCGAGGGCGAACAGCCAGATGGCGATATCGAAGCCGAGAAGATTGAGTGATAAGACAAGCAGGCCGAGCGCGACCCCGAGGAGTGCGACGCGCCCGAGCTCCTTGCGCTCGGTCGGCAAAGCGGGCGCCAAGGGGTCGTCGACGGCCGGAGCCTCGGGTTCCTCGACCCGGTCGGCGCGCCGGAAGCATTGCGGCACGATCAGCAAGTACATGAGCAGGGCGAAGATCGCCAGCGGCTGCACGAGCAGCAGGTTGTTCACGCTGAGCGAAACGGATCGCGCGTCGAACCAGTACCAGAGGACGAATGCGGCGATTAGGGTGATGAAGACCAGATGCGTCCAGTCGACGCGGTATTCGTGACCTCTGATCCGCATCGCTCCCTCCCTCGGGCCACGTCTAAAAAGGGGCGGCCGTCATAAACGGCCGCCCTGACAAGGGCTATTCGCCCTTCAGAAGCTCGACGTGCGTTTCCATCTTCGCAGCGTTCGCGAGGTAGGCCTCCTGCGACGCTTCCGGCCCGTACCACGTCGTGGACAGCTCCTGCTTCTTCAGCGCCTCGATTGCTTCCGGGTTCTTGGAGGCGCGCTCAATTGCGCTGGCGAGCTTGGCGTAGATCTCCGGCTGCTCCGTCTTCAGCTTGGTCGCTACCGCCCAGCCACGCTGGGAGCCTTCCACGAAGTCCTGCTGAACGCCGGCCGCCGAGATCAACGGCGCGTCGGTCCACCACTCCGGAGCTTCCGCAGCGTACATGGCCAGCGGCTTGATCTTGTCTTTCAGCGGCAGGAAGCCCTCGCCGCCGACAAAGCCGACATCTACCTGGCCACCGGCAGTGGCGTTACGAGCCGGGCCGCCGCCGTCATAGGTGACGACGCGCAGCTTGGTCGGGTCGATACCCGCGGCCTGCATGGTCAGCATCATGTTGGCGTAATCGGCTGAGGCCGGCTGCACGCCGATCGACAGGCTGCTCGGGTCTTCCTTCAGCTTGGCGATCACGTCCTGCATGCTGGTGAGCTCGCTGTCCGAGCTCGTTGCCGCAAGCGTGTAGTCACGCGACGGCAGGTTGATCATGGTGAAGTCATCCAGCTTGTACGGAGCATTCTGCAGCAGGATCGACAGCGGGATGTATGGCGACGCCGAAGTCAGCATCACCGTATAGCCGTCGTTCTCCTGCTGGAGGGCATAGGTGTGGCCGAGCTGGGCTCCGGCGCCTTCCTGATTGAGGATCGTGAGCGGCTGCCCGAGTTCCTTTTCCAGGTAGGGCGCGAAGGCGCGCGCAAGGCGGTCGTTGTAGCCGCCAGTCGCGAACGGCACGACGACGGTGATCGGCCGGTTCGGGTAGTCGTCCTGTGCCTGGGCAAGCGGGGCAAAGGCCAAGCCGGCCATCATCCCGGCGCCCAACACCGCCGCAAGTTTCAGGCCCTGACGCCTCGTAAAAGTATTCTGCATGCTGTTCCTCCCATCCGGTTTGCCGGAACTTTGATCGCGTCCCCGAAATCAGGGCTGATCGAACTTTAACGGCAGCCCGGGCCTGATTGTCAACACTTTGTCCGAAAACGCGGCGGCCGCAGCTGAAACAGTCGAGCAGCTGTTGACAATTCGCGCCAGCCCAACCTACTCCGATAAGGACGCACGATTTCGGGCCAAGGCGCCCGTTCACGCTCGGAGCCACTCTCATGAATGCAAACGTGCCCAATCCGGTTGCGGGAACCCGACCGGCTACGACGCGCGAGGTTGCCGATTTCATCCAGGGAACCGGGTTTTCCGAGATCCCCGCCGGCGTTGTGGAACTGGGCAAGAAGTCGATTCTGGATGGGCTTGGGCTGGCCCTGTCCGGCTCTGTCGCCAAATCGGGCGAACTGGTGCGCCTTCACCTTCAATCGCTCAGCCTCGGATCCGGCCCGGCCACAGTGATCAGGTCGAACCTGAAGGTGGCGCCGCGTTTCGCGGCATTTGCCAATGGCGTCGGGATCCATGCTGACGACTACGACGACACGCAGCTCGCGGTTGCCCCCGACCGTGTCTACGGGCTGCTGACGCATCCGACCGCGCCGGCCCTCCCCTCCGCATTGGCGATGGGCGAAGCGACCGGCGCAAGCGGCCGGGACGTGATGCTTGCCTACCATCTCGGGGTCGAGGTGGAGTGCAAGATCGCTGAGGCCATCAATCCGCGCCACTATCAGACGGGCTTCCACGCCACCGCTACCTGCGGGACATTTGCCTCTGCCGCAGCCGCATCGAAGCTGATGAAGCTGGACGTGGAGACGACTTTGCGGGCGCTCTCCGTCGCCGGCAGCCAGTCCGCCGGCCTGCGCGAGAATTTTGGAACGATGACCAAGCCGTTCCACGCGGGCCGCTCCTCCGAGAGCGGCGTTGTTGCGGCCGAATTCGCCGCGATGGGCTGGACCGCGGCGCCGACCATCCTAGAGGCGCCTCGCGGCTTCTTCTCCGCCGCGGGCGGCGGCTACGACGAGAATGCCATCATCGGCAAGCTCGGGGCGCCATGGACCTTTGCCGAGCCGGGCGTCTCCATCAAGCCGCATCCGTCAGGCTCGCTGACCCACCCCGGGATGACGGAGATGCTGCGGCTCATCCGCGACAACGGCATCCGCGCCGACCAGGTGCGCCGCGTGCGGGTCGGCACCAACTCCAACATGCCGAACGCGCTGATCCACCACCGGCCGCGCAACGAGCTCCAGGCGAAATTCTCGATGGAGTTCTGCATGGCGATTCTGCTGATAGAGGGCCGCGCCGGGCTTAACGAGTTCGTCGACGAGGTCGTGCTGCGGCCCGACGTGCAAAGCATGATCGAGAAGGTCGACTTCCTGATCGACGAGCGGGCCGAGGCGGCCGGCTACCACAAGATGACGACCTACATCGACATCGAGCTGGACGGTGGCCGGACCATTTCCGGAATGGCGGATTTCGGCAAGGGCAGCCCGGCGCATCCGATGAGCTATGACGAGGTGGCCCAGAAGTTCCGTGAATGCGCCGAGTTCGCGCGCTGGGATTCCGGTCGGGCCGAAGATGTGGTTCGCATGGTTCGCGACCTCGAAAATATATCCGAGATCGGTCGTCTCACCGCCGCGTTGGCGACGCGCTGAACCGGCGGGCCGGTTCGGCAGATGGATGCCAAGGCACCGCCGAAGAAGGAGCCGAAGATCGCTTCGGCGAAGGCCGGCCGCCCCGACCTGCTGCGTATCGGTCTAACTTTTCTGCTAGCCGCCGCGGGCGGGGCGGTCGCCAGTTGGCTGCGAGTACCCCTGCCCTGGATGCTTGGGCCGCTATTCGTGTGCGCTGGCCTCTCGCTGGCGGGATACAGGTTGGTCTTTGTGCCGATGGGGCGTGAGCTTGGCCAGGTCGCCGTGGGGCTGGCGGTCGGAATGCGGTTCACCCCGGCCGTTCTGGCAGCGACCGTGTCGCTCTTGCCGCACATGGCGGCGGCGACGCTTTACGTGATCCTGTTCACGACATTGGCCGCGCTGCTGCATGCCACGATCGGCGGCATCGACCACAAGACCGCATTCTTCGCCACCGCCGCGGGCGGCATGGCGGACATGGCCGTGGTCGCCGCCGAACGTGGCGGCGACCCGACGGCGGTCTCCATCACCCATGCGATCCGAGTGACAACTGTGGTCAGCGTCGTGCCATTCCTGGTGTTTGCCTTCGGCGAACAGGGCGCAGTCGGTCCTGCGGCGCAGGACGCCTCGGAGAACCTCCTGCTTATCGGCCTCTGCCTGCTGCTTGCCTACATCACCGCCGTTCTGTTCAAGTTCACTCCCTTTCCCAATCCCTGGCTCGTCGGTCCGATCTTTCTTGGAACCGTTCTCGGCGCCTCGGGCCTTCTTGTCGTCAACGTGCCTTGGGTCCTGATCGTCCTGGCGCAGATCCTGATCGGCACCTGGCTCGGCTGCCGATTCCGGCGCGAAGTGTTGACGAAGCTGCCACGCGTCGCGTTGTCCGGGCTCGCGGTATCCGCCTTCATGGTTGTGGCGGCTGCGCTTGGTTCCCTTGTGCTTTCCGCGACCTCGGGACTGCCTGTCTCGACCAGCTTCCTGTCGCTGGCGCCGGCGGCCGTGACCGAAATGGTGATCACCGCCCAGGCGATGAACGTGGACGCGCAGATCGTGACGGCTTTTCACGTCATGCGCATCGCCGTGGTCTCCTCGTCGATCCTGCTGGTCTACGCAATGTTTCAGAAGCTTCTGGAGATGGTCAATGGACCTCGGGTTTAAGGGCCGGCGCGTCCTGGTCGTTGGCGGAAGCTATGGGATCGGCCTGGCCGCCGCACGGCAGATGGCAGCCGAGGGCGCGGAGGTCCTGATCGCCTCGCGCAGCGCCGAAAACCTGGCGGACGCGGCCTCCGCGATCGAGCAGGCGAGCGGGAAACGCCCGGAAACTGTGACGGTCGACGTAACGCAAACCGGGGCTGGCGAAACTCTTGCAGCGGCCGTGCAGGCGCGCTGGGGCGCCCTGGATGTGCTGGTCACCGCCGTTGGCGGCTCGATCCGTTCCTCCTTCGCCGACCTCTCAGACGAACAATGGCTCGGCAATTACGGCTTCAACATCCTGTCAACGGTGCGCTGCGTCCGCGACCTCCTGCCGGCTTTGCGCGGCGGTGACGCGCCCTCGGTCGTGATCCTTGGCGCGGCATCGGCCAAGATGCCCTATGCGCACCAGATTGTGTCGAACGTCCACAAGGCCGGCCTGCTCGGGCTGACCAAGACACTGGCCGGCGAGTTCGCGGCGGAAGGCATCCGCGTCAATTGTGTCGGGCCGGGGAGGACGCTCACACCGCTGTGGACCAAGCGCGCCGACGGCATGGCCGCTGAGCGTAATGTTTCGCGGGACGAGGTGCTGGCGGAATTTTCCAAGGACATCCCGCTCGGGCGTTTCGCCCAGCCGGACGAAGTCGCAGTCATGGTCACTTGGCTCGCCAGTCCGCTCGCCAGCTACGTCACCGGCCAGGCTGTCAATGTCGACGGCGGCATTGCGAAGGGACTCCTGTGATGAGCGCCACCATTGCGGCCGCAACCGATGTCACCCGCCAGCTTGCCCGCTGGATCGTCAGCTGCCGGCGTTCCGACATTCCTGCCGAAGTGCAGCGGGAGGGCGTGCGCACGTTCTTCAATTGGACTGGCTGTGCGGTGGGAGGCGCCCGCCACGAAACTGTGGACCGGGCCCTGCAGGCCGTCACTCCGTTTTCCGGTCAGGCGACCTCCACAGTTATCGGCCGCGGGGAGCGGCTGGACGCGCTGCACGGTGCGCTCCTGAACGGCATCTCCTCGCACGTGCTGGACTATGACGACACGCATCTGAAGACGATCATCCACCCGGCCGGTCCCGTTGACTCGGCGCTGCTGGCCGTGGCCGAGACGCGGCCGGTTTCCGGGGCGGATCTGCTGCATGCCCAGATCATCGGAGTCGAGGTGGAGTGCCGGATCGGTAATGCCGTCTATCCAGAACACTACGACCGCGGCTGGCACATCACCGGGACTGCCGGGGTATTCGGCGCCGCCGCCGCAATTGGCAAACTGATCGGACTGGACGAGCAACAGCTCACATGGGCGCTCGGCATTGCCGCGACGCAGTCGTCGGGCTTGCGCGAGATGTTCGGCACGATGTGCAAGAGCTTCCATCCGGGCCGGGCGGCGCAGAATGGGGCGCTCGCGGCCTTTCTCGCGGAAGCCGGCTTTGATTCCTCGGAGCGTGGTATCGAGGCGCCGCGCGGCTTCGCCAATGTGCTGTCCACCAAGCAGGACTATTCGGAGATCCTCGACGGTTTGGGTGAGCGCTGGGAAGCGTCGCTGAATTCCTACAAGCCGTTCGCCTGCGGGATCGTGATCCACCCCACCATCGATGGCTGCATCCAGTTCCGCCAAGAACTCGGCGACCGGGTGAACGCGATTGCCTCGGTCGAGCTGACGACGCACCCGCTGGTGCTTGAACTAACCGGCAAGACGGAGCCGCGCACCGGGCTTGAGGGCAAGTTCAGCGTCTACCATTCCGCCGCTGCCGCTCTGCTGCGCGGTGACGGCTCGCCGACTGCCTTTACCGATGAGGCCGTGAACGACCCAAAGCTTGTCGAATTGCGGCGAAAGGTGCGGGCCATCGCCGACCCGGGCTGCCGCGAGGACGAGGTGACGATCGAGATCGCCTTCGCCGACGGGCAGCTCCTGCGCAAGCACGTGGCGCATGCCATCGGCAGCCTGGATCGTCCGCTCAGCGACGAGCAGCTTGAGACCAAGTTTCACCGGCAAGCAAGTTCGGTGATTGGCGAAGAGGCCTCCCGGCGGCTGATGGATGTCGCCTGGTCGCTGCCGGAGCTCCGGGATGCCGGCGAGGTGGCGCGCTGTTCCGTCCCGCAAAAGGTGCGAACCGCCGCTGCGGGTGGCTGAAGGGGATACGATCTTGGCCACTGCCACACACCTGACGCTTGGGATCCTGGAAGGCGACGATATCGGTCACGAGATCGTGCCGGCGTCCGTCGAGGTCGCGAGCGCCGCCGCCGAGCGGGCGGGCCTGCGCATCGATTGGCGGCCGCTGCCGATCGGCCGCCGCGCACTGGCCACGCACGGCCATACCATGCCGCCCGGAACGCTGGAGACGCTAGCCACCCTCGACGGCTGGATCCTCGGCCCGATCGGCCATCGCGACTACCCGAAGGTGCCGGAGGCGATCAACCCGCACCCAATCCTTCGCAAAAGCTTCGACCTGTTCGCCAATGTCCGCCCGACCCGCTCGTATCCTGATATCGGCTGCGTCTATGACGACATCGACCTGGTGATCGTGCGGGAGAACAACGAAGGGTTTCAGCCCGACCGCAACGTGGTGGCAGGGTCGGGCGAGTTCCGCCCCACTCATGACGTGACCATCTCCGTGCGGGTCATCACCCGCGAGGGAAGCCGCAAGGTGGCCGAAGCCGCGCTGCAAATCGCGCAGGGCCGCCGCAAGAAACTGACCATCGTCCACAAGAACACCGTCTTCAAGCTCGGCTGCGGCATGTTCGTGGAGGAATGCAAGCGCGCCGCCGAAGCGTTTCCCGACGTCGAAGTGAACGAGGTGATCGTCGATACGATGGCGATGCGCCTCATCCGCGACCCGCAAAGCTTCGACACGGTGGTGACGACCAACATGTTCGGCGATATCCTCACCGATGAGGCGGCGGGACTGGTGGGTGGCCTCGGCATGGCGCCGGGTCTCAGCATCGGTCGGGGCAACATCGCGATGGCGCAGGCGACGCACGGCTCTGCGCCGGACATCGCCGGCCAGGGCAAGGCCAATCCCTACGCCATGATCGAATCGACGCGCATGATGCTGGACTGGCTTGGCCGCAGGCGCGGCATTGCGGAAGCGAAAGCGGCGTCCGACATGATGCGGCGCGGCATCGACGCGGCGCTTGCCCATCCCGCCACTCGTACGCCGGACATCCGGGGCACGGGCGGATTGCGCGACATGGTGGATGGCATTCTGAAGGGTATCGCCGGTTGACCGCGGATACCGCATGCTGAAACGGGACGGTTGAAACAATCAGCCGGGCGAGGAAGACGATGGAGCAACGGACCGGAGCGGCCGACGATCTGAGGGTCATGCGGACCGTTTCGCTGACGACCGCACTGGAGCGAGAGATCGAGAGCCTGATCCTTTCCGGCGAGTTGCCGCCGGGGGACCGGATCAACGAGATTCATCTCGCCAAGCGGTTCGGCACGAGCCGTGGCCCCATCCGGGAGGCGACGCGCAGCCTTGAGGGCAAGGGCCTTGTCGAGGTGATTCGCAACCGCGGCGTATTCATCCGCCGGCTGACGCTCGACGAGGCCCTTGAGATATACGAACTGCGCGCCGCGCTGTTCGGCCTCGCTGCCCGGCTTCTTGCCGCACGTATGGACGACAGGCTGCTCGACGAACTCACCGCGCAGTTGCAGCGGATGGACGAGGTCGCCGAGGAGCGTGACTTCGACATTTATTATCCGCTCAATCTGGAGTTCCACCGCTACGTCGTGGAAAGCGCCGGCAATGCGACCCTCGCCTCCGAATACCGGGCGATGGTCAAGAAGCTTCATTTGTTCCGGGCGCGCGGCCTGGTGCAGGGCGGCGGGCTGGCGGTCTCCAACCGGGAGCACCGGGAGATCGTCGATGCCCTCGCTTCCGGCGATGTGGAACGCGCCCACGCCGCCGGATGGCGGCACGTGGAACGCTCCAAGCACCGCCTCCTCGCCACCCTGAATAAGAGCTAGCCGTGAAGGTCGTTGCCCCGAGCACAAGCGTCGAGGCGCTGACCGGGCTCACGGAGGCGGCCGCACGCTTCGTGCCGGCGTTGCGGTTCGAGGATATTGGCGACGAGGCGCTGCGCATCAGCCGCCGCTGCATCGTCGACGGGCTCGCTGTGATGCTGGCTGGTTCAGAGCAGCCGGGCATTGCGCCACTCGAGAGCTTTGTGCGCCGACAGGGCGGCGCGGCCGACGCGCGGCTTGTCGGCCACGGATCCGCGCGACTCCCCGCCCCTCTGGCCGCGCTGTGGAACGGCACCGCCGGACACGCGATGGACTGGGACGATACCCAGCTAGCGGAGGGTCCGGGCCGTCCTTACGGGCTGCTGATGCATCCGACGGTCCCGGCGCTGGCGGCCAGCCTTGCCGTTTCCGAGCTTGTGGCCGGCGAGCGTGGAAGTCCCGTCGAAGGCATGGAGTTCCTGGTCGCTTTCAATGCCGGCTTTGAGGTGGCGTGCAAGATCGCCGAGGCGATCAATCCCGACCACTACATGCGTGGTTTTCACACATCCGGGACCATCGGGACGTTCGGCGCGGCGGCAAGTGCGGCCAAACTCCTCGGGCTCGACGAGGCGCGCACCGCGACGGCGGTCGGCATCGCCGCATCAATGGCCTCGGGCATCCGCGCCAATTTCGGCACGATGACCAAACCGTTGCATGTGGGCCGCGCCGCCGAGAACGGCGTCACCGCCGCGCTGCTGGCCCGCGAAGGCTTCTCGGCCAATTCCGAGGCGCTGGACGGCAAGTGGGGGTACCTCGCCATAGCCGGACCGGGCGGCGAGCCGGAGCTGGTGCGCCAGCGCTTCGGCCAGCCATTGACCATCGAAGCGCCCGGGGTCTCAATCAAGCCGTATCCCTCGGGCGTGCTGACGCATCCGGCAATGGACGCCATGCTGTTCCTGATGCGGGAAAACGATCTGAGCCCGGATGACATCCAGTCCGTGACGCTGCGCGCCGGCCGCAACGTCCTGGGCCCTATCCGCTACCGGATTGCCAGGACGGAGCTGGAAGGAAAGTTCTCCTTCGCCTTTCTGATATCGGCGATCATCCTGCGCGGCCGGGCCGGAAAAGCCGAGTTCACGGACGAGTTCGTCTCGTCACGCGAATGCCAGGCCATGCAGGATCGGATTGAGACGGTCTTTGATCAGGAAATCGAGGATATGGGGTGGGACCGCATCCGCTCGCGCATCGACGTGCGCACCACCGACGGCCGCGAGATCACCCGCTGGGCCGACGAAAACTACCGCGGCGGTCCGCACAATCCGCTCAGCGATGCCGAGCTTGAAGGCAAGTTCCGTGACTGCGCTGCGGGGCTGCTGGAGGAAGCCCGGATACACCGTCTGCTGTCGACGGTGTGGTCGCTGGAGCAATGCCACGACGTAGGAGAAGTGCTCTCGCTCCTGGCGTGGCGGACCTGATCGGCCTCGGCGGGCGAGATGGCGCTCCCTGGGAACTCGGGCGACCTCGGCAAGCACGGGCCTTCACTTACTTTGATGCCGGTTTGTGCCCACGTTGATTTCGCTACGCTCGTGGCCGGACCAGTTGACCTCTGGCTCGCAAGGAGCTGACACTTGGCTCCCGTGCGGCCGTCACATCTAAGGTGACCAACGCGCCCTTTGATTAACAGCCGAGATTAGCGCGAGGTTTATGTGGACCGAACAAGATTCAGAGTGGGATTATCGGTGACTTAGAAGCTGTTCTGCACGATGCGCCCAATTGGGATCTGGGCGAGAAACATGGCCATTCGTGCACTACTGGATCTACACGAAACCAAGCCCGCTGATCTACCTCATGCCGGGCCGCAGCGATGGGTGGCAGGAAAAAAGGCTGCTGTCCTTGCTGCTATCCAGACCGGGGCACTCTCCATCGAGGAAGCGTGCAAGCGCTACTTTTTAACACCTGAGGAATTGCAGTCCTGGCACCAGTCCTTCGCAGCTGATGGTGTCGCCGGACTGAAGATGAAGAGACTCGCCGAGCGCCGCACTGCCGCCCGCCGCAAAGTAAGCGAGCCCGCCCGTGCCATGCTGGACAATGGAGATCAGCTGGACTGCATGATCACTGACATCGGCAGCCAAGGGGCCCGGCTCGAGTTCCCCATCCGCCACCTCGTTCCAAGGAAGTTCAACCTCCAGTGCCGCAGATCTGAGCGAAGCATTCGCGTCAGCGTGAAATGGCAGCGGGAAGGTCTAGCAGGCGTGCAGTTCGAGGAGCCCAATGAGGCGAGGCTCTGCGGCGCCAATGACCTCGGAGCCTGGTTGCTGGGTGAGGGTTGAGGAGCAGAACTTGCCCGACCGCACCCTTCAGAACCGGACAGCACGATCAGATCGCAGCTTCGCGATCAGGCTGGTGGAGCATCTGGTCACGCCCAACTTTGTGCTCGACGCAGATGGGCAGATGATATTTGGAACGGCGCCTGCGAGCGCCTCACCGGGTTGTCTGCCGAGGCATGCTTGCGCTTAAGTCGCTGCCCAGCATCGACGGGCTGACTAGAATGAGCAACGGGCGCCCGAAACTATACTTCCGTGAATGGCGGTCAGGGGGTCGGAGGTTCAAATCCTCTCGCTCCGACCAAACTTCTTAATCAGCAGAACGGTTTTGACCCGGGCGACTCAAGTCAGTTCCTCGGGTCCGGAACGGCGCCGTCCCATTGCAAGCGCCGCGCGCACCCGCTCTGACGAGCATTGCGCGGGCCGGGCCGGGAGGCCATACGCAGCCCATCAGCTGTCGGGACGGGCCCATTGATCGTCAACCCTCAACTCCACGGCACGGAATCCCCGCCGATCCCGGAAGCGAAGTCCTGGACACTCGCTTATGAAGGGGCGTCCGGACCGCTTATCGACTTTTCCCAGGCCGTTCCCGGATACCCGCCCCATCCCGAACTTCTGGAAAAACTTGGCGCGGCCGCCCGGAGCCGGGAAGCTTGCGCCTATGGCGACATCGCCGGAGACCTCCCGTTGCGAGAGGCCTATGCTGCCCACCTCTCCGCGCTGTATTCGGCGAAAATCGGCGCCGGCAACGTCGCCATCACCGCCGGGTGCAATCAGGCCTTCTTCGCCGCCATCCTTGCTCTGGCGAAAGCGGGCGATGCGGTGTTGCTTCCGACGCCCTGGTATTTCAATCACAAGATGAGCCTCGATATGCTCGGGGTCGAGGCCATCCCGCTGCCCTGCCGCGCCGATTCCGGCTTCGTGCCGGATATCGAAGAGGCAGCGCGCTTGCTTACGCCACGGGTCCGCGCCGTCGTCCTTGTCACGCCGAATAATCCGACAGGGGCGATCTACCCGCCCGATGTGATCGCGGCCTTTGGCCGCCTCTGTGCTGAGCGGAACACGGCTCTGGTACTCGATGAAACGTACCGTGACTTCATCGGGCCGGATGCGGCAGCGCCGCATGCCCTGTTCGGCGATCCGGAATGGGGCGACACGCTGGTCCAGCTCTACAGCTTCTCAAAGTCCTATTGCATCCCCGGCCATCGGGTCGGGGCGTTGGTCGCCGGCTCGGCCTTTGTCGCGCAGATCGAAAAGGTGCTCGACTGCCTGCAGATCTGCGCGCCGCGGACCGCGCAACTCGTCCTGCCGTGGGCCATTCCAGCCTTGGGGGCGTGGCGGTCCGCCAATTGCAGCGAGATCCTCGCCCGCGCCGAAGCCTTCAAAGCGGCGCTGCCGCCAAGCGGCCCGTGGGTCACGAAAAGCATCGGAGCCTATTTCGCCTACCTGCAGCATTCCTTCCACGGCCGCAGTGCCGTTGAGGTTGCGCGATGGCTGGCGCGCGATCGCGGAGTGCTTTGCCTGCCTGGTTCGTATTTTGGGCCCGGCCAGGAGCGATTCCTGCGCGTTGCCTTTGCAAACGTAGATGCAGCGGCAATCGCCGCCATTCCCGACCGGCTCAGGGAAGACTAGAAGCAGGTCCAGCGGCGCCGGAAGGAGCGGACGGATATGGATCTCGAGGAGCGCTTGAAGCGGCTCAGGGCCGACTACGGTGATGCCGGCGGCGGCTCCGTCCGCGATCCGGAGTTCCGCAAGGTGGCCGAAAAGATTTTTGATCCGCGCGGCACGCGCGTTGCGCCCTACTCGGGAATCCCGACTTTTCTGGCAGCGCCGATGCGGCAGATCGCCTGGGCCGAGCCCGATCTTTCAGGGCTCGACGTTGCCCTCCTCGGGATTCCCATGGACCTGGGAGTCACCAATCGCAACGGCTCCCGGTTCGGCCCCCGGGCAGTCCGGACGATCGAGCGGATCGGCCCGTACAACCACGTGCTGAAATGCGCGCCGACCGTCGACATGAAGGTCGCAGATATCGGCGACATCCCGTTCCGCAGCCGCTTCAACCTCGAGGTCTCGCACGAGGACATCGAGCGGCATATCCGGACAATTGTCGAGACCGGCGTGGCGCCCCTTTCGGTTGGCGGCGACCACTCCATAACGCTGCCCATCCTGCGCGCGGTCGGAAGGGACCGCCCGGTGGGCATGATCCACATCGACGCGCACTGCGACACGTCCGGCCCCTATGACATGACCAGGTTCCACCACGGCGGGCCGTTCCGGCAGGCGGTGCTCGATGGCGTGCTCGACCCGACGCGAGTGGTGCAGATCGGCATTCGCGGCTCGGCCGAATACCTCTGGGAGTTCTCCTATGATTCCGGCATGACGGTAATCCACGCCGAGGAAATCGACCGCATCGGCATCGCTTCGGTAATCGAGACGGCGCGGCAGGTGGTCGGCGACGGACCGACTTACCTAACCTTTGATATCGACAGCCTCGATCCGGCCTTCGCCCCCGGCACCGGCACCCCGGAAGTCGGCGGGCTCTCGACCCGCGAAGCTCAGGCGATCCTGCGCGGGATGAATGGCGCCAACATCGTCGGCGGCGATGTTGTCGAAGTCGCTCCGCAATACGACGCGACGACGAACACCGCCCAGGCAGCCGGTCAGATGCTCTTCGAAATCCTCAGCCTGATGGTGTTCAGCCCGTCGATCGGCGCTCGCCGCGGCGGCTAACGTGGCGTCGCGAATTGCTTGGCATCCGAAGACATGGAAGAGTGCCTCGCCCGAAGGGAGAACAGGAATGACTGAAGTTCTGAAAGCCGGCATCAACCGCCGCGCGGTGCTTGGGTATGCAGCGGCCGGAGCCGCCCTGCTCGCAGCGCCTTACGTGGCGCGGGCGCAAGGCAAGAGCCTGAAGATCGGCGTCTATGGCGGATTCTTCAAAGACTCGTTCGACCAGCACATCTTCCCGGCCTTCACGGAGGCGAGCGGGATCGCAGTTGAATCGATCGCCGAGCCGACTGGCGAAGCTTGGCTCGTCCAGCTGGAGCAGGCGGCGCGCGCCGGCGCAGCCCCTGCCGATGTTTCCATGATGGCCCAGGTCGGCCTTCTGAAGGGCATGGCCGGCGAACTCTGGGTTCCTCTGGACCTGGCGAAAATCCCCAACGCCAAGAACGTCAAGCCGCAGTTCATCAATAAGTACCCGGACGGGCGGGTCGCCGGAATCGGTGCAGTCACCTGGTTCATTACGCTCGTTTCAAATACCGAAAGTTACCCGCAGGCGCCGGATTCCTGGGCATTTCTTTGGGATCCGTCGAACAAGGACAAGCTCGGGCTGCTGGCCCTCGTTTCCAACTCCTTCCTGCTGGAGATCACGGCCAAGACCTTTTTCGCCGATCAGCCCGCAATCCTCGACAGCGAGGAGGGCATCCTCAAGGTGATGGACAAGATTGCCGAGCTGAAACCCAACGTGAAGCTCTGGTACCGCGACGAGGCGCAGTTCGAACAGGCGCTGAAGTCCGGCGAGATCCCGATGGGCCAGTATTACCACGACGTGACCGGGCTCGCCGCGGCCGGCGGTTTCCCCGTGCGTTCGACCTTCCCGAAGGAAGGTGGGGTGAACGACGCCGGATCGTGGGTGATCTCAAAGGCCTCTCCGGCCATCGAGGAAGGCCATGTCTTCATTGATTACATGTCGCGGCCGGAAACCCAGGCGCTGCTGTCGCGCAAGGTCGGGACGTCGCCGACGGTCAACCGCGAGGTGCTGGACTTGACCGATGCGGAATTCGCGGCCGTGTCCTCCGACGTGCCGCCGATCATTCCGCGCTACGACCTCTACCAGACCAAGACGGACTGGCTGAACCAGAAGTGGACGGAGTTGATTGTCGGCGGCTAAGGCCGCACGCGACTGATCGCGAAGGCAACGGAACGGATTGCCGGATTAGCCGGCAATCCGCAAGACACATGTGACCTGGAATGTCCGGCCTCGCTCTCGATCACCTCTCCAAGACCTTCGGCGCGCTCAAGGCAGTCGACGACGTCCAGCTGAACATCCAGCACGGCACATTCGTCTGCCTGCTCGGGCCCTCAGGCTGCGGCAAGACCACGCTGCTGAGGATGATCGCCGGCCTGGAGGAGCCGAGTGCCGGCCGCGTCCTGATCGACGGCACGGACATCACCCGGTTGGATGCGCACCAGCGCGACTTCGGCATGGTCTTCCAGTCGCTAGCGCTGTTTCCGCATCTGAGCGTCGGCGACAACATCGCCTATCCGCTGCGCATCCGCGGAGCGCCTCGGGCCGAGCAGGCCCGCCGGGTCGGCGAGCTGCTCGAACTTGTCCACCTGCCCGGATTCGCCGATCGGCCGGTCTCCCGGCTTTCCGGCGGCCAGCGCCAGCGGGTGGCGATCGCCCGCGCGCTAGCCCGCTCGCCAAAGCTGTTCCTGCTCGATGAGCCGCTGTCTGCGCTCGATGCAAAGCTCCGTGAAGCAATGCAGGTGGAACTGCGCCAGCTGCAGCGCAGGTTGAACATCACCACCATTGTGGTCACCCACGACCAGCGGGAAGCCATGACCATGGCCGACCTCGTCGTGGTGATGGGTGAGGGCCGCATCCGGCAGGCCGGGTCGCCTCTCGAGATCTATCGCAAGCCGAGCGACGCGTTTGTCGCGGGGTTCATCGGCTCCACCAATCTCATCAGAGCCGGCGGCAAGGCGGGCGCAGGCTCGGTCGGCGCCGCATCCATCCCAGGTCTCGCGCTGCCGGACGGGGCGGAGGTGACGCTCTCGATCAGGCCGGAAGACATCCGCCTCGTCGATCCGCAATCGGCCGCAATGCGGGGCGAGGTCGTCTTCGTCCGCGACCTCGGAGCGACGGTGGAAACTTTCGTGCGCAGCCTCGGGCAGGAGATCGTCGCCGTCTCCTCGCCGCGTGACCGCACGCCGGTGCGCGAGGGCGCCGAAGTCGGCCTCTTGATCAAGCCGGAGGACTGCGTGGTGCTCTCGGCATGAGCCGCGGCAACGCAACAGGTCCGGCGGCCTTGATGCCCCTCGCCTTTCCGGCGCTCATGCTGGCGGTTTTCTTCATCGTGCCCTTCGGCATCATGATCGCCGTGAGTTTCTTCCAGCGTGTGCAGGGCGCCTTTTACGAGCCCGCATTCGTATTTGAGAACTATGCGCGCTTCCTGACAGGCTTCTTCGCCCTGCGGCTCGGATTCTCTCTCATGCTTGCCGCGCTGGTGGCCGCCATCTGCGTCGGGGTGGGCCTGCCATTCACGTACCATCTGACGCGTCTCGCCCGCCGGCATCAGGTCGTATGGCTGGTGGCGCTGCTTGCGATCCTGTCCCTTTCGGAGGTGATCATCGGCTTCGCCTGGTCGACCTTGCTGTCGCGCACCGCCGGGATCACAAATCTCCTTGTAGCCGTGGGTGCCATGACGGAACCCGCTTCCCTGTCGCCCAGCTTCGCGGCCGTGCTCGCCGGCATGGTCTACCAAGCCTTCCCGTATACCGTGCTGGTCCTCTACCCGTCCGTTTCCCGGCTTGATCCCTCGCTCGTGGAAGCCGCCCGAACGCTCGGCGCCGCGCCCACCCTCGCGTTCGGCAACGTGGTGGTGCCGATCCTGCGCAATGCGCTGGTCGCCACCTTCATCATGGTGTTCGTCTTCGCGCTCGGCTCCTACCTGCTGCCGCAGCTGCTTGGGCGCCCGCAGCATTGGACGCTTTCGGTGCTGATCACCGATCAGGCGATCTACCAGTCGAACATGCCGTTCGCGGCGGCGATGGCGGTGTTCCTCGTGCTGGTCAGCCTCGGGCTTGTCGGAGTGGCCTTGTTCCTCGGCCGCAAGGAGGGCGCGGCGTGACATCGCGCTGGGGACGACGCCTGCTGTTCATGCTGGTCGCCCTTTTCCTGGCCGGGCCGATCATCGTCGTCGCCGGCGTCTCGGTGAACGCGGAAAAGACGCTGCAATTCCCGCCGCAGGGTTTTTCGCTCGCCTGGTACGCGCAGATCGTGACCGATCCTGGCTGGCGGAAGGCCCTGCTCACATCGGTGATCGTCGCCGCTTCGGCGGCTGCCCTGTCCCTTGCCATTGCCTTCCCGCTCGCCTGGTCGCTGTGGCGAAGGGACTCGTATGCCGGCCGCCTGCTCCAGGCGGTTGGCCTCGCCCCGTTCATCCTCCCCCCGGTGATCACGGCACTCGGGTTTCTGTCCTTCTGGGCGACGTTCGGCGCCTATGGCGCGCCATGGACGGTGGTGATCAGCCACGCCATCTTCTTTGTCACCCTGCCTCTGGTGACGTTGTCCATCGGCTTCGCTTCCGTGGACCGCGAGATTGTCGAGGCGGCGCGGACGATGGGAGCCGACGAGCCCACCGTGCTTCGCACCGTGCTGCTGCCGCTGGTCGGCCCCTACATCCTGTCCGGCTACGCTTTCGCGTTCGTGCTGTCGCTCAACGAATATATTGTCGCCTACATGGTGGCCGGCTTCACGATCGAGACGTTGCCGATCAAGATTTTCAATTCGCTGCGCTATGGCTACACGCCGACCATGGCCGCCGTGACGATCGTGTTCGTCCTCACCGCCGCGCTCGTCTTCGGCCTGTTCGCCCGCTTCGGCGACCTGCCGCGGCTGCTCGGCGCCTGGGCAACCAAGGAGACCTGATGCGCCTCGCCGCTTTGCAGATGTTGGCGCGACCGGGCGACATCGACGCGAACCTTGCCACCATCCGGGAAGCCGCCGCTGCGGCGGCCGCGAACGGCGTTTCGCTGCTGGCGGCTCCGGAACTCGCAACCACCGGCTACGGAGCAGGCGAGCTGATCCGCGACCTCGCCGATGGCGCCGATGGCCGCCAGGTGGCGGGGCTCGCCAGCATCGCCGCGCAGCATGGGGTCACCGTAGTGGCCGGCTTTGCCGAGCGCGTCGGCGACGCCGTCTATAATTCGGCGGCGCTGGTCCGCCCCGATGGACGCCGCGCCATCTACCGCAAGTGCCACCTCTACGGTCCGTACGAGCGCGGGTTGTTCGCGCTGGGCGACAAGGCGCCCGAGCTCGTCGATGTCGATGGCGTCAAGATCGGGCTGCTGATCTGCTACGACGTAGAGTTCCCGGAATCCGTTCGCCACCTCGCCAGCGCCGGAGCCGACGTGGTCGTGGTCCCGACGGCGCTGCCGGAAAGCGAGCATGCAACCTTTATCGCCGGGAAGATCCTGCCGGTGCGTGCCTTCGAGAACCAGGTCGCGGTGATCTACGCCAACCATGCGGGCACCGACGAGCGCTTCACCTATGCCGGCCGCTCCTGCATCGCCGTGCCGGACGGCTCGCTCGCCGCAGAGGCGGCCGCCGATCGCGCGGCGCTGATCGTTGCCGAGTACGAGCCAGGGAACTTCGCCCAAAGCAGGCTGGATAATCCCTACCTGGCGGACCTTCGCTCATCGCTGTTCCACCCGGACCCGGGCCCACCACAAGGGTAGCCTGGCAGAGGCTAGCCCGGATTGGAATCGGCTACCAGAATGGAGAAGCGCCGATAGCGGGCAATCCGCACCGGCCGGTTCATCGCGTCGCGCGATTGCTCCGGCGGCTGCGGCCTGGAATTCAGGTCGGCAAACGCGTTGGCCACCTCACGCAGCATAGGCGGCAGCACCACAGCGCGTCCAAAATGGCTGACGCAGACGAAGCGCAGTTCGGCGCTGAGTGCCGCCAGCCTCGCCGTCGATGCGGCGAAGTCGGTGAGGTTGGAATCCGGCAGCTGCGCATAAATCGCGCCGGTATTGACCGTATCGCCGGCAAACAGGATCCCCTCCCCTTCGTCGAGGAGCGAAATGCTGTCCGGCGAGTGCCCGGGCGTATGGAGGACGTAAAGCGCCCGTCCGCCGAGATCGACCCGATCGCCTTCCCGCAGCAGCCGCGTCGGCTCGCTAGGCCCGATCCTCCAGTCGCCGGGCCCGAACCCTCGGGGAAGCGGCCGCGGCGTGCTCGTGTCATCGAGGAGAAAGAAGAACCGCTCGTCCAAACTCCGGTAGGATTGCGCAGCCGCGATCAGGTCTTCCGTATAACGAAGGTAGCCGGCGAGCTTCTCCGAGGCGATGCCCTGCCGCAACCGGTCCGTCCCGAGTTCGTGGATTGCGATGTCGCCGAACTCGGGGTTTCCGCCGACATGGTCGAAATGCGCGTGCGTGTTGACGACGCTGAGCGGTAGCGGGGTGAGGCTCTCGACCACCGGCCGGATAGGCGCGATACCCAGCCCGGTGTCGATCAGCACGGCCCGCTCGCGACCCGCGACCAGCCACGAATTTACGTGCCCCGGCTCGGCGAGGAGCCACACGCCAGTCGCTACCTGTTGAACCGCGAACCAGTCCATTTTGCCGCCGCCTAAAACCTGTCGCGACGCACTTAGAGGCGAACCGGCGGGCGGCGCCAGCAGCTTTGCCTCGAAGCCAGGTCAATCGGCCAAATCCGAGAAGATCACCCCGCCATTTGCCGACCCCCCGGCCGCGCTCTGTAGCCGTACGGTTCGGCGCACGTGTATGGACCGTCGCTGTCCTGGACATGCCGTAGAGGTTGGCCTGGATCATTGCGCGAGGCAGGGATGATTCGAGCGGGTATGCAGGGATGGGGCAGCGGCCTCGTTGGCGTGTTGATCTTCAGCGGCTCGCTGCCAGCCACGCGGCTGGCGGTTGAAGGGTTCAGCCCGTTGTTCCTCACCTCCGCCCGCGCGGCGATCGCCGCCCTGCTCGGGGCAGCGCTGCTTGTCGCGCTCAGGCAAAAGCGCCCGGCCCTGAGCAGCTTCGCGTCCCTCGCTGTGGTCGCGGTCGGTGTGGTGATCGGTTTCCCGCTGTTGACGGCCTTCGCGCTCCAGCGCGTTACTGCGGCACATTCCACCGTCTTTGTCGGGCTGCTGCCGCTTGCCACGGCGATGTTCGCCGTGTTGCGCGGCGGCGAGAGGCCGAAGCCGGCCTTCTGGCTGTTCTCGATCGCCGGCGCTTTGTTGGTCGCCGGCTTTGCGCTGGCGCAGAGCAGCGGCGGCTCGATCAGCGGCGACCTCCTCATGGTGGCGGCGATCCTGCTCTGTGCCCTCGGCTATGCCGAAGGGGCGACGCTGTCACGGCGGTTAGGGGGCTGGCAGGTTATCTCCTGGGCGCTGGTGCTATCCGGGCCGGCGATGATGGTCCTTGCGCTGACAACGATGCCGGCCACCTGGAGCGGCATTGCCCCGCCGGCCTGGGCCGGTCTCGCCTATGTCTCAGTATTCAGCATGCTCGTCGGATTCATTTTCTGGTACCGCGGGCTAGCGCTGGGCGGGATCGCCGGCGTCGGGCAGCTCCAATTGCTCCAGCCTTTCTTCGGGCTGGCGCTTGCTGGGCTTCTTCTGGGCGAGCCTGTCGCCTGGATGATGGTTGTGGTGACTGGGCTGGTAGTGCTGTGCGTGGCCGGCGCCAAGCGGTTTGCCTGACCAATAGCAGTCGCAAGTATTTCCGCAGGGCCAGCCGATGCAGGCCGGATCTGCCGCTCCGCTTTCTTGGAAACGTTCTAAAACATCTTTGTTGACAGCAGTTTAGAAGCGCGGCACTTCAGCATCCGGTTTCTCCCTCGTCTGGGCCTTGACCCCTTTCGTCTGGAGTTGATGATGTTATTCTGCCTGTTCCGGGCGGCCGCCCGGCTGCGCCGATTTCACGATGCGCAGTCCGTTGGATCTGCCCGCTGGGCGCGAGCGCCGCGCCGCATCCCCGCTCCGATATCCCTTGATCCCCCTGCCAGACCGGCCGCCCCTTGATGCTGGGCCGCTAGGTCGTGGGCTCGGCCCCGGCATTCGGCGCCTTCCAACATTGAAATCAACGGATTTACGGAGCTTACGAATGAGATTGAATCGCCACCTGCTCTCCTTTACCGCCGCGGTCGCACTTTCGGTGGGGGCTGTCGTTTCAGCTCCGGCACAGGACGCTGATCCGGCAGCTGTGGTCGACACCTATGGCGACGTGGCGCTTGCCATGTACGAGGACGCGCTCGCCACGGCGGAGCAGCTGCAGGGCGCGGTTGAAGCCTTCCTGGCCAACCCCACGCCCGAAACCCTTTCGGCGGCGCGGGACGCCTGGAAGGCGGCGCGTGTTCCCTACCAGCAGACCGAGGGCTATCGTTTCGGCAACGCCGTCGTCGACGATTGGGAAGGTCGCGTGAATGCCTGGCCGCTTGATGAGGGGCTCATCGACTACGTCAATGTCGACCTGTATGGCGAGGAGAAGCCGGACAATCCGCTTTATACGGCGAATGTGATCGCCAGCCCTGAACTGCAGGTCGGGCCCGAGTTGGTCGATGCCCGTGAAATAACGCCGGCGCTCTTGTCCGGCTCCTTGCAGGAAGCTCAGGGCGTGGAGGCCAATGTCGCGACCGGATACCACGCCATGGAGTTCCTCCTTTGGGGCCAGGATCTGAACGGCACGGAACCGGGCGCAGGCGACCGGCCGGCGAGCGACTACGACGTGGCGAATTGCACAAATGGCAACTGTGAGCGCCGCGCTGCCTACCTAAAAGCGGCGACCGACCTGCTGGTGGCCGACCTTCGCGAGATGGTCGCCAATTGGCAGGATGGCGGCGCCGCCCGGCAGGATCTCGCCTCCAAGGGCAACGAAGGGCCGGTTGCCGCCATGCTGACCGGGCTCGGATCCTTGTCCTACGGGGAATTGGCCGGCGAACGCATCAAGCTCGGATTGATCCTGCACGATCCCGAGGAGGAGCACGATTGCTTCTCCGACAACACGCACAACAGTCACTATTACGACCAGGTCGGGATGCTGGCGATCTGGACCGGTGACTACAGGCGCGCCGACGGGACGTCGGTAAGCGGGCCTTCGGTGCGGGATATGGTGGCTGCCCGCTCGCCGGAGGCGGCGGCGCGGGTCGACCAGGCTATGGCGGCAACGCTGGCCAAGATGGAAGTCATGAGGGAGACCGCCGAGAGCGGCACGATGGCCTACGATCAGATGCTCGCGGCCGGCAACGCCGAAGGCAACCGGATCCTCGAAGAGGTGGTCGAGAGCCTGGTGACGCAGGCGCGCGCGGTCGAGGCCGCCGTTGCTGCCATGAACCTGACCGTCCAGCTGGAGGGGTCGGACGGCCTGGACAACCCGGAGGCGGTTGCGAGCCCGTGAGGCGGTTCCCACGATCGGCAGGCGTGCGCGGATGCTGAGCCGCCGGGGCCTGCTTCTGGGAGCGGGAGCCCTCGTCACCTCGGGCTTGGCGGCCGGGCAGCGGGGGCAATGGCTCGCCGCCAGGGCCAGCGAGGCCGGTGCTGAGGTTGTCGAGACGCGGCTCGTAGCGGCTGAACGGCGCCAGGCATTGCCTTGCTTCGGTGGGCGGGCGCTCCCGCTGTGGACATTTTCGGCCGAGCGCGCCCTGCCGGTTCTGCGGCTAAGGAAGGGAGCCCTGCTGCGTGCCGAACTGGTCAACCAGCTGCCCCGGCCGGGCGAGCACGCCTCGATCCACTGGCACGGCATAAGGCTGCCGAACGCGCAGGACGGCGTTCCCTTTCTGACGCAGGAGCCAGTCCCGCCGGGCAAGCGTTTCACCTACGAGTTCGCACCACCGGACACCGGCACGTTCTTCTTCCACACGCATTGCAACACGACCGAGCAGCTTGGACGCGGGCTTGCCGGTGTCCTCATTGTCGACGGCGACCAAACGGAGCCATACGACGAAGAGCACATGGTTGCGCTGCGTGATTGGTCCATCACACCGGTTGGTGCGTTCGGTCCTTTCCTGACGGACGAGGCGAGCCGGGCCGGCACATTCGGGACTATCCGCAGCGCCAACGGCCATCTCGAGCCGGCCTACCCCACCGCGGCGTCTGCGGACATCCGGCTTCGGCTCATCAACATGGACCGCACCCGAATTATGCAGCTTGGCATGGAAGGCGCGGACTGCGCCGTGATTGCGATCGACGGGAATGCGGTCGCCCCGTTTCCCCTAAAGGCCTGGTTCGCCGGGCCGGCGACCAGGCTCGACCTCGTGTTTCGAAGCCCTCCTGAAGGTGCGGCGGCACGCCTCGTGGATTACTTCGCGGCAAAGCCGGTTACGCTGGCGCGGTTCGATGCCCAGGGCCCTGCCCTCCGCTCGGCCAGCTTCGATCCCGCGCCGCTCAAGCCCAGCGCCATCCCCGAGCCGGATCTCGGGCGCGCCGAAAGGCAGGTCTACAGCTTCTCCGCCTCGGCCCGAGGCGGACCCGTTGCGGCGCCAATCGAAGTCCCGCCGGGCACGCCCGACCTCTTGCTGGACGAGCTCTGCACCACGCCCCGGACCTTCTGGGCGATCAACAAGCAGGCCTGGCCCGGCCGTGATCACCGGCGACTGCCGCTGCCCGTGGCCACCCTGGCGAAGGGCCGCAGCTACATCTTTGAGCTGCGCAATCTGACGCCGCACATGCATCCGATCCACATCCACGGCCACACCTTCAAGTGGCTGAAGTCGAACAAGCGGGACCTTCCCGTCCATCACGCGGATACAGTGCTGCTGCAGCCGAGGGAGCGCGTCGAGGTGGCCTTTGTGGCGGACAACCCGGGCGACTGGATGTTCCACTGCCACATCATCGAACACCAGGAGACGGGGATGATGTCCTACGTCCGCGTCGCGTGAAGGCGAGCGCCGTCGCAGTCGCGGTCTGCATCGCCGTGTCGGCGGCGGCAGCCGGGGCGGCGGACCTGAACGGAGCTGTGGGACGCGCTCTGTTCGAGCGCATCTGGACAAGCGCCCCGGCTTCCACGGCCTCGTCGGACGGGCTCGGGCCGCTGTTCAACGCCCGCAGCTGCGCTGCCTGCCACTCCGGTCCGGCGCTCGCCGCTCGAACCGTGCCCGGTGGTTCGAACGCGGCGTCGGAGGTGCGCGGCCTCGTCGTCCGGTTCGGCACCGCGTCCGGAGCTCCCGACCCGGTCTATGGCCGCGACCTGCAGGTAAACGCTGTCCAGGGTTTGCGTCCTGAAGGTCGCGTACATGTCGTGGGCGAACCGGCCAGCTCGCTGGACGAGGTCACGATGGAATTGCTGCGCGGTCCGCTTTCGCCCGACTCTCGCCGGTCGGTCCGGCTTGCGCCGGCGCTTGCCGGCCGGGCCGCGCTCGAGGACATCGACAAAGGCGCAGTGCTGCGCCTGGCCGATCCGGACGACCGAAACGGCGATGGTGTTTCCGGACGCGCGCGGCTGCTGGACGGGTCCGGCGCGAAGGCAATCGGTCGCTACGGTTGGAAAGCCGCCAACCCAACTCTCGAACACCAGATCGCTGACGCCTTCGCCCACGATCTCGGGATGTCGAGCTCGCTCGCGCCGCTTGCCTTCGGAGACTGCACGAAAGGCCAACCGGATTGCCTCGCCGCACCGCACGGCGAGGGAATTGACACAGGTGAGCGCGAGATCTCCGACCCGATCATCGAAGCGGTCGCGGCCTTCCTCCGGGACACCAAGGCGCCAATTCGTCCCGGATCTTCGGAGGGCTTCCGTGCCTTCGGGGCGACGGGCTGCGCCGCGTGCCACGTCCCGGAACTGCCGACCGCGCACGGCGGCACCGTCGCGGCGTATTCGGACCTGCTGCTCCATGACATGGGCCCAAGCCTGGATGACGGGGTGGGAGAACCCGGCGTATTGCCCTCGGAGTGGCGGACGGCACCTCTGATTGCGATCGCGGCGGGTACAGGCCGGCGCTACCTGCACGACGGTCGCGCCCCAGACATCGACACGGCAATCCGCCTGCATGGCGGCGAGGCATCGCGATCGCGGTCCGCTTACGAGCAGCTTTCGGAAGCGGAGCGCCAGATCCTCCTCCGTTTCGTGCAGAGCTTGTGATGCGCCGCTTGATCGCCTGCCTCGTCCTCCTGGCCGGGCTCACCGGCCTCTGCCGCGCTGCGGACGATGCCGCCTTGCAGCGTGTCGTCGAGGCGACTGTCTCGGGCTATATCCTGCCGGCCTACGACACCCTGCACCGGCAAACGACGGCGCTGGTGGAAACGGTCGACAAGTTCTGCCGCATGCCCTCCCCGGACAACGCCCATGCGGCCGGGGCGGCCTTTTCCAAGGTCCTGTCTGGCTGGGCGGCGGTGGACTTCCTGCGCGTCGGCCCGATGCAGCAAGGCGGCCGCTACGAACGCTTCGCCTTCTGGCCCGACGTTCACGGCACCGGGGCCCGCCAACTCCGCCAGTTCCTCGCCCGCCGGGACGAATCTCTCCTCGACCTGCGTGCGTTGGCCGAACAGAGCGCGGCGGTGCAAGGCCTGCCGGCGCTGGAATCCCTGCTCTTCGGCGGCTCCAAGGCGCTGCTCAAATCCGCGCCACCCGATCCCTATCGCTGCGCGCTCGCCCTGGCCATTTCCCGCAACGCCGACCTGATCGCCGCCGAGACGGCTGCGGCCTGGAGAGCGGAATGGGCTTCTATCCTGACGACCCCCGGCCCCGGCAACCCGATCTACCGCTCTCCCGACGAGGCGGTGACGGAAATCTTGCGGGCCGTGCTCACCGGCCTCGAGCAGCTGCGCGATCACCGGCTGGTGCCCGTTTTGGGCGATGCATCAAAGCCGGCGCTGGCCAGCCGCGCCGCCTACAATCCTTCGGGTCAGGCTCTCCCGTATCTCCAGGCCTCGGCTGCCGCGCTGGAGCGGTTCGTGCGGGATTCTGAGATGCTCAGCCTGCTGCCTGAGCCAAACCGCTGGATCGGCGAATCGATCCTGTTCGAGTTCGCCAACCTGCGCGGCGCGCTCGACGCCGCTGGCGACAATTTGGACGCCGCCCTGCAAAGCCCGGAGGCGCGCGAAAAACTCAGCTATTCCACCATCGTGCTGGCCAGCCTCCGCGACCTGATCCAGAACCAGTTCTCGCCCGCGGCGGGCCTTACCCCAGGCTTCAATTCTCTCGATGGTGATTGACCGCCGCTCGCTCCTGGCCGGCGCGGGGGCCATCCTTGCGTCCGGCCTGGCCCCTCGCCGGGCAGCCGCGCTTGCCTCGGCTGAGGCTCTGGTTCTCGCGCCAGCGCGGCGGGCGGACGGCAGCTTCGCCATCCTGCTCTTTGACGAGAAAGGCCAACTGATCCGGGAAATCGGGCTGCCGGCCCGCGGCCACGACCTTGCCGTCCACCAGCAGTCAGGACGCGCCGTCGCGTTTGCCCGGCGGCCGGGTGTCTTCGCCGTGGCGTTTGATCTTCGCGCCGAAACAGAGCCGCTCGTCTTCATGGCGCACGAGAACCGACACTTCTTCGGCCATGGCGCTTTTTCCGCCGACGGCAGGCTTCTGTTCGCGACCGAGAACGCCCTCGAAATGGGGGGAGGCGTGATCGGCGTCTATGACGCTACTGACGGATATCGCCGCATGAGCGAGTTCCCCGCGCATGGAATCGGGACGCATGAGGCCATTCTCATGCCGGGCGGCAAGATCCTCGCGGTGGCGAACGGCGGCATCGAGACAGACCCTGCTTTCGGCCGCCGCATGCTGAACTTGCCCACCATGGACCCGTCCCTGTCCTTCGTGGAGCTTGAGTCCGGTCATGCGATCGGGGTGCTGAAGCTGCCCAAGCACCTGCACCAGCTGTCGATCCGGCACATGGCGGTCGGAGCCGACCGCGCCCTGTGGTTCGGCACGCAATGGGAAGGCGACCCGCTGCACACGCCCTCGCTGGTCGGCCGCGCCTCGCTCGAAAGCGGCCTGTCGCTGGTTGAGACCCCTGTGCCGGAGCTTGGGGCCATGCACGGATATGTCGGCGCGATGGCGGCCAGCCGCGACGGGTCCATCATCTGCGCCTCCGCACCGCGCGGCGGGCTCATCGCCTACTGGGACGCCCTCGGCGGCAGGATGCTGGGCACCACCCCGCTCGCCGATTCCAGCGGCATCACCGCAGGCGGAAGCAGGTTCTTGGCTTCAAACGGCGCTGGCGTGATCATCGATGCGGACGGGCCTGGTGACGGCCACGATCGGGTGCGCCGTCCCGAACTCTCCTTCGATAACCACCTGCGGACCGGTTAGGCCCGTCGGTAGATCAGCGCTGTAACGGAGTTCCCCCGAGGCCCGCTCGCGACCGCCCTATGCCCACAGCCAGGCGGTCGCAATCAGGACCAGGCCTACAACGGCGCAAGCGGAAGTAACCCTCTCAAAGAGCGTCATCGGAAATCGCCTCGGAACAGGTGCAACCTATACCAGAGGCTGGCGGCTCCGCCTGTAGCGGCGGTGCATCAGTGAAACGCGACCCTGCCGGTGCGCTCCCGGAATGCTCAGCCGACCTGGCTTGGCACAATCCTGAAGTCCTGGCCCTCCGGCAAGGTCTGGCCGCCATCGACCACGATCGTCGTGCCGGTAATGTACTCGGCCTCATCGGAGGCGAGGAAAAGCGCCGCGTTGGCAACGTCGCGCGGACTGCCGAGCCGTCCGAGCGGCACCGACTGCTCCATCCCGCGGATGAATTCCGGACTGCGATGCGCCTTCATGCCCTCTGTCAGGATGTTGCCCGGCTCTACCCCGTTCACAGTCACGCCGAACCCGGCGAACTCGATAGCTGCGGCGCGGATGAAGCCGTTGATCCCGGCTTTCGAGGCTGAATAGTGCCCGTGACCGGGGCTTGAGACCCGCGGTCCGGTGATGGAGGACGTGAACACCATCCGGCCGTAGCGCTGCCCCTTCATCACAGCGAATGCGGCCTGGGCCGCCAGGAACGTCCCGCGCAGGTTGACGCCCAGCACGGAATCCCACTCCTCCGGCGAAATGTCCTCGATCAACGTCCAGGGATAGATCCCGGCGTTCTGCATCAGGATGTCGAGGCGGCCGAACCGCTGGGTCGCGTCCTCGACGAGAGCACGGGCGTTCTCGCGGTTGCTGATGTCCGCCCGCGCGAATGCCGCCGGCCCGATGCGCGACAGCCGTTCGGCCGTGGCTTGCCCCTCCGCTTCCTCCGTGTCCGCAATCAGCACGGAGGCGCCCTCTTCCAGAAAGCGCTCCGCGATACCCGCGCCGATGCCGCGCGCCGCCCCGACCACCAGGGCTACGCGCCCTTCCAGCCGCGGCCTGATCATCCCTGCCCCGCTCATAGATAGTGCCGCCGTATCCAGGTCTTTCCGGTGTCGAGCAGGACCGCGGTCAGGACGAGCGTACCCTGGATGATCTGGGTGTAATGAGGGGGCATCCCCATCACGTTGATCGCGGTCTGGATGGACGAAAGCAGGATGACCCCGGCGAAGACGCCCGACAGCCGGCCGTAGCCGCCCTTCAGGCTGACGCCGCCGATCACCACCGCGGCAAAAGCCTGGAACAGCATGCCGATGCCGAGATTGGCGGTGGCCCCGGCGGTGCGCGAGGCGAGCAGCCAGCCCGCGAAGCCGGCCAGCGCACCGGACAGGATAAAGGCCGCGGCGACGACCCGATTGACCCGGATGCCGGCCCGGTACGTGGCAACCGGGTTGCCGCCGATCATCAGAAGATGACGCCCGAACGGGGTCTTCGTGAGGATGAACCCGAACACGACGAAGACGAGGATGAGCATCCAGGCGAGCAGCGGGACCCCAAAAATCCGCTCGATGGCAATGACGCGCATCGCATCCGGCAGCCCGTAGACCGATCGCCCGCCCGACAAGGCGACGACGAGGCCGCGCGCCCAGATGTAGGCAGCGAGTGTCACGATGAAGGCGTTGATGCCGAGCCGCACGACCAGGAAGGCATTGGCCGCTCCGATCGCGACGCCGATCGCCAATGCCATCGCCAGGGAGACCGGCAGCGACAGCCAGGCCGGCTCCAGAGTGAGCGCGCCGCCGGCACCGCCGGTTCCGAACACCAGCGCTGTGGTCATGGCGGCCAGCGCCAGTACCGACTCGATGGAAAGGTCCATGTGGCCGGCGATCAGGGTCAGCGAAAGCCCCACGGCAATGATGCCGACGAAGGTCGATTGCTCGAGGATGTTGAGCAGGATGCCGATCTGCAGAAAGTTCGGGATGGCCAGCGAGAATACGGCCAGCACCAGGACCAGGATGAACCAGACCAGATTATCGAGGATGAACTCCAACCCCGCACGGCGGCGCGATACGGAAAAGCGCGGCGCTTCGGATTGTGCGGCTTCTGTCATCATGTGATCGCGATCAAAACCTGCCGAGGCTCCCCGGATGGTCATCCTCGGGCGAGCCTAAGCTCGACCCGAAAATGGAGAGACGCTCTTCCAATCTGAACTCTCGGGTCAGGCCCGAGGGTGACGGCGTATGTCGGCTGCGGCCCCTCCTCCTGGAACGAAGGGCGCGCAAGGTCTACTCGACCGGTTTTACCGGCTCGGTGGGCGGCTTCATGTTGCCCCAGAAGCGCGGGTCGTCGACGTTGTCCTTGGTGATCGCCGCGCCGGGGATCTTCAGGTTCGGTCCCCAGCTTTCGATCGTCAGCTCGGACTTCAGGCCGGTCACGTCGTAGCTGCCCGGCTTGATCTCTTCCTTGTTGACCACCTTGTCGGCAAACATGGCGAGCGCGGCGGCCTGTGCGACCATCGGTTGCTCGACCTCGACCTGCTCCCATCCCTTGCGGATGAGGTCTAGGCCCACCGGCGCGCCGTTGGACGACACCAGCATGATCTCGCCGGGCTGCTTGCCCTGCGCTTCCAGGATGGCTGCGACAGCTACCGCCAGATGCGCGGCATGCACGAAGACCAGGTCGGTATCCGGGTTGGTCAGCAATTGGTCGGACGCAATGTTGCCGGCGTTGCTGGCTTCCCATTGCAGGGCCGCATGCGTGTTGATCTGCACCTCCGGATGAGCCGCCATGCGCTCCTCGAAACCCTTCTGGATGTCGAGCGTGTACGGATCGCTCGGGTCACCTAGGATCTGCAGCACCTTGCCCTTGGGCGAGCCATGCTTCTCGGTGAGCAGCCGCGTGATCTCGGTCGCGGCAATGTGGCCGATCTCCTCAGTGCCGGCCACCGAGGTGAAGTCGGAGGGCGTCGACTTGATCTGGCGGTCGAAGATCATCACCGGGATGCCCGCGGCGCGCATCTTCTCGATGCCGGACTTGGCTGCATCGAAGTCCACGGCCGCGAGGATAACGGCCTTCGGCTTCAAGTTGATCACGTCGTCGATCTGGTTCAGCTGCAGGTCGCTGCGGTTCTGAGCATCGAGCGAAACGACCTCGTAGCCGACGTCCTTCATGAACTTGGTGATCGCATCGATGGATCCCGTCTGGAACTCGTCGAGGAGCGTTGGCACCAGATAATAGATCTTGCCCTTGCTCTCCTGCGCCGAAGCGACAGCCGCCGACAATGCGAGCGTGACGGCAAGCGCCACCCCCGCAAACATTCGCAAAAACCTCATTGAACTCTCCCTTCTTGTTTTGGACTCTCACTTGAGCGCTGCATCCGGGCAATGTCCCCGGTGATCATGCGGACAACCTCGTCGGGGCTGGTCGCCTCGGTAGCGACATCGCCGGCAACCGTGCCGTGGCGCATGACGACAATACGATCGGCGACCTGGAAGGCCTGCGCCATCACGTGGGTGATCAGGACGACGCCGATGCCCTGGTCGCGCACCCGGCCGATCATCTCCATGCCGCGTCGCGTCTGCTCCACGCCAAGCGCGGCGAAGGGCTCGTCGAGCAGCACCAGCTTGCCACCCCAGTGGACGAACCGGTTCAGTTCGATTGCTTGCCGCTGACCGCCGGACAAATGCTCCACGTTGGTGCGCAGCGACGGGATGCGCGTTCCGGCATTGGTGATGGCCTGCGCCGTGGCGGCTTCCATCGCCCGCTCGCGCAGCACCTTGATTCCGAGGAAGCTGCGGGTCAGCTCGCGCCCCATGAAGAAATTCGCGACCACGTCGACATTGGTGCAGAGCGACAGGTCCTGATAGACCGTTTCGATGCCGGCGGCTTTGGCCTCCGCCGGCGAGCCGAAATGCCTCTCCACCCCGTCGAAGAGGACGCGACCGGAAGTCGGTTGCAGCCCGCCGGAGATGATCTTCACCAGCGTCGACTTGCCGGCGCCGTTGTCGCCGAGCAGCGCCACAACCTCGCCGCGGCGTAAGTCGAAGCTTACGCTGCGCAATGCTTCGATCGCGCCGAAATGCTTGGCGATGTTCTCCAGGCGAAGCAGCGGCTGGTCAGTCCTCGGCGTCCCGCGATCCAATGCCGAGTTCTCCGTCCGGCGTTTCGTTTTCCGGGCACACTGAAACGTGATCGGGCCGCCCTGTCAATTTGCCGGATGCGGGAATCCGGCACGAAGCACAACCGGCTAGTCCGGCCAGGCCAGACGCGCCTGCATCCGCTTGGCCCGCCACTCGCCCAGGCTGGTCTGGGAGCTTGAACCAGCGCGGGCCTCGCTGAACTCAGCGACGATGCGATCGGCCACCTCCTCAGCCTCGCCGTCCCGCAGGTTGCACGGATCAAGCTCGAAGTAGCCGAGGTCGACTTCGTCGTCCCGCACAACGACCGGTCGGGCTCCATGCTGAAGGGCGTCCGCCAGGTTCCATGCGGTCATGCCGGATTCCTGGTGGACCCGGAGGCGCACGCGGGTGATCGGGTTCCCGGTCGGGTCGGGGGAAGCCTCGGCGCTCACGCCAGGAATGCCGCGCAGCCGCTCCAGCCAAAGCCGGACGCAAGCTTCTTCGCGTGCCTTGTGGAACGCATGATCGCGCGCGCGCCAGGCTTCCAGGGCGGCGATAGTTGCGGCGATCCCTTCCTTGCCGACCTTGAAGCCGCGCCCAATCCCGCCGTTCTGCAGGTAAACGGCCTGCACCAAGCCCTTGCGGCCGCAGACGATGCCAGCCGTCAGCCCACCCAGGAACTTGTGGGCGCTGTAGATCACGAGGTCGGCGCCGGCCGCAACGAAGCCGGTCAGGTCGTATTCGGAAGCGGCATCCACGATGACCGGCACGCTCCGGGCGCGGCATGCCGCCACGAACTCCGGCAGGCCGATCTCCCCGCGCCTGACCGTATGGTGCGACACGACGTAGAGCGCCGCCGCAGCGTCGCCGTCGAGGGCAGCCTCGAGCTGGTGCAGGCCCGTGCTGGTTGCTTGTCCGAGGCAAGCGACGCGCCCGCCTGACAGCCGGATGGCCTGGTCGACCGGAGCGCCGTAATCGATCAGGTGACCGGCCTGGATCACGACCTTGCTGCGCAATCCGGTAACGTCCGGCAACTGCTCGATCGCCCCCGGATCGGCGCCGGTCATGCAGGCTGCCACGGCGAGGGTGATCGCTGCGGCGGAGCTTGCCGTCACCATCCCGGCCTCCGCGCCGGTAATTCGGGCGATGGATTGGGACGCGAGCCGCTGGAGATCGTCGATTTCCACGAACCACGGCAGCAGTTCGGCTGCCGCCGCGATTGCCTCCGGAACCGCGGCCGAGGCGCCGAGAGCGGTCATGGTCCCGGCGGCGTTGATGATCGGTCGAAGCCCGAGCTTCGTTCTTGGGTCGGACAATTCGGCCGCTCCGCTACGCACGTAATCTTCTGAATGCAAGGTGGTGGCGACGCCCACCCCGCTCTAGCCGCCCCTGACCAGGACCCCCGCCGAGAGCTGGTCGAGGCTGTCGTCACCGGCGAGCTGCTGCTCCGAGACTCTCGAGGGCATGATGCGCTCCGCACCCGAGTCCGTGCTGTTCTCGATGTATTCGTCGATATGGGCGAAGGCGTCGCGGAGCGCCTTTGACCAGCCCTGGGAAATGCTGCGGAAGTTGGGATCGTTCTCGTCAATGCGCCGCTGCTCGCCGATCTCCAGCGTATCGCGCCTGTAGATGAGCAGGTCGATCGGCATGCCGACCGACAGGTTGGAGCGCAGCGTGGAATCAAAGGAGATCAGCAGCAGCTTGGCCGCAGCCGCCATCCGCATGTCCGGCTTTGCCACCCGATCAAGGATGGGCTTACCGTATTTGTGCTCGCCGATCTGGAAGTAGGCCGTGTCCTTGGTAGCCTCGATGAAATTGCCTTCCTTGTAGATCTGGAAGAGCCGGGGCGCATCGCCCTGGATCTGGCCGCCGATGATGAAGCTGCCGCTCACCAGATTGGGGTTCTCCTCGCTTTCATCCTTCTCGTTCTTGCGCATCTCGCGGATCACCTCGCCGACCACGCGGGCCGCCTGGAACATGGTGGCCGCGTTCGCCAGCGATCGGACCGACCCATCGGCCCCGTTATCGATGCGCTCGTTCAGCAGGCTGACGATGGATTGCGTGAAGGCGAGGTTTCCCGCCGACATCAGGACGATGACGCGGTCGCGCTTCCTTTCCCAGACATGCATCTTGGAGAAGGTGGCGAAGTTATCCATCCCGGCGTTGGTGCGCGTATCCGAGGCGAAAACGATGCCTCGATCAAGCCGCAGGCCTACGCAATAGGTCATGATTGTGGTTCCTGCGGCTCGCGGACTATTGCTGCTGTTGCTGTTGTTGCCGGACGATCACGTCGACGGTCAGCCGCTCCGCCCCGCCGCCGCGCCGCGAGCCGGCGATGGGAGCCGCGGCGGCGGCATCGAAGCCGCAGCCAAGCCGCACATAACGGTCAGTGGGGCAAATGTTGTTGGCCGGATCGAAGCCGACCCAGCCAAGGTCGCTGACGAAGGCCTCGGCCCAGGCATGGTGCGCAACCGCGCTCGTCTCTTCTTCTAGCAGCAGATAGCCCGTGACGTATCGGGCCGGCACGTCCAGTTGCCGCGCCGCCGCGATGAAGATGTGAGCATGATCCTGGCAAACGCCCTGCCCCGCCGCATAAGCTTGTGCGGCGGTGGTGTCGGAGCCTGTGGAACTCGTGTCGTAGGCGACCCGGGCCGCTATCATCCCCAGCAGTTCGTGCAGCCGGCCGAGCGGCGTGTCGGCCCGCGTTTCCCCTGACATCGCATCGATTTCGGGAGAGGACTGGGTCAGCGCCGTCGGTTTCAGGAAGAGGCGCGGATTGGCGGTCTCATCGGTGTAGCCCACCACTCCGCCGGTATCGATCGTATCGACCTCGCCCTCGGCAACGATCGTCAGCTCCTCGTAAGGCCTGCAGTGGGTGATGAGGTGAACCGGATTGCCGAAGCCGTCGACATATTCGGCGGCATGCTCGATGCCCTTCGCCCGGATGGCCCAGGCGCGCACAATTTGTGCGCGGTTGTCGGTCGGCGTCAGCCGCAGCCGCTGCACGGCGAAGGAACCACGGCCGTCATATCCGTAGTGGGTGCTGTGGCGGATGGAAATGCGCACGGCTAGCCGAAGTTGTAGTCGTTCGACAACGCGTCGGTGATCTGGTTGTTGCGCGCGATGAACCCGGTCAGGAACTCATGCAGGCCCTGCCGGAAAATGGTCTCCATCGTGACGGCCCGCAGCATTGCGCGCGTTTCGCAGATCAACGCAGCCGAGGGCAGTTGATCGCCGCCGTAATGGATGCCCAATCCCTGGACCGTGTCCTCCAGCCAGTCATAGCAGAAGCGTAGCGAGCGGGGCATTTCCGGCCTCAGGATCAGGAAATCCGCGATGTGCCAGGGCCGGTAATTGTCCTGATACACGTGACGGTATGAGCGATGGGCGGAGACGGAACGCAGGATCGTCTCCCACTGATACGTGTCGATCTCGCCGCCGACGGCCTGGTTGCTGGGCAGCAGGATGAAATACTTCACGTCGATGATGCGCGCCGTGTTGTCGGCCCGCTCGACGAACGCACCCAGCTGGCTGAAGAAATACGTATCGTCGCGCAGGATCGTACCGAGCAGGGCGCCGCGGAACAGTGCGGTGCGTTCGCGGATATAATCGAGCAGCTCCGGCAGCCGGGCGGCCGTGATATCGGCCGGCGTGATCGCGTCGTAGGTGAGCCAGGTGGAGTTCAGGGCATCCCACATGTCGCGGGTCAGTTTGATCCGAACCGAGCGGGCGTTGGTCCGGGCGTCGCGCAGGCACGAGCGCACTGACGAGGGGTTGTCCTCGTCGAACAGCATGAAGCCGATCGCCTGGTTGAAGGACGTGTCCCCGTATTTGTCGAGGAAGAGGTGAAGCACACCCGCGCTGGTCAGCGTCGACCGCCATTCCTCGCGGTGGCCATCGCCCGTGTCGGGCGTGAGCGAAATACGGAAGCCGGCTTCCGCCAGGCGGGCCATGTTCTCCGCCCGCTCCATTTGGCGCGACATCCAGAACAGGCTCTCGGCGGTGCGGCCCAGCATCTGCGACTTAGTCCTGCAGGACCCAGGTATCCTTGGTGCCCCCGCCTTGCGAGGAGTTCACGACCAGCGAGCCCTTCTGCAAGGCGACCCGCGTCAACCCGCCCGGCACAAGGCGGATCCGGTCACTGACCAGCACATAAGGCCTGAGGTCGACGTGGCGCGGCGCGATCCCGCTCTGGGTGAATGAGGGACAGGCCGAGAGCGCCAGCGTCGGCTGCGCGATGTAAGAGGCAGGACGCGCCCGCAGCTTTTCCCGGAAGGCCTCGATCTCGCGCCGGCTCGAGGTCGGGCCAACCAGCATCCCGTATCCGCCGGAGCCGTGCACCTCCTTGACCACCAGTTCCGGCAGGTGCGCCATGACATAAGCAAGATCATCGTGATCGCCGCAGCGCCAAGTGGGGACGTTCTGCAGGATCGGCCTCTGCCCGGTATAGAACTGGATGATTTCCGGGACATAAGAATACACCGCCTTGTCATCGGCGACGCCGGCGCCAGGCGCATTCACGATGGACACACGGCCGGCACGATAGAGGTCCATCAGGCCGGCAACCCCGAGCACGGAATCGGAGCGGAAGGTGAGCGGGTCCAGAAAGCGGTCGTCGACGCGGCGGTAGATCACGTCGACCCGTTCCCGGCCTCGTGTCGTTCGCATGTAGACATAGCCGTCATCTAGAAAGAGGTCCTGCCCCTCGACGAGCTCGACGCCCATCTGATCGGCCAGGAACGAGTGCTCGAAGTATGCCGAATTGTGAATGCCCGGCGTGAGCAGCACGATCTTGGGATCAGCATCGCAAGCGGGAGGCGCGACCGCCTTCAGCGTTCGGCGCAGGACCTCGGGATAATGTCCGATCGGCGCGACCCGGTGGCGGGCGAAGACTTCGGGAAACAGATGCATCATCGTTTCCCGGTTCTCCAGCATGTAGGAGACACCGGAAGGCGTGCGGAGGTTGTCCTCCAGCACGTAGAATTCCCTCTCGCTGACCCGCACGATGTCGACGCCGACAATATGGCTGTAGACGTTGAGCGGTGGGTCGAAGCCGATCATCTCCGGCAGATAGGCCTCATTGTTGAGGATAAGTTCGGCCGGGATCCGGCCGGCGCGGATGATCTCCTGCCGGTGGTAGAGGTCATAGACGAATGCGTTCAGGGCAGCGACACGCTGCTCTATCCCGCGTTCCAGGAACCGCCACTCCGCCGCCGAGATGATGCGCGGCACCAGATCGAAGGGGATGAGCCGTTCAAGCGCGTTCTCGGTCCCATAAACGGAGAAGGTGATCCCAAGCCGACGAAAGAGGGTTTCGGCCTCCTGCTGCTTTCGTTTGAGATCGCCCTTCGACTGGTCCGCAAGCCATTCCGAGACGATCGCGTAGGGTCGGCGGACGTTGCCGTCCGCCCCTAGCATTTCGTTGAACGGCCCTTCCGCCGGAGGGTTTGGCCCCTGGATATTCACGGCGTCCCAACACTCCTTTCCGGCAAAGGATAAGTAACAGCCGCATTTTGGTCACGCCTGAAAGGTGAGCGCAATCTGCCTAATGGTTGACCAGCGCGTGACCATTCCGCTCAGTGTTTCCGCGATGTCTTGTGCTGGCCGGGACACTGCCCCAGGTTCGCTGGACGGTGGCCGGCCTCTTGCAGGGGAACTGCCGGAGGAACCCGACGCGCTTATGCCGATCTACAACGTCCATCACGTCACGACGTATCGATACGCCCAGCCGGTCGCGTTCGGCGAACATCGCATGATGCTGCGCCCGCTTGACGGGCATGACCAGCGGCTCGTCAGTGCGGAATTGACTATCGTTCCGAGGCCAGCAAGCCTTCGATCCGGCCGTGACGCCCTCGGAAATCCCTTCGCTGTCGCGCAGTTCTCGCGGCGCGCGGCCACGCTGAGCTTCGACAGCGTCGTTCGCGTCGCCACAACGGAGTATCATCCGGACCCTTTCGACATCACGGAAGCCGCAAGAAGGCTGCCGTTGTCCCACCCTGCTGATGAGCTGCCCGACCTCGCCCCGTTCCTTGAGCGATGCCGTCCCGATCGCGCGGTGGACGGTTGGGCTCACACCGTGCTGGAGGGCTTGGGTGCGAAGTCCACGCTGGACTGCCTCGCCGGTATGGCCAGGGCGATCCGGGGCGGCTTCACCTATGTCAGGCGCACCGAACGCGGCACCCAGGATCCCGCGGAGACGCTGGAGCGCCGCGCCGGCACCTGCCGCGATTTTGCTGTGCTGATGATGGACGCGGTGCGCTCCGTAGGGCTGCCGGCACGATTCGCCTCCGGTTATCTATACATCCCGTCCCGAGACCGGCAGGACGTGCGGGGCGGCGGCGCCACTCACGCCTGGCTGCAGGTCTACCTGCCCGGCCCTGGCTGGATCGACTTCGATCCGACCAACGGGAATGTCGGCAATGCCGGCCTGGTCCGCGTGGCGGTCACCCGCAGCCCCGATGCCGCGATCCCGCTTTCCGGTTCCTTCATGGGTTTCCGCTCCGACGACCTCGGAATGCAGGTGACAGTCAAAGTCACCCGCGAAGAAGCCGACGACGACCAGAATGAAGCTGGCGGCACGATGTCACTCAGCGCTTGAACCTTACCGCTCGGGACCTCCAATGCAGATACGCGCCGGATACGACATCACCTACCAATGCCCGCAGCCAACGCCGATGCTGCTGGCCCTGAGCATCCTGCCTTCGCGGTTTCCCGACCTGGCCACCCCTCACCAGATCCGGTTCGAGCCGCCGGTGCCGGCAACCAATTACCAGGACGGTTTTGGCAACATCTGCACCCGCGTGGTGGCGCCGGCGGGGCAGCTGCGGATCTTCAACGACTTCCGCGTCGGCGATACCGGCCAGCCGGACCCGGCCGCACCGGACGCGGGGCAGATTCCCGTCCAGGACCTCCCGGAAGACGTCTTGGTCTTCCTATTGGGCAGCCGCTACTGCGACACCGACCGGCTGATGGACCTTGCCTGGCAGACCTTTGGCAGCGGCCCTACGGGATGGGCACGCGTTCAGGCGATCTGTGACTACGTCCACGATCGGATCGTGTTCAATTACCAGAATGCGGACTCGACGCGCACCGCATTCGGAGGGCATTGCGACCAGACCGGCGTCTGCCGCGACTTCGCGCACCTCGCCGTGACATTGTGCCGGTGCATGAACATCCCGGCCCGTTATTGCACGGGCTACCTGGGCGATATCGGCGTGCCCCGGGACCCCAACCCCATGGATTTCAGCGCCTGGTTCGAAGCCTATCTCGAAGGCGGCTGGTACACATTTGATGCGCGCCACAACGTGCCGCGGATCGGCCGTATCCTGATGGCCCGCGGCCGCGACGCCATCGATGTCGCCATCTCGACCAGTTTCGGGCCGAGCACGCTCCTCAACTTCGAGGTGATCACTGAAGAAGTGGAGCCCTGAGGAGCGGCACTACCCGGTTCTGCGTCATCGGAATCGAAAGGCTGCCTAAAGCAAGATCAGGGTCCAGGTCCAAGGAGGGCCAGCGTCCGGCTGTCTTCACGACCTGCGCAGAAGCGGTCGAGGGCGCGGCGGAAGACATCCGCCGTTTCCTCCGCCGCACGGGAAAACAGGGTCATCGAGGAACAGAATTTCAGATCGTCGGGCGAGCCGAAGATCGCGTTCAGGGACTTTCCTTCGATCGCCAGCACCGCCTCCGTGCAGAGCACCAGCCTCGGGCCCAACACGGTATGGGCGAGATAAGCTCGCGCCTCAGCCAGGGATTCGATGCCGTAAACCTGCGCCATTGGCGACGATCCGAGTCCCTTCAGCTGGGGGAACACGAACCACATCCAGTGGCTGCGCTTGCGCCCGCCCCTCAGCTCCTGCAGCACCGCATCGAAGACCGGCCGCTGCGCCTCCGCGAACCGCTCCAGATCGAAAGTATCGCCCCCCATCCGGCCTAACCCGCCTTTCCCATCGCGGTCAGGCGGTCGGCGAGTTGCTTCAGGCCCCAATCCGAGGCCAGCGCGGCCGCTGTCCGCCAGGTTGGCGTCTGATCGGCGAGCGCAGGGATTGGCGCCGAGCGGTCCATGGTGGCGATCCGGCGGTAAAGCCGCAGGTCGTCGGCCTGTTCGGCGAACCGGCCATCCGCAAGCGCGTCCTCAAGCGTCCGGTACCTGCGCAGGAGGCTCGCAGCACCTTTGGCCCCCACGCCGCGCGCGCCAGGAATGCGGTCGGAAGGATCGCCGCGCAGCGCGATGAAGTCCGGCACCTGCTCAGGCTCGACCTCATAGCGCTCCCGCACCTCGGCAGGCCCGATCCTCGCCATTTCGCCAGCCCGCACAGGATGCAGGATAGTGGTGCGCTCGGAAGCGAGCTGAAAAGTATCACGGTCACCGCTGGCGACGATCGCAGTACCTCCCCGCTCTTCTTCCTGTGCCGCCGCCGCCGCGAGGAAATCATCCGCTTCATAGCCCGGCGACTTTGCCTCGGCGAAGCCGCAAGCGGCGACAAATTCAGGAGCGAGGGTCAGCTGTTCCACCAGTTCCTCGTCGAACTCCCGCCCGCCCTGGTAACCGGGCAGCGCCAGATGGCGGTAGGTGGGCGCGTCGAGCGTATCCCAGCCCACGAACACGGCGCGCGGTTGCTCGCTTTCGTACAGCCGGAGCAGCAGATTGGCGAAGCCCAGCAACGCGCCGCCACCGCCCCCATCACGGCGCCGGATGGTTTTCGGCACACCATGGTAGGAGCGATGGAGGAACGAATCCCCGTCAATGATCAGCAGCGGCCGGTCCATCTGTCGTTGCCCTTTAGCAGCATTGGCGCCCCAGATCACACCAGCCTCGCCGGGGGAACCGAAACCTGTCGGCAATCATTGTGGGGCAATGCTGCATTGCAACAATGAATGGTGCGATGCGGTCGCGTCGCTGTTATCATAGCGGTCACGGGTGGATCCGGGAGCACAGTGTGAAGTCACAGAAGACCGCAACGGCTTGGACATGGCGGCCGCCGCGCGTCCGCTACGAGCCGCCGACACTGGAAGAAGCTATGACCGCCGCGCAGGGCATGACCAGCGATCACGACCAGCAACTCGAGATCGCCGCGAGCCTGCTGGGAATCGCCGTTGAGACCGTCACGGCGGAACGCCCGGCGACGCCGGAAGCAACCCAGATCACCCAGCTCAGGACAAGGTCGGCCGGGGGTGTGCGGACCGTTGTGGTCGAACGCAAAGTCCGCCGCGTTTCAGCCACGGCCGCGCGGCGCTGAATTCCGACGCGGGGCCGCAGGAAAATGCAGCCCCGCTCTCTCGCTTGCTACTGGGTTTTGATCCGGGTCCAGATGCGGTCGTAGAGCCTCAGATCCTGGCCAAGGTCTTCGAAGATCTGCAGCTTGGCGCGCACCTCTTCCGGCGGGTTGATGTTCAGGTTATTGCGGATATCCTCCGGCAGCAACGGGATTACACCCTTGTTCACCGTCCCGTTCGTTTGCTGAATCGTGTTCTTTACTGAGACGTCCGGCCGCATGAAGTATTGCAGGAAGAGCTTGGCATTGTCCTTGTTTGGCGCACTCGTCAGCATGCAGATATTTTCCTGGTACATCGTCGCCCCCTCCTCGGGGATGACGTAGCCCAGCTTGTCCGGGTTGCGCATGACGTGGAGGTTGGCGCCGACGAAGTAATGCGACGCCGCCATATCCCCGGATTCGATCAGTGGCAGCACCTCGTACGTGAAGGCGCCGATGTTGGGCTTCTGCTTCAGGATGAAGTCTTCAGCCGCTTTCAGATCGGCAGGGTCGCGCGAATTGACTGACTTGCCGCTGACGATCAATCCGACACCGATCACCTCGCGCATATCGTCGAGCATCGTGACCGAACCCGGATTTTTTTCTGCGAAGGCGAAGAAATCAGCCCAGGACTTGAGTCCCTCCGGGACGCGTTCCTTGTTGAAGTAGATACCCACATTGCCCCACGCGTAGGGCAGGCAATATTCCCCGTTTGGATCGTTCTTGGTCCGCAGGAACGCCGCGTCGATGTTCTCGAACCCGGGCATCTCGTTCACTCCGGTCTTCTCCAGGAGCCCGAGCTGCAGCATGATGTCATTCATATGCACGGACGGAAACACGAGGTCGTATCCGGTCGCCCCGGCCTGGATCTTGGCCAGCATTTCCTCGTTGGAACCGTAGGTGTCCAGGTTGACCTTGATGTCGAACTCCTTCGAGAAACTGTCCAGGATTTCCGGGCTGATATATTCGCCCCAGTTGTAGAGGTTCAGCTCGCCGGCTGCTTGCGCCGGCGTGCCGGCCAGACCTGCGGCAAGTGCGATCGCCGCCAAACTCGTCAGAAATCGAAATCCACTTTTCATCCCACTCTCCCTTTTCTTCACTACGCCGTCCGCCCGTGCCGCGGGCTCGGTTCGTCCCCTCACTCTCCCGTCCCGTCGTGGCGGCGGAACCTGCGCATGACGCTCAGGAGCTCATCAGGCCGAAGGGCGGGAACCACGCCGCCCGGCGGCCTGAACGTGGGCGTATCCTCGCCCGCCAGCATGGCGTTGACCACGGCCTCCTCAACGGCTTCCACGGCCGCCTCGAACACCGGGTCGAGGTGCTCGTCGTCGAGGATTGTGAGCTGGTAGGTGGGCGGCCCGCCTTGCGGCAGCGGAACGGTGTTGCCTACGCCGAATGCCAGGAAGATATCGCCTGAATTGTTGCCGCCCGGGGTCCCGCCTCGGCCGATCCCGATCGCCGCGCGCTTGGCGATCCGCCGTAGCTGCAGCGAGGAGAGCGGCAGGTCGCTTGCGAGGATCACGATGATGGACCCCTGTTCCCTGGCAGGCGGCCCTGCGGCCGGCAGGTGCCGTCCCACCGGCACCCCGAGCACTGTGAGCCACTCGCGGATGCCGTGGTTGGCCTGGACGAGAGCCCCGATCGTACCTTTGACGCCCGCAGTTTCGACAATGCGTGACGCCGTGCCCGTGCCGCCCTTGAAGCCGTAGGCGACCATTCCCGTGCCGCCGCCGACGGAGCCTTCCGCCACGGGACCCGTGCCGGCGGTCTGCAAGGCCTGCAAAGCGTCCGCCTCCGTCACATGCAGGCCGTTGATGTCGTTCAATGTGCCGTCGTAGGTTTCGGCCACGATCGGCATCGCCCAAAGGTGCCGGCTCTCGAACTGTGCGGCGTAGCGCGTAGTCATCCAGCGCACCGCCGCGTGGTGGACGATGCCGACGCTATGGGTATTGGTGATCAGAACCGGCCCGCAGAAATAGCCGGCCTCCTCCACCCAATGCGTGCCGGTCATCTCGCCGTTGCCGTTCAGCGCATGGTAGCCCGCCCAGACCGGCGACATCGCCGCGTCCGCCGAGCGCGGGATGATGGCGGTCACGCCGGTGCGGATTTGCGGCGGGCCCTCGGCCTTGATGGTCGAAAAGCCGACCGCAACGCCGGGCACGTCGGTGATGGCGTTCAACGGGCCGGGCGTGCCGGGAAACGGCAGGCCCACTTCCCGGCCCCGCGGCCGACGGGTGGTCAGCATGTTATCCAACCTAGGCCCGCCTCGAGCGTAGCAGGAGCCCAGCTGCGGCCACCAGGAACGAGAATACGACGAGCAGCATCGCGATGGCGTTGATCTCCGGCTTTATGCCGCGTCGCATCATTCCGAGGATGAAGAGCGGCAGCGTCTGCGAATCCACGCCGGAGATGAAGTAAGTGATCACCACGTCGTCGAGCGAGATGATGAAGGCGAGAAGGAAACCGCCAAGCACACCGGGCATGATTTGCGGCAGCGTAACCCGGCGGAATGTGGTCAACGGCCCTGCCCCCAGATCGGCCGAGGCCTCCTCGATCTGAGTGTCCATGCCGGCCAGGCGCGCGCTCACCACGATGAAGACGTAGCTCGCCAGGAACGTGCAATGGCCGATCACGATGGTACCGATGCCGAGTTCCATCCCGGCGCCTACGAAGAAGATGAGCAAGGCGATGCCGAGGACGATATCCGGCATCATCATCGGCAGGAAGAGCAGCGCCTGGTAGAAGTTCCGCAGGCGGAACGCGAAGCGCGTCAACGCCAAGGCCGCGGCGGTTCCGATCACGGTCGAAACGGTGCTGGCAAACAGTGCGACGGCGAAGCTGTTTCTGACCGCCCCCAGCAGCTCGTCGGTCGACTCCATGTAGAAGGCGTCGCTGTCCAGTGACGTCTGCAGTCCGAAGATCGAGCGGTACCAGTCGAGTGTGAAGCCCGACCAGATCGCCATGTTTATCTTGTTGCTGTTGAACGAGTAGATCAGGATGAGCAGAAGGGGGCCGTAAAGGAAAACGATAAACAGCGCTCCGTAAGCGTGGAGCATCCGCCACCCCCAACGACCTCGTGCACCGGGGCTCAAAGTCCGTGCCCTCCCTGGTTGAGTTCGGAGCGGGAGCGGCCGAGGTTGATCACGTAGATCAGCATCAAGACCAGGATCACGGCCATGACGAGCATGGCCAATGCGGCACCGAACGGCCAGTTACGGGCGTCGAGGAACTGCTGCTCTATGATGTTCCCCGACATCAGCACCTTGGCGCCGCCGAGTAGGGAGGGGACGATGAAGTTGCCGAGCGCCGGGATGAAGACGATGATTGATCCTCCCACGATTCCCGGCATGGTCAGCGGCAGGACGACACGCCGGAATGTCTGAACCGGGGATGCGCCGAGATCCTGCGACGCCTGGATCAGACTTGGGTCAAGCCGCTCGATGCTGGCGTAGATCGGCAGGAACATGAAGGGGATCAGGATATAGACGAGGCCGATCACGACGGCGGTGTTGCTGAACAGGAGCGGCAGTGGCGCGTCTATGAGTCCCGCGTTCTTCAATGACGTGTTCAGAAATCCGGTTGGCCGCAGGATGAGCAGCCACGCATAGACCCGGATCAACAGGTTGGCGAAGAACGGCAGGGTGATCAGGAACAGCGCGAAAGACTTCCAGCGGTCCGGCAACCGGCTCACCCAGAATGCGACCGGGTAACAGACAAGCAGGGAGATCACCACGGTGGTCAGCGCAATGCGCACCGTGTTGAGGAAGATGCGCAGGTAGACCGGCTCGAAGCTCTCGAAGTCGTTGAGCGGCCAGCCAAGGATGCGCCCGTAGTTGAACGGATAGAAGGCCCAGACCACGCCGCCGTAGATACCGGGCTCCAGGACGCTGTAGACCAGCATGATGCCGAGAGGGACCAGGAAGAACACCGCGAGGAGCAGCGTAACCGGCGTCAGCAGTACGGCCAGAGTCTGCGTCTTGCGCCGCTTGGCGGACATCAGCCGCCCTCATCCGCCATGACGTGCAAGGAGGACGGCCGGTAATGGAGTTGGACGGGTTGCTCTTGGCTCCAGGAGTCCGTGCCCGCCCCGACCCGCCTGTCCAGGGCCACGATCTTTGTGCCGTCCGAAAGTGCTGCATGAACGTGCAGTTCGGACCCTACGAAAACGACTTGCTGGATTGTTGCTGGCAGCCAAGGCCGATCATCGCTCGATCCCTCGGGCCGCACCTCCATCTTTTCCGGCCTGATCAGCACCAAGACCGGCCCGCCGGCCGGAGCACCGCCGGGCATCGCCAGCACGTCGATCCCGCTGGCGGTCTGCACCGTGGAGCCGCGCCCATCGCTGCTGACGATCCGGCCTGACAAGATATTGCTGACGCCCACGAAGCCAGCCACGAAACGGTTGGCGGGACGGTGGTAGATAGCGCCTGGCGTATCGATCTGCTGGATCGTCCCTTTGCTCATCACTGCAATACGGTCCGACATGACCAGCGCCTCCTCCTGGTCATGGGTGACGTAAAGGAAGGTGATCCCCAGCGTGTGCTGGAGCGTTTTCAGCTCGATCTGCATGGATTGCCGCAACTGCCGGTCCAGCGCCGAAAGCGGTTCATCCAGGAGGAGCAGTCTCGGCCGGTTGACGATGGCGCGGGCCAGGGCCACACGTTGCTGCTGGCCGCCGGACAGCTGCCGCGGCTTGCGCCGGCCAAGCCCCGAAAGGCCCACCATCGCCAGCGAGTCCGCCACTCTCTGGTCCCGTTCGCGCCGCGCTACCCGGGCGACATCAAGCCCGTAGCCGACGTTGTCCTCCACCGAGAGATGCGGAAACAGTGCATAGCTTTGGAAGACCGTATTGAACGGTCGCTTATGCGGCGGCACTTCGCCAAGCGGACGGCCGTCGAGTTCGATGGTGCCGCCGTTCAGGTCCTCGAAACCGGCGATGGAGCGCAGCAGAGTCGTCTTCCCGCAGCCAGACGGTCCGAGCAGCGTCAGGAACTCGTTATTTTGAACGGTGAGATCGACATGGTCGAGCGCCAGGACCCGGCCGCCCTCCGGCGTCCCGAACGACTTAACGGCCCCGGATATGCGGATCAGCTCACCGGGAGCGAGGGCCGATTGCGAGGGCGGGGCAAGCATGCCGGTCTCCATGCCCGTCAGCGCGTCGGCCATGAGGCACGAAAGGACTACGGTCATGCCGCAAAGCCTTGCAAGGGCATTCTGCATCGCCCTGTGGGGAAAGGGGGACACTCGGGAGCGGCACCGGCTCCCGGGCTAGTGGCCCCCTTCGCAACGCCCTATGTTTGGCCTCTCAGCCAGACGGGGCGGCCATGACCAGCGAAGACCTGCCCGCCGGAAGTGCCTCCGAGAAAATTTTCCGGCGAGCCGACCCATGTTCCGCCTAGGCCACCTTTCCGATGTCCACCTCGGCGCAGTCCCGGAGATGCGGCTACGCGACTATGCGTCCAAACGGATCGTTGGCTACACGAACTGGAAGCGGAACCGTAAGGGGGCGATGACGTCGGACACGCTCGACCGGCTCGTAGCCGACATGCGCGCCCATCAACCCGACCATATCGCCGTCACCGGCGACCTCACCAACATCGCCCGCCGCGAGGAGTTCGAGAACGCCCGACTGTGGCTGGAAGCGCTCGGCCCGCCTGAACACGTTACCGCCATTCCCGGCAACCACGACGCCTACGTGCCGCGCGCGCATCGCCGGTTCCGCACGCTGTGGGCGCCCTGGATGGTCAGCGACGACGCGACCCATATCGGCCGCGCGCTGTTTCCGTTCATGCGCCGCAAGGGCCACGTGGCCCTGATCGGGGTGTCCTCGGCAGTGGCTTCCGCCCCGTTCATGGCCACCGGCCGCGTTGGCGAGAACCAGACGAACCGGATGTCCGCCCTGCTGCGGGAGGCCCGCGCAGAGGGCCTATTCCGCGTCGTGCTGATCCACCATCCGCCCAAGCTGATTGACCCGAACAGCGGCTGGCGCAAGCTCACCGACGGCAAGCGGTTCCGCGCTGCGATCGAGGAACACGGCGCCGAACTGATCCTGCACGGCCACGAGCATGTCCGCATGATGACCGCCATCAAGGGCGCGACCGGGATCGTGCCGGTGGTCGGCGTGCCGTCAGGCAGCGGACCGGCCATCGGCGGCCCTCGAGCGGGCGGATATGCGATGCACGAAATCGCGGAGAACGGCAGCGGCTACGATCTGACCGTCATCCATCGCGGTTACGCCCAATCCGGCGAGATAGTCGAGACGGCCCGGGTCTCGTATTCGGTCAATCGGCCCAACTAGGGTTGTTCAACCGGTCGCGAACCAGGCATAGGCGACGAGCAAGAACATGCCTGAAATTGCGCCCAGGCCGAACCCGCACACCCCCCAGACCAGGTTGCTGGTTTCGCCCGACGAAGCGGCCTTCGCTGCCGGCCCGCGGTTGCGGGTGGCGCTGAGCAGCCAATCGGCTTCCATGGCCTGCTCGCGCTCCACGATCCGTTCCGCCACATAACGGGTGACGGCGTCAGCCATGGCGCCGACGTCCGTCCCTTCGGCAAGGACCGTCCGCCCAAGCCGCGTGTCCTTGACGAACTGATACTGCCGCCGGTCGCGGCCCATCATGACGAAACTGGTTGCATCGACCCAGAAGCGCGGTGGCTGCCCGGGCAGCAGGCCTAGGAGCAGCTGCTCGTTGTCCTTCGGCAAGTCGGCCAGAACGCCCTGCAGGGCGTCGCCCAGCAGCTCAAGGCGCATCTGGTCGGCTTCGCGCAGGTCGACGATGACGTCATTCTGCTCGGCGCGCCCGATGCGGACCTCGCGGATGACGCGCTTCAAATCCACCGCCGCCCTGGCCTTCCCGTCAGCAGCCATCACGCCCCCGGCTTCACTTCACGGGTCAGCTTAGCAGGTCCGGTTGCCGACGGGTATTCTCGACGATGGCGCGCAGCGCCGTTCGGTTCTCGGCAGTGCCTGCGCCCCAACACCTCCCGCTCAGGCACTTTTCGCGCCTGAGCGGGACTGCGGAACAGCCCTTTAGTTCTGCACGATGATCCGCGTGTTGCCGGCGCCGTGGGCCCGAACGAGGTTGTAGAAGGCCCGGGCATTGCCTGGCGCCAACCGGACACAGCCGTGCGAGGCGGGCCGGCCGAGGCTCTTCACATAGTTGGTCCCGTGGATGGCATAGCCGCCCCGGAAGAAGACCGAATGTGGCATCGGGGAATTGTCGTATTTGCGCGAATACCACATGCGGTGCATCCGGGTCGGTCGGTAGCTGCCGCGGGGCGTGTTGTAACCTTTCCTGCCGGTCGAAACGCGCCAGGAATGAACGACCTGACCGTTCTCCGAGACGGTCATGGTCTGCTTGGAGACGTCGACGCGGGCGACGACCCCGGCAGACGCGCCGGTTGCGGAGGCGAGGAGGAGAAAGAGAGTGATGACTACGGTACGCATGACTTGGCTCCTGAACTCAGAAAAGCCTAATCGAGGTCCGTAAAAGAACACAATGCAGACGTGGTTAAAAAGTCGGCGGCAGTTCACGAACGCGCGAGCTGGCGACCTCGCCACGTCTATCCCAGCCGGCCCTCGCCCCGCGCTCCGCTTTCGCCCCCACAGCGGAGCGCGGGGGCGAAAAATCCTGTGCCGCGTCGCTTATTCGGCAGCAGCGGCCCGCTTATCGCCGCGGCCGCGCTCCGCCTCGACTTCCCGACCGCCAAGCCCCTTCAAGGGCGGCAGCTTGTTCACGCCATTGGAGTCGTAGGTCGTAACCTCGATCTCGCCGCGAGCCGCACGCAGCGCTTTCAGAAAGGCATCGAGTTCCGGGAGCGTCATGCGCAGATAGGCCTCGGAGGCTTGGCGGTTCTTGCTGTCGTCCAGTACGGACAGGGAGAAGCCCATGCGCTCCAGATCGAAGTCGCGGATCTCAATCCCGATGTTCAGGTTGCTCATCAGATACCTCCTCGTGAAACTACGCCGTCCAGTGAGCCCCGCCGACGCTTCGCCAATCAACAGCGCCGGCCCGGCTTTGGCGATACCATAATGGCTCGCCACGGGTTAGCGCTGACGCAAAAGAATGGATAGATTGAGGCCTTTTACGATGGGGAAGAGGCGTCCGTGCGCATGTGGATAAAGCTGCTGAATGCTTGCTGCATCGGGTCCTGGGTTGCCATTTCGCCGATTGGGGCGGCAGCATCGCCTTTTCTTGACGCGGCCGAATTCCTCAACGGCGACTGGCGTGGCGACGATTTCGTGCTGCGGGTCGACAGCCACCGCGCCCAGGCGAGTGTGGACCCGAAGCGGCCGTTCGAGTGGGATCGTTTCGTGATCCGTGAGGTAACGGAAGACGAGGTCATCTTTGTCATCGGATCCGAGCTCTTCGAGGCTGAGCTTCGCGACGACAGCATCGTCCTCACCGGAACCAGCTTCCAGGGCGAACGCCTCCTGGAGCGCGACGGCGCGCGCGAGCTGGAGCGCTGAGGCGGTCTCGACGGCGTTGCTTTTGCGCAACGGCGAGGTGACGTCGTCACCGTTATGTCGGCGAACTGACTCGCCGGCCCGAAGCAAACCTCATATGCGAGGATTGTGAACCGCGCCGGGGCGACGTGCTCCGGCCGCGTTCTCAGGGGGTCCGGCTCTTGTCGAACGCGGATTTGTCGCGCGAGATCGCGCAGCTTGTGTCTCGCGCGGTTGCTGGCGAGGCTATCGACCCGCGCGCGGCCGGAGAATCCCTGGCCCGGCGCTTTCCTCATCTGTTTCTGTCCGCCGAGCTGATCGGCAAGGCCGTTGCCCGGGCTGCCAGCATGGTCGGAGTACCCCTGAGCGGTTCGGAGGCGGTCGTCTCGCCGCCGGCCTACCGTGCCGCCGATGCCGCGTTCTGGTATCGCCAGCCCGACACTTCAACGCCAGCGCCGAAGCCACCCGGCCCGACGCGCGGCTGGTTTGCGCCACCCAAGGCGGGCGCCGCGCGCGGACTTGGCCCAGAACAGATGCTGCTCACCTCCGACGGGCAGGGAATGCAGGCCTCCTGAACGGGTGTGCTGGGCCTGCCTTCGGGGCAGCAGGAAATTGAGCCTGGACAGCTTTCGTGCTTTCACTCCCCCGGCATGAAACGGGAGCTGGCATGAGCACGTCTTTGTTTGACCTGACCGGCAAGGTGGCGCTGGTCACCGGGTCCAGCACGGGGCTTGGACGTGCTATCGCACGCGGCTTGGGCGAGGCAGGCGCGACCGTGGTTATCAACGGCCGCAACGAACAACGCTTGTCGGATTGCCTGCAGGATTTCCGTGCGGCCGGGCTGAAGGCTCAGGCGGTTGCCTTTGACGTGATCTCCGAGCCGGCGGCGGAGGAGGCGGTCACGCGGATCGAGGCGGAGGTCGGCCCCATCGACATCCTGGTGAACAACGCCGGAATCCAGCGCCGCGCACCTTTGACCGAGATGCCGGCCGCGACCTGGGAGGAGGTGATCCGCAATAATCTGACCAGCGTATTCCTGGTCGGCCGCACCGTGGCGCGCGGCATGATCCAGCGCGGCGGCGGCAAGATCATCAACATCGCTTCGCTGACCAGCGAGGTGGCCCGCAAGACAATCGGCCCCTACACAGCCTCAAAGGGTGGGGTGAAGCAGCTCACCCGCTCGATGTGTGTGGAGTGGGCGCCCCACAATATCCAGGTGAATGCCATCGGGCCGGGATATTTCGCGACCGAGTTGAACAAGGACCTGATGGCCGACCCCGCATTCGACGCCTGGGTGCGCGCCCGCACGCCGGCCGGGCGTTGGGCTCAGCCCGACGAGTTGATCGGCGCGGCGGTGTTCTTGGCGTCGCGGGCATCAGATTTCGTCAACGGCCAGGTCATTTACGTGGATGGGGGCACCCTCGCCTCGCTCTGAACCGACGGGCAGGCGAGCGTGACGGCAATAAGCCTCTCCAGCGCCCCCCTGGAGCAGGCGCTGCGCCGGATGGGTCTTGTCCAGGCAGGCGAGGTCCTGCGGCTCTCGCCGCTCACCGGCGGAGTCTCGTCCGACATCCATCTGGCGGAGGTCGGCAGCCGCAGTTTCTGCATCAAGCGTGCACTGCCGAAGCTGAAGGTCGCCGCGCATTGGGAAGCGCCGGTGTCCCGCAACAGCGCGGAAGCCGCATGGTTCCGGGCCGTGAAACAATGGATCCCGGACAACGTGCCCGAAGTGCTTGGCGAAGACCTCGATCTCGGCATGTTCGCGATGACGTACTTTCCACCCGGGGATTACCCCGTCTGGAAGGCCCAGCTGATGGCTGGCGATGTCGATCCTCCTTTTGCGGCGGCGGTCGGAACAGCGCTGGCGACTTTTCATGCGTGCAGCGCCGGGAACGCGGGCGTCGCTGCGGCCTTTGCAAACGACCAAACGTTCGAAGCCATCCGGCTCGAGCCCTATCTGCGGACAACAGCGCTGCGTCATCCCGACCTCGCCGAAGTGTTGCACGGGCTGGCCGACAGGACGGCTGCGACCCGAGTTGCGCTCGTGCATGGCGACGTCAGCCCGAAGAACATCCTACGTGGACCGGAAGGGCCCGTTTTCCTGGACGCGGAGTGCGCCTGGTACGGCGACCCTGCGTTCGATCTGGCATTCTGCTTGAACCACCTGCTCCTCAAAGGTGCGTGGCGGCCAGACCTGCGCGGCTCCTACCTGATTGCGTTTTACGCCATGGCCGAGTCCTATTTGCGGGAGGTGACCTGGGAGCCCAGGGACAAGATCGAAGCGCGGTGCGCCCGATTGCTTCCAGGGCTTTTTCTGGCGCGGGTGGACGGAAAGTCGCCCGTTGAATACCTCGTCGAGGACGCCAAGCGGGACCAGGTTCGCCGGCTAGCCCGGCATTTTCTCCACCACCCGACGGACCGCCTCGGGGCGATAGCGCAATCCTGGGAGGCCGCGGATTGACCGAACCCACCATCTCCAGGGTGCATGGGCGCCGCATCTGGGATTCCCGCGGCCGCCCGACAATCGAGGTGGAGATCACGCTGACCGATGGAACCATGGGCCGCGGCATTGCACCCGCTGGGGCATCGCGCGGCAGTCGGGAAGCGATCGACAAACGCGATGGCGGCACCCGCCTGGGCGGCTTCGACGTGCAGCAGGCCCTTGCCGGTATCCGCGACGAGATGGCACCCGCCCTGCTCCGTCGCGATCCGTTCGACCAGGAAGGATTGGACCAGGCGCTGATCGCGCTCGACGGAACGGAACAGAAGGCCCGGCTCGGTGGCAACGCCACCGTTGCCACCTCGCTGGCGGTCCTCCATGCCGCCGCGGCGAGCCGGCGCTTGCCGCTTTGGGCGTATCTCGCCGGGGGCAAGCCGGTGACGATCCCCCTGCCCGAAATCCAGATCTTCGGGGGCGGCGCCCATGCCGGCAGGCGCATCGATATCCAGGACCTAATGGTCATGGCGCCCGGGGCGAAGAGTTTCGCCCAAGCCCTGGAGATGACCGCCGAAGTCTACATAGCGGCCGGTCAGCTGATGGCGGAGCGCGGGTCGCTGGCGGGCGTCGCCGACGAAGGCGGCTGGTGGCCGGCCTTCGCCACCAATGAGGAGGCCCTGGAGGCTTTGCTCCGGTCGATCGAACGCGCCGGTTTCATCCCCGGTGACGAGGTGGCCGTCTCCCTCGACATCGCCGCATCCGAGTTCGGCCGCGGCGGGCGCTACCAGTTGGGACTTGAGCGCCGCGAACTGGACAGCGACGGAATGGCAGAAATGCTGCTCGGCTGGTGCGAGCGCTTTCCGATCATTTCGCTGGAGGACCCTCTTGCGGAGGACGACCGTGCCGGGCTGCGGCGCTTCACGGCGGCCGTCGGCGACAGGGTCCAGGTGATCGGCGACGACTATCTCGTCACCAATGCCAAGCGGGTCGAAGACGCCGCCCGCGACAACGCCGTCAACGCCGTCCTGATCAAGGTCAACCAGGCCGGCACGGTGACCGAGGCGCATGCGGCCCTGGAGGCCGGCAGGCGCGCCGGCTTCGGCACCATCGTCTCGGCCCGGTCCGGCGAAACCGAGGATGTTGCGATCGCTCACCTGGCCGTCGGCTGGAACGCCGGTCAGCTGAAGGTGGGCTCATTTGCGCGCTCGGAGCGCATGGCGAAATGGAACGAGGCCCTGCGGATCGAGGAAGCGTTGGGGCCTGGCAGCTTCGCGGGAACGTCCGGCCTGCCGAGCCGGCGCCGTCCATAGGCGCAGTGACTGCCGCACCGGTGACGAGCGCGGCCGCGCGTGGGAACAAGTCGGCTCAAATGGCGGTTCTCTGTCTCCAGCACGCCGGGCAAGACCTTGATGGACAGCGAAGTTCAGGACGAGATCGGCACCATTGTCGACCCCGCCGCAGCGGCTGAATCGGCCGGGCTCGTCTATGTTTCGGACGAGGAACCCGGCATCAGGCGCCGCAAGGCCGGCAAGAGTTTCTCCTATCGGGGCCCGGACGGCGAGGTGGTGCGCGATCCCAATACCCTGGCGCGCATCCGCTCGCTGGCGATCCCGCCCGCTTATACGGACGTTTGGATATGCCCCGATCCTAACGGCCATATCCAGGCGACCGGCCGCGACGCAAAAGGCCGCAAGCAGTACCGCTACCACCCGCGCTGGCGGGAGGTGCGCGACAGCACGAAATTCGAGCACATGCTGGAGTTTGCGGATGCCCTCCCGAGTATCCGCCAGCGCATCGCCGACGACATGTCGCGCCGCGGCCTGTCGCGCGAGAAGGTGCTGGCGACCGTTGTCTGGCTGCTGGAGAATACGCTGATCCGTGTCGGCAACATGGATTACGTGAAGCAGAACAAGAGCTACGGGCTCACCACCCTGCGCGACAAACACGTCGACGTGGAAGGCGGCGAGCTGAAGTTCGAGTTCAAGGGCAAGAGCGGCAAGAAGTGGAACCTCAGGTTCCGCGACCGCCGCATCGCCCGGATTGTGAAGGCCTGCCAAGACATTCCGGGCCAGCACCTGTTCCAGTATCTGGACGAGAACGGTGTTCGGCGGCCGGTGACGTCGGCAGACGTGAACGCATATCTGCGCGAGGTCACCGGCCGTGAAGTCACCGCCAAGGATTTTCGCACTTGGGCCGGCACGGTGCTCGCCGCCATGGCGCTTACAGAATTCGAGGAGTTCGATAGCCAGGCGAAGGCCAAGAAGAACCTGAAGGCGGCTATCGAGAAGGTGTCCGCGCGGCTGGGCAACACTCCGACGATCTGCCGCAAGTGTTACATCCACCCGGAAATCCTGAACGGCTACCTTGAGGGCGTTGCCCTTCAGGAGGTCAAGCAGGCCGTGGAGGCGGAGCTGCGGGACGACCTCGCCACCCTCCGCCCCGAAGAGGCCGCCGTGCTTTCCCTTCTCCAGAGCCGCTTGTCGCGCGAGGTCGGCGCGGACGAACTCCAGGCCGCCTAGCGCGCGCCCTCAGATCGGCTCGCGCCTGAACGGGCGTTCGGCGATGTCATAGAGCGCGTCCATGCCGGCGCGGACGGAGCGGGACTCGCGGGCCTGCCTGGCCAGCGCAAAGAGCAGGAACGAGCGGCCCGTCACCTCGTACACTTCGCCAAATTCGTGCGGCTTGTCCTGGGTACGCTCCGGCACGTTGGTGTCCAGCAGGCACAACCAGCTGTCCCCCTCAGGCACCTCCGGCAGTGTGAACTCGACCAGGTCATGGTGCGAGTTGAGAACCAGCAGGATGGTCGCGTCGGCGCCGCGCCGGCGGATACCCGTCGGCTGGGCACGTCCGTCCAGTACAACGCCGAGGCACTTGGCGGCCGGATCGTCCCACTGCTCCGGGCTCATCTCGGTGCCTGCCGGCGAGAACCAGGTGGCATCCTTGACGTCGAGTTCCTCGTTGTACTCGCCGACCAGGAAGCGCCCGCGGTGCAGGATCGGATAGGCTTTGCGCAGCGCGATCAGCTTGCGGACAAAGTTGACCAGGTCCTGACCGCTGGCGGGCATGTTGGCCCAGTCGATCCAGTTCAGCTCGTTGTCCTGCGCATAGGCGTTGTTATTGCCCTGCTGGGTGCGGCCGAACTCGTCACCGGCCAGGAGCATCGGCGTGCCTTGCGACAGCAAGAACGTGGCGAGCAGGTTGCGCTTCTGCCGCTCGCGCACTTCGTTGATTTCCGGGTCGTCCGTCGGTCCTTCCACACCGTGGTTCCAGGAATGATTGTTGGAATGTCCGTCGCGGTTGTCCTCGCCGTTCGCCTCGTTGTGCTTGTCGTTGTACGAAACGAGGTCATGCAGCGTGAAGCCGTCGTGCGCGGTGACGAAGTTGACGGTGGCCCAGGGCTTGCGGCCGCGCCTGTTGAAGAGATCGCCGGAGCCGGTGAGCCGCTTGGCGAGTTCGGGCAGCTTGCCTTCGTCGCCCTTCCAGTACGAGCGTACGGTGTCGCGGAACTTGTCGTTCCATTCGGCCCAGCCCGGCGGGAAGTGGCCGACCTGGTAGCCGCCCGGCCCGATGTCCCATGGTTCGGCGATGAGCTTCACCTGGCTCAGGATGGGATCCTGGCGGCAGGCATCGAGGAATCCGCCACCCTCGTCGAAGCCGTACGGTTCACGAGCGAGAATAGTGGCGAGGTCGAAGCGGAAGCCGTCGACGCGCATCTCCTGTGCCCAGTAGCGCAGGCTGTCCGCCACCATCTGCAGCACGCGCGGATGGCTGAGGTTCACCGTGTTCCCGGTGCCGGTGTCGTTGATGTAGTAGCGCTTCTGGTCCGGCATCAGCCGGTAATAGCTGGCGTTGTCGATGCCCTTGAACGAAAGGGTCGGGCCGAGTTCGTTGCCTTCAGCCGTGTGGTTGTAGACCACGTCCAGAATGAGCTCGATGCCGGCGGCGTGGAACTGGTTCACCGTCTCCTTGAACTCGTTGACGAACGGCGTCTGCAGGTAGCGGGGATCGGGGGCGAAGAAGCCGATGGAGTTGTAGCCCCAGTAATTCCTGAGGCCCTTCTGGAGCAGGTAGTCGTCGTCGATGTAGGCATGGATGGGCAACAGTTCGGCCGAGGTGATGCCGAGCTGCTTCAGGTAGCTGATGACATTGGGATCGGCGAGCCCGGCGAAGGTGCCCCGCAGCTCCTCGGCGATCCGATGATGGCGCATGGTGAAACCGCGCACATGCATCTCGTAAAAGATCGTCTGTTCCCACGGCACGGATGGCCGGCGCTCGTTGCCCCAGGTGAACGCAGGGTCGATGACCCGGCACTTTGGCACCAGGGCGGCGCTGTCGCGATCGTCGAAGGAGAGGTCCTTGTCGGGCGAGTCGAACTTGTAGCTGAACAGCTCCGGGCCCCATTGCAGGGTGCCGACGTGCTGCTTGGCATAAGGATCGATCAGCAGCTTGTTGGGGTTGAAGCGATGGCCTTCTTCCGGAGCGAAGGGGCCATGCACCCGGTAACCGTAAGTGGTGCCGGGGCGCGCGCCGGGCAGATAGCCGTGCCAGACCTCGTCGGTGTATTCGGGCAGTTCGACGCGCTCCAGTTCCGTCCTGCCCTCGATGTCGAACAGGCAGAGTTCCACTTTGGTCGCATGGGCGGAGAACAGCGCGAAGTTGACTCCAAGGCCGTCCCAGGTCGCTCCGAGCGGAAAGGGGCGCCCTTCCCGAACAACGGAACGGGTGGACGTGGCTTGCTGGACGGGCGTCTGAATGTTCATAGAAACTCGCACTGAATGGCGGTAGCCAACGCTGCGTTTCATTCACGGTTCCGCTCCGAAACGGCATTATCCACCGCGGCCCCGGATAGGGCTAAGCGATCCGAGTTTCGTCCCGCAGACCTGCGGGCAACGGTGTTTCTGACATGCGATTTCGGGCCCGTGGCCGAACCGGTCCGGGTTGGTCCAACAGCAGGGGAGCGGGGCGCTGACGCAGTGCCTCAACTCTGTTTGTGTTTGGCGCTTCGGCAGCGCCCCGCGCGGCTCTTTTCGCCCCCGACTCGCCGCTCTTCCTTCCCACCACGGCTCGAACGCCAAGCGAGGGACATAGCCGCACCACAGCGGCAGAGCGCACCCTGGGGATATGCGCCCGGTCGACCTTTCCGGGGACGCCGGCCCAAAGATCCCTTCCGGAGGGTTTCGGGGCGGCGCCGCCCACTGCTCCCGAACAGTTCCGGTGGCCATCCGGTCCCTCATCGAGCAGCGGTAGGGGCGATTATGCGCTTGGTTTTCGGGGCGGGGATAAGTTTCTGCGAAAATGGCGGAGTTCCGCCTGTTTGCGCGAAAGTTGTCCCCGAGGCCGGAACACATGCGCATAACCTCCCCCGTGAGGGGAGGTCGAGAGCGGAGAAGCCGCTCCGGGCGGGGGTGAACCGCAGGTATGCCGACAGCGGTACGCTGGGGCGTTAAGCCTCGGGGAGCGCAACGGCTGCGCCGCTACCCCCTCCCGGTCGCCGCCTCCAGCGGCGCTCGACCTCCCCTCAAGGGGGAGGTTAAAAGGCGCGATCCGAGTACCCAGGGCAACGAGCGTGTCGTTTTTGGCCCTCGGGTCAAGCCGAGGGTGACCGGGAGGGTTGGCGCACCCCGACTCGTGCTAGCTCGTGAAAATGCCTTCGCAGACATCCTCCCTCCAGCTCTCGGCCAAAGAAGCGCGGCGGCTGGCGTTGTCGGCGGCGCTGCTCGCTGCGCCACGACCGGCGCGTCGCGGTCCCGCGGCGCTGGCTGCCATGTTCGACCGGCTCGGGATGGTGCAGATCGATTCGGTCAGCGTGCTGGCGCGCGCCCACTACATGCCGGGCTTTTCCCGGCTTGGCGCCTACGAACGCGCCATGCTCGACCAGGCTGCCTATGGGCGGCGGCGGACGCTGTTCGAGTATTGGGGGCATGAGGCCTCGCTGATCCGCCTCGACCTGCAGCCATGCCTGCGCTGGCGGATGACCCGGGCGCGGGCCGGGCGAGGCATCTACCAGGGGCTGGCGCGCTTCGGCGCGGAGCGGGCCGGCTTCATTGCCGACGTATTGCGCCAGGTTGCCATTCGCGGTCCGCTCGCCGCCCGGGAGCTTGCCGAGAGCGGCAAGTCCGCCGGTCCCTGGTGGGGCTGGAGCGACGGCAAGCGCGCCATGGAATGGCTTTTCTGGGCGGGGCTGGTGACCACCCACTCGCGGCGCGGCTTCGAGCGCGTCTACGACCTGACGGAGCGGGCCCTTCCCGCGACGGCGGCGCTGCCCACCCCGCCGGACGACGAGGCGCAGCGGCGCCTGCTCCTCGTCGCTGCGGGGGCTTTGGGTATCGCCACAATGGGCGACCTGCGCGCCTATTGGCGGATCGGTCCGCAGGACGCGGCGGCGCGCATCCCGGAGCTGGTGGAAGCGGGCGACCTCCTGCCCGTTCAGGTCGAGGGCTGGCGCCAGCCAGCCTTCATGCCTGCCAGGCTCGCCGCTGCAAGGGCGCCACGCGCGGCAGCGCTGGTTTCACCCTTCGACCCGCTCTTCTGGGAGCGGGACCGGGCCGAACGGCTTTTCGGGCTGCGCTACCGCATCGAGATCTACACGCCCGCCGAGAAGCGCGAGTTCGGCTATTACGTGCTGCCCTTCCTGCTGCGGGACCGGATCGCCGCCCGGCTCGATCTCAGAGCCGAAAAGGCGGCCGAACGGCTGGTGGTCAGCGCCGCGCACGGCGAGGCCGGCCTCCCTCGCGACGAGACCGCATTCGCCGTCGCGGCGGAAATGCGCGAGCTGGCGGGGTGGCTAGGGCTGCAGCAGATCGTGGTGGAACAGCGCGGCGATCTGGCCGCGGCGCTTCAGGCCTGCCTCGCCGAGGCGGCGGCACCAGCTGTCGACGCGACCTCCGCCAGGAGCGCATAGGAGCGCAGCCTTGCCGCGTGATCGAAAATTGCCGAAGCGACGATGAATTCGTCCGCCCCGGTGCGCTCGGCAAGCTGCTCCAGGCCACGCCGTACCGTATCGGGCGAGCCGACCGCCGAGCAGGACAGCATGCGTGAGGCCTGCGCCTTTTCCATAGGCGTCCAGTAAGCCTCGATGTCGTCGACGGGCGGGGGTAGCTTGCCGCGGGCGCCGCGCACCAGGTTGGAAAAGCTCTGCTGCGGTGAGGTGAACAGGCGCTGCGCGTCAGCGTCGGTCTCCGCCGCGATGACGTTGACGCCGATCATCGCGTAAGGGCGGTCAAGCTGGGCGGAGGGCTGGAAAGTTTCCCGGTAGACCTGCAGGGCGGGCAGCAGCGCATCGGGCGCGAAGTGCGATGCAAAGGCGTAGGGTAGCCCCAGATGGGCGGCGAGCTGGGCTCCGAAAAGGCTCGACCCGAGTATCCACAGGGGGACATTGGTGTCCGTCCCCGGAACCGCCTGCACACTCTGGCCGGGCTGCGCCGGGCCGAGCAGCGCCTGCAGCTCGATCACGTCCTGCGGGAACGTGTCGGCCGCCATCGGATTGCGGCGCAGGGCGCGCAAGGTCAGCTGATCGGTGCCGGGCGCGCGCCCCAGCCCGAGATCGATGCGGTTGGGGTAGAGGGTGGCGAGCGTGCCGAACTGCTCGGCGATCAAAAGGGGCGCATGGTTGGGGAGCATGATGCCCCCTGCCCCGACCCGGATGGTGCTGGTCCCGCCCGCCACAAACCCGATCACCACCGAGGTGGCGGCGCTGGCGATGCCGACCATGTTGTGGTGCTCCGCCAGCCAGAAGCGCCGGTATCCGAGCCGTTCGGCGTGCCGCGCCAGGTCGAGCGAATTGCGCAGCGCGTCGGCGGTTGAGGATCCCTCCGGAACAAAGGCGAGATCGAGGACCGAGAGGGGCGGAAGGCCGGGCATGTGGGTGCGGGGGCTATTCGACAAAGGCGCCGCCGGTCTTCTCGAACTCCTTGATGGCACCCTCAATGGTATCGAACATCCTCAGCGTTCCGTTGTCCAGCACTGCCCCGACGTTGCAGAGCTGCCGGATCATCGTCGGGGAATGCGACACCAGGATGAGCGACGCCGTCTTGCGTCGCTCGGCGAAGATGGCCGCCGCCTTGGCCTTGAACCGGCTATCGCCGACCGACAGCGCCTCGTCGACCAGGTAGCAGTCGAAGTCCGCGGCCATGCTGATTGCGAAGGCAACGCGGGCCCGCATTCCTGATGAATACGTTGCCAGCGGCATGTCGAAATATTTGCCGAGCTCGGCGAAGTCCTCGGCGAAATATTCCACAGCCTTGACGCTCAGCCCATAGATCCTGGCCACGAAACGACAGTTCTCGCGGCCGGTCAGGTTGCCCTTGAACCCGACGAAGCCCAACGGGAACGAGATTCGGCCATAACGTCTGATCTTGCCGCTATCGGGAAACTCCGCCCCGGCGATCAGCCGGATCAATGTCGACTTCCCCGCGCCGTTGCGCCCCAGCAGTCCGAGATTCTGGCCGCGCAGCACCTGGCCGGTGAAGCCGTCCAGAACGACCTTCTTGTTGCCCTTGGTCTTGTAGGCCTTTGTGACATCCTGAAAATCGATCAGCACATCAGACAACGGCGTCATTCCCTGTTCGTCGCTGCGGCCACGTGATGGGCTGCCCCGCTACGGCAAGATATTGGCGACATGATGCTGCGGGCCTCGCGGCTTTTCCCCTAGCGACACAGCGGATGTCAAACCTTCTCCGCTCCCGCCCGCACCGGTGGCGCGGGCCGGCGAGTTGGTGCACAGCACAGTGGAGGACAACGAAGGACGCGATATGAGCGAACAGCGGCAGAGCACGGCCGGCGCGGGCAAGGTCATCATAACCTGCGCGGTGACCGGAGCGATCCATACGCCGACAATGTCGCCGTATCTGCCGATCACGCCCGATCAGATTGCGTCCGAGGCCATCGCCGCGGCGGAGGCCGGCGCCTCCATCCTGCACCTCCACGCGCGCGACCCCGAGACGGGCAGGCCGGACCAGACGGTCGAGGCGTTCGGCCGGTTCCTGCCGCGGGTGAAGCAGGGCACGGACGCGGTGATCAACATCACCTCGGGCGGCAGCCCATACATGAAGGTTGAGGAGCGGGTCCTGCCGGCGTCGACCTACAAGCCGGAAGTCGCTTCGCTCAACATGGGCTCGATGAATTTTGGGCTCTACCACCTGCTCGACAAATACAAGGACTTCAAGTTCGACTGGGAGCGACCCCACCTGGAAGCCACGCGCGACCTGGTCTTCCGCAATACCTTCAAGGACATCGAGTTCATCCTGCGGACCTGCTCGGGCAACGGCACGCGGTTCGAGTTCGAATGCTACGACATCGCCCACCTCTACAACCTGGCCCACTTTGCCGACCGGGGCGTGGTCGAGCCGCCGTTCTTCGTCCAGTCCGTGTTCGGGCTCCTGGGCGGCATCGGCACGCATCCGGAGGACGTGCTGCACATGAAGCGGACCGCCGACCGGCTGTTCGGCTCCAACTACCGCTGGTCGGTGCTGGGCGCCGGCGCCAGCCAGCTGCGCATCGCGGCGCAATCGGCAGCGATGGGCGGCAACATCCGCGTCGGCCTGGAAGACAGCCTTTGGGCCGGCAAGGGCCGCCTCGCCACGTCGAACGCCGAGCAGGTCGCGCTCGCCCGCAAGATCATCGAGGGGCTCGGAAAGCAGGTTGCCACGCCCGACGAGGCACGCGCCACCCTCGCCCTGAAGGGTGGCGACCGGGTGGCGTTCTAGGGCCTGGCGCGGGCCGTGCGGCGGGGGTCGGGCGTCCGGCGCGCCCTGTTTGGGGTGGGGATCGCCGCGGCAGGCGCGCTTGCCTGGATTGGCTGGCGGCGCGAACGAGCTGCCCGGTGCGTGCCGGCGAGCCCGCTGGCCAGCGTCTGGTCACGCGTCGACGGCATGCAAGTCCATGCCCGGACGTCGACGGCGCCCGTCGCTGCCGAATTGACGCCGGTGGTGCTCGTCCATGGTCTCGGCATGTCCAGCCGCTACATGCTGCCGCTTGCCAGGTGCCTCGGTCCGCACGTGCGGGTGCTGGCGCCCGACCTGCCCGGCTTCGGCTTGAGCGAAAAGCCGGAGCGCTTCCTGACCGTCGCGGAACAGGCGCGTGCGCTGGCCGCGTGGATGGATGCGGCCAGCCTTTGCCGCGCGGTGTTCGTCGGCAACTCACTCGGTTGCGAGATCCTGGTCGAACTGGCGCTGCGCCGCCCGGAACGCGTTGCAGCGCTCGTCCTGCAGGGACCCACGCCCGACCCGGAGGCGCTTCACCCGGCTCACCAGATCCCGTTGTTCTTTGTTACCGGGCTGTTCGAACGCCCCTCGCTCGCCTGGGTGGCGCTGAGCGACTATCTGCGCTCCGGGGTGCGCCGTTACCTGGCGACATTTCGCGACATGCTCGGCAACCGCATCGAGCACAAGTTGCCCTATGTCGAGGCTCCGGCGCTTGTCGTGTGGGGCAGCCGCGATTTCCTGGTGCCACGTGCGTCCGCGCAGCGCGTCGCGGCGCTGCTGCCGCGCGGGGCACTGCGGGTTGTGGAAGGGGCGGCGCACGGCATGAACTATTCGCACCCCGGCGCTCTGGCAGGATGCATAATGGACTTCATGGCAGGCGCGCCCCAAGGCCGGCATTAACCATTCGCTTACCCTAAGAATTGCTTAGCCTTGCTCCCGCGGCCCTCCTCGACGAGTCTCCGCGCGTGGTTAACGGCCAGGAGCGAATATGGGCAATTCAGGTGGTGTTGCAGGAGATCGGATCCGCTCCTTTGTCGAGCGCATCGAGCGCCTCGAAGAAGAGATCAAGGGCTTGAGCGACGACAAGAAGGACATCTATGCGGAAGCCAAAGGCGAGGGCTTCGACGTGAAGATTCTTCGCGAGGTGGTCCGGCTTCGCAAGCAGGACAAGGAAGAGCGCGAGGAGCACGAGACGCTGCTTGACGTCTACTTACACGCCCTCGAGAACGCGGCGCCGCAGCTCGCCAAGGCAGCTTAGAACTGCAAGGGAAGAAAGCGCCGGCGCGAACCGGCGCTTTCTTTTGTGTCAGGCCGCAGCCTTCGGCCGCCGGCCGCGCTTCGCCGGCGCAGCAGGGGCTTCATCAGCGACCGCGGCGACTTCGGCGGTGGTGTCGGCCGCCGAACCGGCCTTCCGGCCAAGACCCAGCGACTTCGCCAGCCCGGAACGCGCCTCAGAATAGTTGGGCGCTACCATCGGATAGTCGCGCTTCAACCCCCACTTGGCACGATACTCGTCCGGTGTCATGCCGTGCTCACCCTGCAGGTGGCGCTTCATCGACTTGAACTTCTTCCCGTCTTCCAGGCAGTAGATGTATTCCGGAGTGACGGATTTCCTGATCGAAACGGCCGGCTCCTGGGCTTCCGGAGCGGGTTGTTCGGCGCCGTTCGGCGTCCGCTTCAGCGCCGCATGCACGTCGCTGATCAGCGTTCCCAGATCCTCCGGGCGGACATTGTTGTTGCTCACATAAGCGGCAACAATATCTGCGGTGAGTTCGGAAAGCTGGCGGGTGTCGTTGGTGTCCATTGTATCTCCTAAGGATCTCGAAAGCTTCTAAGTGGGGCGAATCAAACCGGTCTCAAGCACACAAAGTGTCCCAGTGTCCAACGTGCTGCAACCAAGGGGCAACGGTCGTCAACAGGCCAGTAGGACGGCGAGCGCTGAGGAATATCAGTTGCGCCGGCAAATATCAGCCTTTGGAGAGTGGGGTACGGAGGGGCAGTTCAGCTTGACAAGCTGGGTCCAAGTTCTAGCTGCCCTTCGCAGGAGATGTAAATGGCAAATGCGCAGCGAACCCGTCTGGCCATTGAAGCTTGGCGCGACCACCTGATCACCGCGCCGGAGGCAATGGAGATATCAGGGGTTGAGAGCGAGAGCGAAATGCTAGCGTATGCTGCCCGGCGGAAGCGTGAATCCGACGACGCCGGCCGCGATACTCAGGGCTGACCCGGGCGTTTTCGTGCGCAGAGCACCCACCTACTTTCATTTGACGCGGTTCTACGCTCCACTGGCTGGGGCAAGAGTTTCTTTGCTCTCCGCCTCCCTCGCTGTTTTCCTCACAGCGGGCGCCACCCGCGCAATTGAGCTTGTTACCCCGATTGGTTGCACGATCGGGACGGATTGTGCCATCCAGCAATATGTCGACCGTGAGACGGGTCCCCAGGCAGTGGACTACCTCTGCGGCACTCAGACCTACGACGGACACAACGGGACGGACTTTCGCCTGCCTGATATGGCCGCCATGGAGAACGGCGTGTCAGTGCTGGCTGCGGCTGACGGGGAAGTCTCGCGAATTAGGGACGGTGTGCCGGACGTTGTCTATCAGCCCGGTGATGCGGATATTGCAGACCGCGAATGCGGCAACGGAGTCGTGATCGAGCACGGCGACAGCTGGACTACACAGTATTGCCACATGAAGCAGGGCAGCATCGCGGTCGCACCAGGTGATCAAGTAACGGCAGGCGCCCGCCTGGGCGAGGTCGGGCTCTCCGGGCAGACCGTGTTCCCCCACCTGCACCTTGTGGTCCGCCGCGGCGACGAGGTCGTGGATCCTTTTCGCCCCGAGCCGATCGCTGCGCAGAGCGGCGCCTGCCAGCCGTCCGCTTTGCTCACACCACTCTGGACCAAGGATAGCGCCGAAGCACTTCGATATCGCGATCCGCATATCCTGAATGTCGGCTTCGCGGACGGGCCGATCACCATGGCGGATGTCGAGAGCGGCAGCCTTTCCGAGCGGCAAATGGAGGCGGATGCGCCGGCTCTCGTTTTCTTCGGTCGCGCAATCGCCATCCGCAAAGGAGACCGGCAGCGTCTCACGTTGACCGCACCTGACGGGACAGTCCTTGCCGAAGACGAGACTGAGCCGGCGGATCGGGCCAAGGCCGAGCTCTTCGCCTTTGCCGGAAAACGCCGCCCGCCAGGAAGGTGGCAGCCCGGCGCGTATGTGGGACGTTACTCGATCGTGCGCGAGGGCGCGGAGGTCGGCTTCGCCGAGGGCCGTCTGGAAATCCGTTGATGGCTCGCGAGACGGACCCTCAGGCGGAGATCGCCAGGTCTTCCTGTCCGCGCTGATCGATCAGGTCGCGGAGTTTGCGGGCAAGCTCGTCGGCGCGATACGGCTTCAGAAGGACGGCGCGCTGCTCCGCTTCGTCGCCCTCCCCATCGACGAAGCCGGACGTCAACAAGACCTTGACGTGCTGCCAACGGGCCTGAACTTCCCGGGCAAGATCGAATCCGTCGATCGCACCCGGCATGTTGATGTCGGAAAGGACGAGTCGGACGTCCGAGTGCCGCTTCAACAGGGCGAGAGCCGCCTCGCCATTCTCGGCAGCGAGGGTGAAATAACCGAGCATCTGCAAGGTGGAGAGCACAACGCTGCGAACCTCGACATCGTCCTCAACTACGAGGATGATCTCCCCATGCCCGCCCGGCGTATCGCCGCCGGCGTCCGAAACGAGCGCTGTTTCAGCCCCGTCGCGCAGGCGCGGCAGGAATAGGCGGACCGTGGTCCCCTCCCCCGGCGCACTGCGGATCTCAATCTCGCCGCCCGATTGCTTGACGAAACCGTAGGTCATGCTGAGACCCAGCCCAGTACCCCGGCCGATCTCCTTGGTCGTGAAGAACGGCTCGAAGACCCGGTCGCGGACCTCCGGGCTCATCCCCGAGCCCGTGTCGGCGACCTGGATCAGGACGGCATCGCCCTCGACTCCGCCGGGGAGTTCCGGCGCGCCGTGACCGACATTCTCGAAGCGGATCGAAATCCGGCCCCCATCGGGCATCGCGTCGCGCGAGTTGACGGCCAGATTGACCAGCGCCGCTTCCAGCTGTGAGGGGTCGACCTGCACCGGCCACAGGCCTTCCGCAGCATCGAGGCGGATATCGATGTTGTCTCCCAGAGTCCGGCGCAGAATCTCGACGAGTTCGCGGCCGAAGACCTCCAGGTCGACGGCACTCGCCCGAAGCGGCTGGCGGCGGGCGAATGACAGGAGGCGGTTGGTCAGATCGGCGCAGCGCTGCGCGCCTTCCATGGCCATACGAACGCGCTTTCGGCCCAGCTCATTGTCGCCGAGCGTGTTCTGGAGGAGGTCGAGGCTCCCCATCACGACGCTGAGCATATTATTGAAATCGTGCGCGATACCGCCCGTCAGCTGGCCGATCGCCTCGAGCTTGCTGCCATGCAGCAGCCGCTCCTCAAGCATCCGGCGCTCGGTCACATCGAACATCGTGCCGAAAATTTCTGGTTCGACGTCGTCCTGCGCCGGCGCCAGCACGCCCTGGTCGAGAAAATTCCGATACGTGCCGTCCGCGCACTGCCACCGGTATTCGCAGGAATAGTGTCCAGCCTGCAAAGCCCCGCCGAGGGCGCGGAACACCTGGTCCCTGTCCTCCGGATGAATCCGGCTCGCGCCGAACGCAGGATCCGACACGAAGCGCTCGGACGGAAATCCGGTGATCCGCTCGATGTTGTCGCTGACGAAAACCGGCGGGAACGGCGGATCGAGCGTTCGCGAGGTCAGTGCAACCGGCAGCGAGCGCAGGATCGCCTGCTGACGCTCCTGCTCACGCCGCAGGGCTTGTTCGGCGGCGAGCTTCTCGCCGCGGACCCGCAGGTTTTCCAGCAGCAGGTTGCGCTCGTATTCGGATTGCCGGCGGATTTCTTCGGTCTTGCGGTAGAGCTCGACGAAGACGCCGACCTTCGACTGCAGAACGATCGGCTCGATTGGCTTGAAGACGTAGTCGACGGCTCCTGCGGTATAGCCGCGGAAAACGTGCAGCTCGTCCTTGTTGTAGGCGGTCAGGAAGATGATCGGCACATGTGACGACCGTGGCCGACTACGGATCAGGTTTGCCACCTCGTAGCCATCCATCGTCGGCATCTGCACATCCAGCAGGATGACGGCGAAGTCGTCGCGAAGCACCTGCCTGAGCGCCTCCTCGCCGGAAAGGACGGAGACGAGCTCGTAGCCGGGCGCCTCGAGAATCTGCTCAAGCGCAAGGAGGTTGCGAGGATCATCGTCCGCAACCAGGATCTTGGCGGGGATGAGGGAACTGCGCCCCAGGCTCGTCCCCGCCGGTCCAATCGCCTGCGCTGAGGCCTCGATCATTGCAGGGTTCTGGCCTCGCTTCCATTGCCGTCCGTGCGCGGCCGGCTGCCCCCGATCTGCACCCGCAGGACGGCGAGCAACTGGTCGAGGTCGAGCGGCTTGGCGATATAGTCGGACGCGCCTTCCTCCAGGCACTTCTCACGGTCGCCCTGCATGGCCTTCGCCGTCACGGCGATGATGGGCAGATCCGCGAAAGCCGCATCCTTGCGGATCTCGCGCATGGTCTCGTAGCCGTCCATCTCGGGCATCATGATGTCCACGAGCATGGCATCGACGCCCTCGGTGTTCTTCAAGAGTTCGATTCCATCCCTCCCGTTCTCGGCGAACAGGACTTCCATGCCATGTTGTTCGAGCGCGCTGGTCAGCGAGAAGATGTTTCGCAGATCATCGTCAACGATCAGCACTTTCTTGCCCCTGAAGGCGTCCTTGCCGTGTGAATCGACGACGATCTGCTGTTCGGGCGGGATGGAGGAGATGGCACGGTGCAGGAACAGCGCCGTTTCGCTCAAGAGCTTTTCCGACGAGCCGGTGTCCTTGGCGATGAAGGTGGTGCCAAGACGGTCGAGGCGGTCCAGTTCCTCTGGAGTCAGGTCGCGGCCGGAATAAACCACGATCGGCAGCGGGCGGCCGTCCTGCTTCTGCCGGATGTCCTCGATCAGGTCGACGCCGGGCCTGTCCGGCAGGCCCAGATCGACCACCGCGCAATCGAACTCCTCGCCGCTGATCGCCGCGAGCGCTTCCTCGGCGCTGCCCACCCCGCGCACATGCACGTCGTCGCTGCCGATCAGCGCGGCGATGCTGGCGCGCTGGCCCTCGTCGTCCTCGACGATCAGCAGGCTGCGGAACGGGCGGTTCACGAACTCCCGTGTCCGGCCCAGGGCATCCATGATGGCGTCGCGGTCCACCGGCTTTTCAAGGAAATCGAAGGCGCCGGCGCGAAGGCCGCGCTTGCGCTGCTCGTCGACGGAGATGACGTGGATCGGCACATGACGGGTCCGCGGATCACGCTTGAAGAGGTCGAGAAGCGCCCAGCCGTCCATGTCCGGCAGGCCGATGTCGAGCGTGATCGCGTCAGGGCGGTAACGCTGCGCCAGGCCCAGCGCTGTGGCGCCGTCCGATGCGATCAGCCCCTTGAAGCCCTTGTCATGAGCCAGTTCCAGCAGCACGGAGGCGAACATCGCGTCGTCCTCTACGATCAGCACCGTGGTGTCGCCCGGCTGGAGCAGATGCCGGTCATCGGCGGAGGATGACAGGGTCATCGGCAGCGAGGCGGGCACACTGGCCGGCCGCATCGGCATTGTAGCACTCGCCGCCTCGGCCAACGCGCGCGGCGTGACCTGGATCACTGGCTCGATCGGCAAGTACAGCGTGAACGTGCTGCCGCTGCCGGGGCTGCTCGACAGGGTGATCTCGCCGCCGAGCAAGCGGGCGATCTCGCGGCTGATGGAAAGGCCCAGTCCGGTGCCGCCATATTTGCGGCTGGTGGTCCCATCCGCCTGCTGGAACGCCTCGAAGATGATGCGCTGCTTGTCCTCCGGAATACCGATCCCGGTATCCGTGACGGAGAACGAGACCCAGCGGCTGCCGGCGCGCAGAGGCGAGCCTTCGGCCGGCGCAACGGTCAGTATCACCGAGCCGCCCTCAGTGAACTTGAAGGCGTTGGAGAGGAGGTTGCGCAGCACCTGCTGCAGCCGCTTGGAATCGGTGCGCATGGATACCGGCAGGCGCGGGTCGAGCACCGTCTTGAACTCCAGCCGCCGCGCCTCGGCCTCGTGGCGGAAGGTGCGCTCCACATGCTCGCCGAGTTCCTGGAACCCGACATCGCCGACCTCGATGGTCACCGTGCCGGACTCGATCTTTGACAGGTCGAGGATGTCGTTGATCAGCGCCAAGAGATCGGCGCCCGCGGCGTGGATGGTCTTGGCGAACTCCTTCTGCTTGTCCGAAAGGTTGCCGTCCGGGTTGTCGGAGAGCAGCTTCGACAGGATCAGCAGGCTGTTCAACGGCGTGCGCAGCTCGTGGCTCATATTGGCCAGGAACTGCGACTTGTAACGCGACGTCAGTTGCAGCTGCTCGGCTTTCTCCTCGAGCGCGGTCTTGGCGACCGAAACCTCGCGGTTCTTGGTTTCGACCTCGCGCTTCTGGACCTCCAGGAGGTTAGCCTTGTCCTCCAGGTCCTCGTTGGTCTGGCGCAGCTTATCCTGCTGGGTGCGCAAGAGCTCCTCAGAGCGGCGCAGCGTGGCCGCTTGCTGTTCCAGCCGCTCGTTGGTCTTCTTCAGCTCTTCCTGCTGGCTCTGCAGCTCGGACGTCAGCAGCTGCGACTGCTTCAGCAGCCCTTCGGTGCGCATGTTGGCCGCGATCGTGTTCAAAACGATGCCGATCGACTCGGTCAGCTGGTCAAGGAACGCCTGGTGCGTCTCGGAGAACCGGCTGAACGACGCGAGCTCGATGACGGCCTTGACCTCCTGCTCGAAGAGGACCGGCAGGACGATGATGTTGAGCGGCGGTGCTTCGCCGAGCGCCGAGCCGATTGTGATGTAATCGCCCGGCACCTGGGTCAGCAGGATGCGCTTGCGCTCATAGGCGCACTGGCCCACGAGCCCCTCGCGCAGCCTGAACCGGTGCGACATGTTCTTGCGCTCGGTAAAGGCATAGCTGGCGACGAGGTCGAGAACTGGCTCATCGCCGCGGTTCTCGACGATGTAGAGGACGCCGCGCTGCGCATTCACCAGCGGCGCGATCTCCGACAGGATCATGTTGGAGACGGTCACCAGGTCGCGCTCGCCCTGCAGCATGCGGGTGAAGCGGGCGAGGTTGGTCTTCAGCCAGTCCTGCTCGGCGTTCTTCTGCGTCGTGTCGCGCAGGTTGTTGATCATTTCGTTGATGTTGTCGGATAACGCCGCGACTTCACCCGAGGCTTCGACCTTGATCGAGCGGGTCAGGTCGCCCTTGGTCACCGCGGTGGCCACCTCGGCGATGGCGCGCACCTGGGTGGTCAGGTTGGCGGCGAGCTGGTTGACGTTGTCGGTCAAGTCCTTCCAGGTGCCCGCGGCGCCCGGCACCCGCGCCTGGCCCCCGAGCTTACCTTCCACGCCCACTTCGCGGGCAACGTTCGTGGTCTGGTCGGCAAAAGTCGCCAGCGTATCGATCATCTCGTTGATCGTGTTGGCAAGCGAGGCGATCTCGCCTTTCGCGTCCACCGCCAGCTTGCGCTTCAGGTCGCCGCTGGCCACGGCGGTGACGACGCTGGCGATGCCGCGCACCTGGCCGGTCAGGTTGGCGGCCATCATGTTGACGTTGTCGGTCAGGTCCTTCCAGGTGCCGCCGACGCCCTTCACCTGCGCCTGGCCGCCCAGCTTGCCTTCCGAGCCCACTTCGCGCGCGACGCGGGTCACCTCGGCGGCAAAGGAGTTCAGCTGATCCACCATCGTGTTGATAGTCGATTTCAGCTCAAGGATTTCGCCGCGCACGTCGACGGTGATCTTCTTGGACAGGTCGCCGTTGGCGACGGCCGTAGTCACTTCGGCGATGTTGCGCACCTGGCCGGTCAGATTGCCGGCCATCATGTTCACGTTGTCCGTGAGGTCCTTCCAGGTACCGGCGACCCCCTTCACCTGGGCCTGGCCGCCCAGCTTGCCTTCCGAGCCCACTTCGCGGGCCACGCGGGTCACTTCCGAGGCGAACGAGTTGAGCTGGTCCACCATCGTGTTGATCGTGGATTTCAGCTCCAGCACCTCGCCCTCGACCTGCACCGTGATCTTCTTCGACAGGTCGCCATTGGCCACCGCGGTGGTCACTTCGGCGATGTTGCGGACCTGACCGGTCAGGTTGGCCGCCATCATGTTCACGTTGTCGGTCAGGTCCTTCCAGGTGCCGCCGACACCCTTCACCTGCGCCTGGCCGCCGAGCTTGCCTTCGGTGCCCACTTCGCGCGCCACGCGGGTCACTTCCGAGGCGAACGAGTTGAGCTGGTCCACCATCGTGTTGATGGTGGATTTCAGCTCAAGAATTTCGCCGCGCACATCGACCGTGATCTTCTTGGACAGGTCGCCATTGGCTACCGCGGTGGTCACGTCGGCGATGTTACGGACCTGGCCGGTGAGGTTGGCGGCCATCAGGTTGACGTTCTCGGTGAGGTCCTTCCAGGTCCCGGCGACGCCTTCCACGCGCGCCTGGCCGCCGAGCTTGCCTTCGGAGCCCACTTCCCGCGCCACGCGCGTCACTTCCGAGGCGAAGGAGTTCAGCTGGTCCACCATGGTGTTGATGGTGGATTTCAGCTCCGAAATCTCGCCGCGCACGTCGACGGTGATCTTCTTGGAAAGATCGCCATTGGCGACCGCCGTGGTCACCTCGGCGATATTGCGCACCTGGCCGGTGAGGTTCGCCGCCATCAGGTTTACGTTGTCGGTCAGGTCGGCCCAGACGCCGGCGACGCCGCGCACTTGCGCCTGGCCGCCGAGATTGCCTTCCGACCCCACTTCGCGCGCCACGCGGGTCACTTCCGAGGCGAAAGAGTTCAGCTGGTCCACCATCGTGTTGATGGTCGACTTCAGCTCAAGAATCTCGCCCTTCACGTCCACCGTGATCTTCTTGGAAAGGTCGCCCATGGCCACCGCCGTGGTCACCTCGGCGATGTTGCGCACCTGACCCGTCAGGTTGGCGGCCATCATATTCACATTGTCCGTCAGGTCGGCCCAGGTCCCGCCGACGCCTTCCACCTGCGCCTGGCCGCCGAGCTTGCCTTCGGTGCCCACCTCGCGCGCCACGCGCGTCACTTCCGAGGCAAAGGAGTTCAGCTGATCCACCATCGTGTTGATGGTGTCCTTCAGCTCCAGAATCTCGCCGCGGACATCGACGGTAATCTTCTTGGACAGGTCGCCCTTCGCGACGGCCGTGGTGACTTCGGCGATGTTTCGCACCTGGCCGGTCAGGTTGCCGGCCATCATGTTCACGTTATCAGTGAGGTCCTTCCAGACGCCGCCGACGCCGCGCACTTCCGCCTGGCCGCCGAGCTTGCCTTCCGAGCCCACCTCGCGCGCCACGCGCGTCACCTCGCCGGCGAATGAGTTGAGCTGATCCACCATGGTATTGATGGTGGACTTGAGCTCGAGAACCTCGCCCTTCACGTCCACCGTGATCTTCTTGGACAAGTCGCCCATGGCGACCGCGGTGGTAACCTCGGCGATGTTGCGGACCTGGCCGGTCAGGTTGGCCGCCATCAGGTTCACGTTGTCAGTCAGGTCCTTCCAGGTACCGGCAACACCTTTCACTTTGGCCTGGCCGCCGAGCTTGCCCTCGGAGCCGACCTCGCGCGCCACGCGCGTCACTTCCGAGGCGAAGGAGCCGAGCTGACCCACCATCGTATTGACGACTTTGCCAATGCGCAGGAACTCGCCGCGCAGCGGGCGCCCCTCAATGTCGAGTTGCATGGTCTGCGACAGGTCGCCCTTGGCGACCGCGCCGATTACGCGCGCCACTTCGGTCGTCGGCTGAACCAGATCGCCCACCATCGAGTTGACCGACTCGATGCACTCGTTCCAGCAGCCCGCCGCGGCCGGAAGGCTGCCGCGCTCGCCGATCCGGCCTTCCTTGCCGACCGCCTTGGCAACCCGGTCGAGTTCACGGGTAAGCCCGCTGTTCAGTTCTACAACGTCGTTGAATGCCTCTGCGATCTCGCCGTCGATCCCGGTCAGATCAAACGGCAGCCGGACCGAGAAGTCACCTTTGCGCAGCGCCCGGAGAGCCCGCAGGATGTGCTTGGACTCCAAGCTCGGCGTCATGGCAGCAATTTCCTGCATGTGTCCTCTCGCGCGGGGATCGTCCGCGACAGCGGAACGCGCCTATTCTTTGCACCCGCGTAGTACCGGAAATCTGGTCAAACTTGTGACTTAGGCCGAGACAAGCGGAGGCGGTCGCGATTTCACGAATCGCGGCAAACACTTTGAATTGTGAAAGCTTCGGGCGCCAGCGCTTCCTTGAGGGCCGCAATAAAGTGACCGGGCCGCGCAAATTGGGCAAGCTGCTGGAAGCGCTTGTCGCTCCAGCTCAGCGGGCAAAGAAGGCTCTACCTCTTTCGCGCTTTCCGGGCCGCATAACGCGCGTCGCGCGCGGCCTTCTGCTCGGCCAATTGGAGCGCGGCGCGCTGCGCCGCTTCGCGAGCTTCGGCTTCCAGCCTGATCCTCTCGGCTTCAGCGGCAGCCTGCTCGGCCGCGAGCCGGGCGGCCTCCGCGGCGTCGCGCTCTGCCTTGCGTTCGGCCAGACGGCGCTCGCGCGCCGCTTTCAGCGCCTGCCGCGCCGCCTGCCGTTCGGCAACCTCTGGATCGTCCGCCTTGGGGCGAGCCTGGAACTTTTCGAGCAGCGCCTTCTTGGCGTTCGCCGCCGCGCTGATCCTGTCGGAAAACTCGGGATTCTTGAAACCGGCCATGCGTCTCGGAGGGTCCGTGGGCGCGTCTCGCGCCTTGTTCAAACAAAATGGGGCCGCACCGGCCCCGTTCCAATGGGATTAGCGCCTGGCGGATAAAATGTCCATGCGCCTCTTCAATTCCGGGGCTTCTCGCGCGGCCTCACTGCCCGCGCGATTAAACCTTCAGGTGCTAGCCGACTGAGCCGGTGCCTTCACCGGCCGCCCCGACAAGGTCAACGCTTGCGCGCCACCCAGGTCCCGCCGCACTTCTCGCTCGGCGAAGTCCACTTTCCAAAGCCCAGGACCTCGCTCTTCATCTTGCCGCTAGCATCCAGGCGATCGCCCTGGCTGGCGAATGTGACCTTGACCGAGCCGTTCGGCTCAATCCCGCCCTGGGCCTCGAACTGGCCTTTGCCGATATAGATGATCCGGCTATCGAGCACCTTTACGGGCAGAACGTAAGGCCCGTCGCAGCTCCCGTCCTCAGGCGTGACGACCACGGACCATTGCCCCTCGAAAGAGGCGGCATGAGCTGGCGCAACCGCCGCAAGACAGCCGACCAGTGCAACACCGGCCGCAACGCGAAGGGCATTCTCTGCAAGAACTCGCATGCGTAACGTCTTCCCAAATGTGCCCCGGCCGATAAGCCCTCAATCGCGTTCCGGTTCCCTGCCGGACACTGGTCGCGCCCTTAATGTTTGGTAAACCAACTTTCTGCAGGATCATGACATCTTGGGGGGCTGCCGCGATGTCCGGGGTCCATTTGCGGGATGAACTTCGGTCCCGGCGTGAAGTCCTTCTTCAGGTTCCCGGCATTTACCGTTGCGCCGGAGCGGCGGTGGCCCTGACCCTGTGCAGCACCTTCTTCCTGCTCTTTGATGGTCCGCCGCGGGCAGCGCTCGATGCGATCAGTTGGTGGAAGCCAAGTTCGGCGCCGTCGGTCGAGGCGGCGGTTATCCAGTCTCGCCTGCCCCGTCCCAGACCGGACGGCCCACAAATCACCGGCAGCATTGCGCCTTCCGCTTCCTCAACGTCCGGGCCGCGGTCTCGTCAGCAACCGGGGCGGGCACGGACCCTAGAAACTGTGCACGACGACGGGTTGCGCAGCACGGCTATGATGCTGGCCTCCGAACGATGCGGGGAAGTCTTGTCGTCCGACATTCTTGCCAGCCGCATCGACGGGGCGGGTGCGGTCACGGTGGCAGTGACCTGCGCTAACGGATCGCGCGTTTACCTGGAACCGGCAGCGCTGGAGAGCGCGCGGTTGAAGCGAGCTCAGATTCCTGACACTGCGACCCAGCGCCCTGAGCTTCTGTCGGAAGCGCAAGCCGTCGACGTGTGTGAGCGCAAGCTTCGCGACGGACTGGCTGTGCCGGACTCGTTCGACCGGAACCCGGCAACCTCGCGGTTCACCAGCGCACCGGGCGGCGGGGCGCTCGTCAGTTTCGATTACGCGGCGCGAAACGGTTTGGGGTTCCCGTTCCAAATGCATGCGGAATGCGTCCTGGACGGCGGCCGCATCGCCCGGCTGGAGGCCGAACCGCGCTGACGAGCTCCTTGGCCGCTCAATGATCGGACGGAGGCGGGTAGGCGTGCGCGCGCCCGCTGACATCGTGGACGTAGCCGTCCTGGGCGTAGCACGGTCCGATCGGCACTTTTCCGTGCCCACCCGGCACATCGAGAACGTAGGTGGGCTGACACAGGCCGGAATAGCGGCCGCGCAGCTGGCGCATTAGTGACTGGCCCTCCTCGACGCTGCCGCGGAAATGCCCAGTGCCCGAAGCCAGGTCGGGGTGGTGCAGGTAATAGGGCTTGACCCGGTTCTCCACGAAAGCCCGCATCAACGCCCCGAGCACCGCCGCGTCGTCGTTGACCCCGCGCAGCAGGACCGACTGGCTGACCATCGCAATGCCGGCATCCACCAGCCGGGCGATGGCCGCCCGCGCCTCCGGCGTGAACTCGCGCGGGTGGTTAGCGTGCAGGGCTACGTAGGTCGCCTTTCCGGGCGCCTTCAAAGCCGCGACAAGCGCGTCCTCGACCCGCTCGGGGGCAACCACTGGAACCCGCGTGTGCCAGCGGACCACCTTCACATGATCGATCCCGGCAAGCCGTTTCGTGACCGCAGCAAGCCGGCGGGCGCTGAGGACCAGCGGGTCGCCGCCGGTAACCACCACTTCCCAGATCTCCGGGTGCGCCACGACGTAGGCGAGCGCCCCGTCCAGCGCCTCGGCGTCCAGCGCCTCAGCGCGGCCAGGACCGACGGTCTCGCGGCGGAAGCAGAAGCGGCAGTAGACCGGGCAGACATGCGTCAGCTTGAGGAGGACGCGGTCCGGGTAGCGATGCACGATGCCGCGCACAGGGCTGTGCGCCTCGTCGCCAATGGGATCGGCAAGTTCATCGGGGCTGGTCTCGAGTTCCTCCGAGCGCGGCACGAACTGGCGGGCGATCGGATCGGCGGGATCGGCCGGGTCGATCAGCTCGGACATGGCAGGCGTGATCGACACGGCGTAGCGCGCCGCCACGCGCGCCAGCTCGGCCACGTCCTGCGGTGCGATGAGATCGGCGGCCGACAGCTGGGCCATGCTGCGAAGGGTCGTGTGTTCCATTCCGCCGCTCTAGCAGAGCGGAGGGCGCCGCGCATGCACCCGGACGCGCTCAAGGCGGCTTAAAGCAGCTCCTGCACTTCCTCGATCGAGGTTTCGCCCACCGGCTTGTCAAAAACGATCTCGCCGCGCGCCATGGCGACGATGCGGTCGCAGGAGTGGAAGACGTGCGGGATGTTGTGGCTGATGAAGATGCCGGTGACGTTCTGCGCCTTGAGGCCGCGGATGAAGCCCAAAACCTTGTTGGTCTCCTTGACCGACAGGTGGTTGGTCGGCTCGTCGAGCACCAGCACCTTGGACTTGAAGTGCATGGCGCGGGCGATGGCGACACCCTGGCGCTGACCGCCTGACAGTTCGCCGACCAGGGCGTCGGGCGAACGCAGATGCAGCTCGACGTCGGCGATGGCCTGGACGCTTTCCTCGCGCATGCGCTTCTGGTCGAGGAGGCCGAAGCCGAAGACGCCGAACTTTGTCGGCTCGCGCCCGATGAAGACGTTGCGGGCGATAGACATCATCGGGACCATGGCGTTGTACTGGTAGATGGTCTCGATGCCGAGGCGCATGGCCTCCTTGGGCGTGCGGATTTTTGTGGGGCGGCCGTCGATGAGGATTTCGCCCTGGTCCGCCCCGTGCACCCCGGACAGGATCTTGATCAGCGTCGACTTGCCGGCGCCGTTGTCGCCGACCAGCCCGATCGACTCACCCTGATGGATCCGGAGATTCACGCCTTTCAGGGCGTGAACCCCAGAGTACCATTTATGCAGATCGCGGCACTCGATCACCGGCGGGAGCGTCTGGCCCGAGAGCGGCGGGTTTGCCGGCGACTGCGCTTCTTGGAGGTTCATTGGTCACCTGTAGTTTTATGCGCCGGGCCGTACGCCGCAGCCACGAATTGCCGGCCACCGCCAGGATCGTGAGGGTGCCGATGGCGAACTGGAACCAGTTGGCGTTGACCTGGCTGAGCACCAGGCCGTTGTCGATGATGCGGATGAGCAGCGCGCCGACTATCGCCCCGAGCACCGTTCCGATGCCGCCTGAGAGCGCCGTGCCGCCGATCACCGCCGCCGCCACCGCCTGAAGCTCGAGCCCGACGCCGATCGATGGCAGCGGCGAGTTGAGACGCAGCACCTGGACCAGCCCGGCGAAGCCGGCGAGCATCGAGCACAGCATGAAGCAGATGATCTTCACCCGGTTCACCGGGATGCCCATCGACGCCGCGGCTTCCAGAAAGCCGCCGGTGGAGCGGATCCAATTGCCGAAATTGGTCAGCTGCAACATGGCGCCGACCAGGATCGCGATGCCGACGAACCAGATGAAGGACATGCGGATCAGCCCGCCCGGGCCGACATACTGGGTAAAGATCCAGCTTGGTACTTCCGGCAGCAGCGGCGGGAAGCCGCCCGAGATCACCACCGTCAGCGACCGGGCGATGAACAGCATGCCGAGCGTGGTGATGAAGCTCGGGATTGCCCACTTCACTGTGACATAGCCGTTGATGAAGCCGATGACGGCGCAGACCAGCAGGCCGAGCAGCACGGCCGGCACAAAGTGCACGCCGGCATTCAGCATGATCGCCACCGACATCGGCATGAGCGCGAAGACGGAGCCGACGGAGAGGTCGAACTCGCCGCAGATCATCAGGACGGTGACGCCGATGGCCACCAGTCCGACTTCCGGCAGGAGACCGAGGACGCCGCGCAGGTTCTCCGGGTTGAGGAACACGCCGTTGGAGCGGTAGTGGAACAGCGCCGCCAGCACGATCAGCAGCACGACGCCGGCGAGTTCGGGCTTCTCCAGGTAGATCTTCAGAAAGCGTCTCATTCCGCCAATCCCCGCCGGCTCCGCCGCTTTAGTCGAGGCATGCCGGCGGTCACGCCGGCATGCTGTGGCTGGAGGCGACTAGCGCATGCCCTTGGTGGACAGCTCCATGATGGCGTCGACCTGGTCCGGCGTGACGACCCCCTGCCCCGTGTCGATGTCCGACGGTGAAAGCCCGGCGGTCTTGGCGAGGTAGGCCTGCATGACCGGCAGGAAGCCCTGCGCGTAGGGCTGCTGGTCGATCTGCACCTGGACATAGCCGGCCTTCATCTGCTGCAGGACTTCCGGCACCAGGTCGAAGCCGCCGAGCAGCACCTTTCCGGGCTCCACGCCGCGGTCGGCGAGAACGCGGGCCACGCCGGCATGCCAGTAGCCGGTATCGAAATAGGCCGTCGTCTCAGGATGGGCGTTCAGGTAGGCGCCGATGCGGTCGGAGACGACGGCGAGGTCGGTGCCGGAATCGATCCGCTCGATCGTGACCTCACGGTTGGCGTTCGCCTTCTTGTAATCCTCCATGAAGTTGATGACGCCCTGGGCGCGCTGCTCCGACCAGTTCTGGCCCGGCGCCGAGACGCCGACGAGGACGTGGATCGGACCCTCGGCCGGAAAATTCTTCGACTGAGCCTCGCCCAGCGAATAGCCGGCGGGAATGAAGCCCTGGCCGATGAAAGCCTGGCGGGCATTGCCGGCCTTGCCTTCAGTGTCGTCCACATTGGTGGCGATCACCGTCAGGCCCTTGTCGCGAGCGCCTTTGATGAGCTCGTCGAAAGCGCTGTTGTCGACGATGGAGGTGATCAGCGCGTCCGGGTTGGCGGCAAGCGCCGTCTGCATGTTGGCCTGCTGCTCAGCAATCGAGCCTTCCGTCTGGGTGAAGATCATCTGGCAGTTCGCCTGGATCTTTGCGCAGGCGTCGTCAAAGCCCTTCTTCACCGCCTGCCAGAACGTGTTGGACGGCGAGGAGTGGATGGTAAACGCGATGTTGAGCGGCGTGTCCTGCGCGGCGGCGGCTCCCGTCAGCATCGTCCCGACGAGCAATGCCCCGGCGGCTAGCTTCAAACTCTTCATGTTCATTCCTCCCATTGTTGCTTTTGAACTTACGCTGTTTCCCTGCGCTCACTCCAGCGCAGAAACTCGTCGGATGGCCGTGAACCTCTTGTCGAGGTCGGGCGCCAGTTCCATGCCGAGCCCCGGGCCGGGCGGCACGGTGATGTAGCCGTCGGCAATCTCCGGGAGCGCGGTGACAAGGTCGCGGTACCACGTCCGGTGATAAGCGCGCACGCTTTCCTGCACCAGCGCGTTCGGTGCGTTGAGCGACAGGTGCGTGGAGGCGCAGAGCACCACCGGCCCGGTGCAGTCGTGCGGCGCGACCGGCAAGTGCCACGCCTCGGCCATGGCGGCGATCTTGCGCGCTTCCGACAGCCCGCCGCACCAGGAGATGTCGAGCATGATCACGCCGGCTGCGTCCGTCTCCAGCAGGTCGCGAAATGCCCAGCGGGTGCCGAGCGTCTCGGAGGCGCAGATGGGCGCTGGCGACACGGCCGCATAGCGGCGGAGGCTGGCCAGGCTGTCCATCTTGATCGGGTCTTCGTGCCAGAAGGTGCCGTATGGGGCGAGCGCCTTGGCGATCGTCATGGCCGGCAGCAGCTGCCACATGGAGTGGAACTCCACCATGATGTCCACCTGATCGCCGACGGCGCGACGGATTTTCTCGAAGGGCTGCAGCGCGGTTTTCAAGTCGGCGGAGGCAATGTAGTGCCCGTCGCTCTTTTCGGCGGCGATATCGAACGGCCAGATCTTCATCGCAGTGATGCCTTCCGACAGGAGATCGGCGGCAAGCTCATCGGCGCGGTTCAGGAAAGCGTCGAGGTCGTCGAGGCGGTGCTGCGCGCCGAGACCCCAGTTGCCGGTGTTCTGGCCCTTGGCGGTGCGCATGTACGAGGTGCCGGCGCAGGTATTATAGGTGCGGATGCTTGGGCGCGAAAAGCCGCCGAGCAATTGGGCAATGGGTTGGCCCGTCACCTTGCCGAACAGGTCCCAGAGCGCAATGTCGAGCGCCGAGTTGCCGCGAACCTCTGCGCCAGTGGAGCGGAAGCCGAGGTATCCGGTCAGGTCCTTGGCAATGCGGTCGATGGCCAGCGGGTCGCGCCCCAGAAGCTTTGGCGCGACCGCCTCGTGCATGTAGGCCTCGACGGTCGCGGACAGGAAGAAAGTTTCGCCGAGCCCGGTCAGCCCCTCGTCGGTATGGACGTGGACCCAGAGGAGGTTGGCGAACTCCTCAAGCCGGATCGTCTCGATGGCGGTGATTTTCACGCTCGGCCCTGAACCGTTTGCGGGGGTTCCTAGGTTATGGTGGCTGGACGGATCCGCCATTCCCAGGTCCGGTGGGTGCGCATGGGATGGCGAGACGAGCCGCTGGTCAAGAGCCGTCGATCACATTCGCCGTAAGGCATCGGGAGAATGGAATGCAGGCTGAACTGTGCTTTCCGGCGGAAGACCTCGTCGGCGAAAGCATCATCTGGTCTATCGACGAACAGGCGCTCTTTTGGGTCGATATTCCAGGGCGACGCATCCACCGCTTGGCGCCTGCCACCGGAAACAATCAGGTCTGGCCCACCCCCGATTTTCCGACCTCGATCGGTCTGCGGGCGGCCGGCGGCTTCATCGTCGGGCTCAAGCGACGTGTCTCCTTCTGGCGGCCAGGGGGTGAACTGGAGACGGTCGCCGTGCCCGAACCGGAGATACCTGACAACCGCCTGAACGAAGGCCGGGTGGCGCCCGACGGCTCGTTCTGGGTGGGGACGATGGGCGACAACCTGACCGATGAGGGTGAGCCCAAGGACATGGAGCGCGAGACCGGTGCTTACTACCGGATCGCGCCGGACAGGTCCGTTACCCAGCTCACGCCCCGGGAATACGGGATCACCAACACCATGGCCTGGCTGGCGGACGGACGATTCCTGACCGCCGACACGCCAAAGAATACGCTTTACGCCTTCCGCTACGATGCCGAGACGAAGGCCATCTCCGAACGCCGGGTGTTCGCCGCCGGGCTGGACCGGGGCCTGCCCGACGGTTCTTGCCTCGATGCCGAGGGTTTTCTTTGGAATTGCCGTGTCGTCGGCGGCTCAAGCCTGGCCCGCTTTGCGCCCGACGGCACGGTCGAGCGAATTGTGGAGCTGCCATGCAGCTGGCCGACCAGCTGCACCTTCGGCGGGCCCGACCTGCGGACCCTCTATGTCACTTCGGCCCGCTTCACCATGTCGGCGGAGCACCTTGCGGCAAACCCGCAGGAGGGCGCCTTGTTCGCCGTGGATGTCGGAGTTGCCGGCGTTCCGGAAAACCGGTTCGCCGGTTGAGCGGCCTCCGCCCGGTCCTGCCGCGAGCGTCGGATGACACACTTTGGAACTGTTATGGGTTTGCTGCGGTTGCAAAACCCCCATCCCCAGAGCAGCCATGGCCAGGTTCGGCTTCCACGCCTCGCACGAGCAGTTTCCGCCGTCCGAACTCCTGTCGCTGGTCAAAGCGGCGGAGGCGGCGGGCTTCGACTGCGCCATGTCTTCGGACCACTTCAAGCCGTGGGGGCCCAATCAGGGACATTCGGGATTCGCCTGGTCGTGGCTCGGCTCTGCGATGGCGTCGACCTCCCTCCCCTTCGGCGTGATCTCCGCGCCCGGTTACCGCTACCACCCCGCGATCCTGGCGCAGGGCGCGGCGACCTTGAGTGAGATGTTTCCGGATCGGTTCTGGTACGCGCTCGGCAGCGGGCAGCGGCTGAACGAGGACGTGGCGGGCCTGCCCTGGCCGTCAAAGCCGGAACGGAACGAACGGCTAAAGGAGTGCGCCGGGATGATCCGCGCCCTGCTGAACGGCGAAACGGTCTCGCACTACGGGCGGGTGACTGTGGTGGATGCCCGGCTCTACAGCTTGCCGGCCCAGCGACCGAAGCTGCTCGCCGCGGCAGTGTCGGAAAGCACGGCCGAGTTCGCCGGCAGCTGGGCGGATGGCCTGCTCACCGTCAGCGCCAAGCCGGATCAGCTGAAGAAGCTGATCGAAGCTTTCCGGCGCGGCGGCGGCGAAGGCAAGCCGCTGTTCATGCAGGTCGGCCTGAACTGGGCGGAGACGGAGGAGCAGGCGCTCTCCGGCGCCTTCGATCAGTGGCGCACCAACGTGCTCGGCGGCGAAGTGAACTGGGAGCTGCGCTCGCCGGAGGACTTCGAGACCGCCTCGCGACTGGTGAAGCCGGAGGACATGCGCGAGTCCGTCCTTGTCTCTTCCGATTTGGGCCAGCACGCGGCCTGGCTCGCGGAATTTGTCGAGCTCGGCTTTTCCGAGATCCAGCTGCACCAAGTCGGTCGCAACCAGATGGACTTCATCGACACGTTCGGCGCTCGCGTGCTGCCGCAGCTGAGAGCGTGACCGCCATGTCGGAGAGCAACGGCCAGAACAGGGACGACGAGGGGTCCGGCGATCCGCTCGACTGCATCATCGTGGGCGGCGGCCCCGGCGGACTGACGGCCGCCATCTACCTTGCCCGCTTCCACCGCCGCGCCACCGTGATCGATGCCGGCCAGAGCCGCGCGTCCTGGATCCCCCGCTCACACAACCATCCTGGATTTCCGGATGGCGTGGGCGGGGTCGAACTGCTCGAACGGATGCGCTCGCAGCTTGAGGCCAACAACGGCAGCGTCCAGCAGGGCTCCGTCGCCGCAATCACCCGGCGCGAGGACGGCGCCTTCGCCGTTGCGGTGGACGGCTCGATGCTGATCGGACGGCACGTGCTGTTGGCAACAGGTGTCATCGATATCGAGCCGCCGCTGCCCAACGCCCTGGACGCGGTGCGGCGTGGGCTGGTGCGGCAATGCCCGATCTGCGACGGCTACGAGGTCACCGACAAGCGCGTGGTCGTCATAGGACGCGACATCAAAGGGCTGGGCGAAGCCCTGTTCCTGCGGACCTACACGGCCGACCTGACGCTCGTGACCCTGGGGCACAAGCTGGAGCTCAGCGAGGAAAACGCGCGGCGCATGCGGTCGGCGGGCATCCGGATGATCAACACGCCGCTTCGGACAATCGAGTTCGAAGGCACGCGATGCCGGCTGGGATTTGAGGACGGGCAGGATTTTACGTTCGACACGATCTATTCCGGGCTCGGCATGCATCCCCGCGCCGATCTCGCGGCCCAGATGGGCGTCGAACTCCATCCCGACCGGCGCATTGTAACCGACGATCACCAGCGCACGACCATCGACCGCTGCTATGCGGCGGGCGACATCGTCACCGGGCTGAACCAGATCGGGGTGGCCATGGCCCAGGGGCAGATCGCCGCCGTCGACATCCATAACCGGCTTCGGATCGAGGAAGGTCTCGCGCTGAGCGCGTGACCTGCCGTCGAGCCCTCACCCAAGAGCGTAGTTCAGCATGGCTCAACCCGAGCAGGTTCCTGCACCGAAGACCCCTCTCGCCCAATTGGCCCGGCATTTCGGTATCGAGCCGGGGTTCCGGGACGCGCGCGGCGAGGACGTGGTCACCAGTCCGCAAACCCAGACCGCCCTGCTGGGCAGCATGGGGATCGAGGCGGGAAGCGAAGCGCAGGCCAAGGCGGCGCTCGACCGGGCCGAACGGGCGGCAGGCGAAACCGTCCTGCCGCCCGTAATCGTGACCCGACATCGCAAGGGCCAGTGCGCCGTCACGGCGCAGCTGCCGACGGGCGCGGCGCGGATAGCCTGGCGCGTTACCCTGGAAGACGGCGGCGAGCGGAGCGGAGCGGCTGAAGCAGTTCCGACTGGCGGAGCAAAGGCGGCGCGGCCCGGAGTTGGACCGCGACATATGCAGATCGTCCTTGAGGACGTCCCCGAGGGCTACCATCGCCTCCATCTGCCTGAGTTCCATGCCAGCACGGCGCTGATCGTCGTGCCGGAGCGCTGCTGGCTGCCTGAGGGCATCGAGACCGGCGGCAAAGGGCTTTGGGGAATTGCCGCCCAGCTCTACCTGTTACGCTCCGACAGGAACTGGGGGATTGGCGATTTCACCGATCTCGCCGCCCTGGCGAGAATGGCCGGGCCGCGCGGCTGCGGCGTCATCGGCCTCAATCCGCTCCATCAGATGTTCCTTGACGCGCCCGAACAGGCGAGCCCCTATTCGCCGCTGACCCGGCTCTACCTGAACGCGCTCAACATCGACGTTTCGGCCATTCCGGGCTTTTCCGGCTCCGCCGAAGCGCAGCGGCTTGTCGGATCGGGCGAGTTTCAGCAGATGCTCGATGAGGTCCGGGCAGCGTCGCTGGTCCAATACAGCCGGGTTGCAGACCTGAAGATGCAGGCCCTGCGGCTTCTGTTTGCTGAGTTCGACAGCCAGCCTGCTGCGTCAAAGACTGCCTTCACGACGTTCAGCGAGGAGCGCGGCGAGAACCTACAGCGGAACTCCGTCTTCCAGGCGTTGCGCCAGCATTTCGGCCGGGAAGACCCGGCCAAGGCCGATTGGCACACATGGCCGGACGAGCTTCAGGACGCCGCGTCGGAGGCGGTCCGGGCCTTCGCCGAGGAGCACCGGCACGAGATCGCGTTCCTCAACTGGCTGCAATGGATCGCCGACGAGCAGCTGCGTGCGGCGGCCGAGGCGGCCTCCGAAGCGGGCATGGCGATCGGCCTTTACCGTGACCTCGCGGTGGGCTGTGACCGTGCTGGGGCGGAAACCTGGACCAGTCCGCACGCCTTCCTCGACGGTCCGCAGGTCGGCGCTCCGCCGGACATCTTCAATCCCGCCGGACAGAGCTGGGGACTGCCGCCGTTCAATCCGAGCGCCCTCAAGGAGGAAGCCTACGCCAGCTTCGTCGAACTGGTGCGCGCCAATATGCGGCATGCGGGTGGCCTGCGCATCGACCACGTCATGGGCTTGCAGCATCTTTATTGCATCCCGGAGGGGCACAGCGCGGCGGAAGGCGCCTATGTGGAATACCCGATCGACGATCTCGTCGGGATTCTGGCTCTGGAAAGCCAGCGGCATCGCTGTCTGGTGGTGGGCGAGGACCTGGGCACAGTGCCGGAAGGGTTCCGCGAGACAATGGCCGCGGCCAATATCCTGTCCTATCGCGTTGTCTTCTTTGAGCAGGATTCGGAAACCGGCGAGTTCCGGCCGCCCGAAGATTACCCCCGCCTGGCGCTGGCGGTTGCCGGTAGCCACGATCTCCCGACGCTGCTCGGATGGTGGGACAGGCGCGACATCGATCTCAAGGCGAGCCTCGGGCTCTACCCAGACGAGGCTGAAACCCAGTCGCAGCGGGACCGCCGCACGCGCGATCGGACCATGATGCTGAAGGCGCTGCGCCGCGAAGGGATCATCAAAAGCGACGGCGCGGTCTCCGGGGAGGCATTCGCGGCGGCCGCGCATCGTTACCTGGCCCGCAGCGGCTCGGCCCTCGTCGTTCCACAGCTGGACGACATGACGGGCGAGGTCGACCCGGTAAACGTCCCGGCCACATCGACAGAGCACCCGAACTGGCGCCGCAAATACCGCATGACCTTAGAGGAGATTACCTCTCGCGAGGAGCCGTGGGCGGTCGCCCAGACCTTGGCGACGGAGCGTGGCGGGGCTGCCGCGAGCGGTGCAGAACAAGATGCAAAGGCCCGGACCGTCGGACGCCCTACAGAGGGGAACGTTTAGTGAAGGCTGTTGTTTGACCCGCACCGGGCTTGGGGACTCACCCGCCACGTTGATGAAGGTCAGCCGGGCACGGTCTTGATCGAAACAGGAGAATTCTCCGCATGAAAGCGCTCGTCTGGCATAGCCCGAAGGACATCCGCTACGACGAAGTTCCCGATCCCAAGATCGAGGATCCGCGGGACGCGATCATCCGCGTCAGCACGTGCGCGATCTGCGGCTCCGACCTCCACCTCTATGACGGCTACATGCCCGGCATGATGAACGGCGACGTCGTCGGCCATGAGTTCATGGGCGAAGTCATGGAAGTGGGCCCGGGGGCCAAGGGCGCGCTGAAGGTCGGCGACCGCATCGTCGTCCCCTTTACGATCTTCTGCGGCGAGTGCGAGCAGTGCAAACGCGGCAACTACTCGGTCTGCGAGCGCTCGAACCGCAACAAGAACATGGCTTCCAAGCTGTTCGGGCGCACGACGGCGGGCTTGTTCGGCTACACGCACCTGACCGGCGGCTACCAAGGCGGTCAGGCCGAATATGTCCGCGTTCCTTTCGCCGACAAGACACACATCAAAGTGCCCAGCACGCTGACCGATGAGCAGGTGCTGTTTTTGGGCGATATCTTCCCAACCGGCTGGCAGGCCGTTGTCCAGTGCGACATCCAGCCGACCGACACGGTGGCCATATGGGGCGCGGGCCCCGTTGGCCAGATGGCAGTCCGCAGCGCCATTCTGCTCGGCGCCCGCCAGGTAATCTGCATCGACTACGTGCCGGAGCGGCTCTCGATGGCGGAAGCGGGCGGCGCCATCGCCATCAACTTCAAGGAAGAGAGCGTCCTCGAGCGCATCGAGGAGCTGACCGCCGGCCGGGGGCCGGAGAAGTGTATCGACGCCGTCGGCATGGAGGCCCATGCCACTGCTACACTCGACTCCATGTACGACAAGGTGAAGCAGGCGGTGATGCTGGAGACCGAGCGGCCGCACGTCCTGCGTGAGATGGCCTATGTCTGCCAGGGCGCAGGCACCCTATCGATCCCGGGTGTCTACGGCGGCTTCGCCGACAAGTTCCCGATCGGCATGATCATGAACAAGGGCCTGACGATCCGCACCGGTCAGACGCATGTGAACCGCTGGACCGACGACCTGCTGCGCCGCATCGAGGAAGGGCAAATCGATCCGTCCTTCGTGATCACGCACTCCGTCCCCCTGCAGCAGGGGCCGGAGATGTACAAGACATTCCGCGACAAACACGATGGCTGCATCAAGGTCGTGATGAAGCCGTAAGGAGCCCAGCATGTCTTCCAACCATCGTTCGGGTTCGGGTCAAAGCCAGACCGCCGTGCGCGAACTGGCCTACGGCCTGGGCTGGTTCAGCATCGCGCTCGGGGTGGCCGAGCTGGTCGCCCCGCGCACCCTCGCCCGCACGCTCGGCATGCGTGGTTCCGAGGCATTGATCCAGGCCTACGGCCTGCGCGAGATCGCGACGGGCATCGGCATCCTGGCGTCCGAAAACCCGACGCCGTGGATCTGGGGCCGCGTTGCGGGCGATGCTCTGGACCTTGCAACGCTGGCCGCCGGGGCGTCGCGCGAGAACCCGAAGCGGGACAACGTGGCGATCGCCATCGCCGCGGTGGCGGGCGTCACTGCTCTCGACATCTATTGCGGTCAGGCGCTGAGCTCAGGCGCCGGCCAGCCGACGATCACATACAACTACAGCGATCGCAGCGGGTTCCGCCAATCGCCAGAAGCGATGCGCGGCGCTGCGCGCGATTTTCAGATCCCGCGCGACTACCAGACGCCGGAGGCGCTTCGGCCGTATACTTCGGCCGCCTGACATCTCTGATAGAGCGGCGGCGAACTGGTGCAGGTTCGTCGCGGCCGCTTCCGCCTAGAGCTGGATCGACTGTCCGGGGCCGGGGGCCCAGCCGCCCAGTTCCCGGCGCGCTTTTTGCCAGAACTCTTCTTCACGGCCATTGGGCCGACCCGCCTCCTCCCACCTGGCGTAAGCGCGGGCGCGAACCTCATCGTCCGACGGGCCGCCCGGATCGGGGATGACCTCGTCCAGCGGGTTGTGCTCCAGGTTACGCCCACGGCCCGTCTCCCCGAGAACTTCGTCATAGTCGAGGGCCGCGCCGCCACCGCCATATCCGGCGGAATCGCCGTAGTCACGGTCCCGGTCGGCGCGATCGGACCGCTCCAACCCTCCCGATCCCGCCGGGTCGCCTAGCCCTGCCCTGCCCTTTCCGCTCATCCTGGTCTCCACCTACTGTGCAGACCGGAATGTAACGTCGGCGGCGCGCGTTTCCACCTAAAAGGCGGCAACGGCACGGTCTGGATCGCGCGATCGGCGACGCAGGTGCCGGAGCGGTCGCACCTGAAACCAATCGTACCCACTGCGGTTATGGCAGTAGGTCCGTCCATCGGTTTGGAGGTCAACATGGAAAAGCTGACGCGGGCGACCATCGCTCTCGCGCTCATCGTCGCATCGGCCGGCTGCAGCGGAGGCGAACAGGGCGGCGGGGAGGCTCAACCGCAGCCGACCCCTTCCGAGAATGTGCCGGAATCCGATCCCGCCGGAGTTGGCGGAACCAGCAACCAGTAAGCGCGGAGCAAAAAAAGGGCGGCGCAAGCGCCGCCCCTGAAGTCCAACCCGGAGGTCTTACTGGAAGAGTCCGTTAAAGCGGTAGTTCACGCCGACGCGCACAGTGTGGAAGCTGACGCTCGGATCGGTCCCGAAGTCGCCTTCTTCGGCGAAATCTTCGTCTTCAATGTCGATGAACTGGTACTCGGCCTTAGCTGACAGGTTATCGGTGAGAGCGAACTCCGCACCGGCGCCAAGGACATAGCCGAAGTCAACCGACTCGTCGGCATCGATATCCGCACCACGGCCTGCGGCATCCGTCACTTCGAGGGAGTATTCGCGATTGGCGAAGGCCAGACCGCCCGTGCCGTAGAGGAAGACGCGATCAAAAGCGACACCAGCGCGGCCGCGGAGCGTGCCGAACCAATCCTGGTCGTTGTTGGCGCTGCCCGAGTAGAGCACGCCGTTGTCGCCCACGAAATCGTCGAACTCGAGGTCGTCCTCCTGAGAGGACAACTGCCAGTCCGCCTCGACACCTGCAACGAACCGGCCGAATTGCTGATTGTAGCCGACCTGGAAGCCGCCGAAGACACCGTCGGGATTGAGAGTGCCGACATCACCCTGGTACCCGCCGTTCAGGTCGTCGAATAGGCCCACATCGTCATCGCGCCCGAAGGCGTAGCCGAGGTTCAAGCCCACATACGCACCGGTCCAGGAGAAACCCTCGACGGTCGGAACGAACGGAACTTCCTCCACCGGCACCGGAAGATCAGCTGCATACGCCGTGCCCGAGAGCCCCAGCGCCGCAACAACGAAAACACTAATCCGCCTCATAACAGGCTCCTTATTTCCTTGGCCGAAACTGACGCTGACCGGCCGCCAATGCAAGGAGATTCAAGCCGCTGATCGCATTCAACAAAACAGTGTGGCAGATGGGGAACAGCTGCACTAGCGAGTATGCCCCTTGCGAGCGTTTGCCGCGTTGGCGGCGGGGCAATCGGGGCGGAGACGATCCGTTCTGCCGCGTTGCGGGCCGCAGCGAGGCCCGGTACTGTCCGGGTTGCTGTTTGACCCAAACTCGACGAAACGCATTCCTAGGCACAAGCGAGTTGGATCACCCGCAAGGGGAACGACCCGCGCGGCCGCAGCGGCGCATCTGCCGGCCTCGGAACGATCCCCCTGAGAGAGAACTTACATCGGCATGAGAGAACTCGACACCGAATACGTGGATTGGCTGCTGGACAAATCGATGCTCCAGTGCGCTCGAAGCCTGGCCAGGCGCTACGTCGGCCAGGGCCGGTTCTGGAACAATCAATACGCCGAAGCACGGCCGCGGGCGGCGTCAGCGGTGGCCTCGGTGTGGTTCACGGCCTATCCGGCGTCGGTCATCACCCCCGAAGGTAAGTCCGTGCTTGCGACACTGGGCGAGCCCGAACTGTGGCGGCACCTGTCCGCGATCGGCGTTCAGGGCGTCCACACGGGCCCGATGAAGCAGGCGGGCGGCATACGCGGCCGCGATTACACGCCCACCGTGGACGGCAACTTCGATCGGATCAGCTTCGAGATCGACCCGGCCTTTGGCACCCAGGAAGAGTTCGTCGCGATGAGCCGCATGGCGGCGGCCCACAACGCCATCATCATCGACGATATCATCCCGGCCCATACCGGAAAGGGCGCGGACTTCAGGCTCGCCGAGATGGCCTACGGCGACTACCCGGGCCTTTATCACATGATCGAGGTGAAGGAGGAGGATTGGACGCTCTTGCCGGACGTGGAAGAGGGCCGCCACGCCGTGAACCTCCCGCCCGGTGTGGTCGATCAGCTCAAGGACAAGGGCTATATCGTCGGCCAACTCCGTCGCGTCATCTTCTTCGAGCCGGGAATCAAGGAGACCGACTGGAGCGCCAGCGATGTCGTCATCGGCGTCGACGGCGTGGCCCGCCGCTGGGTCTACCTGCACTACTTCAAGGAGGGGCAGCCGTCGCTCAACTGGCTCGATCCCTCCTTCGCGGCGCCGCAGATGATCATCGGCGACGCTCTGCATTCAGTCGATGTGCTCGGCGCCCGCGGGCTGCGGCTGGACGCCAACGGCTTCCTCGGCGTCGAGCGCCAGCCGATCGGGCCGGCATGGTCGGAGGGCCACCCCCTGTCGATCGTCGGCAACCAGCTGATCGGCGGCATGATCCGCAAGGCGGGCGCCTTCTCGTTCCAGGAACTCAACCTCACGGTGGACGACATCGCGGCGATGTCCCGCGGCGGCGCCGACCTGTCCTATGACTTCATCACCCGGCCGGCATACCACCACGCCCTGGTGACCCGGAACACCGGGTTCCTGCGGCTCATGCTGCGCACGGTGCACGAGTTCAAGATCGACCCGGCGTCGCTGATCCACGCCTTGCAGAACCACGACGAACTGACGCTCGAGCTGGTGCATTTCTGGACCACTCACGCGACCGACATCTACACCTTCGAAGGGCAGAGCTGGCCCGGCCTGGTGCTGCGGGAGCATCTGCGCGCCACGATGTACGAGAGGCTCACCGGCGAGCACGCGCCCTATAATCTGCGCTTCGTCACCAATGGCGTGTCGTGCACAACGGCCAGCGTTATCGCGGCGGCCCTGGACATCCGCGACCTGGACGCGATCACCGAGGAGCAGAAGGAGCTGATCAAGCGGGTGCACCTCCTGCTGGCCATGTTCAATGCCTTCCAGCCCGGCGTGTTTGCGCTGTCGGGATGGGACCTGATCGGCGCGCTTCCCCTCCCCGCCTCCGAGGTGGAGCACTTGATGGCCGACGGCGATACGCGCTGGATCGAACGGGGCGCCTACGATCTCGGCAACGTCGCGCCTGAGGTCACCCATTCGAAAGCCGGCCTGCCTCGCGCACGCAGTCTCTATGGCCCGCTCGGCGAGCAGCTGCAGGACCCGAATTCGTTTGCCAGCCAGTTGCGGCGGCTGCTCGCCGTGCGCAACACCTACGGACTGCACGCCAGCCATCAGACGGCGATTCCCGATGTGACCAACCCTGGGCTGCTGCTGATGCTGCACGAGCTGCCGGACGGCCGCGGCAGCCAGGTGACCGCCCTGAACTTCGGGCCCGAGCCAATCGAGGAGACCGTCGTCTTAACAGGGATTCAGCCTGGACCCGTGGTGGACATGGTCAACGAGACGATCGAGGGAGACCTGTCGGAAGCCGGCGAGTTTACGGTCCGCCTGGACGGCTACGAAGGGCTGTCGCTCAGGATCGTCAGCGCGCTTCCCTCTATCTCCTGAATGCCTATGGTCAGCTGCGCCACCCGGCACGACTGCACACGGCTACACGATCAGAAAGGAAGTGCCGGATGAGCGTCAGCGGTTTTGGAGTCCACACGGCCATGTGGGCAATGGAATGGAACCGGGCGGCGGCCGAGTTCGCCATCCCGGAGGCTGTCAAATACGACATCGACTTTCTAGAGATCACGATGCTGGACCCGGAGGGCGTCGACGCGGAACACACGCGCGGCCTCCTGGAAAAGCACGAGGTGGAATGCGTTTGCTCGCTGGGCTTGCCGCTCGACAAGCTCCCCACCGACGACCCGGAGGGCGCGCTGGGATTTCTTAGGATGGCGCTCGACAAGTCGCACGCGATCGGCGCCAAAGCGATGAGCGGCGTTATCTACGGCGCGATCGGCCAGCGCACCGGCGTACCGCCCACCGAAGCGGAAAAGGACGCGACTGCACGGGTGGTCGCCAAGGCTGCTGACTACGCCAGGTCACTCGGCATGGATTACGGCCTAGAGGCGGTGAACCGCTACGAGAACCATATCCTGAACACGGCCGAACAGGCGGTGGAGATGGTTGAGCGGATCGGCGCGTCGAACGTGTTCGTTCACCTCGACACCTACCACATGAACATCGAGGAGAAGGGCATCGCCAACGGTATTCTGACCGCTCGCGAGCATCTCAGGTACATTCATCTTTCGGCGAGCGACCGCGGAACGCCCGGCATGGACACGGTGGCCTGGGATGAGGTTTTCGCGGCGCTGGCCGCCATCGGCTTCAAAGGCGGCATGGCCATGGAAAGCTTCATTACGGTGCCGCCGCAGCTCGCCTCTGCCTTGTCCGTCTGGCGCCCCGTTGCCCCGGCGCGCGAGGAGGTCCTGGGCGAAGGGCTGCCGTTCCTCCGCAACAAGGCCAAACAGTACCGCCTTATCTAGGGCCGCATCGCGCCGCCGGGATTTCTCGCATATGCCAGGCACTACCGAGCGTTTCGATTATATTGTGGTCGGCGGCGGTTCGTCCGGCTGCGTAGCCGCCGCCCGCCTGGTGAAGGACGGCGGCGCCCGCGTGCTGCTGCTGGAGGCCGGCTACTCGCACCGCCATCCGCTGCTCGACATGCCGCCCGGCATCTTCAAGATGATCAACGGCAGCAAGTACATGCACTATCACAAGACGGTGCCGCAGCCGCATTTGAACGGTCGCGTCCACGATATCCCGCAGGCCAACGTGCTGGGCGGCGGCTCCTCGGTGAACGCACAGGTCTATATGCGGGGCCGGCCTGCGGACTACGACGAGTGGCACGAACTGCTGCGCGGCGAGAACGATTACCCGGGCTGGCGCTGGGCCGACGTGCTGCCGCACTTCCGCGGCATGGAAGGCAACAACCGGCTGCACGACGAGCGCCATGGAGCGGACGGGCCGCTGCTCGTTTCAGACCCCGGGCACATCAACGATTTCTCACGCTGGTTCGTGCAGGCCCTTCAGGCGCTGGGCGAGCCCTACAGCTACGATTTCAACGGGCCGAAACAGCGCGGCGTCGGCTTCTACCAGTTCATGAACCGGCGCGGAAAACGGTCGAGCGCCGCCTACGCGTTCGTCGCGCCGCTGGCCGACAATCCCAACCTCACGGTCCGTCTGAACGCAGCCGTGCGCCGTATCGACATCGAGAACGGCGTCGCGGTGGGGGTGACATACCGGGACGCCAAGGGTGTCGAGCACCGGGCCCTCGCTGACGGCGAGGTGATCGTCGCCGCAGGCTCCCTTGTCACGCCGAAGTTGTTGATGCTTTCCGGCCTGGGCCCGGCGGAGCAATTGCGTCAGCACGGCATCCCGGTCATCGCCGACCTGCCCGGCATCGGCGAGAACCTGATCGACCATCCGGAGGTGCCGATCATCGGGATCGCCAGCGGGCCGCATGGCTACTACCGCCAGGGCGTCGGCTGGCGCATGATCCTCAATGGCCTGCAGTTTAAGCTGTTCGGAACGGGGCCGATCACCTCGTCGGGCGTCGAGGCCGGCGCTTTCGTCAATCCCCTGGACCCGGATGGTGACCCGACCATCCAGGCGTTCTGCGTGCCGATCGTCTACCTTGACCGCGATACGCTGACGCTGGTCAAGGACACCTACGGCATGACCATCACCACGGTGCTGGTGAAGCCGAAGTCGCGCGGTTATGTGCGGCTGCGCTCCGCCGATCCGAAGGACATGCCGATCGTCTCCCCCAACCTGCTGCAGCATCCCGAGGATCTGCGCCAGATGATCGCCGGCCAGCGCTTCTTCATGCGCGCTTTCGACACCAGCCCGCTTCGCGAGCGCATCGAGCGCATCGCCATCCCCGCCCCCGGCGACAGCTCCGACGAGGCGATGACGAGGCACTGCCAGCGGTTTGTGAAGACCAACTACCATCCGAGCGGCACCTGCCGGATGGGGGTGGCCGGCGATCCGATGGCCGTGCTCGACCCGAAGCTGCGGGTCCGCGGCATCGAGCGGCTGCGGGTCTGCGACCTGTCCTCCATGCCCAACATCAATGCCGGCAACACGAATGCGCCGGCGATGATGATCGGCAGCCGCTGCGCCGCCTTCATCATGGGCGAGACATCGCCGCCGAGATTCATGCCGGCGACGAAGGTTGAGCGCAGGGTGGAGGAGGCCGGGGACGCTGCGGCCCGGCTCTGATTTGGTCACGCGTAAGTGGCGGCGGAGCGGCTCGATGCGCCGTATTCCAGTGCAGCGAGGATGGCGACCACCAGCGCCTGCCCGGCTATAAACGCGAGACCGAACGCATTCGGTTGTACCCAGCCGCCAAGCAGAAGCAGGAAGCTTCCGCCCGTCCATGCTACGTTACCGGCGACGACCAGCCACACGGCCCAAGGCCACTGCCCGGTCCGGCCCGATACGGCGGCCATCAACGCGGCGATCGGAAACAGGCTCAGTCCCGCATAGAACAGCAGTGCGGCGGGAATAGCCGTCAAAGTTGCAATCGGATCGCTTCCGATTGTCAGCGCCAGGCCCATGCCGAGGCAAGTGCCGGCATCCGCGAGCAGCAGTATCCGCAGGTCAGGTTGAATGGAGTTGATCACGACGCTCTCCTTTGTGTGCCGACCCCTGATGGTCGACTTCATGCCGCTGGTTTCTGACGGTTTCCGCACAGCGTCGATTACGTCGGAGGTAATTGGTCGACGGCCAGGAAGGTCGCTAATGTCGCGTCATGACTACGCCGACCCAATCCTTCGGCGAGCAATTGCGCGGGTGGCGGTTGCGCCGACGCCTGAGCCAGCTCGACCTCGCCCTTGATGCGGAAGTTTCGCAGCGGCACCTGAGTTTCCTGGAGTCCGGCCGCTCGACGCCGAGCCGGGACATGATTCTCCGTTTGGCTGAGCGGATCTCCATACCCCCGCGGGAGCGCAATGCGTTGCTTGTGGCCGCTGGCTTTGCGCCGCACTATCAAGAGCGAGCGCTCGACGACACCACCCTGACGGCGGCGCGCGCGGCGGTAGAGACCATACTCGCAGCCCACGCGCCGTATCCGGCGTTGGCCGTGGACCGTCATTGGACCTTAGTGGTTGCGAACGAGCCAGCACGTCGGCTTATGGCCGATGTCCACTCGGCTCTCGTCACAGCTCCCGCAAACGTGCTGCGCATCAGCCTTCATCCAGAGGGCCTAGCGCCGCGAATTGCGAATTATCGCGAGTGGCGCGGGCACATCCTGAATCGGATAGCGGCCCAGGTCGATGCTTCAGGCGACCCGGTCCTTGGAGTGCTCGCAGAGGAGTTGAAGAGCTACCCGGCCCCGCCGAACGCCAAGCATCCCGATGCGCGTTCCAACATAAGCCTCGCAGGCATCGCTATTCCCTTCCAGCTCATGACCGGGGAAGGCCTGCTTTCGTTTCTGAGCATGACCACCGTGTTTGGCACGCCGATCGACATAAGCTTATCGGAACTGGCGATCGAGTCGTTCTTCCCGGCTGATCCGGAAACCGCGGAAGCGATGCGGAGGCTGGCCGGCTGATCAGCCGTTTGGCGAGATCAGCCGCGGATAGATTCCAAACCCTTCCAGTCGAATTCGATGCCGTGCCCGGGCCTGTTTGGCGCTATGGCCAGGCCATCCTCGATCCTGAGCGGCTCGGCGATAAAGCGCTCCAGCCCGAAGCCATGCGCCTCGAGGTAGGAGCGGTTCGGCGCCGCTGCGAGCAGGTGCACGGTAACATCGTGCGCGCCATGCGAGGTGACCGGCAGATTGAAGGCCTCCGCCAGGTGGGCGATCTTCATGAACGGCGTCACCCCGCCGCAATTTGTCACGTCCGGCTCCGGATAAGTCACGCCCCCGGAGGCGATCAGGTGGCGGAAGTCCCAGACCGTGCGGAGGTTCTCGCCCGCCGCGATCGGCAGCCCGCCTTCGCGGACCACGCGGGCGTGGCCGGCCACGTCGTCGGGTGAGATCGGTTCCTCCAGCCAGGTCAGATCGTAGGGCGCAAAGGCGCGAGCGGCACGGATTGCCTCGTCGACGCTCCACTTCATGTTCGCGTCGACCATGAGCGGGAATTCCGCCCCGAGATGCCCGCGCATGGCCGCCACCTTCTCCACGTCTTCCGACAGCTTGCGGCGCCCGACCTTCATCTTGATGGCGCGAAAGCCCTTGCCAAGGTTGTCGTCGGTCTGGAGCAACAGCTCGTCGGGGGTGAGTTCAAGGTCGATGCCGCCGGAATAGCAGGGAACGCGCGGGTCGTTGCCGCCCAGAATGTTCCAGAGCGGCAGGCCGGCGCGCTTGGCCTTCAGGTCCCACAGCGCCATGTCGAAAGCGGAGATCGCCAGCACGGTCGGGCCGCCGCGGCCGCCATAGTGCAGATCCCACCAGAGCCGGTTCCACAGCCATTCGATCCGGTCGGCATCCTGGCCGGCAACGATCTCGGCGATCTCGCGCGACAGGACGTGGTGGGTGGCCCCGCCATTACGCCCCACCGTGAACGTATAGCCGACACCCTCCGCGCCGTCGGTGTCGCGCACCCGCGCCGTGATCAGCTCGAAATCGCGCATGATCCCGTGCATGGAATCGGTGAGGATCGTGGGCAGCGGGACGCGGTAATAGCCGCTTTCTACGGTGTCGATCTTGGGCATTTGTTTCCTGTGATCAGTGGGCCCGGATCATGTCCGACGCAACTTCTCCCACTGCGAAGCAGGTGAGATTGGTGTTGTGCATAACCGTATCGGGGAAAATGCTTGAGTCAGCGACCATCAGGCCATCAACCCCGTGCACCCTTAACCGCGGGTCCACAACGCTGGTTGCTTGGTCATGCCCCATGCGGCAGGTCCCATGCTGGTGGTGGGCCGTGCCCAGATAACGCCGCAGGTATAGGTCGAGGCCCGCGTCTCCTTCCACCAGCGCTGCGCCGTGCCTGGCGAACGGCTTGCTGGCCAGAAGCGCCTTATTGGCTTCGAAGGCATTGGCGAACCGTTCTCTGTCGCGCGGATCGTCAGCATAGTTATGGTCCACCAATGGAGGCGTGCGGGGGTCCGCTCCGGTGATGGTCACCGTGCCGGTCGAAAACTGCCGGCAGAGGTAGGTCCACAGACCGCAAATCCCTTCTTCCTCATCAATCGGATAGGAGTGGGTTTGCCACCAGGGCTCACCATCCGGTCCGGCGGGTCCGCGCCAATTTGCTGCGATAAGCCGGCCGGTCATGCCCGCGATGCCATCCACCTTAAACTGGAACGAGATCGCGACGTGGTCGCTCAGATTTCCACCGGTAGGCAGGTCGGCAGCAACCGGGATACCGATGGACCGGAGCAGCTGCGCAGGCCCAACGCCGGAGCGTTGCAGGATCGCAGGCGAGTTGTAGACACCGGCCGCTATGACGATCAGGTCCGCGCTCGCCTCTTCCGGCCCAGATGGCCCAATGAACCTCACCGCACGGGCGCGGTTCCGCTGGACGACTACGTTATCCACCAGACACGAACCCCGAATGATCAGGTTCGGACGCGGCCTCGCGTGGCGAAGATAGGTCACCAGCGTCCCTTGCCGCACCTCCTTGTAGCGGTTGTGAGGCATCACACCCCAGACCCCGCAGTGGCCGTGTAGGCCGTTGAGGTCCGGCGTTTGCGGGATGCCAAGTTCACTTACTGCTTCCGCAAATACCGGGTTTACGGCCGACCAGCTTGCCTTTTTGTAGCGCTGGATAACGAGCGGTCCTTCGTTGCCGTGAATAGGTTCGTGCCCGAGATCAAGGTCACGCTCCATCCTGATGAAGTGAGGCAGCAGGGAATCCCAGCTCCACTCGCTTGAGCTCAAGCCCGCCCATCGATCCATGTCGAACGGCGCCGGACGGACCGCGACCGTGGAGTTCAACATTGAGGAGCCGCCGACGATCCGGCCGCGCGGCAGCGGAAGGACAGTTCCACCACGTCGGCCGGCCCGATCATGATCGGCGATGCCCCAATCGAATTCTGGCGCACCGAAGACCCTGAACGTATGCTCCCCGCTGACGGCAAATAACGGCAGCGCTTCCGCTTCGTTCGGAAAGTCGGGGCCTGCTTCCAGAAGCAAGACTTGGCGTTCGGCATCCTCGGAGAGGCGCGCGGCAATCACGCCTCCGGACGAGCCAGCCCCGACTACGATCACATCGTAGTGTCGCCCTGACGTGCCTGTCACTCTGCCCCCTTGACCGAGCGGCCTATGCCATCGCCGTCCGGCCGGTGAGCCTGCTTTGCAGGATGACGACGATGAGGAGGAAGACGCCGCGCACCACTGATTGCCAGTAGGCGCTCAGGCTGATCCAGCCCATCCCGTTCTCGAAGTTGAGGATCGTGAAAATGATGCCGAGGAGGAGCGCGCCGGCCAGCGTGCCACCGACAGAGCCGCGACCGCCGGTCAGCAGCGTGCCGCCGACCACCACGGATGCGATGGCGAACAGCTCCCAGCCGATCCCCTCGATAGGCTGCCCGGCGCCGAACTGGGCGGCGAGAACCACGCCGGCCATCCCGGCCAGGGTTCCGGAGATCACATAGACCAGAAAGATCGTGCGATCGGTGGGCAGGCCCATGAGGCGCGACGCTTCCTCGCCACCGCCGATGGCGAGCACGTGACGCCCGAAGGCGGTGTAGTTGAGGACGATCGAACCGACGATGAAGGCAACGAGCGCGATCCAAGCCGGCGTGGGAAAGCCGAACAACAGCCGCAGCGCATAGGCAAGAGGCCCCGCATCCTCGGCATCGATCCACTCCGGCCGCCAAGCTGCGAGCAGGTCGCCTTGGCCGAGGAAGGTGAAGGCCGTGTCATAGGAGACGGAGACGGATTGATTGTTGGCGAGCAGAAGCGCCGTGCCGGAGGCGGCCAGCATCACGGAGAGCGTGGCGATGAACGGGGTGATCTTCAGCCTGGTGATGATCAGCCCGTTGAGGATGCCGGCGAACATGCCGGCCAGCAGCCCGCCGACCAGCCCCGCCACGAGCCCGTAGGGGCTGAGCAGCGCCGCGACAACGCTGGACAGGGCAGCAACGGATCCGACCGAAAGATCGATGCCGCCCGTCATGATGACGTAGCACATGCCGAGGCTGACCAGCGCGAACATGGAATTGTAGCGCAGCACCGTGAGCACGTTGTACTCGCCCAAAAAGCCCTCGTAACGCCAGGCGCCGAAGGCGAGCAGGACCAGCAGGGCGGCAAGGGCGCCCATGCTGGCGTTGAACGTACGCGAACTCATGCCCGATCCTGCCGCTGCAGCCAGACAGCCAACACAATCAGCCCGGCCTTGACCACGAGCGCCGCCGGGTCAGGCACACCGTGCGACAGGAGCGTGAAGCGGACAAGCTGGATGATCAGCGCACCGAGCAGGGTGCCGATGATGGTCGCCCGTCCACCGGCCAGAAGGGTTCCGCCAACCGCCACCGCTGCGATGGCGTCCAGTTCCATGCCGAGCCCGATAAGGTTGGCATCCGCGGCGGAGTTCATGGCGATGACGATCAGCCCGGCGATGCCGCTGCAGAATCCGGAGATCACATAGACCAGCATCTTGACGCGGCTGACCGGTATTCCGGAAAGCCGAGCGGCGGCCTCATTGCCGCCTACGGCGAGAATCTCGCGGCCGAAGACGGTCTTGCGCAGCGTGTAGGCAGCCGCTGCGACGATCGCCACCATGATCCAGACCTGGAAGGGGACGCCCAGCACCCGCCCAAGCGCGATGGCCTGGAACTCGGGGACTTTGAACACCTGCAGGTCGCCGTTGGTCCATACCTGCGCGATGCCCCTGCCTGCAATAAACAGGACCAGGGTAGCGATGATCGGTTGTATCTTGAACTTGGATATGAGGAAACCATTGAACAGCCCGAATAGGCTGGCCACGAGGATTGGGATGGCGATGCCGAGCGCGATCCCGACGTAAAGGTTGGGAACCGGGAACATCGTTCCCATGAAGATCGACGGGGCTGCGGCCCCGGCAATGGCCATCAGTGCGCCGACCGACAAGTCGATGCCGCCGGTGGCGATCACCAGTGTCATCCCGACGCCGACGATAACGATCGTGCAGACCTGGGTGAGGTTTACCGACAGGGTCTGCATTGTCGCAAAGCGCGGCGTGAAGGCCAGGTTGAAGGCGATCAGCAACAGCAGTGCGAGGAGCGCGCCGTAGCGCCTCGCCGCCAGCGACCTGCTATACGTGCTGGCTCGCTCCGTGAGCCATGGCATCCATGACTGCGGATTCGCTGATCTGGTCTTTGTTAAGCTCGGCAATTGTCGTTCCCTCCCGCAGGACGAACACCCGATCGGCCCCTTCCACGATCTCTTCCAGTTCCGATGAGATCATCAGAACCGCCATCCCGTCGTCGGCCAGCTTGCGGATAAGCCGCTGGATCTCCGCCTTGGCGCCCACGTCGATGCCGCGCGTCGGCTCGTCGAGGATCAGCAGCTTGGGGTTCATGCACAACCAGCGCGCAAGCAGCACCTTTTGCTGGTTGCCGCCCGAAAGCTCGCGGATCTTCTGCTCCGGGCTGGAGCACTTGATGCCGAGGTCGCGGATGAAGCGGCTGACGATTTCGTGCTGCTTGCCTTCGTCGACGATGCCCGACCTCGACAGCGCCGGCATGATGGCCAGCGTCATATTCTCGCGGACGGACATGTCCGGGATGATTCCTTCCGCCTTGCGGTCCTCGGACAGGAAGCCGATCCCGGCTTCGATCGCGTCGGCCGGTTGCCGAAAAGCCTTCGGCTCGCCCTTCCAACGGATATCGCCGCGCTCCGGCCGGTAATCGCCGAAGATCGCCCGCGCCGTTTCGCTGCGCCCGGAGCCGAGCAGCCCGGCCAGACCGACGATCTCGCCTTCCCGCACGGAGGCGCTCGCTTTCTGCACGCGCCGGCCAACCGCGATCTCATTGGCGCGAACAATTTCGGCGCCGATCGCATGCGCGCCGGCGGAAAAGGCCGTCGCACCCTGCTTTCGGACTTCCGCAAGGTCGCGGCCCAGCATGGTGGCGACCATCTGCAGCTTGCTCAGTTCGTTGATGGACGCCACGGCGACGGTTCGGCCGTCGCGCATGATCGTCACCCGGTCGCAGATCTCGTAGAGTTCGTCGAGCTTGTGGCTGACATATACCACGGCCACGCCGTGCTCCTTGAGCTGCCGGATCGTCCCGAACAGCACCTGTACCTCGTGCTCGTCGAGCGACGAGGTCGGCTCGTCCATGATCACCAGCCGCGCTTCGAAGGAAACTGCGCGGGCAATCGCCACCATCTGCTGGATCGCGGTGCTGAACTCGCGCAGCGGCTGGCGCACATCGATGTCGACATCGAAGCGCCTCAGCAGCTCCCGGGCGCCCTTGTCCATGGCGCGCCAGTCGAGCAGGCCGATCCGGGTCCTGAGCTCGCGGCCGAGATAGATATTCTCCGTCACCGTTCGGAACGGGATCAGGTTGATTTCCTGGAAAATGGTGCTGATGCCGCCGCGCTGCGCCATCTGCGGCGAGGTGGCCGCCCAGGGCGCGCCGCTGAATTCGATCTCGCCGGCGTCCTTTGGGAAAAACCCGTTCAGGACCTTGATCATGGTCGACTTGCCGGCGCCGTTCTGGCCGATCAGCGCCATCACCTCGCCGGGCGCGACTTCCAGCGACGAGTCGATCAGCGCCGGGGCGCTGCCGAACGTCTTTCTGATGCCGCGCATGGAGAGCAGCGGGGTCGCGGGCGACATAGAAACAGCCGGTAAGGGTAGCGGGGAAGAAACGGGCGCGGCCAAGCCGGCCGCGCCCGTCGATCAGGTCAGATCAGATCAATAAGCCTCGGGCATGTATTCCGCGGCGTTCTCCTTGGTGAACACGCGGTCGACGTTGACCACCACCGGCGGGATCTGCTCGCCTTTGCCGTACGCCACGATCGTATCGAAGGCTTTCGGGCCGAACTTCGGGTTGCACTCGATCACGACCACGACTTTTCCGTCGAGGAGCGCCTGAGTTGCGTCCTTGGTTCCGTCGATCGATGCGATCAGCAGGTCCTTGCCGGGAACCTTGCCGGCCGCTTCCATGGCGGCGATGGCACCCATCGTCATCTCGTCGTTGTGCGAGTAGAGGGCGGTTGCTTCCGGATGCGCCTGATAGAGCGTCTCGAACACCTGGCGGCCCTTGTCGCGGGCGAAGTCGCCCGACTGGGAGGCGATGATCTGCATCCCCGGGTGGTCCTTGATGTAGTCGGCGAAGCCCGTCATGCGGTCCTGCGCCGGCGAACTGCCCACCGTGCCCTGGAGCTCGATGATCTTGGCTTGGCCGTTCACCGCCTTGGTCAAGGCCTCGGCGGCCATATAGCCTTCCTTCACGAAGTCGGAGCCGATGAAGCAGACGTAATCCTCGCCGGCCTTGGCCAGGCTCTCGTCGACGCTGCGGTCGATCAGCAGCAGCGGGATGCCGGCCTTCTTAGCTTCCATCACGGCCGGGACCAGCGGTTTCTCCTCGCGCGGGGCGAGCAGGATGACATCGACGCGCTGGGCGATCATCGAGCGCACGTCGGCAACCTGCTTCGCGGCCGAGCCGGCGGCGTCGGTATAGACCAGCTGCCAGCCGCGCTTCTCGGCCTCGTCGCGCATGCTCTGCGTCTGCGCCAGGCGCCAGGGGTTGTTGCTCTCCGTCTGGGCGAAGCCGACCTTGTACGTCTCCTTCTGCTCCAGCTTGGGCGGGGCGGCCCAGGCAAGGCTGCGGCCGCCAAAAGTCGCCAGGGCGATGCCGCCGGCGGACGTCTTCAGGAATGTACGTCTATCCATCTCTTTCCCTCCCATGGGTCTGAACTCTGTCCATCAGGTGAGGTCCTGGTGAACTTGCTGAGGTTTTTGCACGTCCTCGCGCCGGATGCAAAGCTTCCGTGGGCCAGGAACGCCACGCTGAAAGCGCTTACACGAGTTTGCTGGGATGAACTAACCCGGCTTTCACGCGGCCCGGGGTTCGGCAGCCGCTACCCTGTCCAGGATCATGTCGGATCCCTTCTCCGCGATCATGATCGTAGCGGCGTTAGTGTTGGCGCTGACCATGGCGGGCATGATCGAGGCATCGACGACGCGCAGCCCATCAAGCCCGTGGACCTTCAGCTCCGGATCGACAACGGCCATCGGGTCGCGGCCCATCTTGCAGGTTCCGACGGGGTGGTACTGGGTCACGCAGGTGCGCCGGATGTAGCCGTCGATTTGCGCGTCCGTTTTCACGTCTGGCCCAGGCGACAGCTCGCCGCCGCGGTAGGGGTCGAAGGCCTTCTGGGCGAGGACGTCGCGCCCGATGCGGATGCCGTTGCGCAGCACCCGCAAATCCTCGCCGGATGCGAGGTAGTTCGGGTCGATCACCGGATGCTCCTGCGGGTTCGCCGAGCGGATCATGACCGTCCCGACGCTTTCCGGCCGCTGCACGTTGAGGAGCGGCATATAGCCGTGCTGCTTGGTGATCTGCCTTCCATGGTCGCTGTAAAGGACCATGATGAAGTGGAACTGCAGGTCGGGCGCCACGATCTCCGGGCGCGTCTTGATGAAGGCGACGCCCTGGATGCCCGGATGGGCGACGGGCCCCGTCCGGAACATGGCATATTGCAGCAGCGACTTGGCGACGTTCAGCGGCTGCAGGTCGCGCAGCAGGGAGATCGGCTCCCTGGATAGTTCCTGGATGGAGACGGCCAGGTGGTCCTGAAGGTTGCGTCCGACGCCCGGCAGCTCGTGCACCGGCTTGATGCCGACCGAACGCAGATGCTCGCCATCGCCGATGCCGGAAAGCTGCAGCAATTGCGGCGAGTTGATCGCGCCACCGGACAGGATCACCTCGCGCTCGGCCTGGACCACTTCCGTCCGGCCATTGCGGACGTATTCGACGCCGGTCGCCCGGCCGCCGTGCACGACCACGCGCGAGGCAAGGGCGCGGGTGATCACCTTGAGGTTCTTCCGGGCTAGCGCCGGCTTCAAGTAGGCTTGCGCCGTGCTGGCGCGCCGGCCGCGGTGAAGCGTGCTGTCGAGCGGTCCAAAGCCTTCCTGGCTGGCGCCATTGACATCAGGCGTGAAGGGGTAGCCAGCCTGCTTGCCGGCCTCGAACCAGGCCTTGGTCAGCGGATGGAATTCCTTGACGCGGCAGGTCCGCAAAGGGCCGCTGCCGCCGTGGAACTCGTCCTCCCCCTCCTCCCAAGTCTCGGCCTTCCTGAAATAATGCAGGCACTCGTCGAACGACCAGCCGCGGTTGCCCATCTGGGCCCAGGTGTCGAAGTCCGACCGGTGGCCGCGGATGTAGACCATGCCGTTGATCGAGCTCGAGCCGCCCAGCACCTTGCCGCGCGGCCAGAAGAAGGTGCGGTCTTGGCAGTGCTTCTGCGGCGCGGTGTGGTAGCCCCAATCGACAGCGCCGGAGATCATCAGCTGGCGATAGCCCGCCGGCATGTGGATGAATGGACTGATGTCGCGCCCGCCTGCCTCCACCAGGACGACGCTGTTGGCCGGGTCGGCGCTGAGCCGGTCGGCGAGCACGCAGCCGGCCGAGCCGGCGCCGACGATCACGTAATCAGCCATCCTCGCCTCCCGCTTGTTCGCGACCTCAGGCGACCATGTCGAGAGCGCCGTCCTGGACGAGTCCGGCCGCCTCGATCGCCTGGCGCAACCGGGCAAGTTCCGCTTCCGAAAGCTTCATCAGCGGCGGGCGCACGACAGCGCGTGGCAGCCGGTCGAGCATGACAAGGCACTCCTTCATGCGGTTGTGCATGTCGAGGAAGGGAGGTGCATAGAAGGCCTGCGCCATCGGGTAGATGCGGTCGTTCACAGCCTGCGCTTCGGCGAGATCCTGAGCCTGCACGGCGCGCCACAGCGCCACCTGGAGATCGGCGATCACACTGCCGGCGCCGGACAAGAGGCCGTTGCAGCCCATCACCAGCGAACCCATGAGCCAGGAACTGTGGGTGGTCAGCACGTTCACCGGCCGCGGCAGGGTCTGCAGCGTCCGGATGTTGCGCTCGTGCTGCATGGGGTTGTTGCACCAATCCTTGATGGCGCGGATGGTTGGCACCCGCTCGCAGACGTCCAGCAACGAATCGAAGGTGAAGTGCAGTCCGCTCGCCTCCGGATAGACGAAGGCGATGAGGGGCAGGTCGGTGGCGGCGGCGATCGCCTCGTAATGGCCGCGCGCCATCTCCGGGCGCAGGTGGCCGCCCATGGCGAGCGAATTGGGCGGAAACACCAGAAGCGCCGAGGCGCCCGCCTGGTCGGCCATGCGGGCGAGGCGGCCCGCCTCGAGCGCGTTGTCGGCGTAAACTCCGGAGATGAGCGGGAGGCGGTCGCCCACTTCGGACAGGGAGACATCCAGGATGCGCCGCTGCTCGTCGAAGGTGCAGGCGTGCACCTCGGACGCGTGGCCGTTGACGGTGATCGAAGAAATGCCGTCGACGGCCGCGACGTCGCGCAGGTGCTTGCGGGTGGATGCCTCGTCGATCGAGAGATCGTCGTGGAAGGCCAGCAGCGTGGCCGGGATGACCCCTTGCGGAACGAAGTCGCGGAATTTTGGCATGGCGTTCTCCTTCACGGCGGCGCGGCTATTGCAGCCACATCCCGCCGGTGACGTTGACGGTGTGTCCGGTCATGTAGCCGGCGCCTTCTCCGGCCAAGAAAGCCGCAATGGCGGCTACGTCCTCCGGCTGGCCGAGCCGGCCGAGCGGGATTCCGGCGACGCGGTTTTCCGCGCTCGGCAGGCCGAGCTTGCGCAGGTCCTCCTCGGCGCGGTCGCGCATCCCGGTCTGCATGATGATGCCCGGGCAGATCGCGTTCACCGTGATCCCGTCGGCTGCCAGCTCCAGCGCCAGGGTCTCGGTGAGCGAGATGATGGCGGCCTTGGAGGCGCAATAAGCCCCATAATGCGCCTTCCCGCTCTTACCCAGCCACGACGAGATATTGATCACCCGGCCAGAGTCCCCCCGCCGCAGATGCGGGATCGCGGCGCGGCTGGTGTGGAACACGCCGTCCACATTGACCCGAAACGTGTCGCGCCAGTCCTTCACGTCCATCTCGGCCAGGGTGCCGAGCCGCAGGATGCCGGCGCAATTGACGAGGATGTCCACCCGCCCCAGTTTTTGCGCCAAGCCGTCGATTGCCGGGCGGACCGCCGCCTCGTCCGACACGTCCGCTCGTTCGCTGAAGGCGGGCCGGCCGGCCGCTTCGATCGCCGCAGCGGCTGCGTCCAGATCGCCCACAGAGATGTCGATCAGGCCGATGGAGCAACCCTGGTCGGCCAAGCGGGCCGCAATGGCCCGGCCGATGCCGGCGCCTCCGCCGGTGACGATTGCCGCCTTGCCCTGAAGCGTCACCACAACCTCCGGAATCAGGCAGCCCGCGCCGCGGGCTCGTTCTGCACCCACTTTGTGAGGTGCTCGCCGACAGCGCAAAGCTCGCCGTCCTGCTTGCGGACCTCGACCTTGGCGCGGGTGCGGCGGCGCTCCTCGTCCACTTCGCTGATCGTGTAGGTGACGCGGACCGTGTCGCCGATGAAAACCGGGGCGAGGAAACGGATGCGGTCGTAGCCGAGCGACACCGGCGTGTTGTCGATGCCCTTCTCCAGGCTCTTGGCGATCATCAGCGTCGAGGTTGTCGACATGTAGCCGATCAGCAGCGCACCGTGGGCGATGCGCTGGCCGTATTTCGACTTCTTCATGAACTCCTTGTCGACATGGTTGCCGGAGAAGTCGCCCGTGATGCCGGCGAACATGTAGACGTCGCTTTCGCCGACCGTCTTGGAGAAGCTTACCTCGTCGCCGATCCGGGCATGCATGATGGTCATTTCAGTCTCTCTTTCTTGTGCCGACGGCTCACGCCGCAGCCGCGGCGGGCGCTGCGGAACCGCCCTCGCCGACGACGCCCTGCTCAAGCAGGGACTCGATCTCGCTTCGGCTGTAGCCCGCTTCGGCCAGAATCTCGCTCGTCTGCGCGCCGAGTTCCTGCGGCGGCAAGCGCACCTCCGGGCTCTTGCCGTCGTAACGAACCGGATGGCCCACAAGCGTCACGGGCGCTCCCGTCGCGCCGGGCACCGTGATGAAGCTGCCGTTGTGCTTCACCTGCGGATCGTCGGCTAGCGCGGTGTAGTCGTTCACCGGCGAGTGCCAGATGCTGTTCCGGGTGAATATCTCGACGAGCTCGGCGGTCGGCCGCCGCTGCAGGGCGCGCGCAATCGTGGCTGCCGCTTCCTCCCGCCGGGGGTAGTTTTCGGCGTCCGGCACCCGCTCCTCCGCCGGGACGCCGAGGGAATCGTAGAGCGACTTGAGGGGTCCGAGCGAAATGGCGATGAAGCCGTCCTGCGTGCGGTAAATCCCGTACGGCGCGCCATAGTACCAGCCGGCCAGCCGGCCGACCTGGCTCACATCTTCCTTGCGGTCGCCGTTCAGGAAGCAGACCAGCGATTCCATCTGCAGATCGAGCGCCGCCGACAGCAGGCTGACATCGACGCGCCCGCCCTGCCCCGTGCGCTCCCGGCGCAGCAACGCCGCCAGAATGCCGGCGGCGAACAGCGCGGCTCCGTGGTGATCGACAGCGGACACTCCCACCGCCCGCGGGCCATCCTCGCGCGTGCCGGTGATCGTCGCCAGGCCGGACATCGCCTGGATAATCAGGTCCTGTCCCGGCCGGTTCACATAGGGACCGTCCGGTCCGAAGCCGGATGCGGCGGCATAGATGATGTCCGGCTTCAGCTGGCGCAGCTGATCGAAGCCGAGCCCAAGCTTGTCCATAACGCCGGGCCGGTAGTTCTCCGCAACCACGTCGGCGCCGGCGATCAGCTTGCGGGCGATCGCGATGCCTTCGGGGCTTTTCAGGTTGAGCGCCAGGCTCTTCTTGTTCCGGTTGCCGGTCAGCTGCAGCATCGTCTGCCCATCGACCCGGCGGTCGGCGCCGCCCCATTTGCGCTGGAACGCCCCTTCAACGGGCTCGATCGAGATCACGTCCGCGCCCAAATCGGCAAGGAACTGGACGCCCACCGGGCCCATCAGGAAATGGTTGAAGCTGATGACCCGAATTCCGGCGAGGTGGTCCACCCTGCCCTCCTCTGAAAGCGCTTTCAGAGACCTTACCCCAGGCGGGGTTGCGACACAAGGGGCTTTCCGCAGGTACAAAATAGAGCAGACGGGCTGCTGGTCAGCGGCGGGCGAAAAGGGCGGCGCGCGGCGGGGCTACCGTGCCGCGAAAAACCAGGCGGGCCGGCAGTCGCACCGAGAGGGGGACATCGCCGCCGCGGATGGCACCGACGATATGTTCGGCCGCGAGCTGGCCGATTGTGGCCGCCGGCACGTTCACCGTGGTCAGCGGCGGGTCGATCTGGGCGGCGAACTCGACGTCGTCGTAGCCGGTAACCGAAAGCTGGTCGGGAACGGCGATGCCGAGCGTTCGCGCCTCGGCCTGTACTCCGACCGCAAGCGCATCGGCGGTGCAGACCACCGCCGTAATCGGATCCTTCGCCCGCAACAACTGAGTCAAGGCGAGCCGGCCGTCGGCGATGCGCGGCAGCTTGACTTCCACGACGCAGTCGCGCGGGACCTTGATGCCAACGTCAGCAAGCGCGGCCAACGCGCCGTCGCGCCGCGCCCGCGTTCGGTCATTCGCCAGCGCGCTATTAGCCACGATGCCGAACCGGCGATGGCCCAGTTCGATCAGATGGCGCGTCATCTCGTACGTGGCGCGGGCGTTGTCGATGCCAACGGCCGGAATCCCGTGCCGCGAGTCGCAGACGTAGGTCGTTACCGCCGGCACCCCGTAGCTGCGGATGAGCCGCAGTACCTCTGGCGAAAAATCGTCGCCGACCAGGACAACACCGTCGACGCCCTGTTCCAACAGCGCTCGCAGCTGCCGCGCCTCGCTTAGCGGATCGTACTGGGAATTGGCGAGAAGCAGCGTGAAGCCGAGTTCGGCCAGCCGGTTCTGCAACGCCTCGACACCGTCGGCGAAGATGGCGATGCCCAGCGTCGGCACGATGGCGCCGATCGTATGGCTCTTGCCGGAGCTCAGCGCCCGCGCGGTGCGGTCCGGCGTATAAGACAGCTCCTCGATGGCCGCCCAGACCCGGTCGCGCACTTCCGGCCTGACGATCTCTGGCTGGTTGAGGACCCGCGATGCCGTCGCCATCGACACCTTGGCGTGCCGCGCGACGTCCGCCAGCTTGGCTCGGTTGGGCAGAGGAAAAGGAGCGTCCGCGAGGTTCGCCATGGAAGAGATTACCAGCTGGTGCTGGTGACGATCTTCTCGGAGAACAGCACGCGCCCGATCGCCTCGACAAAATAGTAGTCGCCGAACATTACTGCTGCATCCGCTCCAATGCCATGGGGCTTGGAATAACAGCCGTGCATAAGGAGCCCGCGATGCGCGGGGTCGCGCGCCAGGTAATCGCGGCTGAGCCCGACGAGCAGGTCGGTGCCCCGTTTCGTCCAGAGGTCCCGGTCCGCGCCGCCCGGCAAGAGCCTGCCGAGATCCAGGAACGCCGCGGCCATGATCGCCCCCGCGGCGGAGTCTTCCGTCGGCTTGGGATCGGGATCGGCGAAATCCCAGGGCGGGCACACGCGACCGCCGAGCTGCTCCAGCCATTTCTCCGCGAGCTGGACCGCGAGTTCGAGATAGTGCGCCTCCCCCGTGGCACGGGCCGTGGCCGCATAGCCATAAACCGCCCAGCCGGTGCCCCGTGACCACGGGGATTCGTCGGAATAGCCCTGGAACGTATAGCCCCTGATCCGGGCGCCGGTCTGGGTGTCGTATTCCACCGCGTGGTAAAGCGTGCCGTCCGGCCTCAGGAACGCGCGCCGGGTCATCTCGGCGTGTGCCTCGCCCGCGAGGAGAAAGCTGGCATCGGCGGTCTGCTGCGCCGCCCAGTAGAGCAGCGGTATATTGGCCATCGTGTCGATGGCGGAACTCGCCCGCCCGCGCGGGTCATCGAGGGGGCCCCAGGACGAAACATAAGCGCCCGCATCCGTACGGACGAGGCGGGCCCGCAGCCGCCCTGCCGCGGCGAGTGCGATCTCCGCGTAGCTTGCCTCACCGGTGGCGCGGTGCAGCTGGACGGCGGAGCTCCAGAAGATGAAGCCGATGTCGTGCGTTTGCGGATCGTCGGCGCGCTCGGCGACAAGCTTCATGCGCTCCTTGGCGGTATCAAGGAAGAAGCGGTCGCCGCTGTGGTGGTATGCGGCCACCAGCAGACCCACCCAGAACCCGCAGAACCAATTGCCGTGGCTCCAGTTTTCGCCGCGATAGCCGGCCGACTCGGACGCCAGCATGGTCTGCCAGCTGCCGTCGGGGGCGGTGACGTAGGGGAAGGCCACCCCAAGCCGCCCTTCGTCTTCGACGAGCTTTTGGCACATGAGATCCAGCGTTCCGCTGAGTTCCCGGCGAACAGCTTCTTCCGTCATCCTTGTCCCCCGCCGCTCAAGCTTGTGCGGTTCACTTCCCCTCGGCGCAGCTCACCCATCGCAAACTGCGGAGGGATGTGCGGCGGCTGTGCGGCGGCGTTTCGTTGACTCGGCCCGCCACGCAGGTCTACAGCATACACTGAAAGCGCTTTCAGCCAAATGCTGAATAAAGCACGGCAGCGCACGGAGTGCGGAGGAAACATGCACACGCCTAACGCACGTTCCGTCGTGGACGCCCTCATCATCGGCTCCGGGGCGTCGGGCTCGGTGACGGCGAAGCACCTGGCCGAGGCCGGCTTCTCGGTGGTCTGCCTCGAACAGGGCCCGCACCTCAACCCGGCCGACTTCATGGGCGACAAGCCCGAATGGGAACTGATGGGCAAGGCGCGCTGGTATCCGAATCCGAACGTCCGCGGTCTGGATACCGATTACCCGTGCGACACGTCGGAGTCCGACATCGAGCCGATGATGTACAACGCGGTCGGCGGCAGCAGCATGCTCTATACGGGGCACTGGATGCGCTTCCTGCCGTCGGACTTCCGCGTCCGGTCATTGGACGGCGTCGCCGACGACTGGCCCTTCACCTATGAGGACCTGGAGCCCTATTACGACCAGATCGACGTCGAGATGGGCGTGTCGGGTCTGGCCGGCGACCCGGCCTACCCGCCGGGGAAGGCGCCTCCCCTGCCCCCCTTCCCGCTCGGCAAGGTGGGCCGCAAGGCCGCGGCCGGCATGGACAAGCTCGGCTGGCACTGGTGGCCGGGCACCATGTCGATCCCGTCCCGCGCCTATGGCGGGCGCCCCGCCTGCACGCGCCTCGGCACCTGCTCCACCGGCTGTCCGGAAGGGGCGATGGGATCGTTCAACCACACGCACTGGCCGATCGCCATCAAGCACGGCGCCGTCCTGATCACCGGGGCGCGGGTGCGCGAGATCACGGTCAACGACCAGGGCCTGGCGACCGGCGCCATCTACATCGACAGGCAGGGCCGCGAGCATCACCAGAAGGCCGGCGTTGTGATCATGTGCGCCAACGGGATCGGCACGCCACGCCTCCTCCAGCTGTCCAAGTCCAGCCGTTTCCCAGACGGGCTGGCCAACTCCAGCGGCCTCGTCGGCAAGAACTTCATGTGGCACCCATTCCAGGCCGTCACCGGCTTCTTCGACGAGCCGCTTGAAAGCTGGCTCGGTCCTGCCGGCCACGCCATCTATTCCCTGCAGTTCTACGAGAGCGACGAGCGGCGCGGCTTCGTGCGCGGCGCCAAATGGGGCGTGACGCCCGTCAGCGGGCCATTCAGCCTGCGCGGCGGCCAGGACCGCGATCCGATGGTGGAGGCGTGGTATTCGGGCCTGCACGCGACGCTGCACAAGTCGGTTGGACGCTCTTTCGAATGGGGCATCATCCCCGATGACTTGCCGGAGGAATCGAACCAGGTCACGCTGGCCGACAACCTGTTCGACAGCGACGGCATCCCGGCACCCAAGCTCCGCTACCGCATATCGGAGAACACCAGGCGGTTGATGGCCTTTCATCTGGAGCGGGTGAAAGAGGCGACGCTGGCCGCCGGCGCGGTCGACATGTCGATCTCGTCCCCTGTTCGCGACAGCGGTTGGCATATCAGCGGGACGGCCCGCATGGGCCACAACCCGGCCCGCTCGGTGGTCAATCAGTACGGCCAGTCGCACGACGTACCGAACCTGTTCGTCTACGACGGCAGTGTGTTCGTGACCTGCTCGGGCCTCAATCCAACCGCGACCATCGCCGCCGTCGCGCTGCGTTCCGTTAAGCACCTCATCTCGCAACGCTACAACCAGAAGGCCGCAGCATGACCGCTCCCGTCAGCGACACGCTCCGCGAGACCTTTCGCGTGATGGCGGACCTCCTGATACCGAAAACGGACACAATGCCCTCCGGCTCCGAGGTCGGTGTCCATGGCACCGTCCTCGACAAGATTCTGCAGCTCCGCCCCGATCTCGCCCCGCATTTCATCCGCGGGGTGGAGCGGGCGGTAGGCCTCGATCCGGCCGTCGCGCGCGACCTCCTGGACCGGGAGGACCAGCCGGCGCTGATCGCCATCGGGCTTGTCGCCTCGCTCGCCTTCTACATGGACCCGGTTGCCCGCCGCGCCATCGGCTATCCCGGCCAGGAAAGGCGGCCGGTGCAGCCCGGAGAGGAAAGCGATATCTGGGAGGGCGGCATGCTGCAGCGGGTCATCGACCGCGGCCCGATTTTCAGGCCGACCCCGTCGGGGTGATGGAACCGCAGGACGACCCGGGCGAAATCCGCTTCGTCGGACCCGGCGAAGGGCAGGATTTCTGGCAGCCCGTTCCCGCCAATGGCTTTGTGTCGGTGCACGTCTCACCGGCACTGGTCAGGATGGACACGCCGCTCGCCGTGGGCACGCAGACGGTGCCGCCCGGCTGCTACATCCGCGAGCATGTGCATGACCGTAATGAGGAGGTCATCCACGTGGTCGCCGGCGCCGGAAAGGTTCGGTTGGACGGGGCGGTGCATGAGCTCCGGGCGGGCGCCACGATCTTCATCGGCAAGGGCCGGCCGCATATGTTCATCAACGACGGTGAGGCCGACCTCACGTTGCTGTGGATCATGACCCCGAACGGCCTGGAAACCTTCTTCGAGCGCATCGGCCGTCCCAAGCAACCGGGCGAGCCGGCCCCGGCGCCTTTTCCCCGGCCCGCTAACGTGCTCGCGATCGAGCAGGCGACCGTCTTCGGTGCCCCGATCCCCGACCCGAACGCGACCTGAGCCGTTCAGCCGAGCGGCCGTGGCGCGGGGATGCCGAACCGGGTGGCAAGAGCCGCGAAGGCTGCCTCGCTGTCCGGATCCACCGGTATGCCTGACCTGCGGCGCTCGTCCGCCACCGCCCATTCGCGATCCCCGGGTGCCATGACTTTTCCGCCCGGCGCGGCGCGCGATCTGCGGATGGCTGCAACGTAGCGGCGCATCGTGTCCTGAAACACGGCCTCCTCGACAAAGGCCCGCGGATCGATCGCCAACACGAAGGCGCCCATTTGCCGCGGCGTGGAAAAATCCGGCCCACCCATCGGCAGCAGTTCGATGCTGAGCTGCATTCCGGTCAGCGCCGTGCTGAGAATCTCCGCCAGCCCCGCCAGTGCCGCACCCTTGAACCCGAACTCACCGCCGAGCGGGGCCAGCATCTCGGTTTCCTCGGGGCGGACCGTATCGCGCCCGTGCTCGTCGGATGCGACGCCGGCCGGCAGCGGGATGCCAAGGCTGCCGTACAGCTGCACACGATTGAAGGGTATCGAGCTGGTCGCCATGTCGAGCAGCCACGGACGCTCTCCAGGGAGGGGCACGCCCACTGCGATCGGGTTGGTCCCATGGAAGCGCTCCGCCCCGTCATGCAGGCGCACGACCTTGTCGGAATTGCCGACGGCGAGCCCGATCATCCCTGCTTCCGCCGCCGCCAGCGCGTAAGCGCCCGCGGCGCCGAAATGCGACGTGCGGCGGATCGCGACGCCCCCCATGCCATGAGTACGGGCAAGTTCGCACGCCCGCTCCATGGCAGCATAAGCGGCCCGGGCACCATGCGCGTCGTCGGCGTCCAGCAGGCCCGTGGCCCCAAGATTGCGCACGAACTGGAGGTTCGGCCGGCCGTTCACCCGACCTGCTTCGATCACCTTGAGGTAGTGAGGCAGCAGCCGGACGCCGTGGCTGTCCACCCCGAGTTCCGATCCGTGCAGCATGACGCGCGTGGCCGCTTCGGCCGTCGGTTGATCGGCGCCGATCGCCAGCAGGGCAGCGCGGCAGAATTGTTGGAGCGTGGCGCGATCATATTGCATCGGAGGCCTTTGGAAGGATGGAGCGTGACGCGCCACTTCACTAGCCAGCTTTCGCCCGATGCGCTTGCGGCTTTTCGCCTGATCCTGATGGCTAGGCCGCGGCGACGTGATGGCGCAGTGGCGACACCGCGCAGTCGCCGTTCCTGTATCGGGCCAACAGCCCCGGAATGGCGTCGGCCGGCTTCGGCGGGCTGATCAGGTAACCCTGGATCTCCGTGCAGCCTTCGTTGCGCAGCATCTCGCGGTGTTGCTCGGTCTCGACGCCTTCGGCCGTGGTGGTCATGCCCAGATTGCGGGCGAGGTCGGTGACGGCATGGACGATCACAAGAGAATCCGGCTTGGCGGAAAGGTCCCGCACAAACGAGCGGTCGATCTTGATGTTGTCGAACGGGAAGCTGCGAAGGTAGCTCAGGCTTGAATAGCCGGTGCTGAAATCATCCATGGCGATGCGGATGCCGAGGCCGCGAAGCTTGTGCAGGATCGCCGTGGTTGCCTCGTTGTTGTGCAGGATCACCGTCTCCGTGACCTCCAGTTCCAGGCGTCCCGGATCCAGCCCGGCCGCGGCAAGCGCGCTCATCACGGTCCCGACCAGGTTTCGGCCCTTGAACTGAACCGGCGAAAGGTTCACCGCCAGCCGGAGGTCGGCCGGCCAAGTCGCCGCTTCCGCGCAGGCCTGCCGCAGGACCCACTCGCCGATCGGCAGGATGAGACCCGTGTCCTCCGCGACGGGATGAACTCTTCGGGTGAGACCATCCCCCGCTCGGGATGGTGCCAGCGGAGCAGGGCCTCGAAGCCGCTGATCGTGTTGCGTTGGAGATTGAAGAGCGGCTGGTAGTATACCTCCATCTCCCCGTTGCCGAGCGCGGCACGCAGTTCCGATTCGAAACGCCGGCGCGCATGCAGCCGGGCGTCCATCTCCTTCTCGAAGAAGCGGAAGGTTCCCCGCCCGTCCGACTTGGCCCGGTAGAGGGCGAGGTCGGCGCTCTTCAACAGCTGGTCCGGGTCGACGCCATCCTCCGGCGCGATCGCCACGCCGATGCTGGTGGCCACCACGATCTCGTGGCCGTCGATGTCGAAAGGCTGGGCGATCAGTTCGATGATCTGCTCCGCCAACGCGCTGGCCTGTTCCGGACGCTGGAGCTCGCACTGGATCAGGGCGAACTCGTCGCCCCCGAGACGCGCCACCGCGTCGGTGGTGTGCAGCGCCGCCCGGAGCCGCGTGGCCACCTGGATCAGCAAGGCATCGCCAATCGGGTGGCCGAGGGTGTCGTTTACCTCCTTGAACCGGTCGAGATCGAGGCAATGCACGGCGAAGCTGGAGCCGTGCTGGGCATCGGCGATCGCCTTGTCCAGCTTGTCCCGGAATAGGACCCGGTTGGGCAGGTCGGTCAGCGGGTCGTGCGTCGCGAGATACGCGATGCGTGCGTCCGCCCGCCGCCGCTCGGTGATGTCCTCATGGGTGGCCACCCAACCGCCGTCGGCGACCGGCTCATGCGTGAGCTGGATGACGCGCCCATCCAACTGCTCCACCAGCTCCACGTGCCTCTGGGTGGATGCAACCCTCAAGCGGACCTGATGGAGGAAAACTTCAGGGGTCGGCCCGTAGAAGCCGCGTTCCATCCGATGCGCGAGGATGGCTTCCAGGGGAGTGCCGGGTTGGGTCAAAGTCTCCGGCAGCTGATAGAGATCCGCGAAGCGTCTGTTGCAGACAACGAGGTATCCCTCGGCATCGAACATGCAAAGCCCTTGCGACATGTTGTTGAGGGCCGCGTCGAGCCAGATGTTCTGCTTTCGGAGCTGCCGGTCCTGCTCGCGTAGGGTCGCGTTCTGCTCGCGAACCTGCGCCTCGACCCGCTTGCGCTGGGTGATATCTTCGTGCGTAGCCACCCAGCCGCCGTCGCGGGATGGCTCCTGGACAATTTCAATGACCCGTCCGTCCCGCTGCCCGCGCAGGAGCGTAGCCGGGTGGATCTCGGGACAAGCGGTTATCCGCCTGTATTCCTCCGCTGTGCCGACAAAGTTGTTTGTCGCGATCCGGTGTTCCACGATCGCCGCGAAGGGTGTTCCGGGCTCTGTCAGTTCGGGCGGCAGGTCGTAAAGCTTTGCGTAGCGCTGGTTGCAGATCACCAGGCGCCAGTCGGCATCGAACATCGACAGCCCTTGCGACATGGTGTTCAGCGCGGCGTCGCGGATCAGGTACTGTTCTCGCAGGTCGGCCTCACGCTCCCGCAGCACCTGGTGTCCGGCCTCCAGCCGGGCAAAGGTGCGGTCCAGAACCCGCAACGGCAGGGTGCGGAACCCGAAGAATGCCGCGATCCCGAACAGCCCCGAGATGAGCGCGACCACGCCCATTTCCTCGAGGATCGGCCGCGCACTCTCCTGCCGCTCGAGCCAGCCAATGAGCTGCTCGCCGGCCCTGACCGGAACCTTGACGTGATTCTGCGGCCATTGGACCTCGCGGTCCTGACCGACCATCAGCACGCCTCTGGAATTCAGGAGCGCTTCGCGGGAGTCCTGACTCGCCGCTGCGTCGGCGCTGGCGAGGATTTCCCGCAAGCGGCCCGCCTCATGGGGCCAAAGCGGGCCGATCTCGCTGATTTGTTCAACCACCTGGGCCGCCGTTCGCTCCGCCTCGCGGCGCAGGTCGAAGCGGAACTCCGCGTATTCAGCTGCGCCGAACCCCAGGGGCGCGCCAAGGCCGATAATGACGGCGACGGTCGTCCCGACCGCCTTGACGACACGCCTGACGCCATGGGCCATGATCAGCCGGCAGGCCGGCCGCAGGCGCCGCGACGCGCCCGGCAACACCGGCAAAAGCCGACCGGCCTTACTGAAGACGCGGGCATATCTGCGCTCCCTTTGCGCGCTCAGGCTAGTGCGGCCGCAAACCGAAGCTTAAACCTGCCGTTGAAAGTTGCGGCTGCTTGTTTCGCGGTCTGTGTTTACCGGGGCGTTGGAACTGCCCGGTTGGGACGCGATCGCGAACCAATCGGCTGGCGCGGCGTTGATATCGGACCAACCGGGAGAGACGAATCCGATGTCATCCAGAAACGTCACGGGCCAGGGCAACAAGACGCACGAACAGCAGCTTCGCAGCCTTGAGCGCAAGGACGACATGCCAAAGGCGGGCGACCCGGAAATCAGCGGCGGCGCCGCGGCCGGCGTGCAGCCGCCGCACGACAACGAGGCGCGGCAGAGCGAGTTTTCCGTGAGTCGCGGCGGCATGCACCAGGAAAGCCGCGACCATAACAAGCACAACAATTCCGGTCAGGCCGGCCACAAGCCGCAGAAGCACAGCCCGGAGCAGGAAAAGCACTAGTGCACTGAGGCGGCGGCGCTCTGGACGGGGCGCGCCCCGGGTGGCATCGAATGTGCGGAGGGCTACAATGATTCGTGCCGCTGCCTTGCCCGTGCTGGTTTCCGCGGCGTGGCTCGCGGCTTGCCAGACCGGGCCTGCTTCCTTCGGACCGGGGGTGACCCCGGTGGACGGCACATGGATCGCCGGCAACCGGGAATCGGTGACCACGTTCAACCGCGGCCGGATGACCACCAATCTGCGCGAAACCGGCGAACTCGTTGCCGAAGGGACCTACCAGTTCAACGGCGGTACGGTCGTTGCCCAATGGGTGGCGCTGCGGAACCTGCAGAACCGGTCGGCGACCTGCAGCCTCACCCAGCCGGATACGCTGAACTGCCAGCCCGCCGGAGCTGCCCCCTTCGTGCTGAACCGAACCTGAGCGCCTCGGGAGCAGCCGGCGGTCTGCTCCCCGGCCCTGCCGCGTAACTCAAAAGGTCCCGGAATGGCAAAGCAGACGATCGGCTTCATCGGGCTCGGCCTGATGGGCCATGGCATGGCCAAGAACATCCTGACGAAGGGTTATGACCTCGTCGGCATGGCGCACCGAAACCGCGCGCCGCTGGAAGACCTGCTGGGCATGGGCGCCCGGGAAGTAGCCACGCCGAAGGAGATGGCGGCGCAAGCCGACATGATCTGCCTTTGCGTGACCGGCTCGCCGCAAGTGGAGGAGCTCATCCGCGGCGCCGACGGCATCAAGGCCGGCGCGCGTCCGGGCCTCCTGGTGATCGACAGCTCGACATCGGATCCGGTGTCCACGTCGGTGCTGGCCAGCGAACTGGCCGAGATCAGCGTCAGGCTCGTCGACGCGCCGCTTTCACGCACGCCGAAGGAGGCGGAAGCCGGCACGCTCGACTGCATGGTGGGCGCCGACCCGGCCGACTTCGACCGCGCCAAGCCGGTGATCGACTGCTTCGCGGCCAAGGTCGTGCATGTGGGCCCGAGCGGGGCCGGGCACACGATGAAGCTGCTCAACAACTTCCTGTCTATCGGCTATGCCGGGCTTTATTCGGAGGCGCTGGCGCTGGGCAAGAAAGTCGGCATCTCGCCGGCGCAGTTCCACGCCGTGGTGGGCGGCGGCCGGATGAGCTGCGGTTTCTACGACACGTTCATGAAATATGTGGTCGAGCGCGACCGCGACGCCCACAAGTTCACGATCCAGAATGCCCACAAGGACGTTCGCTACCTCGCCAACCTGGCCAACAACGCCGGCACTGCCAACTTCATGGGCGCCGTTGTGAAGAACTACCTCGCTACCGCCGAGGCGATGGGCAAGGGAGACGATTACCTGCCCATGCTGTCGGACCACGTGGCGGCGCTGAACGGGGTGAAGCTGGCCGACGGGTAGGCCGCTCCCGCCCGGCTATTTATTGGTGCGGCCGACGTGACGCGGGTCGATGCCGCCCTGCGGGTTGGGGTCGTTCTCCACATCGCCCTCGAACGTGTTGTCGCCCTCGACGAGGTCGAAATTGCCCTTCCCGGCGTTTGCGCCTCGCGCCGTTCCGATGCCGGGATTGTCCTCCAGGTCGTCGCGCGGGACATTGTCCGGGGTCGCTTTGGGATGGTTGCTGGTCATCAGGGCTCCAGGCGCTGCGCTCGTCGCGGCGCTCTCTCCTAAACGGATTGAGAAATGCCCTGTTCCCGTGGCCGGTGAAGCACAGTGTTGCCCGTTCGCCACAGCTGAGGTGTGGCGTCGTTCCGACCCGCTGAATCCGGGAGACAAACCACCGAGGCCCCGGTAGGAGAAGAACCGCGATCACCGCCGTGTGATCAACGAGATCCCGAGCCGGTCGGGGGGCGATCGGAGGGGGTGGCTTAGGCCACCCCCTTTCTTTTTGGGCCGTGTCCGGCGTCCGCGTATCCGGCATCAGTACCGCCCAGCAGAGGTCGGGTTCCGAGATCCTGAAAGAAGCGGAGCAGGTAGCCGTCCGGATCCTGGATGGCGAACTGACGATTGCCGACCTCGTTGCTGTCCTGGCGATACCATCTGTCTTCAAGAACCAGGACAAAGGGCACACCCGCCACCAGAACCGAGTCGTGCAGGGGGCCGATCTCGGACACTTCGATCTGCAGGTTCACGCCGCGCCCGAATGGCTTGACGAGTTCAGCCTTGGGCCAGAGACGGTCCCGGGCGTGGGGCTGCTCGATCATGAGTTCCGCCCCTTCCCTTTCCAGGAATGCGAAGCGGTCCTCGGCCCGAGCATAGAGGACGCGAAAGCCGAGGAGCTGAACGTAAAACCCGAGGCTCGCCTCGTAATCGGAGCATATTAGTTCAGGCACAAGCTTCGGACGCATGGTGGCAGCGAGCCTAGCGGATTTCCGCTTGCACCGCGGCCTCGAAACACATACATCAGCGCTGCCCAAATTCGCACGTGCCTGTGGTCGCCTGGGTCTTTGTGACGGCGGCTTAAAGCAACGACGGTGGAGGGCTTTTTTGGTCTCTGTCGGCCCTCCAAAGGCCGGCGACACTGAAGAGGCACACACTTTCCTTGCCGGACGTGCGGATCGGGATCTCCCGTTTCCAAGCGATGGCTCACCATGACGCAAGTCATGCGGGCTCTTCGGCGCGACCATCCCGGCTTTTCGGCCGGATGGGGGGATCCAGTGGCGCTCACCCGTCTCCAACGCGGGCCGCGCCGGCGCAGGACTCCCCGGGCTGCAACGCTTTGGCTTGGGGGCTTTTCCCATGATGACGGACCGTATCCGCTCGTTCCTTGACATCCGACGACCCGAAGGCCCGTGCCTCGTCGTCGACCTTGATGTCGTGCGCCGCAACTTCAACGCCTTCACGCGCGCCCTCCCCGACAGCCGCATCTTCTATGCGGTGAAGGCGAACCCGGCAGCGGAGATCCTCCGCCTGCTTGCCTCGCTAGGCTCGTCATTCGACGCCGCCTCGGTCACCGAGATCGAAATGGTGCTCGACGCCGGCGCCACGCCCGACCGCGTTTCCTACGGCAACACGATCAAGAAGGAGCGCGACATCGCCCGTGCGCACCTGCTCGGCGTTTCGCTGTTCGCCGTCGATTGCGTCGAAGAGGTCGAGAAAGTGGCGCGCGCCGCCCCTGGCGCTCGCGTGTTTTGCCGCATCCTCACCGACGGGGCTGGCGCCGAATGGCCGCTTAGCCGCAAATTCGGCTGCATCACGGCCGAGGCGGTCGATGTGCTCGCCCATGCCGAATCGCTCGGCCTGGTGGCGCATGGCGTATCGTTCCACGTCGGATCGCAGCAGACCGATACCGGCGCCTGGGACCGGGCGCTTGCGGATGCTTCGACCGTGTTCCGCGCCGCGGCGGAGCGCGGCATGCAGCTTGCCATGGTCAATCTCGGCGGCGGTTTCCCGACCCGCTATTTGAAGGACGTGCCGGCGGCGGAGGCGTATGGCCAGGCGATCTTTGACGCGCTGCGCCGCCATTTCGGCAACCGCATCCCGGAGACGATCATCGAGCCGGGCCGCGGTATGGTTGGCGACGCCGGCGTGCTCAAGGCGGAGGTCGTGCTCGTCTCCAAGAAGTCGCGCGAGGACAAGCTGCGGTGGGTCTACCTGGACGTGGGGAAATTCGGCGGCTTGGCCGAGACCATGGACGAGGCGATCCGCTACCCGATCCGCACCCCGCGTGACGGAGCCGCCACTGCGCCATGCGTGGTGGCTGGCCCCACCTGCGACTCCGCCGACGTGCTCTACGAAAAGGCGCCTTACGACCTGCCGGTCTCGCTGACGATCGGCGACGAGGTGCTGATCGAGGGGACGGGAGCCTACACGACCACCTACTCGGCCGTCGGCTTCAACGGCTTTGCGCCGCTGCAGTCCTACGTGATCTGAGCCGCGGCTCGATTGTTGCAGCCGGTCGCTTCCCGTTCGGAACCGGCCGGCTCCCATGCGAGTTGCGCAAACACTTAGCCGGCGAGCAAGGGAGAAGGCGAGATGTTGAGGACGAGCGGAATAGCGGCCGCGTTTCTGGCGTTTGGCCTTGCGGGCTGCACAACGGTTGTGGTCGAGGATCCGCGGCCGGTGCCGATCCCGGCGCCCCTTCCCGGCCCACGGCCCGTTCCGGAGCCTGTCGGCAGCTGTTTCGCCGAGGATGCCGGCTGGGCCGTCGGCCGGAACGCGACGACCGGAGTGGTGGAACGCGCTACCCTCGACAGCGGCGCCCGGACGGCGCGGATCATCGGCCCGGGCCAGGCGGTTACGCAGGATTACAATCCCGATCGCCTGAACATCGAGGTCGACGAGACCAACCGCATCATCCGCTTGCGGTGCGGCTAAGCGCGGCCGCGGGGCCGCGCCTGCTTTTCCCGCTGCGATGCGCCACGGTGTTGCCCGGCCGCAAGGGTGCTGGGCTGCTGCTCGGTGCCGTGATGCACCTCGCTGCGGCGCAGCCGGCCGCGGCTGCCGACCTTGCGTTCACTCCGGAGCGGTTCTTCGCGGGCGAAAGCTTCAGCACCGGCGAGGTCAGGACCTTCATCTTTTCCAGGCAGGCCTTTACGGCCCGCTTCTTCGGCGAGGCGAGCCGCGGAGGCTTCCTCCTGGACGAGCGGTTCTCGTTTCCCGACGGCGAGCGACTGCAACGGTGGGAACTGCGGCGCGCCGCTGACGGGACCTATACGGGTACGGTGCGCACCGAAGGGGAGAACGGAGTTCTCAGCGAAGCGCGTCCCGTCGCCGGTCGGCTGACGGCGGGCGGCGCCGTGCTCGAATACGACGGCTACGCACCGGGAGGCGGCGGGACCATCCTTCACTTCCGCCACCGGATGACGGCGCAGCCTGACGGGACGGTGGAGAACCGGGTGACGATCTCCAAGCTTGGCCTACCGCTTGCCACGGCGCGGGTCACCTTTGCCAAATCGCCGGAGCAGCTGGGCAGAAAGTAAGCATTTAGCCCACGCGGACAGCCGTTGCGGCCTATCCAGGGAGTCTATATAGGTCAACATCACTGACCTAAATCGGACGACCCGGATGAGCCTGGAGCAGGTGGTCGCCTTGTTCGTTTTCGCCGTCGTGACCTCCATCACGCCGGGGCCGAACAATATCATGCTGGCCGCCACCGGCGCCAATGTCGGCATTCGGCGCGGCCTTCCTCACCTGATCGGGGTGAACCTCGGTTTCGCCCTGATGCTGTTCCTGTTCTCCGCCGGCGCCGGCGCGGCCGTTGTGGCTAATCCGGCGATCATGGGGGTGCTGAAATACCTCGGCATCGCCGTCCTGCTCTGGCTCGCCTGGAAGATCGCGACCGCCCGGCGCGCGGACGGCGGTGGCAGAGAGCGCCCGATCGGATTCTTTGAGGCCGCGGGGTTCCAGTGGGTCAATCCCAAGGCATGGCTGATGTGTGCCGGCGCGGTCAGCGGATTCCTGCAAGCAGGGTCCAGCCCTCTGCTTCAGGCGGCGATCATCGCCGGCGTCTTCATTGTCGCCGGCGCGCCGTCCAGCATGGCCTGGCTGGGTTTCGGAGCGGCGATGCAGGCGGTGCTCAGGACGGACCGGGCGCTGCGCGCCTTCAACATCACGATGGGGCTGCTGCTGGCGGCGACGGTCATTGTTCTGGTGTGAGCTGAACCGTCAATGGGCCGGGCCAAGGGCTGCCCATTGCGGGCCAGATCGTTGCAGGCCGGCGGAAAGCAGCTTGGGGTCTTGAACGAGGTAGAACTCCGCGATCGGAGTGGGATCGGTGATGGTGACTCGGAACTCGGCCGTGGCCTCCGGGTCTACGTGGCCGTTCTCGAAGCGAATCCGGTCATACGGCTCGAACAGCCGGTTGTTGCTTGAGAAGGAATCGGAGCCCGCATCCGGCGGCCGGGTGCCCACCTGGTTGAACGAAAGGCCGTCGTCGTAGACGCTCGGCTTGCGCAAGGTTTCCTGCAGCTCGACCTCGAAGCCGGCCCAGACCCGGCGCGAGCGGTTGACCACCAGCTTGACCAGGGTCAGGCGGGTCACGGGGCTGGAGGAGAACCGGCGCTCGCTGGCCTGCCGCCGGATAACCAGCGTGACCGGAGCGGCTTCGGCAAACTCCTCGACCAGCACGACCGGATCAGTCGGGGTGCCTGTCCCGGACGCCGATAGCAGGCGGAAGCCGCCAAGCTCGTCGCTGAACGAGAAACCGCCGGCGGAAAACTCTGCCGCCCGAGCCGCGCCGGCCACATGGCAGAAAGCCAGCAAGACGGCGAGGACTCGACTGATCTGAGGACCGGACCGGTTGCCGCAAGCCAATCCCGCGAGGCTCCTTCCACGTCTCTGGTGGAAGGTGCCTCACGGTGCGTCCCGAAGCAATGCGGTCAGCCTCGGTGTTCGGGCCCAAGCTCCTGCGGCAGGGCCGCTCGCTGCGGTCTTCAGCGATTCTTGCGGTCGCCTTCGCGGAAGGCGTCCTTGATACCGCCAACGGCATTCTGCACCTTGCCCGCGGCGCGGTCGCCCTTGCCTTCCGCTTCCAGCTTGGAATCGCCGACGGCCTTGCCGATGCCTTCCTTGATCTTGCCGCCGACATTGCGCGCGGCACCTTTGACCCGATCGTCATCCATGGAACGTCTCCTAACACCGGTTGAGTGTCGGGTGGATAACGGATGGGCGGGCGTGTCGTTCCGGCACAGCACGCCGGCTAATTGCCGTGCTAAACGCAGCGTTTATCAGAGGAGGAGTTGGCGTGGCGACCTGGATCGAGGGAATTGTGCAATCGACCGGCGTGCTGGGCATCGCCTTCCTGATGCTGCTGGAGAACGTATTCCCTCCGATTCCATCCGAAGTGATCATGCCGCTCGCGGGCTATTCCGCCTCGCAGGGCGACGCAAACATCGTCCTGATCATTATCGCCGGAATCATCGGTTCGCTGGCGGGAGCCTATTTCTGGTACCTGGTCGGCTTCTGGATCGGCGAGGAGCGCCTGAAGAACCTGGCCGACCGCTTCGGCCGTTGGATGACGGTGAGCCGCGAGGACATCGACAAGGCCGACGACTGGTTCGACACCCACGGCCACAAGGCGGTCATGGTGGGCCGCATCATCCCCACGATCCGTACTTTGATTTCTGTCCCTGCCGGGCTGTCCGAAATGCCGTGGAAGCGGTTCCTGATCTATTCGGCGATCGGCACCGCCGTATGGACGACAGGACTGGCCATGCTCGGCTATTTGCTAGGCAGCCAGTATGAACGGGTGGGCGAATGGCTCGACCCGATCTCGCTGGGGATCGTGGCGCTTATCCTCGTGCTGTATATCTACCGGGTCGTCACGTTCAGGAAGCCGCAGCAGCGGAGCTAATCAGCCATCGTTTCGATGGCGGCGAACGCTTCCGGCCCCTTCTCGTCCTCGAACGGCGTGTCTACCTCGACAACGGTGTCCGGGTAGAAGCCGTTGAAGCGGGTGCGCAGCGCCAGGCTGTAGGCGCCGATGTGGCCGATTTCGATCCAGTCGCCCGTATCCACCGTCTCCGGCAGCCAGAAAGGGCGCGACAGGATATCCACCGAATCACATGTCGCGCCGCACACCTTGAAGGGCACAAGTTCGGCCGAATCAGCGCCGCGCCGGCGACGCGCCGGGTCCGGAATGAAGCGTGCCGGAAGCGTGATCTTGCCTGTCCATGAATCCGAAAGGGAGGCCCAGATCCCGTCGTTGATGTAGAGTCGCCTGCCCTTCTTCAAAAGCACGCGGACGATGAGCGAGATGCAGCGGGCGACGACCACCCGGCCGGGCTCGGCGATCAGCGGCAGGTCGGAAAAGCCCCACTCAGCGATGTCGTGGCGCAGCTCGGCCATCAGCTCGCCGATCGCCGGCAATTCCGGCTTGCGGCGCCGCGGGTCGTGCCCGTAGGGCGCGGGAAAGCCGCCACCGATGTCGAGCCCCGCCAGCGGCACTCCGGCCCTGTTGCGCACCCAGTCGGCTGAGGCGAGCGCCCGCTCATACACCTCGGCGTCCTGGATCTGGCTGCCGACGTGAAAAGCGATGCCGCAGCGGAAGCCGATCCGGTCGATGCGCTGCAGGAGTTCCACCGCATGGGCCGGCGCCGCGCCGAACTTCTTCGACAGCTCGTAGGCCGCGGCTCCCTTGGTCTGCAGCCGGACGAAGAGGGTAATCTCGCCGGGGTCGAGGTCGAGCGCGCGCACGACGCGGAGAATCTTGGCGATCTCGTCCTCATGGTCGAGCGCCAGCACGCGGATCCCGTATTGCTCCAGCGCCAGCCGGATGTCGGACTGCGCCTTCACCGGATGCATGTAGAGGAGTTCGGCATCGGGGGAGACGGCGCGCGCGCCCGCGAACTCGCCCGGGCTGGCGACATCGAAGGCGCGCACGCCGGCTTCCGCCAGCGTCTTGAGGACGAAGGGCTCGCCGTTGGTCTTCACCGCATAAGCGGTCTTGCCGGGGAAGCCCGCCATGAAGGCCCGCGCATCGGCGCGCAGCACCTCCGGTCGGAAGCAATAAACGGGGACATCGGGCCGCAAGCCCAAGGCTGCTTCGTGTCCGGTCTTGAACCTTTGGATGGCGATCCCTCCCTGGTCGCGCTCCATACCGTTCCCGGGGCATGACGGAAAGGGCCGGACGCACAGCCTCGCCCAGAGTTCCCAGCCGGCGCAGCCGGGGAAGCCGCTCGGCCAGGCGCCCACCGGAAATGAACAATTTAAATTCGGGTGCAGAACAACGTGGTTAGCACGCTGTTAACGCTCAGCAATCAATTCTCGCCAACTCACTGGCGGTCAGCATTGGCGCCGTGGAGCAGAAAACCGGGGAACCACAGCGACCGGATTTGTGTTAAGCGAGACCTGCGCTGCAGTGGGAGGCCTGAATGACCTTCGTGAAACCTCTGAACATGGTCGCAGTCTGCGCAACCTTCATGTTCCTCGGCGCCATTGTTTTCGGCGTTCTCTGAGGCGTTAGCACCGGGTTAGCCGGGGCTCACCGTTCCAAGTATGTAGTCGTCACTGCCATCACGCCGCCGCGGCGGCCCGGCTCTCGTCCAGCTGGGAGCCGAAGAACCGGCAGATGGCCTCGGTGAGCTCGGCCCGGTTAAGCGTGTAAACGTGGAAGGCGCGGACGCCGCGTTCCGCCAGGTCGGCGATCTGCTCGACGGCTAGCGCGGCCGCGACGAGGCCGTGAGTCGCTCCTTCGTGTGGTAGGTCTTCGAAGCGGCGCGCCAGCTGCTCGGGGATCGAAGCACCGCACCGTTCGGCAAAGGAGCGGACCGACGCGAACCGGTGGACGGGCATGATGCCGGGGATGATGGGAATCGCGATCCCGGCCCGACGCACGCGCTCCAGGTAGCTTTCGAACACGTCATTGTCGAAGAAGAACTGGGTAATGGCCCGGTCCGCGCCGGCATCGACCTTGCGTTTGAGCGTGTCGAGCTCGCTGTCCCAATCGGGGCTGTCGGGGTGCTTTTCGGGGTAGGCCGAGACGGCGACATCCGCCGCACCCGCCCGCTTCAGGGTGCGCACGAGCTCGGCCGTGTCGCTGTAGCCGGCCGGATGAGCTTGGTATGGCAGACCCAAGCCGCCCGGATTGTCGCCGCGCAGCGCGACGAAGCGCTGGACGCCGGCCGCCCTGAAGGCGTCGATCGCCGCTTCCACCTCCGCGCAGCTCGCCCCGGCGCAGGTCAGGTGAGCAGCGACGGCGAGCCCGCGATCTGTGAGGGCACGCACCATCCCGAACGATCGCTGCTGGGAAGAACCGCCGGCGCCATAGGTGACGGAGACGCCGGCGGGCCGGAAAGGCGCCAGGCGCACGATCGTTTCGTCGAGCTGTGCGGCCTGCTGGTCGTCTTTGGGCGGAAAGAACTCGAAGGAGAAGACCGGCTGCGCCGCCGACCAAGCGTCCCGAAATGTCCGTCTCATCGCACCACCTCCCCAGAATGCCGCAGGGCGTCCGCATTGCGCCGGTCGGTCGCCGACCAGATCGTCACGGTAAGGCCGCCGGACTGAATGACCGGCGCAAAATCATCAACCGCTTCCAGCTGGAGGCCGGCGGCGGAAATCCATTGCTGCATCTGCCCATGGCTGAAACCGAGCCGGCGATGCGCCTGCTCGTTGCGCAGGAACTCCAGCTCATGCGGGGCGAAATCGACGATCAGCAAGCGTCCACCCGGCGCCAGCGCGCCGGCAGCCTCGGCGAGCGCCGGACCCGGGTCATCAAAGAAGTGCAGGACCTGGTGGATGAGCACGAGGTCGAAACTGTCCCGGACGACCGGGAGATTCATGCAATCGCCCAGCCGGACACGCGCGTGGCCGATCCCCGCCCGCTCGAGATTGGCGCGAGCCACCGCGAGCATCGCCGGCGACAGGTCAACTCCCAAACCGCGTTCATAGCGGGGCGCGAGCAGTTCCAGCATCCGGCCCGTGCCGGTGCCGATGTCCAGCATGGAGCGGAATGGCCCCTCCCCGGCCCGCGCCAGGATGGCCTCCTCGACCTGCCGTTCCGGCACATGGCGGGAGCGGATCTGGTCCCAGCTGCCGGCGTGTTCGGCGAAGAACCGCTCGGCGGCGGCGCGGTTCTGCGCCTGGATGCCGGCCAGCCGCTCGCGATCGCGCCGCAGCTTGGGATCGTCGGCGTCAGCCCCTTCCAGGATGCCCAGGGCGAGCGGCCGCCCGCTCGCCTGGTCGGCTAGCCGGTAATAAACCCAGGAACCCTCGGGATTGCGGGCCACCAAGCCCGATTCGGCCAGGATCTTCAGGTGCCGCGAGATGCGTGGCTGACTCTGCCCGAGTATTTCGGTGAGTTCTTTGACGGTCCGCTCGCCTTGCGCCAGCAGCGCCAGCAGCCGGATGCGCGTCTCGTCCCCCGCCGCTTTCAGCTGGCCGACAAGTTGGTCGAGGGACGACGGCATCTGCACTCCGACTAAGGATATGCGCATATCTTTATATCGTTACATTTTCGCGTCAAGCACTGAGTTGCGCTGGCGCGCGCCGGGCCAGACACCTTGCAATTGCCGGACCGCGCTGAAAGGTTGGGCAAAACTCCTCACCTCAGACCTGCCATGTCCGACCCCCGCAGCCCGGGCGATCTGCTCGACGAGAACGCCCTCCACTACCACCGCCATCCGCGGCCGGGAAAACTGGAGATCCAGGCCACCAAGCCGCTGGGCAACCAGCGCGACCTGGCGCTGGCTTATTCGCCCGGCGTGGCCGCCCCCTGCCGCAGCATCGCCGCCGATCCTGAAGCCGCGCGCGACTACACTGCGCGCGGCAACCTCGTCGCGGTGATCTCCAACGGCACCGCTGTTCTGGGATTGGGCGCCATCGGGCCGCTTGCTTCTAAGCCGGTGATGGAAGGCAAGGCGGTCCTGTTCAAGAAGTTCGCCGGCATCGACGTCTTTGATATTGAGGTGGACGCCACCGGGATCGACCGTTTCGTCGACGTGGTAGCCGCGTTGGAGCCCACGTTCGGCGGCATCAACCTGGAGGACATCAAGGCTCCGGAGTGCTTCGAGATCGAGGCGCGGCTGCGCGAGCGCATGGCCATCCCGGTTTTCCACGACGACCAGCATGGCACCGCCATCATCGTAGGCGCCGCAGTGACGAACGCGCTGGAGCTTGCCGGAAAGCGCATCGAGGACGTGAAGATCGTCGCGTCCGGCGCCGGAGCGGCGGCGCTCGCCTGCCTCAACCTCCTCGTGCTGCTGGGCGCCCGCCGCGAAAACATCTGGGTCACCGACATCGAGGGCGTCGTTTATTCCGGTCGGCCGACGCTGATGGACCGCTGGAAATCCGTTTACGCCCAGCAAACCGATGCCCGCGTGCTCTCGGACGTGATCGGCGGCGCGGATATCTTCCTCGGCCTGTCGGCGCCGGGCGTTCTGAAGCCCGACATGGTGGAGCGCATGGCCCCGCGCCCGCTGATCCTGGCGCTCGCCAACCCGGAACCGGAAATCCGCCCCGAAGCGGCGCGCGCCGTCCGCCCGGACGCCATGATCTGCACCGGCCGTTCCGACTATCCCAACCAGGTCAACAACGTCATCTGCTTTCCCTACATCTTCCGCGGCGCGCTCGACGCCGGGGCGCGGCAGATCAACGAGGAGATGAAGATGGCCGCCGTGCGGGCCATTGCCGCGCTGACGCGCGAAGAGCCCTCCGACGTGGTGGCCCGCGCCTATGGCGGCGAGATCGGCACGTTCGGGCCGGATTACCTCATCCCCAGCCCCTTCGATCAGCGCCTGGTACTGCGCATCGCCCCTGCCGTGGCGAGGGCGGCGATGGAGACCGGCGTGGCTGCCCGGCCCATTGAGGACTTCGGCGCTTACTTCGAGCGCCTGAACTCGTTCGTGCTGCGCTCGGGGCTGATCATGCGGCCCGTGATGGCGGCGGCGAAAACCGACCGCAAGCGCGTCATCTATGCCGAAGGCGAGGACGAGCGCGTGCTGCGCGCCGCCCAGACGATCATCGAGGAAGGCCTGGCGACGCCGATCCTCATCGGCCGGCCGCAGGTCATCACGGCGCGGGCGGAGCGCTTCGGCCTGAAAATCCGTCCCGGGCGCGACGTCGAGCTGGTCAATCCGGAGGACGATCCGCGCTACCGCGATTACGTCGACGAGTATTTCGCGCTGGTCGGCCGCTCGGGCGTCAACCCGGAGGCGGCCCGCACCTCCGTGCGCACCAATTCCACCGTGATCGGCGCCCTAGCAGTGCGGCGCGGCGACGCCGACGCGCTGATCTGCGGGCTAGAGGGCCGCTTCGATCGCCACCTGCGCGACGTGCGTCAGGTGATCGGCACCGCACCGCGCGTCCACGATTTTTCTGGCCTGTCGCTGCTCATTTCCGGCCGCGGCGCCGTCTTCCTTACCGACACGCATGTGAGCGTCGACCCGACCGCCGCGCAAATCGCCGAGATGACCCGCCTCGCTGCCCACCACCTGCTGCGCTTCGGCATCCAACCGAAGGCGGCGCTGTTGTCGCACTCCAACTTCGGCACCCGCGATTCTCCCAGCGCGCTGAAGATGCGCGGCGCGCTGGAAATCCTGTCGCGTGAAGCCCCCGACCTCGAAGTCGACGGCGAGATGCACGGCGACATGGCCCTTTCCGAAGAATTGCGCCGCCGCATCATGCCGGTCAGCCGGCTGACCGGGGAAGCTAACCTGCTGGTATTCCCCTCCCTCGATGCGGCCAATATCGCGCTGAACCTGCTGAAAGTGATGAGCGACGCGCTGCATGTCGGACCGATCCTGCTCGGCTCGGCCATGCCGGCGCACATCCTGACGCCCTCAGTGACGTCGCGCGGCGTGGTGAACATGACGGCACTGGCCGCCGTGGAGGCTCAGGGCAAGATGGAAAGCGCCGGGCATCTGTGAGCCGTCCAAGGCGGGCCGCTTTCCAAGTTTCCCCGGCAAACTGACTCCGCTAGAAAGGGCGGGAACGGCGCCGCCGTGCCGACGTTCGAAGCCGATACCACAACAGGAGAGAACCATGGCGTTCAACTTGCCGCCGCTGCCCTATTCCTATGACGCGCTCCAGCCGCACATGTCGGCGGAGACGCTGGAGTTCCATCACGACAAGCACCACAAGGCCTATCTCGACGCCATGACGCCGATGATCGAGGGGACGGAATACGCCTCCATGTCGATCGAGGACATCGTCACCAAGAGCTATTCCGACAATCCGAAGCTCTTCAACCAGGCCGGCCAGTACTACAATCACCTGCATTTCTGGAACTGGATGAAGCCGAACGGCGGCGGGCGCAGCCTGCCGGGGCGGCTGGAGCAGCAGATCACCCGCGATATCGGCTCGATCGACGAATTCCGCCAGAAATTCATCGACGCCGGCAAGACGCAGTTTGGCTCCGGTTGGGCCTGGTTGGCTTTGAAGGGCGACAAGCTCGTCGTGATGAACACGCCGAACGGCGAGAACCCGCTGGTTCACGGCGGCCGACCGCTGCTCGGCGTCGATGTGTGGGAACACTCCTATTACATCGACTATCGCAACGCCCGGCCGAAATACCTGGAGACGTGGTTCGACAACCTGATCAACTGGGAATACGTGGAACAGCTCTACGCGCAGGCCTGATCAGCCGGACCGCCGACCCCGGTCGGCGGTTCCACCCTTCCCGCTCGCGCAAATGTGTTCACTCCGAAGCACCGGATAGAAGTTTTGTCCGTAGTCGGATGCAACGCCCCGCCGTTATCGTCCGCGGCGGTCGTCGCCGACCTACAGGAAAGCCAGGAGAACACATGCGTCCTTTGATGTTGGGAATTGCTGCTTTGGCGATCAGCGTTGGGTCGACGGTCGCCATCGCCACCGAGGATCCGATCGCAACCCGCAAGCACATTATGCAGGCCAATGGGGCCGCAATGGGCGCCGCCCAGGCGATGGTAAAGGGGGAAGTTCCGTTCAACCCCGCCGTCGCGCTATCCACGCTGAAGAGCTTTAATGCTGTCGCATATTCGTTCGGAGACTATTTCCCGCCGGGCTCCGAACAGGGCGGCAACACCAGCGCCAGCCCGAAAATCTGGGAGGATATGGCCGGTTTTCAGAAGCTGCTCGCTGACTTGCGGACGCACACCGACACGGTGATCGCAACGCCGCCGCAGGACCTGCAGGCGTTCCAGGCGGCGCTCGGCCCCATCGGCCAAGGCTGCCAGAGCTGTCACCAGAATTTCCGGCTTAGCAACAACTGACCATGCTGCGCAGGGCTGCCCTTCTCGTCGTCGTCCTGGCGGTCGTCGGGGTAGCCCTGGGCTGGTTCCTGACAGCGCCGCAGCCACTACAGGCGGCGGCGCTGCCGGCCCACACGCCGGACCCGGCGAACGGCGAACGCGTGTTTCACGCCTCCGGCTGCCGGCACTGCCACCTCGCGCCGGGCGCGACCGATCCAAACGATCTGAGGCTTGCCGGCGGCGGCGAGTTGGCAACGCCGTTCGGCACGTTCCGGGTGCCCAACATCTCGCCTGACCCGCAATCCGGCATCGGCGGCTGGACGACGCTGCAATTCGTCAATGCAGTCACCAGCGGCGTATCGCCGGAGGGATCGCACTATTACCCCGCCTTCCCATATTCATCCTTCGCGCGCATGCGCCTGGAGGACGTGGTCGACCTGAAGGCCTACATGGACACGCTTCCGCTGGTCACCAGCGAAGTGGCGGGGCATGATCTTTCCTTCCCCTTCAACATCCGCCGCGGCGTCGGCGTCTGGAAGCGGCTTTATCTCAACACGGACCCGATGGTCGAACTGGCCGACGCAAACGATCTCGTCCGGCGCGGTCAGTACCTGGTGGAAGGGCCAAGCCATTGCGGCGAATGCCACACCGCGCGGGACTTCATGGGCGGCATGAGGACGGATCAGTGGCTAGCCGGCGCACCCAATCCGGTCGGCCGCGGCACGGTGCCCAACATCACGCCGCACGAGCAGGGCCTCCAATGGTCAGAGACCGAGATTGTCGACGCGCTGAAAACGGGGTTCACACCGGATTTCGACACCCTCGGCGGGCCGATGGCGGCCGTCGTCGCTGATATCTCCAAATTGCCGGACGAGGATGTCCGGGCGATTGCAGCGTACCTGAAGGCGATTCCCGGCCACCCGGACGCGGTTCAGCCCGCGGCTGAAGCGCCGAATTGATCTGCGGTGCCGCGCCTACGGTAGGTATGCGCGCGGAATGCCCGGCCGGCACGTCATCGCGGAAATACGTCCGAAGGCATAACTGAGTGCCCGGTGCTGCCAAGCCCGGCACTCGCGTTCGCTGGTGAAGCAGCCCCGCGCCGCGTACGGCTCGTAATTGTCGTTGATTTGCAGCCGCCGGCCCGAGAACCGGCCGAACCAGGCGGCGTCGGCTCCGACAGCGGCAGCGATGGCGGCGCAATCACCGGAAACCGGCGGCGGCGGTGGCTGGTATCCGCCAAAGAAGCTGTGGATTGTGCCGGTAACGGGATCCTGCGCCGCCGCCGGGGCGGCCATGCTCAGGAACGCTACCGCGATTGCGGCATACACACGCATCCGGGACTCCGAATTTCTGACTGCACGATTAAGCCGGGAGCGGCCGAAAGGTTTCCCGCGTGACCCGCGCTCAGGCGTGCGCCCATTCCCAGTAGAGCCGGCGCGCCCTGTTGCCGATCGGCCCGGGCTGCAACTCGCGATCCTCGATGCGGGTGATCGGAGTGACCTTGGAATAATTCCCGGTCGAGAAGATCTCGTCGGCGTCGAGGAAATCCGCCACGCCCAGAACCGTTTCCCGCACCTCCACGCCCGCCTCGCGCAGCAGGCTGATCACCCGCTGCCGGGTGATGCCGTTGAGGAACGAGCCGTTCGGCGCCGGCGTCATGACCACCCCGTCCTTGACCATGAAGACGTTGGACGTGCCCGTCTCGGCCACATTGCCGAGCATGTCGCGAACCAGCGCATTGTCGAAGCCGCGCCGCTTCGCTTCCATGATGGCGCGGCCATTGTTGGGGTATAGGCAGCCCGCCTTGGCGTCGGTCGGCATCGTCTCGATGCTCGGCCGCCGGAATGGCGAAACCGTCACCGAGAAGCCGGCGGGAGGCGGTATCGGGGTCTCGTAGATCGTCAGCAGGAATCGCGTGGAACCGGGGTCTGGCGGAACCGACATGTAGCCGCCCTGTTCCGCCCAGTACATCGGGCGGATGTAGAGCGCCGCATCGGGTGCAAACCGGCCGACACCGTCGCGCGCCAGCTCGTAGATGGTCTCGGCGGGGACGGTCGGCTCAAGCCCGAGGGCGCGCGCCGACGCGTTCACCCGCGCGCAGTGCCGGTCGAGGTCGGGCGTCACCCCCTCGAAGGCGCGAGCCCCGTCGAAGACGCTCGAGCCAAGCCAGATCGCATGGGACCGCGGCCCGAGGATCGGCGGGTTTCCCTCGTGCCAATCGTCATCGAAGTAGGTCCAGGTTCGCGACCAATCGGCCATCAGGAAATGCTCCGAAGCATGGCTGACGAGCCGGTGGGCCGGTCGGCCGGTCACCGCTTATAGTTGGCGCTGGCGCATCCGTCGCCGCCGTTCTACGGCTGCGACGGGAACGCAGGGGCTGCGGGGCGATGGCCTGCTCGATCTATGCTTTCGACGCTTACGGGACGCTGTTCGACGTGCACGCGGCCGTGCGCCGGCACGCCGCCGCGCTGGGGCCGGATGCCGCCGCCTTCTCGGCGCTGTGGCGCGCCAAGCAGCTGGAATATTCCTGGGTGCGGACGCTTGCCGGCCGCTACCAGGATTTCTGGACTCTGACTGAGCAGTCGCTGGACTTTGCCTTCGGTGTCTTCCCGTCGACCGACCGTTCGCTGCGGGCAACCCTGCTGGAGGCCTACCGGCATCTCGACTGCTATCCGGAGGTGCCGGAGCTAATCAGGGGGCTGAGAGGCCAGGGGAAGCGGCTGGCGATCCTGTCCAACGGCTCGCCCGAGATGCTGGCCTCGGCCGTTGCGGCGGCCGGGCTCGGCGGCTGTTTCGACGCGGTGCTTTCGGTGGACGAGGTGCGCGCCTACAAATCCGACCAGCGCGTCTACGAATACGTGACGACCCATTTCCGGGTATATCCGGAGGCGGTGTCGTTCCAGTCCTCCAACCGGTGGGACATTGCCGGCGCCAGCGTCTACGGCTTGCGGACGGTGTGGATCAATCGCTCCGATGCGCCTGACGAATATCACGACATGCCCCCCGTCGCTGTGCTGAGGTCGCTGGAGGGCCTGCTCAAGCTGGCGTGAGAGTGTCAGCCGAACAAGCCGTGCACATACCAGGACGGAGTGCCGGTCTCGCGCCCGTAAAGGCCTTCGCGGTACAACCAGTAGCGGCGGCCGCCGGAATCCTCCACCCGGTAGTAATCGCGCGTCGCCTGACCGGCATCCTCAGGCCGCCACCATTCGGCGGCGATGCGCTCCGGGCCTTCGGCGCTCGCCACGACGTGGACGACGCGCCGCCAGCGGAAGCGCAACGGCGGCCCCTCCGGCACCTCGGCCAGGACTTCCACCGGCTCGGGTCGGGCGAATAGCCGTAACGGCCGGTCCGGTGGCGCTTCCGCCTCCTCTTCCGGCACCGGCCAGGCGGGCGCGGCGGCGCCGGCCAAGATCATCGGCTGGGCCGCCGCCGCACGCTCCGGAATATGGCTATCGACCGGCACGAATCGGGTGATCCGCTGGGCACCGAGCCGGGCGCCGAGGCGGTCCACTAGGCGGGACAGGTCGGGCGCCGCCGCCTCCCCACCGGACAGGTCGATCTGCGCGCCGACCAGCGCCTCCGTTTCCACGACGGACAGGCGGGCCACGTCGAAGCCGAAGCCGGCATCCCAGTCGTCCTTCAGACTGGACAGCCGCTCGGCAAACAGCATCTCCACCGTTTTGGCGGCGCGGACCGGAGTCGCAGTCCCGACTGTGGCGCGCAAAACCTTGCCGTCGAGGCGGAAAAACGCCGCCTCGAGAAGGCGGGCTCCGACGCCGTGGCGCTCCAGCGCTGGCGCAAGGCTGCGGGCCAGCGACTCCACCGCCAGGAGGAGCGAATCCTGGTCCGACACGGGTTCGGCAAAGCGGCGCTCGGCGGAGAAACGCGGCGCCGGCCGTCGCGGCGACAGCACCTCGTCCTCCGAACCGAGCGCCTGGTCGAGGCGGCGGACGAGACCCATGCCGAAGCGGGCGGCGAGCGGCGCGCGGGGCTTTCCGAAAAGCTGGCCGATGCGCTTCAGGCCGAGGCGGTCGAGGAGGTCCGCCTGGTCTTCCGTGATGCGCAGCGCCGCAACCGGCAGCGGGCTGAGCGCCGCTGCCTCGTCGCCGGGGAGCACGCATCCGCCCTCGCCGTAATGGGCGAGCGCCCAGGCAGCGCCCGCCGTGGACGCGATGCCTCCGCGTGCCTCAAAGCCCTGGGCGGCGAGGCGCCGCAGGCAATCGGCCGCCAGCGCGACCTCGCCGTCTCCGCCCTGTTTGGCAAAAAGATGCGAGCAGCCGGACACGTCGAGAAAAAGCCCGAGCGGCGGATCGAGCGAGACCAGCGGCGTATAGCGGTCGCACCAATCGGCGATCCCTTCCAGGAGGGCATGATCGGCAGCCGGGTCGCTCTCCTCGACCAGGAGATCGGGATGCGCGCCGCGCGCATCGGCCAGGCTCTGGCCGACGCGGATGCCGCGCCGGTCAGCGGCGGCGTCGGTGGCGATGACCCGCAGCGCGCTCTTGATCTTGGCAACAACGGCGAGCGGTTTGTCGTCAGGAGACGCGCCGCCATCGGCCTCCCGAGCCATTTGCGCCTGCCCTGCCTGCCTCAGCCGGATGATCCGGTCGGTGAGGAGGCGCGGGAAGCAGAGGCTGAGGATCCGCATTCCTCTCCCGTTCGCTGCCTGAGCCGGCAGGAGGTTCGGCAAAGCGTCGCTCATGCGCATTCCACTCCAGCGAAAAATTTCCGGTCCGGCCGCCGCGGTTCTTTTCCAGCGCCACGCGCCAGGCCATTCGCCCGACGCCGCCGCTGAAGGCATCGATGGCGCCGGCAGGAGCCGGGGCGACGCGGAAGCGCAGTTCCGCCGCGCTTGGTTCAGGCTCTCCGCCGAGGCGCAGCAGAAAGCCGGTCACTCCGGCCTCACGCGCCCGCAGCGCGCATCGGCGGGTCGCCGTCAGGTCGAGGGATACCTGCCGCAGTTCGCAGATCGCAGCGCCCAGCCCCGGGCAGGCCAGCGCCGCCTCGAACGCCCAAAACGCCTCGCTGCCAGTGCGGGTAGCGACGTCGACGATGCGGGCGGGGTCGAGTCCCAACGCCAGCAGGCCCGGCGGGTAAAGCCCGCCCGTTTCGCGCCGAGCGCCCGCCTCGCTGATCCACAGGATCGAAGGAACGCCACCGGCCTCCGCCAGGCGGGAAACGAGCGCCAGCACAAAGCCGGCCGCCGCACCGCCGTCGCGGCTTTGGCCGGCGCGGACCTCGTGCAGGGCGGCAAGCGGCAATCCACCTTCCAGAATGCTATCGAGAGCCGGATGGCCAAGGCGCAGGAGCCCGCGCCGCTGGCGCGGCTTCAAATCGGCGCCGCTGCCGGCTTTCGAGGCGAGCGCTCCGGCTCGTTCACCGCCGTCCACCGCCGCTGCCCTGGAAACCGGGCCTCCGGCCGGATCGGAATCGAGCACCAGCCGGTCCGCGTCAGCGAGACGGCCTTCAATACGGGCGATGTCCCGGCGCAGGCGGCAAAGCTCCGCCTGCGCCGTGGCAGGGCTGGCCATGGCGTGCTCTGGTGTATGTTCTATCTTTGTTCTTATAGATTCCGAAGCGCCCAGCAGAAGTCAAGAGCGCCAGCGGGACGGAACCGGCCAGGCTTAGTCTGATCCTATGGGGGCCGGTTCCGCTGCCGACCGGATTGCCCGCAGAAAACTCAGGCGCACTTCAGGAAGGCCCTCGCCGCGCGCGTCGAAGACGTAACGCTCGAGGAAATAGCCGGTCAGCAGAAAGCCCTCGGGCACGCCGACTCCCGAATGGGCCTGGCCAGGCGCCTCGCGCAGGAAGGCCGGCAGCGGCAGCAATCGGTCCGCATAGGGCAGGCCGGCATCGTGGCTGACCGCACAGCCGCTCTTCGGCGAAACATAGACGAGCTCATCGCGGCTGCCGGTCGCGGCGCAGCTTTCCAGGTCGAGGCCGAAGCCCATCTCATCAAGCAGCAGCAGTTCGAAGCGCACCATCAGTTCGGCCGCGAGCGCCGGCCGGTCGAAGCAGTCCACCAGCGCCGCAAGGGCGTCGAACAGGCGCGGATGCGGATCACGCTCCGGCAGTAGCCGCAAATGCGCGCCCGCCAGTGCCAGGCCGAAGGCGGCGACGCCCGACGCCATCAGCGCCGTGCTCCGTTCTGTCACCGGCTCCACGCGAAAATTACCAAGATGCTCGTCCAGCCGGGCGCGCCACGTCAGCGCCAACGTATTGCCCGGCTGGATGACCGGCCGCAGCCGGCGCGACCGTCCGCCTTTGACCAGGCCAAGATGGCGGCCGTGACCGGCCGTCAGCACCTCGATGATGGCATCCGCCTCACCATGACGCCTCACGCCGACGACAATGCCGTCCTCAGACCATTCCATACGCGCGCTGCCTCGCTCTCAGCTTCTCAGGACGGAGCGCCTGCCAGATCCTCCAGGATCGGGCAGTCCGGCCGCTCATCGCCATGGCAGGCACGCACCAGCTTGCCGAGCGTGCTCTTCATGGACTGCAACTCGGCGATCTTGGAATCGATCTCCGCGATATGCGTCTTGGCCAGCGCTCGCACATCGGCGCTGGCGCGCTCCTTGTCGGCGTAAAGCGACAGCAGCTGCCGGCACTCCTCGATGGAAAAGCCGAGGGCGCGTGCCCGCGCAAGGAACTTGAGTCCGTGCAGGGCCTTCTCCGAATAATCCCGGTAATTGTTGCCGCGCCGGTCCGAACGGACCAGGCCGATCTCTTCGTAATAGCGGATGGTTTTGGGCGGCAGCCCGCTCGCTTCCGCCGCCTGGCCGATATTCATGCGATTCTCCATGCCCTGCTCGGGGCCTCCCCCCGGGCATGAAATGGCTTCCAGTCACTGGAGGGTCAAGACGCTGCCACGCTTCGTTCGGCTTTTTGCCAGCGGACCGGCGCCCCGAAGTCCGGCGCCAGAAACGTTTCAGGCGAAACGCCGCGTTCCTTCAGCGCCACGCGCAAGGCCCGCACCGGCTCGTCGTAGCCCTCGTCGGTAAGCTGAAACGTGCCGAAATGCATGCCGAGGCTCAATTCAGCGCCGAGCTCAAGGTGCGCCACAACCGCGTCGTCGGGATTCATGTGCTGCACCAGCATGAACCAGCGCGCCTCGTAAGCCCCGATGGGCAGCAGTGCGACGGCCGGCGCGCCCAGGCGCCTGCGAATCTCGGAAAAGTGCGGGCCGTATCCGGTGTCTCCGGCGAACAGCACGCGCCCGGCCGAGCTCTCGACGAAATGCCCGCCCCACAGCGTCTTGCGGCGGTCAAACGCGCCGCGGCGCGACCAGTGCTGCGCCGGAACGAAGTGGATGCGCAGATCCGGCCCGTGGTCGACGCTGTCCCACCAGTCCAGTTCCACCGCATCGGGGATACCCTTGCGGCGCAGATACGACCCGACGCCAAGGCCGGTGACGATGCGCGGGCGCCATCGCGCCTGCAGCTGGCGCAGGCTCGGCAGGTCCAGATGGTCGTAGTGGTTGTGGCTGAGCAGCACCAGGTCGATGGGTGGCAAGTCTGCCAGGGTAACGGCCGGCGGCCGGACGCGCCGGGGCCCCGCCGACGCAAGCGGGCTCGCTACCTCGGAGAAGATTGGGTCGGTGAGCATGTTGCACCCCGGCACCTGCACGAGGAACGTCGACTGGCCGATGAAGGTGGTCACGATCGTGCCAGGCTCGGCGCGGGCGGGAGGCGGCGGGTGGGGCTGATTCTCGACCCGCTTGGGCCAGGGATGCCGCTGGTTCGCCGACACCCAGCTCAGGAACTCGCGCAGATTTTTGTCGGTATCCACGCCGGGATTGAAGAAGCGCTGGCCATCGTAATGGTCGGAAAGGGGAAACTTTGTCATCGCGGGCTGAGGTAAGGCTCTACCGGCCTGGCGGAAAGCCCGTATTGAACGCGCGGCGCGCAGGGGAGCGCACAATCTTGTCAGTGGGGGCCGAACAGGAGCGGCGCCCGGGCCATGAAGGCCGGGACGCTGCTCGCCCGATCCGCCTAGTGCAGCTTGCTTTCGAACTTGGCGTGGCGGATCTCGTTTGCCGATACGAGTTGCTTGTGGGCGACTTCGACCGAATGGATGGCCCCGTCGATCTCTGCTTTCCAGAAATCCAGGAACTTCAGCAGGCGCGGATAGTCCGGCGCGATGTCGTAGAACTGCCAGACAAAGCTCTGCAGGAGCTTCGGCGTCTCGGGGAGATGGTAGAGGATGTTGGCGGTGGCCAGGCCGTAGCCCGCATTGTCGCTCAGAAACACCGTCCGGAAATCGAGATCACGCATACCGATTTTTCCCTCTCATGCGAGGCAAGAACGAGCTGCCAACTCGAATCATAAGCTTGAAGTCCCGGAATTAACAAGTGATTACATAGGCTTAGCACTCCGAAGTCGAGACTGCTGCCAGACTCGGTCAGGATTCTTCCGAGAGCACCCCGCCGGCTGCGGCCAGCGCCTCCGGCGTGTCGACATCGAATGCAGCGGCGGCGCCTATTTCCACCCGCTCGATGGCCTCTTCGTGAGCACCCAGGATGCCGCGAGCCCCGGTGTCCCCCGTCACGCTCATCAGTTCCGGGAAGTAGTTGCGTGGCCACAGCACGGGATTGCCGCGCTTGCCGTCGACGGTCGGCAGGACAATGGAAGGGCCGCCTCGTGCCCGAAAGGCGCCGATCAGCCTGTCCATCACGTCGCTAGTCACGCCCGGCATGTCGGCCAGGATCACCAGCGCACCGGCCGCATGGGGTGGCACGGCTGCGAGGCCGGCCTTCAGGGAGGTGGCAAGGCCTTCCGCGTAGTCCGGGTTGTGGATGAGTTGGACGGGCAGGCCGACGAGCGAATCCGACACCTCGCCTGATCGATGGCCGGTTACCACGAGCGGCGGCTGCATCGCCGAGGAGGCCAGCGCCTGCTCGACCACCCGCCGCACCAGCGGGACGCCGTCGAACCGCGCGGTTAGCTTGTTGGGCCCGCCCATCCGCCGCCCCTGCCCCGCCGCGAGGATGACGGCGGCGACATCGCGGATCGACGCTTCGGCCGGCTCGCGCGGCTGCGGCCGCGACACGATCTCCATCAGGAGCCCGCCCACACCCATCCCGGTGATATCCTCACGGGTGACCGGCAGCCCGGCCAGCAGCCGCTGCAGCACCCAATCGAAGCCGTTCTCGGCGGGCGAGCGGGCGCAGCCGGGTGCACCGAGGACAGGCGCGCCACGGAGTTCGCCGAGGAGCAGGAGGTTGCCGGGATCCACCGGCATCCCGAAATGATCGACCCGCCCGCCCGCCTGCCGGATGGCGGCCGGGATCACATCCTCCTCATCGACCACCGCCGACGCGCCGAAGGCAATCAGCAGTTCGCTGCCAGACTCGCGCAAGCGGGCCAGCGCGTCCGCCAAATCGTCGGGCCGATGCGCAACCCGGATCTCGTCGGCAAGCGTTGCCCCCGCGGCGGCCAACCGCTGCTCCAGCACCCGCCGCGTCTTCTCCATCACCGTTGGCTTCAGTCCCGGCAGCATCGTCGCTGCGAGTCCTACCTTCAGCCCTTTCCAGGGCGCGACGGAGACGACAGCGTTGCGCGCCTGTTTTTCCGCCTCTGCCACGGCGCGCTCGGGGACGGCGAAGGGGATCACCTTGACGGTCGTCACCATCCGGCCGGCTTCGACAGCGGCGTATTCCGGCAAGGTCGCCAGTGTCAGGCCCGGGTCGAGGCGGTTCAGGGCATCCACTGCCGGCCGGTCAACGACCAGCAGGCCCGCGTGCTCGGCATAGAGGTTGGAGCGCCCCGTGAAGGCAGGGTCGACGCGGATGTGCTCGCCGCGGACCGCTTCGGCAACCCGCCGGGCCGCTTCATCCTCGTGGCAGTCGCTTGCCTCAAGCCGGGCGGCGACGATCTCGGTCAGACCGGCGGCGCGCAGGCTGTCGATGTGCTCCGGCCCGATGCGGGTGCCCTTTTTCACCACGCCGGTCGCGTGCCGCAGCGAATGCGCCGCGATGGCGCCCAGGGCGTCGTCCAACGGCAGCGGCCCAAATTTCACGCCGCGATCCGCTCCGCCCGGCGCTCGGCGCGCAGGGCCGAGATGATCTCGGCCAGCACCGAAACTGCGATTTCCGCCGGCGACTGAGCGCCGATGTTCAGCCCGATGGGAGCGTGAATCCGGCCGAGATCGGCGGCGCTCAGCCCGGCAGAGCCCAAACGCTCGACCCGCTTGCCGTGCGTCTTGCGGCTGCCGAGCGCGCCGACATAGAAGCAGCCCGCCTGCAAGGCCGCCTGAAGCGGAAAGTCATCAATCTTCGGGTCGTGGGTCAGCGCGGCGACGGCTGTATAGGCGTCGAGCGGCGTCTCGCGCAGCACATCCTGCGGCCAATCGGCCCTGAGATCGACATCGGGAAAGCGTTCGGGCGTGGCGAAAGCGGTGCGCGGATCGATGATCAGCACGTCGAAGCCGGCGATGCGCGCCATCGGCGCCAGCGCCTGGCTGATGTGCACCGCACCGACGATCACCAGGCGTGGCGGCGGCGCATGGACGGTCAGGAAGGTGCGCCCGTCCTCCAGCATGCCGGAACGGCCCGAGGCGAGGCGCTTGCCGATCTCCGGCGCCAGCGGGTCGGCACCCGCAGCATGATCGGGGACGAGGCGCTCCTCGCCGGTTTGCGTGTCGGTCACCAGCACCACGGCCCGCCGCTCCCGGCGCGCGGCGTTCACCTCACGGAGTACGTCCAGTTTCATTGCCCTGTCCTGCTGCAGATCGGCGGGTCGACATATCCATAATGCAAGGGCGGGCCGCTTGCACCGGCTCAGAGATCGCTGGCGGTCCCGCGGCTAGGAAGCGGACGCGGCGCTTGCCCGGCGGGTGGACCTCGCCTCCTCAGGTACGGGCGCGGCGTCCTTCAGCAGTCGGTCGAGGTGCAAGCGGATATGCGCGGCTTCGGCGGCGGAATTGGCCAGCGCAATGGCGCGGTCGAATGCAACCCGCGCCTCTTCTCTTCGGCCAAGCTCGACAAGAAAGGCGCCGCGCACGCCGAAGAAGTAGAAGTAGCCGGACAGCTCCTTGGCGAGCGGCTCGATCATGGCGAGTGCGGCGGCGGGGCCGTGCACTTTGGAGACAGCGACGGCCCGGTTGAGGGTGACCACGGGCGACGGCTCCATCCGCTCCAGGGTGGCGTAGAGGAGTTCGATCTGCCGCCAGTCGGTGTCTTCCGCCCGGGCAGCGCGGGCATGCAGCGCGGCGATGGCGGCCTGCACCTGGTAGGGACCCGGGCGGCGGTGACGCACCGCCTTGTCGATCAGCGCCAAACCCTCGGTGATCAGCTTGCGGTCCCAGAGGCCGCGGTCCTGGTCCGGCAGCAGCACGAGCAGGCCGTTCGCATCGAAGCGGGCCGCGGCGCGGGCGTGCTGCAGCAGCATCAGCGAGGCAAGGCCCATAATCTCCGGCTCGTTGGGGAAGAGCCGGAGCAGGAGGCGGGCAAGGCGAATGGCTTCGTCGCAGAGCGGCGCCCGCGCCTCCGCGTCGCCGCCTGATGCCGAATAGCCCTCGTTGAAGACGAGGTAGATCATGGCGGCGACCACGCCCAGCCTTTCCGCCCGCTCGACCGCGCCGGGAGCCCCAAACGGCACATCGGCGCGGGCGACCTTGGCCTTGGCGCGCGTGATCCGCTGCTCCATGGCGCTTTCGCCGACCAGGAAGGCGCGGGCGATCTGCTTGACCGATAGGCCGGAAACGACGCGCAGCGCCAAGGCGATCTGCTGGGTGGCCGGCAGATCCGGGTGGCAGCAGATGAACAGGAGCCGCAGCACGTCGTCGCGGTAATCGGAACCGTCCAGCCGCTCGACCAGCGCGGCTTCGGCGTCTTCCAGGTCGGAGACGAGTTCGTCCTCCGGCAGCGGCTCTTGCCTGGAGCGGCGGCGCACCCCGTCGATGGCAACGTTGCGGCCGACCATGATCAGCCAGGCGGCGGGGTCGCGCGGCGGGCCCTTCTCGGGCCAGGTCCTGAGCGCCCGCAGGCAGGCGTCCTGGAAGGCCTCCTCGGCGATGTCGAGGTCGCGAAAATAGCGCAGCAGCGCGCTGACCGCCTGGGGGCGGGCGGATGTGAGGGCCGCATCGATCCAGGCGAGGTCGGTCATTTGGCGGGCTCTCCCGGTGTATAATAGCCGATGGGGCGCAGTTCATAGGCGCCGCTGCCGCCGTGCGCGGCGACGAGTTCCTTTGTGGTCTGCAGCGCCTCTTCCAGATTGGCGCATTCCACGACGAAGAAGCCGAGAAGCTGTTCCTTGGTTTCAGCAAAGGGCCCGTCGATGACCAGGGCTTCGCGGCCTTTGCGGACGGTTGTGGCCGCGGTGGTGGGCAGCAGGCGGGCGACCGGCCCGAGGCGCCCCTGCGCGGTGAGCTTCTGCTGAACCGCGCCGAGCCGAGCCATCACGGCGTCGTCTTCTTCCTTCGACCAGGCGCAGACTACGTCTTCGGAATCGTAGCAGAGGATAGCGTACAGCATGCAGACCTCGTCCTTCTAACAAGACGAACCATTATGCCGTGTCCCGACAGGGGCTCGAAGCATTTTGTCCGCCATGGGGCACCTGGCGGACCCGCTTGGCGCCCTCGGAAACTGCCGTGAGTTTCCGCCAGGGCTGAGGAGAAAATTAACCATAACCGCGTAAATCTCGACGCGTAGTGGACACGCCGACGGGGAAGCCATCGAGAGGAGCCCGCAATGAGTGGATCGCGCGTCGTCCAGGCCCGACCGGGTGACTGGCACATTCCGAGTTCAAAGCCCGACGAAATGATGGCAACCGCCGTGCTGCTTTTGCGGGATGCGGAGGCGCTGAACGATACGGGCTGCGGCAGTCAATATCTGCTTCTCATCCACTCCGTCGAAGTCGCACTAAAGAGCTACTTGCTTCGCAACTCTGCGACTATGGAGGAGATCCGAAGCTTTGGCCGCGACATTTCGCGGTTGCTGGCCGAGGCACGCAAGCACGGGTTGACGACGTCCCATTCGCTCACGGACAATGTCGTATTCCGGCTGAAGAAGAGCGCCGAACGCATCGACGCTCGCTGCGACTTCTCGTTCGAAACCCTGCCGCCAGCCTGTGATGCGATCCCGATTGCATGGTCCCTGCTCAGGGACGCAGCGGGGAAACCGCGAACGGCAGCAACATTGGTCCGCACCGTCCCGGCAGCGCGATACCAGGCAGCTCCCGCCGCCTGATACGCGGACTCCTCGAACGCCGGCCTGAGGGAAGGGCGACGATCCGCGTGTTGTGGCGCGCCCCCGAAGACTCTACCTAGCCGGCGTGTCGTCCTCCCCGCCCCTCCTGAGCCTCAAAGGCATATCGCTGACCTTTGGCGGCGCGCCGCTCCTGTCCGATGTCGAGCTGACTGTCGGGGAGGGCGAGCGCATGGCGCTTGTCGGGCGCAACGGATCCGGCAAGTCGACGCTGCTGAAGATTGTCTCCGGCACGGTCGAGGCCGACCGCGGCGAGCGGGTGCTGCGCTCGGGCACGACGGTGCGCTACATGGCGCAGGAGCCGGACACCGCCGGCTTCGAGACGACGCTGGCCTATGCCGAAGCCGGGCTGGCCCCGGGCGACGACCCCTACCGAGCGCAATACCTTCTGGAGGCACTCGGGCTGACAGGTACGGAAAACCCGAAAAATCTGTCGGGCGGCGAGGCGCGCCGGGCGGGTTTGGCACGGGCCCTGGCGCCTGATCCCGACGTGCTCATCCTCGACGAGCCCACCAACCACCTGGACCTGCCGGCGATCGAATGGCTGGAAAGCGAGCTGTCACGCATGCGCTCGGCCATCGTGCTGGTCAGCCACGACCGCCGCTTCCTGCAGAACCTGTCGCGCACCACGCTTTGGCTCGACCGCGGACAAGTCCGCCGGCTGGAGCGAGGCTTCGGCGAATTCGAGTCCTGGCGCGACACGGTTCTAGAAGAGGAGGAACGCGACCGGCACAAGCTGGACCGAAAGATCCTCGCGGAGCTCGACTGGGTCCGCTACGGCGTGACGGCACGGCGCAAGCGCAACCAGGGCCGCATGCGCGCGCTGCAGGACATGCGGCAGCAACGGCGCGACCAGCGGCGGGCATCCGGCGCGGTGAAGTTCACCGTCACCGCGGGGGAGGCTTCCGGCAAGCTGGTTATCGAGGCGACGGGCATCAGCAAGCGCCTGGGCGACAGGACGCTGGTGCGGGATTTCTCCATCCGGGTCGCGCGCGGCGACCGGCTCGGCATCGTCGGTCCGAACGGTGCCGGCAAGACGACCTTGCTCAACATTCTGACCGGAGCGGCGGAGCCGGACAGCGGCACGGTGCGGCTGGGGGCAAACCTGGAGATCGCCTCGCTTGACCAGCGGCGGGCCAGCCTTGACCCCACGACCACCCTGAAGGAGGCGCTGACACGCGGTCGCGGCGACAACGTCATGGTCGGCGGCCAGCCGCGCCATGTGGTCAGCTACATGAAGGATTTCCTGTTCGCGCCCGAACAGGCGGGGCAACCGGTCGGCGCGCTGTCCGGCGGCGAAAGGGGCCGGCTTATGCTGGCGCGGGCGCTCAGCCACCCGTCTAACCTGCTGGTGCTCGACGAGCCAACCAACGACCTCGACCTGGAAACGCTGGACCTGCTGCAGGAAGCGGTGGCGGATTTCCCCGGGACGGTGATCCTGGTCAGCCACGACCGCGATTTTCTGGATCGCACGGTGACCTCTCTGCTGGCCGCGGAGGGCGACGGGCGCTGGACCGAATATGCCGGCGGCTACTCCGATATGCTCCTGCAGAGGCGCGAGCGGCCCGCAGCGGAACCTGCGAAGGAGGCGGGAACGCCAGGCAAGGCGGCACAGACCCCGACGGCGAAGCCCGCCACGGTTGCCACTGCCCGAAAGCGGCTCAGCTTCAACGAGCAGCACGCGCTGAAGACGCTACCGGTGCAAATGGAGAAGCTGCAGGCCGACATCGCGGCGCTTCGGAAACGGCTGGCCGACCCGGCCCTTTTCGGACGCGACCCGGCCGCCTTCAACAAGGGCGCGGCCGAGCTGGCCGCCGCTGAGGCCGCGCTCGAGGCGTCCGAGGAGGAATGGCTGCGGCTTGAGCTTCTGCGCGAAGAGGTGGATGGTTAGCCCGGGTCGGCTGAGGAGCGAGTCGGGGTGGAAAAGTTCGATTTTGCTGCCCGGCTCTTCTTCGGATTCATTGCGCTTTGCCTCGTCATCCTGTCCGGCGGATTGATCGTTTATGCCGGCATCGAGCTGGTAAACGCATTCAGTGCTCCCGAATACGACATCGGCCGCTCGCTGCTAGACTCCGTTGGCTACATGGTCATCGCCATCGCCGTCTTCGAGGTGGCGAAGTACATCCTGGAGGAAGAAGCGCTCGACCCGACCGAGATGCGCCACACGGGGGAAGCCCGGCGCAGCATCACCAAGTTCGTGTCGACCATCATCATCGCGGTGTTCCTGGAGGCGCTGGTCGCCATTTTCCAGGCCAGCAAGGGGGATGACCTTGCAATGATGCTCTACCCGACGCTGCTCTTGTTCGCCTGCGTATCGCTCATCGTTGGCCTTGGTCTTTACCAGCGGCTGAGCGCATCGGCGGAGCAGGAGGTGCGCAAATCCCCGGAAGCGGCGGCGGAAGAACGCGCCGCGCTGGACAAGCACTGAACTGCGCCAGCCTGAATAATGGCGGCCGTGGCTGGGGGATCACAGCCTTTCCACAATTGTTGCGCTAGGTTCTGGGTCAACCAAGTCTTGCACCGGATTCGCCCATGTCTGAACTGAGCCGCCGCGCTTTCCTGAGGGACAGCTCCGTGCTTGGCGCCGCCCTCCTCCTGGCGGGCTGCGCCACTTCGGGGACGACCACCGATCCATTGGTCCCGCCGCCGGCCAGCGGTCCCGGTTCGGATGTGTTCGGAACCGGCGGGGCGGACGGCAACCTTGCCCTGATGTACGGGCCGGTGCCGAATGAGAAATTCCCGATCGCCGCCGTCGACCTCACCAAGGTCGATCCCGCTTTCCTGCGCGCAGAGGTCGATTACTGGACGGAGGAAAAGCCGGGCACCATCGTCGTCGATCCGACGGCCCACTACCTCTACCACGTGCAGCCCAACAGGCGGGCCATGCGCTACGGCGTCGGCGTCGGCAAGCAGGGCTTCGAGTGGAACGGCACGGCGACAATCAATTCCAAGCAGGAATGGCCGGACTGGTACCCGCCGGCCGAGATGATCGCGCGGCGTCCCGACATCCAGCCGCAATTGGTGCAGCTGCAGAGCGGGGTCGGCGTGCCGGGCGGCCTGCGCAACCCGATCGGCGCTCGCGGGCTTTACCTCTGGCAGGGCGGCAAGGACACGCTCTACCGCATCCACGGCACCACCGAGCCGCACACGATCGGGCAGAGCGTCTCGTCCGGCTGCATTCGCATGATCAACCAGGACGTAATCCACCTCTACGACCGTGTGCCGATCGGCACCGAGGTGAAGGTGCTGCCGGCCGGGACGACCGCCGTAGGCTGATCGCAGCTGGTCCGCTCGCCGGACCACTTTGCGAACTGATAACGGCGGCGACGGGGAACCGGCGCCGCCCTTTTCTTGTCGGGTTCAGGCTGCGGCCTGAAGCCCCACTTCGTTGGCTTGATCGCGCCTTTCGCCGGTCGCCAGCCAGTGGGCGCAATCGGGACCGAGATTGCGCAGGGCCATCTCCTCGTATTTCCGGCTCTCCTCGGCGCTGAGAACGTCGCGCCAGCGGCCGTTGGTCCCCTTGTTGATGAAGGTCTTGGCGCCGCCCTCCCAGACCGCTCCGCCCAGAGGCGCGGCGAGCTCGGCGTGCGCCTTCATGTAATCGAAGCTGCAGTGCTCGAAGATGGCGGGCCAACGCTCCTCGTCGACCTGAACCTCGAGGAACTCGGCGATGCGCCGGATCTGCCCCTCCATGTCCGCCTTCAGATCGGCGAAGTGGATGAGCATGACGTTCGGCAGGTGGCGGATCTCCCACCAGGACCGAATGTTCTCCCAGAACGGCCAGAACGGGTGACCGTCGCGGTCGAGCCAGTCGTGGTAATACTGGTGAATCGATGCGGGCGGCGGCTCGATCGGGGGGCCGACGCGGCCGGGCGTGTCGTTCAAGGCCGCGTACCAGAGGTCGTTGGCGTTGACGTGGTGGTTGTACATGCTCCACACGACGTCGCGCCCATCGCGGCCGATATAGATGTACTTGGCTTCCGGCGAGAAGACGAGCGCGTCGACCGGCAGGTGGGTCTTCAGGAACCGCCTCCCCTGCTGCGCCTCGACCATCGGCAGCTTAATTTCCTTCGGTGGAACGCGGAGGTCGAGCCACGGCGACAGCTCCGCCACATTGATGCCCTCGGCGCCGTTATGAAGCAGTTGCCCGACGATCTGCTGCGTCCAGGTCGTGCCCGACTTTGCATAGGTGCCGACGATCACGTCGTCGGGGCGGAACCGGAAGTCATTCCAGATGGTGGAATCGAAGTGGTGGTTGTGCATCTCGCGCTGCTTGCGCGGCCACCGGATGGTTTGAGTCGTCATGCCAGCTCTCCCTTGCGGAAATCGCGAGCGAGAGATGGCGGGAGACGGTTTCGGGATTTCTGCGCGGCAGCAGGGAAACAGTTTCGTGCGTGCGCTCTCTGCTACGGAGTACCTGCTTCAGCGAAACAAATGCCGCGGAGCAGCGAGGGCGCGAAACGTTGGCGGGTTCAGTCCACCTTATCCACGGAATGCGCCTGGAGCTGCATGTAGAGGCCCTCGCCGATGCGGTCGAGGAGCTCCAATTGGCTCTCGAGGAAGTCGATGTGGCCCTCCTCGTCGGCCAGAAGTTCCTCGAACAGGTTCTTGGTGACGTAGTCGCGCACGTTCTCGCAGACGTCGCGGGCCTCGCGATAGTTCTCGACCGCGTCGTATTCGCCGGCCAAGTCGGCCTGCAGCACCTCGCGGATGTTCTGGCCGATGCGCAAGGGCGCCACCGTCTGCAGGTTCGGATGGCCTTCCAGGAAGATGATGCGCTCGATCAGCCGGTCAGCGTGGTGCATCTCCTCGATTGATTCTTCCCGCTCCTTCTTGGCGAACTTGGTGAAGCCCCAGTCCTCGGTCAGCCGGTAGTGCAGCCAGTATTGGTTGACCGCGCCTAGCTCCAGTCGCAGCGCCTGGTTCAGCCGTTCGATGACGCTTGGGTCGCCCTTCATGATCGCCTCTCTGATTGCACGACCGTTGTAAGGCAAGGACGCCGTGCGGCAAACCGGCGGCGAATTCAGGCCGCGGGGTCGATCACGTCCTGGCCGTCTTCCTCGGCCGGGGAGAACTCGCCGCGCTCGATCAGCTTGCGCACCGCCGTGCCGTGCTCGACCAGGATGCGGGTGACCTGCGGAAAGCATCCGCAGCACCGACCGCGCCGGCCAAGCCGATGATAAAGAAGGTTCGGGGTGAGCACCGCGTAGGGATCGTCGGCGAGGATGCGCTCAATCACCTGCTCGAGATCCCGGCGCGTGATGATGTTGCAGGAACAGACGATCATGCGAGAAACGGCATTGGCGCGACGAGCGCGGCTCTTTCGGTACGCCCAGCCCACAAATGACGGCTGATCCGGAATTTGCAAGCGCAAGCAAGCGAGCGCGGCTCCCGGTCGCGGCCAGAGCTACACAAGCGGACTGCGACAGCCTACATGGAGGAACAATTCGTTGTCGCGGACGTGGGCAGGTTGCCTGCAGGTCCGTACTGCTTCCGAACGGATCTCACCTTGACCGACGCTCTTTTGATCCCCGCTGCGCCAGCTGCTGACGCGCCTTCCCCCGGCGCGGTCACTCCGGTCCTTGCCGACGGTGATTTCCGTTCGCGCCGCTCCTTTGCGATTATCTCGCATCCGGACGCCGGCAAGACCACACTGACTGAAAAGCTGCTTCTGAAGGGCGGCGCCATCCGCATGGCCGGCGCCGTTCGCGCGCGCGGCGAGCAGCGGCGGACGCGCTCCGACTGGATGCAGATCGAGCGCGAGCGCGGCATCTCCGTGTCTTCGACCGTAATGCGCTTCGAGCGCGATGGTTATGTCTTCAACCTGCTCGACACGCCGGGCCACGAGGACTTTTCCGAGGACACTTACCGGACGCTGACGGCGGTCGATTCCGCCATCATGGTGATCGACGCGGCCAAGGGGATCGAGAGCCAGACGCGAAAACTCTTCGAGGTGTGCCGGCTGCGCGACATCCCGATCATCACCTTCATCAACAAGATCGACCGCGAGGGCCGCCACCCCTTCGAGCTCCTGGACGAGATCGAGGCGAACCTGGCGCTGGACGCGGCGCCGGTTTCGTGGCCGGTCGGCATGGGCACCGACTTCTTCGGCGCGTTCGACCTCAGGACAAACCGGCTGCTCACCTCCTCGCATGGGCGCGGCGGAGCATTCGACCGCGAACTGCAGTTCGACGGGCCGGACGATCCGGGGATCGCGGCACACGTCAGCCCGCAGGTTCTGGAGGAGTTCCGGGACAGCCTTTCTCTGGCGCGAGATGGCTATTCGACCTTTGACCTGGAGTCCTTCCGCGAAGGGCACCTGACGCCCGTGATCTTCGGTAGCGCGCTGCGCGATTATTCTGTCGAGGAGCTCCTCCGGCTGATCGCCGACTTCGCACCGCCGCCGCGGCCGCAGCCGAGCAAGACGGGGATTGTCGACCCGACCGACAAGGGCGTTTCGGGTTTTGTGTTCAAGGTCCAGGCCAACATGGACCCCAACCACCGCGACCGCATCGCGTTCCTGCGGCTGTGCTCGGGAAAGTTCCGGCGCGGCATGAAGCTCAACCATGTGCGCACCGGCAAGGCGTTGACCGTTCATTCGCCGATGCTGTTCTTCGGCCAGGAGCGGCAAGTCGCCGAGGACGCGGTTGCCGGCGACGTGATCGGCATCCCCAACCATGGCTCGCTGCGGGTTGGCGACACGCTGGCGGAGGAGGACATCCGCTTCACCGGTCTTCCGGCCTTCGCGCCGGAGGTGCTGCGCCGCGTGCTGCACGGCGAGTCCGGCAAGGTGAAGCAGGTCCGCAGCGCGCTGGAGGACCTGGCCGAGGAGGGCCTTTTGCAGGTGTTCAAGCCGCTGCTCGGCGGCCACTGGATCGTCGGCGTGGTCGGCATCCTGCAACTCGACGTGCTGAAGTCGCGCGTGGCCGGCGAATACGGCGCGCCGATCGATCTGGAGTCGATCCCCTACCAGACGGCGCGCTGGGTGACCTCGAAGACCGGCGACGCCGCTCTCGAGCCGTTCAAGGCGGAGAATCGCTCCAGCCTGGCGGAAGACCGCGATGGGCGGCTCGTCTTCCTGGCCCGTAACTCCTGGGAACTGGACAATATCGCCAAGCGCTACCCGGACCTCCTGTTCCGAGACACTTGCGAACTGGTGAGCTAGGCAGTCAGCACAACCTTGACGCTCTGCGACCGGTCGAGGGCGAGGCGGAACGCCTCCGGCGCCTGGGAGAGCGGCCGTTCCGCCGTGACGAGTCGCAGGACGTCGACCTTGCCGGCCACAATGAGATCCACGGCCGTCGAAAACTCCTGGGCGAAACGGAAGCTACCCTTCAGGTCCAGCTCCTTTGACATGACGGCATTGGCAGGCGCCTGAATCTGACCTCCGGGCAGGTTGCCGACCTGAACCACCGTGCCGCCGCGGCGAACGCTGGCGATGGCCGAGGCGAGCCCGGCCGGGGTGCCGGAAATCTCGAAAGCCACGTCGAACTGGCGGTCCGCGGCGAGACTTTTGAGTTCGTTGTCGCCGGCAGAGATATCGACCACGCGGTCGGCACCAAGCTCCTTGGCAAAGGCCAATGGCGCCGCCGCGATATCCACCACGGTCACTTCGCTGGCGCCGGCGAGCTTGGCGGAAAGCAGGGTCAAGAGCCCGATCGGACCGGCGCCGAAGAGAACAACCTTTCGCCCACTGATGTCGCCGGCGCGCGCCACCGCATGCAGGCAGACCGCAAGCGGCTCAGCCAGCGCCGCCGCCGCGAACGGCAGGTCGTTGGGCACCTTCACGCATTGCTGCGGAGTGGCGTCGAAGATGCTGGCGAAACCGCCCTGCATATGCGGCGTCTTGGACGCCGATCCCATGAAGTAGATGTTGTCGCAAAGATTGGCCCGGCCCTCGCGGCAGCGGACGCAATGGCCGCACCAGCGCGACGGGTTCACCGCCACGCGGTCGCCGACCGCGAGCCCCGGCGCATCCCCGCCGATCTCGACGATCTCGCCGGCCACCTCGTGGCCGAGGACGAGCGGCGAGGTGACCACGAAGTCGCCGGTCCGGGCGTGGCGGAAATAGTGCATGTCCGAGCCGCAGATGCCGCCGGCGCCGAAGCGGACGCGGATCATCCCGTCGGCCAGCGGCTCGAGCGAGCTCTCCACCATGCGCAGATCCTCCGGGCCATGCAGGGTCGCGGCGAAGGAATTGGTCATCGGAGAAGTCCCATTTGCGCCGGCAGCCAAAGGGTGATCGCCGGGATGAAGGTGATCGCAATCAGCGCGATGAACAGCGGGACCAGCCACGGCAGGATGGCCCGCGTGGTTCGCTCGACGGATAGGCCGGCAACGCGCGACAGCACGAACAGCACCATCCCGAGCGGCGGATGGAGCAGGCCGATCATCAGGTTCAGTGTCAGGATCAAGCCGAAATGGACCGGGTCGATGCCGAGCCGCAGCACAATGGGCAGGAGGATAGGGACCAGGATGGTGATCGCGGCGATGGTGTCTAGAAAGCAGCCGACGAACAGCACCAGGAGGTTCACCAGGATCAGGAAGACCCACTTGTTTTCGGTGATCGAGAGGATCAGGTCGGACAGGAGCTGCGCCGCCTGACTGACGGTGAGGAGCCACGCGAACACCGATGCAGCGGTCACTATGAACAGAACGGACGCCGTGGTCTCAATCGTATCGAAGCCCGCCTTGGCCAGCGTCGCGAAGGTCATGGTGCGGTAGCGCACGAGCCCGAGGAACAGCGACCAGATCACCGCGGCGACGGCGGCTTCCGTCGGCGTAAACCAGCCGAGCACCATGCCGCCGATCAGGATGACCGGCGTCATCAGCGCCATCACGGCGGAGAAATCGAAGTACCAGTCGACGGCGAGCAGCACGGCCAGTGCGATACCGACGGAAAGGTTGAGCGAAAGGCCAAGCTGAACCAGGACGTAGATGAGCAGCGGGATGGCAATGACCATGCCGATCTCAATCGAGGCCGCGCCGAGCTTCCTCAGATCGAAAGGCGCATCCGATCCCCAGCCCTTGCGGTGGGCCATGATCGCCACGGTGACCATCATCAGCAGGGTCATCACCACGCCGGGCAGGATGCCGGCCATGAACAGCGCGCCGATGGAGACGTTGGCCATCATGCCGTAGATGACGAACGGCAGCGATGGCGGGAAGATCGGCCCAAGCGTCGCCGATACGGCGGTGACCCCGACCGCCGCCTCGACCGGATAGCCGTGGTCCTTCATCGCCTTGATCTCGATGGTCCCAATGCCGGCGGCGTCGGCCAGAGCGGTGCCGGACATTCCGGAAAAGATGACGGACCCGATGATATTGACCTGGGCCAGGCCACCCTTCATCCAGCCGACCAGCGCTACCGCAAAGGCGTAGATTCGGCCGGTGACGCCGGCGACGTTCATCAGGTTGCCGGCGAGGATGAAGAAGGGCACGGCGAGCAGCGGAAAGCTTTCCACGCCAGCGATCATGCGCTGCGCGACGATGATGTCGGGGGCCACGCCGTAGATGACGAGGTAGAGCACGGATGCCACCGCCATGGACACGGCGACGGGCACGCCGATCAGCATCAGCGCCAGGAATGAGCCAATCAGGAGGGCCATGGGCTATTCGTTGATGTTGTCGAGGGCGTCGGGCCGCTCGAGTGTCGAATAACCTCGCCTGAGGTCTCCGACGAAAACCTGAATCGCGCGCAATAGCATCAGGGCGAAGCCGGCCAGCACCGTGTAGAACACAATGTTGCGCGGCAGGTCGATAGTGACCATCCGTTCGTCGGCGACGATCGCCACATAGCGCCAGAACAGGATCGTGGCGTAGGCGAAGAACGCGATGGTGACGATCTCGACGAAGCTCGCCAGGACGCGCCCAACGGGCGGCGGCAGGTAGTGATAGAGGACGTCGACTCGGATGTGTCGTGACATCCGAACGCACATCACCGAGCCGAGGAAGACCACCACGACCAGGCAGTTGATGGCGATCTCCTCGGTCCAGGCAAGGCTGTTGTTGAGAACATAGCGGGTGAAGAACTGCAGGAACACAAAGCCGGCCATGCCCCAGAACACGACCAGGGTGACCCAGTCCTCGACGGCATAGCGCTTCAGGTCGACGGCGACCGCTTCTTCCTCGAAGGCGTGCGCGATCTCCTCGGCGGTAACCTGGGCGTGCGGCTCCTCGGCCACGGGATGCTCCGGGATGCGGGGCGGAACGGAGGTGCGGAGCCGGCGTGGGACGCCGGCCCCTGTAGTTGCTGCCTATTGCACGGCGCGAATGGCTTCCCAGTCTTCCTTCGTATAGCCGAGCTCCTCGAAGGTGGTCTTCTCCATGACCGCCTTCTCGAAATCGGCTTTGTCGGCGTCCACGATCGTGAGGCCGCGCTCCTTGAAGGTCTGCACCAGTTCGTTCTCGCGCTCGACGATGATCTTGGTGGCGCGCGCTGCGGCCTCCTGCATCACTTCAGTGAAGATCGCCTTGTCGGCATCCGACAGCTGGGCCCACACGGTCTTGGACACGATCGTGTTGAGGTGGTCGACGATGTGGCCGGTCAGATTGATGTGTGTCTGGACTTCGTAGAACTTCTTGGCATCGATCGTGGTGAGCGGGTTCTCCTGCGCTTCGACGGTACCGTTCTGCAGGGCCAGATAGACTTCGGCGAAGGCGATCGGCGCGGTGTTTGCGCCGCAGGCGCGGGGCATCGCCAGGTAGGCCGGCACGTCCGGGACACGGATCTTCAGGCCCTGCATGTCGGCGCATTTGGCAATCGGCTTGTTGGAGGTGGCATGCCGCGTGCCGTAATAGGTCGTGGCCGTGATATGATGGCCACTGGCCTCCTCGTAACCGGCGGTCAGCTCTTTGTATTTGTCGCTCTTGGCGTAGGCCAGCAGGTGATCGGCGCCACGGAAGATGTAGGGGAAATAGGTGACCCCGATGCGCGGGAATTCCCGGGCGGCGAAGCTCGATCCGGAGACGATGATGTCGACCGTGCCGAGGGTCAGCCCCTGGTTGATATCGGCTTCCTTGCCGAGCTGCGAGGCCGGGAACACGTCGATGTGGTAGCGGCCTTCCGTGCGCTTCTCGATCTCCCCGGCCGCCCAGACGGATTCCGTATGGAAGGGCTCGACGGTCTCGTAGACGTGAGCCCATTTCAGATTGGTCTGCGCCGCGGATGTGCCGAGACTGAACGCCAGCGCTGCGGCTGCTCCGAATACGGTACCGATCTTCGTCAGCATGCGGCTTCCTCCCTTATTGTTTTACCGCCGCACGACGGGCGCGGCCTCCCATTAGATAGCGCGCTGCGCACAGTGGCAACCGGTTAGGCCGAGCGGTGGGCTACAGCCAAGGAGTCGGCCGAATTCAAGCCTCGCCGGCGATCGCCATGTCGAATATCCGGGTGGCGCCCTCCTTCGTCAGCGGCACGGGGTTGCCGCCGGCGGTTGGGTCGACGACCGCCATGTCGGCGATGAGGTCACGGCGGCTGCCATCCACCTTCAGGCCGTCCAGCGCATGCGGCACGGCAATATCCCGGCGCAGCTGCAGCACGGCTTGCAGAAAGCCCTCGAACCCTCCGGATATGCCGAGATAGGCCGCCAGGCGCTGGATCTTGGGCTCGATCGTCGGCCGGTTGAACTGAAGAACGTAGGGCATGAACACCGCGTTGGTCATTCCGTGGTGCGTGTCGTAGAGAGAGCCGACCGGGTGTGACAGCGAATGGATCGCGCCGAGTCCCTTCTGGAAGGCCGCCGCGCCCATCGCCGCGGCGCTCATCATGTGGGCGCGGGCTTCCAGGTCGGAGCCATTGCGGAAGGCCCTCGGGAGGTTCTCGAAAACGAGCCGCATACCCTCAAGCGCGATCCCTTCGGCAACGGGGTGATAGGACGGCGAGCAATAAGCCTCCAGGCAGTGCGCCAGGGCGTCCATGCCGGTTCCTGCCGTGATGAAAGGCGGCATGCCGACGGTGAGCTCCGGATCGCAGATCACCACCTTGGGCATCATCTTCGGGTGGAAGATGACCTTCTTGGTGCGGGTCGCCTCGTCTGTGACCACCCCGGCGCGGCCGACTTCCGACCCGGTGCCGGCGGTTGTCGGTACCGCCACGATAGGGGCGATCGCGTCAGGGGTGGCGCGGGTCCACCAATCGCCGATATCCTCAAAATCCCAGGCCGGCCGGGTCTGGCCGGCCATGAAGGCGACGAGCTTGCCCATGTCGAGGCCTGAGCCGCCGCCGAAGGCGATCACGCCGTCGTGCCCACCCGAGCGGAAGGCTTCGACGCCGGCGGTGAGGTTGGATTCCACGGGGTTGGGTTTGACCTCCGAAAACAGCCCCGTATCGACCCCGGCGTTAGCAAGAAGCTCGAGCGCTCGCCGCGTGACGTCGAGCTTCGCCAGACCGGCATCGGTGACCAACAGCGGCCGCAAAATCCCCGCGGCGTGGCAGGCGTCCGGCAGTTCGGTGATCCTGCCCGCGCCGAAGCGGATCGCGGTGGGATAATTCCAGTTGGCGACGAGTTTGGTCATGCTTGTTCTTCTTCAGGGGGCGTCTGGATGGCGGGTTTCAACCGACATCCCGCAGGTGAAAACTCTTGGGCCGGGTCATCGCCGCGTAGCCCAGATGCGAGAGCGCGGCGCCGCGCCCGGTGTCCTTGACGCCGGTCCAGGCGAGCGCCGGGTCGAGGTAGTCGCAGCGGTTGGCGAACACCGTACCCGTTTCGATCCGCTCGCCCAGTTCCGCCGCGCAATCCAGGTCCGTCGTCCAGATCGAGGCGGTCAGCCCATAGGGGCTGTCGTTCATCAGCTGGATTGCCTCATCGTCGTCGCGCACCTTCAAGATGCCGACCACAGGCCCAAAGCTTTCCTCGCGCATGATCGCCATCTGGTGATCGACATTCGTGAGCACCTGCGGCGCCAGGTAGGGAGAGCCGGGGCGGTCCTCCGGCACGTCCATCTGGAGGTGGGAGCGGGCGCCCTTGCGCAGGGCTTCCGCGGTCTGCCCGCGCACGTGATCGGCAAAACTGGCGCGTGCCATCGGCCCGATCGTCGTGTCCGGGTCGAGGGGATTGCCGACCACGTATTTGCGGGCGAGATCGACGAAGCCCTCCACGAACGGCTCGAACACCCGCTCGTGGACATAGATGCGCTCGATGCCGCAGCAGCTCTGGCCGGAATTGAAGAACGAGCCGTCGACGAGGTTCTCCACCGCATGCTCCAGGCGGACATCCTCGCGCACATAGGCGGGGTCCTTGCCGCCAAGTTCCAGGCCGAGAGAGGTGAACGTTCCGGCCGCGGCGCGTTCGACCGCTCGCCCGCCGGCGACGGAACCGGTGAAGCTCACATGATCGACCTCGCCCGACCCGATCAGCCGCTCGCTCTGCTCGTGGCTGAGCACCAGGTTCTGGAACAAGCCGCGCGGCAGGGCGGCGCGCTCGGCCGCCGCCTGGAACCGCTCACCGACCAGGAGTGTCTGCGCCGCATGCTTCAACAGGACGGCGTTGCCGGCCATCAGCCCCGGAAAAACGGAATTGACGGCGGTCAGATACGGGTAGTTCCAGGGCGCGATCACCAGGACGACGCCGAGCGGCTCGCGCTTGATGGAGCGGCGAATCCCGTCCACCGGGGCGTGAACGCGTGGCGCCAGCGCCTCGTCGGCAATGCCGACCATGTAGCGGACACGCTCTTCGACGCCGCGCCGTTCTCCGCCGTAGCGCACTGGACGGCCCATCTGCCAGGCCAGCTCCGGCACGATCTCCTCGTTCATGGCGAGAAGCGCGTCCAGGAAGGCAAGACAGAACCCGGCCCGTTCGGCGATGGGCCGTCGCGCCCACTCCACCTGTGCGGCGCGGGCGCGCGAGACGGCAGCGCTGATAGCCGCGTCGCTGGCGTGCGGACGCTCGGCATAAACCGAGCCGTCGACGGGTGAGATGATCTGGACTGAGTTCACGTGCATTCCAAGGCGGCAAGTCGTGCCGGGTTACCGCTCCCCTACCCTCGCCACAAGGGGGAGGCGGTCGGCGGTATGCTCAATACCGCTCAAACCCCCGCTTCAGCTCCCAGTCGGTGACCCGGCGGTCGTATTCGAACTGCTCCCAGCGCGCCGTGTGGACGTAGTGGTCGATCACGGCATCGCCGAAGGCGCGGCGCAGCATGGCCGAGCCCTCAAGGTGCACGATCGCTTCCCGCAGGGTTTTGGGGATCTCGCGCAGTTGCGCGCCATGGTAAGCGTCACCAACGAAGGCGGGTTCGAGTTCGAGGTCTTCCTCGATGCCGGCCAGTCCGGCGGCAAGCAACGCCGCGATGGCAAGGTAGGGGTTGAGGTCGGCGCCGCCGATGCGGCACTCCACGCGGATGCCCTTGGAAGCTTCGGCGCAGAGGCGGAATCCGGCGGTGCGATTGTCGCGGCTCCAGATCGCCTTCGTCGGCGCAAAGGTTCCGACCTGGAAGCGCTTGTAGGAGTTGATGTAGGGCGCCAGGAACCAGGTGATCTCGGCGGCATATTTGAGCTTGCCGGCCATGAACTGCCGCATCAGCGGCGAGATGCCGTGCTCGGCCCCTTTGTCGAGAAAGAGAGGCGTCTTGCCCGCCATGTCCCACAGAGAGGCGTGGATGTGGCTGGACGAGCCCGCCAGGCCGTAGTCCCACTTCGACATAAAGGTGACAGCCTTGCCGAGCCCGTAGGCGATTTCCTTCACGCCGTTCTTCAGGATCGCGTGCCGGTCGGCCGTTTCCAGCGCATCGGCATAGCGGACGTTGATCTCTTCCTGTCCTGGGCCCCACTCGCCCTTGGAGTTCTCCACCGGGATGCCGGCGCCCTGCAGGCCCTTGCGGATGGCCCGCATGACCGGCTCTTCCTTGGTGGTCTGCAGGATGTGGTAATCCTGGATGTAGGAGCCGGCCGTTTTCAGGCCGCCATAGCGCTTCTCCGCGGCGCTCTCGAACGTCTCGTCGAACAGGTAGAATTCCAGCTCGGTGGCGACCAGGGCGCGCATGTCGCGTTCGGCGAGGCGGGCCACCTGGCGCTTGAGGATCCCGCGCGGGCTATGGCCGAGGTCGTCATGCGTGTGATGGTCAAGGATGTCGCAGAGGACCAGCGCGGTCCCTTCCAGCCAGGGGATCAGGCGCAAGGTCGTCAGGTCCGGCTTCATGACGAAGTCGCCGTAGCCTTTTTCCCAATTGGCGGCGGCGTAGCCGGGGACCGGCTCCATATCGATATCGTTGGCCAGGAGGTAGTCGCAGCCGTGCGTCTCGTCGTGTGCGGATTCCAGGAAATACTCCGCCTGGAAACGCTTGCCGATAAGTCGGCCCTGCATGTCCACGAAGCAGACGAGCACGGTGTCAATGGCGCCGTCAGTAACGGCGGTCTTGAGTTGGTCGAAGGAGAGATTGCCGGGCATGAGTTACTCTGAACGAGAGGCCGGCGGCTGACCCGCCGGCCTGCGGGGCGGGACGGCGACCTTACTTGGCGACAGCTGCCCTGCCTACGCCGTCATGGGCGTGTTCGAGCGCGAACTCCTCCTCCGGTGACAGGATGAGGCGACGGCGCCCGTGCAGGGCGAAGTACAGGATCCCGATCGCGAACCAGATCGCCACGCCGATGACGCCCTGCCGGTAGACCGGGTCGGAAAGCTGATACAGGATCGTAACGAGGGCGATGACGATGGTCAGCGCTGCGCCGGGGACGCCGAGAGGGCTGCGGTATGGCCGTTGGATGTGCGGCTGGTTGCGGCGCAGCAGGATGAACGACAAGGCCTGGAGGACGTAGGAGCACATGGCGCCGAACACCGCCATGTTGAGCAGCGTGCCGCCGATGATGGTGCCGCCGGTCTCCGCGCCGAGCGAGAACCACAGGACGAACATGACGGCGAGTGCGACGATGCTGCCGACGATCATCGCAACGTGGGGCGTCTTATAGCGGCCGTGCGTGACCGAAAAGGCCGACGGGAAATACCCTGCCCTGGACAGCGAGTAGATCTGCCGCCCTTCGGCGAAGATGATGGTGTGGAAGCTGGCGATAAGGCCGACCACGGCGATCAGCGCCAGAACCTTGGCAATGTCTTCGCCGTAAATGGCCCGGAAACCGTCCAGCAGCGGTTCTCCCGAGGTGGCCAGCGCATGCGAGCCGACCCCTGCCACCGACGGGTTGAGCCACAGGATCATGAAGGCGGAGACCACCAGGGTGAACATGCCGGCGATGATGCCGCGCGGCATATCCCGCTTGGGGTCGACCGATTCCTCAGCCGCCAACGGCAGCTGCTCGATCGCCAGGAACAGCCACACGGCGAAGGGGAGCGCGGCGAGCGCCCCGCCGATGCCCATCGGCAGGAACGGGCCGTTGCCGCCGGGCAGGGCCGCGCCGTCCGGGCCGATGTTGAGCGCCCAGCGACTGAAGTCGAGATGGCCGATGGCACTGATCCAGAAGAAGACCAGGCAGCCGAGCGCCAAGAGCGTGACGACCAGCGTGACGCGGAACGACAGCTCCACGCCGAAGATGTTGAGGGCAAGAAAGACAATATAGCCGGCTATCCACCAGAGCGGTTGCAGAGCGGCGGGGGTCTCGAAGATCGCCCCCATGTAGCTGCTGATGAAGAACACGATGACGGCCGGGGTGAGCACGTATTCGACGTTTTCGCAAAGACCCGTGATGAAGCCGCCCCACGGCCCCATCGCTGTGCGGGCGAAGGAATAAGCTGCCCCCGTGTGCGGCAGCGCCGGGCTCATTTCGGCGATGGAGAACACCAGGCCGAGGTACATGATCATGATCAGGATGGAGGCGATCAGCATGCCGCCCCAGCCGCCTGCGCCGAACCCGAAGTTCCAGCCGGAAAAATGACCCGAAATGACTGCGCCGACCCCGAGCGCCCAGAGCGACCAAACGCCGGCATAGCGGCGAAGCCCGCGCTTCTCGAAGTAGTCGGCCTCCGGACGGCGGTAGGCCACCCCGCCGGCCTGCGGCGCTACCGGCGTGCTTCTCCTGGTCTGCGACATTGCCCCCCCTTCCGCGACAAGCGGCATCGCGCTTCTAACGGCCCCTTGGACCCGCGTTGCAGGAGCAATCCTGGCAGGAGGCGTGCCGAAGCAGCCTGATCTGAAGCAGTGCCCCCACTGCCCGACTCGGTTGCAAGCCGGAAAGTTTCCCCCCCGAAGCTTGGCGGAGTTGCCGAAAGGCGTCAATCCGGCGATCAGGAGGCGGCGTCGGGGCCCTGCCCGTGAACCGCCACGAGGGCGCGCACGGTTTCCTCCAGAAGCGGCTGGCCCCCGAAGACCAGGCCCAGTTCGGCGAGGCGGGCGCATTCCATGCGGTTGCGCGGCGCCGGTGGCAGGTCCGGAAGCGGCCCGGAGACCCCGGCCAAGCGCTGCACGATCTCGACCAGGTCGCGGGTGCTGACGACGATGTCGCTGCAGTTGAAGGTCTGGCCGGCGATGCGGAACGGTTCCGCGGTCGCGATCCGCCAGACCGCGTCGGCGACATCGCGGCCGTGCACCTCTCCTCCGACGCGCGGCGGGACGGTTTCACCGCGCAAGGCCCGGCCGACCAGCCCGAACCATTTGCTGTTTTCGACCGGCTCCGTCAGGCCATAGACGCCGGTCGGCCGCAGCGCCGCGACAGGCCAGCCCTCGCCGCCCCAGACCTGGACGAAAGCCTCCAGCGCCGCCTTGGCCGCCCCGTAATTAGTGACAGGGCGCACCGGCTCGGCGTCGGAAATCGGGCCTTCGGCGGTACGCCCGTCAAAAACGGCGCGGCTCGACAGGACGACGCAGCGGCCGACCTGGGCCGAGCGGGCCGCTGCGAGAAGGGCCAGACTGCCGCCCACATTGGCGCTCAAGAAGTTCGGGAGATCGTCGCCCTCGCCGCCGCGATAGCGGCCGGGCAGATGGTGCAGCGCTGCGTGGACGAGGAGATCGGCGCCATGGACGAGCCGCTCGAAGCTGTCCGGGCGGTCGAGGCTGCCCTCGATCCACTCCACCGAAGGCCGCAGGCCGGAGACATCGGACGACAGGCGCCGCCATGCGCGGATCTCAACGCCCTCGTAGGCCAGCCGTTCGACGATGAAACGGCCGACATAGCCGGTCGCCCCCGTGACGGCCGCTCTCAAGGGAGGTGCTCAGGGCATCGGCAACTCAGGCGATGAGGCCCTCCGCTGCGGCCGCCGGCGGCTGCACCGGCAAGTCGTCGGGCGGTGCCTTGCCGTCGAACATTTGCCACCAAAGGTCGATCACCGGGCCGAGCAGGTGCCGCTTGGGGTTCTGCGCCGCCCACGGCTTCTCGTACTGATAGTGGACGACGCGGATGCTCTTCCATACCCACAGTTCCGGCAGGTTGAAGTAGACATACTGCATCGTATTGAACGTGTAGGGCAGCTTGTGCCAGTCCGGGAAAGCGCTTTCTAGGAAGGTCTGGTCGGTCCGGCGCCAGAACACGCCCGGCCGGTCGAGCTGTTTCAGCAGGCCGTCATATGTCGTGCGGCTGGGCCGGGCGACAAAGACACCGGAGTTCAGCCGGTGGAAATCGGCAAGGGTCTCGTAGACGTTGGGGGCGCCGGAGAACTCCGGAAAGTCGAACAGGGCGTCGATCGGCTTCACGACGACGGAATCGGCGTCGAGGAAGACGATCTTGTCCCACTGCTCCAGCTTCCACAGCTCAAGTTTGCAGAAGTTGTCGACGGGATCATGGAAGGCCGGCTTGTTGCCCTTGTTGAAGGGTGCCGCGCGGTGCAGAGCGGCGCGGCTGTGCCGCTCCCGGAACTCGTCGGAAACAGGCGGCTGGCTGACGGGAACGATGAGGCAGCCCTCGCGCTCCAGGTCGTCCAGGTGCTCAGCCTCGGCGGTCGCCAAGACGATCAGGGGCACGTCCGTTCCCGTCCAGCGCAGCGAACGGGCGAGCGCCAATGCACCGAGACCGTATTCCTCGTTGGTGACAAGGGTGGCGTAGGCGCGCGGCCCGGTGCGCGATTGCCCGTCGCCATGGGTGCCGCGCAGGTCAGGAAAGCTCATTCGCGCCCCCAGGCGTCAGGCCGGCCGATTCGTAGCCGACCCCAACTGTCGCCGTTGTTTGTATCACGAAGACAACGGCCCGGCGTGGAAGCGGTTGCGCCGACCGCGCCACGGGCTTGGTTGAGGCGTCTGTCGGCAACCTTGCTCCAGGCTTGGCTCTGGCCGAGCGCTGCCGCGGCGGGTAGTAGAGCCGGCCGACGATCCGCCCGAGAGCTGGTTCGATGAACTTGAAAGAGCGCACCGCATTGATCTCGCTCGTCGCGAGCCTGATCCTTGCGGTGGTGAAGCTGGCCGTCGGATTGATGATCGGCAGCCTTGCGCTCATCACCGACGCACTCCATTCCGGGGTCGACTTCATCGCCACCGGCCTCACGCTGGTTGCCGTGCGCTGGGGCGACAAGCCGCCGGACGCCTCGCATCCTTACGGGCACGGAAAGTTCGAGAACGTCGCAGCGCTGGGCGAAGCGACGCTGCTGCTGCTTCTGGCCGGCGGCGTCATGGTGGAGGCGGTCGACCGCATCACGGTCGGCGAAGCTCCGCCTTCCGTGGGACCGCTGGTGGTCGCGATCATCCTTGTCGAGATCGGCGTGAACGCCTGGCGTGCCCGCCAGCTGCGCCGCGTCGGCCGCGAAACGGCCAGTGCCGCGCTGGAAGCGAACTCGGTCCACTTCACCTCGGATGTGTTCTCCTCGGTGCTCGTGCTTGGCGGGTTCGCACTTGTGGCATACGGCTTCTCCTGGGGCGACCCGGCGGCGGCGATCGCAGTCGCGGTCGTCGTGGCCGGACTGGCGCTCCGGCTGATGATCCGCACCATCAACGCCCTGGTCGATCGCGCTCCGGAGGGCGTGGCCGACATCATCGGCGAGCGCATCCGGGCAGTTCCAGGCGTGCTCGGCGCCGAGGGGCTGCGCCTCAGGTCCGTCGGGTCCCGGCACTTTGTCGAGGCCACGGTCCAGGTTCCCCGCGCGCTCGGGCTGGAACAGCTTGCCTCGATCAGGGACCAGGCAACGGCCGCAACCCGCGGGGTGCTGGCCGGCGCCGAAGTGACCCTTCAGTCCACCCCCGTCTCTCCCAGCGACGAAACGGTGCACGACCGCGTGCTGGTCGTCGCGCTGCGCGAGCGCGTCGCCGTCCACCACATCACGGTGCAGCATCTCGAAGACGGGCTGGCGCTGGCACTGGACCTCGAAGTCGAGGGCAGCCTGCCGATCGCCGACGCGCACGCGATCGCCGACCGGTTGGAGGCCGCCATTCGGCGGGAGTTCGGCCCTGATATCGAGATCGAAACGCACATCGAGCCGCTGGAACCGGAAGCGGCCGATGTCCGCGACACCAGCGAGGCGTTGCGCCAAACCTATACCAACCTCCTGGGCGAAGCTGCGGAGATGGTCGGGCTGTCGGGCATTCACGACGTGCGGCTGCGGCGGAGTTCGCGCGGTTATGTGCTGGTCGCCCATTGCCGGTCCGAGCCGTCCGCCACGGTGGAAAGCGTGCACCGCAAGGTTGACGATCTGGAACGGTTCATGCGCGACCGCCACCCCGGGATCGCGCGCATCGTTCTCCATGCCGAACCGGCAGGCTGAGATCACCGGGGTGGCGCGCTGGCCTGCCTCTGGCCGCGTCACGAAGGTTTGAGGGACGGAGGCGCCCGAGCTTGCTAATGCAGCCCTGAGGGAGTGTCCGATGTCGTATCAGCCAACCCAGGATCCGGTGCCGGGCGATCGCTTCTCCTGCGCCGCCATCCAGACCCTTGTGGCGCCGCGCGCGACCGATCTCGGCGGTTTCGAGGTGCGGCGGGCCTTGCCGTCCCGCGGCGTCAAGATGGTCGGGCCGTTCATCTTTTTCGACCAGATGGGGCCGGCGGAATTCCTGCTCGGCAATGGCCTCGATGTTCGGCCGCATCCCCATATCGGGCTCGCCACGGTCACCTACCTGTTTGACGGGGCGATCCTGCACCGGGATTCGCTGGGCACGGAGCAGGAGATCCTGCCGGGCGCAGTGAACTGGATGACCGCCGGGCGCGGCATTGCCCATTCGGAGCGCACGCCGGGCCGACTGCGCCAGACCGGTGGAAAGATGTTCGGCATCCAGAGCTGGGTGGCGTTGCCCGAACGTTCCGAGGAGAATCTTCCCGAATTCCGGCACACCGATCCCGAGGCCCTGCCGGTCATTTCGGATCATGGCCTCCAGGTGCGGCTGATCACCGGCGAGCTGTTCGGCCGCCGCTCTCCCGTGGCGGTCTATTCCGACACGGTGTACGCCGACGTGGCGCTGGAACCCGGCGCATCGCTGCCGCTCGATCCGGGCTTCGAGGAGCGGGCAATCTACATCGTCAGCGGCGAAATCGAGGTGGCCGGCGACCTGTTCCCGGCGCCGCAGCTCATCGTGTTCCGGCCCGGTGATCGCATCACGGTGCGTGCCGCGACGAAAACGCGCATGATGATCCTCGGCGGCGCCCGGATGGATTCGCACCGCTACATTTGGTGGAACTTCGTATCGTCGCGGCGCGAGCGCATCGAGGAGGCCCGACGCGATTGGGAGGCCGGTCGGTTCGACCGGGTGCAGGGCGAGGCGGCTGACGAGTTCATACCCGCTCCTCCTCCCGTCAGGCTCGCCGAGCCCAAGGCGGTTGACTATCCCTGACCGCCCCCAATCTGTCGCAAAGGCCGGATTTCCTGCTGCCGACGCGCTTAGCGCGGCTGTTCCAACGGGTGTATTGTCCTCCGATGCAAGCCGAACCACCCGTCCTGCCCTCCGCCACACCGCTCCTCGACGCGATCCGCGAGCCTGCCGACCTGCGCGGCTGTGAGGAGAGGCAGCTGCGGCAAGTAGCCGACGAGCTGCGGCGGGAAACGATCGACGCGGTCTCGGTGACAGGCGGCCATCTTGGCGCGGGCCTCGGGGTTGTCGAACTGACGGTGGCGCTCCACTACGTTTTCAACACGCCCGAAGACCGGATCATCTGGGATGTCGGTCACCAGGCCTATCCGCACAAGATCCTGACCGGGCGGCGCGACCGCATCCGCAGCTTGCGGCAGGGCGGCGGGCTCTCAGGTTTCACCAAGCGGGACGAGAGCCCCTACGATCCGTTCGGCGCCGCGCATTCCTCCACCTCCATCTCGGCCGGCCTCGGCATGGCGGTGGCGCGCGACCTCCAGGGCCGCGACAACCATGTCGTGGCGGTCATCGGCGACGGGGCGATGTCGGCCGGCATGGCCTACGAGGCGATGAACAATGCCGGCGCGCTGCATTCCCGGCTGATCGTCGTGCTCAATGACAATGACATGTCGATCGCGCCGCCGGCCGGCGCGATGAGCGCCTATCTCGCGCGGCTGGTGTCCGGGCGGGCCTATCTCTCCATCCGCGATGCCGCAAAGCAGCTGGCGCGAAAACTGCCGCGCTTCCTGCACGACAAGGCGAAGAAGACGGAGGAATATGCCCGCGGCTTCTGGACCGGCGGCACGCTGTTCGAGGAACTTGGGTTCTACTATGTCGGGCCGGTCGATGGGCACAACCTCGACCACCTGCTCCCCGTGCTGCGCAATATCCGCGATGCCGGCGAGGGCCCGATCCTGCTGCATGTAGTGACCAAGAAGGGCAAGGGATACGCGCCCGCCGAGGAGGCGGCCGACAAGTATCACGGCGTGTCACGTTTCAACGTGATCACTGGCGAGCAGGCCGCTTCTAAGCCCAATGCACCATCCTACACGCGCGTCTTCGCCACCAGCCTTATCCGCGAGGCGCAGGAGGATTCCCGCATCGTGGGGATCACCGCCGCGATGCCGGCCGGCACGGGCCTCGACCTTTTCGGCGAAGCCTTTCCGGACCGCACCTTCGACGTCGGCATCGCCGAGCAGCACGCCGTGACTTTCGCGGCCGGCCTTGCGGCGGAGGGCATGAAGCCGTTCGCCGCGATCTATTCGACATTCCTGCAGCGCGCCTACGACCAGATCGTGCATGACGTGGCCATCCAGAAGCTGCCGGTGCGGTTCCCGATCGATCGCGCCGGATTGGTCGGCGCCGACGGCGCGACGCATGCAGGCAGCTTCGACGTCGCCTATCTCGGCTGCCTCCCCAACTTCGTCGTCATGGCCGCGTCCGATGAGGTGGAGTTGCGCCACATGGTGCGCACCGCGGCGGAATACGGCGAGGGCCCGATCGCCTTCCGCTATCCGCGCGGCGAGGGGATCGGCCTGGACATGCCGGACCGCGGGTCCGTTCTGGAGATCGGCCGCGGCCGAATTCTCTGCGAGGGGACGACGATCGCGCTCGTCTCGCTGGGCGGCAGGATGGGCGAGGCGCTGCGCGCGGCCGAAATCCTGGAAAGCCACGGTCTATCGACCACGGTGGCGGATGCGCGGTTTGCCAAGCCGATCGACACGGATCTCATCCTGCGACTGACGCGGGAGCACCAGGCGCTGATCACTGTCGAGGAAGGCTCGATCGGTGGCTTCGGCACTCAGGTCCTGCACATGCTGGCCGACAGGGGCCTGCTCGATGCCGGGCTCGCAGTCCGAGCGATGGTGTTGCCGGACCGCTTCCTCGATCACGACAAGCCGGAGGCGATGTATGCGGCGGCGGGTCTTGACGCCAACGCCATTGTGGCGCGCGTCTTCGAGGCTCTGGGCCGCGAACGGCCAGTGATGGGATTGCAGCGGGCCTGAACATTGTCGGGCTTGTGACTTTAGGGCGCAGGCGGCGCGGCACTGTGCGTAATCCACCGGCGCAGGCGTCCATCCGATAATCCGGGCCGATTTCCGGAGCCGGTGATGCGCCTTTTCCTGCCCTTCACGACCGCCGTTTTGCTGACCGCCGTGGCGGCGATCTCGTTTGCCCGTGGCGCCGAACTTGAGACCGGCGGCATCGCAATCACGGCTGCATGGGCACGAGCGACTCCGCCCGGCGGGAAAGTGGGTGCGGCCTACATCACTATCGAGAACCGCTCGGATACAGAGGAGCGGCTCCTGGGGGCGGTGAGCCCGGCGGCCGGGTCGGTCAGCGTCCACGAGACGGTCGAAGAGGACGGGATTGCGAAGATGCGGCCGCTTCCGTCCCTTTCGGTCGCACCGGGCGCGACCCTGGAAATGAAGCCCGGCGGCATCCACCTGATGCTCACCGGGCTTTCCGCTCCGCTGCGTGAAGGCGAGCAGATTGCGGTGACGCTCCAGTTCGAACACGCCGGCAGCGTCACCGTTCCAGTCGAAGTGATGCCACTCGGGAGCGCGGGGCCGGACGCTGGCCACGACCATCACATGTAGGGGAGTTGACGATGAGAGCTGTTCGCCTGGCGCTTTGGCTGGCCGTGGCCTTCGTTCTTGTCGGGCTCGGCGCAACGATCCTGGCCGCCAATCTCGGACGCGGGTCGGCCGGATTGGCGCAGCCGGGCGCGCCGCTTGGCGGAGCCTTCTCGCTTGTCGACCAGAACGGCGCCCCGATCACCGAGGCGGTGTTCCGCGAAAAACCGTCAGCGGTTTTCTTCGGCTTCACGCATTGCCCGGACGTCTGCCCGACCACGCTGATGGACGCGGCAGGCTGGATCGACGAACTCGGGGAGGATGCCGGCAAGATGCGTTTCGTGTTCGTCACTGTTGATCCGGCGCGCGACACGCCGCAGGTGCTGCGCGAATACCTCTCGGCGTTCTCCCCGGCGATCATCGGGATCAGCGGGCCGCCGGAAAAGGTCGAGGCCATGGCGCGCGATCACAAGATCTACTTCGCCAAGGCGTTGCTGGAGGGCGGCGACTATTCCATGGACCACACGGCCTCGGTGCTGCTGCTCGACGAGGCCGGCGCTTTGGTGGGCACGATCGCGCAGGGTGAATCGCGCGACGTCGCCGTTCAGAAACTCAAGCGCATGCTCGCGGGATAAAGCGGCTGCCGCTGCCTAGATTTGTAACAATGAGCGTTTCGGATCGGATGCGGCTCGACGAGGCGATGGTCGCGCGCGGGCTGGCGCCCAGCCGGGCGCGGGCGCGCGACATGGTGCTGCGCGGCACGGTGAGTGTCGGCGGCGAACGGGAGGAGAAGCCGGCCCGCAAGGTGGCGGCGGACCAGCCCGTCTCCGTCGACGATGCCGGGGCCCCCTACGTTTCGCGCGCGGCGCTGAAGCTCGCAGGCGGGCTGGATGCGTTCGGCTTCGATCCGGCTGGCCTGACCGTGCTGGACCTCGGCGCCTCCACTGGAGGCTTCACGCAAATATTGTTGGAGCGGGATGCGGGCCACGTCATCGCGGTGGACGTTGGCCATGGGCAGCTGGACCAGGCGCTCGCCGCTGAGCCGAAAGTGACCAGCATTGAAGGGTTAAACGCCCGCAATCTCGACGCAACACATCTGGGCGGCCGACGGATCGAGGCCGTCGTCTGCGACCTCAGCTTCATTTCGCTGCGCCTGGCGCTGCCGCGGGCCCTGCAACTGGCGCAATCGGGGGCCTGGGGCGTGTTCCTGGTGAAGCCGCAATTCGAGGTCGGCCGCGAGCTGGTGGGTAAGGGCGGCGTTGTGAGAGAGCCCACCGCGGCACGGGCGGCGGCGGAAGCGATCTCGGCGTGGCTGGGCGAAGCCCAGGCCTGGCGCGTTGCCGGGCTCCTCCCCTCCCCCCTTCCGGGCGGCGACGGCAACGAGGAATTCCTGCTTGGGGCAAGAAAGACGCAGCATGCCGATGACTGAGGTGGTCACCATCGAGCGGCTCGGGCACCGTGGTGACGGCATTGCGCAGGGGCCGGGCGGGCTCTTATACGTGCCGTTCGCGCTGCCGGGCGAGCGGGTGGCCGTTGAGCGCCATGGCGAGCGCGGGCGGCTGGTCGAGGTGCTGGACCCGAGCGTCGGCCGGGCGACGCCGCCGTGCCGGCATTTTGGACTTTGCGGCGGTTGCGCGCTGCAGATGCTGGCCTTGCCTGCGACGCGGGCGCTGAAGCGCGATCTGGTCGTTCAGACGCTTGCCCGCGAAGGAATCGAGACCGAGGTTGCCGAGACGGTCGGCGTCGACCCGGCCAGCCGCCGGCGCGCGGTGCTGACGGCGCTTCGGGTCGGACCCAAACTGCTGCTCGGCTACAGCGAAAGGCAGTCGAACCGGATCGTCGATATCGAGGAATGTCCGGTCTTGTCGGAGCAGCTTTCCGCCAAGCTCGCGGACGTGCGGGCCCTTATCGACAAGCTGGTGACCGGGCGCAAGCCGGTGCGGGTGAGCGCCCTGATGACGCGCGGCGGGCTGGACATCAATCTCGAAGGCGTCGGTGCACCTCCGCCGCGGCTGATCCCGACGTTGGCGGAGATGGCGGCACAGCGAGGTCTGGCACGGCTGTCCATAGACGGCGAGCCGGTTCTCACGCTCGCCGAGCCGGTGGTCGAGGTATCCGGGATACCGCTCGTGCCGCCGCCGGGCGGCTTCATCCAGGCCTCGGCCCAAGCCGAAGCCGCGATGGCGCGGCTTGTTGTCGACCACCTTTCCCCGTCGCGGCGGGTTGCCGACCTGTTTTCGGGCTTCGGCACCTTTGCCCTCGCACTGGCCCCGCGCGTGCCGGTCAGGGCAGTGGAATCCAGCCAGGCGGCGCTTGGCGCCCTGAACGCGGCGGTGCGGCGGGCCCCCGGCTTGAAGCGGGTCGAGACCGAGAAGCGCGACCTGTTCGCCTTTCCGCTGTCGTCCGGCGAGCTGAAGCATTTCGACGGGGTCGTCTTCGACCCGCCGCGGGCCGGCGCCAAGGCGCAGGCGGCGGCGCTTGCCGCATCGGATGTGCAGCGGATCGCGGCTGTCTCCTGCAACCCGGCGAGTTTCGCCCGTGACGCGCGCATCCTCATGGACGGCGGCTACCGGCTCCTGCGGGTTATCCCGGTCGACCAGTTCGTGTTCTCCGCCGAAACCGAGGTTGTGGGGCTGTTCGGGCGGGATTGACGCATAGGGTGGAAATCGAGGCTGCCGCGCGCCAAGTTTTTGCGAGGAGGAAGCCGCATGCCTGAGACCGCCATCGAGCGCTGGAGCAACCGGTTGAGCTATGCCGTCCGGCAATCCGGGCGCGTCGCTTGGTACGCGGGGCATGGGGCGCTGATGCGGCGCATGGTCAACCGGTTAGAGGCGCAGGCCCCGGAACGTCGGCGCAGGATCGCGCCGCCAAGCCGCCCGGCACCCAACATGCGGCGCCTGCTCGGCGACGTGGCGCAGCTTTTGTCGCGAGACCTCGCCAACGCCGAACGCGGGCATTACCCGCTGCCCGAGGATTCCGACGGCACGCTTGCCAATATCCTGGCGCGCAGCCGGGCCTTTTTCCGCGACGTGCCGGCCGTGGCCCATCGCCATTGGGAGAACAACGGCCACGAGGTGGCCGAGACAGCCGGGACCGCCAAGCGGCCCGATTATTACATGCAGAATTTCCACTTCCAGTCCGGCGGCTGGATGACCGAGGAGTCGGCGCATCTCTATGACATGCAGGTGGAGGTCCTGTTCGCCGGCGCTGCCAACGCGATGCGCCGCCAGGCACTGGTGCCGATGGCCGCGGAATTCCGTGGCCGCGATCAGCGGGTGGTCGCCTACGCCGACATAGCCTGCGGGCCGGGGACCTTCCTCGACCAGGTGCGGCGCGCTTTCCCGCGCCTCCCGGCGCTCGCCATCGACCTCTCGGAGCCGTATGTCCGGCAAGCAAAGCGCCAACTCGCGCCGCGCCCGCGGGTGCAAGCTTTGGTCGCCAAGGCGGAGGCGCTGCCGCTGCCGGACGCCAGCCTCGACCTGGCGACCTGCATCTATCTTTTCCACGAACTGCCGCCCGAGGTCCGTCGCCAGGTCGCAGCCGAGATTGCCCGTGTCATGCGACCCGGCGGGCTGTTCGTCCTCGTCGACTCGCTGCAGACCGGGAATGAGCCCGACTACGACGGGCTGCTCGAGGTCTTCCCCGAACTCTTCCACGAGCCGTATTTCCGCGGCTATCTCACGGACGATCTGGAGGCGCTGTTCACCGCCGCCGGGTTCACCAGCGAGGGGCGGAAAAACGCGTTTCTGTCCAAGGTAGTGGTGCTCCGAAAACCCGGATAGTCGGCCCGCAGGCGCTATTCTTCGTCTTCTTCAGCGCGGTCCACGGCGTTCATCAGGCTCAGGTCCGGGTTCTCCTGGCAGACTTCGCCGATCCGTTGCGCGGACGCTTCCGCGGTATCGAAGTCCATGGTGGTGTCGCCGGAAAGTCCACCATCATAGCCGTGCAGCCAGGTGAACACATCGGCAACCGGCCCTGGCGCCCGCCACAAGCGTGAATGCAACTAATAAAATTTTAGCGGTTGCCGGGCAAATTTGGTTCCGAATCTGCAGAGGTGCCCGCCATGCCAGCGGCTTTGAGCTTTCGTTCCGACGCCATGGCTGAGTGCGATCCCGGCGCGATCCCACTTGCCCGCCTCGCCGCCGATTTCCGCCACGAGGCGGGGATGTTCGAGTTGGCTCCAGTATCGCTCTGGCTGGAGGACTTCAGCGGCGTCAAGAGCTTGTTCGAACAATGGCGTGCCGCCGCGATCACGTCGGCTCGGGACTACCTGACGGCTGACCCCGCTCGGGTAAAGGACTGCTCCGATCGTATCCGGATCCTCAGGGTCAACCGCAAGACGCTGTCGCTTTTCGAAGCCGACAACCTGGATCATCTCGCCGCCAATCTCGGACGGATTTTCCGCGACGACATGCTGAAGAGCCACATCGAGGAACTGTCACAGCTTTGGGATGGCCGCACCGAGTTCGTCAGCCATACGGTCAACTATACGCTGTCGGGCAAGCGGCTCGACATTCAGCTGAAAGGCGCGGTCCTGCCAGGGTACGAGCACAGCTGGGAACGTGTGCTGATTGCCATCGAGGACGTCACCGAGCGGGAAACGGCGCGCCGCAGGCTCACTGTCAGCGAGGACTACGCCCGCGGTCTGTTTCAGCATTCCCCTGTGTCGCTGTGGGTCGAAGACTTCAGCAACGTCAAAGGCCTACTCGACGAAGCGCGCGATCAAGGCATCAGCGACTTCCGAGTGTTCACGGATGTGCACCCGGAATTCGTCGAGCGCTGCATGAGCGAAATCCGGGTCCTGGATGTGAACAGGCACACGCTGGACCTGTTCGGCGCCCCCGACAAGCAAGCGCTGCTCGCCCGCCTCGGCGATGTCTTTCGGGACGAGATGACCCGGCATTTCCGCGAGCAGCTGATCGACCTCTGGGACGGCAAGCTGTTCCAGCAGCGTGAGGTCGTGAACTACTCGCTCAAAGGCGACGAACTGCACCTGCATCTGCAGTTCTCTGTTCTACCGGGGATATGAGGGTGACTGGTCCTTGGTCCAGGTGGCGCTCACCGACATCACGGCGCGCAAGAAAGCCGAGGCGTATCTGGAATATCTCGGCAAGCACGACGTGCTGACAAAGCTCTACAACCGGTCCTTCTATGTCGACGAGCTGAACCGGCTGGAGCGCAAGGGACCGGCGCCGGTCACGGTCATCGTCGCGGACCTGAACGGCTTGAAGCTGGCCAACGACCAGCTGGGCCATGCCGCGGGGGACGCGCTGCTGAGGCGGGTCGGCGAGGTGCTCAACAAGTCCGTTTTCAAACCCTGCACCGCAGCCCGCATCGGTGGTGACGAATTCGCGGTGCTGATGCCCGGCACCGACGAGCGCGGCGGCGAGGCGATGATGGAGAGCATTCAAAGCCTGGTCGAGATCAACAACCAGTTCTTTTCCGGCTCGCCGCTCAGCCTGTCGATGGGCGCAGCCACGAGCCGCCCCGGGGATTCTCTAGAAGAGGTCGTCAAGCAGGCGGACCGCCTGATGTACGAGGCGAAGAGCGCGCATTACTGCGCGGAAGCGCGTAATCGCCGGAGGAACGACCGCGCGGCCGACTGACGGGTCTCAGGCCACCCTGTATGCGAGATCCCTGCCGGCGATCGCGGCGACCGCATTCTGACGCGCGACCGTAAGGCTGCGCCTCCAGGTTTCCGCTGTCAGCCAGGCAACATGAGGCGTGACGATCACGTCGTCGCGCCGAAGAAGCGGGTTATCGGGGCTGGGCGGTTCCGCCGCCAGCACATCGAGGGCCGCCGCCCGTAAGAGCCGGTGGTCCAGCGCCTTCACCAGCGCCCGTTCGTCGATGAGCCCACCCCGCGCGGTGTTCACCAGTATGGCGCCCGGCTTCATCCGCCGGAAAGCCTCGGTATCCAGCAGCTTTTCGGTTTCCGGCGTCAGCGGCAGGTGCAGCGACAGGATGTCCGCGCGAGCCAGAAGCTCTGTCCAGTTCATGTATGTGGCAGGCATTTCGGGACGGAGGCGGCGGTTCCAGTAAAGGACCTCCGCTCCCATCGCGGCCAGGATGGCGGCCAGGCGGCTGGCTACCGCCCCGGCGCCGACCAATCCAACTGTCCGGCCGGCAACCTCACCCAACCGCAATTCCGCCCCACGCGGCAGGGCCCAGTTTGCCGGATCCCGCGCCAGTCCGCTTAGGTCTGGGATGCGGCGCAACGCTGCGATCATCAGGCCGATGGCCATCTCGGCGACCGCGGCCGTGTTGGTGCCCGGCATGTTGCAAACCGCCACTCGATGCCGCCGAGCCGCATCGAGGTCGATCGTGTTGACGCCCACGCCGATCTTCTGGATGAGCCGCAAGCGTGGCGCGGCCTCGATGACCTCCGCCGTGATCGGCTTCAAGACGTGGAGCACGACTGCGGCTTCGGGCAGGATTTCGCGGAACCGTTTGTCGTCGTTCTCCGAGACGAGCTCGGTCCGCAGTCCATCCGTTTCCCAGGCTCTGAACTCCGCCTCGATCGCCGGGCCGAAGTCGCAGCGGGCAAGGACTACCGGTTCGGTCACGAGAACTTCTAACCCGGCGCGCCGACCTGGCCGCGGTGACGCAGGAAGTGGTCGGCGAGCACGCAGGCAAACATGGCTTCGCCTACCGGAACGGCGCGGATGCCGACGCAGGGGTCGTGGCGGCCCTTGGTGACGACCTCCGTGTCCTGGCCGGAGCGTGTCACGCCCTGGACTGGCGTCAGGATCGACGAGGTCGGCTTTACGGCGAACCGGGCGACGATCGGCTGGCCGGTCGAGATGCCGCCCAGGATCCCTCCCGCATTGTTGGACAGGAACACAGGGTTTCCGTCATTGCCCGCGCGCATCTCGTCGGCATTCTGCTCGCCGCGAATGCGCGCCGCCTCGAAACCATTGCCGATCTCCACGCCCTTGACGGCGTTGATGGACATCATCGCGGCGGCGATCTCTGCATCGAGCTTGCCGTAGACGGGGGCGCCCAGTCCGGGCGGAACGCCGTCCGCTACCACTTCCACGACGGCCCCGACCGACGACCCGTCCTTGCGGATGGCGTCCAGGTATTCCTCCCAGCGTGCCGCCGTTTGCGCATCCGGGCAGAAGAACGGGTTGTTGTCGACCTCGCGCCAGTCCCATCGTGAGCGGTCGATGGCGATTTCACCGATCTGCACCAGCGCCCCGCGGACGGCCATGCCGGGCACGATCTTGCGGGCAATGGCGCCGGCCGCAACCCGCATCGCGGTTTCGCGCGCCGACGACCGGCCGCCGCCGCGATAATCGCGGACCCCGTATTTGACGTCGTAGGTGTAGTCGGCATGGCCCGGCCGGTAGCGCTCGCGGATTTCCGAATAGTCCTTCGAGCGCTGGTCGATATTCTCGATCTGCAGCGCGATCGGCGTGCCGGTGGTGACCAGCCCGCCCGTGTGCTCGTCCTGGAACACGCCGGACAGGATCCTCACCTCGTCCGGTTCGCGGCGCTGCGTGGTGAAGCGCGACTGGCCGGGGCGCCGCTTGTCCAGAAAAGCCTGGATTTCGGCCTCGGAGATCGGGATGCGCGGCGGGCAGCCGTCGACAACGCAGCCGATGGCCGGCCCGTGGCTTTCGCCCCATGTGGTCACGCGGAAAAGATGGCCGAAACTGTTATGCGACATTGCGGGATATCAACGGAAACCCGGTCTTAGGCGCGGCTCGCGCGGCGCGTCAAATCAGAGGGTCACGACGCTACGCGGCGTGAACAGGATGACGCGGTCCTGGGGTGCCGCGAGGTGCGGCGCCTCGTGCGAGGGCAGGCCGGCCAGGATATGGAGCAGCACGCGCAGGATGCCGCCGTGCGATACGACAAGGCGCGGCCCGTCCAGCGTTGCGAGCCAGGCGGCCACACGCTTGGCCAGCATGGCGTAGCTTTCGCCCGCCGGAGGCACGTAGCTCCACTTGTCGCGCTCGCGGGCCGCCAAGGTTTCGGGTTCCCGCGCTTGCAGTTCCGCAAGTGTCAGGCCCTCCCAATCGCCGTAGGAGAGTTCCTGAATCGCCGGCTCGGTCTTGAATCCGCGCTCCCCCTGCCGCGCGGCGTCGAGCACCAGCAGCGCGGTCTCCACCGTTCGGCGCAGCGGTGAGGAGACGCAGGACCACCCTCCCCCGGCCAGGATTCCGGCGACCGCCCGGCCGTTGCGCGTGGCCTGACGGCGGCCGAGAGCGTTGAGCGGGATATCCCGCTGGCCCTGCAGCCGCAGTTCTCGATTCCAGTCCGTCTCGCCGTGGCGAATGAAAACCAGGGGATGGACTATCCGCCCCAGGTCCCGTTTCGCGGCTGCGGCCGGCACCTGCAGTGCGGGCCGGATTCCGGCGCTGAGCGCGCCAAGCTCACTCATCAAGGCGCAATGCGAAGACGGAGCCCTCGTAAGCGTCGGCGCCACGGCCGATAGCCTGCACAGCCCGCACCATGCGGCCCTCGCGCCGCAGAAGTTCGTCAGCCAGCCCAACCACCCGGGCGTTCGGAGTGGCCTCCGGCGAACGGCTTCTCAGGCGGACAGCTATTGCTTCCTCGTCAAGGTCGGGCCGGACCGCGCAATAGGCCGAGAAGGCCGCCGCCGTTGAACGGCTGATGCCGGCGAAGCAGTGCACCACGATTGGCGAACGCTGGTCCCAGCGACGCACAAAATCCAGCAATTCGGACACATGCTCCTCGGCCGGGCAGACCATGCCCTCCGCCGGATCGCAGATGTCGTGCATGCCAAGGAAGAGGTGATCGATCACGTCCACCTCGGCCGGCCGCGGCACCGGCGTGTCCTTGTTGATGAGGGTGATGACATGGCGGGCGCCTGATTGCGCAACCGTTTCGGATAGCCGAGATAGTGGGCACACGTAGATTGCTGTCATGACCTGGTGATCGATTCCTTGCTGTCGGGTATCCGGCCATCTGAGTGCTCAGCGGCGCCGGCGACCGCCCTGAAGGTCTGCAGATAGCGGGATTCGGCGTCGCGAGCAGGCCAGGGTTGGAGGAAGTCGGAGAGATCGGGAATCGTAAGGCGCGCGGGGTCGCCGAAGAAGCGCGTCGCTTCGGCTTCCGAAAAGCCGGCGAGCTGGACCGACTCCCAATACGCCGCAACATGGTCGGCTTTCTTGATGCGCCTGCGAATCGTGTCCGGCAGCGCCGCCGGCAAGCCGAACCGCACATGGATGGCGGCAAGCAGGCGAGCCTCGACGGCCCGATAAGCTCCGTCAAGCACCGCCTTGAACGGCGAGATCATGTCGCCGATGACGTATTCCGGCGCATCGTGGAGCAGGGTGGCCAGACGGTCGGGCGGGCTGGCGTCAACCTCCTGCACACCAAAGATGCGCTCCACGAGCAGCGAGTGCTGGGCGACGGAAAAGGCGTGGTCGCCATGCGTCTGGCCGTTCCAGCGCGCCACTCGCGCAAGCCCGTGCGCGATGTCTTCCAACTCGATGTCGAGCGGCGACGGATCGAGCAGATCGAGCCGGCGGCCGGACAGCATGCGCTGCCAGGCGCGCGGCGCGGCGCCGGCCAGGTCCGGCATCAATCGTCCTCGGTCGCGGCCGTGGCCGGCCACGTGTAGGTGGCCCACAGCGGCAAGGTGACGCCAAGCTCGACGCCGCCGGCCGTGATCACAGTGCCAGCATCGAGCGCCGCCCGGACCCGGTCGAGCCGGGCCAGCCCGATAGCCTGGCCTTTGACAGAAGAGCCAAGCCTGCCCACCGGCCGGTCAGCCGCGAGGATCTCCGCACCGGGCTCCGGTAGCGGGCCCGTTGCCTCAAGCGCCACGATACGACGGCGCGCCGTGCCGCGGTGGCGCATGCGGCTGACCACCTCCTGGCCGACATAGCAGCCCTTGTCGAAAGCGACGCCGTTCAGCGAGTCCATGGCAGCGTCGTGCGGAAAAGTGTCCCCAAAGACGAAGTCGATGCCGCCTTCGGGAATCGTCAAAGAGACACGGTGGGCGTGCCAGTCATCCGCGGAGGCGCTGGTCGTGACTGAGCCGACGGGCCCGACCCACCGGCTGCCGAGGTCCGGCAGGCGCGGATCGGTGCGATGCTCGGGCGAGGCAGGCCACTGGGCGAAGACGGCCAAATCCGCCGCGGCGGCGATTTCGACCTTGGCACGCAGCCGGTAGATCGCCAGACGCTTGGCGAAGGGCTCCGCCTGGTCCGCCCGCAGGTCGACGGCATAGGCGTTTTCGGTCTTGTGGAGGACGAAGTCCCACAGGATCTTGCCTTGCGGGGTCAGCAGCGCGCCATAGCCGCTGCCGTGCCGTTCGACCCCGGGCATGTCTAGCGTCAGCACGTTGTGCAGGAGCTGCGCGGAATCAACACCGGCGACGCGGACGACAGCACGATCTTCAAGCTGGGTGGTGTTCACCCGACCGGTTTAGTTCGGCGCCAGAGCTCATTTCAACTCACCGCACAAAAAAAGCGCTTGCCGAACAGGACGGGTACCCGAGCCCAACGCGAATCAGGACGAGCCTCCGGAAGCTATCCGCTAACCAACATGCGCACGCAGATACCGACACTTAAGGACGGCCTGTTAAAAACCGTCATCCTGTTGAGCGGAGTGGATTTTGGCCTCTGGAACGAGCATTGCGGCGGACCACCTGCGCAGGCTTGCCGCGGTTGCGCGTGTTGCGCTGACCAGTCCGGCGCCGGAAGTGGTGGCGCAGCGTGCCGCGGCGCTGGCTTTGGTGATCCGGCTCGCCAATGCCGGCCTTGCCTATGTGGCGCAAGTGGTGCTGGCGCGGATCATGGGCCAGTTCGAGTATGGCGTGTTTGCCTATACCTGGGTGTGGCTGATGGTGTTCGGGTCCATCGCGACAGCCGGATTCGGCGACTCACCGCTGCGCTTCATCTCGCAGCTGCGGGAACGTGGCGAGGAGGATCACCTTCGCGGGTTCATCCGGCTGGGTGGGTGGGCAATCGGTCTCTGCTCGGGCTTGGCCGCCGCCGTGGTGATCGCCGCCATGCAGTTTGCCGACGGCTGGATCGATAGCATCTACGTCCTGCCGATGATCCTGATGGGCGTCTCCATCCCGTTCATCTGCGCGCAATCCTACCTTGAAGCCGTTGCTCGCTGTTTCGGCTGGACGATCCCGGCGCTCGTGCCCGTCTACATCCTCCGCCATGCTCTGCTGCTCGTGTTCATGGCCGGGGCGGTCTTCCTGGGGTTCAAGGCGGATGCGATCACCGCCCTGATCTGCCTTGTCGCGACGCTGGCGGTCTCGCTGCTCTATCAGGGCGCCACGATCCTGCTGCGTCTGCGGCGGGCGCTGCCGACCGGCGCCCGCGCCTACCGCGCCCGGGAATGGGTGCGCGGGTCACTTCCCTTCTCGCTGCTGCATGCGGCAGCCTACCTTTCATCGTTTGCCGATGTGCTGGTGCTGTCTTTCTTCGTTGGCCCGGTCGAGATCGCCATCTATTTCGCCGCGACGCGCATCATCCAGGTCGTCAATCTGGTGCCGTTCGCAGCGACGGTCGGCAGCGCGCACCTTTTCGCCGCAAGCCATACGCGCGGGGACCATTACGGGCTGCAACGCCTGTGCACTCAGGTTGCGGTCATGACCTTCGTGATTTCCACGATTGCAGTGGCGGCGATCATCGTCGCCGGCGAGCCTTTGCTTCGGGCCTTCGGCCAAGGCTTCGAACCTGGCTATGTGCCGCTGTGCATCATGGCGGCGGGCGTCGTTGTCCGCGTCATGGCAGGCCCTGCTGAAGACATCCTCACCATGACGGGCCACAGCAGCGTGCCGGCATGGACCTATGTCGCTGTTGTGCCGATCAGCATGGCCCTTGCTGCCGCGCTTATTGTCCCGTTCGGGACCAGCGGCGCCGCGATTGCCACATCCGCCGCGTTGGTCCTGCGGGCGGCATGGCTGGCCGGCGCCACGCGAAGCCGGCTGGGTATCGACTGCACGGTGTTCGCGGCGTTGCCTCTCCTGGGCGCACTAGCCGCGCGCCGCGGCCGGGAATTGGCGCAACGGGCCGAATAGCGCTCAGTCGCCGGCCAGGAAGAACAGCCAGCGGCCGTCCGGAGCGATGCCCACGCGGAAAAACGTGTACGTGCCGTAGGATCGCATGTCCTCGTAATCCGCGGCGGTCAGCAGTGTAAACAGTTCCACCAACTGTTCCGGGCTGAGGGTTTCAAGCGGATATTGGGCGAAATACGGCCAGACGTAGAACTCCTCCGCCGTGCCCTGCCCAACATGGACGAACCCGCTTTCCAGGACCTCCAGGAGAATGGCCAGGACTTCCCGGCCATCGGCGTCGCTGGCTAGCGCTTTGAGGTAGTTGATCGGATCGCCGGGGTCGCCATAAGCCACTGACGGCGGCTCCGGCTGCTCCTGCATGAGCGGGCGCAGCCGCTCTATGTCGCCGGACTTTGCCGCCGCGATCAGCTGCTCGCGCATGAGCCTGACGGGTTCCGGGAGTTCTGCCGGGTTGCGCAGGATCGGCGGAAGGCCGGACGAATCGATCGGATCGGATCCTTCCGCCCCCGGCGTGGCTGGGGCGGCAGGTTCCTGCTCGATTGGTGGCAATGGCGCCAGCGGGTCGGGCTGGGGCGCCGGAACAGCCGTGCCAGGCACGGCTGGCGCCAGGGGTGGGATGGTGAGATCGGGACTTTGTCCGGCCTGCGCCTGCTGCGGCATCGACTGGGCCGACAACGCCAGTGCCGTGCCAGGCGCTGGAACCAGAATGCTGCAAGCGAGGGATGCGGCTAAGAATTTGGGCGAACGGACCATGGCGAGCAATCTAGTCGCAGCAGGCTGGCATCGCCAGCGCCGCCTGCCTGTGGACGACGCAGCCCGCCCGACCCGGGTCAGTTCAGGACAAGCGGGATAGTGAACTCGCCGGCCGAAATCCTGTCCGGCAGCTTCTCGGCGAAATCGGCGACGGCGCTTTCACCGTAAGTGGCCACCAGGTCCCCCAACGCCGCGAACAGCGCGACATGCGCCAGGATGTCGGGCTCGATGCCGGCGCCCAAGGCGTCCTGCCAGACGGCCGACAAGCGGGCGAAGGCTTCCCGCTTCTGCAGCCGCAATTCGTCGCTTTCTTGCGTGCCCAGATCGACCAAGGTAGCCCCACACATTTCTGTCCGCCGTGCTCGTAGCATAGCGAGTCTGCTGCCGCACGCAAACGTGAATGGAACGTTAATACGCTACTGGCTGTAGCGGCTGCGCACGTCAGCCGAAAGTGCCTGGCCCTCGGCCAAATAGCGGTTGATCGCCAGGTTGGCCGATGGCGTGCACGACCGGTAAACGGCGTTGAAGGTTTCGTATCCGTGGTTGAACCGGCCGATCAGGCGGCTGCGACGCTGCGGGCCGGGCTGCTCGGCCGACAGAAGCGCGCTCATCTCCTCGCGCCAGGCAGCAGAGTCCGGCTCGCCGCACAGGCGGCGCAGGAAGGACAATGCGCCTAGAATCTCCGAAAGGCGGAGAAGCTGATCCTCGTAGATCGGCGGCGGCGGTTCAACCGGGATCGCTGGCCCGACAAGCTCATCGCCCTCAGGCGTTTCCGCCCCGTCGTCTCCGGCTTCAGCATCGTCAGCCTCGGACGGCTGCTCCGTTTCCGGTTCGGGAGCGGTGTCCTGGGCCAGGGTCGGGCCGCAAAGCCCGGTGGCGAGATAGACGCACAGCAACAGGATCCGGCAAGTCCGCATGGCCGAAATGTGCGCTCCGCATATGGCGCCCGCAAGGCGACTTCCCGCCACAATCACAACAGCGGCGGTTCGGCAAGGGCGAACAGCGCGCGAACGATCCACCCTGCCGATCCCGCCGTCCGCGGACGGGTCAGCACCCGTCCGAACGGCACGAATTCCGCGCGCAAGGCATCGTCACCCGGTTGCGGATCGGCGGCGCCCGCGCGGCCGGCGAACACGGTCAGCAACAAGGGGGAGACCTCGGGGGCTGGCTGAAATGTTCCGAGGAGCGTCAGCGGGCCGATCACCAGCCGGGTTTCCTCGAAGAGCTCGCGCCGGGCGGTCGCCTCCGCCTCCTCGCCGGGATCGGCGCGGCCGCCGGGAAAGCTCCACAGCCCCTCGAACGGGGGCCGGCCGCGCTCAACCATGAGGACGCTGGCGCTCCGGAGAACCACGACGCTAGCGGCTTTCAACCAATGTCCTTCTGCATGGCAATTCGATCCTGCACGGCGTAGCCGAGCGCCTTATAGAAGCCCTGCACCGCGTGGTTCTCGGAGCGGATCATCAGGTTGAGCTTCCAGACGCCCCGTTCGCGCAACCAGGCCTCGGCTGCGTTCATGATGGCCCGGCCGTAACCGCGGCCGCGGACGTCCGGGTCAGTGGCCACGTAATAAACGCCGCCGCGGTGGCCGTCGTGACCGACCATCACAGTCGCGACGATCGCACCGGAAACGCGGGCCACCAGGATGGTGGAGCAAGGCGAGCGCAGCGCGAATTCAACGTCCTGCGCCGGATCGTTCCAGGGACGGATCGAGCCGGCGCGCGTCCACAGGGAGCAAACCGCATCGAACTCATCCTGCCGCATCGTATCGATTTCCAGCGGTGTCACAGGATTCGGCCCGGATTGAGGACGTTGTTGGGATCGAAGGCCTGTTTGATGCGGCGCATCAGATCGAGTTCGATGCCGCTTTTCACTTCGCGGAGGAGATCACGCTTGTATCGGCCGATCCCGTGCTCCGCCGATACGGAGCCGCCCATTCCCGCCACGATGCCGTGGACGATGGCATGAACCTCCGGCGCGCGCGCCATAAAGGCCTCGGTTGCCATCCCGGTCGGCTGGCTGAAGTTGAAGTGGATGTTGCCGTCGCCCAGATGGCCGAACGGAACCGGCCGGATGCCCGGCACGGCCGCGATCACGGCCGCCGTCGCGCGGTCGATGAGCTCGGGCACAAGCTGCACCGCGACCGAAACGTCGTGCTTGATCGAGCCTCCCTCATATTTTTGAATGGCGCTCGCTTCGTGCCGGATCCGCCAGAATGCCTGGGCCTGATCCAGCGAGGCTGCGATCACGGCGTCTTCGACGGTCCCTTCGGCCAAGCAGGCCGAGAGCACGGCCTCGATGAGCTCTTGGGCATCCGCATCGCTGCGCCCGGAGGACAGTTCCAACAGAGCATACCAGATGTGTTGCCCAGCAAGCGGGTCGCGCGCGCCCGGCAGGTGGTCGACGCTCATCTGGACCACGATCCGCGGCATGAGCTCAAAACCGGTCAGGCCGGCTCCGGCCTTCTCGCGCGCCAGCGTGAAGAGGCGCAGCGCCGCGCTTGGGCTTGTCAGCCCGGCGATGGCGACGCTCTGCCCGCGCGGCCTGGGAAAAAGCTTGAGAACCGCCGCGGTCACCACGCCCAGCGTGCCCTCGCCGCCGATGAAGAGCTGCTTCAGGTCATACCCGGTGTTGTCTTTGACCAGGCTCCGCATGCCGTTCCAGATTTCACCTGTGGGCAGCACCACCTCAACGCCGAGCACCAGGCTGCGCATGTTGCCGTAGGCCAGTACGCTTGTGCCTCCGGCATTGGTGGAGATATTGCCGCCGATCCGGCAGGAGCCCTGCGCACCCAGCGTAAGCGGAAACAGCATGCCTGCATCGGCGGCCGCCTCGTGCAGCCGATCCAGTATGACGCCGGCCTCCACAACCACAGTTGCCCCTTCCGGGTCCAGGTTGCGGATGCGGTCGAGGCGCTCCGTCGACAGCACGATTTCCTGCCCGCTGTCGTCGGCCGTTTGCCCGCCGACCAGGCCGGTATTGCCGCCCATCGGGACGATCGGCGTCAGCGTTTCATTCGCCAGCCGAAGGATCGCGGAGATCTCCTCAGCCGACGCCGGCCGCAGAATTGCGGGTGAGCGGCCCCGGTAATAGCCGCGCCATTCGGTAAGGTAGGGAACCTTGTCAACGTCGCTGGTGAGGACCTGAGCCGGCCCAACAATCGCTGCGAAGCGGTCCAGCAGCTGATGGGGCAGTGGAGCATCCATGCTCACTCCCTAATCGAGCCCGCCAACATCGTCGAGGCGGCTTGCTGACACGCAGGCTGCGTGTCATTACGCGCCCGTCGGCGGAGCCTTGCCGAACACCTTCGGAAGCTGGATTCCATGACAGCCGAGATCAACGGACTGATGCGCGGCAAGCGCGGGCTGGTGATGGGACTTGCCAACAACCGATCGCTGGCCTGGGGCATCGCCTGCGCCGCTCACCAGGCTGGTGCGGAGATCGCGCTTACCTATCAGGGCGACGCCCTAAGGAAGCGGGTCGAGCCCCTAGCGGCCGAACTGGACGCCCATGTCGCCGGCCATTGCGACGTGACCGACGCAGCGAGCATGGATGCGGTTTTCGACAACCTCGCATCCCGTTGGGGCAGCCTGGATTTCCTGGTGCACGCTATCGGCTTCTCCGACAAGAACGAGCTGACCGGCCGCTACGTCGACACGACGGAGGCCAATTTCACCAAGACGATGCAGATATCCTGCTACTCCCTGACAGCATTGGCGCAGCGGGCGGAGAAGCTGATGCCGAACGGCGGCTCGATCCTGACCCTGACCTATTACGGCGCCGAAAAGGTCATGCCGCATTACAACGTGATGGGAGTGGCAAAAGCGGCGCTCGAGGCGAGCGTGCGCTACCTCGCAGTCGACCTCGGGCCAAAAGGCATCCGCGTCAATGCGATCTCGGCCGGGCCGATCAAGACGCTTGCAGCGTCGGGCATCGGCGACTTTCGCTACATCCTAAAATGGAACGAGTATAATTCCCCACTACGGCGCACGGTCACGATCGAGGATGTCGGCCGCTCCGCCGCATTCCTGCTGTCCGACATGAGCGCCGGCACGACCGGCGAGATCATGCATGTGGACGCCGGCTATCACGTCGTCGGCATGAAGGCGGTGGACGCACCCGACATCGCCACGGTCTGATCGGCAAGCCGGTTTCTGCCCACCGCTTCAACAGCGGCTTTGTCGGCTGGCCGCTTGCAGCACCGGACACCACCCGCCCCTTAGGCGATCTCCACTACGAGCCGGCCGCGAACCTGCCCGTTGACGATCTTTTCGGCAGCCTCGGCAACGTCATCCAGCCCGATGGTGGTCGTCATCGCAGCGAGCTTTCCCCGGTCAAGGTCGCGCTCCAGCCGCGACCACGCCTCCTCGCGGACGCTTCTCGGCTGGGTCACGGAGTTAATGCCGAGCAGCGAAACGCCGCGCAGGATAAATGGCGCCACGGAACTCGGCAGGTCCATCCCGGCGGCATTGCCGCACGAGGCTACCGCTCCGCCGGATTTGGTCATCGCCAGCACATTGGCCAGGACATGCGATCCGGCGTTTTCAACGCCGCCGGCCCACCGTTCCTTATCGAGCATCTTGGCGGGACCGGTGAGTTCCTCGCGCCCGATGATCTCCGCTGCGCCCAGGCCGACAAGGTAGTCGCGTTCCTCCGGACGGCCGGTGGAAGCGATTACGCGGTAGCCACGCTTGGCGAGGATCGCCACGGCAATCGAGCCGACGCCCCCAGCGGCACCGGTGACCACGACCGGGCCGCTTTCGGGCTTAAGGCCATGCCGCTCCAGCGCCATAAGGGCGAGCATCGCCGTGTAGCCGGCTGTTCCGATCGCCATGGCGTCCGCCGGTGATATCCCGGCAGGGCGCTTGATCAGCCAGTCGCCTTTGACGCGCGCCACTTCCGCGTAGGCGCCATAGTGCACTTCGCCAACACCCCAGCCGTTGAGGATCACTTGGTCGCCGGGAGCGAAATCCGGGTTTTCCGAACTGATAACCTCGCCGGCGAAGTCGATGCCCGGAATCATCGGCCAGCGACGGACAACCGGTAACTTTCCCGTGACGGCGAGGCCGTCCTTGTAGTTCACCGTGGAGTGAGTCACTCGGACAACCACGTCGCCGTCCATCAGGTCTTTGACCCCCAGGTCGACCACAGCGACGGACTGTACCTTCGCTTCATCGCGGCTGATCAGCAGGGCTTTGAAGCTTTGCGAAGCCGGCTCGACCAAGGCAAATCCCCTGAGTTCTCTCGCGTTTCCAGGCCTGTGTCGCCCGCCTGCGATCGGCGCGCAAGGTCCTCCGGCTTTCGATTTTTGAGGCCTCCCGCGGGAGGCGAGCAGAGCCTTTGTGGCTGGCAGCCTTTCACCCTAACGGGAGGGAATATTCGGTCAGCTATTTCCACCGAGCACTGCGGAACAACAGTGGCTACCCAACGTTGCTGCTCCTCAACGAGCGGCGACAATGCTACGACCAAATAAAAACGGAGCAGACGATCTTTCGTCTGCCGCCGAAACTGAAATTATGCCTCTTCTCCAAGAAGAGGTTCATATCGGCAAACGCGAGGTCTCAGCTGGCAAAGTCCGGATTCGGACTGCGACGGAGACGTTTGAAGAAATCGCCAGGGAAACTCTCCAGGGCGAAACAGTCGAAGTCACCCGCGTGCCGGTGGACCGCATCGTTGACGAAGTGCCGCAGACCCGAACGGAAGGTGGGGTGACCATCGTCCCGGTTCTGGAAGAGGTGCTCTTCGTCGAAAAGCGGCTCGTCCTCAAGGAAGAGCTTCACATCCGCCGCCAAGCCACGACCGAAACCGTCGAAGTGC